>Ga0265297_10000018_pt1 | contig 723919 bp, 632 predicted proteins | sample Munlanlwell13791_FD_192502 | JGI IMG/M metagenome (GOLD analysis project Ga0265297, IMG submission 192502) | Leachate microbial communities from a municipal landfill in Southern Ontario, Canada - Leachate well 137-91 | ecosystem: Engineered > Solid waste > Landfill > Unclassified | place... | reverse complement strand
TGCAGGTAAATTCCTTCTCGCAGGTCAGCCAAACAGACAGATCAGCATCGCATTCACACTGCCAACGAATTTAACAAACGAAGGCAACACAATGCCAATAACCTTCTCCACAACAGATGCAGGTTACATTGTAAACAGCGGAAGCATATCAGCCTTCAATCCGGCAGTCAGCACGAATGCATCATTCGGGACAGACGGAGCAATGGAAATAGTATTAGGCGGAACAGTAACACCTTCGTCAACTCAGGTCGCAGGTCAGTACACTGCGCCGGTAACAATATCTCTTCAGTATACGACAAACTAAGAAGAATAAATCATAGAGCGGGAAGCCGGTTTGTGTCGAACCGGCTTTTTGCATTTATAAAACAATTATACCCTTTCCAGCTTTTCTCAGATTACGCCTCAATGTTCGCAGGTCTTAGATATCTTAAGGAATAAAATTTTTCTCTTAATCCTTGATAATCCGTTCCATCCACTTGCGCTTAGCGCGAATCTTACAATTATTTTCAATTCTAAATTTTATCCATGCTACTAGTCTGCTTATCTTCTACAGATTCACCCATTCAGAGTATATCTACTTTCAATAATGTTCTTAAAGTTTCTTCTTTCTTAATTCCATACTTCCTTTCATGCCCGAGATTGGACTATTAAGCTTTATTCTTCAGAAAAAGTTTGTTCTTAAGCACCGTTTTAAAGCATAGTAATACCGAGTAGATACTGAAACCAATTTGAGACCAATCTGAGTACAAGGAGAGTACAAGATTAAATAAAAACGAATGTGCGATTATTGAACATTTTCGGGGATTTAAAGCTTAAAAAATAACAGAGAAATTTTATTAAAATATTTTACGCACTCCTTTCATTAATAATCACAACAAAAACCAAAACTGGGACACGATGTATTCTTGTCGATTTTTTTGTACGGATTATAAAAGACAGGAGATACAGGAATTTATTTTAAAAAAAAGATTTTTTTAAGGGAGATATTTTTTGGAAATGAGAATTTTCGTGGCACAATTTCGAAAAATTTTGTGATTAATAATGAAGGGAGGATGAAAGAGCGGGGAATAAATAAAATCATTAAAGAAAATTTTCAGATATTAACAATGTTTTTAAAAAAAGTCTTAACATCTTAAAGATTTGGCAAATTTAATTAGATCAGTACGAATTTTGAGTATCTTGTCTTTTGGATATATTGATAAGAAATTTAATATTTAACACATTAGATATACGACGAGAGAAGTTTTGAAGATGTAAACCAATTCGGTTTTTCAGGAATATTTTACGAGTTAAGATGTAATATTATACCGGTGGAATTATTACAAGACCGGGAGAATCTTTGTGAATAAAGAACAGTGACAAGGGCTATCAAAAAAGAAATGAGCAATGGAAATATAATTGCTTTCAATGTCCTCAATATTTATTTTTAACAGTTACAAAAAAATTCTTCCTTCCGGTCCAGGGTCAAGATATAAACAAACGATAGTTTGTACCGAGAGAGCACAAAGAGCCCGGTTTTTTTAAGAGCAGAAAAATTATCATGAAAAGATAATATTTGCATAGTTAAAATTATTAATTTCGAAATAAAACAAAATGGAACATGCTAAAACAATTTTATGAAATTAGAAAATTTCCATAAACAATGCTCTCTGAATATTTTTATCCATGGGCAAATCCAGAATAACAAGGATTGATAAAAGAGCAGAATTTAGAAGCAAGAAGGCAGAAGTTCTATGATGAATACAGAATAACAAGGATTGATAAAAGAGTAGAATATAGAAGCAAGAAGGCAGAAGTCAGAAATTCTATAATAAATCCAGAATAACAAGGATTGAAACAAGAACAGAATTTAGAAGCAAGTTTGAGAAAAAATATATCTTCTGCAAGTGTTTATTGAAGTATAAAAAATAATATATCTTGGAAAGGATGGGTTTTTAAAAATGCCAATAATAAACTCTATTTTGGATAGTGACAAATATAAATTTTCTATGCAACAGTTGATATTTCATCAACACCCAAATGTTACCGCTGAAATTGAATTTAAATGCAGAGATAAAGATGTAGATTTGAGCCCATATTCAAATCAGATTCTTAAACAAATTCAACATTTATCATCTTTATCTTTAACTCCCGAGGAATATTCATATCTCACCTCAAAAGAAATTTATAAAAAAGATTATTTAAATTTCCTTTCAAAATATAAGTTTAATTTAAATGATTTAATATTTACTCATAAACCATTTTCAATTAAAGTTAAGGGTTTATGGAAAAATATCATACTTTGGGAAATTCCAATTTTATCAATAGTTAGTGAAGTTTATTTTAATAATACTTATCCAATGAGTAAGCTTCAAATTATTGATGGCCAAAAAAGGCTATTAGATAAAATTCAGATGATTTTAGAATTAAACGACCAAACATTTAAATTTACTGATTTTGGAACTCGAAGAAGAAGAGCATTCTTGTGGCAAAAATTTGTTGTTCAAAAATTATCAAAATTTTTACCTGTAAATTTTCTTGGAACAAGCAATGTTCACCTTGCCCATATTCTTGGTTTAGAAGATAGCGGAACAATGGCTCATGAATTTTTGCAAGCATACCAAGTTTTAGCACCTCTTGAAAAATTTCAAAAAATTGCACTTGAAGATTGGTTTAAAGAATATTCGGGAAATTTAGGAATTGCTTTAACTGATGTTATTGGATTTGATGCTTTTTTAGAAGAATTTGATGAAAATTTAGCAAAAGAATATATTGGTTTAAGACATGATTCTGGGTGCCCATATGCCTGGGGTGATAAAGCAATTAAGTTTTATGAAAAATTAAATATAAATCCAAAAACAAAAACTTTAATTTTTAGTGATGGTTTGACTATGGCCTCTGCTATAGAAATCCATAAATATTTCAAAGGAAGAATTAAGACCCAAATTAATGGAATTGGAACTCATTTAACTAATGACTTTTCTTTTAAACCATTAAATATAGTTATGAAAATGACATCTTGTAATGATTTACCTGTTGCAAAATTATCTGATAGTCCTGGAAAAGAAATGTGCAAAGATCAAAATTTCATTAATAAATTAAAGAAAATAAGAAATTTAAAATGAGAAAATGTTGGAGACGCGGGACTATAATACCACAAGAGAGATAGCGTACAGCGTTCAGCGGGCAAGAAAGATAGCGTGCAGCGTTCAGCGTTCAGCGGGCGGAAGAGCAGAGATGACAGGAAAGATAGCGTTCAGCGGGCAAGAAAGATAGCGTATAACGGACGGAAGAGAGAGCGTACAGCGTTCAACGGGCGGAAGAGAGTGGACAGCGTACAGCGGACGGAAGGGATAGCGTGCAGCGTTCAACGGGCAAGAAAGATAGCGTGCAGCGTTCAGCGTTCAGCGGGCGGAAGAGCAGAGATGACAGGAAAGACAGCGTGCAGCGTACAGGGGGCAGCGGATAGCGGACGGAAAGGATAGCGTATAGCGGACAGAAGAGATAGCGCACAGCGTATAGCGGACAGCGGACGAAGGAGATAGCGGACGGCGGACGGAAGAGACAGCGGACAGCGGACGGAAGAGCAAGGAAAGAGATGTTTATTATTATGAATCCCATTTTAGATAGACGTCAGCGACTGACTGATTGACTTTTGCTGCAAGTAAGGAAGCGAAATCAGTGTCGTTCAGGGTATCTTTCTGAGACAGGAGTGTGTTCCAGAGTTTAATAACGGGTTCTATTTTTCCTTTGTTGTAAATTTCTTCCGCGGAAGTATGGAATCGGCACTGGTACCATCCGTAATTTTGCGGATACTGTTTACCGATTTCTTCATACCTGTTTTCAAAATCGCTTAGCGAGGTATATTTAAAGTTTAACTTTCCGCCTGCGACGACCATTTTAGGAAATACGAGTAGTGCAGGTAACAGATTTGGTTCGTTTTCGGCGATGTAGGTCTGAAGCATTATGTTGGTAAATAATTCTTCCATCCATCTTCTTTGCATTGTGAGACCAGCCTGAAAGTAAAAGGCGTGGCCGAGTTCGTGTATGACAAGCAAATCAAAGAACGCCTGCATTGTCAATACGCCATTGCTATTGGTGTAAGTTTCCGAAATCAATTTTGCGAGTTCGACGGGAAGCATATCAAGCGGCGGAATAAAGTTATTCCAGAAATCGTTATTTTCGGAAGCGACAATGAGTGTTTTATTATCATTGTAATGGGGCATACCGTAAACAGGGAACTCTGTGTATTTATTCCAATCTTCCGGGTTGAGAATCAGAATAATCACTTTTGGTTCAAATTCGATGAGATTATTGTAGTACGCAATTACTTTATCACATTGTGCGGCTATTGCATTTGCGCGCTCTTCGCATCCTATACTGTGAAACACCAAAGATTTATGCCCGTCAAGCCTTAATAATTCTTTATATTTCTGGTAATAAAGTTCATCAGGAACCTCTGTGATTTTGTTTGCCATATTGATTTCTCCTTTATGTCAAAACCTTTATGTTTCGGGTTAAAGTTCCAAAGTAAAATTTTTAAAGGAGACTTTTCTAAAAAATTGGAAAATGATTTTTGGGGATCGTCAATAATGACGGAGAAGGGTGATTTTGACGAGTATGTGATGCGAGGGATTAGATTTTGTGTTAAAATAACTGTTTTTTATGGTATGGTAATTGCTGGTCATAAATATATAAATAAAAATTATTATTACAAAATCTAATCAATTTGAATTCACAATGACTAAATCCAAACGTATTCTTTTAACAATTATTCTTTTATTGGTTCCCGTTATAATTTTAGCTGACGACCACGGAAATATGCAAACCAAGAAGGGGTTTCTTGATTTTCTTTTGTCTGCAAAATATCTTGTTGTCTTGATTGTTGCAGCTGTCGGTGTTACAGCAATCTGGATGAATAAACTTAGTTTTAAAGTCCGTCTTATTCTTATGTCGGTTTCGTTTATTCTCTTTGGTGTGATTACAATTTTTGCACCATGGCTTTTTGTAACACCGTCTCCAGTATGTGCTGCAACAAAACCGTTCCTTTACGGTTTTAAACCACAGTTCCTCGCAACGCTTTCCGTAATAGGTGTTTTGTCTCTTGCCGTCGGTAAAGGGTTTTGCGGAACTGCCTGTCCTGTGGGTGCTTTACAAGAGCTGCTTCACAGGATTCCTTGGTTAAAAAAACTTAAACAGAAAAAGGTGCCGTTTAAAATTACAAACACGGTAAGGATTATTTTGTTTGTATTATTTTTAATCGTTGCATTTACTTTTGCTACATCAACATATTTTTATTACAATCTTTTTGATTTGATTCACTGGGAATTTATAATGCCGTGGTTTGATTTTATTCTGTTCATGGCTTTTCTCGTTATTATTCTCGGTGTGAGTTTGTTTTCGTATAGACCCTTTTGTTATTTCATCTGTCCAATGGGGTTATATACATGGATTCTTGAGCATGTCGCACCTTTGAAAGTTAGATTAAATAAAGATGCCTGCAATAACTGCGGTGTATGCGAGAAAGCTTCACCTTGCAATGCTGTGAAAGGGATTGTTGACGGGAACAAACTCCGTGCTGACTGCCATCTTTGCGGAGACTGCATTAAGTCTTGCAGTAAAAGTGCACTTTATTTTGGACTTAAACATTAAAACATTATTTTGTAAAATTAAATATCTGTCTCAAAATATAAAAGAAGGAGTTGTGCAATGAAAGTTGTTACAATTATTTTATTTCTCCTTATACCTTTAGTTGTTCATTCCCAGAACACTAAGGGAGGTGAAGATGCAAAAGGCATTTTCAAATATGAAGATTTTCAAAAACCTCAGGAATGCGGCTCATCCTGCCATACTGATTTTTATGCACAATGGAAACAAATGATGATGTCAAAGTGCTATACGCATGAATGGGATGAAATTGAATACTTCAAACTTGCAGTGCCTCATGCTGAAAAGGAGTCTAAGGTTGCAGGCGTTAAAGAAGGGTGCAACGGTTGTCACGCACCGATTTCATTCATGGTTGGAGACGTTCCTCCTCCGAAACCTGAGTTTGGTTCGCGCGCTAATGAATCAGTTTCATGCGACGTTTGCCATACTATAACAGGGTTCGTAGGCGATACGCCGTATAACTTTAATTATATTTCTAACCCGGGCAGAATAAAACAAGGTATTAGGGAAGATACTGAGTCCCCTGTCCATATCACGAAAAATAATTCGTTTCTTTCTAAAGCAGAATTTTGCGGCACCTGCCACAATGAGAAATCACCTTTTGGTACATGGGTTAAATCAACTCATCTTGAATGGAAAGAAGGTCCTTACTCTAAAGAAGGAGTACAGTGCCAGAACTGTCATATGCCGAGAACCGCAGGCGTTAGTTCACTTATGGGAAAACAAAGAAGCGACATTGCTCAGCACTTGTTTCACGGTGCTCACGACCCCGGGAAAATACGCGGTACGGTTGAACTCAGAATTCATCCCGATGCCGATGATGTTGTACCCGGCGAAGAAATTAAATTCACCGTAGCATTATTCAATGCAAAGACCGGACACAAATTTCCGTCTGGTTCGGCTGAAGAAAGAATGGTGTGGCTTCAAGTGGAGGCGATAGACTCAAAAGGAAAAGTTTATCATTTGAAAGTTGATAAGAAAGGATTTGAAGGCGAAGAATACACTATCTCTTCGAATACTCTCGCTTATCAGGATATGGAAGTACCTCTTGGACTTACTGATTTTAAAGGTGTTCAGCGGGATGGTATTCCAGAAGGCAACAGAATTTTCAGAATGGCCTATCTTGACCCGGAAGGCAGAATGACTATACAGCAATGGAACACAGCTTCATTCGGACCTGATTACAGGATTGGTCCCAGAGAAACAAAACTGGAAACGTTTACATGGCTGCTGCCAGATGATGTAGAACTCGGCAAACTGAAAGTCCGTGCCGTTTTATACTACCAGAAGCTGCCGATGCCGATTGTTGAGTTTCTCGGTGTGCCGAAAGAAGAAGCAGAAATTATTGAAGTAAACAACCATGAGACTTTTGTCGAGGTTGTGGATGATTAATTCATGCATTAAAAATAAAAACGAGGATAGATAAATGAAAAAACTTATCTTTTTATTCATATTTCTTATTATACTGTTTTTATCCACCGATGCAGACGCTATTCCTGCATTCGCGAGAAAGTACAATATGTCGTGTAACGTCTGCCATACCGTTTTTCCGAAACTTAAACCATACGGAGAGGAATTTGCGGCAAACGGTTTCCAGATTACCGACAAAGAGCCTTCAAGGTTTTACAAGAAAACAGGCGACGACCTTCTGACACTCATGAGGGAACTGCCGCTGGCTTTAAGGTTTGAGCTTTATGGAACTTATGAAAATAACAGCCCCGCTAATACGGACTTTAAAACCCCGTACTTTTTGAAACTGATGTCGGGCGGTAATATCTACAAGGACATTTCCTACTACGTTTATTTTTATCTTGCTGAAAAAGGAGAGATAGCAGGAATTGAAGATGCATTCTTAATGTTTAATGATGTCTTTTCAAAGAAGGTTGACCTTGATATGTATGTAGGACAGTTTCAGGTTTCCGACCCTCTCTTCAAACGAGAACTGAGACTCGAACAGGAAGATTATAAAATATACACTTCCACACCGGGACGCTCACTTATCAACCTAAAATATGACAGGGGTTTAATTTTTACATACGGCGCACCTACAAAAACGGATATTGCGGTTGAGGTCGTTAACGGAAGCGGTATACATACAACAGATATTTTTGATGTAGACAAATATAAGAATGTAATGGTAAGGGCTTCGCAGGAAGTAGCACCATTTTTAAGAGTGGGAGCATTCGGATACTACGGTAAGGAGCAACCAGAGGCGGACTCATCCGCTAACGAGATGTATATGGCAGGTGCAGACCTTACTGCAGGAAACGAATATGTCGAGTTAAATGCTCAGTATGTTTACAGAAGCGACTCAAATCCATACAGGCTTTCGGGCACTTCGAGTACGAGGGCAATGACACGCGGAGGATTTGCAGAATTACTTATTTCCCCTAATGGTCCTGACAGCAGATTCACAGGACATTTGCTTTATAATTACGTTGACTCTGATCAAAGCAGTCTAAACTATCAAAGTTATACCGGGGGAGTCAGTTATTTGATTTCGAGAAACTTGAGGGTTATAGGTGAGTATACGTATGTGAAGGATACGAAGGATTCAAAGGTAACAGTTGGTTTCATTACTGCGTTTTAGGTTATGGAAAAAAGGAGACACGGATTTAGACAGAAAGAATATGATGTTCACTGATAGAACAAATAAGCCCGGTTAATGCCGGGCTTTTGTTATATTGCCAAAGATAAACCTGCTAAAATTCCTGCGGAAGTTCTTTTAATTGCGTGTAATTGAAAACGGGACCATCTTTGCAGACGTAAACGTTGCCAATATTGCATCGACCGCATTTGCCAAGACCGCATTTCATTCTGTTCTCAAGTGTGGTGTATATATTGTCTTCTTTGAATCCTAATTTTTCAAGTACAGGTATCGTAAACTTTATCATTACAGGCGGTCCGCAGATTACAGCAAATGTGTTCTCTGCTGAGGGTGCAATCTTCTCGACTATCGTCGGTACAAATCCTACTTCACCTGTCCAGCCGTCTGATTCGCCGCCAGGGTCAACGGTAACAAAAGTCTTAATATCGGGACGCGACTGCCACTCGCGGATTTCCTGTTTATAGACAATATCACCGACAGAACGAGCGCCATAAATAATTGTAACATCCTTATAATCATTGCGCCAGTCGAGAACATTATCAATAACGCAACGTACAGGAGCGAGACCGATGCCGCCTGCTATAAAGACTACATTCTTACCTTTTAAATCTTCGAGAGGAAAATAGTTTCCGTAAGGTCCGCGGAATCCAATCGTGTCCCCCGGGTTCAAGCGTTTTAATGCCTGAGTTACCTTGCCGTAAACTTTGAAAGAGCATTCAAGAAACTCCGGCCGTGTTGGTGATGAAGCAATACAGAATGTTGATTCGCCTTCGCCGAAAACAGAGTATTCAGCAAACTGTCCAGCCTTGAATGAAAAAGCTTTTGCCTCTTCGGGATTCTTCAGTTTTAGTTTAAACGTTTTTGTATCTGGTGTTTCGTCTATGATTTCAGCTATTTCTGCTAAGTACGGTTTATATATATTTTCCATAAAATTTTTAATCTTTACAGTTTGAAACTATTTCCTTTATGTCAATGCTGACTGCGCATCCGCGTGAACACCTGCCGCAGCCCGTACAGAGTATCTCTCCGAATTTATCTACATAGTATTTAAACTTGTGGTTGACTCTCTGTCTGTACCTCTTTCCCTGTATGTCGCGTGGATTGTGCCCCGATGCGTGTAGCGTGAAATGTCCGAATTGGCATCCGTCCCAGTTCTTCATTCTTCTGCCTTCTGTGTATGAATAGTCTTCATCAACTATATCAAAGCAATGGCAGACAGGACATACGAATGCGCACTGTGCGCAGGAAAGACACAGGTCGCCGACTCCGTCCCATTTTGGGTGCTCGAAGTTTTTGCCTAGCCATTCATGTACCTGCTTGCTGTCGAATGCTGTCTCAGGCTGTTTTACCTTTGCCGTGATTTCTTCCGACTTCGTTTTATCGCCCTGTGTAAAATGCTTCGCATATTTATCCGCAAACTCTTTTCCCTTCTCGGTCGCAACGCGTACTGCATAACTGCTTTCATCGAGTGGTATCAGGAATATATCTGAACCTTTTTCGGAAACCGGCGATGAGCCTACAGACGTGCAGAAACAGTACTCGTCAGAGAAACTGCACATCAATCCGATAACCACGAAGTTCTTTTCCCGTAGATTATAAAACTCGTCCTTGTAATCCCAGTTGAAGAGATGCCTCAGTATGTTGAATGAGTTTGCATCGCATGGCTTTGCACCGAGTATCACGGTCTTCTTCTGGTTTATGTCCACATCAAGAAGCTGTACGTCGTTCTTTCCTCTCTTGTAGTATATTACGGGCTCTGCCTTCGGAAACACGAACGTTTTGTAAGATGCCTTGGTCGGTCTTGCTGACGGTTCAAGCATAATATCTTCAGCATTGTTAATCTGTACGTACTCTGTTGAATTTGGGGCGATTAAATTATTGCCGTCTGCAAGAATATCTTTGCAGAGGTTTTTTAACGCTTCTTTATTTATAATTTTTTCTTCCATAATTTCTTTTGTTTTGATGTCTTTCAAATATTACATGAATAATTCATCGCTGTCTTTTACGTCGAAACTTCCCACGAGTGTCGGTGTTTCAAGGTTTCTGCCCGATACGTATGAAAATGCTTCCTTTGCTTCAATGACCATCTTGCGGTTAAGCAGTGATAACGGTATGTCCATCGGACAGGCACGCTCGCACTCTCCGCAGCCAATGCATCTGCCGCTCAGATGAAATGCGCGTACTACGTTCCATGAAAAGTTTCCTCTGCTGTGAGGTGATGATTCAACCCATCGGGGGATGGTCTTGTCAACAATACATCTCTGGCAGTAGCACATCGGACATGCTGCGCGGCATGCATAACACTTTATGCACTTGTCAAACTCTGATTTGAAATACTCGAACCTTTCAGCAGCTGACATTTTTTCTATCGCCAGGATTTTTTCGAGGACTTCGTCTGTTACAGCGGGTGTTTCCTTCACCTCGCCGAAGATTGAATCGAAGTATAAGGGTTTGTGAGTTTCGCATGATACGCATTTTGATGCAAGCGTTTCACCGCTGAATTCCATACCGAAATCTTTTACGACTCCGTGGCAGTTAAAACTTATTATGTGTACGTCTTCTCTCTTTAGCTGCGTTTCCTGTATCAATGCTATTATCGAATGAACGTCGCATGGCTTTGCTGTTATAGCAAGTTTTAACACAGCTCCATTCTGTCTTTTCAGCTCTTTTATACGGGCTTTCGTCAGGTAAACAGACAGATTGTTTAGACAGTATTCGTTAAACACAAGCTTGTCGCAGTCTTCCTGCGTCTTCGCTATTATCGGCTTTGTGCGCCTTTCCGTTACTGACTGATATCCGATAACTGCCGCAACTTCTTTCTTTTCAAGAAGTTCTTTCGCAAGTTTTCTGAGTTCTTCCATTATACCTTTTCCTCCGTGCTCATTATGATTTCTTTCTCATTCGTAACCGGCTCGGGAAACTTCGCAGTAAATTCATCATTCAGTTTCTTGTACGATTCGAAAGGTCCCATTGCTTTAACGTCATTCGTGACCTTCGTTACAACATCCACAAACTTCTTTCCCTCCGATGCGGAAACCCATGAAAACTGAAGACGGCCTTCTTCTACACCCAGAAATTTAAGAAGCTCGTCGAAGAATTCCCATCGCCTGCGTGCATGAAAGTTTCCCGCGTTGTAATGGCAGTCGTTTGGATGACAGCCTGATACGAGTATCCCGTCTGCTCCGCGCTCGAATGCTTTCAGTATAAACACAGGGTCAATTCCGCCCGAACACATGACGCGTATGAGCTTGACGTTCGTCGGATACTTTAGTCGGGACGTGCCCGCAAGGTCTGCCCCTGTGTATGTGCACCAGTTACAGACGAATGCTACTATTTTCGGTTCCCAGTTTTGTTGTGACATATTATATTAATTCTTTTATCTTTTTAAATTTTATAATGCTGCTATCTGTGCAAAGATTTCTTCGTTGTTGAACCCTGCCAGCTCTATTGACTTGGACGGGCATGTAGCCGTGCATGTTCCGCATCCCTGGCATAGTCCTTCGTTTACGTATGCTATCTCCTTAATTACTACCCCGTCGCGTGTTTTAACTTCGCGTACTTCAACTGCTCCGTAAGGACAAACTTTCTTGCAGTAAAAGCACCCTGCACACAGGTCAGCATTGACCCTTGCAATAACCGGCTCGCGTTCAAGAATATCAGAACCGAAAAGTACCAGAGTTTTTGCAGCGGCTGCCGATGCCATCGCGACAGATTCGGGAATGTCTTTCGGCGACTGGCATGCACCCGCAAGAAACACTCCGCCCGTTGTGCTTTCTATAGGACGAAGTTTGGGGTGTGCTTCGTTGTAGAATCCGTGTTTATCGTAAGGTATGCCTACAGTTTGCGCCAGTTCTGAAGCTTCGGGTTGTGCTATCATTGCCGTTGCGAGTACAACCATGTCAGCATCGATTGTTACTTGCATTCCCGCGATTGTGTCTTCGCCTTTAACGATGTACTTTCCGTTTTCTTCCGTTATCTTTGAAACACGTCCGCGGATGTATTTTACACCGTCTTCTTCTATCGCACGGCGGACAAACTCATCGTACATCTTTCCGCCCGAACGGATGTCCATGTAGAATACGTATGCTTCACCGTCGTGTACTTTATGCTTGTACAGCATTGCATGCTTTGCCGTGTACATGCAGCATATCTTGCTGCAGTATGAGAATCCTTTCGATTCGTCCCGTGAACCGACACATTGTATGAATACGATTTTCTTCGGCTCTTTGCCGTCTGATGGTCGCTTAAACTCTCCCTCGGTCGGTCCTGATGCTGAGGCTATTCTTTCAAACTGTAAACCGTCAATTACATCTTTGTATTTTCCGTATCCGTATTCGCCGTAACCTTTATAAATAGACTCATCAGGTTTTTTGCTTATATCATAAAGCTTGTAACCCGTTGCCATTATTATTGCACCAACTTCTTCCGTGACTATTTTATCCTGTTGGTCGAACATAATAGCTTCTCGGCCGCATACTTTCACGCACATGCTGCACTTACCGTTTTTATAGTATGTGCAAACCGTTTCATCAATAACAGGTATGTTTGGTACTGCCTGTGGGAAGGGTACGTAAACAGCAGGACGATACGCAAGGTTTTCTTCGAATGAATTGTATGCTTTCTTCTTGATAGGACATTTTGTTATGCATAGTCCGCAGCCCGTGCATTTCTCTTCATCTATGTGCCGTGCTTTCTTTCTTATCGTTACAGAAAAATTGCCGATGAATCCTTCAACTTTTTCTACCTCGGAATATGTCATCAGTTTAATCTTCGGATGCTGATATACTTCAACCATGCGCGGGGTTAATATACACTGAGAACAGTCAAGCGTCGGGAATGTCTCCGATAGCTGGCTCATGTGTCCGCCTATCGAAGGCTCTTTCTCAACTAATACAACTTCGTAACCCGCATTGGCAACGTCAAGAGCTGCCTGAATACCTGCTATACCGCCGCCGATAACAAGCGTCCTCTTCGTAACGGGTACTTCAATCGTCGTAAGCGGCTGATTGCGTTTTACTTTTTCAACTGACATACGTACAAGGTCAATTGCTTTGTCTGTCGCCATTTCAATATCATCGTGCACCCATGAACAGTGTTCTCTGAGGTTTGCTATTTCAACGAGGAAAGGATTAATCCCTGCTGCGACTGCAGCTTTGCGGAAGGTTTTTTCGTGCATGTGAGGGGAGCATGAACCGACGACTATAGCGTCAAGTTTTTTGTCGATTATTTCTTTCTTAATCATATTCTGTCCCGGGTCTGAACACATATACTTGTAGTCTATCGATACTTCAACCCCGGGAAGCCATTCGCAGGCTTTTGCAACACGCGGACAATCAACTGTTCTGCCTATGTTCTCTCCGCAATGACATATAAAAACTCCTATTTTCATATATTACAACTCCGTATTTTTATACTGTTGCTTCTTCGGCAACAAGTTCTTTATAGTTAAATTTTATTGTGTGCAGGTCTATTCCAAGTTCTTTTTCATCCAATCCAAGCGCCAGACCTATAAGCTCCGTTAAATAAAGCACGGGAAAGTCCTTATGTTCAGGATATACGCGCTTCATCGCTGTTTGACGCATGTCAAGATTCGTGTGGCACATCGGACATGCAACAACCATTATGTTTGCTCCATGTTTCCTCGCGTCGTCAATAATCTTTTGTGAAAGGTCTAAGACTATGTCTCTTCTTGCGATTGAATGTGCGGCACCGCAGCATTCAACTTTATAGTTCCAGTCGATAGTTTTGGCACCTGTCATTTCAACAACTTTTTCCATAGATTCGGGATGTTCGGAATCGTCGAACTTAGTAATATCTGATGGACGCACAAGAAGACATCCGTAATAGCAAGCAACATTTAATCCTTTGAGTTCAATCTTGCGGTTCTCTTTAATCTTTTCAAGACCTATCTTCATAAAGAGTTCAAGAAGGTTCATGACCTTTACATCTTTATTAAACTTTGTCTCAAGAATAGATTCTACTTTTGCTTTTACATCCGGGTGACTGTTTGTTTCATGCTGAGAAAGAACAAGCCTGTTATAACAGGCGGCGCATGGTGCGACCATTTCATCAATTCCCTGCTGTTGTGCAATCATTATGTTACGCATTGCTAAAGCATTGGAAAGCTGATGATTTGTTACGTGTGCAGATGTTGCACCGCAGCATGACCAATCCTTTAACTCGTCGAATGATGTTCCGAGTTTTTCCACTACCTTTCTCAGTGAAATATCGTACTCTTTTGCTGTACCGGTCTGAGAACAACCGGGGAAATATCCTACTTTCAAATTTGCTTCCATTGAGGTTTAAAATTATTTATTAGCCGTCTTTTTAAATATCTTTTTAACGGATTCTTTATTCTTAATATTATGCGGGAATAGCTTTAACTTCCCTTTCATGAACATGCCAGGCGAGGAGTCCACATCCTGCAACAGGTTCATTGTTTTCAGTTTGTATTCTGCAACAAGGCCTACTTCAAAAGCCCGGCCATGACTTTCAATCTGGTTCAGGAATGCTTTGTGAAATTTTATTATGTCTTTTGATTTAACTTCTACTCCTTTTTCAAGAGCAATTTCTCTTACAGCATCCATAAACTTTGCAAGGTCGAATTCCTGGGGGCATCTTGACGAGCATGTCATACATCCCGCACAGAGCCATGGTGTCGTTGACTTTAGAGCTTCTTCGTAAAAACCAAGCTGTATTAGACGCACAACTTTATTAGGAGCTATATCCATGTAGTATCTTACTGGACAACCTGCAGAACATTTGCCGCACTGATAGCACAAACTCACATCCTGAAAAGTTTTGTCCTTGATGTCGTCTGCTATTGTATGTACGTGATTATGCGTAGTCATGTGAGTAGTGAATTTTTGATTTGGGAAAAAGATATCCGAAAAAGTTTTAAGGCTTTTTTGTAATTTCGATTCTTGCTAAGCATTTTAAATCGCCTCCGGTAATTTATTTCTGTGTATAATTTACGAATCTTGATATGTGGGAAAACGCAAATTGTACATTATTATATTATACAAAAATACGCACTCTATGCGGTTTCTTCAATGCAAAATTAAGGTAGATTGCAAAAGGCAGTATGTTTTGTGCTGCCTTAGATTATTGTTTGAAATCTGTTGAAATTCCAGTGTTTTATTTCTTCTTCAGGAGCCCTAAACCTTCTAATGCCGATGAATCGTCGGGTACTATCAATAGTACTTTGTTGAAAAGAATCTCTGCTTCGCGTGCTCTTCCGAGTCTAAGATTAGTCCAACCGAGCATAAGAACGGAATAGTAATCAAACGGATACATGTTGGCTGTTTTCTCAATGTATTTTAAAGCTCCGTTATAATCTTCACGATAATAGAACATCATTCCGAGATTATAATTTACCTGTGAGTTGTTCGGGTCGATTTTTAATATGTCATTATAGTTATTTTCTAAAGTTGTCCAGTCCTCAATGGCAGCAACAGGATTTGCCAGACCCATCCTCGCTTCAACCGACATTGGCATCAGTCCGATAGCAGTACTATAATAATAAATGGATTCGCGGTACTGTTTGTTTAGGTTGCTTAAATAACCAAGGCGCAGGTTTATTTCATAACTGCTGTTGCTGTAAACCTTTTTTAGAACATCTATTGCTTTTGTGATTTTTCCGTTTTTCTCTTGCTTGTAACTTTCTTTAAAAGCTTTCCTTACATCATCTCCGGGTGCAGGACTGTATTGCGAAAACACCTGGGTTGTAAATAACAGGGTTGTTATGAATAATACTAGTGTAATTTTAAACTTTAAAATGTCCATTTTATGCTTCCTATAATTTTATGAAACGAATTTGGTTTTTCTATAAATTTATATGTTGTTGATGTTTCGTAAACAAGCTCCTGAACATCCTGTTTGTAAAACTGATACCTAAGCGAAAGCTGCAAGTTAGGAGTAATCGGGGATATAAGATTAATGCCAAAGCGGTTGTTCATTACGTTTACTGAATTGAATACTACATAAGCATTGTCTTCATGATAATTTTCAGCATTACCAAACATATAGAATGCTTCAAGCCAGAGTTTGTCAACAACCTTAACTCCAAATTTTTGTTTAATTATACCACGCGTAAGATAACTGCCGGATGGATTTAATATTGTGTCTTCTTTGTTCTCTGAATGCACTACAAGATCGGTAACGGAATATAAATCAAGATTGCCAAGAGGGAAATACGCCACAGTAAGACCGTTTTGAATTTGTTTTGCTTTGTTCAGGTGAGAATAAGAATTGCCAAGAAGCAGTTTAAAGTGATTTAAAGATTTTTCAATAGATATAAGTCCGACATAATCATTAAGAGTGTTTGATGTCTTTGTGTATGTGATACCGCCGGTTGATTTGTTCACTGCCGCACTTACATCATTAACTTTCACGTTCAGATAATGAAGAATACCGCTGAGCGTAAAACCTTTGCCGGTATAGACACCGGCATTAAAATAAAATTCATTTTGAATGGTATTTACTTCAAAGTTTTCAGGGGCGTTACCTATTGAAACAATCTTTTTGTTGCTTGTGATATTTATGTTATTATAGCCTGTAAATATTGTAAGTCTTTTCCATGGGATGATGTTAAAATTAAGACTTATATAACTCGACTTTTTATCAGGCTTTTGTTCACCATAAATTAATGTATCAGTGCCAAACCCGCTGTAAGGATTTTCTTTATAATCTCCGTTGAACATTAAACCACCTTCAGTGTAAAAATCTTTAACCACTTTTTCGGGTGCTGCTTTAATGTCAGACTTTAGCTTTTCAGGCATTTCCGACGCAAGCAGTCGTGATTCCCTGTCCCTGCCCGAATAAACAAGACTCCAGTAAAGATATTCGTAGGCGGCGGGATCTTTTGGAACATATTCGAGAGCCAGTTTAAAATGTTCTGCTGCTGACATATAGTTGTTTAGACTATAGTATGCAATCCCAAGACGCATCCTGAGATAGTAAAAATCTATACCCGAGTCTAAAGCTTTATTTCCTACGTCTATAAGCTCGTCCCATATAGCGCGTGTGTAAAGGTCATAAGTTTGAATATCAACTTGTTTTGCCTCTTCTGTAATCTGAGCAAAAGCAGAAACAGATAACAGCAAAAACAGTAATATTATTAATCCTCTTTTATACAATTAGCTGTAATTATTTTATTTTTGAATTGTATCTTTATTTTAGAAATTCCCTCTCTTGTCAGAGTAATAAAGAACCTCTGTTTAACTGTTTTAAAATTTAGGAAATAGTTATCAATTTCAGAACTTAACGTTATCTCGTTTGCGTGAAGAATGTCGTCAATCTTAAAATAAGTAATTTTATACTGTGATTTAAGGAATATGTAGAACGGTGCAATGAAATCCTGCAGCAGCAATCCAAGTTTACTGTAAACGATATGCAAAGCTGGGGTATCTTCAATGCTCATATCCTGATAGTATCCGAGCGGTACTTTATATGCAGCAAGGAAGAAAAAATAAAGCAGTGACTTTTTGTCGCCTGAAAAATCGTAGAAGTAAAACACGCGACCGTCGTTATGGAAGTATGCTACTGCTTTAGAATTTTTACAATAGACATATGAACGGTTATAGATGTTAGTGTACACTTCCCATACTATTATTTCTTTTCTTCCGTTATTTTCTGTTTCAAACTTAATTTCCTGTCCGGGTATAAGATGAAATCCTTCCCGTAAGATAGAATTAACTTCTATGTTTGATACAATATCGTTAAGCTCCGGTTTCTTATTGGCTTTGTAAACAAGTCCACCGGGAGTTTTAAGAATATATTGTGTTATGGGATAATCAATGGTTTCACCATTAATAAACGGCACACTCTGAAACTGGAAATGCAGATGCGGTTCGGGTGATCTTCCTGAGTTACCGCAACTGGCAATAATCTGACCTGCTTTTACAAACTCACCCAGTTGAACCTTAAATGAGCCGGGTTTTATATGGCATATTTTAGAATAAAAATCAGTACCATGTTTTATTATAATCGTATTTCCCCAATTATCTTCAATGTTCACGTCTCCGATATCATTATCAGGAATGCCATCAATTATTTTCTCTACATAACCATCGGCAGGAGACAGAATAGCTTTATTATAACAATAATAATCTTCAAGCTTTTCGCCAAGATTGCGGTACGTGTTTCCAAGGGAATCTTTAATTACAAAATCCCATGCATGTTTCCATTTGTGTTTATGTGTGATATCACCGCTATGTGCCTGCGAAACATTCCACTCTCCGAAAAAGGGAAGTCGTACGGGATAATATCTGTAATCTCTGAAACGGAAATTATTGTTAAGGAAAGAATACAGGTTGTTCTCTGGTGAGTTCTGCTGAATAGCAACCTCTGTTAATCCCTCTTTCTTTGTAAACCTTGATTTGATAACAAAGAGGAATAAAAGTACGATAATATTAAATGGCAGTGAATAAATATGTAATCCAAAGTTTGAGAAAATATTGCTAAAACTATATGATACCAAGACGGTAAGCGGCATGAGTATTAACGTCCATAGATAAGAGCGCCATGAGGGTACGAGAAAATATCCACCTATAGCAATAGCGGTAAGAATATAATTGAAACCTATGTAAGCATAAGTTGTTTCTGTAATATTTATCTGGAGCAATTGGTAAAACAAATAAGCGGAATAAAAGCCTATTAGTGAAAGAGAGAAGGCTATGCGTGAATAATAGAGAATACCTATTGCAATAATAATACCCGCAAGAACATTATACTGAAAAATTATTGCCCCTAGAGAGAGAAAATAAACTTTCACAGAGGGAATAATGATGATACTATTCCACCATTCATAAACTTCAAGCAGCCAGTTTCCGCCAACCATATAAAGGTCATTAAGAATGAAAACACCTCTGCCGCTAAGGCCTAATATATTGAGGTCGCGCCCGACAAGCGTAACCACCCAGTAAGCAACAAGAAACGGAAGACTTAAGTATGGAAGAGCATATTTGGCTAGAAAGTTTTCAAAAGTAATGGTAACAAAAAAGGCAAGTATAGATGCAAGAACTACAATTAACAGAACTGCCCAGTTGGACTGATACTGCAAACCAATGCCAAGCCCTGCAAGCAGGCTGTTAAAACCATAATATCCTTTTTCGATTTTATGTTTGTCATATCCAAGACTTTCTGCGACTATGTATGCGGTTATAACCGATATAAGTCCGCAGAGCCCTGCAAAATAATCGAAGAAAGATGTTATCAGTAATAAACCTGCAAAGAATAGTTTATCTGAAAAGAAAACTATTGAGTAACTGTTTAATATGCTTTTAACTAACCTCAAATTACAGGTTTATTTTTTCAAGATGTTGTGGTATAGATTCAAGAGCCGTTATAGTTTTATTGGTTTCGTTATCCCTTATCACGTGTACGCCGCTGTTTGTATCAATCAAAACAACTTTGGGTCTTAATGTTATAAACTGCATCCACTGTGTCATGTTATAAGCGCCGACGCTGCTAACTACAACATTATCGTCTTTTTTCAGAGGGGGCAGTTGAATTGAGTCGCGAATCTGGTCAATATTCATGCACAACGGTCCAAATATAGTTGTGGTTTCAGAGTTCTGCGAGAATTCTTTCTCGGGATTTATCTGATGTTCATACCAGAAAGCTGTGAACAGAATATTTACGCCAAAATTTACTATTGTTGAACGTCTGCCGTCTGATAGTTTCTTGTTTGCGATAACCGTCCCGAGAAGATAACCTGCTGCATCTATTAAGGCTCTACCCGTTTCGAGAATCAGCAGCGGCATTTCATCGTGGTCAAGCTGTGAATTAATAAGAGCGTTTGTTATGGCTTCAGCGTAATCATCAAAAGAAGGGGCTGTATCTTTACCTGTCAGGTAGGCACCTTTAAGAGTGTTGTGCGATGCAAAACCACCACCTAAGTCTATGTAACTTATATTTGAATTATATTTCTTTTTGAAATCATAAGCAAGCTTTGCGAGTTTTGTTGCTGCGACATCGTAAGCACTTGCAGTAAGCATAAACGTACCGATGTGAGTATGAATCCCGACAAATTCAAGTTTTTTAGATGTCATTATTTTATTTATTGCTTCCCATGCTTCTCCGTTTTCAAAGTTGAAACCGAACCTGTCCCACTGCGGATGCACCCCTGTATCCATGTTTACACGGATTGCAATCTTTGGTTTTTTGTCCATATCTTTTGCAATATCGACAAGCATATACAACTCGTCAAAATGGTCAACATGAATAAGTGAGCCGTTAGCTGATGCGACCTTGAGGTCGTCTTCTGTTTTATCGGGTCCGTTAAAAATTATTTTGGAACCGTCAACACCATTCGAAAGGGCTTTATCGTACTCAAACCTTGAAACAACTTCCGCCCATGAACCTTCCTGATGGAATACTCTGCATACTGCATCAAGGTAATTGGTTTTATATGACCATGCAAACTGTACTTTGGGATAACGTGTTTCAAAAGCTCGTTTTGCTTCGTGTATTGTGTTGCGCAAGGTATTTTCAGATATTACAAAAAGGGGTGTACCGTGTTCTTTTATGAGGTCGGATACAGACACGTCGTCAATATGCGTGATTGGTTCAAGCTCTGTTCTTAAACCAAACTTATTTGATATTCCGACATTGAGTTTTTTAATAATAGGTCTTTCGAAGGGTAATTTCTTCATATAAATAAATTTTTAAAGTTCAGAATAAAGTGTCAGTTTTTCAAAATCAGATAAATCAACTATCAGGTCATAGGAATATCTGATAAAGAGTTTTCCGACTTCATATTTCTTAAATGGTTTAACATCCATACCAAGAGCAAGTTTTGCTAACGCTTCGGGCAGGTTCTGTCCTGCACCAACTGCAAGATAAACCCAAGCAGGAAGACGAGGATTAATCTCGATAAGATAGTAATCGTTATCTTCGGTTTTAATCATTTCCAGTTCCATACCACCACGCCATTTAGTACGTTTGATAAGTTTTCTTGTGAGGCTAAGCAGGTTAGTATCGCCAAGAGTTATACCTGCCCATGCTTTTCCCTTGTCGGTAATATACTGCTTACGCATAGGAACAGCACCTATGGTGTTTCCTTCTCCGTCGCCAAGTGCAATAACGTTAACTTCGGTTCCTCTTACAAACTGCTGGAGTATAATAGGAAGTCCCCACTTGGCTGCAATTTTATGGAAAGCTGATTTTGCCTGATCTTCGTTGTGAGCAACATACGCATCGTAGTATTTCCCCTTTACGAGCAAAGGATATTCATAGTCATCTTCATCTTCAAGTTTTTCAAAGTCCTTGTCCGAAAATATCGGTTTGCTTTCCGGTACTTTGATGTTGTATTTCTTTCCGAAGTCAGGCAAGACAGATTTATGCCTTTCTTCAAACTGTGGAATTGTCGGCAGAAAAGTATGAATGCCGATCTTCTTAAGCCTCTCAGCGGCTTTCATAAAAGTATAAAGCTCGGCATCGAAGTTCGGGATTAATACGTCAATGTTTTCAAGATTATTTATATATTCGATTCTTTTCATAAGAGTATCAGAGCCGAAATTCGGATAAGGAATCTGGTACGTTTTATCAACATGGTCGCGCATATAAATACCCGGTTCAAGATTTTCGTAAGCAAGTCCGATAATACGCGGTTCGAAGTGCTTTGATTCTTTCAGTGCTCTGATTACCGGTATTCCGGGTCCCGGACTGTCAATATTGTTAAGCCCTGTTACACCGACTGTTATTTTCTTCTTCTTCATCTTACTATGTTAAGCTTTTTCAGTGTGAAAACATACTCATCGATTGTTTTATCGAGCATCGTGGGAGTTACTTCATACTTGTTTAGGAGTATTCGCTTTACATCCTCGATACTTTTCTGCTCGCGTATCAGTTCAAGAATTTCTGCAGCAATAGGGTTCAGAGAGAAAGAATCTCCCGACATTGAATCAAAGAGAAATCCTGATTCGCTTACTGCTATATTTTTGTTTACTTTCATATATTATAAATTCAATTTCTTTAGATTTATTTTGTAAGAATCATCCTTCTGGTCTCAGCGTATTTACCAGTCGTGAGTTTATAAAAATAGACACCGCTGTTAAGTCCGGAACCATCGAACGAGGCTTTATAAGTTCCAGCTTGAAGTCTTTCATTCACGAGTGTTTCCACCTCTTTTCCCTGCACGTCATAAACCTTGAGAGTCACATCACTAGCATCGGGCAGTTGAAAACTGACAACTGTTCTTGCATTGAACGGATTTGGATAATTTTGGTTAAGCGTGTATGAAGAAGGTGTTACATCTGAAATTCTTGTAACGTTTAATATTTCTGTCAGCTGACGGCGATATACAAACTGACCGTCTGTACCTGCAAACAAATAACCGTTTGCTGCTGTAACTGTATAAGCAATCGGAACAAAATCAAAACCCTGATTCTTTTCTACCCATGATGTGCCGTTGTTTGTGGAGATATACACACCATAACCGGTACCTGCAAAAAGATTACCTCCGCTTGCGGCAATGTCATAAACATACAAACTTGATAATCCGTTATTGATTGCTGTCCAGCTAGAACCGTTATTGGTTGAAACAAATATACCGTTAGCAGTACCTGCGTAAAGGCTGCTGCCGTTTGAGGTAAGAGCCCATACATACTGATTTGTTAATCCATTATTAACAGCCGTCCAGCTTGAGCCGTTATTGGTCGAAAGAAAGACTCCGCCGCCGTCTGTTGCAACAAATATATTGCTTCCTATTACAGAAAAACTCCAGACGTATAAGTTAGTAAGTCCTGTATTTGATGCTGCCCAGCTTGACCCGTTATTATTTGATATAAAAACACCACCGCCGTAAGCAGCTGCGAATACAGTTGAACCGTTAACCAAAAGACCAAAGATATAGTAGCTTGTTAATCCTGTGTTTGCAAGATTCCAGGAAAGACCGTTATTTGTTGATAAAAATATACCGTCGCCGTATGTACCCGCAAAAACATTAGAACCGCTTGCTACAAGCGAGTAAACATAATAGTTGAGCAGACCTGTATTAACAGCAGTCCAGTTGCTGCCATTGTTCAGCGAGCGGTAGATTCCGCTGCCGTTTGTTCCCGTAAGAAGATTTCCCGTTCCAGTAACTGTAAAACAGTTTACAAGAACGTTTGTTAAACCCGAATTTACTGATGTCCAGTTAGAACCGTTATTGGTTGTTAGAAACATTCCACCACCATAGGTACCGGCAAACAGATTGTTTCCATTCGGTTTAATTACGTTTATTGTCCAGAACAATAATCCATTATTAATAGCTGTCCAGCTTTGTCCGTTATTAGTAGAAAGGAACATGCCGTAGGATGTGCCTGCAAAAAGATTTGAACCGATAACAGAAAGTGACCAGACGTACATATTTGTTAAACCTGAATTAACTGCTGTCCAGGTAGAGCCGTTGTTATTTGATACCAGAACACCGTTACCATAAGTACCGGCAAACACGGTGGATCCATTAAAAGCAAAAGACAGGACCGAGGTGCTATCACCTAACCCGCCGTTTAGCTTTGTCCAGCTTGAACCGTTATTTGTTGAAAGGAAGGCGCCTGTATAAGTGCCTGTAAAAATGCTTGAACCGTTAACGGCTATTGTATAAATATTCGGGTCTGTCAATCCGTTATTAATTGCTGTCCAGCTTGCACCGTTATCTGTTGAAAGAAATATACCGCCGAATGTTCCTGCGTAAATATTTGAGCCACTTACCGTAAGTGTGTTAACGTATAGATTGGTTAAGCCGCTGTTTGAGGCTGTCCAGCTTGCACCGTTATTGTTTGAAACAAAAACACCACTGCCGTAAGTACCAGCAAAAACGGTTGTTCCGTTCACAGCAATTGAGTAAACATACTGATTTGGCAGTCCGTTGTTAACGGCGCTCCATGTTGTACCGTTATCGGCTGACTTATAAATACCGCCGCCGTACGTACCAGCAAATGTGATAGAACCAGAAAAGGCTACGCTAAGAATATCGCCACCGTTAGGGCTGGGAAGACGCTCCCACTGGGAATGAAGCGAAGCCGCTGTAAGAACAAACAGAACAATTGAGATAAATGTCTTCTTCATTATGTGATTTAATTTCCTGTATCTTTATGATTTCTTATTATTTCTTAATATCTTTCAACACCTGTTTCACGTAAACACTCTTGAACTCATCGGCAAGTATATCCATCATTAACATATCAAATTTTTCGTTACCGAGGATTTTCGATTGTCTCTTAACACCGGCATGTTTGAAGCCGCACTTTTCATAAACTTTAATGGCGCTCTTATTGAACCGAATTACAAACAGGGCAATGTTATGAAGGTTAAGCATATTGAAACCGAAGTCGAGAGTAAGTTTTACTGCTTCTGTTCCAAAACCGTTGGCTCTGTAATCCTGCTCACCAACGTAAATACTCAACATTGCGTGGCGGCTGATATGATCAATATCGTGCAGACCTGTTACCCCTATAAGTTTCTCTGTTTCCTTTTCGACGATACCAAAAATCCTTGATGTCTTTTTAGCTTCGGGTAAATAATACCTGATATCGTCAGCGGTTAACGTAAACACGAGGTCAAAATTCATTTGAACTTTTAAATCATTCTGCCACTTTGCTACTTTATCAGCGTCAGTAAGTTCGAGCGGGGTAAGGTAGCATTTTTTTCCAATTACCAATTTGCTGTATTCCATCTAAAGAAAAATTTTAATAATATTGTTTGGGTACATCTCTTTTAAAAAGATACAATAATATACAATAGCATTACAAAATTATATGCTAAAATTAAAAGCAGGTTTTTATAGTCAAACACATATATATTCGCTTTGAATTATGTATCGGACTTATATTAACAATTATTATGCCAAACAAATGTATGAAAAGAGAATAAAAATTATACGCTTATATTAAAATTCGACAGATGTGTCGAAGAAAGGTGTTATTATTGTGTTTTATTGTCGGATTTAGCGGTATTAATATTGAGTAAATAATAGAATCCGCAGCGTCCGAATGCTGCATTGAGAATGGGTGCCAGACCGAGTAAACCCCACCAAGAATTGAATACTAATCCAAGAATAAGAATTACTATTCCTATTATATAACGAACTGTTTTATCAGTTTTCCCAATATTACAAGCTAACACGATTATTACTCCTTTAAATTATAAATTATTACAATTCTTAGAACAAATTCGCCACTTATAAAGTTACTTTTAATCAAACATATGATAAAATAAGGTTTTAGATATGAGGTAGTATATCGCAGGTATATCGCAGGCATATCGCAAGCATATCGCAGGCATATCGCAGGCATACAGAAAAAAAGATAATAGAGACTAATTTTGAGGAGATTTGATTATGTAGTGTGAAAAAGAATGGGTAACGAATAAACCGTTACCCATTTAATGAGTCAATGAAATTTAATTTTAATCTATATTCTTTTTATTGAGGGGGATTTTTACGAGAAAAACACCAATAAGCACTATAGCGATTACACTTCCGATGAAAGACGGTTCGGAAAACATGTGGAAAAGTTTTATGTCGGCAAAAGCAAGTCCGGCAAAAAGCAAACCAATTAAAGCTTCGCCTGCAATTAATCCTGAAGAAAGGAGGATACCGGTGTTACTAATTTTTTCTTTTTGCTTTGGAGTATAATTACCCTTTTCGACTTTTTTATCAATAATGCCTTTCATGAGTCCTCCGATGTAAATTGCAAATGATGTATCAATAGGCAGGTACATACCTACGGCGATAAGCATAGGGCTTTTCACCTGCATCAGAATAAGTGCAAGACCCATGAACATGCCGATGATGATAAGAATAAGTTCTGTTTTTCCTTCGACGATACTTTTCGACATAATCGCCATTAGTGATGCCTGAGGTGCCGGAAGTTTTTCGCCTCCGAAACCTGCATTGGTACCGAGAATATCGTTTTGTTCTTCGGGTGATAATGATTTTAACTGTTCGAGCTGAAAAGATTTTCCTGAAAGTTCAGGGTTCTTACCTTTATAAGTTATAGTTGTTGTCCCTGAATTCTGAAGTTTTATAATCTCATCAGAGGTTGACTGTTTAAGGTCGCCGAGATGCAGCAAAGAAAGAACAAGAAACATAACGAGCGATGCAGAAACAACTCCGAATATATCACCAATCTGCATTTTCCATGGAGTACAACCGAGAATATGTCCGGCTTTCAAATCCTGCATCATTTCACCTGCAACGGAAACCGAAACACAGGTGAATGCAGCAACGCCGAGAACAGCAGCAACGCCTGCGTTTCCAGACATTCCAAGAGCTACCATTAAGAATGCAACTACGATAAGTACGGCAACCGTGAGTCCGCTTGTAGGATTATTGCTGACGCCGATAATACCGACAAGATAGCCGGACACTGCGGCAAAGACAAAACCGAGAAAAATCATTACGACTGTTGCAACAAGTGCAGGAAATACGGAGCCAGTGAAATAGTTGAATATGAAGAACATGACTAAAGCAACAGCACCGAGTATAGGAAGAGCAATTTTCATGTTCAGGTCTCTATCTATACGTGCGATATCATGTCCGCCAGCAGCAGCTTTTTTAAGATTAGCGAATGAGCGGGAGATACCTTCGAATAAACTTTTGTGCATTTTATAAAGAGTATAAAAAGCGCCGACGAGCATACCACCGATTGCAATATAACGAACATAGGCTTTCCATACACGTGTAATTTCAACTCCCCAATCAGGTACAGCACCGAGGTTATCATAATTAACAAAATATGCAATTGCGGGTGCAAGCAGTCCCCATGCAAGAACACCGCCGCTGAAGTTTATAGCACCGAGCCGAGGTCCGATAATATATCCGACTCCGAAGTATGCGGGAGCCATGCCGGGTGAACGCAGGAGAAGAGCACCTTTTCCAAGAGAAACTATACTCTGCCAGGTACCTGCGATAAATTTAAAATCGACGAGTGCGGTAAGAAATGCACCTACTCCCATACCAGAAATAAGAAACTTTGAGCCGCCCGAGCCTTTTTGACCCGACTTGTGAATCTCTGCGGCTGCGATGGATTCGGGGAAAGGCAGGTCTTTATCTTCAACGAGTACACGCCGCAAAAGCGTGACAAACATTATTCCGAGAGTACCTGCAAAGATGAGAATAACGGTTGAGATTAAATAGTTTGAAATTGAATAAAACGGATTCCAGATGTTTGCGATAAAGAAAGCGGGAAGGACAAAGATTGCGCCCGCTGCAATATTTCCGCCTATGGAGCCAAAAGTACGCGCGGCATTTTCTTCGAGTATGGTTCCTTTAAGAGCACGCAGGACAGCCATAGAAAGAACGGCGGTTGTGTATGTCGCGGCGATGGTCATACCGGCTTTGAGTCCGAGGTAAGCATTCGCAGCGCCCATAAGCATTGCCATGAATGCGCCAAGAAGAATAGCACGGAAAGAAAATTCTTTCATGTCTGTATCTGTAGAAACAAATGGAACAAAGGGTTTTATTTCACTCATAATATTTGTTTTATTGTTGAGGTAATTTTTTAACAAAAATCAGAAAAGTAAACGGAAAATAAAATGGAAAATTGATGGACAGGGGTGTTGGTTAATTGAACGCGGATTAAGACTTTAAGAGGAAATGTATTTAACATTTGAGAAACAGGATGAGATCCCCTCCAAGAGCATGAGGGGATGACAGCTTTTTGGGGGTTTATTTTCAATATTAGTTAATGAATAGGGTAAGTATATTTGAGAAGAGAAAATTTTACAAATATATTTAGTATGGAAATATTTACCGGGTTTGTAATAGGTTTGCTTGGGAGTCTGCACTGCATAGGGATGTGCGGTCCTATAGCTCTTGCGCTGCCGACTGGTCAATTTAAGAGCGTGAAGTTTTTTACGGGAAGGATACTTTATAATCTGGGAAGGGTGATAACATATTCGGTATTCGGGTTGATATTTGGAATAATAGGAAAGAACCTTGCGGTGATAGGTTTACAAAGATGGGTCTCTGTAATATCGGGTGTGTTAATTATTATTATAGTCCTTCTTCCCGGAAAGACTAAAACGGGTATCATTAATAAGCTATCATTCGGCAACGTTACACAGAAGATAAAAGCAACATTTGGAAAATTGTTTAAGAGCGGATCACTTTCATCAATGCTGTTTATTGGAATTGTAAACGGTTTGCTTCCATGCGGGTTTGTGTATGTGGGGGTAGCGGGGGCGATAGCGGCAGGAGATGTATTATCGGGAGTATTATACATGGCACTATTCGGAATAGGAACAATACCTGTAATGTTTGTTACATCTGTGGCGGGAAATTTTATCAGTCTTGGAGTAAGGCAAAAACTAACAAAGATAATCCCTTTGCTTGCTATACTGCTTGCAGTGATATTTATACTAAGGGGATTAAGTTTAGGAATACCTTATATAAGCCCTTCGCAGGAGAAGATGATGAAGAATATTTCCGCATCTCAAATGAACCATGATTCACTAAAGACAAAGGATTGTTGTAAATAGGAGTAAATATTTTAATAAGGGCTCATTTATAAGAATAATTTTGTTAAATTATATAAACAAATAATATTATGAATACTTTTAAAATAAGCGGTAATATAGTAGATATAAAGAAACGGGTGGTTTATTCCGGAACGATAGAAGTTGAGAACGGGATAATAAAAAGTGTTGAGAAAGATTTAAGAGAACATTATGATTATATAATGCCGGGTTTTATAGATTCGCATATACATGTAGAAAGCTCGATGCTTATTCCGTCTGAGTTTGCACGAATTGCGGTAACACATGGTACGGTTGCGACAGTATCAGATCCACATGAAATTGCCAATGTATTAGGAGTTGAAGGAATAAAGTATATGATAGAAAACGGGAACATGGTACCGTTTAAGTTTTATTTCGGGGCTTCTTCATGCGTGCCTGCAACGGATTTTGAGACTGCCGGTGCAAGGCTTGAGGCAGAGGACATTGAATATCTTTTTAAAGAATATGATTTGAAATATTTAAGCGAGATGATGAACTATCCGGGTGTTCTATTTGAATCACCTGATGTTATGGAGAAGCTCAGCATTGCTAAGAAATACGGAAAGCCGATAGACGGGCATGCACCAGGTTTGAGAGGAGAGCAAGCGAAGAAGTACGTTAGCGCGGGAATTTCGACAGACCACGAATGTTTCTCCATTGATGAGGCAAGAGAAAAAATATCTTACGGCATGAAAGTCTTAATAAGAGAAGGTTCTGCAGCGAAGAATTTTGACGAGCTTCATCCATTGATTAAAGAGCATAAAGATATGGTGATGTTGTGCAGCGACGATAAGCATCCTGATGATTTTGTGGAAGGACATATAAACGAAGTTGTTAAAAAAGCGGTTTCATTGGGTTATGACCTTTTTGATGTTCTGAAGATAACATGTTTAAATCCCAAAGAACATTACGGACTTGATGTCGGGACTTTAAATATAGGCGATCCCGCGGACTTCATAATTGTTAATAATTTAAATGATTTCAAGAACGTAGCTACTTACGTTGACGGAATAAAGGTTTCAGAAAATGGCAAAACTTTGATTCCCTCTGTCGAGGCAAAAGCAGTAAACAATTTCAACATTGATTTTAAGAAGCCAGAAGATTTTGCTATTAAGCACAAAGGCGGAAAGATTAGGGTTATAGAGGCGATTGAAGGACAGCTGATAACGAATGAGCTGCACCTTGATGCAAAGACAGAAAACGGTTATGTTGTTTCAGACACAGATAATGACATACTGAAGATTACGGTAGTTGACAGATACCGCGAGTCGCAGCCGGCTGTGAGTTTTATAAAGAACTTCGGTCTTAAAAGCGGTGCCATTGCGTCGTGCGTTGGACATGACTCACACAACATAATAGCTGTGGGGGTTGACGATAATTCGATTGCTGCGGTTGTTAACGAAGTGATAAGGCATAAAGGCGGAGTTGCAATTATGGTTGGCGGAAAAGTTGAAGTACTTCCGCTGCCTGTTGCGGGAATAATGTCGAATGAAGACGGGTGGGTTGTTGCACAGAAATATGATAAACTTAACAAGCTGCCGAAATTAATAGGGTGTCGTCTGCATTCGCCATACATGACTTTATCATTTATGGCGCTACTTGTAATACCTGCTTTGAAGCTGGGAGATAAGGGACTCTTTGACGGACAGAAGTTTGAGTTTGTTGATTTATTTGTAGAGAGTAATTAGAATAATTATATTTTTATCGAGAGGGTGCTTTCGGAATAATGATAGCACCCTTTTTTAATGAACCAAGAATCTCTGCTTTACCTCTTTGATAAAGGTAGGCAGTATAGGCACAGGTTACGGCATCGAGTTCGTCATTATTCATATCTTTCTTAAGGCCTTTAATACCAAGCTTTTCGAGACCTTTAAACAAACCAACCATTGAATGCTGTTTGCGCGGAATGCCAAGTACATCCTGCGTTGCACCCGGAAACATTTCATAGGAATTGTATCCCATACGCTTAAATATTTTCTTTAATTCGAGACCGCGGATTGTGAGCATACGCATGGGACCGAGAGTAATCGGGAAGAATCTTATTTTAAGTTTTGTAAGTTCCTTATCGCATTCTCTAAGATGCACGCCGTTATTATCATCAAGAGATTTTCTACCGGGTGGAAGTGAAAGGGGAGCATCAATACCAATGATTTCAGGGGCTGCATTTTTCACGAACGAAATAATCTCATCATTTTCATGAAGTGTTGCATACTTCGTAACTCTTTTATTATGCATAAGACAAATGCCGGTATCCCTTTTGGGGCTGCCGGCAAGGTCAATACCTACAACTCTGGTTATCATCTATTACTGTTCGTCGGCTGAAGGACCGTAAATTCCAGGCAAAGGAACATCAAGCAATCTGAGGTACACGGTCAGCTGTCCGCGGTGATGGTAAAGGTGATTGTACGTCATGCCTCTTAACGAAGATACTCTCGGTGATTCAAAAACAACTTCACCCTTCATTTTGGCAGTCCATTTATCCATCAATGTTTTATCGTCTGCTTTATCCAGAAGATCAAGAGCTTTCTTCAGGGACTCGTCAAAAATTTTAAGAATATCGGCGGTTGATTTAACTTCGGGCGGTGTAAAGTCCATATCTCCAAAGTCAATTTCATTCATAGTCAATATAGTCTCTACAAAATCGGGCAACATAGCTACATGCAGTGCCAACATTTTGAGTTCCATAGACTTTTCGTGAGGTTTAAAACCAAGTTTGCCCTCCGGGATTCTTTCAAGAAGTTTTCGTGTTCCTGCAGATTCGTACTGCAACTCCATCTTTAATGCTTTGTATGACATAAAAGTAATTGATTAAGTTTACTGAATAAAGAATGAATGTAACAATTCTGAAAACATTTTATAATGCAATTATTAAGGAACTTATATGTATATACATACGTTTTATTTATAAACAAACTAAATATAAACTTAAACAAACATAAAATGAACAAAGCAAAGAAAATATTTCAGAGTTACAGACTCGGCAGCATCGAGCTAAGCAATCACATAGTGATGGCACCGATGACACGATCAAGGGCAATAGGCAATATACCAAACGACTTAATGACTGAATACTATTCACAAAGAGCCGGAGCGGGATTAATCGTAACGGAGGGTACATCTCCTTCACCCAACGGATTAGGATACGCAAGAATACCCGGGATATACAGCAAAGAGCAGGTTGATGGCTGGAGAAAAGTAACCGACGCTGTTCACAAAAAGGGCGGCAAAATATTTGTACAGCTTATGCACACAGGAAGGATAAGTCATTTTGATAACATGCCCGAAGGTGCCAAGGTTTTTGCGCCATCAGCAGTAAAGGCAGGAGGTAAAATGTGGACTGATACACAGGAACTTCAAGACCACACAGAGCCAAATGCGCTTACAAAAGAGGAATTAGAGACAACAAAGAACGAATATGTGACAGCTGCGAAGAATGCTATTAAAGCAGGATTTGACGGAGTTGAGCTGCATGGTGCAAACGGATATCTCCTCGAGCAGTTTTTAAATCCGCACACTAACATAAGAGAAGATGAATACGGCGGCAGTATAGAAAACAGATGCAGGTTTGTACTAGAAACGGCAGAAGCAACGGTTAAGGCAATAGGCAAAGATAAAACGGCGATAAGGCTTTCTCCATACGGGGTTAACGGCGATATGTCTTTATACATGGAGATCGAAGAAACATATAAATATTTGGCGGCAGAATTAAACAAGCTTGAACTTGTTTATATACACGTAGTTGACCACAGTGCTATGGGAGCGCCTGAAGTACCGAGGGGCGTAAAGGAAATCATAAGACACGAATTCAATAACACCTTAATACTCAGCGGAGGTTATGGACTTGAAAGCGCAGAAGCTGAGCTTGAAAAAGGGACTGCTAATTTAGTTGCATTTGGAAGACCCTTTATAAACAATCCTGATTTAGTTGAAAGATTAAAGAACGGATGGACTTTAAACACAGACCTTAACACAAATGCGTTTTATACAGCGGATGAAAAGGGATACACAGATTATCCATTTTATTCGGCATAAGAGCAGCGGGTAAAAGATAATGTGAATATATTCGACAAAACCCGTCTTTCCGGAGGCGGGTTTTTGTTTTCGTACCTTTAATATTATATAGAATTTCAATATTAAAGAAATTAAATTATGTTTTAACAATTTAATAGCGAGGAATAATGAAAGGGAGCATTTCCAAATTGCTAGCATTTCTGGTTATTATTACATTATTAACCAGTTGTTCAAAGAAAGAGGACAAACCTGTAACAGAAAACAAAGATGTGAAGAAAACAGAGTTTACTACGGGTATATTCTGCAAGCTTGACGGCAAAGAATTTACTATGAAAGACGGAGAAGCTTATGCGATGAAAGACGGAAAATCATTTAACATCTACGCTACAATACAAGAGGAAAAGGGAAAATATGAGGATATTTTTGTAATAGTTAAAACACCTGCAAAAACCGGAGAGTTTCAACTCGACAAGGCAAGTACCGGGGGACACCTGCAATACAGGACGAACAAAGACCGGGCAAAAGGTTCAGAAGATTATGATCAGTATTGGTCGGAAACCGGTAAAGTCGTTGTTACAAAGCTTGACGACACTCATATAGAGGGAACGTTTACCGCGTCAACAACGGGCACGCTTGAAGACGGAACTGAAAAGAAGCTCGAGGTAACAGACGGTAAGTTTAATCTGAAGTTCAAGTAAGAAAATTTTAAATACAGTGCTGTAATTATCAGTTGTTTTGCCTCGGCAAAACAAAAGAGGTATATTATATGTTATATTGATATTATCTTTTTATAAACAAACATAAGAAAATGAAAAGAAAACATGCTTTAATGTTATTTGTATTTGCATTAATTTTATCGTCGATATATTCATGCAGCGACACCACAACAAACATCATTAACGATCTTGTCAGCAACAAGATTACAGCAAAAGAACGGCTTGACTCTGCTTATGCACAAGCACAAAGAAAATACTCTCCAAGTACAGAGCTGGTAATGATATTCGGAAAGAATGTTCTCTTTGAAGGAAACGACAAAGGCAAAACAGACATTACGCTTACATCGGGGATTACTGACCCGAACAATGTGGGTGCATGGCTGTACATCTTCAAGAAACCCGGAACGACAGATCTGGCTGTATATACACCAAACCCAGTTCCAGGAACAAGAGATTGTATTGAACTAACGGCTTTATTTAATACGAATACAATTCTTTCTTTAATTGCAGATACCTCTGCGAAAAACATCGTATCAGGAGCGCTTGGACTAATAACAAATTCGAACTTTAAAATAAGCACAAAAAAGGACAGCCTATTAAACAGCGACTCTGCATACGACTTAAGTTTTTCTTCAAACCCTGTAATAAGATTTGATGCGTCGTTTTTACCGTCCTCGAGTACGTTTAACGGTAATGCATTCTTTTCACAATCAGGTACGAACAAAACGGTGAACATGTTTTTAATACCAGGACTAGGGACGCTGAATTTGCCGTCGTATATAGCTTCTTTAACGGGATTTCCGCAGGATTTATGGATAGTTAACTACAAACTTGACAGCGGCGGTTCAACAAAAAACTTTATAGCAGGAACGGTTGTGAAGAGTGACCAGAACATGGGAATAAGTATTTTAGGCCTGGTAAGCAAAACAATAAACATATCAAAGTATTGACGATTACAGCAAACCAAGAAGGGGATACACGCTGTGTTTATCCCCTTTTTTGTTTTACCATTTTATGTATGAATTAATTAAATTAATTGAAATCAAAATATGCGGAAACAATAAAAATGGAATCCATAAAAGAAATATACAAAATAGGATACGGACCTTCGAGCAGCCACACGATGGGTCCCCGCAAAGCAGCGGAGCAATTTAAAGAAAGAACTATAAATGCTCTTTCATACAGAGTAACTTTGTACGGAAGCCTTGCCGCAACGGGCAGAGGGCATCTGACCGATAAAGCAATAAACGAAGCATTGAAACCAACAAAAACAGAGATACTCTGGGAACCAACAAAGTTTCTGTCATATCATCCAAATGCTATGAAGTTTGAAGCGTTAGACTTAAGCGGTAAACCTTATGAAGAATGGACTGTTTATAGTGTTGGAGGGGGAAAGATAACCGACGGCAAAAAGAATAACGAGACGAACAATATTTACGACATGACCTTTATTTCCGACATACTAAAATGGACTCAAAAAACAGGACGCTCATACTGGGAATATGCAGAAATGATCGAAGGACCGGAAATATTTGACCATCTGAAAAAAGTCTGGGAAGTGATGCAGAAGACGATTCAGAGAGGATTGGAAGCTGAGGGTGTTTTGCCCGGGGGTTTGAACCTAACGAGAAAAGCTGCAAGTTATTTCATTAAATCAAAAAGTTTCAGCGGTTCGCTAAAGAAGAAAACACTGACATTTTCTTATGCTCTTGCCGTCTCTGAAGAAAATGCTTCCGGAGGTAAAGTTGTGACGGCTCCAACCTGCGGTTCTGCGGGTGTAGTACCTGCCGTGCTATACAGAATGAAAGAAAGTCTTGACTTTTCAGATAAGAAAATATTGCGTGCGCTTTTAACAGCGGGATTGTTTGGAAATGTTGTAAAAGAAAACGCTTCGATATCCGGTGCGGAAGTCGGATGCCAGGGAGAAGTTGGAACTGCGTGTGCGATGGCAGCAGCGGCGGCTTCGCAATTGCTTGGCGGAACTCCTCAGCAAATAGAATATGCAGCAGAGATGGGGATTGAACATCATCTTGGTCTGACCTGCGACCCGATTGGCGGACTTGTTCAAGCGCCATGTATTGAGAGGAATGCATTCGCGGCAGAGAAAGCTTTAAATACTGCAACTTACGCACTGTTAAGCGACGGAAGACATCTTGTCAGTTTTGATAAAATAGTAAAAACTATGAATCAGACGGGGCATGATATACCAAGTATTTACAAAGAGACATCTGAAGGAGGAATGGCTTTAATACAGCTTTAAACATTTGATAATCCGCACATCACAGAAAAGGAAACAATACTGTAAAATAATGCTATAATAGATGGATTCTATGTAGAACCCGGAATATAGAAAAGAATTACAGACATCATTGTAAAATAAACTCCGGATATTATTAGTAACAATAATAATATTGAAGAAACTATTGAAGTTACTAACATACCTTTAGGCCTTGAATATGATTTTTTATCTGCTTCCATAAATATTTTCCCACTAATTACACAAATTTTCACAAAGGAGAGACAGAAGAAAATATAAGATTTTTTCATACATCACCAAATTTGCACAAAAGTAATACTTAAAGAATTATCCTTTTATACTGAAGTGAAGGACTGCCGAAGTTAATTAAAAGCCCAAGTTTTAATTTGGTAGCATTAAGTTTGAATATGATTTGTTATCTGCTTCCATAAATATTTTCCCACAAATTACACAAATTTGCACAAAGGAGAGGTAGAAGAAAATATAAGACCTTTTTCATGCATCACCAAATTTGCACAAAAGTAAGACTTAAAGAATTATCCTTTTATACTGAAGTGAAGGACTGCCGAAGTTAATTAAAAGCCCAAGTTTTAATTTGGTAGCATTAAGTTTGAATTTGATTTGTTATCTGCTTCCATAAATATTTTCCCACAAATTACACAAATTTTCACAAAGGAGAAACAGAAGAAAATATAAGACCTTTTTCATGCATCACCAAATCTGCACAAAAGTAATACTTAAAGAATTATCCTTTTATACTGAAGTGAAGGATTGCCGAAGTTAATTAAAAGCCCAAGTTTTAACTTGGTAGCATTAAGTTTGAATTTGATTTGTTATCTGCTTCCATAAATATTTTCCCACAAATTACACAAATTATCACAGAGGAAAAACAGAAGAAAATATAAGATCTTTTTCATACATCACCAAATCTGCACAAAAGTAAGACTTAAAGAATTATCCTTTTATACTGAAGTGAAGGACTGCCGAAGTTAATTAAAAGCCCAAGTTTTAATTTGGTAGCATTAAGATAGTTCAGGACCTGAGAATAATGTTCGTCACATAAGTTCTTTGCCACTTTTAGCTCTATTACAATAAGGTCATAGCAAATAAAATCAGCGATATAATGTTTTTCCAAAACCATATCTTTATAGTGAATTTCTATGGGTTTGAGTTCCTGAAAAGGAATAGCATTTTTCAAAAACTCATAACGAAGTGCCTCCTGGTACACAGCCTCAAGAAATCCATTACCCAAGTGTTTGTGTACTTCCATTGCACAACCAATTATTTTAAAGCACTCTTCTTTATAAATATATTCTTCGGCCATAAGTTTTGATCCCGAGCTTACTTAACAACATATTTATTTTTTATATTTCTCTTATTTGTGATAATTTGAGAAATTTGTGGGGAAAAATTATTTCTTACCGGCATTATCCATAAGATATTTTGCTACCGCCTCTGCTTCTTTCATTTTTAGACCCTGATTCGGCATAGCAGGATAAGAAGGATCAATCTTAACGGGACTATAAATATAACCGGCAAGCTTTTTAAGGTCACCGTTATACTTTGGAACAGTTTCCTTGTACGGAGGACCTACAAGTTTAACATCAAACTTATGGCAGGCAATACACTTTTCGTTATAAATCTTTTCACCGTCTGCGGAATTAACCTGAATTATGCTTCCTTTCTTTTCCTGTGCCAGTTCATCAGCTTTTGCATTCACGACAAGAAGATGGTCTTTTACAGCATTCCTGAATGCAAGCTGGTCTTTTACTATGGCAAACGTAAAAACAAAAAACATTAAAAAGAAAATTGCACCGCTTAAATGAAGGTCGGAGTTTTTATAAACATAATAAAGCAGGTTACAGACGATCAGAATTGCAAGAAGCGTGAAACCCGCAAATGCATAAAAACCTGATGATGAGCTCGAAGCCGGCACGGACAAAGTTCCGGCAAATATAAACACCGGCTGAATAATAGAGCCTATTAATGCTGATGATACTGCTATCTTTTTTACTGTCTCACGATATTCATCGGATGTATCCTTTACTCCTCCCTGCCAAACAAAGAAGAAATAAAGCATCGCTCCTCCCGTTATAGCAAAGGATGCCGATAGAAAGAAAAGAAAATTAATCCAAATTGGGGCTGATATTACAAGCTTTAAAATGTTGTCCACTGAAGACCAGGTGCCGGGCTTAGCGGCTATAGTCGTGCTTCCAACAAAAAGAAATGAAGCAACGAACAAGGCTGCAATTCCCCAGTTACCGTATCTTGTGCCGAGATAATTAATTTTCTTCTCATATTGTTTTGTTTCCTCCGGAATATCGGCAGTTCCTTTCAGTGAATTAATCACTGTTTCAAGCTGAAATGCACTCTTATAATTGTATATGAAAATAAAAGCAACTATATATATAATTAAAGATAAGAACAAAAGACTTGTAGAAATTACTTTAGCGCCATACAACATTTGTGCATAAACCAAAACTATAGTTATCAGTGGAAGAATACCAAGTGCAAAACCTGCAGCTTTACCGACCGTAAGCTTATCAATAATATCTTTTGCAATTCTGTTATACAGTGCGCTACCGGTCTTTCTCCCTTTTCTATGAAAGTAAACAGAAAATACTGTAGAACCAAGCATTATTCCTACAAAAGGCAGGAAAGTCAGCAGTGATAATATCTGCATAACAGTAAGAAGTCCTACATGTTCCTGATTTGGCGGTATTACAAATTGTTCTAAAATGTTCATAGTAAGAAAAATAATTTATCAGCTGAAAGTATTGTTATTATTGCAAGTGTATAAAGATTAATCGAAACAAATGTTTTTGTGATATCTTTTCTTTCATAGCGGCTTTTCATATAAAAAGAAAAAGCCTCTGTTATCATAAGCAAAGATGAGATGTAAATTAATATATTCGAGACAAGGTAAAAACCCGAACCTGTAAATGTAATTAAAACTCCGAGTAAAACAGTAGCCACAAGCAGAAGAAATGTAATTCCCCTTATAAACGATTCACTGTAAACATCTGTAAGTACCGGAAATCCGCCTTTTTTAAAATCACTTCCGTAAAGCAAAAGCAGCAGCCAGAAATGCGGGATTTGCCACACAAAGAAGTATAAAGCAACGACACCAATTTTTATATCAAAAATGTCACCCCCGCCCGCAAGCCATCCCGAAAGAGGCGGCAGAGCTCCAACAAGCGAGCCGGGTATTATTGCAAGTGCGGTTTTTTTCTTGAGCGGTGTATAAACCGCATTGTACCAGTAAAATGTCAGAAGCCCTATTAGCAATGTGCCGATGTTCGTCTTTAGAATTAAAAGAAGGCTACCCGAAAAGAAAAGAATTATTGATATTAACAAGACACCGCCGCGTGAAATTTTACCCGATGGTATAGGCCGTGTTTTTGTTCTCTCCATAAGCAAATCGGTTTTTGATTCCTGCAGTTGATTAAGAGCTGCAGAACTGCATGCGAGAAGAAATATGCCAACTACCGGATAAATAAAACCAAACCCAAGATTATCGGATGCAAGAAAATAACCAAGAGCTGTTGTAAACGAAACGAGAACGGTGATCCTGAATTTAACAAGCTCGAGCAAAATATAAATCTTCGAGACAAACAAAGAATAAAATGTTTGTTCTATTGCAACCGCTGTATTACTGTCATATTTATTTATATTGCTCAATTATCGTTTCGTTTTCGTTGTATCGGTGTTTGTTTTAAGAGAATCTGTTTTTATTTTTGATGTATCACTTCCTTCTTTTACTCTTGGTGCATTGTACCACAAATCAAACTTTTCTTTTGGTATTGAATATATTTTTGATAACATATAAGCATGGCTCAGACCGCAATATTCGGCACATTCGACAATATAATCACCGTCTTTTTGCGGGTCAAACCACATGTAATTCTTTCTTCCCGGCACTGCATCTTCTTTAATTCTGAAAGCCGGAATATAAAAACTGTGGGTAACGTCAGCTGATGTGAGTTCAAGTTTAATCGGTTTTCCTGTCGGAACAAAAAGTGTATCGCTTTTCAATCCGTTTTCATATTCATAACTCCATGCCCACATTCTGCCCATTACCTTAACGGTCATAGCATCAGCGGGAGCATTACGCATTTCTTTGAAACCCGCGTAACCGTAAAAGAACATAACCATTACAAGTATTGTTGGAATAACCGTCCAGAGTATTTCAAGCGACGTGTTCCCTGTAATATCGGTTGCAACAGGATTTCTTTTTCTGCTGAACTTATACATAAAATAGAACATTGCAACGGTAATTATCAGCAGGAAGAATATTGAAATTCCTACGATAATGATAAAGGTTGTATCAGTGCTTTGAACTATGTTTGGTTTCATTTTAAAGGAAATCTGTAAGTTAAGTCAAAAAACGTAAGCACAATCATTACAATAAAGGTTGCAAGACATACAAATATAAACACCTTGAACACTCCCGAATCTGTTCTTACATGCATAAAATAGTTTGTCACAAGTAGTGATTTCACTATTGCAATTCCTATTGCTACGACAATAGTAAGGCTTGCAAGATTAAATCCCGCAACTGCAACCGTAATAGTAGTAAGACCAACAAGTCCTGCCCAAACGAGTATGTACAGCCCGTATCCAAGGTGTTCGTGATGTGCGTTTGAATGATGTTCGCTCATAATCTTTTATTAATGAATTAAGTAAAATAACGGAAATAAAAATATCCAAATTATATCAACCAGATGCCAGTAAAGACCGGCGTTTTCAAGTCTTTGGTTGTTGTCTGCTGTTTGTTTATCTTTTTTTATAAAATAGACCATAAAAAGAATGAAGACAAGTCCGACCACAATATGCAAAGCATGGAGCCCTGTCATAACATAGTAAAGCCCAAAGAAAATATTTTCCCCGTCTGACATATCAGCCATTGCAGGTCCTTTAGGATAAATGCCGTGATGGAATTTAGCACTCCATTCAAAATATTTGTTTACCAGGAATGCACCGCCTGCGACAACCGTGAACATCAGCATATATATGCTAAAGGTTTTTTGGTTTCTTCTTAATGCTATGATTGCAATAACAACCGTTAGACTGCTTGTCAGCAGCAAGATTGTATTAACCGCTCCGATAAGTGTATCTAAGTTCATTGCGGCTACTTTAAACGCGTCAGGGTACATGAATCTGTAAGATGCATACAGAAGGAACATGCCCCCAAAAAGAAGAAGCTCTGTCAACAAAAAGAGCCACATTCCCATTTTAGAGCCTTCGTCGTCTCTATGGACGTGAGCTACGGCTGTTTCGTTACTCATAATTAATGACTTTTCTCCGGTTTAATTAAATTATCTCTGTAATATGGTCCGTGTGTCACGGTTGGTATCTCATCAAAATTTTCAAGCGGGGGTGGTGAAGGAACCGTCCACTCAAGCGTTGTGCCTCCCCAGGGATTTATTTCCGTCGTTTTTTCCTTGCTCAGAAGAGCTTTTAAAAGATTGATAATTAGAATTAAAATTCCAAGAATTAAAATCCATGAACCTACAGTAGAAATAATATGATATATTTTATATTCGGGTAAATAATCGTAATACCTTCTCGGCATACCCAAATATCCCATTATAAACATCGGAAAGTAAAGCGTGTTAAATCCTATCACAAAAATTAACGTGCCTAATTTTGCAACTTTTTCATTGTACATTTTTCCAAACATTTTGGGAAACCAATAATGAAATCCCGCAAAAAACAGCAGACCCATGCCGCCAAACATGACATAGTGAAAATGTGCAACCACAAAATATGTATCGGTTAAATGTATATCAGTGTTTAACGACCCCAGCACAAGACCCGTTAATCCTCCTATTGAAAAAATAAAAATAAACGCGACAACAAACAGAAACGGAGCGCGGGCATCTATAGAACCTTTATACATCGTTGCAACCCAGTTAAAAACTTTAATACCCGTTGGTATGGCAACAACAAATGTCAAAAAGGAGAATATTGCTCTCGATGTATCGCTTATTCCGCTTGAAAACATATGATGTCCCCAGACAAGATAACCAACGAACGCAATGGCAAGTGATGACATTGCAATCGGTCCGTAACCAAATATATCTTTCCTTGAAAATGTCGGTATGATTTCAGAGACAAGACCCATTGCAGGTAATATCATAATATATACTGCCGGGTGCGAATATATCCAGAATAGATGTTGATATAATAAAGGATCACCGCCGAGAGCAGGGTCAAATATTCCAACGCCAAATACTCTTTCTAATATTATTAATAACAATGTAATGCCAAGAACAGGAGTAGCGAGAACCTGAATCCATGATGTCGAGTAAAGCCCCCATGCAAACAACGGCATCTTAAACCATCCCATACCCGGACATCTCATCCTGTGAATTGTAACAATAAAATTCAATCCGGTTAATATTGATGAAAAACCCAGGACAAACGCAGCAAATACCGCAAGAGAAACATTTGCCTGAGTACGAAGACTGTAAGGAACGTAGAAAGTCCATCCTGTATCTATCGGTCCTCCGCCAACAAACAAAGAAATGAGCACCAGAAACGCACCAAAAATGTAAAAATACCACGAAAGCAGATTTAATCTGGGAAATGATACATCCTTTGCTCCCAGCATAATCGGAAGAAAAAAGTTGCCAAACACCGCAGGAATTCCGGGAATTATAAACAGGAATATCATTATTACCCCATGCAGTGTAAACAAAGCATTATAAGTTTGCGGGTCAATGATTGTTTTTCCCATCGATAACATTTCGAACCTCATAAGGAATCCGAAAGTCATAGCAACAAGAAAGAAAACCATTATTGCCACAAGATAAAGAATAGCAATCCGCTTATGGTCAGTAGAAAGAATCCATCCTAACAGACCTTTATATTTACCTTGGTATTTTAAATAAGAAACGTCGTTCATTAAGTATATTTAATTTTTCTTTTTCTTTACTATTAATATAACCACAAAAACTCCGAGTAATAAAACCATTCCGCCGCCTGCAACGCGTGTAATGTTCAGTACGTATTGTTTTCCTTCGGCGTCATAACTATAACACAGGCTTACTATCTTTGAAATAGTCGACCCAACCCTTCCTTCAGATGCTTCGATAATTCCGAGTTTGAAATCCATCGGAAGAAAATCGGTTCCATTAAGATATCTTGTGATCTTACCCTCTGGTGAAAGCAAGGTAACCACCGCCGAATGAATAAATTCATTATCCTGCTTTATGTACCTGAATCCGACTGCGTCTGTTAACTGAGCAATGGTGGCACTGTCGGCTGTAAGAAATCTCCAGTCGCTGTTTTCAAGCTTCTTCTTGGTAAGCTGTTCAAAATAATTCTTCTTCTTCTCGCTGCCTGTTAAATATGTTTCTGTTGGGTCAAAACTGACCGTTATAATTTTGTAATCTTTTCCCGGTGTTAAATCAGACAAATCAACCACTTTTGCTAATCCTGTCAGCAGCGGACTGCATATCCCCGGACACCTGTAATAAACAAGCGTAAGGGCAAACGGTTTACTTTCTGTCAGCTCGCTTAGTTTAACAGGCTTGCCGTATTCATCCAGCAAAGACAAATTCATCGGAATGTTCTGTCCCAGTTTTTCGTCAAGACCAACCTGTGATTTTTTGTCGTCGGCACCTGCGCCAAGCGATAAAGTTAATAATAATATTATGAATAAATATTTCTTCATCTATTTTGAAAACATGTTTTTTGCATACTGAAAAGCTGCGCTCCATTCTTCTGGAGTGAGATTTAAAGACGCATTGAAACCCTTTGATAAAGGGTGTAATGTAACAAACTTAACAAATGCATTTTCATTTTCATTCCATTTCATGTTTCCTGCCATTGAAGAAACCGAACGTTTAACGTCAAAACTCATCCTTTTGAATATAACCGCACCGCTGCTATTATCGCTGCTGATTGTGTTTACAACATTTTCTATTTTTGTTAATGTTTCTTTCTTTTCATCCAGAAGTTTTTCCTCTGCCATCTTTACCGGTATCTGGTTAGGTAGTTTAAAACCTTTTGTGAGACTGTATGCAGCATCTACCGTGGCCATTTCCTTCTGGTCTATCGCTGGATAGTTCGGTAAAAAAGTTCTTATATAAAGTATTATATCGATTCTTTCTTCGGGCTTTAGATTGTTGTACGACGCCATTCCCCTTGCGGTGATGCCTTCCTGTAAAGTTTTATACATACTCGAAAAAGTCGCTCCGTTTGTCCAGCCGTTTAAGTCGTGAAAATTTCTGGGTGGTGGATTGAGCGTTTTTCCTGCCGCTCCGTCACCTTTTCCTTCAGTACCATGACAGCTCACACAATTAGCATCGAACAATGTCTTTCCCTTTGCAATTTTCTCAGGTGTTGAAACAATCTCTTTTGCAAGGTCAACCGGTGCGCTTATAGACCCTTTCACTATAGGCAGATCTGCAGTCGTTACTGCTGCCGAATCCTTTGTGAGCGAAGAAGGTGTTAAACTTTCTCTTGAAAAATACTCAAGCTTTCCCAGATAAGAATATCCAATCACTACAATTATTACAAGCAGCATAACATAGAATAAACCATAAAATCCGAGAAGGGTTTTCTTCTTGTCGTTTACCTCGAGATTTATATTGTCGTTTTCGCCAATCATATTTTATAAGCTTTTTATTTTTTAGTGTAACGCAAGTCGAAGATGCGCCGCGGCTTACATCTTGCTTGCGGATATATTACAAATGAAAATCTATTCCTCTTTGCAGTTTCGGGTCGCCAATCGGTGCAAGGTTCTTTTTCTTTGCCTGTGCATAAAATACGAGCATGATTATTCCTATGGAAAGTATAGGGAATCCAATCTCATAAAACCCGAATACTATAGTCTTGCTGAACGTAGGCATAACAAGCCAGTACAGGTCGATAAAGTGTGCGAACAGAATAAATATCGACACTCTCTGCAGATTTTTCGGATCTGATTTTGATGGCTGTGAAAGCAGTGCAGCATACGGTATCGCAAAACGTGCTATCATCAGCAGAACCGATACGAATCCCCAGCCGCCTTCCCAGCGTGCTACAAACCAGTATGTTTCTTCGGGAATATTTGCATACCATATTAGCAGAAACTGGCTGAATGCAATGTATGCCCAGAAGTTTGTAATCGCAAACATCAAAGCACCTAACGAATAGTAATGGTCTTGAGTAAGTCCTTTAACAAGATATCCTCCCTCATTCAGGGAAACAGCTGTAAATGTCGTTGCCGCAAGCCCTGCAAGAAGTGTCGCGGAAATAAAATAAATTCCGAATATTGTTGAAAACCAGTGCGGCTCCAGTGACATCATCCAGTCAACTGCAAGAACGGTTAATCCGATTCCTGCAAAAAACATAAACACCGCGGATAGCTTTACGTTTGTTTTGGTTAACTTCTGGTCTTTTGTTGTATCTTGCTTCGTTGAGTTTCTCACAAACACAAGATAGAATACGTAAAACAGTGCAACAACACCTATAGTTCTGCCGATAAAAAACGGAATATTCAGATAAGGCGTCTTTCCTGAAAGTATTGCATCTGTTTCCACTACCTCTGTATGCGTCCAGTGGAACAAAGTATGCATCATGAAGAAAAGCGGTATTGCGAACAAAAGCATTATCGGCAGCGACGAAGCAATAAATTCGCTTACTCTCCGGAATGGTGTGCTCCAAACCGCACCCGAAAGATATTCTAGCGCAACAAGTACAAGTGCCCCTATTGCTATACTTCCGAAGAACATAAGGCCTATTATATTATTAAATGCCTCTCGTGCCGGGTTTATAAAATACGAGACCAAAACAAGGACAAGCCCTATCCCCGTAAGCAGAAACCCTATCTTCTGTACTTTATCCGGTAACTCTTTCTTTTCGTAAACCATTAACTATATATGTTTAAATTTTTTATCAACAATTAATTATCAACTACCAACTACCAACTATGCGTTCTATGCCTGCCTAGGCAGGCCGTGGCGGATCAACTACGCGCTCTATGCGTCCGCCGTCTTGCTGGGCGGATCAACTACGCGCTCTATGCGTCCGCCGTCTTGATGGGCGGATCAGCTATCTTTTCACTTGCCTTCTACATCAGCGTCCAAAGCATTCTGCGAGCGTTGCAGCACCCTTATATAATGAACAATCGACCAGCCCTCCTCTGTCGTTAATTGTTTCGCATAAGAAGGCATTGCATTCTGTCCGTTGAAAATTACATGATATATATTCGCATCCTGCCAGTTTCTAACCTTATCGCTGTGAAGCGTTGGCGGATTCGGAAACTGTCCGTTGAGCCTGCTGTCACCCTTGCCATAATAGCCATGACACGGGCTGCAGAAAGTATCAAACTTTTCTTTTCCTTTGGCAACTACCTCTTTTGAAAATATAAGCGGATTCGGAATAACCTTAACTGCCGAATCCGGTAGGCCTTTGAACTCATAAGGAAGATGCCCGCGGGATACAGTCCCTTCAACAGGCATGCGCATTCCAAAACCATCCGTAAACATTATGTTTTTCGATTGTGGGTCAAGCCTGTCCTGTACTGCCATCCATGTAAAAGGCTCCATAAACAGGAGCTTATTCAGCATAAAGTATGTACCGCCCGAAACAACCACTGCTATCAAAATAAGCAGCATTATAAACTTAGGGTCAAAAGGATTTATTGTTTTCTTTTCCGGATAATAAACCGTTTCAACATCCTTGCCGCCTATACTTATGAGAAAGTCTTTAACTTTTGTTTCTTCAAAATTCTTATCTATTGAAACTATGCATAATCCGAACTTGTCGGAAGAAACTTTCTTCATATATGATGTATCATGAAGTGCATGTGAGTTGTTCGGAAATTTAAAGAACAATGCTATCATCGTTAGAACAGTTCCAACAGCTGCCGACAAGACCGTTACTTCAAACGTCACCGGCACAAACGCAGGCCATGAAAAGAACGGCTTGCCTCCAATTATAAGAGGATAGTCTATCGCAGATACCCAGTATATAAAAGCAAATGCAAAAGCAGCACCCGAAAGTCCGAGAAACAATGTGAAAAAGCCAAGATAAGAAGAACCAATACCCATTGCCCTCTCAATCCCGTGTACAGGGTAAGGAGTGTTAGTATCAAATTTTTTGTATCCTGCTTTTACAGTCTCCTTCGATGCATGTATTATTTCATCCGGTGTATCAAATATCGCTGTTACTGAATGTACCATCTTATTTTCCATTAGTGATGCCCTCCTTTATGCGAAGGCTGTGCACCGTCAATAACCGCCTTTACTTCCGCAATTGAAACAGACGGTAGTCCTTTCACAAACAGCAGTACAAGCGTAAAGAACAGACCGAATGACATCATCAGTATTCCGAAGTCGTAAATTGTAGGTGTGTACATTCCCCAGCTTGAAGGCAGATAGTCACGTGAAAGCGATGTTACTATAATAACAAATCTTTCAAACCACATGCCTATATTTACAATAATTCCTAATATGAACATTGGAATTATTGCTCTTCGTATTTTCTTAAACCAGAAAAGTTGAGGGAAAATCACGTTGCACGAAACCATCGTCCAGTACGCCCATGCATAAGGTCCGAGAGCACGATTGATAAAAGTGAAAGTTTCAAACTGATTCCCGCTGTACCAAGCTATAAAGAATTCCATCGCGTATGCATATCCTACTATCGTTCCTGTAAGCAGCATTATCTGATTCATCTTCTCAAGATGGTTTATCGTAATAATATGTTTTAAATTAAACGCCTGCCTTACGAATATTAACACGTTCTGTACCATCGCAAACCCCGAGAACACTGCACCCGCAACGAAGTACGGCGGGAAGATTGTTGTATGCCATCCGGGAATAACCGATACGGCAAAGTCAAAAGATACGATTGTGTGCACCGAAAGAACGAGCGGTGTCGCAAATCCTGCAAGTATCATGTATGCCTTTTCGTAATGCTGCCAGTGTCGTGAGGAATGCCTCCAGCCAAGACTGAATACTGTGTAAATTATTTTCTTAAATTTGCTCGTTGTTCTGTCCCGGAGCGTAGCAAAGTCAGGCATTAAACCTATATACCAGAAAACAAGCGATACAGTAAAGTATGTCGAAACCGCAAACACGTCCCATAATAACGGCGATGTAAAGTTTACCCAGATATGATTCGCATTCGGGTAAGGGAATAAATATCCGTCAAGCCACGCCCTTCCCGTGTGTATCGCAGGAAATATGCCCGCGCACATAACAGCAAATATCGTCATCGCTTCCGCAAACCTTGCTATGCCGGTTCTCCATTTTTGCCTCAGCAAAAATAAAATTGCCGAGATAAGTGTTCCTGCGTGACCTATACCAACCCAGAACACAAAATTGACGATGTCAAAACCCCAGCCGACAGGATTATTGTTGCCCCATACTCCGATACCCTTGTAAAAAGTCCATCCCAGAGCCGCCGAGCCTGTAAGAAGCATCAGCGATGTAATGGTAATTAAAACTTTCCAGAGTTTGCCGGGTTTTGTATCAAGCGGATTTGATATTACATCATCAATAGACTTTGCAGAAGGTCTGCCTTCAACAGCTGGTAATTCTTGTGTGTAATCAATTGTACTCACTACGCTTTTTTCTCCGGTTTTATATTTCTAAGTTTAGCTATATAAGTAACGTTTGGCCTCACGTTTATTTCTTCCAGAACGTGATAACCAAGTTCATGCTCTCTGTATTTTGCAATATCTGATTCTTTCTTCGTCAGGTCTCCGAATACTATTGCATTCGTGGGACAAGCTTCCTGACACGCTGTTATTACGTTGTCACCATTAATATTTCTTCCCTGCTCTGTTGCGTGTTGTTTTTCGTCCATGATTCTTTGTACGCAAAATGTGCACTTTTCCATTACGCCTCTTGAACGAACCGTAACTTCAGGATTGTTCATCAACCCTATTGAATCGCTTTCATAATATGCATCTGCAAGATTATCCCTGAAGTTAAAGTAGTTAAACCTTCTGACCTTGTACGGACAGTTGTTAGAGCAGTACCTTGTGCCAACGCATCTGTTGTAAGCCATCTGGTTCAGACCGTCAAAGCTGTGATTTGTCGCCGCTACAGGACAGACGTTCTCGCAAGGTGCATTGTCGCAATGCTGGCAAAGCATCGGCTGGAACGAAATTGAAGGATCGTCGGAATGTCCGTTGTAATACCTGTCAATTCGCATCCACATCATCTCACGGTTCTTGCCAACCTGCTCCTTGCCGACAACGGGAATGTTGTTCTCTACGTTGCATGCTGCAACACAGTAATTGCAGCCCGTGCATTTATTTAAGTCGATAGACATTGCCCATTTGTATGTTGTAAATTCATAAGATGGAACAATGTTGAAAAGTTTTACTTCACCGATTTCTTCTTTTAAGAACTTCGGATTCTTTACATATTCTTCGTAAACACCCTCGCGTATTATTTCCCTTTTTAAATGTATATCATTGTATCTTTCGTTGTCTATCGGATAATGCTCCTGTGTTGAAACTAATTCGTGCGTTCCGGTTGCCTTGCTCACCTTTACATCATTGTAAAGCCATTCGGAAACAGGGACGTTTTTTGAAATAAGATTTATTGTGTTTACTCCTACTCCGTTTCCAATCGGACCTGCATTCGTTCTGCCGTAACCAAGGTCAAGCGTAACAACCCCGCTTGCCATCCCGGGCTGTACCATAACGGGTGCGGTTAAAGTTTTCCCGCCTGCCGTTATTTCAATCATGTCATTTGATTTTACGCCAATCTGTTCTGCAAAGTCTTGCGATACCGCTGCATAGTTATCCCATACAACTTTTGTAATTGGGTTCGGAAGCTCCTGAAGCCATCCGTTGTTTGCAAACCTTCCGTCGTACAAATAGTTACTGCCGTTAAGCATCAGTACCGTGTTCGCTGAAGCTTTCAGCACAGGTGTTGAAGAAAAACCTTCCGGCTTAAAACTCAACGCTGCATCAAACACCTCATTTGTTGTTATTACCCCGTCATGAAGTGAATGTGTCCAGAAGTTCTTGAAATTGTCTTTTGAACCTGACGAAGGATATACTGTTTTTTCACAGTTCGTTTTCAAATAGTTCAAATACATTCCTTCGTTGAAAACATCCGGTTTCTCCGCAAGCCAGTTCAGGAGAATTGCCTCTTTCTGTCTGGTCTTATAAATAGGCGCAATCACGGGTTGCTGCATACTCATTACACCTGTTCTTACTTTATGGTCGCCCCATGCTTCAAAGTTATGGTGTATCGCAAGCGTATAGTTGCTCAGCTCGCTTGTTTCGTTTGCCGTCTCTGAAAGCGTTATAACAAGATTAACCTTCTTAAGCGCCTCCGCATATTTGTAATCCGGTGAGAAGTGATAAACAGGATTTGAATCATAGTGTATTACCGCACCTACGCCTCCTGAATTCATTTTTCCTAAGAGTGCCTCAATGTCCGTCTTTGCCGATAGCGGTACTACGGGAAACGAAAAACTATCCTTCGTATAAACAGTCGTGCCAAGCATATCATTAAGCTTGTTAACTGCTATATGTGTTGATTCGGGAAGGTTTTGCCCTGCTGTTACAAACGATTCTGTCTTGTTTTTCTTTAAATCTTCAACAAGAGAAGTTATAACTTCTTTCTTAAGGTTGTATTTCTTTATTATTTCATCGAGTGCCGTATTATTGTCCGTTAAAGCATTCATAATCGCGTAAGCAAACTCTTCAATCGCATCCGTTCTGAGTTTTATCCTGTAGTCTGAATTCGCACCGGTTAAACTGAATCCGCCCTCAACAACATACAGTTTATTAAATTCCTTTCTTTCCTGTCCGCTGTCAGCTGAACGCTGTCTTTTCATCACGTCGCGTCTTTCTGTGTAAAGTCTCTGCGCCTCAACAAAATTGCCTTCCTTGCCAAGGAAATCCGACTCAAGAGAAAGTATTATCTTCGCTTCATTCCATTTCACAACAGGCAGACCGTCCTTGCCGAAGCTCTTTTTTATCGCGTTTAGCTTGTTGCTGTTGTTAATAAGTTCGTATGAATAGAATTTAGCCGTTGTATATTTCTTCGCAAAATCTTCGAATAAAAGTTTTGTTGTCGGTGATGTTATTGTATGTGAAATAACTGAAATCTCTTTTCCCGCTGCAGCCGTCTTGGTAAGCTCATCAATTATCTTCGTATCCGCATCAAGCCAGTTCAATGTTGTAAAGGCATTTCCGCTTTTTACCATCGGTTCTTTCAATCTGTTCGGCTCGTACAGGTTCATTATGCTCGCCTGACCCGTAGCGCATATCTTTCCTTTGTTTATAGGGTGTTCGGGGTTGCCGTCAATTTTTATAGGCCTTCCTTCTCTCGTCTTGATTAAAATACCGCAGGCATTCGGACAGGCAGTACACGTAGATGCATAAAAATTCGGAATCCCGATAGTAATGCTCTCCGGCTTTTTGTTGTAAGGAATTATAGCACCCTTATCCCTGTAGTTTGAACATCCTGTTGCAGCAAGCGCTGCTGATGAAGCCATCAGCGCTAAAAAAGTTCTCCTGCTTAAAGATGTACCGAATTCTGTCGGCTTATCACTGAGTGATTTCTCTTCAAACTCATCTTCTTTCGCCTTCAAAAACTCAGGGTCGTTATTTAATTCCTTAAACCCTCTCCAGTAATTAATATCTTTGCTTGGCTTTAATTCTGACAAAATTTAAACTCCTTTCACTTTCTGCACTATCAGACTTTAGTTGCGTTAATTCTTTTCACTGACTCGGGATTTTCCATCACCCTTGACTTTAGTTGAATCTTCTTCTCTGAACTGTATAAATTTTCTGCCCGTTTCGATATAAATTTTATTGGAAATTTAGCAAGAAGAAATCCGCCTAATGCCAGCAAACCTGCTGAATACATAAATTGCTTTCTTTCAATCCCTGACTTTAGTCCTGACTTTGGTTTTGCCTCTTTAAGACTCTCAAAATTTTTCATTGTTATATTATTCTTTGGAAAGTTAATTTCTTTCTATCGGTGACAAGCCGCACAGTTTTCAGGTCCCTTTTTAAGGTTCTCTTTTATCGCATCATAATTGCTTATCATCTTCTCCGGCTGTCTGTGACAGGTTAAACAAGCTCCCATCGTAAATGAGTTTGTCTGTCCGGCAACCTCCATCTTTGCAACGTCTCCATGACAGTTAATACAGTCTATCTTTTTATTCACATGTGAACTGTGATTAAAATAAACAAACTGCGGTACCTTATGAATCCTGTTCCATTCAAGCGGTTTATTATCCACGTAATAACCCGAAAGCTTCTGGATTTCCGGCCTGTCTGTTCTTGCGAGTGAATGGCAGTTCATGCACATATCAACCGACGGAATGCTTGCATTCCTTGATTTATCTACTGCCGTATGACAGTATTTACAGTCTATCTGCATGTTTCCTGCGTGTAATTTATGCGAAAACTTTACCGGCTGCTCCGGTGTGTAACCGATGCTGTTCCGCTCGGCATAAGACGCGTAATATGTAATTGCAAATACAGCTAAAACCACAAATACAATTATGGGTAAACGCACCTTCAGGTTGTAATCGAGTAAATATTTATTCATGTACAAAATTTAGACAAATAATCATTTAAAATAAATTGAATTTAATTGGCGGTAAATTATTTAAATTTTTTATAATTTGGAAGTCAAAAATTCCTTTGTTCCAACATTAATTTGAACAAAAAATCTCGGTATATCCTCTCATTTTCTCTAAATAATTTTTGTGTCTATTTTTCAATACGCTGTTTTTCTGTAAGCTGTACGCTGTCTTTGCCTTACGTTATCTCCTCTGTACGCTGTACGCTGTTCGCTGTCTCTTCTGTACGCTATATCTTGTCTCTTCCGTCCGCTGTCCACTGCTCTCCTCTCTGCTGTCCGCTGAACGCTTTCTCTTTCGTACGCTCTCCGCTGCTCGCTGTTCGCTATCTCTTCTGTTCGCTGAACGCTGTACGCTATCTTTACCATCCGCTGAACGCTGTACGCTAAACGCTATCTTTACCGTCCGTTATCTCTTCTGTACGCTTAACGCTGAACGCTGAACGCTGTCTTTACCGTACGCTATCTCTTCCATCCGCTGTCCGCTGCTAAACGCTATATCTTGTCTCTTTCGTCCGCTGAACGCTGAACGCTATCTTTACCGTCCGCTATCTCTCCTCTCCTCTCTTAAATCCCATAGGGATTTAAGATCGGTAGCAAACAATCCACAAAAACAAACGAATGCCGTCAGGCCTGCCTGGCGCAGACAGGTATTCCATATAAAATTACATCTCATCGTCCAAAGTAATCTCATTTTTTTATTCTCTTTAGAACATCCCAATCTATCTGTAATTAACACCAACAAGGAAAATTTCTTATATTTTACTTTCTTTTTAGCTTTATATATCGTATTATTGAAGTGTCAATAAATGACACCTGACTAATACGTTATATGAGCTATAATAAGAACTTAAATATTGATTTTATAGAATTTAACCTTAAAAACGGTAGAAAAACCTTTTCCTTTAAAGAATTGGTAAATTTTAAAGGCAATAATAAAAACGCTGCTAAACAGTATATTAAATATTCTGTCAGCAGAAAAATGATAAAAAACTTGTCAGAAGGTTTTTATGCTATTTATTCCCCTTCAGAAAAGGATTCAGGAAATATACCGCCGGCAGATTTTATTGAACAACTGATGAATTATAGAAAGATTAATTATTACACCGGCTTATTATCCGCCGCCGCTTTTTACGGCACTGCTCACTTCCGTTCCTTGGTTTTTCAGGTAATTGTTGATAAGCAGATTCATACTCCGAAGAATATTCTGCAAGGAATTAATTTCCAAAAGAAAAAATATTTCCCAGAATACTGCATTATCAGGCAAAAAGGAGGTTATGGCTATATTAATTATTCTTCACCGGCACTTACTGCTTACGATTTAATTAAATACGAACATGAAAGCGGTACTATCAGCAATATTTTTCTTATAATTTCAGATATGCTCTCTCAACTCAAAATAAGTGATATAAAAAATTTACTAAAGAATAATTTAGAAGTAACCTATATACAACGTCTTGGTTTTATTCTCGAAAAGCTCGAAGCAGCAGAATTAATTAATCCTCTGTATGAATATTCTAAAAAAGCAACTGCTTATATTCCTTTATCTCGGTTAGGAAATAAAACCGAAAATAATCTGTCGCGGTCAGAAAAATGGAAAATCATTGAAAACATAAACTGGGAAGAATTCATTGCTCCCTAAAGCTTACATAGACCAATGGAAAATCAATTCACCCTGGCGGCAGGATGAATTTGTAGAGCAGGATTTAATATTATCAAGACTGCTTATAGAACTATATTCAAGTGAAATAATCTCTGATAATTTAGCTTTCAGAGGAGGAACTGCTTTACACAAACTTTTTCTTAAAGGCTCTCACAGATATTCGGAAGATTTAGATTTTGTACAGATTAAAACTGGTGACATCGGAAATATCCTCACTGAACTTAGAAAAATATTAAGACGAATAATTCCCGGTAATCCAAAATATAAGAAATCAAAAAATAATAATACTTTAATATATTCTTATTACGCAGAGAATCCCCCTAATCCTAAAATGAAAATAAAAATAGAAATCAATACACGAGAGCATTTTGCAATAGAAGGAACTAAAAAATTAAAACGGGAATGTAAATCAGATTGGTTTACTGGTACTGCTAATATTATTACTTTCTCATCAGAAGAATTGCTCGCAACAAAACTCCGCGCCTTATACCAAAGGAGAAAAGGCAGGGATTTATTCGACTTATGGATCGCGAGGGAATTAAATCCCAATTATGAAAAGACCATCAAAATATTTAAAGCCTACCTTGAAAAGGAAAACTTAAGCATCACAAAAAAGGATTTTCTTGATAATTTAAGTGCTAAAATTGAAGACCCTATTTTTCAAAACGATATCTTACCCCTTATCATGAATAGCTCTGAATATGAAATAGGCAAAGCATTTGAGTATGTAAAATCAAATTATATAAATATAATATAGCTTTCTTTATTTTTTTGATTATTTAATTTATTAGTATTATAGTCTAATTAATTTGCATTCCCTCTATCTACACAAATTTCAATTCTTTCTAATAAAGTAATCTTTGTGTTATCTCCGTATAAATATAAAAACAGTTTACAGTTCACCGTTTACTGCTATCTGTTTACAGTTCACCGTTTACCGCTCTTAGTCAACGAATAAAAGAAATGATAAAAAAGGGGGGCTTCAGCCCCATAACAGTTACATTGTTCATCAGAAATATCTAATTTCTATCTTTCTTTATATTGTTTTTATTTTTTTCTTGTCATCCCCGAATGTTTTTATCGGGGATCTAATCCCTTTTTAATGTTTTTGTTGTAAAATCTTTGTTTTGAGACAATCTCCACGTCCGACGTGAAGAACGCGTGGGTGAAGGCACGTTGAAATTAATTTAAGTGGCAGAGGATAAAGATTACAACTATAACGATATACTCCTTTCAATTCAAAACAGGACCATATTATTTATAAATAAATTGAATATAAAAATAAATATCCATAAATTGAAAATATAAAATACTTCACTACTCGTTATCTTATTATAAATTAAGGTTTTACAAAAATAAATCTATAATTTTATGAACACTCAATTTCAATACATTGTTGAACTATCTAAACAATACCAACAATACGCAGATAAATCCGAATCATTATTCAAAGCATTAAACGAAATTTCTCAATCCACCCTCGAGGATATCTATACCGAATATGGCGACCCCGAAAGGAAATTTCAACCTGTTAACTTATTAAGAGCTGAAATCGCAAGATTATTAATAGATGGTACCACCGTCACCGAAAAACTTGTCGAAGACCTCAAAGAACACATTAGAACAAAGAATAAATCATTCTTCAAACATCTTAATAAGGATTTTCTACAGGAACTTGATGACTATCCGCTTCATAATAGAGATATGTTTGCAAACTACCAAAAACATTGGAACGTGTTCCACGTCTTCTTCTATCGTGGAGTCACAAAAGATACAACCAAACTCTATCTCGATCAGATTTGTAAACAGCTTATTGACGACCTTCATCTCGCCGACTATGATACTCATAACGTTGATTTCTATGGCCCTTCAAATTTCGGTGCCTATTTTTGTTGGTTAGCCCTGTACCCAATCCATAAACATTCACATAGGGATGCATATCAGTTTTTCATTAAAATATGTAATAAATCTGAAGCAGGTCGCTACCCCGGTAGTTCTTTAAAAAATCCTAAACCAAATCAGTTAAAAACCATTTCCACATACGAAGAAGCCGTATCTTTCCTCAATGAAATAAAACCCGAATTGCTTAAACTAAACAAAGAGGTCCGCAATTATTTCAAGTTTGCTCCCGGAAGCCATGCTTCAGAATGGGATAGGTTTTACGAAAAAGGTATCGCTGCTATCAATTTTGAAAGTTTTGAACTTGGCGACATTTCACAATATAATTCAAGAGTCGAAATCAATGAAGCTATTGGCTTGCCGTCCGATAGTCAGTCAAACCAGTCCTGGAATCTATGGCTGTTCAAGACAGCTAACATTGGTGATTTAATTTTCGCAAACAAAGGCGTTAGCACTTGCATCGGTATCGGCATTATTGAAAGCAATTATTATTACGAAGAATCACCCGATGGTTATAACTATTGCCGCAAAGTTAATTGGATAACTAATAAAGTCTATCAGTACAAATCGGGTACTTACAGAAATTATAAATACTTGTTCCGTCCTGATACTTTCAGCCCGACAAAAGTTTGGGAATTCCTTCTGGTAGAGTATTTAAGAATATACCCGGAACTCGCAGAAGTATTCGAACAGCATAAAATTGTATTTAGTAAAAATATTTCTGAATCTTCTCTCGTTGCAGAAACAGAATCTAATTTCGAAGAATCTCCGGAAGATGCAGAGCCGCTGAACTTTTGGTGGATAAATGCGAATCCTTCAATATGGAGTATAAGTGAATACAAAGAGGGTGATTTTCAGACTTATACAACCCATAATGAAAAGGGAAATAAACGACGAATATACAAACACTTCGAAGCCTTAAAACCCGGTGATTTAATTATTGGTTACGAAAGTTCTCCAACACGTCAGATTAAAGCAATTTTCGAAGTCACAAAAGGCCTTCACGACACTGAAGAAGGCGAACAAATTGAATTTGTCGTCGCCGAAAAACTTGAAGTTCCGGTTAATTGGAACGAGCTCAAAGATATTCCCATGCTTCAGGATTGCGAGGTTTTTATCAATAATCAGGGAAGTTTATTTAAACTTACCGAAGAAGAGTATGATATAATTCGTGAAGTTATTGATAACAAAAACATTATAACCGAAAAACAGTTACAAACAGGCGGCTTTAAAAAATACAGCTTTATAAACGACCCGGATAAACCTTTTATCAGTCAGGAGGATTTTAATCAGGCAGTTGAAATCCTTAAAAGAAAGAAAAATGTTATACTGCAAGGACCCCCGGGAGTCGGAAAGACATTCTTAACCCGAAAGCTTGCGTATGAAATATTGCAAGAAGAAAAAGATGCTAACATAGAAATGATTCAATTCCACCAGTCGTACAGCTATGAAGATTTCATTCAGGGACTCCGGCCGACGAAAAAAGGAAGCTTTGATATTAAGGACGGTATTTTCTACTCATTCTGCAGAAGGGCGATTGCCCATACAGAAAAACCCTTTTTCTTCATAATAGATGAAATCAATCGCGGAAACCTAAGTAAAATCTTCGGAGAGCTAATGATGCTTATCGAGACCGATAAGCGTAAAGAAAAATTTGCATTAAAGCTTACTTATTCCGAAGATGAAGCGGATAGATTTTATGTTCCAGATAATTTGTATATAATAGGAACCATGAATACAGCCGATCGCTCTTTGGCAATAGTTGATTATGCTCTCAGGAGAAGATTTGCTTTTATTACACTTCATCCCGAATATGGCGAAAGTTTCCGAACATTTCTGCTTTCAAAAGGTATCTCGGAATTATTAGCCGAACATATTATTTCTTCGGTTACAAAATTGAACCAGAAAATAAAATCAGACACAAATCTTGGAGAAGGTTACCGTATAGGTCACAGCTATTTCTGCACGTATAAAAATGACATGGACGCAAACCGTTGGTGGTCTGATATAATTAAATTTGAGATAAAACCGCTTCTTGAGGAAATCTGGTTCGATGATTTATCACAGGTTGATGATATAATAAAATCACTCACAAGATAGTTCGTGAAAATACCGATTGAAAATATTTACTATTTACTTTGCTACGCATGGAATAAGCTTGATGAAAAAGACAAAGTAAACATTTCGGTAGAGGATAAAACCGAATTGCTGGACCTCTTTGCAAAAATACTAATCAACGCATCAAAAACACTTCTTAAACGTGGCATAGATAAAAACTATAACGATTATACAGAAGAAATCCTCGGTATAAAAGGAAAGCTGCGTATTGCAGAAACATTAAAAAGAAACATATTATTTAAACAAAAGACAATTTGTGATTTTGATGATTTCTCTGCAAATATAATCTCAAACAGAATTCTTGTAACAACCATTTACCGCCTCACAAGAACAAAAGGAGTTGATAAAGACCTTAAGAATGAGCTGGTTTTACTGCTTAAAATGTTTAATGAAATTAGTCAAATTGAGATAACAAATTCATTATTTAAGCAGATTAAAATAAACCGGAATAATCATTTCTATGGTTTCATAATGAATGTTTGTAAAATCATATTCGAAAACACTTTGCCGTCAGAAGAACAGGGAAGATATAAATTCACCGACTTTACCCGCGATGAACACAAAATGAACCAACTATTCGAAGCATTTGTAAGAAATTTCTATCGAATAGAGCAGAAGAAGTACCCCTCGGTTAGACGGGAAATTATACAATGGAATTTCGATAAATCAGAGAACGACAGCAATCTTCCTCAAATGGAAACCGATATAACTCTTGAAAACGAAACTGATAAGATAATCATAGATACAAAATACTATGCAGAAACCATGACGGATAGATTTGGCAGTGAGAAGATCAAATCTTCAAATTTATATCAGTTGTTCAGCTATCTTTTAAACCAGGAAAATGATACAGAAAAGACACAAAAATCAACAGGCATACTTCTTTATCCGACAGTAATAAACGAGTATGATTTAAAATACCGGTATAAAAATCACAGTATTCAGATAAGGACAATAAATCTTAACCAAAACTGGACGGGGATTTCAAGAAAATTAATTGATATAATAGCATAATTTTAATTTATATTATTCGGGTTAGTAATAAGTTTGTTTTTATAAAAATGTTTTTAAGAATAGAATCAAAGAGACGTCACTAAAACCATCAACTAACATGCCTTCCTATTATTAATCACAACATTTTTCGAAATTGTGCCACGGAAATTCTCATTTTAAAAATATTTTCCCCCTTAAAAAAATCTTTTTCTTAAAATAAATCCCTGTATCTCCGGTCTCTTATAATCCGTACAAAAAAATCGACAAAAACTTGCCGTGTCCAAGTTTCGGTTTTTGTTGTGATTAATAATGAAAGGAGTGTGTAAAATATGGTAATAAAATTTCTCTGTTATTTTTTAAATATTGAAATCCCTGAAAATGCTCAGAAATCGCACTTTCATTTTTTCTTAATCTTTCGGTTACCTTGTACTCAGATTGGTCTTAAATTGGTCTTTAAATATTTTTCGCCATTCACAGCTTATGCGTTCTTTGCATCCCGACTTGTTAGGACGGATAACTGATTATGCGTTCTTTGCATCCCGACTTGTTGAGACTACTTACTTCTTACTACATACAGTTCACTGTTAACAGCTTTACGTATGCGCTATTACTTCTATTTCAACCTTTACATCCTTCGGAAGACGCGCTACTTCAACAGTGCTTCTTGCCGGTGCGGATTCGCCGAAGAACTCTCCGTAAACCTCGTTCATTGCGGCAAAATCATTCATGTCTTTTATGAAGACGGTTGTTTTTATTACGTTCAAAAGCGAACTGCCGCTGTCTTCAAGAAGGTTCTTAAGGTTCGTGCATACTGCCCTCGTCTGCTCTTTTATGTCCTGTGATATTACGTTCCCGTCCGCATCCAGAGCTATTTGCCCGGATGTAAATATCAATCCGTTAAATTGTATCGCGTCTCTTATTGCTGATTCAAAACCGCCGTTCTTTATGTTTAGACTGTTGTACTGAATCGCCTGTGAATAAGGACCTATCGGTTTTGGTGCTCTTTCTGTATAAAGTTTCTTTTTCATGTGATGTTCTTTAAATTTAATTTTCTTTCTAAATATTTTGACCGCTGAACGCTGATGGCTAACTGCTTTTTCTTTCGCTAAGTTCTATTATTCTTTCAAGGTCTTCGTTTGAAAAATAATCAATTATTATTTCGCCCGTTTGTTTTGTCTTTGCTTTTATTGTTACTCTTGTACCAAAAAATAACCGCATCTTGTTTTCCATTTCCTGTAAGTACGGGTCCTTTGTTTCTTTGTTCTTTGTTGAACTCTTCTTTCTCTTTGGTTTGGCGGTCGGCTGCGTTATCCCTTCAAGTTCACGCACGGTTATCTTCTCTCGCATTATTCTCTGCCACAATACAAGCTGGGCGGCAGGGTCGTTAACTCTCAGTATTCCTCTTGCGTGTCCCTCGGTGATTTCATTCTTCCGAAGCGATACTTTTACTTCGACGGGAAGCTTCTGAAGTCTTAAATAGTTTGCAACAGTGCTTCTTTGTTTTGAAACTTTTGACGCAATCTGCTCCTGCGTCAGACTGCAGTCGTCAACCAGCATCTGGTACGAATCCGAAAGCTCCATCGGGTTAAGGTCTGAACGCTGTACGTTTTCTATCAAAGCAAGCTCAAGCAGGTTCTCTTTGCTGTCATCAGTAGTGTTGTAAACGTACGCCGGTACTGCCTTAAGCCCCGCAAGTACAGCAGCGCGCAGGCGTCTCTCACCCGATATTAATATGTAGCCCTGACCGTCCTTTGCGTTCATTACTGTTAACGGTTGAAGTACGCCCTTTTGCTTGATTGAGTCTGAAAGCTCTTTCAGCTCTTCCTCATTAAAGTCTTCTCTCGGCTGGTATGGGTTCCTTTTTATTTTTTCCGTTTCAATATAAAGCTGCTCTTTCGTCTCTGTCTTCGTTCCTTCGCCCGTTACGTTATCGGGGTCAATATTCTTATTGCCGAACAAGACCGATATTCCTTTTCCTAATCCGCCTTTGTGGTCCATTTTATGTTGTAATATTATTTCTTTCTACAAATTCTTCTGCAAGGTCTGCGTAGTGTCTAGCGCCCAATGAATACGGGTCGTAATCTACAATCGGTTTTCCGTAACTCGGCGCTTCGCCTATCTTAACGTTTCGTGCTATCTTTGTTTTAAATACTTTGTCAGCAAAATATTTTCTTAGCTCTGCTTCTACCTGATTCGCAAGTTTTAATCTTGAATCAAACATCGTCAGCAGATATCCTTCTATGCTCAGTGTCGGGTTGAATGAGTTCTTCACCATCTTTATCGTATTCAGCAATGCCGAAAGCCCCTCCAGTGCGTAGTATTCGCATTGTACTGGTATCAGCACCGAGTCCGCTGCATTCAACGAGTTCAATGTAATAAGCCCGAGCGACGGCGGACAGTCAATAAACACAAACCTGAAATCGTAACCGTTATTCTCATTCGCTAATTCGAACAGTTTGTTTCTCAGCATTAACTCCCTGTGCTCAAGCGAGACAAGCTCAAGCTCTGCGGCAACGAGATTAATGTGCGACTTAATTATATACAGATTTTCTATCTGTGTTTTTTGTATTGCCTCAGATGCTTTCTTGTCGGTAACAAGAACTTCGTATATGCTGCTGTCGCTGCTGCTTGTTTCAAGCCCCATGCCCGTCGTGGCGTTTGCCTGCGGGTCTGCATCTATCAGAAGTGTTTGTATTCCGAGATTGGCAATACAAGACGAGAGGTTAATAGCCGTTGTTGTTTTACCGACTCCGCCCTTCTGATTAGATATTGATATTACCTTCTGCAATAATGATTGACTTAAAATTCTAAAACTTCACCCGGTTTCATTATAGCACATTTCTTGCCGATTGATTCAACCTTTCGCTTGAAATCGTTTGCATCCGATTTTATTATGTCGAATGTGTCATAATGTATTGGGATTACATTCGCGGGATTTATAAATTCTACTGCTTTCACCGCATCGTCAACCCCCATTGTGAAATCGTCGCCTATTGGCAGACACGCAACATCTATCTTGTGCATTTCGCCGATGAGTTTCATGTCGTAAAAGAGTCCCGTGTCGCCTGCCTGATAGAACGTCTTTCCGTCTATCGTAATTATTACTCCGTAGGCATCCCCTGCGTAAGTGCCGTCGGGCAAAGACGACGAGTGGTGCGCAATCGTCAGCTTTACTCTTCCGAACGGAAAAGAATATGCTCCGCCTATATTCATCGGATGAGCATTAACTCCCTTCGATGAGCAATAATTCGCAAGCTCAAAAATCGCAATAACCGTCGCATTATTACGCTTCGCCAGCTCTATTGTATCGCCGAAGTTATCCCCGTGCCCGTGCGTCGGAATAATGTAGTCGCATTTAATGTTTTCAAGCGTTACGTCGCAGTTCGGATTTCCCGAAATGAAAGGGTCAAGTAGTATTTTATGCTTACCCGTGTCAACCTCGACAAATGCATGTCCGTGATACTTTATTTTCATATTTTATTAAATTAAAATATTATAAATTAAAATATACCCTAAATTAATACTAAATTAAAATTAATTCAATTTTAATAAAACTGCATAGTAATTTTTTCTGTTATCATCGTTATTAGATAGTTTTTTGAAAATTTATAAATAAATCCATTTATGATTCTAAGAGATAGATTAGAAGAGATTATTCCGGGACTGAGAAAAGAGGCAGCCGAAGTGTTTGCACTCGGTCCGGGTGAAGTAATCGGCGAAGTAACTACCGAACAGGTGTTCGGCGGGATGCGGGGTATTAAGTCAATGATTTGCGATACCTCTGAGGTCGGGCTCGATACGGGGCTTATCGTCAGAGGCAGGCCGATTCTTGACCTCGTTGATATTCTGCCCGAAGAAATGTTCTATCTTCTTCTTACGGGTGAACTGCCGGATAAAAAAGCACTTGAAGACCTGCAGTGGGAAATCAAAAGAAGAAATGATGTTCCTTTCTACGTCTGGAATACTATAAACGCACTTCCAATGGAAACTCATCCGATGGTTATGCTCAATTCGGCGGTTCTTGTCATGGAGAATGAATCTTTCTTCAGAAGAAGATATGAAGAAGGTATGCCTAAAGAAAGACTCTGGGAACCGATGCTTTGGGATGCTCTCAGTTTAATCGCACGCATTCCGATTATTGCTGCATACATATACAGAAGAAAGTTTAATAAGGGTCCGAGAATTAATTCTGACGACACTCTCGACTGGGCGGCAAACTATGCACGGCTTCTCGGCGTTGAAGACCCGGACGGCTCATTCGCTGATTTAATGAGGCTTTACATGGTGCTTCATTCTGACCATGAAGGCGGAAACGTTAGCGCTCTTACGACTCAGACAATCAATTCTGCCCTCTCAGATATTTATTTTTCAATCAGCGGCGGACTCAATGGTCTCGCAGGACCTTTACACGGTCTTGCTAATCAGGAGTGCTTAAGGTTTATTATAAAACTTCGCGATGATATCGGACATACACCCTCTGATACCGAAGTAAAAGAATATTGCATAAGCCTTCTCAACAATAAAAAGGTTATTTCCGGTTACGGACATGCGGTGCTGCGCGTTACTGACCCCCGTTTCACAGCCTTCGTGAACTTCGGAAACAAGTATCTTCCGGACGATGAAATTTTTGGAATCGTAAAACAGCTTTTTAACATAGTTCCTAAGCTATTGATAGAAGGCGGTAAAGCAAAAGACCCATGGCCGAACGTTGATGCTGCAAGCGGCTCTCTGCTTCATTACTACGGCTTGACAGAGTATGATTATTATACTGTCCTGTTCTCCGTATCGCGTATTCTCGGTCTTTCTGCACAGCTAATACTCAACCGTGCACTCAACAGACCCATCATCCGTCCAAAGTCGGTAACAACAGAATGGATGAAGAAGCAGCTCACGGCAATGAAAGAAGCAAAGCCCGCTCCCGAACCAAAAACCGAACAAAAGACAGAACCAAAACCAAAATCAAAATAAACGTAAATCACATACAACTAACAAAAGAGGGCGGTCACCCCGCCCTCTTTGTTTTAATATCCGTAAAAATGTCGTAATATAAAACCTTGCACAAAATAAAAACACTCTCTATCTGTTTTGCAAGGCAAGTTAAAAATTATTTCAAATTTTTTCTCTGCATTTCTCTGTGCTACTGTCCGTAAAAAGGTTGTAATAAAACAATTTTTATCCGCACTTTTTCACCGGGTTAAATAAATTTCTACGTTCTCTCTGCGTCCTTTGTTCTTCTCTGCGACCCTTGCGGTTATAATCTTTATCATTTGTTTTTCTCTGTTTTGTTTGTAGCCAAAGGATATGCCGAGTACTTTGCGGTGATAATTCTCTACCTTTTGTTTTTATTCCTTTGTTTGCTGCTCCTGCTGCGTCGTGTTTATCAATAAACAATTAAATTTTACTCTGCCCTGAACAGCAAGACCTGCCGAAACCGAATCTCAACCGATACCGGGAGCCATCTCAACCGAGACGCAACCCACAAACAACCGAGACGCAACCGACAGTCAACCCTGAACATGCCTGAAAGTATAATATTTCTTCGTATCTCGAACGATATTATGTAAAGCTGCTGTGCTTTGCTTCGTGCTCCAGCAACCGCTTCTTGCGCCAGAGACCGCCGCCGTAGCCCGTCAGTGTGCCGTTGGAGCCTATTACTCTATGGCAGGGGATTATTATTGATATTCTGTTCTGTCCGTTTGCATTTGCGACTGCTCTTACAGATTTGGGACTGCCGAGTTTTTCCGCTTCCTGCTTGTAAGACCATGTTGTGCCGTATGGAATTTTCAGGAGTGTTTTCCATACCGTGTTCTGAAATTCTGTGCCTGTCATAACAACAGGCACTGTAAACTTTTTCAACTTTCCTTTAAAATACTCTGCAATATCTTTTACCAGCAGGGGAAAGTGTATGCATTCGCCGTCTGTGATTTGCAATTCAAGGCTGCTCGATATACTTTGCATTTCTTTGTTGAGCACATCTCTATCTGCAAACTCAAGCAGGCAGATACCCTTATCCGTTCCGCCGGCAATCATAGTTCCGAGCGGTGTTTCTATCTGAGTCTTTGCAAACTTATGCTGCATTCCGGGGTTCGCCTTTTTTTCTTGTGAAAATTGCAACGACGGCTGTAGTAATAAGCCCCATTACAGGTGCGCCCATAAGTCCCATCATAACGTAATTCGAGTTGTTGAAATAACTCTCTGCATCCTGCTGTGTCATAGCGCCGGTGCTTACTGCGTGCTTTATAGCATTTGGAAAATATTCAGGGGTTATTACATACGAAACTATCGACTGGGTTAACGGAGACAGTATAGTAACAAACAGGGTTATTATCACTCCGCAGAGAAAACCCTGCATATAAGTCATCGTACCGCCGTAGTATTTCTTTCTCTTGTCAAGAAAAGCAAACACATATACTGCTATTGCGGGTATAGCAATAAAATTTGTGACTATATGATGCTTGTCAATGTGTGCCGAATGAAATCCTGCAAGTTTTTCCAGGACAAGCCATACGAGCGTCATTGCGGCAAAGATGAGAGTCCATTTAATTTCAATAGAGATTTTTTTCATAGCTTTTATATTAATTGTTTGTGTTTAAGATAATACCTTTGATTGTTTAATTCAATAAATTTAAGGTTTTCATCCGCGGCGGCTAAATAAGTTCGGGTATTCCATAATTCAATAAACTGAATTTTAAATCTTGTCTATCCGTTTTATTAGCATACAAGAAAAGAATCCTCCGATTAGATAAAACATGAAAATATTACTTACAGGTGCAACGGGATACATAGGGCAGAGGCTTCTCCCTGTGCTTCTGAATGAAGGGCACGAAGTTTACTGCTGCGTACGGGATAAGCTAAGATTTAACGCCGGAAAGTATGTAAGCAATTCCAATAATCTGCATGTCGTAGAGGCAAATTTCCTTAAACCTGAAACGCTTAATGCAATTCCTGCTGATATAGACGCTGCTTATTACCTTATACATTCTATGTCCGTATCACAAAGCGATTTTGAATCACTTGAGGCAGACTCTGCGGAGAATTTTAAAACGGCAATCAGCAGTACAAATGCAAAACAGGTTATTTACTTAAGCGGAATTGTCAACGACGAGAAACTTTCAAAGCATCTCAGCTCACGAATGAAGGTTGAGAAGATTCTATCTTCGGGATCCTATGCATTAACAACTTTACGAGCAGGAATTATAGTCGGCTCGGGCAGTGCTTCGTTTGAGATTATACGCGATCTTGTAGAAAAGCTTCCCGTTATGATAACTCCGCGCTGGCTCAATACACGAACACAGCCGATTGCAATACGCAACGTTATTGAATATTTGTCCGGCGTTTTAGGAAATAAACAAACATTCAATAATAGTTATGATATAGGCGGTAAGGATATTCTCACTTACAAAGATATGCTTTTGAAGTTTGCAAAAGTTCGAAACCTGAAGCGTAAAATTTTTGTCGTTCCCGTGATGACACCGCGTCTTTCTTCGTACTGGCTTTACTTTGTTACGTCTGTCCCTTATTCACTCGCTGTGAATCTTGTCAACAGCATGAAGGTCGAAGTAATCTGCAGGGAAAACAACCTTCAAGAACTTCTGGGAATAAGTCTTATTGATTATGAAACCGCTATACGCGTGGCTTTCGATAAGATAGAGCATCATGAGGTTGCTTCAAGCTGGACAGATTCTCTTTCTACCAACTCGCTTGATAAAGGTGTTTCACATTATATAAATGTTCCTACAAACGGATGCTTCACGGATATTAGAAAACGCAGGTACAATAATCTTGAGAGGTCGCTGAATAAAATTTTCAGTATCGGCGGCGAGAACGGCTGGTACACTGGTAACTTGTTGTGGGAGATGAGAGGATTTCTTGACAAACTTGTCGGCGGTCCCGGACTTCGCAGGGGAAGAAAAGATTCGGAAAACATTTATGCGGGTGAGACCCTTGACTTCTGGAAGGTGCTGCTCGCAAGCCGAGAAGAAAAGCGTCTATTGCTTTATGCAGAAATGAAACTTCCGGGTGAAGCATGGCTTGAGTTCAAAATTGAGGTCGATCATGTAGTGCAGACGGCAACTTTCCGTCCGCTCGGATTACTTGGCAGAGCTTACTGGTACGGCGTATTGCCGTTTCACGGGTTTATTTTCAGCGGTATGCTTAAGAAAATAGCCGAATGATATTCAGATTTACAACCTCCATTTTTTCATTTTATCATGAAAGCGATAGTCGGTTAAATCATAATGAATAGGTGTAACAGAGATATATCCGTCATCTACAGCTTTTACGTCAAACTCTTTAAAGCTTAATATTTTTCTGCTTTGACTTTTATACGTTTTAAAATAATATAAATGGGATTAATTATTTATACTGCGCCTTTTGAAGATATGACTGATAAAGGGGTTTTTGCAAGAATTTTAAAATCCGTTTTGAGTGATTTTTCTTTGATATATTTAATATCGAGGTCTAATTTTTCAAAAATAGTCATTTCACTTCTTCCGTTTATCTGCCAGAGTCCTGTTAAGCCCGGCTTTACTGAATTTCTTAATTCTCTGAGTTCGGGAGGGAAAAGGTTGTATTCATCTATTGGTACGGGTCTGGGTCCAACCAGAGTCATGTCTCCTTTAATTACATTAAAAAACTGAGGAAGCTCATCAACGCTGTATTTGCGTGCATATTTTCCGGGAAGACCAACTACCCGTGGATCGTTTCTTAAACAGAAATATTTTTCCAATTCTATTTCAGCATAGGGATTTTCACTGAAATGTTTTGAGAGTATTTTATCCGAATCTGAATACATCGTGCGGATTTTCCACATTCTAAAAGGTCTTCCGTTTACGGAAAGCCGTTTCTGAAAATAGAAAATATTTCCTTTGCTTCTTAACCTAATCAGTAACGCAAAAATAAAAATTAATGGAACAGAAAGGAACAGAAACAGGAGAGAAAGGATGATGTCGGTTAATCTTTTTATTACTCTGTACAATTTAGGAATACAATCTTGCTATTTTAAAAACCTCCGCATATCCGGCGCCAATTTGCCTGCCGCGGAGAACACAATGTAAGCGCAGGTCTTCAGGCTTCCGACCCGGAGCAAATTCGTTCTTATACAATTTAAAAGCATTACATTTTTGTGTAACATCTTGCTCTGAAAGCTCTACAAAAAGGTTTGGAAAGAAATTGTTTTCGTATCCTTGGTCAGTGGATGTGGGTATTTCGAAGAAGATAACATTTTTATTAATTCGGAACGGACGAGTGCTGATTTCTACAATATGAGATATTGCTCTGTGAGAAGCGTGAACATCTCCCGGACTGTGAGTGATTATTGTGTCAGCCCATTCAAGATGGGTGTTGATTCTATCCGTAAGTTTCCAAAAGTTTTTTTCAATATGATGTTCAAATACAAGCGGGTTAAGGATTACAGGTTCTGCTCCATATTCTTTGCAAGCCTTTTTGAAATTAACAATATATTGCTGCCACTTTGTAAGGCTTCTTTTTCCATTACTTCGAAGAGGAAGAACTATTTTAACCTTACATTCATTGCTTATTGCTTTGCTTATCAGACCCCCGCAGCCTATTGTTTCGTCGTCTGGATGTGCTATAACGACGCATATTTTACTGTTTTTAGATATCATCTAATTATATAATGTTTTTAAACCTGGCTTTATCTGTATTTACAGCCTCCACTTTTTCATTTTCTCATGAAAGCGATAGTCGGTTAAATCATAGTGAATAGGCGTAACAGAGATATATCCGTCATCGACAGCTTTAACGTCAAACTCTCTTGACCTGTCTGTTTTATGCATGCTGCCAGTTAGCCAGTAATACTGCCTGTTAGCGGGGTCGTACCTTATTTCATAAGTATCATTCCAGGATGATTTTCCCTGCTTGGTCAGCAATGCACCTTTTACTTTCTTTGATGCCGGTACGTTTACATTCAGCAGGGTTCCTTTCGGCAGTCCGTTTTTCAATACAATCTTTGCAAGTTTAGATGCGTATTTTGCTGCAACTGAAAAATCCGGATATGTGTAGCTTGTCAGTGATACGGCTATCGAAGGTATTCCAAGAATTGTTCCTTCGGTTGCTGCGGATACTGTTCCCGAATAAATGATATTAATAGCTGTGTTTGCCCCCTGATTTATTCCGGATATTAGAAGGTCTATTTTTCTGTCCTTTAAAAGTGTGTGGACCCCTATCTTTACTGAATCGGCGGGCGTGCCTGTAACCGCATAGCCGTAAAAATCGCCGAACATCAACGTTTTCTTCGCTCTAATAGGGTCAGCCATTGTGATAGAATGACCGACTGCACTCTGCTGCGTGTGCGGTGCAACAACGAACACCTCGGCAAACTTTTTAATTACTTTTGTTAGTGCTTTTATTCCTTCGGCATCTATACCGTCATCGTTTGATATTAATATCAACGGTTTCTTATTCATTTGTCCAGTGTTTTAAGTTTTTTCCAGAGCAGGTCTTTTAGTTCCTGCAGGTTTTCACCTGTTATTGAAGATATTTGTATCTTGTCAATGCCTGCTGTTCTTGCGTTCTTAAGTTTCTTTTTGAGTTCTTCGCTGATAGCGTCAATCTTTGTAAAACATACTATCCTCGGTTTATCCATTAAGTTTGCTTCATAACTCTCAAGTTCATTAAGAAGTATTTTGTATTCTTTGAGCAGGTTCTTTCCGTCATGCGGCAGGTTTGTTGTGTCTATCATAAACAATAGTATTCGTGTTCTTTCTATATGCTTAAGAAACTGTATCCCGAGTCCTTTTCCCGACGACGCTCCTTCGATTATTCCCGGAATGTCTGCAACAACAAACGAATCGTATTCATGCATCTTTACAATTCCAAGGTTCGGTTTTAATGTCGTGAAAGGATAATCTGCTATCTTTGGTTTAGCAGCTGATATTTTTGAAATAAGAGTTGACTTGCCTGCGTTGGGAAACCCAACAAGTCCAACATCGGCAATAAGTTTCAACTCTATAATAATAGTCATTTCTTCGCCGGGCTTGCCTTTTTCGGCGTAGCGTGGAGTCCTGTTTGTGGATGTTTTGAAATGAGTGTTGCCTTTGCCGCCTCTTCCGCCTTTCAGTATTATTTTCTCTTCGCCGTCGTAAAGCAGCTCATCAACTATTTCACCCGTTTCAAAATTTTTAATAACACTTCCGCAGGGGACAAGAATAACTTCATCTTTACCATTTTTGCCGTTCTTATCGCCGCCGAGACCATGCACGCCCCGTCCGGCTTTATGGTGTCTTTTATAAGTGAAATCAACGAGAGTATTTAACTGTGCTGATGCTCTGAAAACAATGTTGCCGCCGTTACCGCCATCGCCTCCATTGGGTCCGCCTTTCGGGACATATTTCTCTCTTCTGAAGCTTACACATCCGTTACCGCCGTCACCTGATTTTATGAATATCTTTGTGTAGTCTATAAACATATTCTATCTCTTTTCAAAATAGTCGTTCAGTACATCCACAAAAAGTATAACCGTCTTATCACCTATGTTAACCTTGTTTTCAAGAAAAACTGATTTTAGATATTCAGTTACTTCACGCCAGTTTTTCAACTGTTCAATTTCAAGAAATGAGTCTTGCATTATGTACCTGCTGCCCTTGAACACTTTTTTTGCTATACTTTTTAATTCGTCCTCTTTGAAATGGAATTTTATGTGGTCAGTGTTATCTTTTTCTTTCTCTTCAAATTCGTCCGCGATACTGTGCTCTTCCTTCATTTCTCCGGTTGTTGATGTTCCCTCAAAATTATTTTCCTCGCTTAGCTTTGGAACTGTTGTCTTCTCAATTGTTGATTCATTGTTTCCGGCAGAAATAACAAGGTCCTCTTCCTTATTTTCTTTAAGCGGGGAGTTTGTTTCTTCGAGGCGGAGTTTTATTTCTTTTGTCTTGCCTGTAATTATCTTTATTGCTGTTTTAAGTTCAAGTTCATAGTCATCATCTGTAATTCCTGCGTCAACAAACATCTTAACAATGTCTTTGTATCCTTTGTCTTCAAGGAATATCCTTATGAAAGAATAGGGAACGGACATATCAAGGCTTATTTCAGAATTGTCTCCGTATTTAAACTTATATAGATGAAGAAAAAAGTTTTTAATCTTGAGCCCTGTTGTTTCTTTAGTAAGTTTTTCGTGAATGCTCGAATTTATATCGTCAATAAGGTCTTCAACAATAGTACGCGGAATCGACACATAAGAATCATCTTTGCACAGGTCTTTTACGGGTTCGGTGTAAAAGCTGTAGTAAGTGAAAGTCTCGACTTTCCTGAGTATTTCCTGTTTGCTTTTTGAATCCTGATTTGCGTAAATGTAACTGAGTAGTGTCCATTTTGGCCTAATGCAATAATTCAGGTTTAACTTTACGGATTTATCGATGATTTTAAGCAGTTCACTTTTTGTTTTTGGTAAACTGCTGTCGTTTATAATAAACGATTTTGTAAAATCCGGCAGCCTGCTTGTGATTATCGTCTCAGCAGAAAAATTGCTCAACTCTTCTGCAATGGCCGAAGCCTCCTTGAATCTTTTATCTGTAATTTGTTCGAGCATTGTAAGTTTAATAAATAAAGATAATTCTAAATGAAGACAGAAAAAATCTAATTAGTTCTTAATAATTTACTTTATAGACATACCAGTTATATCCCCACGTTTTTATACCGCCTGCGGGTTCGACAAAGAAGAGGTCTGATTCTTTGAATCCATTTGAATTACGGGCGACGAATACATGGTTAATGTCCCAGTCAATAAAATATTCAATCTTTTTGCTTCTTATGTAATTTATAAGTTCCTTTTTCTGAATTGCGTCGTAAGCGTCTTTATTAACGACACCATCCAGATTTATAACGGTTTTGTCTTTAGAAAAATATCCGATTGCCCCCGTTTGTACGCATCCTATTACAGTACCTGCGGAGAAATTTCCATTAACCCACTCACCGATTTTTTCATAACCTTTATTTTTGTATTCCCCGAGAAAGAAATCTTTAAATCCCGTTCTTATAACATTCGGGAATATGAATAATATTATTAAAACTATAAAAACACTCCTCTTGCCGCCCTGTGACGAGAAACTGTATATAAGCAAATTTATAATGAACGCTGTAATTACGGCAAAGAACAGACTTAAAGGGAAAAAGTACCTTGAATAAAACCAATATGCATTTAAATAGAATGTGTATGCAAAGAATAAAAGAAGGGCGGTAATGACGAGCGGTAAGTGTTGTTTTAAGCTTTGGCTGAACCACGGGCAAGCAAACGATTTGATACGATAAACAAGTGTACCCACAAGGACGAATATTATTACAACCGAATAGTTCGTGTAAATGTTCTGCAGCGAAAGTCTTATCAGTTCAAACATGTTTGAATTTCCGACAGCATAATTCTCAACCATATCCCTGCCGATATGATGCACTGCCTTTCCGCTCACAGGAAAGAAATCACCGGTGAAGGAAAACATGAGCACCATATAGGGAAAATAAACAATTGCTGAACCAGCGAGGAAAAACAACGCCTGTTTGAAGAGCTTAGTGCCTTTGCCTTTCGTTATAAGCCATACTGCCACTCCGGGTATAATCATTATGTTGTCAATCCTTGCAAGCATTGCTATGCCGGTAAGAACACCAAGTATAAACAATTGTTTGAATGTGATTTTGTCAAATTCTTCCTTCTGAAATTTATACAAATAATAAAAAACAAGCACGAAGAAGAAGAAAGATATTGATGTTTCGAGTCCGTTACCCATGTTTATTATTGATACGGGCAGGAGTATAAACAAAAGAACGGAAAGAAACGGAGAGTAATCGTCCTCAAAAATATTTCTTATTAATCTGTACATAAAATATACAGTACCAAATCCGAAAATGTTTTGGATTGCTATTGATATATAAACAGGGGTGATTAAGTCGTTCTTAAATATAAGAAAGACTGGTGTCATCAGGAACACATACAGAGGCTGAAACCCGCTTGTTGTCCCTTCGCTGTAGAAGAACCATTTGCCGTCAGCAAAATTGCGGGCTATATCAAGAGAGAGATAAGCGTCGTCGGGTATTGCATAGCCGTTAATTTCAGAGAATGGTTTAAGCAGGACAGCTATGCGATAAAGTGTATAGATAAGTAAAAGTATTCCGAGAAAATATTTATCTTTTCTTGTCATGTTTCGATACGAATGATTCGTATTCTGTCAGCAGTTTTTCCTTTAGTGTAAAGGGGTCGATATTTTCAACCGTTGCACCAGCGGCATTCATATGACCGCCGCCGTGGAAGCGTTTTGCAAACTCATTCATTTTTATGCTGCCTTTTGAGCGGAATGAAATCTTACAGCTGTCCGGAAGTTCGACAATAAGAAATCCGATTTTTACGTTCTTCATAGTCATCAGAAAACCGGAGAAACCTTCAACATCTTTTACGTCAGAGTGATAATCTAAAAAGTCTCTCTGTGTTATCATTCCAATACACAGAGTTCCGTGGCGGTGAAAAGTCAGACTATCTATGAATCTCGAAAGGAGCTTTACTTTATCCGAAGGCATATTGTTATAAATATGGTCATACATCATCACCGGGTCTGTTCCTCTTTTTATAAGGTCGGCGCAAATCAGGAATGTTTTTTCCGTTGTTCTCGGATACCTGAAAGAGCCGGTGTCTGTCATTATTCCCGCGTAGAGATTATCAGCAATTTTCTTGTCAATATAATCGCTGTTATCTTCTGTTATAAAATCGTACAGTATCTGTGAAGTTGCGGGGGAATCCGTGTCAGAAATATATGCATAATAATTCCTGGGGATAATGCCCTGATGATGGTCGATGCAGATTCTCTTTGCAGGAGAATACTTTACTGCATCCGCCATGCTTTTAATTCTTGAGTATTCATTCGTATCAACAACAAATATAATATCCGCTTCGTTAATGATTTTAGTGTTGACATCTGCTTTATCCCTGAACCTTCTGATAATTTTCTTTTCATCAAGAAAATCAAGGTGGTCGGGGGTTTCGTTGTGATTAATAATCTCAACATTCTTTCCCTTTTTGAGAAGATAATAATAGAGAGCAAACTCGCTGCCGATGGCGTCTCCATCGGGAAGGAGATGGGTCGTAATAACTATATTATTCGCCGAATCTATGGCTTTCCGTACTCTTTTGAAATCTTTATTCATTTGTAAAATATTGAGAAATTGGTATTTTATCACAACAAAATAAAGATAAAAGAATTATTTTTCTTGACAGAATTTTTTGAGCAAACGGATACAAATAGTATGAAAGAGGAAAAGGGAAAGCCGAAGTTTCGCATAAGTCTTTTTATTACGCTTTCTTTTATTTCTCTGCTTTGGATAATAAAGTTATTTGAGATTTTTACGAAGACAGATCTTAGCTTTCTTGGTGTGCTGCCGCGGGAGGCGAAGGGGCTTATCGGTATTGTTACGGCACCTTTGATACATTCTGATTTCTCGCATCTTGCGTCAAACACTTTTACGCTGATTGTTCTCATGATGTTTTTGTTCTATGCTTACACAAATTCGTCGTTCAGAGTATTCTTTACTGTGTATATATTTTCAAACGTTCTGGTGTGGATATTCGGCAGGGAAGCGTACCATATAGGTGCAAGCGGTGTAGTTTACGGACTGGTTACTTTTCTGTTCTTTGTTGGGCTGTTCAGGCATGACAGTAAGTCAATCGGTTTGTCGCTTGTAGTAACGTTTATGTACGGCGGTCTCGTATGGGGTGTGCTCCCGACTGACCCGAAGATATCATTTGAGGCACATCTTTCGGGAGCGGTAGTGGGATTAGTTGCAGCGCTTATGTTCAGAAACACAGACCCGCTGCCGGAGAAGTATAAATGGGAGGATGAGGAAACTGATGATGATGATATTGACCTTGAAGAGTATGAGAAAGCGGAAAAGAAGTTAAAGAACGAGGAGAGTTTTTAATTAATATATTTAGTATCTTTAACATATAAATAAAGAAGGGAGAAATTATGCAGCACAAAATTTTATTCCAGCCGTCAGAGGCGCTGGTACACATCAACCTTGCAGAAAACGAGGAGGTACAGGCAGAAGCAGGCGCAATGGTGTTTAAAAGCTGGAACGTGGAAATAGAGACAACAACCAAAGGCGGAATATTCGGAGCGCTGAAAAAATCCGTATTGGGCGGTGAATCATTTTTCACAAACAGGTTTATTGCTAAGCAGGGCGCCGGAGAAATAGGCTTTACGGCTCCTTTTCCGGGAGATATAAAACACTTTAATCTTAACGGGGAGAATATGTTTATACAGTCGGGATGCTTTGTCTGCTCTGCGGCAACGGTAAACCTTGATACAAGCTGGGGAGGCGCGAAAGGATTTTTCGGCGGACCCGGATTGATAATGCTGAAGGCAAACGGAACGGGAGATTTATTTGTGAATTCTTTCGGGGCAATATTTGAAAAGCAAATGGTGAACGACAGGTTTATCGTCGATACAGGGCACATTGTTGCATTTACTGACGGTCTTACTTTCAACATAAAGAAAGTCGGCGGGCTGAAATCAACGCTCTTCAGCGGCGAAGGACTTGTTGCGGAGTTTAACGGAACTGGAACACTGTGGATACAGACGCGGAATCAGAGCTCTTTCCTTGAATGGATAATTTCGAGGATACCGAGTAAGAGCAGTTAAACAAATCTATCAAATTATCAAGCCTCTTTCGTTTGTCAGGCGAAAGAGGCTTGTATATTTATAAATGTCTTAATCATTATTTCATCATTATCATTTTCTTTACTGCGTTGTAAACTATGCCGCCGCCGTTTGGGTCGGTCACTTGGAATCTGTAGAAATAGACGCCTGAGGAATAATTGCTGCCGTTCCAGCTTGCCTCGTAAACAGCGGGCTGCAGGACTTTGTTAATCAGAGTTTCTACTTCCTGTCCGAGAGCATTGTAAATCGTCAGCTTTATGTTGCCGCCTCTTACTTCTCCGTAATATGTATTCGGAAGAAGACGTGTATCAAATTTGAAATGTGTTGTAGAGTTGAACGGATTCGGATAGTTTTGATGGAGTTTGTAATCATCGGGTATCCTGTCAGAGATTAGTTTTACTCCTTCAACAAAGGCGTTAGCGCGTGATATACCTCCGTTATTTCTTACTGCAAAAATCGCCCCGGGACCGAAAAACGAGCCTGACCTTGCAAGCCCCATATAGTTGTATATTCCTGAGGGGGCTGTGTACTGTATAATCCAGCCCTGAAAGCCATTCTTAAGGTATATGTTTTCGCTGTTTCTTATGTACCACGGATTAGTATTAAAATTGGGATATGATATTATGCCGTTGATATTTCCGCTGCCAAGAACGGATGTGTCTGCTAACCAGTTTAGGCCGGCGTTAGTTGTTTTCAAGTATGACGAACCAGTTGTATAGCCATAAGTTAACATTTCATTTAGCCACCATAAGGAAATTGAATTTTGCATTGGCTCTGTAGAAATTACCGACCAGTTTGTACCATTATTAGAGGAATAATATATTCTTGAATTGTTTGTACCGAACCACATTTTTCCCGAAGCATAGTAGAATGAATTCCTGAACCCTGTTTCATTTACATTTTGCTTCAGGTAACATCCTGTTGAATCCCAGTTAAAACCTCCGTTTGTTGTTTTCCATATTGACCACCTTCCTCCTACGGGGTTGCCGACCATGATTCCTTCAGAAGTGTTATAAAGCCAGATGCCGTTAATTTCAGTCCCCGCCTGTGTAAAGACCTTTAACCAATTGGTTCCAGAGGTTGTTGTCATATACATAACGGCGCCGCTGTCATTAGTTCCGCCTGTAAACACTGCCGCTGTAGTTAAGGCAAACAATGTTCCGAGCGAAACGTCTGAAGGTATTTCATTTGTGCTCACTTTCGACCAGTTATAACCGAAGTAATTTGTCTTCAGAACGGTACCGCTGTCGCCGCATACATAGGCATTCTGGCCGTTAAGGTTGGAAACGGCATTCAGAGAAACCGTTACGCCCGAATTATTTTCTTCCCAGAAAACCCATTGCGGATAAGCATAATAAGAAAAGAGCAATTGCAGCATTAAAGAAAAAAGAAGTGTTTTTGTTTTCATAAATGGTTTTATATTATTTCGAAAACAGAGATTATACTAATTTGAAATTTATTGAATTATTATGATAAAACAAACATGTTTTTTCGTGCATATCTTTCTTTTTTAGGATAAAGGATACGGTTTTCTTTGATTATTCTGAATATCGCTGATTGCAAAAAGGATTTTTTTCACCGGTTGGATGATTAGGTGCTTGTGTATTTTTTTTACCGTTTCCGGTTTTTGTGACAAATTTGTCAGTGAATAGATGCGGGTTATTTTAGAGACCAATTTAAGACCAATTAGAGTGCAAGATAGGGCTAATTAAGTTTAGACTGAAAACAGCACGTATTTTTTTATTGTTAACATTTTTGTCACTATTTTTTTGTCGGGACTGGGGGTGCTTTCGGGGTGGAATTAAAGGAGGGATTATTTTTTGTGCATAATACCTTTGTTTCTTTGAACGCTATGAAAGTCTTGAAAATAATAAGTATATCAGCCCGCAGCTCTTCCGGTAGTTATAATCCAAAGTTTAAAGATGTACAGTTTAGGTTCTATTTTGGTTTCGAGTTTGTAATTATTTTCAAACACTAAATCAAGATGTTTCTTAATCGTTTCTACATTTAAACAGGTATCTAATTCTGCTTTATTTAGATTTTCTTTATGATTACATGAAATGCTGAACAACAAACCGCTTTCCTGTGCTTCAAAATTAATTGCAACTTCTGAAGTTTCCGAAGCGGTATCTGAGTGTTTAAAAACGTTTTCAATAATTGGCATAAATATCAGGGGCGGAACGTATATTCCGACCATATTGCCATGAACCGAAAATTTAATGAACTCTTTATTATACCTGATACTTTGCAGGTTTAAATACTTTCTGATGTTATTTATTTCTTTATCAAGAGGTACTCTTTCCGCGGTGGTATCATAGAGCATATAGCTCATTATTTCCGAAAGGTTTTCGATGCTGTATATAGCTTTGTCCGGTTTTGTCTTTATAAGAGTTCTGATGGATTCGAAAGTATTAAAGAGAAAAAGGGGATTTATCTGCGACTTTAGCAAGGCAAGGTTGCCGAGAATTAACTGCTTTTCGGATTCTTTTTGTTCCATAGTGTTAACGTAATGCAGCAGCGCTGTTTTTAAAAGAGCGCCTGATACCGCAAAAAGAAAATTTGATTCCAAGAAGCTCATATAGTATTTCGTGAACATAATCCGAAACTCATTACCGCGCAAAGCGAGTACTTCGGGGGAAAGGATATATAAATATATGTACGTTATCGGAAGGTCTATAATGATTGTAAAAAGTAATCCTAAAACTAATAACAATATAATTTTATTCTTTTTGTGATTTTTATTTGAGATGGAAAAATAGAAAGAATAAAATATTAAAACATAAGAGGCTATGTACAACAAATAATCATAAACAATAATGCTTATGGCCGTTTTACCGAATGATGGAATGGTCTGAAGCCCTGTAATAAAGAGCATAAGCAGCCAGAAGATTAAGTGCAGTATTAGTACTTTCTTTTTATTCAAACCTTGTTTTTCCCTGCGGATTCAATTGCCGAATAAAAACTCTCTTTGTATTTGTCACCTATGGGCAATTCCTTGTTCGCGATGAAAACACTTTGTCCTTTGACGCTTTCAACTTTGTCAAGAGAAACTAAATATGATTTATGGATTCTGAAAAAACGCGATTGCGGTAATGTCTTTTCAATATTTTTAAAGCTTTGAAGCGTAATAATACTGCCAGATTTTGTTTTCAGAACAATGTATTCGCTCATACCTTCAATGTATAGGATGTCGTCATAATTTACTTTTATCATCTTACCGTCAGATTTAACGAAGAAATAATCATTGCTGCTTAATTGAGGCGATGACTGGATTTGCTCTGATTTCAGAAGTTCACAGGTTTTATCGACAGCCTTATGAAATCTTTCAAAAGAAAATGGTTTTAAAAGATAATCCGTAACATCCAGGTCGAAAGCATCGGCTGCATAATTTCTGTATGCAGTTGTCATAATCACTTTGGGCGGCTTTTGCAGAGTCTTTAGCAATTGTGTCCCGGAAAGCCCTCCCATCTCAATATCAAGAAAGAGTAAATCGACATTATTCGAAGTAAGATATTCCAGAGCAGAAATACCGTCGTTAAAGGTTTTCAATAATTTCAGAAAAGGCACCTGAGCAATATAATCTTTTATAATGTCCAGTGCCAGCGGTTCATCGTCCACTGCGATGCATTTAATAATCATAATAAGTTAAGTTTTAGGTTTACGTTAAAAGTATTATTTTCATCGGCTATTAAAAGTTCATATTTATTGCCAAACAGTAAATCGAGTCTTCGTCTGATATTTGCAAGACCGAACCCGCTATTTTTAGAGTGTAATTCGATATTATCTTTTAAGTAATTGGTCGTTTCAAAACATAATCCAGATTTTGCGACAATAAGATTAATAATAATTCCGGGTGAAGGTTTTAGTTTGTTTCCGTGCTTAAAAGCATTTTCGATGAAAGGCATAAAAATCAAAGGCGGAATTGTAACACCCTTAAAATCTCCTTCAACTTTGAACTCAATAAATCCCGGGTCGTTGTACCTGATTTTTTCAAGGTCGATATAATTTTCTATATGCTTTATTTCGCTTTCAAGCAGCACTTTTTCTGCGGATGAATCGAAAATCATATACTGCATAATGCCGGTCAGTCTATCAATACTATCTATTGCTTTTGAGGGTATACTTTTTATTAATGATTTAATGTTGTTAAGCGTGTTGAATAAAAAGTGCGGGTTTATCTGCGCTTTCAGCATAGCAAGTTCGTTAGAAATATTTTGCTGCTCTGTTTCCTTTTGTTTTAACTGATTCCTGTACCAGATTAAAGAAACCTTCGACATCACACCAAGGATTGCGACTGTGGTAATGTATGCTACCATACCAAAGATTCTATTGCTAATGCCTTCGTTTAAGGTGTATTCAAGAATATTTGAGGGAGATAAGACATAGGCAATCGGGATGAAGGTAATGAAAGTATAGATAAAACCAAAAATTGAAATGTAGATTATACCGAATGAGGTTATGTAAATTATTCCTTTCCTGTTGAAAAATTTCTGCGTTACTATAGAATAGAAAAGATAAAACGTTAGTATGTTCGAGAATATTCTTGCGAAGCCGGTAAAATATCTTGCAGAGGAAAGTTCATCTCCCGAATAAACATAAATATCAAATATAGTAATTGATGACAATACTACCCAGAAAGCAATATGATATTTCAGGATATTATTCTTAAGGAATAAATTCATTTTGCAAAATATTAAATTATTGAGTTATAATGAATTCAATTTCAGTGAATCCACTGAATTATTAAGTGAAACCCGGTTATTCCGGTATTAACATAGATGTACAATGTCAGTTCACCCCTTGTTTTCGGTGTTTAACAGATTTTTTTACAGGATTCGCTGAATATAGTTATTCAAACGTAATTTCCCTTCGTATATTTGTTTTAATGTTTAAATCAAATAAAACGAAAATTGAAATACATATTAAATTGTCAAATGAAAAGGAAAGGGGTGTTTTTCCTTTTAAAATATGCACCAGAAGGATTAAAATGGGATTACATACATTATAAAAACGAAACCCATAACTTATTAGGATTTAAAAGAATTTGTCCGGGTTTTGAAATGATTTATAAAGAATGGAGATAAAAGAAGATGAAAAATAAACAAAGAAATACCAGTGAAGGAAACCGGCATTTAACAAAACATATTATGATAAATAGTAAAATTATTTTGACGACTTTTGTACTATTAACATTAATTATTACATCAATTTCATATTCACAGACTGACTGCGGCTGTGAGCAAGCATTAAATCAATTAATTCAAAAAGTAGAAACTGAATACCCGGGATTTAAAGACAAGACAAAAGACAGAATACTATACAATAGTTTCAAAGAAAACCTGATTACAAAAGCAGGAAGTATATCAGAATCGAACTGTATTGAATTACTGAGAAGTTACAAAGATTTTTTCAGAGACGGACATATAAGTATATACCCATCCGGACAAGAGCTAAATGTTCAGCAAAACAAAGTTACCATCAGTCAGGAAGAGTTCCAAAAGCGAATACTTAAAACTACTGATCCAATTGAAGGTATATGGAGATCCGGGGCATATAAAGTTGGAATAGTTAAGCAGAACGAAGAATATCAGGGATTTATCATTGAGGCAGATACCAACTTCTGGAAAGCTAATGAAATCAAATTCAGGCTACTCGAAAATGGTAAGGCAAAATACTATCTGAGGGATCATTCATTGTCTGAAGAAATGTGGGAATTAGTTGACGGCTGGGTTTTGTATTTTAAAAATTCCAAATTTATAAAAGAGTTTCCAATACCGAACCTATCAGAGAGTGAAATCAAATCAAGAATGGAGGAAATTGATGGTTGTTACTTTAAAAAGGTATCAGAAAAAACTGTTTTGCTTTGTCTATCCAGTTTTGAGCATAATTATGTAGAAAGAATTAAGAAATTATTAGCAGATAACAAGAAAACAATCGAAAGCAGCGAGAATTTAATTATTGATGTAAGGAATAATTTAGGAGGCACTTATGATGCATACGTTGATTTACTACCATACATACATACAAATAATGTCAGGGGATTAGGAATGGAATTTCTTGTAACTCAAACGTTAATTGACGAAATAGAAGGTTGGTATGATGACGAGGAAGGAAAGAGCAGGGCTAAAGAATGGGTTACAATTTTTAAAGGGAAAATGGGGGAATTTGTAAATACCGATTCTACCGATTATTACGTTGACACTATTAAACTTGCAGAGCGCAGTCCAAAACAGGTTGTTATCTTAGTGAACCGCCGAACAGCAAGTTCCGGAGAGGCTTTTGTGCTCGATGCTAAACAAAGTAAAAAAGTAAAAATACTGGGAACACCAACGTATGGTGCATTGGACTACGGGTCTGCAAGTTTTTTCGATTTTGGATGCAAAAATTATAAACTTATGATGCCTACGTGGAGATCTATGAGACTTCCTGATTACCCGATTGACAATATCGGAATACAACCCGATATTTATTTAGATAAATCTGTAAAAGACTGGGTTCGGTTTGCAGCAGATTATATGGAGAATAAAAAATAACAACAATAGAACTATTAATAATAACCATTCTTATCAAAATGAAAATAGTAATTATCGGAGCCGGAGGAGTCGGGGGATATTTCGGCGGAAAACTCGCACTTGCAGGTTTTGATGTAACATTTATTTCCCGCGGAGAACATTTAAAAGCATTACAGGAAAATGGTTTAACCGTAAAAAGCATAAAGTGAGACTTCAAAATCGACAGGATTAATGTAACAGATAGAGTTGACGATTTGAATACAGCAGATTTGATTTTACTCTGCGTAAAAGCGTGGCAGGTAAAAGATATTGCTCAAAAACTAAAAGAAGTTGTTAACGAAAATATGATGGTAATTCCACTGCAAAATGGTATCTCGGCAATCTATGAATTAAAGGAACCTCTTGATGAATCTAATATTGTTGGAGGTTTGTGTTTTATTATTAGCAAGATAGAATCACCCGCAATCATAAATCATTTTGGCGTAGAGTCCTCAATTGTTTTCGGGGAAATAAATAACTTCAAAACAGAACGGCTTAATAAAATAAAGGATATGTTCGATATGGCAGGTATAAATTCGAAAATATCAGATGATATTAATGCAGATATATAGAAAAAGTTTATTACTATCTGTGTTAGAGTACTGCTGGTTGTTACAAAAACGAGATACGGTGAACTTAGAGAACTTTTAGCAGACACGGAAAATGGTGGTTGATTTATTAAAAGAGATTTATAAACTATCCCAAAAGGCTGGAGTAATAATCTAATCCGGTTTTGTTGAAGAAACAGTTTCCCTTATTGATACTTACCCGTATAGTTCCACATCCGCGTTAACACGAGATGTTTGGGAAGGAAAGCCTTCGGAGATTGATTATCAAAACGGAACAGTGGTCAGGCTTGGACAGAAATATGGGGTTGAGACTCCTGTAAATAAATTTGTTTACAATTGTATTTTGCCAATGGAGTTAAATGCAAGGAAAGAAATCAATGGATGGATTGGACTTTAAATTTTGCCAAGCCTTGTTTATATCTTATAATATTAGGAATTATCATATTTGTTGTCATTATGAAAAACATTTAAAATAAATTATAAACATTTTTAAAAACGAGACCATCAAACGTTTGAGGAAAGTTAACAAGATAAGATAATGAGACTTATTACAACAATACTATTTATTGCCATGTTCATCTTAAACAGTTGTGGACAAGAACTGAACTTGAAAGAGCAAGCATTGGAAGAATTTAAAAAAGAGCATTACAACGAAGCCATTCATTTATTAGAACAAGCAGTAAAAGAAACTCCAAACGATGCCGAAATTTATTATTATTTAGGTTGGTTCAATCATTACAGGGCTTACGACAGCAGACCATTAAGCGGATACGACTTTTCTTATTCTGAACGAATATTTCAATATCTGGACAAAGCTCTTCAGCTCAATCCCAACTATGGCGATGCCAAGTATTTCTATGGTGCTGAATGCAGTGGAAATGCTTTCATAGCAATGCAGAATTATGATGCCGGGAAGTTGAAATATTATTACAAATTAGCCAATGACAAAGGTGCATATCCCGATTGGTTGAAAGAGTTCGGGCGAAATTTTTTAAACAGCTGCAATGAAAACGCTATTTTGTTCACTGGAGGAAATGCAGATTTTGACGTTTGTTCTTATTTACAATTACACGAAAATCTGAGAACCGATATAACCCTTATACCTATAGGAAATATTGATCGTCCCTGGTATGTACAGTTTCTGAAAAACGGATTAAAAGGTAGCGTGAGAAACATTGAGATAAAACTAACTGATAAACAAATACTTGATATTCACCCTTTCAAATGGGATACAACTACTGTTTCAATTCAAGTTTCACAGACAGATAAAAAACAGTTTAAACTACCTGATAACTACCAACTACAATGGGAATTATCGCCCGATTTATTTTCGGAACGTATGCACTCAAAAATTGAAAGCGAAAATGCAAAAAAACGCACATACCTTAGTCCGCAAAGAGCCATTCTACTTCAAATAATAGAAAATAATTTCTCTCAACGTCCCATTTACTTTTCAAATTTCTGTTCTACCGTGTTTTATGGAGGATTAAATAAATATTTCCAAAATTGCGGGTTAGTTTCACAATTAATCCCAATATCAACAAAAGAAAAGGAATTTGCATTTAATTACGACAAATTGGAAAATTTACTACGGGTTGAAAACATTAAAGATTTTAAAACGCTTGTGAATAATGACATACCGCGAATCTCGGGAATGATAGTATCGGGCTATTATGCTGCATTGTTGAATTTGTTAGGCAGCAAAGACAAGAGCGAGTGTGTTTTACTGAAAGAATTGTTCGAAAGACATTTGAAAATCGGATACGACAAAGAATATGAGAACGAAATTCAAAATGAATTTGAAAAATAACAGTATTTAAATTTTAAAATTAACGTAAAGTTAAAATTATGAAAACATTTTTAATTGCGCTTTAATTTGTGTTGGTATCGCTTCCAGCATTTTTGCACAGAAAATAGTTTTTCAATCTACTAGCATCCAGCGGAAGAGTGCATACTTCGACTCCTTCTGTTGTTGATAAGAATGGGAATATATTTGTTGCAGGGGGAACGCGTGAAAGCCTAAAGGTAACAAACGATGCTTGGCAAAAAATTTATAAGGGGCATAGTGATAATGATGTGACAGGAGGCGATGGATTTTTAATGAAATTGTCTCCTAAAGGTGAATTAATTTACTCAACTTATGTTGGCGGTTCCGGATCTGAGAACTATTGTTTAAGATTAGCAACAGATGATTATGACAACGTGTATGCCGGCTTTACGACTGAGTCACTGGACTTGCCTGTATCTGATAATGCTTACCAAAAATCCATAAAAGGCACAATGACCATTATGTAATAAAATTCAGTAATAATTGCAGATATATTGCTTCCACATATCTGGGAGGTTCTGGCAGTGATCACTGGACAACACTCGCCGTTCATAAAAATACTCTATACTTATTCGGAAAAACGAAGTCGCTGGATTTCCCTGTATCTAAAAATGCTATTCAAAAAGTTTATTAGAATTCCGCACTGCCAGACAGCAGCCAATCGTGGATGGAAGGTGATATAACAATTACTGCTATTTCACTGAATCTTGATAAAGTTTTATATTCAACTTACTTAGTCGGAAAATTATTGGACTATATCAGAATTTTTTCTTTCGAGTCAGACGGAAAAATTGATAATTTCTTCAATGTGTATTTCGCCGGATTTCCATAATATAGAACAAAATGGAACCAATAGAAAATAGCACCAATAAAATGTTATGGCTCAAAATAGCCGCCGGTTTAGTCGGAAAATTATTGGACTATATCAGAATTTTTTCTTTCGAGTCAGACGGAAAAATTGATAATTTCTTCAATGTGTATTTCGCCGGATTTCCATAATATAGAACAAAATGGAACCAATAGAAAATAGCACCAATAAAATGTTATGGCTCAAAATAGCCGCCGGTTTAGTTTTTTCAATGGCGATTATTCAAACCATCCTTTCTCTTTCTCCTGCAGCAGCTTCTTATTTTCGGGCACCTCCATCGCTACTGGAAAACAGGCTACAGCTTTTTCTATTTGGTGGAGGGGCGGCTTTGATTTTAGTTTTCTTTGGGCTGTATGCTTTATCCGGTTCCGGAATCATCAGACATCTGCCTCTATTACGTTCGGGTTTAATTATTATCAGCAGCATTTTTTTCCTGCGCGAGTTATTTATCATAATAACCGTTTTAAAGATAATGGGGGTACTGAAAGGAGAAACCCTGATTCAGGGAGTGATTTCCCATCTTGTATTTCTGGCAGCTGGTATTGCGTTTACCGTGGGGACTATATTGAATTGGAAAGAGTTAAAAAATCACAAATAAAGATTTTCATTCATACGCCCCGACTGTTTGCGTTATTATTAAACAGACTTAATACAAACGTAATAAATGAATGAAACGATAAATATGAAAGCAGTAGTACTAACAAAATAGGGAGCGTCCGAAGTACTTCAACTGAAAGAGGTTGAAAAATCTACTCCAACGAAAATGAAATACTCATAAACGTTTTTGCAGCTTCAGCAAACTTCGTTGATACTATGGCACGGAATTTCAAAATCATTACTCCACGGAAATTTCATATATCTTTTCTTTTTTGAATTATGGGAAAAACCTTGCATTCATCAGGTTTATTATTGAATCAGGAAACATTAAAACAGTGATAGACAAATGCTTTCCGCTAAGCAAAGCAGTAGAAGTCCATCGGTACGTTGAAGAAGGCAGAAAGAGTGGAGCCGTAGTAATTAAAGTAAGGCAATAAAAATTCAGGCGTTACCGCTAAACAGGATTTAAAACAATTAACGATAAATATTAGAATTTTAAATAAGGTGTTTTTCTAAGTCCGTTTTCACTTTACAAACATGTCCCTTCACAGATTTTTCCCCGCACTTCACTGAATATAGTTACCCAATCTCATTTTTCCCGCGTATATTTGTATAAAATCTTCAATATAAATTAAAATAAAATGTTATGAAAACATTAATTCACATAATACTTCTTTCGTTGCTTTTGTTGGAATTAGGATTTGCTCAGCCAATCCCATCTGACAGTTTATATCTTGCACAAACACGTCCAGGGAATAGTCCTGTTGTATTCCAATTACATTTTAGTAGTGGTCTGCGTCCTGTTGAAAGAATAAGTATTAGTTCAGACGGTAAAGAAATATATTACAGCGAATTAAATAACTGGCCGCCTTCAAGCTCAAGAGTAAAATGTTATAAGTACATTAACAATAAATGGGAAGGACCACTCATTGTTTTCGAAGGTTTTGTTGCTCCGGGGCTTTCTATGAATGATAGTACAATATATATGCAAAAGGATATAGGCAATGTATCATGGTCTTATTACTCAAAAAGAAACAGCACCGGCTGGAACACTCCTGTTAAATTGTTGTCAACTAATTTACAAACACATTATTTTCAGGAAACGCAATTAAAAAATTACTATCTCGCATCAACACCCGGCGGAAACAGCGATATTTGCAAACTCGTGATTAATAATATAGACACAACAATCCAGAGTTTAGGAAAACCAATAAATATTACAGCAACAGAAAACGACTTTTTTGTTGCAAGAGATGAATCATTTATTATATATTTTCGTTTATCACCACCGTATGATTTATTCATAACGTACCATAAAAGTAATGGCGGATGGACAAACCCAAAATCACTCGGACCAAACATAAACACAACAAATAATTACGAATGTTGTCCGGTTGTAACAAGCGATAATAAATATCTTTTCTTCACAAGAGGCGGAAGTTCAATGGCTTCTTACTACACTTACTGGGTAAAAATTGATAACGTTATTGACAGTTTAAGGCATACTAATTTTGTTCCATATTTGAAATATCAAATACCGGATCTTATTGATACGGTTAATCATGCTTTGACTTACGCCGTACCAGACAGCATATTTGTGGACGATGACGGCAACAACACGCTATCTTATTCCGCGACACTTAGCAATGGCAGTGCTTTGCCATCATGGATAAACTTTGCTCCAACTACAAAAACGTTTACATTCAACCCTAACACAATCGGAACAACCGGTTTGAAAATAATTGCAACAGATACGGCAAATGTATCAACTTCTTGTACTTTTTATCTGAACGTAATAAATCCTACATCCATACATCCAACAAACGAACAAATACCAAACGAGTACAAACTCTGCCAGAACTATCCGAATCCGTTTAATCCGACAACAACAATAAAGTTTTCATTACCAAAGTCTGAATATGCAACTTTGAAAGTATATGATATGCTCGGCAAAGAAATTGAGAATCTGTACAGCGGAAATTTAAAGGCTGGCACTTACACCGCCGATTTCAACGCAGCAAATCTTTCCAGCGGTATTTACTTTTATGTACTGAAAACAGAATCATATAATGAAAAGAGAAAAATGGTAGTATTAAAATAGTTCTAATACCAACAGAAATATATCTACCGGTATAAATGAAGGAAGTAATTTTAAGGTCCCCGCGGACTTCAGGCGGGGACCTCTTTTTTATCTTTCAGGTTTCCACAGAATTACATCCTTAAAACATTCTGAACGGATTCATACGGCTAATACACCCTTTCACTGATTTTACGAGAGGGTTCGCTGAATTTGTTTATTCATGATGATTTTTCGCTCGTATATTTTGTAATAAACTAAACGATTATAATATTTCGCTTAATTGAGAATAAATAATAATGATATCACAACAAACATTTTTAATAAAAACAAATTTAATCACAATGAGAATCACATTATTAATTGCAGTATTTATGCTGTGCTTTGCGAACGAGCACATCTACTCTCAGGCAATACCTTTTGATAGTTTGTATTTTGCACAGCCGCGCCCCGGAGATTCGGCTGTTGTATTCGCACCTGGCTTAATTTCAAAGGCAAACAGAAAAGAAGTCTGTATCACATTTTCGCCAGACGGAAAAGCGTTATTCTTTTCTATTGAGTTCTGGCCAAATCCGGGAATAGCTTACACAATGTATTCCGAATACAAAAACGACCACTGGACAACGCCCATAAACACGCCATTCACGGCGGGCAGAATGACCAACGAACCTTTCTTTGCGTTTAACGGTTCGCGAATATATTTAAGTGCGACCTTAGTTCAAAATCAGGTTGGGGCAGTTGATTTATCATATGTTGTAAAAAATGACACTTTATGGAGCAATCCTATAAGCATGGGTAATCCTCCGAATACCGTTGCTGACCAGTATCATTGCTGCATCGTATCCGACACATCGGTATATTTTTCAATGAGCAACGGCCTGATAGCAAAAAGTAAGTATAGCAATGGAGTGTATCAGCCCCGAGTCATACTATCATATCCTGTAAACTATGCAAACACAACACAGACCTGGGGGGATCCATATGCATCCCCTGACGAAAGCTATATGGTATTCAAATCAACAAGGACGGGTGGCTTCGGGGGTAATGATTTATACATAACATACCGGAAGACAAACGGAAAATGGACAAACCCAAAGAACCTTGGGGGAAGAATCAACACACAATTTGAAGAAAGGTCCGGAGATGTGACGCCAGACGGATTGTACATGACATTCGGTTCTAACGATGATTTAAAGTGGGTATCAACAAGTTTCATAAACACGTTAAGGCAGACAAACTTCGCACCATATTTGCAATACCAGATACCAAACATAACGGACACGATGGGTCATAACTTTGTTTATACAATCCCAGACAGCACATTTATAGACGACGACGGCAACAACACTCTTACATACACTGCGACATTAAAAAACGGCAGTCCATTACCGTCATACATCGGTTTCAATCCTGCTGCAAGAACATTCACTGTTAATCCAGCCGTACCGAGAACAGACAGCATTAAAGTGACAGTTACAGACACTGCAAACGCAAATGCAACGTGCATATTCGTAATAAAAATAATTGACCCGACAGGAATACATCCATCAACAGAGCAAATAACCGGCTACAAACTATACCAGAACTATCCAAACCCGTTTAACCCGATAACTACCATAAAATTTTCTATTGCACAACCGGAAATGGTAACACTAAGAGTATATGACATGCTCGGCAAAGAAATAGAAAACCTTTACAGCGGAAATTTAAAAGCGGGAACATACACGGCAGAATTCAATACAGTAAATCTTGCAAGCGGCATATATTTCTACACACTAAAAACAAACACCTTTTTTGAAAAGAGGAAAATGGTAGTTCTGAAATAAGGGGGAAAGGTTTTGGGGTGTCTTTTAAGATAAAAAAGACACCCCGAAATGAGCAGATAAAATTTTATTTTATTAAAATCATTCTTTTTGTTTTAGAATAATTATTTGTAAACAGTTTATAAAAATAGACTCCGCTGTTGAGACCCAAGCCGTTGAAAGTTACTTCAAACGTTCCGGGCTGCAGCCTTTCGTTAACGAGTGTTTGGATTTCTTTGCCGCGAATATCATAAACTTTCAGCGATACGTCACTGACAACCGGCAGCTGAAAACCGATAACAGTGATTGGGTTGAAAGGGTTTGGGTAGTTTTGCCCGAGGGAATAAGAAGAGGGTATTTCATTGCTGATATTTTGTATGCCAACTACTTCGGATAAGGGTCTTTTTAAGATACCGTTGCTTTCTGTACCTGCAAAGATTGTATTTCCTGATATAGCAAGCGAAATTATATTTTGTCCATTGAGCCCCTCATTTTTTTGAAACCATGATGCGCCGTCATTGGAGGAAACATAAACACCATTGCTCCATGTGCCTGCAATAATATAATTTCCGAATGTCTGTAATGCCATGACACTGCCGTTGTTCAGCGCTGTTTGACTCCAGTTAACACCATAATTTGTAGAATACCAGACACCAATTAAATCTATCCCGGTAAAAAATTTGGAGTTGAGGCCGCAAATTGCATGAATAAACGGTGTGCCGCTGGGTTGTGCAAGATTCCAGTTTGTTCCGCTATTAGTCGAATAGTACAAAGCTTGAGATGTACCCGCAAGAAAATTTGCACCTGCACTATAAAAACATTTTACATCTACCCAAATATCATCGCACACCGTCCAGTTCAATCCCATGTTTGTAGAATAAAAACATCTCCAACTTTCCGTACCAGCAAAAATTCTTCCGTTATAAAAAGCGAAGTCGTAAACATATTTATTAAGATTAACATTAATCCAGTTAAGACCATTGTTTGTTGTGTAAACGTTTGTATAAAAACTGCTCAGCCAGACATTACCGTCAACATTGCTTAATGCGCTTATATCATTTGGAAAAGGTTGTTGATAGTAAACCGTCCATGTTAAACCTTCGTCGATTGATTTAAAGACATTATGACCACCGGCAAGAACGGCACCATTAAAATTTAATAACCTGCTGTATCTGCCCGATGGAAAAGCAGGCACCTGCACCCACTGTGCATAGGTATTTACAGCAAAAACAAGGAATAAGATTAGCGTTAGTTTTTTCATGACAATATGTTCTTTCTGTTAACGGAAACCCGCAAACGAATTTGTTATAAAACATATTTATAAAATAAATTACATATAATAACTTTAAAAAACAAAAACTTAATTTACATCTGTTCAATAAGAGTCAGTGCTCAGCACAAATTAGATGTTAAATGTTGTATATTTTGTACTGTCTATAATCTTCAAAAGAGTTATTTTAAAGGATGGAAAAAGTTGTTGCGATAGTTGGAAGGCCGAACGTGGGGAAATCCACGCTGTTTAACAGGATAATAGGAAAGAGGGTTGCGATTGTTCATCATGAGAGCGGCGTAACGCGGGACAGGAACTATGGCGAGGCGGAATGGACGGGAAAGAAATTTTTTCTGATTGATACGGGCGGGTTCGTACCGGATTCCGACGAGCAGTTTAACAAGCATATACGCGAGCAGGTGCGTATTGCAATAGAAGAGGCGGATAAGGTGATATTCGTTGTTGACGGCGAGAACGGGCTTCATCCTGTTGACCTTGAGATTGGCAATAACCTACGGAAATATTCGAGCGGTAAGGAAATATTTTTAGTTGTAAATAAAATTGACAACAACAAGCACGAAATAAATAAGAATGAATTCTTTTCTCTCGGACTCGGCGAACCCCACGCTGTATCGGCGCTTTCGGGAAAACTGGTTGCAGAACTTCTTGATGATGTAACTAAAGATTTTGAAGAAGGGGAGGAGACTCAGGACGATAAGATTAAGTTTGCAATAATCGGAAGACCGAATGCGGGAAAATCCTCAATCGTGAATGCTATACTTAAAGAAGACAGGAATATAGTTACAGATATTCCCGGAACGACACGCGACTCAATCGACTCTGAAATAAAGTACCACGGCGAAACCCTTGTCCTTATTGATACGGCAGGGCTTCGAAAAAAGAGCAAAGCAAAACGGGATGAATCATTAGAGTTCTTCTCGACGGTAAGGACATACAAAGCAATGGAACGCTGCAACGTTGCAATACTTGTTATAGATTCAACGGTTATAATGGAAGGCATGGGAGACGTATCCGATTTGAAACACTCTTCGTTTAAACTCGACAAACAGGATATAAGAATAATAGAAGACGTACTGAAATACAAGAAGGGCCTGCTTATAGTCATAAACAAATGGGATTTAATTGAAAAGGATTCGAAAACATACGTGCTTTTTGAGACTAAGATTACGGAGCATCTGAAAAGCTACAGATTCCTGAAGTTCATTTTTATCTCGGCGCTGACGAAGCAGAGAATTCACAAAGTAATAGAAGAAGCGAAAGCGGTTTACGACGAAAGAAACAAGAAAGTAAAAACCTCAGAGCTGAACGAAAAGATGCTTGATGAAATAAGAAGAATGCCGCCGCAGGCATCAAGAGGAAAAGAAATTAAGATAAATTATATAACTCAGCTGAAATCATCACCCCCGATTTTTGGTTTTTTCACGAATGAGCCGAATTTAATCACAGAAAATTATAAACGGTATCTGGAGAAAAAACTGAGAGAGCATTTTGGATTTTCAGGGGTTCCGATAACTCTTGTATTTAAGAAGAAGAACTAACAATATATAGATAAATAGCTGTTAAAACAGTATGATAACCGAAATTTTTACATCGGCTACTGTTGGTGTCGATGCTTATACAATCCGTGTAGAAACTCATATTGAAAATATGAACAAGGGTACTTTTACTGTAGTCGGGCTGCCCGATAACACAGTAAAGGAATCAAGAGACAGGGTATCGGCGGCAATCAAGAATTCCGGGTTCGTATTTCCAACCGCAAAGAAAATAACAATCAATTTATCTCCTGCCGACATTAAAAAGGAGGGCTCGGGACTTGACCTTCCGATAGCCGTTGCTTTACTTACAGAAACGAGGCAGATAGAGCCTGATAAAATAAGAAATTTTGTTATACTTGGGGAGCTTTCTCTGGACGGAAAGTTAAGGAGCGTTTCAGGGGTTCTGCCTATTGCCATAGAAGCGGGAAAGCAGAATTTTGACGGTATAATACTTCCAAAAGTAAACGGCGACGAGGCGGCTATAGTGGGCGGAGTGAACGTGTATCCGTTTGAAACGCTGGAAGAAGTTGCAAACTTCTTAAACGGTGACCTTGCAGTCATGCCGCATACAGTTGACGAAGAGAAAATATTTAATGAATCGCAGGATTATATTATTGACTTTTCAGACGTAAAGGGACAGGAGGAAGTTAAAAGGGCGATGGAGGTTGCTGCAGCAGGAGGACACAATATAATCATGATAGGGCTGCCGGGTTCCGGGAAAACGATGTTGGCAAAAAGGCTGCCTACAATATTACCGCCGCTTACAAGAGAAGAGTCGTTGGAGACGACAAAAATTCATTCTATTGCTGGAATACTTCCTGCGGGGAAGTCGGTTATTACAATCAGACCCTTCAGATCGCCGCATCATACAGCTTCGGATGTAAGCATTGTCGGAGGGGGAGCGGATGCAAAACCCGGTGAAATATCATTCGCACACAACGGAGTGCTTTTCCTTGATGAGCTGACGGAGTTCAAAAAGAACGTGCTTGAAGTTTTAAGGCAACCGCTTGAAGATAAAGTTGTAACTATTTCCAGAGCAAAACTATCCGTACAATACCCGACAAATTTCATGTTCGTTGCAGCAATGAATCCGACTCCTGCGGGTTCGCAAAAAGAAATGAGCATGTACTCAGGATATGACATTCAAAGATTCCTATCAAAAATCTCGGGACCTATTCTTGATAGGATTGATATTCACATTAACGTAAATCCCGTCAATATAAACGAGCTCACAGGAAGAAGAGAATCAGAGAAATCTTCAGTAATAAGGGAGAGGGTAATCAGGGCAAGAGAGATTCAGACTGGGAGATTCAAAAACCACAAGGGGCTATACTCGAATGCTGGAATGAACTCGAAGGAGATAAAAGAATTCTGCAAATTAAACAAAGCCTCGGAAGAGATACTCAAGATGGCAACAACAAAACTTGGTCTTTCTGCCAGGGCTTATGACAAAATTCTTAAGGTTGCGAGAACGATTGCGGATATGACAGGGGAACCGGATATTCAGGCGGCGCATATAAGCGAGGCGGTACAATACAGAAGTCTGGATAGAACGCAGTGGATTTATTGAGAGCTATGACAAAGTTACGAGAAATGTTTCACGTGAAACAATAGAAAGAGCCGCACGCTGATTTATAAGAAAGATTATGTTTTCCACAAAAAATTTATCACTTTTGACAGTTAAAACACTCAAATATTATGATATTATTGTGGTCGGTGCCGGGCATGCCGGCATAGAAGCTGCATCATCCTCCGCTAAAATGGGATTATCCGTAGGCCTAATTACTATGGATATAAATGCAATAGGCAGGATGAGCTGCAATCCGGCTATAGGGGGAACGGCTAAAGGGCATCTTGTAAAAGAGGTTGATGCTCTCGGCGGTATAATGGGAATATTAGCAGATGAGACGGGGATACAGTTTAAGATGTTGAACAAGTCAAAAGGTCCTGCGGTATGGTCGCCAAGATGTCAATCCGATAAAAATTTATATTCAATAGCTGCGGCAAAATATGTTTCTTCGCTTCCGAATATCACCATAATTCAAGATATGGTTATAGAAATTTCCGTTGATGAAATCAATGGTTCGGAGGGATATAAATACAGTGTCAAAGGTATAAAAACTGAGCTGGGTTATGAAATAGGATGCAAGTCGGTTATTATAACCTCGGGTACATTCCTTAATGCCGTCATGCATACGGGAACGATTCAAACCCACGGAGGGAGAATAGACGAAAAGCACGCAACCGGTCTGTCAGAATGTTTGCACTCTTTCGGTTTTGAAACGGGCAGACTAAAAACAGGAACACCGCCAAGACTTGATATTGATACGATTGATTTCTCGAAGACTGAAATTCAAACTGGCGACGAGAACCCCGTTCCTTTTTCCTTTAAAACGAAATGGGACAAACATAAATTTCCACTCCAAAAACAGATAGACTGCCATCTGACACACACTAACGAAAGAACACATGAGGAACTGAGAACAGGCTTTGAGCACTCACCGATGTTTACGGGAAGGATTAAGGGAGTGGGACCGAGGTATTGTCCTTCAATTGAAGATAAGATTTCACGTTTTTCAGATAAACCGCGGCACCAGATATTTCTCGAACCGGAAACTCTTGACGGTAAGACCATTTACATGAACGGATTTTCTACAAGCCTTCCTTATGATGTTCAGCAAAAAGCGGCAAGAACCGTACCCGGGCTGGAAAATGTGGTTTTAGTAAAACAGGGATATGCGGTTGAGTATGATTTTTTTCCGACATATCAGATTTATTTGACACTTGAAACTAAATTAGTCTCCGGTCTATACAACGCCGGACAGGTTAACGGCACCTCAGGTTACGAGGAAGCAGCCGCGCAGGGGCTGGTTGCGGGCATCAATGCGGCAAATAAGATACTGAAAAAAGAGCCATTTATATTAAAAAGGAGCGAGGCGTATATCGGAGTATTGATTGACGACTTGATAAACAAAGTACCCGAAGAGCCATACAGGATGTTTACTTCATCTGCGGAGTACCGTCTCACGCTCAGACAGGATAACGCAGAAATCAGGCTAATGGAGAAGGGACACGAACTCGGGCTTATAGAGAAAAAATATCTTGATTTGGTAAACAAGAATAAAGAGCTTATCAAAGAAGGAATAAAATATCTTTACTCGAACACGATTAAGCCCAAAGACATAAATCAGTTGCTAATAGCAAATAATTCAAGCCCGATAGACCAGAATGAGTTCCTTACAAACCTGCTCAGAAGGAACGAAGTAAGCCTAAAAGAGCTGTTTTCTCTCGACGTGTTTAGCGGAAACGGATTGTTGGAAGAAATCAGGAATAACGAGGAAGTGTTGAACCAGGTTGAGATTGATGTTAAATACGAGGGATACATAAGGCGTCAGACGGAGCAGGTTGAACAGTTCAACAAAATGGAAGACCTCAGGATACCGGCGGGTTTTAATTATAACAGAATAAAATCAATATCCGCGGAGGCACTCGACAAGCTCAACAAGGTTAAACCTGCATCGATTGGTCAGGCGGGCAGGATTGCCGGGGTGCGTCCATCGGACATTTCGGCAATATTGATTTATATGAGGGGATGATTCATTATTTGCGGGTTGAACAATTGTGATACAACTTGGGATTTCAGCTCTTATATAATATAATTTTTTACAAAATAATAGAAATAAAACATTTGGTAACAACAAAATATTATTAACCTGAGAACACAGTTTTTTAAAAGTAAATAAACATTACAGCTTATTTCTTTTGGGGCAGGTCGAACCTTATGAAACAGGAATGAGTAGTAATTAACCAACTATCTATTTCAGGGTCTCCTGATAAACGTTGTAACTATTCATATCAAAGCATACAAACGCAGCCATTTCGAGATTGCTGTTTTCCTTTAAATGCTCGAGAGATTCTCTGATTGCTATTTCCGCCGCTGGTTTTAATGGGTATCCGTAAACTCCCGTGCTTATTGCGGGAAAGGAAATCGTTCTTATGTTATGCCGCACGGCAAGTTCAAAACATTTTCTGTAGCAGCTTCTTAATAGTTTTTCCTCGTTGTTATTTCCGCCTCGCCATACGGGTCCGACAGTATGAATTACGTACTTTGCTTTTAGATTATATCCTTTGGTAATTTTTGCGTCGCCTGTATGACAGCCATTTAACAACCTGCATTCTTCAAGCAGTTCTCTGCCCGCAGCCCTGTGAATTGCCCCGTCAACTCCACCTCCGCCAAGCAGCGAGTTGTTTGCTGCGTTTACGATTGCATCGGTTTGCTGATGGGTTATATCGCCAAGTACTATTTTTATTCTCTGTAATTCCGCGTCAGCCATTATAAACTTCGCGTTTTGGGAATGGAAATTTTATTCCCTCTTTTTTAAACTCCTGAAGTATTCTGTAGTTTATCTGAGAACGGATCGCAGCATACATTTCCTGGTCTTTAATCCATACCCATAATTTTGTAACTATACCAAGTTCTGTAATTTCAGAAAAGGAAACGCTCGGCGGGAATTCTTTTAACACAAGTTCGTTTTCGTTTCCGAGTCTTATAAGTATTTCTTTTACCTTTTCAAAATCCGCGTCGTGCGATATTGTAACCGGAATTTCTATCTGTGTCTTGTTTACATAGCTTCTGTTTATAACTTCTTTCTCTATAAAGAAAGAGTTCGGAACGATAATCATAACTCCGGAATTTGTTTCAACCTTTGTACTTCTTGCTGAAATAGAAACCACAGTCCCCATTTTACCCGCTATTTCAATAAAGTCGCCTTCTTTTATCGGTCGTTCAAAAAGTATTATCAGCCCGCTTATAAAATTGTTTGCAATATTCTGCAAACCAAAACCTATTCCGACCATTATTGCCGCACCCCCCGCAAACAATAGCGATACGTTAATACCGGCAGAGCTTAACGCAATCAATAAACCTATTACCAGCATGATATAATTAATTATTCTGGCAATTGAGCGTCCCACCCCCTCGCTGATTTCATTTCTGGGAAAGACTCGTTTAAGGAGAAAACGCCTTAGCAGCTTGGAAATTATTAGGATGAAAATAAATACAGCGGCAAATACAATAATGGAAATAAGTGTAATCGCCTCTCCGCCTATTTTAAACAACTCGTAATGCAGGAAGTCCATGTTTTAATCCTTTGTGTTAATAACTTTCCTCATCCGTCGGAAACTTATTTTCCTTAACGTCGCTTATATACCGTATGAATGCATCTTTCATATCCTGTGCAAGGTTCATGTATTTTCTCACAAACCTCGGCTTGAACTCCTCTATCATTCCGAGCATATCCTGTGTGACGAGCACCTGTCCGTCGCAGTAAGGTCCGGCTCCTATGCCGATTGTTGGAATTGTAAGCGCATCAGAAATTTTCTTCCCGAGTTTTGCTGGTATCTTTTCAAGCACTATCGAAAAACATCCCGCTTTCTGTAAAATCAGTGCGTCTTTATAAATCTGGTCGGCTTCCGATTTGTCTATGCCTCGTGTCTTGTAACTGCCGAATTTGTTTATTGATTGTGGCGTCAGTCCAAGGTGCCCCATTACGGGTATCCCAATCTCAACAAGCCTTCTGACCGTTCCGGCAATGTAGTTTCCGCCTTCCATTTTTATTGCGTCGCATCCCGTTAGCTTCATAACCTTTCCGCAGTTGCGAACGGCATCGTCCTCGCCAACCTGATAGCTCATAAAAGTCATATCCGCGACTACCATTGCCCTTACAACTCCTTTGCGAACTATCGAGGCGTGGTATATCATGTCTTCAAGCGTTACGGGAAGAGTTGTTTCGTTTCCCTGAATAACGTTGCTTAGCGAATCGCCCACAAGCACAAGCTCTATTCCCGATGCATCAAGGAATTTCGCCGTAAGATAGTCATACCCCGTCAGCATTGTTATCTTTTCGTGGTGGTTTTTCATAAGCTGCAGAACCTTTGTGGTTATATGCTGCGCCTCTTTCGAGATTAATTTTTTAACCGGCATTCACTCCCCCTTTTTTTAATAATAAATCTGAATAAGATACTTTTATAAATTGTTTTTCATTAAGCCCGAAATGTTCTATGAGCTTTTTCATTTCTTTCCTTGCTTTTGAAATCGTTTTTATTATTACTTCAAACTCCAGAAATTTCCCGAGTCCTTTAACCGCGTCTATGTGTATTCTTATATTGTCTATGATAAAGATTTCTCTTTCTTTCTTAACAATAACAAGTTTTTTGTATAATGAATTTAATATGCTTGCCAAAGCCTGCGGAGTGTCTGTTTCGGAAATCGTATAATCGGAAACCCTCTTCCGTTTTCTATTTCCTCGGTAATAGTGTATAAGATTTCCATTTATACCGTCGATTATTCTGAGCTTAAGCCGTCCTTTCTTAACCTTGTAATAAATATCCTCCTGATTCTGTATTAACACCTCGTACTTTTTACCTTTGCAGAATTCCTTTGCAAGATTTCTTATCTCCGCGGGATTTTCTATCTCAACTTTTATTTCAAGGTTTTTGCTCACTTTTCTTTATCTGTAAGTATTCCGCGTGTGCTTTTTGAAATAAAATCTATAATTAAATCCGTTTCTTTCGTTTGTGGCTGAGAGGATTTTATCTCCTTTACTGCATTGGAAATATTTAGTCCTGATTTATAAAGTAATCTGTAAAACTCTTTTATTGAATCTATTTGCTCCTGTGTAAATCCCCTTCTCTTTAAACCTATAACGTTCACTCCCTCATACTTCATCGGATTGCTGCCGGCTATTATATAAGGAGGAACATCCTTCACCGCCTTCGTAAACCCCGCCAGCAGTGCATGAGCGCCTATCTTAACAAATTGATGTATTGCAACAAGTCCACCGACAATTCCCCAATCGCCGACCTCTACATGCCCTCCGAGGTTTCCGCTGTTTGCTATAATAACATTATCTCCGATTTTACAATCATGCGCTACGTGTGAATAAGCCATTAATAGACAATTTTTTCCGACAATCGTTCTACCACTTGCCTTTGTTCCCCTATTAAGCGTTGCGTATTCGCGGACTACTGTGTTCTCGCCTATTTCAAGCGTTGTAACCTCGCCTCCGAATTTAAGATCCTGTGGAATCGTGGAAATGACAGCACCATGATGAAACTTAACGCTATCAGAAATTCTTGCACCGTCGTCAATAATCACATTCGAACCTATCGTAACGTTATTCCCGATTACAACGTCATCCTTTATAACCGTGAAGTCGCCAATTGTTACGTTTTTACCTATTTGTGCTTTATTGCTTACTGAATTCAACGCCATCGCCTATAAAGTTTTTTCAATTAAAAAGTCTTCCTGGTTTGCGTTTGCCTTCGTTATCATCTCTGCAATTAAACCAAGCGAAAAGAACTGCACACCCACTATCGCCAGAAGCACACCCGCTATAAACAGAGGCCTGTTGCTTATATACGCCCCTTCAACAAATTTCAGGATTGTGAGATATGCAATAATGACAAATCCCGCAGCACCCGAGAGCATTCCCAGCATTCCAAATAGATGAAGTGGTTTCTTTATATACTTGGTCGTGAACATAACGGTAAGCACATCAAGAAACCCGTTTATAAACCTGCTCGCTCCGAATTTTGTTTTTCCGAATTTTCTCGGGTGATGTTTCACTACCTTTTCTGTTACTCTAAACCCTGATAAATGCGCCAATGCGGGTAAATACCTGTGCATTTCACCGTAAACCTTTAGTGATTTAACTACATCTTTTCTGTATACTTTTAAGCCGCAGTTAAAATCATGCAGCCTTACTCCGGAAACTTTTGAGGTTACAAAATTGAATATTTTTGAAGTGTTGCGTTTTATAAAAGGGTCGTATCTTACTTTCTTCCATCCCGTCACTAAATCGTATCCCGACTGTAATGTCTTTATTAGGTCGGGTATTTCACGCGGGTCGTCCTGCAGGTCTGCATCCATCGTTATAACAAAACTTCCCTTTGCTGCTTTGAATCCTGCCGCAAGAGCCGCCGACTTACCGTAGTTCTTCCTGAATTTTATACATTTAAACCTTTTGTTTGCAGCGTTAAGCTCGCGGATTCTATCGAATGATTTGTCCGTGCTTCCGTCATCCACAAAAATTACTTCATAGTTGCAGTTCAAAGAACCAAGCACGCTTTCAAGCAATCCCGCAAGCTCTTTTAACGACTCCTCTTCGTTTAGTAACGGTACAACCACCGATACTGATTGATTGTTCAGGTTTAATACCTTGTTGTCCTCTCTTGCCTCGTTTTGCGCCTGTGGATTATCTTTCTTGTAGCTTTTTTGTCTGTTATGATATCTTTTCCTGTAATTCTGCCTCCCTCGGTTAATTCCGGGTTTGTTCTTATGTCCGCCGTGGTTTTTATCTTTTCCGTTGCTATCCTGCATAAATTAATTTTTTACTTTAACCTTAAATATAACGAATTAAAAAAGTGTATTGTATTCAAAAAGTTCTTTCTTTTTCTTAACCTTGTTAACGGCTTGTTGACCCGTATTTCTGCCCGTAAACTATTTTATAATTTATCACTTTCCTAAAATCAATAAAGTTCTTGCTGTTTACCGGCAAAACTGTTTATTCTTAATCTCGCCCCTCGTAATAAATGGTTTATTGTTTTTCTTCTCACTATTTGTGGAGTAGGGCTAAAAACCAGGCGTTTTTCTCTATTCTCTCTTAATAAGATACCCGCACTGAAAATTATCTTCTTTTTCCCTTGACATTCATAAAAAACAACCATATATTATATTTGTTAAAAATATACCATTATTATAGCAATTTATCCTAAATAAATTGCTATAAAATCAAATATTGTTTGATAAACTACTGTTATAACAATCTATTCAATTAATCCACAATAATTCTCCAGTAAAAGTACGATAATAACACGATATTAGTACGCTCTACTTGGCCTTTTCTCCCGCTTTTTCCCGCATGTTTCCCGCTCAAAGCACACCCGACACCCTCCTAAGGTCAAAACACTAAATCCTGAATATTAACAAACATCTCAGTCTCGTCATATCCGCGAAATCCGTTTATATTATTCACCCCTGCTCTAAATCCGTTCTTATCATAAAATAAATCAGCTCTTATAGCGTGCATTCTTCGATTTATCTTTTAACATAATAAAAATGATTTTCATCCGTGTAAATCATAACCCACCTGCTATTTCTGTGTGCCTTCTTAATAAAAATATTAAAATCAATATGAGTCGTTTTATCAGGTAAATCATAATTCATCCGCTTAGTCTGCTTACGTTCTTTTATCTTTTTCTCTTTCCCTGAAATGATTTTCAATTGATTTTATTCTATAAAAAATTGATATTTAATATTATCATTAATTTAATAATATTAAAGATAGCCGGATTTATATCAATTTTAATTAATAAAATAGTTTAACGATGAACTCAGGGAAAAAGGTAATCTGGCTTTTATTGTTTTTTGCTCTTTCTAAAATAATTTTAGCCGAAAATTCTCCTCAACTTCTAAATAAATGGATAAATCATACTGACCTTAAGAATGTTGTTTCCGTTTCGTTCGATAGGACTGCCCCTTATGCTTATTGTGCCACTACGGGAGGTCTTTTTGTTGTTGACCTAAGCAAGAAAGCTGTTGTTAAGAAATATACTAATATTGATGGTCTGCTGAATAATAATCTTACATCTGTTTATGTTGACACTCTCGACAGGCTCTGGATTGGAGCGGCGGATGGCTCGATTGTTATTCACGAATTTTCAACGGGAAAATTCAGGTATATTTACGATATTAAAAACTCAAGTGAGAATAATAAGTCGGTTAATGATTTTGTTCAGTACGGGGGCAGTATGTTCATCGCAACAGGGTATGGGATTCAAAAGATTTCTGTTGCTAATCTGAATTTTCTTGATGCTCCTTATTATACTCTTGGGTTTTATACGACAAAATCAAAGGTTGTTACCCTTTCGATTAAGAACGATACGCTTTACGCGGGTACGGCGGTAGGGGTTGCATACGCAAGGATTACGAATAATAATCTGAACAATCCTGCCTCTTGGGCAAACTATTCTACTTCTCCGTTTGGTCTTAATATAAAGTCTTCGGAGGTTGTTGGTACAAAGGTTTTTTTCTGCTCTGAAACAGGCATGGGATATTTTGAGAATGGTGGCTGGGTTCCGAATCCAAATCCCGCGACGACTGGAAAGAATGTTATAGATATTCGAAGGGGCGGAAATAATCTTTATTATATTGTTAACAACACAATTTTGGTTTCTTCGATTGATAATTTGAATACGGGCAGCGAGTTTGGTCCGACGGATTCATATCTTTCGCTTGGGGTTGATAATACGGGGAACCCTCTTGCAGGTGTCACAGAGAAAGGTTTGATGGTCCAAGACAATAGTGGTCAGTTTGAGTATCTTTTTCCTGATTGTCCGAATAGAAATTCGTTTGATAATTTATCGATTGATGGAAACGGCGTTCTCTGGGCTGCAGGTGGACAAACTGATGCAGGTTTTTATAAGTTTGACGGGATTAAGTGGGAGTCGTTTACAACGGCTACAAAACCGGAGATTGGGAATAGTAATTGGTTTAGAAGGATTGTTGCCGGCGAGAATAAGGTCTGGGCGCTTAGCTTTGGCGGAGGGGCAACCCTGATTGAGGGCAATTCTATTAGGAATTACAATACTTCGAACTCTGTACTGCCGGGGAGCGATGACCCAAATTTTTGCGTGCCTTTTGGAGGGGCGTTCGATAATTTCGGGTATTTCTGGATGTCATTTTTTAAGACGAATAATGCAACCGGTCTTTATAAACATGTGATGGATTCTGTGTTTTTTCCGTACCCGAATCCGAGTATTATAAACAATACTAATTTCGGACAGGTTGCTATTGACAACTATAATACTAAATGGATAGAATCTATTGCATTCCCGGGAGGACTTTATTTTTTCAATGATAACGGCACGGATACATTGTATTATGACGATGTGTACGGGGTTTACTATGCGAATGATTTTGAGGGAAACACCGTGACGGGCGTGATTGTTGATAAGAACAACGAGGTGTGGGTTTCAACGAATAATGGAGTGTTTATTATACGTAACCCTCTTGCCGCTATTCAAAACCCGAATCAAAAACCGCCTGCAGAAAAACTTGGTATAATTTCGGGAAATTTGAAGGTTCCTTTTACAGAAAATTGCAGGTGTATAAGTATTGATGTTTTAAACCAAAAATGGATTGGTACGGAGAATAACGGGGTGTTCCACCTTTCCAGCGACGGCTCAACGCTGATAGAGACTTTTAACGTCACTAACAGCCCCCTGCTTAGCAATCAGATTAATTCGATTGCTGTGAGCAATCAGGACGGCAGGGCGTATTTCGGAACACTTAACGGACTTTCTTCAGTGCAGACGGACGCCATTGTTCCATTAAAAGAATTTGATAGGATTGTTTGTTCGCCGAATCCGTTTGTGCTTCCTCCAAGAGTGAATTTAAAAATTGACGGACTTATAGAAAATACGTCAGTCAAGATTTTGTCAATTAGCGGTGACGTTATGGCGGAGTTCGATTCGCCGGGCGGAAGGATTGCCTCGTGGGACGGCAAGGATAAAAAAGGTAAATACGTTCCTTCAGGAATTTATTTAGTTGTCGGTTTCGATAAAGACGGAAAAAAAGTCGGCAAAGGAAAACTTGCCGTAGTTAAACAATAACCGTAATGCTTGTTATTCCTGTTATTGATATTCAAAATGGAAAGTGCATTCGCTCTGTTCAGGGACATTTTGAGTCTTCAAATTTTTATTCGGATAATCCGGTAAAGGTTGCGCGACTTTTCAGAAAAGAAAATTTTAAGTGTATTCATATTACAGACCTTAACGGCGCGATTGAGGGCGAGATGCAGAACTTCCCGATTATTAAAGAAATCTGTAAAACGCTTGATGTTCCTATCCAGCTGGGCGGAGGAATACGCGACTTTGATACGGCGCAAAGAATTATTGAAGAACTTGGAGTTTACCGCATCGTAATCGGCACTGCTGCAATTACAAATCCCGGGCTTATTGAAAAGATTATTTCTGTTTATTCACCTTCGAAACTTGTAATTGGAATTGATGAAAAGCTTAACAACGTGGTTACGAACGGATGGGTTAACTATGCTAATATTACTCCGCTTGGATTTGCTAAGATGATGGACGGTCTTGGAGTGAAAAGAATAATTTATCAGGATGTAACACGCGTGGGTAATTGCTCGGGACCATTTATTGACAGGCTTTTAGAAATTGCAGAAAATACAAACGGTTTAAAGATTACTTCCGCTGGAGGAGTCGGCGGGTATACACACCTTAAAATGCTTACGGACTTAAAGAACCCGAAGATTGATTCTGTTATGCTTTCGAAATCTCTTTACGAAAACAAGTTTCCCTGTCAGGCCATCTGGCGAGATTCAGAGCGACTTGATACATCTCTTGAACTGCCAAAAGTTAAAAAATGAAACCCGTTTATTTAATAATTGTATTTGTTTCCATTCTTCTTTCGCTGCCAAATAGCGGTTACTCCCAAAATACAAAGTTTAAGATTGCACGGTTAAAGTATTCAGGCGGAGGCGACTGGTATAATGACCCCTCGGCTGAGGTTAATATGATGACCTTCCTTAAAAGCAATACAGCTATCGATGTTGATGAACCAAAGTTTTATTCTGTTGATGTTGCTTCCGAAGACATTTTTAAGTATCCATTTATATTGCTTACCGGACACGGCAATATCTCTTTTTCAGACAACGAAGTAAAACGACTGAGAAAATACGTTGAGAACGGCGGGTTCATTTATGCCGATGATGACTACGGTATGGACGAGGCATTTAGGAGAGAGATTAAAAAGGTTTTTCCAAATGACGAAATGAAAGAACTTCCTTTCAATCATCCTGTTTATAATTCACATTTTAAGTTTTCAAATGGTCTTCCTAAAATTCATGAGCATGATTCAAAACCTCCACAGGGATTTGGATACTGGATTAACGGGCGGCTCTGTGTTTATTACACATACGAGACAAACCTATCCGACGGCTGGGCTGACCCAAGAGAACATGATGACCCAAAAGAAAAACGAGAGGAGGCTCTTCAAATGGGAACCAACATCATTGTTTATGTTCTGAGTAATTAGTTTCTCTTATCTCTCACTTTGTAAAAATGGTCTCGCCTTTCAGCAAATATATCGTTCTTTTCATTAATGTGTTTATCCCGTGCAAGTTCGGGATTTATTTTTATAAATGTTATTTCTTCTTTCTCTTTTGAGCCTCTTGCGAGATATTCTCCTTTGGGGTTAAGTATCACGCTCTCACCCGTAAAGTTAAGACTTTTTTCTCCGTTAATATCTTCGCCAACTCTGTTTGCTGTTATTGTGTAAACATGATTCTCGAGGGCCCGCGTAAACATTGCCGTCTGACAGTATTGCATTACGAGGTTTGACGGATGACAGATAATGTCCGCTCCTCGTAGTGCAAGCGACCTCGCTGCCTCAGGATATATCCAGTCGAAACAAATCATCATTCCGATTTTAACAAAACCAAAATTTTCATTAAAGATCTCATACACCCAGAAACCTGTGTTGCCCGGCTCAAAGAAGCTTTTCTCGTCATAAAAGAGGTGTGTCTTTCTGTAAACTCTGAACTCGCCGTTTGGATAGACAAGTATGGAGGAGTTAAAATAAATTTCTTTGTTGTCTTCCTTTATGGATTCGCAAAAACCCGAAACTATGTATGCATCCTTTTCTTTGCTTATTCTCTTAAGCATGCTGCAGAATTTTCCCGTGTCTGGGTTTTCTGAAACATGTTTAAGCTCTCCCTTTTCGCCGAATAAATATCCCGAATTTGCAAGCTCTGGAAGAACAAGCAGGTCAAAATCTTCGCTTGAAATAAGGTCGCCTACCTTTTCAATATTCTTCTTTGGTTTTGCAAACTCAGGCTTAAATTGTAAGTATCCTACTTTCATGTCTTTAGTCCTTTAAATAATTATAATAAATTACTCGCAAGCTCTGCAAGTTCTGACCGCTCGCCCTTTTCAAGGTTTACGTGTGCATAAAGCTTTTGTCCCTTGAAGTGCTCTATCAGGTAAGATAGCCCGTTCGATTCTGAGTCAAGGTATGGATGGTCTATCTGATATATATCTCCCGTGAAGACAATCTTTGTACCTTCGCCGACTCTTGTTATTATTGTTTTAATTTCGTGCGGTGTTAAATTCTGCGCTTCATCAACAATAAAAAATATTCTCTGCAGGCTTCGTCCTCTGATATAGCTAAGCGGTTCAACAAGAAGCTTTTCTTCTTTAAGCATTGTGGAAATTGCTTGATGGTTTCTGTCTGTATCGGGATACTGGTCTTGTATGACCTTTAGGTTATCCCACAAGGGCTGCATGTATGGCGCCAGCTTGCTGTCAACGTCTCCGGGCAGATATCCAATGTCCTTATTGCTAAGCGGTACGACGGGTCTTGCTATGTATATCTGCCGGTACTCTTTTTTCACGCTAAGCGCCGATGCAAGCGCCAGCAGCGTTTTCCCTGTGCCTGCTTTTCCTGTTATTGAAACAAGCGGTAGGTTTTTATTGATAAGTGCATTCATGGCAAAGGTCTGCTCTGCATTTCGCGGCATGATTCCGTATGCGGGATTTTTGTCAATTCGCTCAACAAATTCTTTTGTTGGCGTCAAATGCCCAAGTACAGAATGGCTCTTATTTCTGATAATGTAAAATTTGTTCGGATGGACCTCGCCTTTATCTTTTTTAATGACCTCTGTTGCGGGAATCTGAAATGGAAGTGTATAGATTTTGTTTAGCAACTCGTCATCAAATTCTTCGACAACCCCTTTGCCGCTGTAAAGCTCGTCAATGCTGCCTATCCTGTCGGTTGTGTAATCTTCTGAGAGCACACCAATGGCTTTTGCCTTCATGCGAAGGTTAACGTCTTTTGTAACAAGAATTACAGACTTGTTATCTTTTGCTTTATTCTTAAGCTCAAATACCGTGCTTAAAATCCTGTGGTCAGCAGTGTCTTCTCTGAAAATATCTCTTATCTCGTCGTTGATCCCTTTGGTAATGGCTATTCTTACTTTCCCTTTTCCTTTTCCAAGTGAAATGCCTCCGTTGAAAAGTGCCTTGCCTGTCAACTCGTCCAGTTTGCGCGCAAAGTCACGTGCATTAAGGTTAATGACCTGGCTTCCGCGTTTAAAATGGTCTATCTCTTCAATAACCGCAAGCGGGATAACGATGTCATTATCCTTAAACTGGTTTATACACGTTCCGTCGTGAAGAATTACGTTTGTATCAAGAACAAATGTTTTAGGTGCTCCGTTTTTTGCCATTATGTATATATTTAATTTTCTTCTTCGTAGAAATATCTCGTTAATATGCCTGTTATTTTCCTTCCCATGTCAAGCTCAAAAGAGGTTTCATCTTTCTGCAATGCTTCTTTAACACCCTCAAAGGAACCGTATTTTCTTAAAAGTTTCTTCGTGGTTGCATCGCCTATTCCTATTATATCGGTCAGCTCTGATGTTAACGTTCTTTTGCTTCTTAAGGTTCTGTGAAATTCTATTGCAAACCTGTGTGCCTCATCGCGTATCCTTTGCAGCAGTTTTAAACCGCTGGAGGTTTTTGGTATTGTATGCGGGTCAGAATCATCGGGCATATAAACTTCTTCCAGCCGTTTTGCAAGGCCTATTATGTTTATTCCTTTTGTCTTTTCTTTATCAGATTCTTTCTTGTCATTTGCAATTTTAGTGCCCATATCTCTTAAAACTTTTACGGCAGAGGAAAGCTGGCCTTTGCCTCCGTCAATAACTACAAGGTCGGGCAGTTTTTCTTCCTGTCTGCGAAAACGGCGGTGTATAACTTCTCGCATTGAAAGAAAGTCATCGGGTTCTCCCGTTTCGTTTGTTACTGTTCTGATTTTATACTTTCTGTAGTCTGACTTTTTGGGTTTTGCATTTTCAAACACGACCATAGAGGCAACAGTATCCGTTCCCTGTATGTGTGATATGTCAAAACACTCTATGCGTTTGGGGATTTTGTGCATCCGTAAGTCACGTTTTAAAGCATCCAAAGAAGGTGCTGTGTATTCTCTCTTCATTTTCGCAAGCTTTAGCTCATCAAGCATATACTTTGCGTTTGTTTCAACCATCCTTATTAGTTTTACCTTCTCTCCGATTTTTGGTACTGTTATCTCAGCCTTTCCGCCCTTCTTTTCACTCAGCCATAGTTCGAGCGCTTCTATGTTTTCAGTCTCAAGCGGTAAAAAAATCTCGTCGGGAATAAATTCTGCCTTGCTATAGTAATTAGTTACAATGTTTTCAACAGATTCTTCAGGTGGCTTTTCAAGAACGTTTGAAAGGTAATAATGAGTTTTTCCTATTACTCTGCCGTCGCGTATTTTTAACACCATTCCGCATGCATCATTGTCTTCCTGAACAACAGCAAAAACATCGCGGTCAACTATTTCATCACCGGCCATTTTTTGCTTTGCTTTATACACCTGCAGCGCTTCTATTTTGTCGCGCATCTTTGCCGCCTGTTCAAATTTCATGTTTTCGGCAAGAGCATTCATTTTTCCTTTCAGGTCTTTTTCTAGCGTTTCAATCTTCCCGTTCAGGAGTTTTGCAACCTGATTAATCATTTCTTTATACTCGTGTTCCGGTACAAGCCCTACGCACGGCCCTTCACACTTGTTTATGTGGTAATCAAGACAGACTTTATACTTGCCTGAAGCAATGTTCTCTTCTGAAAGGTTTAAATTGCAGGAACGGATTGTAAAGATATCCCGAATAGATTTTAATGCAAAGCGCATGGTTTTTACGTCTGTGTAAGGACCGAAATACTTTGAGCCGTCATTGCGTTTTGACCTTGTGGGAAAGACTCTCGGGAACCTTTCGTTGGTTATCACTATGTAAGGAAAGGTTTTGTCGTCTTTAAGAAGGACGTTGTAGCGGGGTTTTAATTTTTTGATGAGGTTAAATTCGAGTATAAGAGCCTCTACTTCCGAGTCTGTTACAATGACATCAAGGTCTGTAATTTTTGACACCATCGATTCTGTTTTTGCACCCTGGGGACGTGACTGGAAGTACTGTCTGGCGCGGCTTCGGAGTGATTTAGCTTTCCCTACATATATAACTTTGTTCGATGCATCTTTAAACTGATACACTCCTGGCTTTACGGGCAGATTATCAAGCTTATTTTTGATATTGTCAGACTTCTCTATGATATTATTTTTGATTTTTTCTGTCAATCTTTAATTTACTAAATTTTCTTATAATTTTTTATAATATCAACATAATTAGTTAACCCTCATATCCGTAAATCATTTTAATAAAAACAAACTATTAAGAAATTAAAGGCTCCCTGTTTTCTACTTTTTAGAAAAAGATAAAATAATTTCTCGTGCTCTCTTTGCGCCTTTGCCTTTGAGTAGCAGATGAGTTTATTCAGATTTTATTTTTCGAGATCATTTCTCTGGGCGGGTTTTCCTTGCTATAAAATCCGTTAATGCTGTAATTTAATTATTAACGTATTGTTCAATTTCTTTTTTCAATTTTAGATAACCTTTTCCATTCAGGTGAAGACCGTCAAATGAATAAATTGTATCTAGCTCATTCCTTTCTGTCTTCAGTATATCAAAAAGATTCACATAAGTAAAACCATACTTTTCTGTTAAGTCTATTAAACTTTTATTAATGGCTATTATGTCATCGTTTTTCCTCCTTTGGTCATTAAGTGTTGGCAAAATACTTTGTAAATAAAGCTTCGTTCTCGGTGATTTTTCTTTAATCAAGATTAACAATCTTTCATAATTCGATATAATTTTTTCAATAGTATTTCCTTCTGCTAGGTCATTTGTTCCTATCATTAAAAAAATCTTTTTGGGGCTTGAGCTTAGTATTACATCTGATCTGTCAATTACGCCGTTTATTACATCTCCATTTATTCCTCGATTAATAATATTTTCGTTTCCAAAAAGTTCATGCCAATCACAAAAATTGGTTATACTATTGCCTAAAAATATTATTTTATTCGTGTCGTATGGCATAATTTCAAAAATACTCCTTTTTGTTTTGTAATAAAGGCTATAGTCTTGCTCGATTTCTAACAATTTTGCGCTATTTTGTTTCAAATAATTAAAACCGCCCTTTTTATGAATAATATATCCTCCAAATAGGATGAATAAAATGTTAATTATAACAGAAAGTACAAGCGTTTTTTTCATTGCCTTTTATTTTTTATATTAATATTTGGTTTAGTTGTTGAAAACTATAGTACTATCATGATTTAATCAATCAACAAAGAAACTCTCTAACTCCAATATCATTTGTATAAACTGCATCATAGAGATCTTTTGCGTTAAATGTAGTATCTCCAAGTTAATTTAAGCAAAAGCAGATATCAAAGGTGTTTGTTGTTTCATTTACTGTTCTAATAGTTATTGATAACTGCTGATAAAATTTGATTCTCAAATATCTGGATTTTTCATATAAAGTAGTTATTTATTCGGATAAATAAAATTAAAAAAAACTTAGAATCACTGATTTTAAAATCCTTAAATTTTGTTTCTTTCCTGTAGTAATTAAACTTTTAAAAGCCTTTCTTCTATGGTGTGGCATTATTGTCAGAATTTATATATTTTTCCGCAATTGAATTTTTAAATAAAACATCTTTCTCATGAAAAAAATAATCTTTGTAATCGTTTTAATTGCTTTGCTCGCCGGCTCGTTTTTCCTATACAAGGGACAGAAAAACCTTATTGCCGACGATAAAGATGAAAAGTGCTGCAATACTGAATGCACCCAAAAAGAAAACTGTCAGAAACAGTGCGACGGTAAATGCGAAACATGTACAAAACAGTGTGAATCAATGAAAAACACAAACAATGAAGGTCAGTCACAGATGAAAAACTGCCCTAAAACAAACTGCTCACAAAAAACAGAAGCTGGTTCAACAAAAGGTTCCTGTACTTATAGAAAATAATTTTTATCTTATAAATTATAATTTTTATAACCCGGCAGCAACCGGGTTTTTTATTACGAAATTTGTTAATAACTTACTATTAACTTCTTAATAACAACAATCTGTTAACAAATTTTACTGCATTAACCGGGGTTTATAATCCCGTCTCTCTAATAACTCCTTTTTTCCATTCTTTTATAAACATTCTATAAACACGGTATTCCTTAATTGCTTTTTAATTTCAAAACAAATAGATATTTTTTAACACTATTAACAACGCTATTACTATTACTTTATCTAATATATAATAAAAAGATATAATAAGTGCTTGAGAAATTATACATAAAGAATTATCTGATAATCAAAGAAGCCGAAATGATTTTCTCTAAGGGGCTTAATATTCTCACAGGCGAGACGGGTGCCGGCAAGTCCATTATTCTTGATGCCTTGGGGCTTATATTGGGCGAGAGAGCAAACTATTCGATTATCAGAAACGAGAATTCCCGGCTTATTGTTGAGGGATATTTTGATTTCAGCAATAATAGTAATGTGTTAAAGTTCTTATCAGAAAAAGAACTTATTTCTGACTCAAACAACAAAGGCTCTGTCATAATTAGAAGAGAGCTTACCAAAAAAGGTGTCAGTAGAAGCTTTATTAACGATTCACTCGTAAATATATCCGACCTTAAAGACTTTGGTGATTTGATTGTAGACATTCACTCTCAAAACGAGCACCAGTCCCTGTTAAATAAGGAAACCCATTGCGAATTTCTGGATAATTTTATTCAGGGAAATATATTAAAAGATAAATATCAGAAAGTTTTTTTAGAATTAAAAGAAAAAACAGAAATATTAAAAACACTTTTAAACAAGAGAGATGACATTATCAGCCGGAAAAGTTTTCTTGAATTTCAACTGAAAGAAATAAATAATGTTAACCCCCTTCCAAATGAAGATAGCGAGCTTTTAAACGAGCTTAACAAGATGGAAAACGCAGAGGAAATCAGCACAGCCGTTTGTAATGGTATAAATTATTTATATGAAAACGATTCTAATATGCTTTCAAATTTGTCATACATAATTAAAGAATTAAAGAAAGCCGTAAAGCACGACCGCGAAATAGAAAAGTATATATCAACCCTTGAAGAAATTTTATCATCCGCGAAAAATGTTTCAGAAGAATTAAGAGACTATGTTAAGGAGGTAAATTTTGACCCGGAAAGAATAGAAATTATCAGAAACCGCCTTGGTACTCTTACTTTTTTAAAGAAGAAGTATAATTTAAGCATAGAAGGATTAATAACTAAAGCTGCCGAACTTACAGAACAGTTTAACCTCTCTGAAAATTTTGACTATGAAATCGAAAAATTGAGTAAAGAGGTTCAGGATAAAAAGGCACAGGTGTTTGCAGTAGCGGAAGAACTTTCCTTAGTTAGAATTAAACACGGTAAGACACTTGAAAAGAAAGTGAACTCTTACTTTAAGGAGGTTGGACTTGAGTCTGCAGAATTTAAAGTCAGCTTAAACCGTTTTATAGCGGCGACTGATGGCTCAGACGACCTGTCTTTTAAAAAAGGAAATGTAACATATAAACTCTCAGCCGCGGGAATTGACAATGTTGAGTTTCTGATAAAAGCAAACAAAGGAAGTGAATTCACCCCTTTAAGAAAAACAGCGTCGGGCGGCGAAGTATCAAGAATAATGCTTTCCTTAAAAGCATCTCTGTCAGGAAAAGAAAATATACCTATTCTTGTATTCGATGAAATTGATGCAGGTATAAGCGGACGCATCGCAGGAAAAGTTGGTACAGTTTTATTTGAACTTTCAAAAACACACCAGATAATCTCTATAACACACCTTCCCCAGATTGCAGCTATGAGCGATAAACATTTTTATGTCAGCAAAAAAACCGTCGGCAGTGAAACCATTGCTGAAATTAATGACCTGCAGGAAGAAAACATTATTACCGAAGTTGCTCGCCTTCTTAGTAGTGAAAAAATTACTGACGCCTCTAAGAAAACAGCTAAAGAACTTAGGAGTTTAAAAAGAGAAAAATAATTTATTGTAAGAAAGAAACTCTCCCCGTTGATACATCATAAACGGCACCGACAATTTTTATCTCGCCTTTGTCTTCCATTTCTTTTAGTATCGGACTGTTTTTACGTATATACTCTATTCCAAGTTCAACGTTTGTTTTTGCAACCATATCAACAAGTTCATAATTTTTAGACGAAACTTCTTCGCCGGGATTCAACAAGACTGTTTTACTAACCGCTGGCTTTATTTCTTTTACAATATCAGTAATATTTCCAAGTTCTACGTTATCTATTGCACCCTTTACTGCACCGCAGCTCGTATGTCCCATTACAACTACAAGTTTTGAACCTGCAACTTTACAGGCGTACTCCATACTGCCAAGCACTTCTTTTGTGATAACGTTGCCGGCAAGCCTGTTTACAAATATATCCCCAATACCGGCATCAAATGCAATTTCTGGAGGAACCCTCGAATCCATACATCCATATACCACTGCGAATGGATATTGATTGTGAGAGGTCAACTCAATTTCCGCATCGTAATCAATGTCTGAACGCGTATTGTGAAGAAACCTTTCATTCCCGTTTTTAAGTAAAACGATTATGGAATCGGGCGTAAGTGATTGTTGAAACTCCTTTGTTTTAGGATATGAAACTTCCTTGTGCTGTGCAGTTGCACTTAAAGATAAAATAAAACTTAAAAGTACTATCAGATTTTTCATTTTTAAACTTTTTCTCTATAACACTATTAGTCATCCGATAGTTCAAACCATTTCTTTACTTCAATAAAATTGTTTTGCTCATACTTATACCTGTATTCATTTGTTTGATTATTATAAACATAATCATCCTGCCATTCTTTATAGTTATTCCCTATCTCGCGTAATGCTTTACATATTATCAGCAAATCTTCGTCCGGCATAGTCGGATGCAGAGAAATCCTCACCCACCCCGGCTTTAAAGACAGATCTCCGTGTCTGATTAAATCAGTAATATGTTTTGAATGGTCTTGATCAACGTTTAGAAGATAGTGTCCGTATGTACCCGCACATGCACACCCTCCTCTTACCTGAATGCCGTAACGGTCGCTTAAAAGTCTTACAATTAAATTGTAATGAATATTATCCATGTAAAAAGATACAATACCGAGTCTGTGCTCAATGTTGTCGGCAAGTATATGGAGGTTCGGTATTTCCCTTAATTCCTTAAATGCAATTTTTAAAAGCTGTTCTTCCCTTCTTAGAATATTATCAACTCCCATTTCATTCTTAAGCTCTATGCATAAAGCCGTTCTAATTGCCTGAAGAAATCCAGGCGTTCCTCCGTCCTCTCTTGTTTCAATATCGTTTATGTACATATACTCACCCCACGGATTCGTCCATTCTACAGTGCCTCCACCGGGATGGTCCGGGCTGTAATTTTGATACAATTCTTTGTTAAACACTAACACCCCCGATGTACCCGGTCCCCCAAGAAATTTGTGCGGAGAAAAAAATACTGCATCAAGCCTCGACTCTTCTTCGTCAGGATGCATGTTAATCTCAACGTATGGCGCAGATGCTGCAAAATCTACAAAACAATATCCCCCGTATTTGTGCATCAATTTTGCCATCTCAAAGTAAGAAGTCTGTATTCCCGTTACGTTTGAGCACGCACTGAAAGACCCGAATTTCGTTTTTCTGTCTTTGTACTTAATTAACTCTTTTTCAAGATTATCTATATCGCAGGAGAGGTCATCGCCGGGCTCTACAACAACAACGTCGGCAATGGTTTCATACCAGGATGTTTGGTTGGAATGATGTTCCATGTGTGTGAGAAACACAACGGGTCTTTCTTCTTTTGGAATTACATTTTTGTCTAGCCGCCGTATAAAGTTCTTAAGCCCCAGGATTCTCTGAAACTTGTTTATTACAGTCGTCATTCCAAACCCCGCTGTTATTATAACGTCCTTTTCTCCTGCGTTGCAGTGCTGTTTTATTTTCTTGTGTGCGAGCTTGTAAGCTCTTGTCATTAAAGCACCCGTCTCACTCGTCTCTGTATGTGTGTTCGCAACGTAAGGACCTATCTTTTCTGTTATGGTATCTTCTATTGGTTTGTAAAGCCGGCCGCTTGCAACCCAGTCAGCATATATTAATCTCTGTCTACCGTAAGGACTTTCGTATTCCCTGTTGTTACCAATTGTATTTTGTCTGTATTTCTCGAAATATTTTTCCATCCTCTTTTTTAATCTTTATTTTTCTGCCTCCTAAATCCTAATTAACTACAGTTACTCTCTTGTTTATCCAATTTAAAATATAATCAAGAAATCCGTCTATAAACTCCTTCTTTAAAATCCCGTATTCACTCGTACTGCCTGTTTTCGCCTCTTGAAATAAATGGTTTGCTTTCGGGAATACCTTTATTTCAAAATCTTTATTTCCGGCTTCGGTTAATGCCTGTCTAACAGGTACTTCATTCTGCAAAACAGAAACCTGTAGGTCAAGCCCTCCGAATAAAGCAAGTACAGGACATGTGATTTTATTCCACGTTTCAGCTGGCTCGTGTTTAAGAAAGAATTTCATCCATGTTGAAGTCAGTGTCTTGTATGCATTATCAGTCTTCTCGTTTACCCATTCTGACTTATCGGGTATTTTGGATTTTTCTGTTTCACTGAGATTATCAAACTGTTCTTCTGCACTTTTTCTAATTAGCGATTGCAGCTCCTCCTCGCTTGCACCGTTTACTATCATATACAGAGCGACTTTTGTTTCATCGTAATCCTTGTTAACCCGCACAGAGTCTTCGCCGTTTGCCAGAGATATTAATTTTGTCTGCTCAAGTATAATTTCTGCTCCGTTAACTCCCGTTCCTGCAATTGAAACAATAAATGCAACATCCTTTCTCTTTGAAGCAGTTAAAGGCGCTACTATGCCCCCCTCGCTGTGACCTATCAAGCCAATTTGTTCGGCGTTTATATCATTCCGCTTTTTTAAAAAATCCATCGCAGCCGATACATCTTCCGCAAACTCTTCCGATGTCGATTCGTTAACGGACTTTCCCGTGCTCTCGGCTACACCCCTGTCATCGTACCTTAATACTGCTATTCCATTTGTACTTAAATGCTCCGCAATAATTTTAAATATCTTAAAACCGAGTATGTTCTCGTCCCTGTTTTGTGGACCGCTTCCGGATATCATAATTGCAGCCGGGTGCCTTCCGCTCTTTAATGGTGTTGTGAGCGTGCCGACAAAAGTGATGTCGCCGTTGATGAATTTTATTTCTTCCTCTTTAAAAGAAGCGTTCGATTTATTTTTTTCGTCCTCTTTTGGTTTGTTTGATAAATAAAACGTACCCTTAAAACCTGCTTGTAAAAATTCTCCCGAAATACTGTCTGCTAAATAAACGCCCTTAAACTTCGCTGGTGCGTTCGGAATCTCAAGCTCAAAAGAGATATCAGACGCATTGTAAACAATCTTTGACAACTTAAGCCCGTAAGCACTTTGATCGGGTATGTCAATGCTTCCGTTGTAACCCGTGCCGTCATGCGTAAACTTCACAATTATTTCAAGCTTTGAGGTAGTTAAATCAATGTACCCGTTCCAGTCACCTTTTATGTCATTTTGTGCAAGCACCGATGTGTGCAGGAAAAAAATTAATATCGGTAATATCAGAAATAGTTTTTTCATAGTAGTAAAATTATTATTCGTAAAAATGTAGCTCATAATTCTTTAATCTTAACAAGGAGTAGATACTATTTTCAAAATCCATGTCAATCAGCTTTCCTTTTTCGGTCTATTTTCTAAATAATATAACTATAAACGATTAATCAAAGACACCCTCTCTACTTCAACTTTCCGTAGTAAACCCTTGTTGTGTATTCTAACTTCACCATGCCGCCGTTGTTGTATCTGTCAAACAAGTCTTTAACCTCTTTCATAATTCTCTTGTTTTCTTCTCCCTTGTCGGGCACGTATGATATTGAAAGGATTCTTCCCCTCAGCCCCGCAAGGTCAAGCATTTGAAAGTTTGGAAAGGTTGTCGAAGCAATTTTTTCCTTTTCGAAAAATAAACCCAATAAATTTTTATCCATTAAATCCTTTTCCGCTTCGTGATGTTCGTGCCCTAATGATTTCAATATTCCGTTCATTAGTTTCATAACCGGGGTGTTATTCTTTCTGTCGTTCCATACAACAACCACGTCTCCGTCTTTTCTCAGTATTCTTTTAAACTCTTTCTTTGTTTTCTTAAGGTCAAACCAGTGAAATGCCTGTCCGGCAGTTATTATGTCAACGCTGTTATTTGCAAGTCTTGTCTCTTCTGCCGTGCCTTCAACACTGATAAAGTTTATAAACTTACCCAGCAGGCTTTCTGATTTATCCCTCATTTCCTGATTTGGCTCTACGCCGAAAACGAGGTTACCATTGTTTAAAAATAATCTACTCAGTATCCCCGTCCCGCAGCCAATGTCTGCTATATCCTTCGAGGCGTCAAACCCTATTTTTTTCTCCAGAAAACCTATTATTTGCTCGGGATAACCCGGTCGGTATTTTGCATAATCGTCCGCCTTGCCCGTAAATCTTTTTGTGTGATTGTTCATCCGAATTTCTCCAGTTTTATGTTGTTTGTGCTTACGTTTAATTCCTGCAGAAGTCTCTCCATCGCCTCTACCATCGCCGTCGGTCCGACTATGTAATAAATTGGCTTGTTTACATCATCTATATATTTCAAAATCATTTCTTTGTTTATATAACCAAAGTTATATTTCCAGCTTTTATCTTCTTTGTCGTCTATTGTCGGTATAAACTTAAAACCGCTGTATTCTTTAGCCCATTTTTCAAACTCAGTCAAAAATGCCATTGATGATGCTGTCGGATTTGAATAAAAAAGATATGCCTTGTAAGGCAGTTTCTCATCTACTATATGCTCAACCATGCAACGTACCGGAGTAATACCAATACCACCAATTAAAAAAACCGCCGGTATTAAAGAATCCTCGTGTAGTACCGTATTCCCGCCGAAGCCCGATATTTCAGCCTTTGCACCGATAGGCATTTCAAGTATGTTTTTATTAAATGCCGAGTCAAGAGCCCTTGTGGTGAACATTATGTAATCTTTTTTCGGTGATGATGCAAGAGAAAATAAACGCGAATTTCCTTCCGCATCGTTATGTATAGGTTCCTGAAGAGTTATTCTTGCATACTGTCCGGGTTTAAACTCAAAATCCGATCCACCTCTGTCAAACCACATTGCAATGTTGTTGTTTTGTACTACTTTCCTATCTTTAAGCGTTACTATATTTTTCATAATCAAATATTTAATTACCCCCTATGTTATATTACTCCATATACAAAATAACAAAATCACTAATGAGAAATTAGTCCGTTATTCTTCCATTCTTATACATTCTTGCAATAAAAAGACATTTCTTCATCCGCATCCCCATGCTTAATCCGTGTCCATCCGTGTTCTTTTGCTTCCAAAACAAAAAGGGGCTTTCCGCCCCTTTTCACTTCTCTAAAAATTCTTTTAAAGTTCTTTTACCGATATTCTCTTTTTTAATTGTGAGATGTGCCACGTAATATTTATTTCCTTCGGACAGGTCTCAATGCAGTTAAAAATTGTATGACAGCGCCATATTCCGTCAGGGTTGTCTATGATATCCAGCCTCTCGTCTCCTCCGTCATCGCGTGTGTCAAATGCAAACCTGTATGTCTTCAGCAGTGCTGCCGGACCTATATAATTTTCATTCGTCCATGTTGAAGGACACGAGGTTGTGCAGCATCCGCAGAGTATGCACTTTGCCGCCTCAAATAATTTCTCTGCATCTTCGTTTGATTGCAGTCTTTCGCTGTTTGGCGGTGGCGGTGTCTTTGCGATAAGATATGGCTTTATTACTTCGTACTTTGAGAAGAAGCTCGACATATCTACGACTAAATCTTTTATAATCGGTAATGAAGGTAATGGCTCGATAACAATAGTCTTGCTCGTGTTCATATCCTTTAAAAGAAGCGAGCAAGCAAGCCTGTTCTTTCCGTTTACCTTTATCCCGTCGCTGCCGCAGATTCCGTGGGCGCATGAACGCCGGAATGTCAGCGTTCCATCGTATTTCCACTTTATCTCATGCAGTACGTCAAGCAAGCGCCAGTCACCGCTTATGTTTGGGAGCGAGTAATCCTGATAGTAAGGTTTGTCATCCTTTTCAGGGTTATAACGGAGAATCTTTAATTTAATGTCCATATTATTTTAATTTAAAATCTTCTTTTAAAATTTTTATGTATTTATCTTTGTCAACGCATTTATAAACTTTCTCAACCATCTCATACCCTCTGTCAACCTGACCAAGGGAGTGATAGTCCGCAACGATTGCTGCAAGAATTGTTTTTACGCTTCCCGCATCTGTGTTGAATGTATCTTCATCATCCTTTTCGGGACACGCAAAACCTTCTTTTATAAGTTCGTTAAGGTCTTCCTCAAAGTATCCCAGTTCGTATAATATGTCGTCTTTGAAGTTTCCTGTTATTTCGGTAAGTCTGCCGCCCTCGAATTTTTGTACTCTTAGCGGAAATCGTGTTTCTGAATAGTTTGTGAACGCATACGCAAACATGTCGTTTCCCGATACTATTTCTTTCGTTCCGTCTTTGTTCATGTCTTCTATCATGAAACCTGAGTTTCCGTAAAAACCCGAATCAAGAACAACATACCTGTCTCCATTTACTTCTGAAATTAATAACGAAGAACAGCAGTGAGCCCCGCCGGAATAAAGATGTATTAAAAAATATTTCTTTCCCCCCGGCTGAAACTGTTCCTGTAATATATCATACACGTTGTCTGCCAGAGTTTCTTCGTAAATCTTCTTTCCGTTTTTCTTGACCGTAAATGTCGTCTCGTATTTTGTCGTATCAAAGCGCGCTGAAAACCTTACATCCCCAAAGGTTGTATCACGGTCTTCTCCGAACTGTGCCAGCCCCGAAGAAGCAAATAAAAGTAGAAAGAATATTATAAAAATATTTCTCATCAATACTTTCTTTCCATTGGCTTATACCTTGTAACTGTAACCGGTTTCTTAGTTATCTTTGGTTCTCCGCTGTCATTCTTATAAATAAACGTATGCTGCATCCAGTTTACGTCGTCGCGGTTTGGATAGTCTTCCCTCGTATGTGCGCCGCGGCTTTCCTTTCTGTTGTATGCACTGTAAACTGTCGCCTCTGCGTTCAGCAGAAGGTTCTCGAGTTCCATCGCTTCCATTAAATCTGTGTTGAAAACCTTGCCTTTATCCTGTATTGATATATTCTTAAATTTCTCTTTAAGCTCATTGAGTTTGTCAATCATAGCCTTTAAATCGGCTTCGTTTCTGAAGATTCCGCACTTCTCCATCATCCATTCCTGCAGTTCTGTTCTTAATGCATATACCTTTTCTTTGCCTGTTGCATTCAGGTATTTATCCATTTGCTCTTTCGTCTTTTCTGCAGGAGTTGAGTTTATCGGCGAGTAATCCGCCGTCTTTATAAATTCTGCCATTCTCTTTCCGCCTCTTCTTCCGAATACTACAAGGTCAAGCAAAGAGTTTGTTCCAAGCCTGTTTCCGCCGTGCACCGATACGCATGCGCATTCGCCCGCCGCATATAGTCCTTTAATTATCGTTCCCTTTTCATCTGCAAGCACTTCGCATTCTACGTTTGTTGGTATCCCGCCCATGGCATAGTGCGCTGTCGGCTGAATTGGTATCGGCTCTTTTGTCGGCTCGACACCAAGATATGTTCTTGCAAACCCCGTGATTTCTGGAAGTTTCTCGTCTATTACCTTCTTACCAAGATGCGATACATCAAGGTTTACGTAGTGGGTACCGTCGCTTCCGAGTATTCCTCTTCCTTCGCGTATTTCTGAAATTATCGCTCTCGATACCATATCCCTCGGTGCTAAATCCATTACCGTGGGAGCATATCTCTGCATAAACCTTTCGCCGTCTTTGTTCTTAAGTATTCCGCCCTCGCCTCTTGCTGCTTCCGAAACAAGTATTCCAAGCTTCCATAATCCTGTCGGATGAAATTGGAAAAACTCCATATCTTCAAGCGGTAAACCATTCTTGTATATTAATCCTGTTCCGTCCCCAGTTCCTACGTGTGCATTAGATGTTATTCTGAAAACTCTCCCGTATCCTCCCGTTGCAAACATAACCGCCTTTGCATGAAACACCGTTACCTCGCCCGTTGCTATGTCAAACGCAGCAACACCTTTGCAAACCTTATCTTCAACGATTAAATCAGTCACAAAATACTCAGAATAAAAATCAACTTGATTCTTGATGCAGTTCTCAAACAGCGTCTGAAGCATAACATGACCCGTCCTGTCAGCCGAGTAGCACGCACGCATTACGGGTACTCTCTTTCCGTATGGGTCGTTCGGGTCTGCTGGTTTTGTATGCCCGCCAAATTTTCTCTGTGCAATCTTTCCCTCTGGTGTTCTTGAGAAAGGAAGCCCCATGTGCTCGAGCTCTATTATTGCCCTTATGGCATCCTGACACATCTGGTCTATCGCATCCTGGTCGCCAAGGTAGTCGCTCCCTTTTACCGTATCAAAAGAGTGATTTTCCCAGCTGTCCTCTTCAACGTTGCCCAGCGCCGCACAAACTCCGCCCTGTGCCGTGCCCGTATGTGAACGCGGAGGAAACACTTTTGACAATACTGCGCAGGAATATTCCTTTGGGATTTCAACTGCCGCACGAAGTCCCGCTCCCCCTGCTCCGATTATTACTACATCATAATTTTTTACCATTTTTCTAAAATTTATATTTTCCTTAATTTAATATTATTCTTCCATTTTTTTAATTGCTTTATAAAGGGCTAACTTTTTTTCGTTATCTTCCTTTGTATAAGTGTAAGTATTTCTTAGATCTATGTATGCAAGCATTGCTTCCATTTTTCTTCCCTCTTTTATGGCTATCAGCCCTCTGTAATAATGCAGGTCAAAGTAGCTGCCGTATGAATACTCATCAATAAACGTCTTTTCAAATGCAGTTTCAATGTACCTTCTGGCTTCTTCATATTCCCCTCTTTCATAGTTTATCTTACCTAACTGTGCATACCCGTTTACATTGTTGACATCGTTCTTTATCATTTTCTTGTAAATGCTTTCGGATTTCTTTACTTCATTCTGTTTATAGTATAAATCGGCTATCTGTGTAAGTATGTAATTATCGCTTGTGTCTTTTGCGTAAATTTTCTCGTAAAACATAAGCGCCTTCTTGTAATCTTTTGAAGTCGAATATGCCTGTGCGAGTGATGTAGAAAACGTGCTCAGTAAACTGTCCGAAGTAAATCGCTCCTTTATTGTACTATAAAGCGATTCCGCCTTGTCGAATTTTTCAGTAAATACATACAGGTCCATCAAACCCTGATAAACATAAAATGTATCCGGCTTCATGTCTATGCACATGTTGTAATATTGTTCTGCCTTCTTAAAATGTAACTGATTAACGGAGTCCTGCTTCACAGTCATCGTATCGTATGTTTTCATCGTATCCCGCTGCTTCGTGTAATACCAGTTCATGTAAAGGTTCGATTTGTACGACTCTGCAAGTCTGTAGTTGGAATTAAAAAGATTCTCCTTCTTCTTTTCTATAAATGCCTCATCGTTATCCAAAGCAGCAAAATTTATGTTGCTTGCCACACGCGTAAAACTGTTTATTGCAATCGCAAAATTCAGGTTGCCGTAAAATCCGTATGAATATGTCGTAATTCCTATTACTTCACCCTTTGCGTTAAATAGCGCCCCGCCGCTGTTCCCCGGCGATATGGCAGCCGTTATCTGTATCACTTTATCAAAATTCTTTTCAATTAATGCGTATGTTGCCGGGTCATTAAAAGAAACCTTCTCGTTCTCTCTTATGGCCGCTATTATTCCTTCGGAGATTGTGTACTCAAACCCAAGCGGTGAGCCCACTGCAAAAACACTCTGCCCCACTTTTGGTAAATCAGAGTTTCCTATTTTTACCGTTGGAAATGTTTTCTCTCCGCCGTTTAATATTCTTAATATCGCAATGTCGTTCTTCTCTTCCACATACACAAGCTCTGCCTCATAAAAAGTGCCGTCGGATGTTTTTACAAGCAGACTGTCAAACCCGTCAATTACGTGATAGTTCGTTCCTAAAAATCCCCTCGAATCAAATATAAACCCGCTTCCGCTCAATATTGTCGTGTCTTTGGGAAGCGCACTATAATAAAAATCCGAATAGTTATCCGTGTGAAACCAGACCGAAACAAGAGCATCCTTATTCTGCTCAATTATTTGTTCCGCATCTAAATCACCGTCCTTTTTCTCTATACTTAAAGTTGGTTTTTGTTCTGCTGTTTTCTTGTTTATATCCTGTGAATACGCTGAGACCGCCGCCGTTAGCAGCAGCAGTGCTATAAAGATTTTTTTCAATCGCTGTCCTTTCTCATTTTTACTTCCCCTTCCATACGGGTTTTCTTTTTTCAATAAACGCTTTCATTCCCTCCATTTTATCCTCTGATGCAAAAAGCAGGTAAAAGTTTTTCTTCTCTGCTTCTATTCCCATTTCCATGGTTGTGTCAAAAGCCCGCAGTATGCTTTCCTTCGCGAGTTGTACAGCAAGCGGCGCCTTTGTGCAAATCGTCTTGGCGATTACTATTGCGTCTTCAAGATATTTGTCGTCTTCCGAAACCTTTGTTAAAAGCCCTGCAACATACAGCTCTTCCGATTCTATCATTCTTCCCGTCAGTATTATTTCCATCGCCCTTGCCTTGCCTACCGCGCGGGTTAATCTCTGCGTTCCGCCTACACCGGGTATTACGCCGAGGTTCACCTCGGGCTGTCCGAACTTTGCAGATTTAGCCGCAACTATCATATCACAAAGCATTGCAAGCTCACACCCGCCGCCAAGAGCAAAACCGCTTACTGCCGCTATCAGGGGCTTCTTAATACCTCTTAGTTTATCCCACGAAGCAAACATATTCATGTAATGCATTTCAACCGAATTGTAAGACGCCATTTCCTTTATATCAACACCCGCCGCAAATGCCTTCTCATTGCCCGTCAGCACGCTGCACCCAAAGCTCTCATCTTTGTCAACCTCAAAAAGCACCTCTGTAAGCTCTGTCATAAGTTCCATGTTTAGCGCATTCATTACTTGCGGTCTGTTAATCTGTACCTGACATACGCTTAACCCCTTTTCATTTGTAATTTCTGTTACGAGTATATTCTTATATGTCGTTTTTAAAAAACCCTTCTCACTCATTAATTATTATAGTATAAAATTAGTAGAATTCCTGAATTTATCAATACTGCATAAAAATAACAATGAAATGAAAAATATAAATGAACCGCAAAATTGTTTTAAATTTTACCCCTTCAACCCCTCATTTTATATAAAAACGGGGGACCTTGCCCCCGTTTTAACATTCTTTCTTTTTGCCCTTTTGTTTTCTGGTCCCTGATTGTTGTTTACTTTACTAACACCATACGCTTCACCTCTGTAAATTTCCCGGACTCTATCCTGTAAAAATATACTCCGCTCGCATAGTTGTGACCGTTAAATTCTACAGTATATTTACCGGCTTGCTTCACTTCGTTTACTAGTGTCTTTACTTCTCTTCCGAGTACATCGTATATCATAAGTTTAACTTTTCCGTCACTCGGAAGCTCGTAATTTATCTTCGTTACTGGATTGAAAGGATTAGGATAATTCTGCGAAAGTCCGTAACTCAAAGGTAAGTATATAGTTTCCTTTTCCTTTTCTTTTGCTGCAGTTAGACCCGCAATGAGTAGAATGTCTTCTTTATGTTTCTTAATCTTACTCTCCGTATTCATGGTTTTCAAACCCCTTAAATTATCCTCCGCTCTTTGAATTAAGTCTTCCCTGACTTCTTTTGAAAGCTGCATAATATTCGGACGTTTGCTGTTTTCTTTTGATGCGTTATCCTTCTTTGCCGCGTTATCTGTCTTTATCCTGCCGGTATTTTCATTGTTGAATTTAGTGTTCGTTGTTTTAGAAGAATAAGTATTATCAATTTCCTCATTTTGTTGTTTATACATCCTGCTAACAACTCGCATTGTCGAATCCTTCTTAATAGCCTTCTCAATTTTTGTTAAAATTCTTTCCCTGAATTGTTTAGCGGTTACTTCCTTTTGCGCTCCGCTTTGTCCCATTAGATCTTGTACTTCGTCGTAATCCCAGCTCGCAAGAAGCCTCATAGTTGCGTCAGGATGAAACATAGCAATGAATTCAAACCCCGTTAGTGCATCATTATATTCTTCCATGTTTACTTCGCACATGTTTACAAGATAATATGCGATGTCGATAAATTCCGAGTTGTAATTCCTGCTCTGTATTTTATCGTTCAGGAATGTCTTTAAATCGCTGTGTAAATTGTCTCTGTATGTTGGACTTGAGCTTGTATCTAATCCCTGATAGCAATCGAATATATCATACAGAGATGTGTTCAAGTACTGGCTCTCAAAATATGTACAGATTAAATTCTTATAGCTGTTTATCGCGTCTAAATATTGTCCGTTCGATGTATAAACCGTAGCCTGTGAGTATAATATCTCATCCGGCGGTATGTAGGAGTTTGTGGAGTACAGGCTAGTAAATATTGTATCGTTTATTCCAAATCCCATGTTCGTTATCACACTTCCCGTGTATTGAACAGCAGGCAGTTGATTGCAAGAGTAATTATCGCTAAAATCAGTAATTACGTAGGGATTTCCCGATGTGTAAAGATAATTCACCGGATTCTCACCCGAAGTGCACCATGCATTTACCGCAGCGCCATATGTTTCAACGGTTGAATCAAGAGCACCTGAAATATGGAAATAAGCAGGGTCGGAATTCTTGCTGAACTGGTTATGTCCGTAGTTTATTAATGGTAATCCTGCGTCTATAACGTTAATATTTCCTGCGTTCGTTGAATAAAGCTTGTTTCGTCCTCCGTACCAGTAGTATGTATTGCTTGTTCGTAAGGGTGATAAGTTTGGGTATGAGTGACCGTTTAGTATCATAGTCGTTCCCCCTCCGTTTATTACGTTCCCAAACATATCGGGTGTGCATTGCTGAAGATAAACGGGATTGTCTGTACCGTTGGACGAAAAATTGTTGTTCTTTATCTTTCCGGTTATCATTCTTCCTATTATGTTATAATTCGCTGAACTTCCGTTGAATGTGTTTCCATATACATAAACCGGGGTAAGTTCGGAGGCATAGCTGTTCAAAACCATAGAGGCGCATCCGTCTGTAAATGTGTTGCTTATTATATTTATTTTTGGTTCACTTTCAGCACTAATATAATCCCCGTTGTTTTTAACCTCAAGTCCGACAGTCTGACAGCCTTCACCAGACATATTGAACTGATTTCCCTGTATCAGTATGTTGAATACGTTCTCAGCATAAATTGCAAAGTCCTGTGTGTTTTCGCAGTTGAATACATTGTTCTTTATAATCTTTTCGCTAAACGCATAAGATTCATCATTGGTTATCTTTATCGGCAGTTCTGCATTATTAAACGTACAGTTCTGAATCGTTAAACTCGAATCGCAGTTTTCAACTTCTATTCCTCCCCAGTTTTCATTTTCGCTTTTTGATATGAATGTTACGTTATTTGCTGTTAGTTTTCCGCCTTCCTGAACGATTATCTTCACCCCCTCTGCAAGTTGGATTACAGCGCTGTCCTGTAATATAAGCTGTCCGCCGTTTTCAACTATAACATCCTCGTCAAATGTTGTGTTTATGTTTATGTTAACATTATCACATACGCTTGCATCCTTGGAAATAAGATAATTTTGGTTAATTAACTGATTATAAACGACCACACCCATTCCGGTCGTTGCAATCCAGACTTCTCTGGTATCATTCGGCTTTATTCTTAATGAGCGGACCCCTCTGATTCTTCCCGTAATAAGTTTCCAACCTAATTGCGGCGGCCAGTTTGTATATTTAAATAATCTGTCGTTATTCACACCATCTCTTTTTCCAAATACTACCCATTTGCCATTATATACATCTACTTGAGAGGCACTTGTGAAATCGCCGAAAGCTTCCCAATTTACACTACCATTAGTTGTATTGATAGTTCCTTTAAACAATCCTGCTCCTTCAATTGCAAGAGCAAGTTGACTGTTCCCTATATATTTTAAACAGCCTTTCCCTAATATAACATTAGATGGATTATTTGTAATTGTCCAATCTGCTCCTCCGTTTAGTGAAAAAAACATTCCTCCGTTTTCGAGATATAAATAAATTATATCTTCACCGTTAGGATTCGGAACTCTGGCAAGATTAAATTGCGAATCCCATCTTCCCTGAATTTTTCCGCTATATCCTACTGGAAGAATAGAGTTCATATATCTTTCGTAAGTATTTATTTCAGGGAGACAACTGTTCTGAAGTGTAAATGAAGTCGGTATAAATGTTTCTCCGTCGTCAGTTGAACGAAACAAACCAAGTTTATGAGTCGGATCAGGTGTGGTTTCCTGATCAGAGCCTACTAATATTAAAAGATTATCATAATCAGAATTCCATTTGAATATTGTTCCGTCGCATATAAATCTGTTCGAATCCTGAAATAATGATCCAGAATCTATTATTATGTTGCCGCTAATTTCTCTTGTCCTTTTATATAATCTTGCTCTATTCGCACCTGAATACGAGTCGCCGCCCATTATATAAGAAACATTTGATTGCAAAGGCTTGTATAATGCTCGAGATACTTCTGAAATCCATGTATTGGTGTTATTCATACGTGTTCTTTGATTATCATAACTCATTGTATCATAATTCGCAATTTGGTCATTTTTAACAGCCATCGTCCAATCACCTATTGGTATCATCATTCCCGGAACTGTTCTTGAAGATGCCGGTTCAAATGAAACATCGAATATTACAGGCATGCTTTGACCAAAAGTCGAATAATACCAACTTGTATTTGTGTTACTTCCTAAGAAATTTCCCGAATAGTTCGTACTTGCATTTGTTGTCATTCTTAATCCGGCCCCACCACTCATATACCAACATTTATCAGAGTTTAATGCCGAATTGGGATTCTTGACTAAAAAATTAGTTCCTGTATAAAAATAGCTGGTATATTCTTCATGAAATTGATGAGTAGGAAAAGATTTGCTTTGGTCATATTTGAAATGTATTAAATTTGAATTTATAGTGCTTTCTCCTGACCAACTATTACCTCCGTCAGTAGATTTTCTAACAACATTATTTACCCTACCTGCTATTATATGATCTGAATTACTATCCATAAAAGAAAGTAATGATAGATAATTTTGATCATAAAGTTGTCCGGCATTAGTGTTAAAATTACTGGTTCTATCAGCCCAATTAGATTGACTTATTATTCTAATCAATCCTCCCGGTCCCTTTACATTACTAACGCCGTTTCTTGTATATGCCACGTATGCAGTGCCGTCTGTATGGGGTAAAATCCGAATAAAGTGTGTTTGATTATTTGGAATACCTGAACTAAAATTAAAGCGAAAAATTGAGTCCTGAACAGGAAACCCGATTGATGTAAATCGATCGCAGTAATACAAGTATTTGTTTGTTCCGATCAGAGTCTTTGAAAATTATTAGCAGAATTTTTGACGTACGCTAAGCTTATGATACTATCCCCTGTTTCGGCGACAGAATTAAAAGCAGCCGATAAGTAAAAATTTATACCGCCATCTGTACTTACAAATAAATCGGATTTTGATTGTCGTGTTGAATCATATAACCCCCCTAAATATATAATATTCCCTCCAGGATGGTAGGAAATACATTCCCCCCCGAGTTTATTCTCGAAAACATCTCCGTCAAATCTTGGTCCGTAAATCAGATTACTTTGAAGATCATAAAAATTTGATTTTTCCCAAGTTGCACCTCCATTTACTGTGTATAAAACGCATTTACCGTATGCATCAGTATAATCTTGTGTTTTCCAACTCCCCCATGCCAAAATAAGTTTTTCTTTATCGGTTGGATTAACAGCAAGCCCAGCAACGACGTAATGCGAAAAAAACATACTCTCGCTTACCCCAAGTATGCCATCATGGTAATAATTAGAAATCAATGTCCAGTTATCGCCGTTATTAGTGCTTTTATAAACACCTCCAACGTCTGTTTTAGCGTATAACCACTGTGAGCCTAAATTAGTAGTATTATTAAAAGCAGGATATACGGCTGTTACAAACCCCCCGCATTCGAAATTAAGTGTCTTAAAATGATTCTCGTTTAGGAAGGGTATAGTCTGTGAAGAAACAAATACAGGGAAAAGTAAAAAAAGCACAAATGTATAAATTTTTGTTTTCATAAAATTTAATTTTTATTAATGCCTGTTTTTAAAAAATAAATTAATTTAAATGGTTGTGATAATTTTTACCGGTTTGCACTTCTGATAATTTAGTAAATTATAAAAAACTATTCTGATTCCTCCTTTCCGGTGTACCGTTAATATGCAAGGTTACTTTATCACAATAAGTTTTTTTGTATCTATAAAAACATTGTTAACGAATAACGAGTAAAAATAAACCCCTGATGATAATTCGAGGTTTTCCAACGATAGTCTTTCTTTGTATTCTCCTGCCTGCTTAAATCCATTCGCAAAGTTTAATATTTCTTTTCCTTTAATATCGTATATTTTTAGATTTATATTGCCGGGCTTAAACAAAGAATAACGAATTATCGTTGATGAATTAAAAGGATTCGGAAAGTTCTGATGTAATTTGTAATCACTTATAATAGTTGTGTTGTTAATTATGTTGCTTGAGGGTGTCTTATATTTTATTAGAATCAAAGAATCTTGGGCATTAGTTATGAAATAAATTGAATTTGTATAACAAATCAATTTGCATTCTACTGGAGCTGATTGTGGATAGTAGTTTTGACTAATTAATTTACCCTTCGTATCAAGTTCATTAATTATTACATCAGGATTAAATTGCACAGCCCTCCGCCCCGCACAATATAAATGGTTGTTTTGATATGCAAACCAATATAAAAGATAACCATTATTATTTCTGTACCATTGTATATTACCAGCTGTGTCATATTTTATAGTATAAAGACATGATAAGTATATATTTCCGATATCATCGAAATTAATATTCTGTGATCCTGATGATACCGTTAAAGAATCTCCGAAAACACTTACCCACACGGAATCACCTTTATAATCATATTTAATAAGCCCGGAAATGCTTTTTCCATTATACAAAGTTATATATCCACTAACGTAGCAATTACCTTTGTTGTCAGGCTTTACACAAAGACCTCTTGAAATCGTATTCTGATAACTATACTTTCTAAACCATTTCAGATTTCCATTATTATCGTATTTCAAAGTTCCATAATAATAACTTCCACCGGAAGAAATATAACCTCCAGCAACGTAAACATATCCGCTGTCATCAATACTTACATAGTTCCCTCCCATTACGTATTCCGGGTTAATTCTTGCCCATAGTGTATCGCCTTGCGGAGTATATTTTACCGTGAGGCATTTAGTAATCCCATTAAATGTCTCTCCAGTTAAATAAATAAAACCTGCCTTATCAACGGCAATACCGTATGGCTCGTCATATCCTCCATAAATTAATATATTATCCCATTTCAACTGCCCTGATGAATCAATTTTTACCAATACAAATTGATGATTAATATTTCCAAATGATACGAATAGTTCATTATTTCTATCAGTTGCTGCTAGCAATCTTGAGTTAGTTTTTCTGTGATTTAACTTTCTTTTCCAGAGAAGATTTCCGTTTGAATTATGTTTAAGAACTATCAAATAACTTGATGAGTCACCAACGGAATAAATATTTCCTGCTGAATCAATCGCTGCTGAATGTCCCTGAAAATTAGGATAATTCCTCACCCACTCGAATTGCATCTGAGCTATCGCCGGCATCGAAATAAATAAAAATAATATTACGACAATGCTAAAAAAAATTAATGAGAATAAAGTTTGCCTGATTTGTCTTATCATAATTTCATATTTTTTATTCTGCGGGAATATTGAGAACATACTCGTATTTTATTTTTGAAAAAATAAACTTTTGCGTCATTAATTTCTATACACAAATATTAAAAGGGTGGAGCTTCAATTTCTTACATACAGATTTTTAAGATTTTATATGACATACATTGGATTCTCGAAATTTTATATCAAAAACCATAATTCTCCATCATCGGAATCCCTAACGTTTCTTTCAATTTTGTATTTTTAAGTTAAAGTACAATGCCCCATCATAAACGGGGCATTGTTTTAATGTTATTCAAAAGATTATCTCTCTTCATATCATTTTACTAACACCATACGCTTCACCTCTGTAAATTTCCCAACCTCTATCTTGTAGAAATATACTCCGCTCGCATAGTTATGACCGTTAAATTCTACAGTATATTTACCGGCTTGCTTCACTTCGTTTACAAGCGTCTTTACTTCTCTTCCGAGTACATCGTATATCATAAGTTTTACTTTCCCTTCTTTCGGAATCTCGTAATTTATCTTCGTTACTGGGTTAAACGGATTAGGATAATTCTGCGAAAGTCCGTAACTCAAAGGTAAGTATATAGTTTCCTTTTCCTTTTCTTTTGCTGCCGTTAGACCCGCAATGAGTAGAATGTCTTCTTTATGTTTCTTAATCTTACTCTCCGTATTCATGGTTTTCAAACCCCTTAAATTATCCTCCGCTCTTTGAATTAAGTCTTCCCTGACTTCTTTTGAAAGCTGCATAATATTCGGACGTTTGCTGTTTTCTTTTGATGCGTTATCCTTCTTTGCCGCGTTATCTGTCTTTATCCTGCCGGTATTTTCATTGTCGAATTTAGTGTTCGTTGTTTTAGAAGAATAAGTATTATCAATTTCCTCATTTTGTTGTTTATACATCCTGCTAACAACCCGCATTGCTGAGTCGTTTTTCATTGCATTTTCTATCTCTGAATGAACTTTTTCCCTGAACTGTTCTTTGCTTATTTCCTTTTCTGCTCCGCCCTGACCCATCAGCCCGAGTACTTCATCGTAATCCCAGCTTGCAAGCAGCCGCATCGTTGCGTCAGGATGAAACATAGCAATAAATTCAAATCCCGTTAGTGCATCATTATATTCTTCCATGTTTACTTCGCACATGTTTATAAGATAGTATGCAACGTCTATAAATTCGGAGTTATAATAATCGCTTTGTATTTTATCGTTTAGAAATGTTTTTAAATCGCTGTAAAGATTGTTTCTGTAAACTGTATTAGAACTTGTATCAAGGCTATTATAACAGTCGAATATTTCGTATAATGCTGAATTCAGATATCCGCTTTCCGTATAGTTGTTAATCAGATATTTATATGAATTAATAGCGTCTAATGATTGTCCGTTTGATGCATAAACTACTGACTGTGAGTACAGTGTCTCATCTGGCGGTAAGTAGGAATTTGTAACCGTACTCATAAATGTAGTGTCGTTAATCCCAAAACCCTTGTTTGTTACGATGAAGCCGCTGTATTGTAGTTGGGAAGGTTGATTGCAGGAGTGACTCCCGCTGAAATCCGTTATAACAAAAGGATTTCCCGATGTGTAAAGATAAGTCGAGGGATTAGCCCCTGTATTGCACCATGCATTGCCCGCAGCAGAGAATGTCTCAATTGTGGAGTCTAATACACCGGATACGTGAAAATACTGAGGGTCAGAATTTTTTTCAAATTGGTTTAATCCGTTGTTCATAAAGGGGAGACCCGCATCTAAAATGATTATATTTCCTGCATTTACAGAGAGCAGATTGTTCTTTCCGCCGTTCCAGTAGTATGTATTCGCGGTCCTTGTCGGAGATAGATTCGGGTAAGAGTGTCCCTTCATTATAATTGACGCTCCGCTGCCTTTTATGGTATTTCCGAATATGTCCGGGTTGCATTGCTGAAAATATACAGGGTTATTCGTTTCAACTGACGAGAAATTATTGTTTTTTATCGTTCCTGTTATCATCCTGCCAATTATATTATAATGAGCAGAATTTCCGCTGAAAGTGTTTCCGTAGATATAAAATGGAGTAAGTTCTGATGCATAACTGTTCAATACCATTGACGCACATCCGTTTGTGAATGTATTATTAATAATATTGATTGAGGGTTTACCTTTTTTATATGCATAGCTTCCGCTGTTCTTTATCTCAAGTCCTACAGCCGAAGTGCTGCCATCCGGCATGTTGAATCGATTTTCCTGTATCAGGATGTTATATACGTTTTCAGCATATAATGCAAATTCAGCTCCGTTGCTGCAGTTGAATGTGTTATTACTGATTATCTTTTCTTTGTACGCATGAGTCTCTCCGTTTATGATTTTTATTGGGAGTTTTGATTCGCTAAACAGGCAGTTTTGTATCGATAAGGTCGAATCGCAGTTTTCTATTTCAATTCCTCCCCATTTTTCATTTAGGTCAATACATGAAAAATTCACGTTGTTAATTGAAAGCTTACCGCCTTCATGTACGATTATTTTCTTGTCTTTTGCCACGTAAAAATTTATTCCACCCTCTATGTTCAGACAGCCGCCCGGTACAACCTCAATGTTTTCATTGCAGTAATACTCGTTGTTAATCGTTATATTATCATTTACAATTATCGGGGCTCCGCTCGTAAAGCCGCTGTACACTATTACTCCCTGTCCCGAGGTTGCAACCCATAATTCATTGTCATACGGGAAGGGTCTTGTACGCAGTGACCTTATGTAAGGTATAGTTTGGGACATTGGTGAATATTCCAGTCCGGGGAGTTTACGCCAGTTCATTCCTGAATTTGTTGACATATACAAGGAACGGAATTTTTCTTCCACGTTGTTTATTTTCCTTCTGCCTGTTACTGCAATTCTTTCGTTCACAACTTCAACTTGCGACGCATCCACAAAATCTCCTCCTGTGGGTTGCCAGTTTGCACCACCGTTTATACTCACAAATAGTCCTCCTTTGCGGTAGTTTGGCGGAGCCGCGGAATTACCTTTTATTGCAAGGTATAGTTTGCCGTTTTTATATTTTATTGAGCCTTCGTTAAGATAGTCAACCTGGGTGTAATCCGGATAACCTGCAAATGAGAAGGTTTCACCATTGTTTTGGGATTTAAATACACCGCCATTTTCTAAGTATAAATATACGATATGGTTTGTATTGTCATAAGCAATGTTGAACTGTGATACCGTCCTGTCTCCCAATGTACTGTTGTATGCAGCCGGTAGGAGAGATTGTAAATATCTTGATTCAGTTGTTATTCCTTTTAGGGCGCTGACTCCCGTAAATGTACTTTGTGTGACGCTTTTGCCCCCATTATCAGAGTAAAACACTCCTAATGTATTACTATTCGGTTGAATTTTCCCGCTGCTCTGTCCGACTATCATAAGAATTCTATTTGCGCCGCCGGGGACTATGATGTTTCCCGGTCCCACACAATCTGTAGTAACAAACATTATTCCGTCTGTTATAAATCGGTTGTTATCCGTGTATATTGCAGGTATTGGCGGTACGTTATCCATTCTTGTGATTATTACATTCGACCCCATCTGGCTGCGCTCGAATATCATTGCCTTTCCGTTACCGATGTCGGGATTTCCGCCTATGACGTAACTAATTCCGGGGTAGCCTGGGTTGTCCAGGCATCGTGAAGCGTCGGTTATGTAATCGCTGTACCAGTTCGAGTATATCTGTCTTCTGTCGTAATTCAGAGGTGAGAATGTACTGCCATAGTTTGTACTCCAGGCGAGCACCCAGTCCATTATCGGGATTGCAGCAAATTGATTTCCGGAATTATCTCTTATGAAACTTATATCATGTGCCACGATCATTGATATTCCATTTACGATATATTTCCATCCGGAGGTTTCAAAGCTCGTATATCCGGAGTTATCAATAGTGACGTTTTCGGATTTGAATGCTCCCGCACCTCCACTCGCATACCAGCAGGAGGGATAGTGAGGATTTTGAGTAATGTTGTTTAAACCCGTGAAAGGAAATGATTCGTGAGCCGTGGTTAACTGATGTCCGGGAAGATTGTGTCCCGATTCGTTAAACTTAAATACTATTTGTGTGTTAGAATATTCCTGTTGATAAAATCCTCCCCATGACCCATAATTTCCGGGTATCGCACCATGAGATTCTCTTATGGGTCTTCCGTACCGCCCTGCGATCAGGTGGGTTTCGTCTATGGTTCCGTCGGTTGTCTTTCTCGGAAATATTATGGGTGAAAAATGTGTGGTCTTTTGTGCCTCGTTTACACCCGAGTCGAATGCACCGGTTAATTCATCAAAAGCAAAACTTCCGTTGTATGATACCCGGGCGATTCCATATTGTGATTGTCCGTTATAGTCTAAGGTTCCAAATGTTACGTAGGCAATCCTGTTAGCATCACTGCCCCACAAGACTATTCTTTTTATATGATGTAATACTGTTCCGTAATACAATGATGACCATGTATACCCGTTATTTGTGCTTACGTACATTCCTCCTGTGGTTCCCACCCAAATATGATTGCTGCCTTCTTTCATAGCAATGCTTGTGATGGTGTGATTATTTTCAGGGTAATTTCTCAGCCATTGCCAGGTAACACCTTCATCCGTGCTTTTATAGAGACGTGAGTAAGAGCTTGGGGCGGGTGCTCCGCCTGCATACATTGGATAGGTATTGCCCTCTTTGTTGGGAGAGAATATTATGCATTCGCCCCCAAGTTTTTCATATCCTTCGTTGACGTTATTATTGCCTTTGAATACTATGCCCGTGCCATCCATCGAGTTTACCGGTATTGGGAGCCAGGTTGCCCCCCCGTCTGTCGATTTACGTATATTTTTGTAAAGACTTACAAAATTGGCTGCATCCTCCACTGTATTTCCGCATGCTGCAACTATTATATTTGGATTTTCCGGATGTACTGCGAGTCCTTGTACTGACATCTCCGAAGGCGAGAGTGAGATTCCGTTTGCACCAAATTCCCAGAAGAAATTTGATATGTAAGTCCAGTTTTCGCCGTTATCAGAACTTCTGTAAATTCCTCCAACATCAGTGCGAGCGTAGAGGATGTATTGGTTTAATGGCGGAAAAGAAACGTTTTTATATGGTGCTGGATAAATTTCAGTGACCCAGCCGCCACCCTCAAAGTTCAGGTATCTGAACCTGTTTCTATTTGTACTGGCAGAGAGAGATTCGCTTAGTGTGTGAAATGTTAAGAAAAGAAAAATAACTGAATAAAGTACTTTTTTCATACATCCTCCCGAGATTGTGTCCTTTATAGTTTTATTAAATAATTATTTATAAGTTAATTTGATTTCGATTTAACAGATTTTACACACCTGTATTTTCTCTGATTATTATGCTCCACTCCAGTTTAATTCTTTTTCGTTGTGTTATACGACGTTAAATTTCAATCGGCTTATTTTATTAAATACATTTTTCTTGTTGTTGAAAAATCGCCTGCCGTAAGTTTATAAAAATATACCCCGCTGCTTAGTCCCGAACCATTGAAGGTGACGCTGTACGTACCGGGTGTCTGACTTTTGTTCACGAGCGTTTGAAGTTCTCTTCCATTAATATCATATATTTTCAATACGACTTCGCTGATTTCTGATATCTGATACCTGATTACTGTTCTCGGATTGAACGGATTGGGATAGTTCTGCGATAACGAGCATTTTTCAGGAACTTTCGATGTAATGCTTTGTACACCAACGATTTCTGCCGCTGACCTTCTCCATACGCCGAGCCCGCTCGTTCCAACGTATATATAGCCGTTCTTTTCGTAGAATGAAGTAATGTTTAGGTTCAGCAGCCCTTCGTTCTTTGATTCCCAGTTGAGCCCATAATTACTGGATGCATAAACACCTCCCGAGGCAGTTCCCGCTAACACATAGTTTCCGCTTTTATATATTCTATTAATTGTCAAATCCGGAAGTCCGTTATTTCTTTCAACCCAGCTTAATCCGTTGTCAAACGACATAAACATCCCATAGTCTCTCAATCCCGCATATACCACGGTTGAATCAGCATACAAAAAGTTAACGACAGGGTGTCCGGCAGAATCTGGAAGACCGTTGCTGCTTGGCTGCCAGGTTTGTCCGTTATTTGTGGTCATACTTATTCCAAAATATCCGCCGCTAAATAATTTGTTCCCTTTTTTACATACGGTTTTTGTCATTTCTACTCCGGGAGAAATGAACTCCCAGTTGATTCCGCTATTTGAAGAGGTCGAGATGCTTCCCATTGCAGCAGCATAAACTTTATTTCCATCAACTAAAAAATGATAAAATACAGGACCGGAATTCACGTTTACCCAATTGCTTCCGAAATCAGATGAATAATACGCACCCCAGGATTGATTGGGATAAATGGTTCCTGCTATCAGTATATTGTTAAGGGAGGCAACACAATTTACGTCTTTATTCGTTAGTCCGTTTGACTTAACAGTCCAATCGGTGCCGCCGTTTGTGGATATGCATACCCCTTTATTCGGTACGGCTGTTATCAGATTATTACCGTATGACGATATGTCTTTTACTACTACATTGTATAAACCTCTGTTTGTCGCTGTCCACGTGCTTCCGCTGTTTGAGATTGAAAATACTCCGCTCCCCTCGCCCGCACCTGCGAATATTTTTGTGCTGTTTGATGTGATAGATTTAATGTTCTGGTTTGTAAGTCCGGTATTAAACGCCGTCCAGTTCATCCCATGATTTGTGGAACGATATACACCGCCTGTTCCCCCCGCATACAGAGTCTCCCCAATCTTTGCGATTTCTCTTACATCATATTCAGGCATATCACCAATAATGTCTGTCCACGTCCCGCCATTATCGGCGGATTCAAAAATTGTTGATGCTGTTGTTGCGTACACGTAATTACCGCATTTGCTCAGATAATAAGCCCAAAGAGAACAGTCTATCCAGTTCATTCCGTAATTCGTTGAACGGAATATTCCGTGGCTTGATGATCTCGAAGCAAAAACAATACTGTCATAAGCTATTATGGAATTTATAGTTCCGGCAGGCGCTTCGTTTAATAATTCCCAATTGTCTCCGCTGTTAGTTGAGCGGAATATTTCCGACAATGTTCCCGCATAAACATAGTTTCCTGTTGCAGATATTGATTCAACAATAACGCTTGTCATGCCGGTATTTACCTGTGTCCAGCTTAATCCATAATCCGTTGAACGAAAAACCCCCCCGCCGTAAGTGCCTATATATACCTTATTGCCGGTTATGGCAACCGAGGAGACGTTGAAATTTGTAATCCCGTTTTTTAGTATAATCCAGTCGATACCGTTGTTTGAAGAATAAAACAAACCTCCCCCCGTTGGCGCAAACAGATTGTTGCCATCAGCGGTAACTTTTTTGATGCTTGCGCCTTCTATGCCGGTGTTTACCTGCACCCATTGTGCTTCGCAACGCCGTGCAAAGGACAATAGACAACAGATTATAATTAACATAGCAACGCAGGAGCATCGTAACGGAGAAATCCCCTTATTGTTTTTTTTGTTGATTTGTTTAAGCATACGAGATGTATTGTTTAATAATAAGCCGAATGAAAGTAGTTAAATTTAGTTTCATTTTACTTATAAACAAGGTGATGTGATGTATTGCGATGAACCATCAACGCTAATAATCCTAATAATATTATAGATAAAATCTATTCCCCCTTTTTATTTTATCTTACGTTCGATAGGAAACTCAACGCTATATAATTATATAAATTTTATTAATTATTCAATAAAAATCAAGTGCATATTTTAGCCTCCTTCGTTAATCTATGTACACGACAATAATTTGCTATGTATTAAATTCATTTAAGTAAGTTAAAATATTGCTAACTGGTTATTCTTTTATCATCCCCCCACGTGTCATTCCCGCGTGCTCTTAGCGGGAATCTTATCAAGTTAACTAGTTCTTCCTTGCCTCCTTTGCGACCTTAGCGGTTGAAAATTCTTCCCCAAAAATAAAATCAATGTCATTCCGTCATATCCGTGCCAATCAGTGTCCAATTATGTATCACAAGTTTCTTTCTTCCTTAAACGCTTCCTTGCGGTCGGGGCTATCAGCTATTTACTGTTCTTTTGGTGTTTTGGTGGTAATACATTTTTTCTCTCCTATCAGCTATGCCCTAACAACCATCAACCAACATGCTCCCTTCATTATTAATCACAACATTTTTCGAAATTGTGCCACGAAAATTCTCATTTTAAAAATATTTTTCTCCTTAAAAAAATCTTTTTCTTTAAATAATTCCCTGTATTTTCTGTCTCTTATATCCCGTACAAAAAAATCGACAAAAATACTCCGTGTCCAAGTTTTGGTTTTTGTTGTGATTATTAATGAAAGGAGTAAGTAAAATATGGTAATAAAATTTTTCTGTTATTTTTTAAGTTTTAAATCCCCGAAAATGCTCAAAAATCGAACTTTCGTTTTTTCTTAATCTTGCGCTCTCCTTGTACTCCAATTGTACTCAAATTGGCCTCGAAAAATATCCCCCAACCACTGATTTTTGAAAACTGAGTACTCTTAGTCTGAATAGGCAGGCTTTGGGGGAATTAATGTCATAGTTTCCCTGTGTCGAATTTACTGATTACAGACTCCTGATCACGGATTAAAGTTTGCCGCTCTGTCTTCTCCCTTTAATACGCGCTTTTATATTCTTATATTTGTACTCTTGTCAAAATCAATTTTATTAATCAAATATATTTTATGCCGTTTAATTTAAGAAACAGACATCTGCTCAAACTTGCAGACTTTTCTCAGAAAGAAATTAATTTTCTTCTCGATCTTTCTCGGGATTTGAAAAGAGCAAAGTATGCAAAAACAGAGCAGCAGCATTTAAAAGGAAAAAACATTGCACTCATTTTTGAAAAATCCTCAACCCGCACCCGCTGTGCTTTTGAGGTCGCTGCCTTTGATCAGGGCGCTCAGGTTACTTACCTCGGTCCTTCGGGCTCTCAAATAGGCCAAAAGGAATCAATGAAAGATACTGCACGCGTTCTTGGCAGAATGTATGACGCTATCGAATACCGCGGCTATGGACAGAAAATTGTTGAAGAACTTGCCGAATATGCTGGAGTGCCGGTGTATAACGGACTCACAGACGAGTGGCACCCCACTCAGGCTCTTGCCGATTTTCTTACTATGCAGGAACACTCTGATAAACCATTAAATAAAATTAGCTATTGCTATATTGGCGATACGCGCTCTAATATGGGTAATACACTTACCGTTGACGGATGTATAATGGGAATGGACGTAAGAATCTGTGGACCAAAATCCCTCTGGCCCGATAAAGAAGTTCAGGATATGGCAAAAGAATTTGCGAAGAAATCCGGTGGAAAGCTTATGATTACAGACGATCCATCTAAAGCAGTAAAAGGCGTTGATTTTATCTATACCGATGTCTGGTTGTCAATGGGTGAGGCAGCCGATAAATGGGCGGAAAGAATTAAACTGCTGAAACCTTATCAGGTTAATTCAAAACTAATGGCAAAGACAGACAACAAAAATACTAAGTTCCTGCATTGCCTGCCCGCATTCCATAACAGGGAAACTACAGTCGGTGAAGAAATTTATCAGAAGTATAAACTCGACGGTCTCGAAGTAACCGAAGATGTTTTTGAATCGGAAGCATCTGTAGTATTCGATGAAGCCGAAAACAGAATGCACACTATAAAAGCGGTTCTTGTCGCAACGCTCGCAGACTGAAAACTTTAATAATTTTATAAAACAAAACCCGTTAAACAGATATGTCTAACGGGTTTTTTCTCTTTACTAAAGTCTGTATAACTTCTTTTCTGGAATTTCTTACAAAAGTTTTTCTATAATAGATGTCATTTCTTCCGATTCAGGTTTTACTTTACTCTTGTACCTGCCGACAACATTACCGTTTTTGTCTATTAAAAACTTTTCGAAGTTCCACGATATATCTCCCGCGGGCTCAAAGTTTATAAGTTTTGCGTACAGCGCCGACCTGTCTCCGCCAAGCACCTTTACTTTATCAAACAGCGTAAAGCTAACGTTGTAATTGGTTTTGCAGAAATCCTGAATTTCTTCTATCGTGCCGGGTTCCTGCCCGCCGAAATCGTTGCAAGGGAATGCGAGAATTTCAAACCCTCTTTCTTTATACTTGTTGTATATTTCCTGCAAACCCTCGTACTGTTTCGTATAACCGCACTTCGAAGCTACGTTTACTATCAGCAGTACTTTACCCTTATAGTCTGACAGTGCTTTTTCCTGACCATCTGTTGTTTTTACTTTCTGGTCAGAAATATTTATCGGGTCTGAATTTAACGGAGTCATTCTATTCAAGGTTTCTGTTTCATTATTCTTTGTGCACCCGAATGATGCTATGCTTGCAGCCATTATTAGTGTCAGAAAAATTGTTTTTAACATGTTTTAATTTTTAGTTTATTTTCGTTCCCAAAGTGGATACTGTTATCTAAACATACAATCACACTCTATGCGTTCCCTTGGTGGTTTAGATTACGCTCCCATGGCGGAACATGAGAAAGAGGGGAAATATTGCATGGAATTGTTGAGTATTTTTTCCTGTTTCAAATGTAAAGCAAATAAAAGGAGTTTTATAATGGCAGGAAAAAATCCAATAGGATGGTTTGAAATTTTTGTAAAAGATTTTGATAAAGCAAAAGAATTTTACAGTAAACTTTTTAACTGGGATTTCAATCTTTCACAAAGCACAAAAACGCAATACTGGAATATATTTACGGGAGAGGGTTCCATAGGCGGCGGATTTATGAAGAAAGAAAAACCCGAGCAGGAGGGTCAGGCAGTAATACTTTATGTTTCAGTAGAAGATATTGACGGCACACTGAAGATTGTTCACGAGCTTGGCGGCAGGACTTATACGCCCAAAACACTGATTAACGAAAATGCAGGTTACTTTGCTTTGTTCTATGATAACGATAATAATTTAATCGGTCTCTGGTCAAAAAACTAGCTTACAGCGTACAGCGTATAGCTTTCCGTTTAATTATTGAGGTGCAACCGTTAATTCGAGAAATTCTATGTTTGACGGTTTTTCGACATCCCGGATTTGTACGGTTGCGTTAATATTTATGTTATTTGCGGATACAGTAATTCCGTCGAAGCTTGCTTTTAGCACATATTTGTTGTCATATACGGAAAACTTCGAGCCTGTATTGTTCTCATAAATATCGCAGGTAAATCCCGAGACGATTTCCTTACCGGTTTTCATCAACTTTGATACAATCTCGCCAGCATCTGAAAGGACGGCGAAGTTACTATAATAATTATGATCTTTTACAATTCGTGATTTTACCGGCTGTACGGTTGTTTCAGTAGTAAAATAAAAGTATATCCACTCTTTGTCAACAAACCTTGTCTCAAGGTTCTTCTGCTCGTTTACAGTCTTCTCCAGTTCAAGTTTTACTTTGTCACCCTTCTTTGTCAGAGTTATTTTTCCATTACCCGCACCGGTTACATCGTACCTGATTATGACGGAAGATGAATCAGATTTATCATTAGAATCTAAAATTTTCACAACTTTCTTCTCTTCTTCTTCGCAGGCATGCAGAAAAAGTACGGCAAAACACAAAATTATAAGTGAATATATTTTCTTCAAAACTTAATTTTTTATCATTATAATTTAATTGTATTATTTATACAATCATATTAGTTTTATACATTAAATAAAAACATTTACCCTTATCGTGCGTATAACAAGCTACCCGGCATTAAACAACTATGCCGTTTTATTTGTTATAAATTTAATTGAACTAAAATAAAAACATGAAGATTAAAACATTATTTGTTACATTATTCCTTTTTGTTTTCTCGGCAGTATATAGCCAGACTGATATCTGGTACACGACCGTTCTGCAGGAAAAATTTCTTGATAAAGATGGTAAACCCGTCACAGGCAAGGGCGTTGTTGTCGGTGATATCGATTCCGGTATAGATATATTTCACCCTTTCTTCTTTTTTGCCGACGGGGGAGAATATAATTGGATAGACGTTGACAAAAACGGTACGTTCACGCCCGGTCTAGATGCTGTAGATTATAATAACGACGGGATTGCGAGCATTTCCGAAGTCTTGAGATATATAGAGATGAATAATAATACTTATAACGTTCTTAAGACGGATAAGGAAAATTATAATCCAGACATGGATTTTCTTTATAACGATAAAAACGGCAACAAGAAAAGAGATCATGGAGAAAAAGATGGTTTTTCAGAGCAAGACCCGACTTACGGCGAACAGTTTTTTATAGCGATAGATGCTAACCAAAACGGGGTTCTCGAAATAGGGGAAAGTATTGTAGCTCTTAACACTTCAAAAGTCCGCGCAGTAAGAGAAAAAGATGGGACGATAAGAAGACGGGGGATTGATTTAATTAAAACAGAACCCGACTCCGTTCAACATGGTACAAGCGTTGCAGGTGTAGTACTCGGCGGTCATTCCGGCGTTCAGAAACTTCATGGTTTTGCGCCCGATGCCGAAATAGTAATGGCAAACATAAAATATGATTATACACCGAGGTTTGTGAGGAACTTTCCGGAAATGATAAAATTCTTAAAGGATGAAAAAGTCAATATTCTTTTGTTTGAAGATGGTGAGTGGATGTTTGAATTTATGGACGGTTCATCGGAAGAGGAAATGTTGACTAATGAGCTTGCAAGGTCTGGGATTACTATTATTGGCGGCGGAGGGAATCTTGCTTCTGGCAATATGCTCGTTCGTTCTAAATTGAAAAAGGCACAGCTTGAGACTTTTAAATTTTCATCTCCTGCAACCGGCGAAGGAAAGAAAAATGATGGTTCTTTTGTATCGTTCTTATGGAAGGGGAAAGATAAAGAAGCTGTCTTTACTGTATTGACACCGGACAATAAACTTTCGAAAGAAATCAAAGGGGGCTCGGGAATTTTGAAGGTTGGGAATTATAATATAAATTATGCAAAAGTTGTGTCTCCAAAAGGTACTGTAATGATGAAATTTGCGTTCTCTGAAAAAGATTCGGGCACAGTTAAAGGTGATTGGCAGATAAGAGTACATGCAAAGGACGAGATTGACCTGTTTGGATTTATTGTTGATGTAACGCAATCATGGGGAGGAACAACACGTTGGTATTCGGATAAAATATCGGACGAGGGAACCGTAACTTTTCCTTCGACTGCTGACAGCTGTATAGCTGTTGGTGCTTACACTGTCAACTATGCGTGGGGAACGAATGATGCAATAGGCAAGCTCTGTTATTACAGCGGAATTGGTTATAATATTTCGGGTAAAGTAGGAATAGATATATGTGCACCCGGGCATTCTACTTTTACGTGCGGACCGAACAATTCTTATACATTGTTCAGCGGTACAAGCTCCGCAGCGCCGCATGTTGTCGGCACAGTTGCTTTAATGCTTCAGATAAATCCTGCTTTAACTCATACGGATATAAGAAATATTCTGAGGCACACTGCCGTATCAGATGAGTTTACAGGGACCGTACCTAACACGAAATGGGGCTCGGGAAAACTTAATCCGGAAAAAGCTATTAAGTATGTTTTAGAAGAGCGTTAACGCTTAAACTTAAGATTAATTCGTTTCGGATAATCTTCGGTTTGAATAAACAATAAAAAACGGCAGGTAAATACCTGCCGTTTTTTATATTCTGTGTAAAAAACTTATTTACTAACTTTGTTGATGTGTTTTGCCAAACGTGATTTTTCGTTAGCTGCTTTATTCTTGTGAATGATGCCTTTTGTAGCAGCTCTATCAATAGTTCTTACGGCTTTTTTGAATTCCGTTGCTGCGGTTTCTTTATCAGTAGTCCCAAGAACCTTTTTCACCGAACCTTTTATTGATACTCTGTATTTTTTATTCTTCTCGGTTTTTTTTAATGTTTGTCTTGCTCTTTTCTGAGCTGATTTGTGTCTTAATGGCATATTTTAACTTATTTTAAAAGTGTAAAAATACATAATTTAGGTTATAAATTCAATTCGTTAAAGTTTTGAAAGAGCGTTTCTGATGTCGGAAACAATGTTTTGTGTATTACTGCTATTTTTCATAGACTCTTTAATGCTGTTATATGCGTACAATACAGTTGCATGGTCTTTTCCTCCGAAGTTAAGCCCGATGGATTCAAGAGTGTAAGATGTCATTTCTTTTGCAAGATACATGGCAATCTGTCTTGCGAATGCTATTTCCTTCGTGCGCTTCCGGGAGAGAATCTGGTTTTCTGAAAGTTTAAAATATTCTGCTGTTGCAAATATTATGTTTTCTATGGAAATACTTTTTGCTTTTCTTACGTTTCCCAAGAACTTTGAGACGACTCTTTCTGCAAGTTCTGGAGTTATTTCTCCCCTGTTAACAAAAAGGCTTTCTGCGATCAGGTTTACGATGCATCCCTCAAGAGAGCGAATGCTGTCTTTAATGTTAGTTGCAATGTAGTGTATGACTTCTTCTGGTACGTCTTCTATACGGGCTTCCTCAAGCTTTTTCTGAATAATTGCAACTCTCATTTCCCAGCTTGGCAGTTGTATATCCACCATTATGCCCCACTGAAAGCGGGACATCAATCTTTCGGTGATGCTTTTAAGCTGGTTAATAGGTTTATCGCTTGAGAAGATTATTTGCTTTTTATTATTGTAAAGAGAATTAAAAATCTGGTACATGAAGTCCTGAGTTCCGGGTTTGCCTTCAAGGTTTTGAATATCGTCGAGGATTAAAACGTCGAGCGATTTATAAAAACTGTCAAGCTTCCTTGGCCCACCTTTATCAGATGAGAAATCGAAACGTTCCCTAGCAATGCTTGTGGTAAACTGGCTTGTGAACTCAGGGGTTGTCAGGTAGTAAACTCTTTTGTCCGGCGTCCTTTTCAAGATTTCATTTCCTATGGCTTGAATAAGATGAGTTTTGCCGACACCAACACCGCCGTAGATAAGACAGGGATTGTAGGTCCCGCCGGGATTGTTTGCGATGGCAAAAGCTGCTGCCACGGCGAGGTCGTTGCTTTCGCCTTTGACAAAATTTTCAAAAGTATGTTTTGCATACAGGTTTGAAACGAAAGGTTCTGCTTCTTCGTCCTGACGGGTGTTTTTTACAGAGCCGTAGGAATATTGAAAGTCTGTGACGTTAGAAGCCCCCCTTGCGGGCTGATCACGGTTTTGCTCTATGTTATCAAAAAGACTTTCCTGTGATACAATGTAAGCAAGCTTTCCATTTTCGCCGAGGAGACCACTTTCAATTATTGCTGAAATCTGTTTGTTATATCTTTTTTCTATTATTCCATAAACGTCTTTGCTGGGTACCTGAATGGTTAATACGTTGTTTTCAAAGCTGCTTGGCGATAGGATTGAAAACCAAGTGCTAATTTCGGACTGTTTTAAATTTTGTGAAAGGAGTTCGATAAATTTCGCCCAAATTTCCTTTGCTGCTTCCTTAACTTGTATTTGTGTTTGTGATTCCGGCTTCAGCTGCTTATTGTCTTCAAACGAATTTGGTATGGTATTCCTCATGTAATAAACTTATATATATTAACAAATCAATTTTATTTAATAATTTACTTTAAGTACCGCCTTTTGAAAACCTTTAAATATTAAGGTGTTTTAGTCTTAATATTAACAAACCTATAAGTTCTATAATCGCTATATTTCAAAGTAAGTTAGCTTTCTGTTTACAGGTTATTAACATTCATTGTTAATAAACGATTTTTGACGGGTAAATAGAGTCAGAAAGCAAAGACTTCAAAAAAAGTTATTAACAAAGTACTAACAGGAAAAACACTAACCTTCAGGTGTTATAATATTAACGAAAGCATTCAATTAAGTCAAGTTTGAAATTAATAATTTCTTAAAAATTTATTTACCGGTTTTAGAGAATATGTCCCGTCGGAAGAAAATCAAAACGAAGTATAAAGAGCTAACAAATCAAAGAACAAAATACCATCAGAACAAGGAGCAGCATTAGAATACAGATTCGAGGCTGATTATCCTTTAAGGTTATACTTAAGTTGTATATTTTTAGATATTGGATGTGTTTTTTATTTATTGAATAAACCAGATTACATAAAATTTGTTGTCTCAAAGGTTGAATCGGAGCTTATGGGGCTCTCAAAAAGCCGTGAGTATATAAAGGTTATTACTGTTCTGCATGCTTTAAAAGTCTCCGACAATATCCTTAGGGATATCTATATACTTTCCGGGATAAAAAAGCTGAGACAGCTTTCGTCCTACCTGATTTTTATAATTAAAAAAGTTGAATCGGGCAGCATCAACATAGACAACTTTATTGAAAACTATAAGGCAGATAAATCCTTTATACGTTCTTACTTTCAGACATACTATGACCTTGAACAAATAACGGAAGAAAAATTTATATCAGAAGAGATTGAAACAAAGTTTATTTTTGATGACGATGATACAAATAAACAGGCACCGGTTTATTCGCTTGTCGAGCCTGGCTTTAAAGTTGGCGACCTTGATAACGAGCTTGTAACTGAAGAGTTCAGGGAAAGCACAATTACGGAAAATTATTCCGAGCCTTTGGATGCATACATGAGTCTTGTGGATGACAACAAAGAAAGTTCTGCGGATGGCAGCGGTGTATTCTTTACCGATGTATCGGATAATGTGTTTAATCTTCCAGGGAGTCAGGAGACAGTGGACAGCGGACAGCAGACGGAAGGCAGCGGACAGGAGGCAGATGAAGAAGGACAACAAATAGCGGACAGCGGACAGGCGACCGAGGACAGTGGGCAGAAAACAGAGGACAGAGAATCTGATATCGGAGAACCATCCGAAGGAGTAGTGACGGAACAAGAAAGCGAAATACTTCAAAACTTAATTCCTACCGCACCTATAATAAAACCGGAGGACGTAGAGGAAACACCAGATATAACGGAGTCCGACCGTGAAGTTGATGAAAAACTTCAGGAGATAGAGAAAGAAACAACTGAGGCGATAATAAATTCCGATTTTGTTCTCTATGAAAAGTTTCTTATAGAGAAGAATAAAACTCTGTTCTGTCTTTTAGATGATTTAGTATTGATAAAGGAATCGTCTGAGCCTGATATTGAAATGCGCAACAGTATTCTGGAAGAGATTTTATCTACAGTTGAAGGACTAAGAGATTATTCGGAGAAGATGTCATTTGAGGTCATAACGGGAATTTATGCCGCTCTTGTTTATTGCTTCGATACTAAGTTCAAGGACATTATAGTTTCAATGGATAACTTCGCAATTTTCAAAAAAGCCGTTGAAGGTGTTGAAGACTTAATTGCCGGTAATGACCTTACAGGGTTTGATGCGGTTGTCAGCAAATTAAACTCAACTGTAGACGACCTTGCAAAATTGCTTGCTGACAGGGAAAACTTCGAGAAGAAAAAATATGATTTCGGTGAAGAAGAAAGCAATGTAATAAGAGAGTTTAAGGACAGCAGCGAGTATGATGCTTTTATAATTCTAAGAGAAAAAATTTCTGAGCTTGAAGAGACGTTCAGAGTTATTGCAGACATGAAAGATAAAACATATCCATTTGAATCGATAAGAAAACTTTCGCTAACATTTGCTCTTTTCAGGGAGATAGTAAATATAGCCAGGGTGCTGGAAATGAACAAGGCTGCCCACTTAGCTGAAGGCGGGTACATTTTCGTAAAGTTTGTTCAAAACTACCGCATAGATCCGTTTAAAGAGGAGGTGACAGAGGTATTTAAATATTTAATTTACAGTTTTAAACTATTATATCTTGATAAACCGGTAAAAGATTTTGATAGGTTTTTGTCATTTTTAAACGAACCAGTCAAAATATTTTATCCTAAAAACAATAAGAATGAATAATTATGCAGTGATAATGGCCGGAGGTATTGGTACCCGTTTCTGGCCGAAGGGTACATCCAGACTTCCAAAACAATATTTAAAAATAGAGAACGATCACAGTTCGATGATACAGCAGACGTTTAGACGTCTTGAATCGTTTGTATCGCCAAAAAATATATTTGTTGTAACAAACACAGCCTATAAGGCGGTGACGAAGAAACATCTTCCAAAAATTCCGGAAGAGAACATTATCTGTGAACCCTTCGGAAGAAACACGGCTCCCTGTATAGGCCTGACGTGTCTTTTCATAAAACAGTTTAACACAAAAGCGAATGTACTTGTTGTACCTTCAGACCATATAATAAAAGATGTGGATGAGTTTCAGAGGGTTGTAAAATCAGGGCTTGCATATACGAATGAGAACGGCGGCATAGTAACACTTGGAATAAACCCTACAAAACCGGAAACCGGATATGGTTACATACAGTTTGATACAGACGAGTACAAAGATGTGACGATAAGAACCGGCAGGAGCGGAGAGCACACAGAAAGAGTTTATAAAGTAAGGACCTTTGCAGAAAAGCCAAACCTTGACACAGCGAAGGCTTTCATAGAAAGCGGAGATTTTCTATGGAACAGCGGTATGTTTATTTTCCGTGTTGATACGATGCTTGTTGAGATTCAGCAGTCTCTTCCGGAGCTTCATTCGGCACTGCTGAAGCTTGAGAAGAGTCTAATGAAGAATGATTTCGCAAAAGTTCTCGAAACTGTATATTCCCAGATAAAAGGTATCTCGATCGATTACGGTGTCATGGAAAAATCGCAGGACGTTTATACCATAAAAAGTAATTTTGACTGGAGCGATGTCGGGTCGTGGGACGAGATTTACAACTCAAACAAGAAAGATAAGGATGGAAATGTTAAGCAGGGAAGGACGGTTACTATAAATTCAAAAAACTGTTTGATTATTAATGACCAAAAGATATCAGCGCTTGTCGGTGTAGAAGACTTGCTTGTTATAGATACGGATAACGGTTTGCTGATATGCAAGAGGACGGAATCACAAAACGTAAAAGAGGTTGTTGATTACCTGAAGAGAAAAGGATTAGATCAGTACTTATAATTTCAGGGTACGGGAGGCAGTGTTCAGCGTACAGTTTTCAGAGAAGCTAATTTGCAAATTTAAGACCTATTACACCTATAATTATTAATCCGGCTGAAAAAATTCTTAATAGATTAGTCGGATCTTTAAAGAAAATTATTCCGATAAGAAACGTTCCTATGGCGCCAATGCCTGTCCATACTGCATAGGCTGTTCCAATCGGTATGTCTTTTTGTGCAACCCAGAGAAAATACCCGCTTGCCGCCATGGACAAAACCCCGACAGTAATCCATAAAAACCGGTTTGCAGTGACTTGCGAAAGTTTGAAGCCGAGGGGCCAGCCCATTTCAAAGATTCCTGCAATAACTAGATAAATCCATGCCATAGTATTTTCTGTTAAATTAAAAGATTTTTCAAAATAATGAAAAAAACGAAATAATTAAATAAAGATAAATATGTTATTATGATTAGTATATGAGCAATCATATCTCTTGTATTTGTATCAAAGCATTAATAAATTTAAATACGTACTACGCTGGAGCGTAATAACGAAGAAAGAAATAAGAATTATGGAAAATCTTGATAAAGAAAAGCTTGTAACAGTTTTTAAAAGCGGTAATGAAGCCCTTATAGCACTCGCAAAGTCAATGCTTGACGAAGCAGAGATAAAATATCTTATTAAAAATGAAGGTGTTCAGGATCTGCTTGGGTTGGGAGTCTTCGGAACTGGTTTTAATCCGCTTACCGGACCTATGCAGATACAGGTATTGCCTGAAGAGGAAGAAACAGCAAGGGAAATACTGAAAGATGTTGAATCAAGCGACAGCATTGATGAAGAGTCAGAAGAAAGCAATTAAGTTACAAGTCACCGAAGAATGAAGATTGGAATAATCGGAGGCGGAGCGGCAGGTTTTTTTGCTGCAATTACTGCTGCCGAGACTAACAGTATCAATAATATTTCTATACTCGAAAAATCCACATCGGTTCTTTCCAAAATCCGTATATCAGGAGGTGGGAGGTGCAATGTTACCAATTCTGTTACGGATGTTAAAGAGTTTGTGAAAAATTATCCCCGCGGCAGCAAAGAGCTTATATCAGTTTTTTCAAGGTTCAGTAATTTAGATACAATAGAATGGTTTAGAAACCATGGAGTTGAGTTAAAAACAGAAAGTGATGGAAGAATTTTTCCTGTCTCAAACAATTCACAAACGGTTATTGATTTATTTATAAATCTATCATCGAAGTATAACATAAGACTAATAACAGGGTTTGAAGCTGCAAATATATTATTAGATGACGGGGTTTTTACAGTAAAAGATAAAAGAGGGAACACATTGACATTTGATAAGCTTCTTGTTTCCACCGGAGGTTTTTCAACAATAGAGAAATACAGCTGGTTAACTAATCTTGGGCACAAAATTATACCTCCTGTTCCTTCCTTGTTTACTTTTAATTGTAAAGATAATATCCTTAAGGGATTACAGGGAATAAGCGTTGATGATGTTATGTTAAAAATCCGGAACATAAAACTCTTGTCACACGGAGATATACTGATAACACATTGGGGGTTGAGCGGGCCGGCAATATTGAAGCTGTCATCTTTTGGGTCGAGAATACTAAACGATATGAACTACAAATTTACGGTTGAAGTTTGCTGGACTAAGATTGATGTATATAAAGAAATTGAGACGGCACAAAAGAGCAACCCATTAAAACAGATAATAAAACATCCAATCAGAAATATACCTACCAGGTTGTGGGAATCATTAATTAAAAACTCGGGAGTTAATCACGAAAAACGATTTAACGAACTATCAAAGAAAGATATTGAAGCCATAAACAATATTCTTACAAGATCACAATTAAGTATAAACGGCAAGAGCACGTTTAAAGAAGAGTTTGTCACTGCCGGCGGGGTTTCATTGAAAGAGGTTGATTTCAGGACGATGGAAAGCAAGAAAGTTAAAGGATTATATTTTGCGGGAGAAATACTCGATATTGACAGTATAACGGGGGGCTTTAACTTTCAGTCGGCATGGTCAACGGCACATATAGCAGGGCAGAGTATGACAAGGCAAGTTTAACCACATGTTGCTTCTTTATTGGTTTATCATAGATTTTACTTTTACATATAGTTAATTTATTAAACTTCAAAATTAAATAATAGCATTTCAGAGATGATAATACTTGTAGATATGGACGACGTCATTGCAGATTTTGACGGCGGTTTTTTAATTAAGTGGCGGCAGAAATTTCCGAATGAGTTCTTTATACCTATGAATGAAAGGCAGAAGTTTTACATGCGGGATGAATATCCGCCGGAACTGCTTGACAAAATGACAGAGCTGTTTACGCAAAAAGGATTTGTTGCAACACTGCCGGAAATTAAAGGGGGAGTTAAAGCCGTCAGAAAGATTAAAGAGAAGGGGCACGAAGTGTTCATCTGTTCAAGCCCTATGCGCCAGTATCAGAATTGTGTTGCTGAAAAATTTGAATGGATAGAAAAGCATCTTGGTTTTGACTGGACAACAAAGCTTGTGCTGACAAGAGACAAAACCCTGGTTCAAGGGGACTTGTTGATAGATGATAAACCCGAAGTAACGGGATCAGCACAGCCAGTCTGGGAGCACATCATTTTTGAGAAGAATTATAATTCGCACGTAAAGAACCAGAGACGGATAAACTGGAACAACTGGCAGGAAATTTTAAAAGAAGTATAAATAAACATTAAAGAAAATTAAGATAACAGGACATTTAAATGGATTTAAAGCACGCACCGAAAATAGCACAAGAGCTTAACTTAAAGCTTCATCAGGTAGAGAATACTGCTAAGCTTTTAATGGAAGATGCAACTATACCTTTTATATCACGATACAGGAAAGAACTTACGGGAAGCCTTGATGAGGTTGAAGTTACGGCTATAAGAGACAGGCTTCACCAGCTTGAAGATCTCGACAAGAGAAGAGAGGCAATATTAAAATCACTCGCAGAAAGAGAGCTGCTGACGGAAGAACTTCAGGGAAAGATTGATGCAGCGGAAACAATGACAGAGCTTGAGGATATTTATCTGCCGTACAAACCGAAGAAGAGAACACGTGCAACAGTTGCAAAGGAAAAAGGACTTGAGCCGCTAGCGCTTATGATATTTGAGCAGGGAGATTTTAATTTATCAGAAGAGGCACAGAAGTTTATAGATACCGAGAAGGGCGTAAACACAGAAGACGAGGCACTTGCGGGGGCACGTGATATAATTGCCGAGATGGTTTCGGAAGACAAGACATCAAGGGAAAAGATGAGAGCGTTGTTTTCGAAGAAGGCGGTTATATATTCAAAAGTTGCCAAAGGAAAAGATGAAGAGGGAATTAAGTATAAAGATTATTATGACTGGAAAGAACTCGCGTCTGATTCTCCGTCACACAGAATACTTGCGATGTTCAGGGGTGAGAACGAAGACTTCCTCCGCATAGAGGTAATTCCCGAAGAAGCCGAGGCAATCGATATACTTGAAAGAAATTTTCTTAAGGCGGATAACGAAGCATCCGTACAGGTACGGATAGCAATCACCGACAGCTATAAAAGACTTTTGTCGCCTTCTATGGAATCGGAATTCAGAGCTGCTTTAAAAGAGAAAGCAGATACAGAGGCGATAAAAGTTTTTGCTGATAATCTTTATCAATTGCTTATGGCTGCTCCGCTTGGCGAGAAAGCCGTATTAGCAATAGATCCGGGCTTCAGAACGGGTTGCAAAGTCGTTTGCCTGAACAGACAGGGAAAGCTTCTTCACAATGACACTATATATCCGCATACAGGAGAGGCTAAAACAATCGAAGCGGGAAAAAAGATATTTGAATTATTAAAAGCGTTCGGCTCTGAAATCATTGCTATAGGTAACGGTACAGCAGGACGCGAAACAGAGGATTTTATAAAAAGAGTTTTGGCAAGCTCAGATGATGAAAAGATAAAAAACCTGCAGGTAATAATGGTAAACGAAAGCGGTGCCTCTGTTTACTCTGCCTCCGAGGCTGCACGAGAGGAATTTCCGGATTATGACGTTACGGTGCGAGGGAGCGTATCAATAGGCAGAAGACTTGTTGACCCTCTTGCAGAGCTTGTTAAGATAGACCCAAAAGCAATCGGAGTGGGACAGTATCAGCACGACGTGAATCAGACACAGCTTAGGCAAAAGCTTGACGATGTTGTTATCAGCTGTGTTAATAAAGTTGGTGTTGAGGTCAACACGGCAAGCAAACAGCTGCTTACTTATGTATCAGGCGTTGGTCCGAAGATGGCGGCATCGATTGTGGAATACAGGAATAATAACGGACCGTTTTCATCGCGCGATGAGCTTAAGAAAATCCCGAGACTTAAAGGAAAGACATTTGAGCAAGCAGCAGGTTTTTTAAGAATCAGAAACGGGGAAAACCCGCTTGATTCAAGCGCAGTACACCCTGAGAGCTATCACGTGGTTGAGAAAATGGCTGAAGATATCGGATGCACGATAAAAGACTTAATGATTAACCCGAAGAATCAGGAAAAGATAGATATAAACAAATATGTAACCGACACCGTTGGACTGCCGACACTTGAAGATATAAAAGCCGAGCTGAAAAAACCCGGCAGAGACCCCAGAGAAAAATTCGAGGCGTTTGAATTTATGAAGGGTATAAATAAAATTGAAGACCTTGCGATAGGAATGAGGCTTCCCGGAATAGTTACTAACGTTACAAACTTCGGAGCGTTTGTGGATATAGGCGTTCATCAGGATGGGCTTGTTCATATCAGCGAGATAGCTGACGGGTATGTGAAATCACCGGCGGATATTCTGAAGGTTCATCAGAAAGTGACAGTGAAAGTTCTTGAGGTTGACGCAACCAGAAAGAGGATTTCGCTTTCAATGAGACTGGGAGAGGTTTCCAAGCCGGCACCAAAGAAGCCGAAGAAAAAAACAAAAGAAGATCTGGATACCAAGCTGAAAATGTTACTCGATAAGTTCGGCAGGAACAACAAATGAACTTTGACACATTAAGAGAGTTTGCTTTAAATAAAAAACACGTCACCGAATCACAGCCATTCGGTGACGATGTTCTTGTTTTTAAAGTAATGGATAAAATATTTATGATGATGGACTTTGAACATCCGACGAATGTTAACCTTAAATGCGACCCTGAGATTGCTGTTGAATTAAGAGAAAGATATGAAGCTGTACTGCCCGGCCATCACATGAATAAAACACACTGGAACACTGTAGTTTTGGATAATACAATTCCTCCGAAAGAAATTTTTAAAATGATTGACAATTCTTACGACCTCGTAGTTAAGTCGCTTCCGAAAAATAGCAGGGAGAAATACTTTGGTAAGTAGTTTTTTTCCGGAACAATAAGCATCTAACTGACACAATAATAATATTTTTAGCTCATTCCCAAGCAAGAGCTTGGGAATGAGGGGAAATATATTAAAACAAACCCCAACATTTTGGCTCAGGATTCTTTTTATTTAGTACCGTTATATTATGCTGTATTAGTGCTGTATTTATGCTGTATCAGTACTGTATTAGTACTGTATTAGATATTATTTATTATGTGGAAAAACAGTATTTTAACATAGATAAATGTCTTTCATCTTTAAAAAGGAGATAATATGCTGAATAAACAGTATATTATTGTAATATTCTAAAAATTTGCTTTTGAGTTTAAAAGTCATTGAAATTTGGTTAATTACAGAGGTATTCAAGTTGGGCTTGCTTCTTAAAACACTGAATGAACTTAAACTTTACGGCATAGGTTTACATATATATGTTTAAAAAGATTTTATTAGCAACGTTAGCATTTGCAGCCATAATCAGTACAGATTCTTTCTCACAGGAAAAGGAATATGACTTTGCATTTCGAAAAGGAACGAAGAATTTAAACTGGGCACTTTTACAGTTAATACCTTCGCCATATTTTGATAACGATGCAAACGAGAATGACGCACGGATACAGTTTGGTTTCAGATGGCAGTTTATTCCTTTAAACCTTTCATTTCGAGCTAACAGGTTTGTTTCGCCTGTTCAGTTTTTTATGATAAATCCTGTACGAAGGTTCTCGGGATCGGTAGAACTTTTTGTGCAGCCCGAGGTAGTTACATCTTCTTACAAATATTCAGGTTTTAATGCAATTGGCGCGGGTACGGGCGCAAGGGTTATAGTACCAATACAGGAAATGGGCGAAAACATTGCCGCGTCTTTTGGTGCAAAATATACATTCAGAAAAAATGACATAACGGGCGAAGACGGCTACCCCGGGGTTGAGGTGGGAGTGTACTTTCTTGGCGGCATGATGGGTGTACAATTTACAAAGAATTTTCATAAGAACAACGAGTATTCATTCGGACTTTTTATTAAATATTTTTGATGAAAAGAATTTTATATATATTAATATTATTTGTTTCCTTATCTGCGGCAGGGTGTTGGCCTGCAAGGCTTCTGGTACACAACATAGGCGAATCTATAACGAGCGAGCCGCAAAAAGTTTCCAAATTTTATAACCCTGTTCATGACAGCGTAAAGGTGTCGGTGTTAATGATAGGCCATTCGGCAACGCTTGTTCAGATATACGATAAAGTAATTATGTTTGACCCGTTTTTTAACAAGCGTTTCGGCGGAGTGCTAATGAGAAGGACAGAGCCGGGATTGAGGATAGACAGCCTCAGCAAGCTTGATGTTATTTTTGTCTCACACTCTCACATGGACCATCTTAGCTATTCATCGTTAAGTGATTTAACGGAAAAATTTCCGAACACAAAACTTGTATTTCCCGAAGGAGTTGAAAATTACCTTCCTGATTACGATGTAACTATGATAAGGGTCAGCAAGGCAGACACAAGGTTCAGGAATTTTATCGGAAGACCTGTTTATGTTTCCGGCATGAAAGTTACACCCGTCTTTGCATACCATAACGGAGGACGGTACGGGTTTGACACTTACACATGGAAAGAAGAAGGGGCAACCGGGTTTATTATTGAATATAAAGATGTAACTTTTTATTATGCGGGCGACACGGGATATCACGATACGGCATTTAAGAAAATAGGCGAAAAGTTTGATATAGGCGTATCGCTGATACCAATAGGGCCCTGCAGGAATTGCGATTCCACGGGTTTCTGGCACCACACATCATCAATTGAAGCTCTCGACTTATTTAAAGATGTTAAGGCGGATTACATGATACCCGTTCACTACGGAACTGTAAAATATTTTACGGATGAGAATAAACCTCTGCAAGTTTTGAATGAACTCGTTGATTCATTAACGGCATATAAACCGCTTAAAGACAAGATAATAGCATTGAAGCCCGGGGAGCAGAAAATATGGAGACAAACAGGGGCTACTGTTCAGGACTCAATAACCCCTTAAACTTTTTTAATCAGAACGGCATGTCATCGCTGTTGGCAGCGAATTCATCGGGTGGTTCGTTTGCGTCCTGCCTTGAACTTCCGCCTTCCGCGGGTTCAATCTTCCAGGCGACAAGCGAATTAAAATAAACCTGCTTACCTTCGGGGTTTGTCCACTCTCTTCCGTTAAGATTAAAAGCAACCTTTACCATATCGCCTTCATTAAACTTTTCAATCAGCGAACATCTGTCTTTAAGCAGCTGAAAAGTTATGTACTGCGGGAACTGCCCCGTTTCATCGGCAATTACAAACTCTCTTTTTGTGAAGTTGTTTTTAAATTCCTGAACAGGAAATATTTTATGTACCTTGCCTGTAAAATCCATATAATTATTTTAAGTTTATACCAAATCAAATTTCGCCGTGAAGTGGCGGAGAAACTTCGGCTCTTCAACTATCTTAACGCCTCTGATTTTATCTTTGTTCTTGCTGATTTCGATAAGAACCTCTGCAACGAAATCAATGTGGCTCTGCGTGTAAACCCTTCTTGGAATTGCAAGGCGAACGAGCTCCATATCAGCGGGAATCAGTTTTCCTTTTGCGTCGTACTTTCCGAACATGATGCTTCCGATTTCAGCCGCCCTTATACCGCCCAGCTTGTAAAGTTCAACCACAAGCGCCTGACCGGGATACTGGTCAACGGGAATATTCGGAAGAAAACCTTTTGCGTCAAGATAAAGAGCATGACCGCCGACAGGTTTTATGAAGGGAATTCCGTTTGCTTCAAGTTTATCGCCGAGATACTTCGAGGAAATAATTCTGTAATGCAGGTAGCTTTCATCTACAACTTCTTCGAGCCCTTGTGCAATCGCTTCAAGGTCGCGTCCGGCGAGGCCGCCGTATGTTTCATACCCTTCCGTTATGATAAGCAGGTTTTTGCAGTTATGATACCACTCTTCATTGTTCATAGAAAGGAAACCACCGATGTTTGCGAAAGCATCCTTCTTAGCCGACATAGTGCATCCGTCAGCATAGGAAAACATTTCATTGCAGATTTCCATAATGGATTTATTCTCGTAACCCTTTTCTCTTATCTTAATGAAATAAGCATTCTCTGCAAACCTGCACGCATCGATGAAGAAGGGGATTTTATATTCTTTGCAAATCCTGCTTACTTCGCGGATGTTTTCCATCGATACGGGCTGACCGCCTCCCGTATTGTTCGTTATCGTAAGCATACAGACGGGGATATTTTTTACACCTGTCTTTTCAATAAACCCGCGGAGCTTCTTTGTATCCATATTCCCTTTGAAGGGATGAATAACCTCGGGGTGCTTGCCCTCTTCAATAACAAGGTCAACCGCTTCCGCACCGTTAAACTCTATGTTTGCGCGTGTAGTATCAAAATGGTTATTGCTTGGAATACTTTTGCCCTTTCCCGAATTAACAAAGCGCCCGTCTTTATCAATATCGCTGAGCAGGAATGTAAACAGAATCCGCTCTGCGGCGCGTCCCTGATGAACAGGGATACAATGCTTAAAGCCGAAGATTTTTCTTGTAGCGGCTTCAAACCTGAAGTATGATTTTGAACCTGCGTAAGATTCGTCGCCGTCCATAATAGCCGCCCATTGCTTTGAGCTCATCGCAGAGGTGCCGCTGTCGGTTAAAAGGTCAATCAGCACGTCCTCGGCGTGAATAAAGAACGGATTATAAAAAGCATTCTTTATAATTTCTTCTCTTTCCTTTACAGTTGTGGTCTTAACATACTCAACAGACTTAATCCTGAAAGGCTCGATAATAGTTTTCATTTATTTGATGTATTTTCTTTCGTAAACATCAATTTACAAAAAACTCCCCAAAGAATTAATTCAAAAAGGGGGAATAATAATAAACTGTTTCTTTTCCTATACAGGTTTATGTGGTTTTATTCGCAATGCGAACATCGTATTTATTTTATTAAAACCATCCTCTTTGTTTCCGAAAAGGTTTGCCTTGTCGTTTCTCCGTTTATTATGATTTTATAGAAGTAAACTCCGGTTGAAAAGTCTGTTGCGTCAAAATCTGCTATGAACCTGCCCGTGCCCCATCTGCCGTTTACAAGCTCCTTTACCTCACGTCCCTGAACGTCGTAAACCTTCAGTGTTATGTGAGACGGCTCTTTCAGTTCAAACTGTATGTTTGTTGAGGGATTGAACGGGTTCGGGTAGTTTTGTCCGAGCGAAAATACTTCAGGTACGAAGTTCGGCACAAGTTTGATGCCTGTGTAGTAGGTGGTGTCGTTGCCGACAACTTTTGTATGTATTCCATCATTAAATTCTTCTTGATCAACATAAGCCCAACCATTATTAGAATTAATAAAATTAATATTTTTATATCTTCTGGAATGAATTGCAATATTCGGGATTTGATATCCCCAGTTAGTTCCGCCATTGGTTGTTTTTATTAAGACACCGTAGTAATTACTTCCAACTCCCACAAAGGATGTTCCTCCCAACCAGACGGTATCCTTATTAATCATTGATATGGAGCGAATTATAACTGATGAAACATTTGGAGGTGTTTGAAGAAACCATGTCAGTCCGCCATCTGTAGTCTTCTGTATTCTATTTGAACCTTTCCACCCGGTTAGCGTATCGACAAATTTTATGTCTAAAAAAGCATCTGTAGGATTAATCTCAAACCAATTGAATCCACCATTTGTGGTTTTTCTAAAATGCGAAATTGAAGAAACAACACACGAGAAACCAATGTTCTTATCGTACATATAAATCTTATCAGGATTGTCGCTTGTGCCGTTTGTCCAGATTCGTGTCCAGTTTATACCGCCGTTAATGGAACGATACACACCGCCGCCAAAACCACCGCTGTAAACGTAAAAAAGAGTATCTTTGTTTATTGCACTAAAATCTTCTGCGCCAGTTGGTTGATTTGAATGATTAGTCCAATTTAAACCACCATCTGTGGTTTTAAAAAAATCAAAATAATTAGTGGATGTAAAGCCCGTATTGCTGTTCACAAACTGAATTCTATTAAATTCGGAATTTACAGATGGAGGTATATAAGTATATATAATATCCCAGTTGTCTCCACCATTTGTAGTTTTTAATATGTATGCCTGAACTGAAGAATTTGTTGTCGTCACCGCAAACCCCGTCAGACTATCAAGAAAAGTAATATCCTTAATAGTACCGCCGTTCAGGTTAGGAAACCACTGCTGATACCAGCCCGATGTCCTGCTGTCATGAAATCCTGCTGAAGAAAGGAAAAGAAGAAATACAAGAAGTATTAAACCGTCAAGTACGCGGGAAAGAGTTTTTTGAAGTTTCATAATTTATAAAATAAATTAATCAGTGTTCTTATTACAATTAAAATATATAATAACCATGTTAATTAAAATCTATAATAAAAGGTTCAACACTGTGGATTTACAAAAACCCCTTCAACAGAATATATTTCTCCTGCATTCAATTATTGGAAGAAGATTAAAGAGTTTTCCTTGCCGGGTTAAATGCCTATAACTGTTTGATGTTACTAAAGAATGACGCATACTGCCCTTACTATTTGTATTACAAAAGTATAAAAATATTGTTATAATCTTGTTACAATTAACAGGAGGATATCATGAAATCTATATCGGTGAATAACCTTAATATCAACGTAGAAAATTCTTTGCAGTTTGTTTCAGAAAGCGAATTCAACTCTGTAAAGAAGGAAACGGTTAAATGTTACAAAGATTTAATTAATTATTCCGGGAAGGGAAATGATTTTCTCGGCTGGCTTGACCTTCCTTCGAGCATAACCAAAGAAGAAATTAAAGCACTCGATGAAACCGCCCGCTATTTGAGAAGAAAATCTGAAATAATAGTTGTAGCCGGTATCGGCGGTTCTTATCTGGGCGCTCGTGCCGTTATCGAAGCCCTTCAGCACTCGTTCAAGCACCTCTTTAAAAAGAAAGCCGGAATGCCGCATATAGTCTTTGCCGGACAGAATATCAGTGAAGATTATCTCGCCGATTTAATGGAAGTTCTTGAAGATAAAAAATTCACAGTTATAGTGATTTCCAAATCAGGCACTACCGCTGAACCCGCGATAGCATTCAGACTTTTAAAGAATCTTGCCGAAAAGAAGTTCGGCAAGGAGGTGGCTGCCAGCAGGATTGTTGCTATTACCGACAAATCAAAAGGCGCACTGAATAAGCTTGCTGATATGGAAGGGTACAAATCGTTTGTAATCCCCGATGATGTCGGCGGAAGGTTTTCGGTTCTTTCGCCGGTCGGTCTTTTGCCCGTTGCCTGCGGCGGGTACAACATTAAAGATTTAATAAAAGGCGCCGAAGACATGGAAACGCTTCTTATGGGCAAAGATAAGTTTGAAGAGAATCCTGCAATGATATATGCAGCCGTAAGAAACCTGCTTTACAGAAAAGGAAAGACCACAGAAATCCTGACAAGTTTTTCGCCGCAGCTTTACTATTTTATCGAATGGTGGAAACAGCTTTACGGAGAGAGCGAAGGCAAGGAAGGAAAAGGGATTTTCCCCGCCGGGGCTGTCTTTTCGACCGACCTGCATTCAATGGGGCAGTATATTCAGGACGGCAAAAGAAATATATTTGAAACCAATATTTGGGTAAAGAAAGCAGGAAAGAAACTGCTTATACCTGCCGACGAATCAAACCTTGACGAGCTGAATTACATTGCCGGAAAGAATATAAATTATGTAAACGAAAAGGCAATGCTCGGAACGTTTCAAGCCCATAAAGACGGGGGCGTGCCTTCGGTTACGATAGAAATACCGGCGCTCAATGAAAAGGTCCTTGGAGGACTAATTTACTTCTTCGAGTTTGCCTGTGCCGTCAGCGGTTACATGCTTGGCGTTAACCCCTTTGACCAGCCCGGGGTTGAGGCATACAAAAAGAACATGTTTAAATTACTTGGTAAATAAATTTTTTGCACCGCTCCCCTGTAACAACCGGGGAGCGGATATTTTATAACAATCATCGCCCGTTCACTTATTCTAAAAGTATATGAAAAGAAATTTATTGATTCTGATAATCATCTTAATCTCCGCATGCAGCGCCTACTCACAGCTTTTTACACCCGAAGAATTGCAGATAATAAAACTTCAGGACGAAAGAACATTCGGCGTTAATAATGAACTTATTAATTTTCTTGACGACAGAAATGACAACGTGGTTATCCGCGCTCTCTGGGCAATAGGCAGCATAGGAAAAGAAGAAGGCGTCAGACCCGCTGTTGAAAAACTTTTTTCAAGCCGCTCAGAAGAAATAAGGGTAACAGCCGCTTATGCGCTCGGGCTTCTTCCTTTTAACGATTCAAGAAATGCTTTGAATGAAATTATCGCTGATTCACGGGACGAAAGAGTAAAAGTGGAAGCCCTGAATTCGCTCGGTTATATAGGCACCGCAGAAGACCTCGAAAAAATTGCAGCTTATAAGTTTGAGTCCGATGCCCTTCAAACCGCTCAGGCTATGTCGTTTGCAAGGTTTGGAAGAAGAAACATCAGGAGCGAAAGCAGTATAAATAAGTTAATTGAACTTTCAGCTTCAAAGAACGAATCAACTTTAAGAGCCTCGGCTTATGCATTCGCCAACACAAGAAACAGCGTCCTGCTGGCAAACGCCAAAGACGCTATAAACCTGCTAATTGGCTCAAACAACCCCGATACACGCATGTGGGCTGTTCTTGCAAACGGATATATCTCCTCTGATGTTAACGCGCTTATGAGTCTTTATGAAAAGGAAACTGTATGGCAGGTAAAAACAAACATACTTAATTCCTTTCAAACTATAAACAGGTTTAATCCGGAAACAGCAAACAATAAAGACCTTGCATTCTTCCTTGTCAGTAAAGGCAGCGGCGAAGATGTATATCTTGCAACAACGGCATTAAAAGTTCTCGGTAATGTATTCTCGGCTTCCAAAGACGGGACGCTGAAAGCAGGGTTACTCCCGCAATTGCAGTGGTTCCTCATAAAAGGAAAAGCCGTTGATATCCCCGTGATTGCTGAGGCTATAAATACAATGGGCATGATTTATAAAGATGCGGCAAAAGATGAACTGACGGCGTATTACAAAGATGTTGAAGGGTATGAATTAAAGTCAGCCGTTATATCCGCATTTAAGTATTTCGACGATGCCTCTGTTTACAATGCTATGCGGGACATGATTACAAAAGATGTACAGGCATACGTTGATAAAAACAAAATTGAATCGGGCGATATGATTGCCGGCAAGGAGCTGAACGGGCTTTACCGCTCGTTTATTGAAAGCCTCGGCGAGCTAAAGTATAAAGCCAATTCAAAAGACAGGCACACAATGCGTCTTATATTTTCCGAGTTCGTCAGCTCTAAAGACCCGTCAATAATGGATTTGTGCATTACCTCATTAAGCGACAGCATATATTTGAATGACATTTCCGAGACTAAAGCAATCCTTGTGCTTGATTATCAGGACATGGTCTATCCGAAGGATAAAGAAGCAATGCGTCTTGTTATTCGTGCGTTGGGAAACCTTAAAGCAGAAAATTCTCTCGATATACTGAAGACGGGCTTGAACAGCACGGATTATAAAATAGCAAAAGAATCTTCAGATGCTTTAAAGAAGATAACAGGCAAAGATTTCACTTTTACGGCAAAGAAAAAGTTTTTGGAAAATCAAAACGATTTAGACCTGTTAAACAACAAACAGCATGCTGTTCTTAAAACAACAAAAGGAGATATAAAAATAAAGTTCTATCCCTATCAGGCGCCATATTCGGTAATGAATTTTATATCACTTGCCGAAAAAGGGTTTTATAACAATACAGCTTTCCACCGCGTAATTCCAAACTTCGTTATACAGGGCGGAGACCCGCTGAACAATGGCTGGGGCGGACCGGAATATTCAATTCGTTCAGAGTTTGCTCCATTGCATTATGAACGCGGTATTCTTGGCATGGCATCTGACGGAAAAGATACGGAAGGAAGCCAGTTCTTTATAACCCACTCTCCGTTTTATCATCTTGACAACTCCTACACAATTTTCGGAGAGGTTGTTGAGGGAATTGATGTAGTCGATAAAATTTACATCGGAGATGTGCTAAACAGTGTTACGATTCTTCCTTAAACACGGGAATTATTTTGAACTCAAAATCATTTATAAACGTTTTAATGTATATACATAAAAATTAAATATTTAACGGAGATAAATATGTTATCAAAAAAACTTGAAGATGCAATAAACAAACAAATTAACAAAGAGTTGTATTCCGCTTATTTTTACCTTGGTATGTCGGCTTACTGCAACTCTGTTGACCTTGACGGGTTCACAAACTTTTTCTACGTACAGTATCAGGAAGAAACATTCCATGCGATGAAATTGTACAACTATGTTCTCGAAAGAAGCGGCAATATTGTTCTTTCGCAAATCGACACACCGCCGCAGAATTTTAAATCCGCTCTCGATGTATGCGAGCAGACCTATGAGCACGAAAAGCTTGTAACCAAATCAATCAACGACCTTATGGACATTGCCATTAAAGAAAACGACCATGCGACATCGAGTTTCCTTAAATGGTATGTTGATGAACAGGTTGAGGAAGAAGCAACGATATCAAAGCTTGTAAACAGAATGAAACTTGTCGGCGATAATGTCGGCGGACTATTTATTATTGACCAGGAGCTTAAAGCCCGCGTCTTTACTCCTCCTGCGACGGCATAACAAAAGCATCTTACAAAAATACAAAAGTCTGACCCGCTGCTGCGGGTCAGACTTTCTCATAATAGCACACAAATCTTTTACAAACAGTTTTCCAGTTTATGAAAAAGCTTTATAGTATCCTTTTTCTCTGAAACAGAAAGTTTTTTTTGAATTGTTTGTTCACACTCGTTCAGCACAACCTCAATTTTCTTCCTCACCCGTGCCCCTTTCGGTGCGAGTTTAAGAATTACATTACGTCTGTCTTCTTTTGAAACCTGCTGTGCGAGGTATTTGTTTTTAATAAGCTTTTCCACCACGCGGCTCCCTCTCGATGCAGAAAGCCCCATATTCTTTGAGAGAGCATTGCAGTTGCATGGCTCCCCGGGTCTCATTGCGAGTATGCCCCTGTATTCGGCGGGGGACAGGTTAAATTCATGCCTTATTGTCTCTTCCTTGTCAAGGCATTTGCCTTTTATTCCTATTATCAGGTCTATTATTCTGTCTGCCATTCGTTTAATTTTTATTGTGGATAATTGTTATTAGCAAATTATAAAATTTTTATTCAATATTCAATATTCAGATATTTGTTTTAATTGCCGCAAACCTGATTACATCAGCAGGTCCTTTGTGATAATCTCCCTCTTTCAGCTCAATGTGATATTCGGAAAGCTCGGAAATATTTAGTCCACAGAAATCATTCCGGAAATCATCAATGCTATACAAAGCATTTAAATCCTTGGGACCGCCAGAACTATTGTGTATCTGGGCTTTGCTGAATGCCTCTATAATCAGCGTCCCGCCGGTTTTTAAAGATTTTATTATTGACCTGTGTACATTTTCTCTTAAACCCTGAGCAAAATGAACAAAAACAAGAGCAGCCGCATCGTATTCCTGCTCGGGATATTTATAATCGGCAGTAGAAGAGACTATGTAATTAATTGTAACGTTATTTTCTTCTGCTAATTTTATTGCTTTAATCTTTGCCTGCTCGCTGAAGTCTATTGCAGTCACATCCCAGCCTTTCTTAGCCGCATAGACGGCATTCCTGCCCTCGCCCTCGCCGGGCAGGAGAAGCTTCCCGGGCTGCAGCTTGTCTATCCATTGTTTAAAGAACCCATTCGGCTCTTTGCCGTAAACGTAATGCTGCTCTGAATAACGTTCATCCCAGAATTTGTTTTCCATATCAGCAGCCTCCTATAATTCTTTTTGACTTCTTCTCGCCCGTGTTTATCATTTTCTTGTTTGCTTCAATAAGTTCGGGAAGTTTCTTGCTTGCCTTTTCTCTGAAGACATAAGTCGCCTGCATTTGTCTCGTTTCTGCTTCCGGCTTTTTAAAGTTTAAGATTATATTCTTAAATTCTTCAATGCCTCCTTTTAAAACATAAATGTCTTTATAGCCCAGCTCTACGGCAATGTATCCCAGCTTCTTTCCTTCCTCTTCGTTGTTAGTTACGATAACATTCTTCATTCCTTTTATCGCAAGTTTCTTATGAATATCTTTTCCGAAAAGATTATCCGTTGTCCAGTTTGTAGAGTTTGGAAGTTTCAGTTCATTATATTCTTCTTCTTTTCTGAAATCAAATATCTGCAGCGTTCTGTCATTATCAATTATCCTGAATGCAAGCTCATCAGAATCCATCATTTCAAATTTTGATTTTGAAACAACATCAGGATTGTTTGCTTCTTCTTTTAATGCCGTTTGTCTTTCGGGAAAAGCAAACGCTGAAAGTCCAATAATAATCGCAATTCCCGCAAGTCCGTAATAAAGTTTAAATGGCTGAAGTGTCGGATCTACATATCCCCTGTTATTCCTTTTTTCAATCATTGTTGTTGCTATAAATGCCGTTACAGCCATAAACACGAGTAAGAAGGCAAACAACTCCTGAGACATTCCAAGCAAATCGAATATTCTAATGTTTCCCCAGGCGCCTGCTTTAAACAATGTTTCAAAAACGGGATATCCCTCAGCAAACAAAAATATACCTATAAATGAACCGCCTATGAAAAACATAGCGTCCACCTTACCTATTGCAGCGCTGCAGATGCTCGTTCCCGGACAGAAACCGCCTATTACAAACCCCAAACCCATTATTAAACCTCCTATCAAAGCAGACCAGATAAAAGTCGGATTAACATAAATCAGGTTTAAATCAACCAAACCGTAATGACCCAGTATAATCAATCCTATTGCCGCGGTTACCCCGCCTGTAAAAAATACTCGCAGCACAGTAAAGTCATACCCATAAAATAAACCTACAAGTTTTTTTGATGATGAAAACCCCGCCTGCTCGAGTATGAAGCCAAATGCTATTCCTATGATTAATGCTACAACAAGGTTTAATTCGTTTCCAATTATATCAGGAACTAATGGTGCCATAATTATACCTCCTTCTCTTTATATCCAAAGTTTTCTGAAAAAATACGCGAAGGCATAAGCTCCCCCGAATATTGCCATCATTGTTATAATACCGCCTGCCGATAAAACTGCCATTCCGCTTAAAGCCGCACCGCTCGTGCATCCGCGCCCAAGCTGTGCACCGAACCCAAATAGAAGCCCGCCGATAATCGCACCGATTATGCGTGTTCGTGCTTTTATCTTCGGGGAGTGTTCAAGCGTTAAACTTAATCTGTTAGATACCAATCCGGAAATAAACCCGCCTATCAATACACCTATTACCTCAAATACAAGCCAGCTCTTTAAAGGGTTGCCGGCATGCTCCTCGGCGTATTCTTTGTAAAAGTGCGTGCTTTCCGTGTGTGCAGGGACAATGGTGTTCATAGTCGCTACTACAGCGCTTTTTACCGCTCCGCTTGCTCCAAGTCCGCGGCCTGTTATGAATATCGTAATCAGCAGAAGCAGTCCAAGAAGGAATCCTGCTAAATAAGGATTCATATATTTTGTTGTATTCATATTATGTTTTGCTGTTATTGGTTTCTAAATTATTCTGATTTACTGTTTCTTCTTCACCCTCTATTTCTTCATATCCAGTAAGCATTGCTTTCAAATTTGATGTTAGAGTTGTTCCCGTTGTGATTAAATACAGGTGTGTAACTAAAAATGCAATAAGCATTATCGCTCCCGCCGTATGTACTACCGCTATTATTCCCAGCGAGTCTATGTTAATGCTTGCAGTCGTCTGGTTCTGCGAGTATCTGTAAAACATGTACAAAAGCCCCGATATAACCACAATAGGAATCACAAGAATTTTTAATCCGAAGTAAACTAATTTCTGCAATGGATTTAATTTGCTCAATACAGTCTTCTTTGTCGGATGGCTTGCATTTTGAAATATTCCGAAAAGATAGTAATGCAGTTGTGCTTTTATGTTTGTTAAAGTCGGAATGTATTGCCTCCACTCGCCCGTTGTAAAATGCCAGAATATTGCGAATACAATCAGCGCAATAAAACTGTATGCCGCAACATTGTGATATGTAACAGCATTCTCAAACCCGAAGAAACTGTATGTTCCGTGTATTTCAAACCCCGTTGCCGCAAGAAAGAAAATTAAAAGCGCCTGCATCCAGTGCCAGAACCGCTCAAATGATTTATATATTAATACGTTTTTCGACATAATCTTATTTCCCGTTTTTGTGTTTTTTAGATGACCTGTATCTCAGCGTTCCGTGAATTGCTATTCCAGCAAATGTCGCGATTATAATTGCCGTGCCCGTGTTATCAACATACTTGTTATAGTCCCTTCCCGGTATGTAGAAGTCCTTAAGGTTTGCGATTCTGCTGTCTGTTCTCGTATGGCAGTCGGTGCACTTTAAGGTTGAGTCTTTCGAGGATACCATGTGGTTTATCGGCCAGTACATTTCTGTGTTGATAAAAGAGATTTTTCCGCTGAATGGAAGGTTAACATCTTTCATGCCGACCTCAGAAGCCCTTTGCCAGTCGAAATCCTTCCAAAGCGCTCCTTCGCCCTCTTTGTCCGCAAACAATTTCGGTTGTATGAGCATTTTATTCACAGGGTCGTATGGCTGTCTGGCTCTGTGAATTTTAACAGGAATAATCTTTGACTCTTTATCGTCATAAGAACCGAGCAGTTTATTAATCACTAAAGGATTTGTTGTATCGCTTATCGTGTCTCCTAATAAATAATGCTGTGCATTACCGTTAAACCATATGTATTCGGGCTTTAAATTTTTCCCCCATTTAAAACTTCCTTTAATCGATAAATATGTGTGATTGCCGTCGGCATCGTCTTCTTCATAAGGTTGTCCGTCTTTTAGCTTTCCCGCCGTTGACCAGTCCCAGTCAGTTTTTGTCGCATTAACTTTTGCATAAACAGGAATGTGGCATGTCTGGCAGGCAACTTTTAAATTATGCTCGTTTAAAACAGAACTCTTGTGAGGACTTTCTGTGTGGCACTGCTCGCACGTTGAACGGTTCCTGTTCATCGATGACAGCGAATAAACTTTTCCAAGCATGTTATGTTTTTCTGTTAAGTGGCAATCTACGCACTGCAGATTTTTACCGTCTGTTGCCATGTGAACATCTATCGACCTATCAGGTTCAAACATTGACTTCTCCAGGTCGCCGTGCTTAACGTTGTTACCGCCTCCCCCGAAGAAATGACAAACTCCGCAGTTTGAACGCTTCGGCTTGCCGACATTCTGCGCAATGTTGCTCAGATGAATTTTGGGGTCAGGATATCCCGACATTTCATTTCCCTTTGCATACGTTTCCGTGTTATCGTGACAAACAAGGCAGTCAATATTATTCTGGTCTGTATAAGTAAAAGTTTTATCCGACATCCCGAATCCGATGTGGCACTTTGCGCAGCTTTGTTCATTGCCCTCAACCCCGATGCAAAAATTATTGATAGCATTCTTCTTGCCGATTGATATGATGCCCCTTCCTCTTACGTATTCCTCTCTTTCCCAGTTCCAGTGGCTCGAGTTCATTACCTCGGTGTGTCTGTCTGTGTGGCAGTTGTTGCATGCCGCGGTTACTTCCTGAGGCGTCGAAAATTCTTTTTTCAGCGCATCTAACTTTGAATGGTCGGTTGAAGGCGTGTGTTTAACCGAATACTTTTCTCTTAGAAGTTCAACCTTTTCTCGCTCCTGCTGCTTTGGTATCAGAAATACCGCAGCGGATATAACCACAAGAGCAAATAATGTAATTGCAATAAAACCCTTTTTCATGGGAATGTAATCCTGTATAGATTTATATAAGTAAAATTAAAATAATTCTTATGCTGGCGTAAGATTCTCTTTAGGGAAAATAATCTTACCAATTTGTTAATATCCAATCTCATTCGATATAATGAAACATAAATAATACTTGTTATTAGCAAATTATTTATATTGAAATTAATTGTCAATGGAAATCAAAGGCTCTTGTTGGCTATTAGCAGCCCTCACCTCTGTCATCTCCTCACCTCTGTCATCCCCGAGTGCTCTTATCGGGGATCTTATCACGATAATTAAATCGACTTTCCTATTTACATATCGACAATAGACACATCTTCAAGCATGTTCTTCTCTGTGTTCTCAGGGAACTCTGCGGTAAAAAGCCTCATCATTTTTTGTCTTTGTTCTATTCCATCCCCTGTTTTAACATCTTTCACCTTTTTTTAATCTGTTCTATTCTGTTTATCACATTTTAAATCACTGTCTTTACTTGGATAGTTGCATAATTGCATATCTGCCGCTGTGTACCATTACTCTTCATCATAACACCTTAGTCCTTATATAATAGCTTTCTGTTTTTGTATATATACCAGATACCCCACAATCCATAAGCAGTAAATACAATTAGTAGTATTGTATATGAAAAATAATTTGAAAAGTAAAACCCGGGAGTTCCTTTAGCAAAAAAGAAAAAGAATAATGAAACCATTGGCCAATAAGCTGTAATTCCTAAAGCACATAGCATTGAATAAACGCCCCATTCCTTTTTTAGCCATAATCCTATAAGCCCAAATACCAATAAAGGAATGTATATAATTGTATCGCCTAATCCAAAGGCTTTGTTTACGGCAACGGCCGTTTCTCCCACTACATTCACTGGTTCTTGGAGCCCTAACGAAACCGGAAAATCATAATTGATAAATGACATCATTTGTCCAAGAATAAGACTTGCCAAAAGAAGCAATCCCGTGATTATTAAAATCCAAAACCCGGGTAATTTATTTTTATTTAAATTCTTCATACCTTCTTTAAAAATTATTTATAAATAATATTACGCTCTCTCAAGCACACCTATATGTGAAGTGATTGGTTTGTTTACTATCTCTTCAACAACTTTAAGCCCGCTCTGCCCTGCAAGCACGCGAAGCCCCCCTTTTAAAACATAAGACTTGAAGTTTCTGTAATGCTCTCTTCCCGCAATAAACTCAACAACTCCATTTATAAAATCCGTAAAACCTCCGCTTCTTGGAACGAAGTAATCAACTATTATTATTCTTTCGGCATGCCGTGAAAGCAATCGCAACAAAGGAACCCTGTCCGGCTCATCTATTTCGTGAACGACATAAGAAAGAACTGCATAATCATACCTTGTTTCGTTTTCTTGAAGGTATGTGTATGCATCGGCATGAATAAACTTTATTTTCTCCGGATTATCCGCCGTGAGTTTTTTCCTTCCAGCATCGATATTCCTAATGGATAAATCTATTCCGGTATAACTTCCGTATTTATCGCTAAGCCGAGCCGCCATCCTGCCCGTTCCGCATCCCACATCTAAAATGTTTGAATATTTATTTATTATTTTTCTTACTTCTTCAAATGCCTCGTCCTGATTTGGCGCTATCACTTTGTCATAGAACATTCCGTCATACCAGTGATTCTTGTTTTCCATTTATCAGTTTACAATTTCATCAAAATATTTTTTATCAAGATGTTTCGGAGTATATGTTTCACCCCGTCTGCTTATGTTTCTCGTAAAAGCCCGAAGATGATTTTCTGATGCTCTTTGCAAATTGTTATATACAATAGCTATATCCTTGTTGTCAGTGTTCTTAACTGCCTCCATCAAGTCTTTAATGTCAACCTCTTCAATCTCCGCCCCAGCCTTCAAAGCATCAAGTGCCGATTTATTTCCCTGCTCAATCAATGATAAATACAGATTCTTAATTTTTTCATTCTTAAACTCACCCGTTTTCAAACCGCTCACAGGATTTGCTATTCCGTACTTGTTTAGAATTGATTCTATTGCATCCATATGCCTCTGTTCTGCTTTCTTTATATTGCCAAATGGTCTCAGCCCCCATTTATCGAACAGGGTAACGTAAAAATCTCTTGCCATCTTTTCTTCTTCTATCATGTACAGCATTTCTTTCTCTTCTCCTGCTGAAACATCCTGCTTTGGTAAATCAACCGCATAATTGCACGAATGTTTTTCTTGTGCTTTTGCTTCTTCTGTAAATAAATATCCGTTAATAAATCCCGCGAATATTATCATCGAAAAAATCCCGAAAATAATTTTTGTCTTCATAATCATTAAATATTTGTATTTTAATATAAGTTTTAAATTCATAACTCACAACTCTTAATATTATAACTCATACTTCATATTTGCTTCTTCTCATACTTCATACTTCATAACTCATAATTCATAACCGTCTCTTCTTTCTCTTCAATTTCCATACCAATCTTTCATGTTTAAAACTATCCCAATCCGCAGTTTCCGTAACCATTAAATACCAAGATCACGAATATTTGCATGTTTTCTCTAAATATTCCGACAATTCTGCCGTTAGCAGATTAATCTAAGCCAGTAAACTGTTTCTGGCTTTGCATTCTGGCGGGCATTTTGAAGTACTTCACTGTCAATCAGGCGTAAACTTTGATATAAGACAAAGTTTGATTTAACCGCTTAACCGCTGCTTTAGTGTAGGTGATGTTATGCTAAGTATTAAATTTCTACATCAAGCTGTCTTCCTTCTTCAAATGCTTTTTTATCCATTCCGGAACCAAAAGCAATTCCAATTGCTAACCCTATTGGTAATCCAATACCTAAAAAGGCCATATTTCCAAGGCTAGCACCAAAAGCAGCACCAATCGGAATACCAAATGCAGCCATTCCAAGACCTGCCCAGATATTTCTATAGTAGTTTTTTGGCACCAGCTTAAGTTCTTTTTCAAGCATTTGGATAATCCTTGATTGTATCTTCTTTATTAATTTTCTCATATCATCTTCTGAAATAGAAGTTGAGTTCATCTTGTCAATGTCTTTATTAATAGATATCACCGGTCCATCAGGCAAATCCCTTTTTCGCAATTCAAATAATAGTTTATCAAACTTTACATACGTTTCTTTAAGTTTAACACTTTTCTCAATGTCTGGTTTTGGATTTAATTCATTAATCTTCATTTGTCAGTTTTTAAAATATTAAACATAACAGTTGTCAATATGGCCAGCGGCGGTTTGCTGGCCTCCTTCCTGTCCGCCGACACAAACGTCGAAGCGGGGTAGAATCCTTCAAATTATTACAGTCCCCGCCATTGGCTATATTACGTGTTGTGCGTTCGTGCTTCTATATATTTAATCCAGTCTCTATATTTTTCGATAATTCGCTTATAAAGCGTGCCATTGGTGCTCCATCAATCACATCATGGTCTAAAAGAATTGACATCTTTAGCATTTCTCTTATTTCTATTCTATCTTCAATTACTGACGGTTTCTTAATTATCGAACTTATACCAAAACAAATAGGATGTACTGAAATAGGTATAAACCACCCATTTACTTTTCCCATCATTCCAATTGAGGTGAATGCAACATTTCCCATTTTCCTAAAAGCTAATTTTGGGTGCTTTAATAAAAATCTCCAAAATTTTCTTCTGATAAATCTTGGAAGTAAATAGTAAATTCTATCTAATTTTTGAGTTTTCTTCAGAAGTACAATATCTTTTTCTGTAAATTCTGTATTTTTTGCCTCAGAAATTTGCTTTGTTATAGATTCAACACTTACCACATTTGCTTTTTCAATAATCATCGGAATAGGCACTTTTGTGCCTTTTATATCTTTTTCTACAACAATTGAGACATTTATATCATCAAAAATTATCTGTTTGTTTTTTCCAATCAGATATGAGCTTGATGTTTCATATTTCTTTATAGTACATGCAATTACATTTATCAGCCAGGAATTAAATGATATTTTATTAGAATGAGTATTATTATACTCTCTAATCCTCTTTCTACTCAATGTAACATCAACTTCAATTAATCCTGTAATATGATGTTTCTGTTTTCCTATCTCACAAACATCAATGCTAGCTACTCTTGAATCTGGGAATCTATATATTTTAAAATTTGTCATCTATATAGTCTTTTATTTAGAATGACGTTCAACGTTTTGGCCCTTGGCGCAGTGGTGGATTTCGGAGCACTTCATTTTAACACACTACAAAAGTTGAAGCGGGATAAAATGTTCAATTAACCACTTCACCCGCCATTGAGCCAAGCTCTTGTTACCGGTTGCCCTATTGTCGGCTGAAGTACTCATGAAAAAAGTGGTTTTCGCATGTTAAGAGGAAATGATTTTGAAATTGTGTTGCGTTGAATTGTGGGTCAATGTCAACAAGTAAGACTTTCTTGCTGTGAATTCTTGCAATTATGTAAGAAATATTTACAGAAAGAGTTGTCTTGCCAATACCACCTTTCATGTTAATTACTGGAATTATTTTACTCATATTTTTTGTTTACTGATTGTTTAATCTCTTTTATTCAATACAGTATCTATTGGTCTGCACTGTCGTCATTGGGTTACCGATAACGGTTCAATTTCACGAATGTTAATAAAAATATATTGAATATATTAAAAAATCAATATGTAATACTGCGTAATAACTATCCATTATTTATTCAAGCGAATGTTCGCAAATGTCATGTTAGCATAAGGCCTTCTGTACTCTGTACTTGCAAACCATTGTCAGTATTGAGTTTCTGTGTCATTGGCGTGTTGGTTGTGCGTTGCGTTTTTTATTCTTTTGAAGGGTCAAAGAATTCTTTAAAACCATTTTTGTCTGCGTTGGTTTTGCAAGTTCTTATGCAAACCTGGGCTTGTGTGTCATCTTATGTGGTTTGCATATGTGCTCTCAAAATGCGTTGGCTAAAACACAACCTTCACATCTTCTTTATAGTTCTGTAATGTTCCGTTTAGGCTGGCTGTCCAACCGTCAATAAATACATTACCATTTTTAATGGCATTTGAATAATCGTCACTGGTTATTTACTCGCTGTTGGAATTATGCAAAAAGTTTTGTTAGTAACTATTTAAACAAGATTTCTTTATTCTATTCTCATTGTAATATTGATGCAAAACAAATAATTCTTAATCAAATTAGAGATTACTTCTTTTACTAACAGCCATTAACTTTCAACTATAAGCTAATATTCTCCCTCCATTAATAGTCACAACATTTTCGGAAACTCTGATATTTTTCCGTCAAACCGAAGCATCATTTTAGTTTTTATAAATTTTCAAATATTTTAAATCCACGTTTTATCATCTTTCCTCATTTTTGAAAAAATATTTTTCTCATTTTCTGCGTCAGAGTTTTCGTTTCCGTTGTGATTAATAATGAAAGTCCTATCTTCTAAAATCAGATGTTATTTATTAACTAAAAAACATTGAACTTTCAACCAACATGCTCCCTTCATTATTAATCACAACATTTTTCGAAATTGTGCCACGAAAATTCTCATTTTAAAAATATTTTTCCCTTTAAAAAAATCTTTTTCTTAAAATAAACCCCTGTATTTTCTCTCCCTTAAAATCCGCACAAAAAAATCGACAAAAAAACGCCGTGTCCAAGTTTTGGTTTTTGTTGTGATTAATAATGAAGGGAGTGTGTAAAATAGGTGATAAAATTTCTCTGTTATTTTTTAAATATTGAATCCCTTAAAACGTTCTGAAATTGCACTTTCGCTTTTTCTTAATCTTGCACCCTCCTTGTACTCAAATTGGTCTTAATATTCAGTTGCTTTAAAAGTGCTTTTTTTCGTTTCTAAATTGTAATTAATTTTTTGCTATAATCAATTATCAATTATTTTCTCTGGCTCTCTGGGCACTCCGCGGAAAAATATTCTCTCTTAACAATTATAAAATCCGCGTTCTATTCCTTCTTCTGAGTTAAAATTATATTTTGTTCAACAAATTGTTTTACTCTGTCCCCCTGGGCACTCCGCGGAAAAAACATTCTCTTCAAATATAGTCTTGTAAACCAGTTATTTCAGTGTGCCCCTTTTTCTTTGCTCCATCTCTAAAAATCTATTTGCTGTTTATTCATTTTTTCGTGACCCGTTAATTGCTAACTTAAAAGGTAACTTAATATTATTCGTATGAAATTCTTATCGTCTATCTCAATATTTGTTGCACTGCTGCTTGTGAATATTTCTCTGGCTCAGCAAACCCCTTTGCCGACTCAGACTTCATCTATCTTTTCCGGCTCAGGCAACTGCGCAACTTGTCACACCGGTGATGGAATAATACTATCGGAAAACGGTGTAGATATTTCACCCGTTACTTACTGGCGCTCATCTATGATGGGAAATGCGTCTAAGGACCCGTTCTGGCGGGCAATCGTGGCCGAAGAAATTCATACTCATCCGCAATTCCAGTTTGTTATAGAAAGTACTTGTACGAAATGTCACGCTCCGATGGGACACAGGCAGGCAATACAGAATGGCGATTCAGGTTACACAATGACACAAATGAAAGCAGACACGCTTGCTAACGACGGCGTTAGCTGTACTTCATGCCACCAGATTAAAAACACAAACTTCGGTTCTTCATCAAGCTATAGCGGTGGATATAACATAACCACTGAGCGTATTATTTACGGTCCTTACCCGAATCCCTTCACTCAGCCTATGGTCACATTCGTTAATTATTTCACAATGCATTCGCTTAATATGAACAATTCAGAACTTTGTGCTACATGCCATACATTGTTCACTCCCACTATAAATTATGCAGGACAAATCGTCGGATCATTTCCCGAACAGACACCTTACATAGAGTGGAAAAACAGCATGTATAAAACATACAACATCCCATGCCAGACATGCCATATGCCTATTACGAATACACCGATTGATATTTCCACTATTCCCCCATGGGATACAACCAAAAGAAGTCCTTTCTGGAAGCATCTATTTAGCGGCGGCAATAAATTTATGAATAGAGTCCTGAAAAATAATATTGATTCGCTCCGCTTGTCTGCTTCAGGACCAAACTTTGATACTACATTGGTTTACACAGAAAAGATGTTAAAGGAAAGCGCCGTGAATATTGCCATTACACCCTCATACAGCGCAGGGTTTATGAACATCGGCGTAACTGTTGAAAATCTTACAGGACATAAAATACCAACGGGCATTCCGTACAGACGAATGTGGGTTCATTTAAAAGTAAAAGACCAGAGTAATAACACAGTCTTTGAGTCCGGAAACTGGAATGCTCAGGGCGAAATCATTGGTCTGGATTCGCTTTACGAACAGCACTATTCTGAAATTACTAACCAAAATCAGGTTCAGATATATGAAGGTGTTTTAAAAGACGTTAATGGGAATTTCACTTTCAACCTGTTAAGAACTGCGGCTTACTTAAAAGATAATCGTCTGCCGCCCAAAGGATTTAATACATCCCATCCAAGCTATGATACTGTTGCTATTGTGGGCGGTGCAGTTAACGACACAAACTTTAACAGACTCGGCGCCGCGCAGGGTACTGGCAAAGATGTTATTTATTATAAAGTACCTGCCGCAGGCGGGGCGCAGTTTACAATTTCCGCCGAACTCTGTTATCAGACTGTTACATCCGGATTAGTAAATTATATTCAGGGAATCAGTTCGCCCGATATAGAGAAGTTTGTAGCCCTTTATAACGCAGCAGATAAATCTCCTGTTATAATGAAATCTGTATCATCACCTTTCATAACAGGTATTAACCCTGTCTCCGGCAACACACCTTCATCATTTAAACTTTATCAGAATTATCCGAATCCGTTTAACCCGTCAACAAAAATTAAGTTCGACGTTCCGAAAGGTAATGAATACGTAAGTCTTAAGGTTTATGATATTCTCGGTAAAGAAGTCCGGACACTTTTTGCAGGTTATTTAATTCCGGGCTCTTATGAATCCGACTTTGATGCTAAATCTCTTTCTTCAGGAATGTTCTTCTGTGTCTTGCACTCAGAAAGTTTTTATGAAATCAAACGTATGATGTTTATCAAATAACGATTAAAGCGTTGTACCCGTTTTAATAAAACAACACTATAACTTAATGACTTATAGTGTTGTTTTAATAAGTAACCTCATTATAAGTACTCTGCTTCCTTTATCTTATAAAGTGTTTATTAACGTTTATCACGAATGGCTGTGGTATAAACTAAGAGCAAACAACAAAGTAACACCTATTAAAAATGACAGACCGTGAATAATATTGTTTTTTATGGTTGTGTGTTTATTAACTTCTGGAATTAAATCTGTTGCTCCAATATACAGGAAGTTTCCCGCCGCAAATGGTATAAGAAATGATACTTCAATTTTATCCGCAATAAAATAAGTGATGAACCCGCCGATTAAAAACGTAGAAGATGAAAGCAGATTATAAATTAATGCTTTCTTCTTATCCCATCCCGCGTGTACAAGCGCTGCAAAATCGCCAAGCTCCTGTGGAATTTCGTGGAAGACAGCGCCCAACCATGCGATTAAGCCAAGATTAAAATCTATAAGAAACAGCCCCGAAATTGACAAACCTCCTATTAAATTATGAAGCCCGTCTCCAATTAATATCAAATAGGACATAGGCTTTCTGCAATCGCTTTCCGCTTTTTTACAGTGATGATAATGTAAAAACTGCTCTAATACAAAGAAAAGACTAAAGCCTGAAGCAAATATTAAGAAGAACATTTTGACATCTTTAAAATGATTTAAACCCTCTGGAATCATCATAAAAAAGGCGCCGCCTATGAGCGAGCCCGCGGAGAAGGCAACAAGTGGTAAAAAAAGTTTTGACTGCGTTTGCTTTTTAAATAGCATAATGACTCCGCCGGACAGAGAAACCACACTTATTAAAACACCAAAAATTATTATTGTTAATAAATCATTCATTTTTTAAAACTTTTGATTTTATAAAATTATATAAAATTCTCCAATCCTGAAAAATAAAACAAATACTGCCCCAATAATACTTGCAGAGCCAATTCCGACTGGACAGACCGAAAATGCTACATACAAACCGGTAAAGCCGAACCATTTTGATACCACTTTTATTGTGTATCCTATAGGGGATAGTTTAACAGAATTATTTTCAACCATGTTTATTTTTTTAATATGATTATGTATCATATTTGATTACTAATTTCAATTATTACCGTGTTTATGTTCACGTTCGTGATGATGTTCGTGATCTTTACATATTTGACCGTTGTCCTTAATATTTCCCTTTAGCCATTCGCTCAAAACATTTTGAATATCCCCGGAGCACCCTCTGACAACCGTTATTCCGCTGTTGTTTAATTTGTTTACTGCTCCGCTGCCAATATTTCCTGCAAGCATTATTTTAACACCTGTTTGTGATAACTTCTTATCAATATCGGACTGACAACCGCATCCGTTGGGAGATGCTATCATTTCTTCGCATATAACATCTTTCTCTGCATTTGTTGTATAAACCATAAAATATTCACAATAACCATAATGATCATCAATTTTACCCGAATAAGTAGGAATTGCTATTTTCATGTTTTGTTTTCCTTTAAGTAAGATTAATTGTAAGAATATGTTTTATTAAATTTTAGAAAATGCTTGTTCTAGATCGGAAATTAAATCTTTGACATCTTCTATACCCACTGAGTATCTTACAAGTCCGTCTGTTATCCCTGCTTTAATTTTATCTTTCGCTGAAATTTTAGAGTGTGTCATAGAAGCCGGATGTTCAATTAAAGACTCAACTCCTCCCAAAGAAACTGCAAGCATTGCAAGTTTAACATTATTCAATAAAGTTTTTCCTGCTTCAAATCCACCTTTTAAGCCAAAGCTAATCATTGAGCCAAATCCGTCCATCTGTTTTTTAGCAAGTTGGTGCTGTGGATGAGATTTAAGTCCAGGATATTTTATCCACTCTACTTTTTCATGCTTTTCAAGAAATTCTGCAATTATCATAGCGCTTGCTTGTGCTTTTTCTATTCGAATACCAAGTGTTTTAATGCCTCTAATTACAAAATATGCCTGGTGTGGGTCCATATTACAACCAAGGTTAATCATAGTTGATCGAAGTTTTTTATACATTGATTCTTCTTTAGCTACAACGATACCGCCAACAATATCAGCATGTCCATTAATAAATTTTGTTAACGAGTGTAAAACAATATCAGCGCCAAACTCCAGAGGTCTTTGCAAGTAGGGACTTGAAAAAGTGTTGTCAACAACCATTATCAAGTTATTGTCTTTTGCAATTTTTGCACAAGCCTCTAAATCACTTATTTCTATTGTGGGATTTGCAGGAGTTTCCAAATACAATACTCTTGTATTTGGTTTAATTGCTTTAATAATATTTTCTATGTTTGAAGAGGTAACATATGACGACTCTATACCAAAGCCTGAATAATACTCTTCCATAACAACCCTTGAAGGACCATAGACAGCATCTGAGCTAATAATGTGGTCACCTTTTTTTAACAACCCCATATAAACAGTATTAACTGCTCCCATTCCCGAGCTTGTGGCTATACCACCAAAACCCTTTTCAAGATCAGTAATAATGTTTTCAAGAACTTTGATTGTAGGGTTCCCCAGTCTTGTATATATATAGCCGTCGCTTTCTCCGTTAAAACAAAGTGCCGCCTCTTCTACGCTTTCAAATTGAAACGTAGAAGATTGAAATATTGGAACGTTTACGCATCCCGATAGATCTTTGTAACCGCCTCCATGAATAAGCTTAGAATTAATCCCAAGATTTTTTGTGTCCATTGTTCGATAGTTAATTTGTTAAATGTTTTATAATTATTTAATTCTGTTACAACTTAATTGTTTTCTTTAACCATTTATTGTTATGATGCTCTGACAATAGGTGTGTTTTCTCTTGAACTCTCTAAAGTTGTTGCAAAACACTTTTTAAACAATATTTATAAGAATGATTTATTCGCTTGACTTGTTAAATATTATTACATAAATTAATTATGAACATATGTTCATAACAAAATAATAAAACATAATTAAAAAACAAATGGTAATCGCAGTAGCCATGGATAAAATAATTCGGTATAAAAGTGATAAATGTTAACTGTCTTTAGACTTGAAATGAAGGGGTATAAAATGACTAATATTAAGCAATGGTTTAAAATAAAGGCGGCAGCAATATGTGATTTACTTGAGAAGAATATTCTTTCGAATAAATCTCTTAAATGTAAAGTAGTATTCGGACCTATCCGTTCAAGAAGACTTGGATATGTTCTTGGGGTAAACAATATAAAACCAAACGTTTGTTCATATAATTGTATATATTGTTCCTCAGGCAATAAAAACTGCTGTTCAATATGTACAAACAGTTGTCTTTCTCCGTTCGAACTTCATCTTTCCGTAAAAAACAAATTAAATGAAATAGAAAAACTAAATAAGAAAATAGATTACATAGTGTTTACCGGAAGTGGCGAACCCGCACTTGATACAGAATTATCAAAAGAAATATCAATATTAAGAGATTTTGGTTATAAAATAGCTGTTTTTACGAATGCGTCACTTATTTGGAATAATCATATAAAAGAAAACATTAAATTCGCCGATTATGTATCTGTTAAAATTGACACCGTTAATCCGGAAACGTGGCATAAAATTAACCGTCCTCATAAAAGATTAAGATACGATTTAATACTTGATGGTATCAAAACGTTCTCGAAAGAGTTTAGAGGAACTCTCTCAACAGAAACAACAATCGTTAAAAATATAAACGACAATAATGTAGAGTTAGGAAGACTTTCAGAATACCTTAACACGTTAAATAGAGCAGTATCATATTTTACAGTACCCATATTCCCTCCGGAAATAAATTACGCTGTTAGTCCGGAACCAGAGGACCTTGAGCACTTAAAAATTTTCATAAAGGATAAAATATCAAAATCGACACTATTATGCTGTCCAACAGAGGATGAATTTATTGCTACCGATGATTTTGAAAATGAATTGTTAGGGTTGCTTTCAATTCACCCAATTAGTAAAGAAGCAGTAAAACACTATATAAAAAATAATATTGACTCGAACAAACTCAAAGAAATGATTGACAAAAGAATAATTAGAGAAGTTGAATTTGCTGGAAAACATTATTATATGGAAAATATGGCTTCATAATAACAACTTTTTAAAATATTAAAGACAAGAAATGTTCCTTGACCCGTCGTGTATACCCTGCATTGTAAAGCAGGCATACAATACATCAAATATGTTTACTAAGACAATAAAAAATTGCAACTTAAAATTTTAAAGGAAATCTGTAAAGAAATTTATGGTTTAAGTATTAATAAAAGTGCGCCATATTTTTCATCTAAATCTCAGAAGATTATTGAGAAATATACAGGTTCTACTAATCTATACGATCCCATTAAAGAAAAAAACCTGAGAAAGGTTAAAAGATATTACAAATATGTAAAGATACTTGTTGAGGAATCAAAAGATGAACTGGAGATGTCAATAAGGGCAGCAATAATTGGAAATGTAATTGATATAGGTACTAATCCTGATTTCGAAATGGAACACGAAATAAACAGATTCTTATCCTCTGATATAGAGTTATCCGCCTTAAGGAAATTTAAAAAGGATTTGCGAAGTGCAAAACTGTTATTATACATAGGCGATAATTATGAAGAAGCTTTATTTGACAAACTCCTTATTAAGGAGTTAAAGAATGTGAACACGGTTTTTGCTGTCCGCTCAAGGCAGGTATTAAACGATATTACTTTTAAGGATGCAAAGAAACTCAATCTGGATAAAATTTGCAAAGTAATTGAAAGTGGCAGTACAATTGCGGGGACTGATTTAAAAGAATGTACGCCTGAGTTTAAAAATATTTATAAAAATGCCGATATTGTAATTGCAAAAGGGCAGGGAAATTATGAAACATTGATCGACGAAAAAAGACCAATATACTTTCTCTTTAAAGTTAAATGCGAAGCAATAGAAAGAAGGTCGGGTTATAAAAAGGGGAAAGGTGTATTATTGTACAGTAAAAATTAATCAAATAAAAACAATAAAAAAGTATGGCTGAAAATATAAATATTGGTATCATAATCTGTGACAGATATAAAAGCTGCGCAGGTGGTAAATGTTTCAGGGCAATTAAAGAAAGGTCGGGTGCTTTCGACTTGTATGCAGATAAAGATGTCGAAGTTGTAGGATATACTTCGTGCGGAGGTTGCCCAGGAGGAAATATTGAAAACAGTATGGAAGAACTAAAGAAAAACCAAGTCGATGTAATTCATTTTGCAACCGGAATGCTGGTTGGTTATCCTCCTTGCCCAAACATAAATTACTTCAAATCTTTTGTTGAAAATAAACACGGTCTGAAAGTTGTTGTAGGTACTCATCCTATCCCTGAAAAATATTACTTAACTCATAAAGAAATTAAAACATGGAAATCCGAGGAATGGGTCGATTTGTTAAAACCAACGTTAAGCAGCAAAGAAACAAGGCTAACTTATGATTGAGAAATAGAATTAATTGTTTAATTAGTTACACTATTGCTAAACACTGTACGAATTATGTTAAAAACAAATATTGAAATAAATAAGGTAGAAATTGTGTTCGGTCCCGTACCTTCAAGAAGATTAGGAAGAAGCATAGGAATTAATAATATCCCTTCGAAAACATGCAGCTATTCTTGTATTTATTGTCAAATTGGTAACACAAATAATCTAACAACAAAAAGAAAAGAAATTTTCCAACCCCAAAGAATCTTTGATGAAGCAGCAAAGAAAGTTAAGAGTTTAAAAATTATTAAGGAACATATAGACTATTTAACTTTTGTTTCAGATGGAGAGCCTACACTCGATATTAACATTGGAAAAAGTATAGAAATATTAAAACCTTTGGGAATTAATATTGCAGTTATAACAAATTCTTCTTTATTATGGGACAAAGACGTAAGAAGAGATTTAATGAAAGCTGATTTGGTTTCAGTTAAAATTGATACTGTTATTCCTGACTTATGGCATAAAATAAACAGACCTCATGGAAGCCTGGAACTTGAAAAGCTTTTAAACGGGGTTAAAGAATTTGCAATCACTTACCCCGGGAAATTAGTTACGGAAACAATGCTTTTGAAAGATATAAACGATGATGCTATATCACTAAAAGAGACGGCAAAATTCATAAGCAGTATAAATCCTGCAATACCATATATTTTAATCCCAACGCGTCCGCCTGCAGAAACATTCGTTAAAACACCGGATGAAAAGATAATTAATTATGCTTTTCAAATATTTAAAGATAATATTGAAAATGTTAAACTTGCAATATCAAACGAAGGAACTAACTTTTCGTTTTTATTAGAATCAGAAAAAGAACTTCTTAGTATCTTGGCTGTGCATCCTATGCGTTATGATGCTGTTGATGAATTTTTAAAAAAATCAAATATGGAATCGTGTGCCATTAATAAATTAATAAATAAAGGTATACTAAAAAAGATAAAATATCAAAATAATTATTTCATAATAAACAAAAATCATGGTTTGTTGTGACTTTATTAATAAATCACTTAAAAACAATATGTTAAACTTTAAAACAGGAGATTAAAATGCCAAACTTAAATGGAACAGGTCCGGTAGGAAATGGACCAATGACAGGAAAAAAATTAGGAAAATGCAATAGACCCAATTCAACCATTTCTGATAACTCAGTAACCGATAACAAGGAAACAACATCTGGATTGAAGAGAGATAATTCAAATCGTGGCAAAGGCAATGGTTTCGGCTTTAGCAGAGGTTTTAGTGGCGGTAGAGGATTCGGCTTTGGCAGAGGTTTTGGCGGTGGCAGGGGCAGAGGTAGGGGTAGAGGATATTGTGGTGGTAAAGATTAAATTCTAAATCCGTCTGGTTGTTTTATTGCTTTAGCTTGATAGCAATGTCATTGGTGCACCTGTTATTTTACTTTGTTTTAATCGACTAAGGAAAAAGTGGTATCAGTATTTGGCACGTGTTTTACTCTTGATTTAATAAACATTTATCCATAGTTTAATTATGAACATATGTTCATAACTATTATTAAACTAAATTAAACAACAAATGAAAATAGCAGTAGCGTCTGACAACGGAGCAACAATAACAGGTCATGTTGGGAAATGCGAAATGTTTATTGTCTTTGAGGTTAACAATAAAGACATCACAAACATTGAAAAAAGAGTAAATTCTTATACGATGCACAAAAAGGAAGGTCATCAGCACCACGAACATCATGGCATGGAGCATCATAATCACGAACAACAAGGGAGTGGCAGACATTTAGGAATTATTGAAGGTCTGAAAGACTGTAATTATCTCTTTTGTTGTTCGGGTGGTCCTGGTTTAATCGATGATTTAAATGCTAACGGTATTAAAACGATATTTACGGATGAATTGAATGCAGAAGATGCCGTGAAATTGTTTCTGGATGATAAACTAAAAAGCGATCCAGATAAACAATGCAAAGAACATCGTCACTAAACAATATTGTTCGTTCCAAATAAAATATTCTTTACAAAAGGCGTTGGAAAGCATAAAGATTATATAGCTTCTTTTGAATCGGCATTACGCAACGCTGGAATAGAAATCTGTAATCTTGTAATGGTTAGCAGTATATTCCCGCCAGGCTGTAAAATATTATCTCGTGATGATGGTTTGAAAGAAATATCTCAGGGGCAGATTACCTTTTCCGTTATGGCAAGAAATTTTACAAACGAACCTAACCGACTTATTGCTTCATCGATTGGAGTTGCTATTCCTTCGGATAAATCGCAGTATGGATATCTGTCCGAATATCACCCGCATGGTATCAAAGAATCCATTTGCGGTGACTATGCTGAAGATTTAGCCGCTCAAATGCTTGCATCTTCATTAGGTTTACAATTTGATATGGAAACTAATTGGAACGAAAGAGAGCAGGTTTTCAGAATGTCAGGAAAAATTGTGAAAACATTTAACGTTACTCAAACAGCTAAAGGTGATAAAAATGGATTGTGGACAACTGTTTTATCTGCAGCGATTCTTTTGCCATAATAATTATTATTAGACTTCATTAATAATAAAATTGTTTTTAAATTACATCTAAATTTGAATTCGCAAGTAAACTTTGCCGCTATTATTACAACATTTTAAAACATAGTAAGCACTAAATAGAATAACATTAAATTATGGCACGTCCGATTAAACAAAGAAAGATATTATCACCATATTCTGAGGTTAGTTTTTTTCCCGGAGGAAAAAATAACTCTGATGCCGATAGCGTTTTGTTCCTTGCAGAAGAGTTTGAAGCCATTAAGTTAATCGATTACGAAGGTTTAAACCAGTCCAAAGCAGCAAAATTGATGAAAATCTCCAGACCTACATTTACCAGAATATACAAACGAGCAAGAATTAAATTGTCAACCTCGCTTGTTGAAAAAAGGACCTTAAAACTTTCTGGCAAAAACATTTATTATAGTGGTAATTGGCAGAAATGCCTGGTATGCGAATGTATCTATAACATCGTGAATAAATCAAATAAAGAAGGTTGTCCCCTTTGTAACAGCTATAATTTTGTTAACATTGCAAATCCCAATTAATTGTAGTATGAAAGTAATAACAATAAAAAAAGACAACAAAAATTCTCCCCTTGAAGAGTGTTTTGGAAAAGCAAAGTTTTTCTGCTTCGTCCACGAGGATTCTTGTAAAATTGAGTTTGTACAAAATCCAGGTAAGGATTTAATTAAACACTCAGGTAAAAAGGCTGTTGAATTTTTACATTCAAAAGGTGCTACCTCTGTTATGTCAGGAAATTATGGAATAACAGTAAAAAAAATGCTCGATAGATACAAAATACAAACAGTTATTATTCCCACAAAATATAAAAATTTATTTCAGATTTTAAGAAAACTGAATCATAATTTATCTTAAGTTTTACTGGATATCAAATAATTACCACCCTGTGTTTTATTTCTAAAACACAGGGTGCAAATTTATTTATTTCTTAATTATTTTATCAAGTATTGTCTTCTCTGGAATTTCTTTTGTGCAGAAGAACCAGTCATAGCATTTTATCTTGTCTTTGCTTTCCATTCTTTCTTTTGCCACTCCGCAGGATCCCGCAGTGGGTACTATCACGTCATCACCGGGTCTCCAGTCTGCCGGTGTCGCTATTGAGAACTCGTCCGCTGCCTGCATCGCTATTAACGCCCTGTAAAGCTCGTCAAAATTTCTTCCGAGACTTAGTGGGTAATATATTATCGCACGGATTATTCCTTTCGGGTCGATGAAAAACACTGCCCTGACCGCCTTTGTTGAACTTTCCCCTGGTTGTATCATTCCATACTTCCCGGCAACTTCCATCGTAATATCTTCTATTAACGGAAACTTTACTTCTACATCTTTCATACCTTTGTATTCAATCTTTTCTTTGATGGTTCTCAGCCATGCAATATGACTGTACAATCCGTCAACCGAAAGTCCAACTAATTTGCAGTTTGCCTTTGCAAACTTGTCTTCCATTGTTGCAAACGTCATGAACTCAGATGTACATACAGGCGTAAAGTCTGCAGAATGACTGAATAATATTACCCAGCTTCCTTTATAGTCCGAGGGGAAATTAATATCGCCCTGAGTCGTTACCGCTTTGAATTCAGGGGCGCTTTCGCCGATTCTCGGCATCGCAATTACTTTGTTTTCTTCCATGGTTATATATTTTTAAATTTTTTTAAAATGTGGGTTCTTCTTTATTAATAGTTCAATTACAATCAGTTCCATGCTGATGTCTATGTTGGTGTTGATGGTTATGCTCATGATGATGTTCATGCTCTTGGCACATTTCTCCGTTGTCTTTTATGTTTCCGTTTAGCCAATCATTTAAAACAGTATTCACTTCGCCTGAACACCCTCTTACGACTGCTATACCGTAATTGCTTAACTTGTTAACAGCTCCGCCCCCTATATTTCCCGCAAGCATTACTTTAACGCCTATTTGAGACAGTTTTTCAATTACATCTGACCTGCATCCGCAGCCGTCTGGTGAAGATACTATTTCTTCGTGTATAATTTCTTTCTTATCATTTGTTGTAAACACCTTAAAATATTCACAATGACCAAAATGGTCATCTACTTTTCCCGAATGTGTTGGAATCGCTACTTTCATAATATTTTTCTTTATTATATTTTTAAAAAGTGATTTCTTTGAAAATGAATTTGTCATTCATAAAAATTGTATTCTTTCAGCCAGTCATCGTTATGATACTTCGATAAATATCTCTCTCCCGTATCACAAACGATAAACACTACAACTGCCTTTTCGTCAAGCCCCTTTGCTACATCAAGAGCAGTGTAAGCAGCCGTACCCGAAGACGCTCCGCAAAAGATGCCCTCTTCTAAAGCAAGTCTCTTGCACATATTAATTGAGTCTGAATCTTTCACGCTTACTATTTCATCTACATAATCAAAATTTGTTATCGGAGGAATAATATCCGTTCCTAAACCTTCAATTTGATGTAGCGTTGTTTCTCCTGTGCTTCCTGTCTCTTTATACAGTCTGAAATTTGAACCGACCGGGTCTGCCCCTGTCACTTTTATGTTTGGATTCTTCTCTTTTAAGTATTTTGATACACCCGTTATCGTTCCCGCTGTTCCCACTCCGCAAACGAAATGTGTTATCTTTCCGTCTGTATCGTTCCAAATTTCCGCACCCGTTCCGTAATAATGACTAAAAGGGTTTGCATTATTAGCGTATTGATTCAAATTAATTGCATTCGGTATTTCTTGTGAAAGAGCTTTTGCTTTGTTTCTGTAATAGTCAGGTGAATCAGGCAGGGCTTCTTTCGGTACAATAACAACCTCTGCTCCAAGTGCCTTTAAATAATTTCTTTTCTCCTGTCCGATTTTATCCGTCATAACGAGTATTACTCTGTAACCTTTTACTCGTCCCGCTAAAGCAAGTCCTATACCCGTGTTTCCGCTCGTTGCCTCTACAATCGTCGAGCCGGGTTTTAATAAACCTCTGCTCTCCGCATCTTCTATCATTGCCAGGCCGACGCGGTCTTTTACGCTTCCCCCGGGATTGAAGAACTCTATTTTTGCAAGTACTGTCGCCTTTATTCCTTTTGTAATGTTGTTAATCTTTACAAGCGGTGTCTTGCCTATCAGTTCAAGTATGTTATTGTAATACATTTGTTTATAATTTGCTTTTGTGAAAATATCAGATTAATTCTTTATTCTTTTTAGTTTATTACATTTGGGACAGTTATTGCTTTTTATAATCTTGTCTGTCAGCACAAAATTGTTCTTGCAAATCCTGCACTTGCGGTTGTTCGCTCTTCCAAGAGTATAACTTCCGCCCTCAATCTTTATCGCTTTACCGTAAAGAATTGCTTCTGTAATTTTTGAATGCGCCTTTTCAACAATCCTTCCAAGCGTCTGTCTTGAGATGTTCATTTTCGCAGCTGCTTCTTCCTGGTACAGCTTCTTTATATCGGTCAATGTTATGGCTTCCAGCTCATCAATCGTTAATATTACCTCTTCAAGCTCTCTTAAAGGAATGCCCCTTGGCTTGTAATAGCTTGACTCAGGACTGCACGATACCTTCCTTATTTTCTTCGGTCTTGGCATAATATACAATATGGGCATATGCTCATAATAAATCAAGCCATATTTATTGCCGGTTTTATAAAGCTAATTGTTCTATGTTATAATCTAAATTATTTATAGTTTTGTTTAATCTTATTCTTTAAAATGGATACTGAAATATTATCACGGATTCAATTTGCTTTTACTATAGCTTTTCATTACATATACCCTCCAATTAGCATTGGGCTTGGGGTACTCCTTGTTATAATGGAAGGGATGTACATCAAAACGAAGAATAAAACGTATGAACATATAACCAAATTCTGGATAAAGGTATTCGCGCTGGTATTCGCCATGGGTGTTGCAACAGGTCTCGTTATGGAGTTTGAATTCGGAACAAACTGGGCAACTTATTCACGGTTTGTCGGAGATGTCTTCGGAAGCGCGTTAGCTGCCGAAGGAATATTTGCTTTCTTTCTTGAATCGGGTTTTCTCGCGATTCTTGTTTTCGGGTGGAATAGGGTTTCCGCTAAAATGCACTTCTTTTCGACAATCATGGTCTCTTTGGGCTCTATGATGAGTGCAGTCTGGATTGTTGTTGCAAATTCCTGGCAGCAAACTCCTGCCGGTTATCATATCGTTAACAATGCAGGCGTTATGAGGGCAGAGATTACTGATTTCTGGGCTATGGTTTTCAATCCTTCATCGGTGGAAAGACTTCTCCATACGCTCTCAGGCGCTTGGCTCACGGGTGCCTTCCTTGTTTTAAGTGTCTCAGCATTTTACCTGCTTAAAAACAAGCATCACGATTTCGCTAAAAAATCTATAAAGATTGCCCTCGGACTCGCAATGTTTGCGTCGCTTTTTCAGCTTTTTACTGGTCATCAAAGTGCTGTTGGTATCAGCGAAAATCAACCTGCAAAGCTTGCTGCCTTTGAAGGTCATTACAATACATCGTCTGCACCTCTTTATCTTTTTGGATGGGTTGACGATAGCCGGCAGAACGTTAATTTTGGTATTGCTATCCCGGGTATGCTGAGCTATCTCGTTCATGGAGATTCAAAAACTCCTGTTACCGGCTTGAATGAGTTTAGCAGCGAGGATAGACCTCCTGTAAACCTTGTGTTTCAAACATATCATATTATGGTTTTCATTGGTATGACTTTGATTTTTATAAGCGTGCTCTCAATATTCATGCTTCGCAATGAGCGCCTTTTTAAAAATAAAATTATGCTTAAAGTCCTTATAGCTTCTGTACTTCTCCCGCAGGCCGCAAATCAACTCGGGTGGATATCTGCCGAAGTAGGCAGACAGCCGTGGATAGTTTATAATTTGCTTCGTACAAAGGATGCCTTTTCAAAATCAGTTTCCGGAAGCGAGGTGCTTTTCTCTCTTATACTGTTTCTTCTTATATACGCTCTTTTGTTCTTGCTCTTTTTGTTCTTGCTCGATAGAAAAATTAAACATGGTCCCGGTATGAGTGAGATTTCTGATGAGGTTTATTCTTCTCAGAAAGCAATAATTAAAAACAATTAAATTATTATGGATTTAAATATTATCTGGTTTATTCTGGTTGGAATTTTGCTTACTGGATATGCTATCCTTGATGGGTACGACCTTGGAGTAGGTGCTTTACACCTGCTTACAAAAGGCGATTTAAATCGAAGAATTTCAATTAATTCTATCGGTCCTGTTTGGGATGGGAATGAGGTATGGCTCGTAACTGGCGGAGGAGCACTGTTCGCGGCATTTCCCGATGTTTATGCAACAGTTTTCTCGGGTTTCTATATCGCCTTCATGCTTCTTCTATTTTTTCTGATATTTCGTGCCGTAGCGATTGAATTCAGGAGTAAACAGGAGAATATGAAATGGAGAGCTTGGTGGGATAGAGCATTTAGTTTTTCAAGTATCTTTATCGCTTTGCTCATGGGTGTTGCCTTGGGAAATATTATCACGGGTATCGCAATCGGTTATGACAAAGAATATGCCGGTACTTTTCTCGAACTGTTAAACCCATATTCTTTACTCGTTGGTATTACAACAATCTCATTGTTTATGATGCATGGTGCAATCTATCTGGCTATGAAAACCGAAGGGGACCTGCAAATTCAAACAAGAGGCTGGGTTAATAATACAATTATTTTCTTTACAATCTGTTTTGTCACTACTACTATGGCAACATTAATCTATTATCCTGCTATGGTAAACCACTTTAAAGATTTCCCTCCATTCTTTCTTCTGGCGATCATTACTATGCTTGCAATAGCAAACATTCCCAGAGAAATTCATCATGGCAAGGAGTTTAGAGCGTTTTTGTCATCATCTGCAACAATTGCAATGCTGCTGGTGCTGTTTGCGATAGGCATTTTCCCGAACCTTGTTTTGTCGAACCTGAATCCCGAATACAGTTTGAACATATACAACGCAGCATCTTCGCAGAAAACTTTAATGATTATGCTTATAATGGCGATCATAGGAATGCCCTTTGTAATAACTTATACGGTTATAATTCAAAAAATATATAAAGGCAAAGTTAAAATTGATGAGATGAGTTACTAAAACCCATTCTTTAAAAAGCATGTAGTATCACAAAGATTTTATTTTCATAATGCTAACTAAAAAGGGACTGATGTTTTTATCAGTCCCTTCCATTTTAAATACCGTTCTTTGCGTCAATCAACGGACTAAACACCTTCCGGCCTGCCTGTCGCAGGTCTTATTGCAACCGTCTTGCTTCTTTCTATTGATTGCAGCGCAAGATAGTTATCGCCAAACTTAAGCATGTTCTCTGTCTCATCGTCATACTGTGAAAAATGTCTTTCTTCGTCTTCAACCAGCGTCTCAAAAAGTTTCTTTGAAACCGAATCTGCATTCTGTGCACATTCATTCGCCCATTTGTTGTACGCATCGGCACTGCCTGTTTCCATCTCCTTTGCCATCTTGAGCATCTCTTTTACATCGTGAATTTTCTTTACCTCATTTAAAGCCGCTAATTCAACCTCGCCCTTCAGAAATAATATTCTGTCGGCTAATAGTTCTATATGCATCATTTCTTCTATTGCCGTTTTCTTAAAAAGACTCGCAAGCAGGTCATATCCCTGATCGTCGCAGTGAAAATGAAAATACATATATTGATGAACCGCAGAGAGTTCATCCGCTACTGCTTTGTTTAAAAGCTCAATACTCTTTTCTTTCATTATGCTCCTTTTTAATATTTTAAAATAATTTGTTCTGATATTCTATTTAAATGTTGCCTTAACCTTAAACTCTTCCATATTTATAAACTCATTATAAACCTTCAGAGCCTCCGGAGACGAGTCCACGCGCATATTTGAAATTGACCCGTCTGCATTATCAAAAGATGAATGCCAGTACGAGATGGCTTTCAGTCTCGGAAACTGTCCGCTGAGCACAGTTTCAAATGCGTCCCTTATCCAGTCAGCTTTGTTACCCGCACTCGGGTCCTCAACAACCCCAAACTCTGCTATTGCAATAGGTTTAACCTTTGAAAGTTTTTCAAGCTCCCTGTATGCATTTCTGAAATAAGGAAAGAAAAATGCCCACGGCCAGCCGACTTTCTGCGAACCGTAAACACTCATCCCTAACCAGTCTATATAGTCATCCCCGGGATAATAAGATTTAAATCTGTTCCAGTCTGCGTTTGGCTCTGAGACTGCATTCACGTGATACATCCATGTTAAATTGTCTGCCCCAGCTTCTCTCATCAATTCCACAACATGCCTGTGTGCCTCTTTGTACAAATCAGCACCCTCTTCTTCGAAATTAAACACACCGCTCCAGGGAAACCAGTTGCCGTTCATCTCAGGTGCAAATTCTACAAGTATCGGCTTGCCGAACTTCTTCGCATCTTTTGCCCACTTAATCAAATCTTTGTCGAAATCTCCGTCAGCTATTTTATCCAGTCCATAAACAGGGTCGGGTCTTCCCATCCCCCAGTCGCTGCGCGGCATTATTCTTATGTAAGGTATTGAATTAAACTCCGCCACCTTCCTCGCTTTTTCCATCGGAAATTTAATTCCATAAAACCAGCTGTTTGAAAAGCATATCCATACTGGTTGTGTTCCCGTTATGTTTAAGTATTCTTGTATCCTTTCCGTAGTTAGGCTGTCTTCTGTATTGCCCATGTCGGGAAATACTCCTGCGTAAATTCCGCTCGTTGGAGGAACAAGTTTCTGTCCTTTTTGGGCTGTTGCCGAATTCGTGACCGTTATTATAACAACAAACAAAATCAAGAATCTAATCATTTGTATTCCTTGCTGTAAAGTTAAGAAAAGCGTCTGCACTAAATACATTAAATATTATTTTTAATAAGTTGTAAACAAAACTTTTGTTTGAAAGCGGATACGAAAACTTTATTCTCCGAACATCTGTAAACCCGCTTTTGATTAGCGTTTCCCCGAGTGTCTTCGAAGTGAAAAAGCTTCTGTGATACAATGGATGATTCCCGCCTTTCCATTTATTTCCGCTCAGTTTAAACTTAATGCTGTTTAAATTCGGTACTTCTACCATCAGATACCCGTTTAGCGAAAGTAACTCTTTTATCTTTCTTAATTCTTCAATCGGATTTAAAATATGCTCCAGTACATGCCACATCGTTATCAAATCATATTTCTTCCCTTCGTTTATCAGGTCTTCTGTTGTTCTATTATAAACATCAAGTCCGAATTCATTTCTTGCAAAGTCTAAAGCGTTATTCGATACATCAATCCCTTCTCCTTGTATTCCCGCATCTTTGCACGATTTCAAAAACAATCCCGAGCCGCATCCTATATCAAGTAATTTGAAATCATCTGTAAGTGAAGCGAACTTTTTTATTAATCCGGTTCGCTGCTCGTTTATCTCAAATATCTCTCGTAAATGTTCAAACGAAGAGTCTTCTCGGTAGTCATTTCCCTTAAACTCTATCTGATAATAATCTTCATATATTTCGCTCTCTTCTGGCGGGTTCAATAGATATGTCAGTCCGCAGGCTGTACACCTTACTATGAGAAATTCTTTTTCTTTTATCCTCAGTGTATTCTCCCCGCTTTTGCAGTATGGACAAGGTCTCAATATAGATGAATTATTAAATTTCTTTGATTCTAAAAATAACCTATTTTTATAAAAATAATTAATATATGACAGAAATAAAATTCAAGACAAACATTAATTGTAATCATTGCATTAGTAAGATTACCCCCGTTCTTGATTCGGATAATGGAATTAACGAGTGGAACGTCGATTTAAATAGTGAAGATAAAATTTTAACAATTAAGGGGGAAAATCCCGAGGCTGAAAAGATTATAACGGCTCTTTCAGAGGTTGGATACTTTGCCGAAAAAGTATAATTAGATAAACCCCAATTCGTACTTTGCCTCTTCCGACATGTTGTCAAAACTCCACGGAGGGTCAAAGGTTATTTCTACTCTTGCATCGTTTACCATTGGATGTTCCCTAAGTTTTTCTTGTACTTCTCCGGGCAGCGTACCCGCTACAGGACAGGCAGGCGAGGTTAATGTCATTACAACAAATACATCTCCGTTCGTTGCAAGATTAATATCATAAATCAAACCTAAATCATAAATATTAACAGGGATTTCCGGATCAAAACAGTTCTTCAGTACTTTTACAACTTCTTCTTTCAGTACTTCAAGTTCAACCGTCTTGCATTCGTTCACAGCTTCTGTCCTTTTCTCTTCTTTGTTTATATTTTCTTCTTTCATTTCTTCCAAATAAAACCCCTGATTTAATTGCCGTTAATATGTTGTTCCGCGTTTCTTTTCATGAATTTTATCATCGAAACAAGTCCGTTCGACCTCGTCGGAGAAAGATGTTCTTTCATTCCTATCTTGTCTAAAAATTCAAGTTTTGCGTTCATTATGTCTAAAGGTTTTTTCCCCGATAAAACTTTCACAAGCAGCCCTACAAGCCCTTTTGTTATTATCGCATCGCTGTCTGCCTCAAAGAATAACTTTCCTTCTTTATATTCTGTGTGCAGCCATACTTGCGATACACAGCCCGCAACTTTGTTCTCATCTGTTTTGTAAATCGGGTCCATCGGTTTCAGGCTTTTTCCGAAGTCTATTATGTATTCATACTTATCTTCCCAATTATCAAAGAATGAAAAGTCTTCTAATATTTCCGCCTCAGTTTTCTCTATCGTATCTTCCATACTTTATGATAACATTTTCTTTGCCTTTTTTACTCCATCAACTAAAGCATCTATTTCACTTTTCGTATTATAAATGCCAAACGAAGCCCTCACCGTTCCCGGAATTCCCAGCCTGTTCATAAGCGGCTCTGCACAATGATGGCCTGTTCTCACCGCTATGCCCTGTTTATCGAGTATCGTCCCCACATCATAAGGATGTATCCCGTCAAGTAAAAACGATATTACGCTTGTCTTATTCTTTGCATTGCCGATTAAACGGAACCCATCGATTTCTTTTAACCTCTCTGTTCCGTATCTTAATAACTCATTTTCATATTCTGCAATGTCCTTAAGTCCAATATTCTTCACGTATTCTAACGCTTCTGACATTACTATCGCTCCGCAAATATCCGGTGTGCCTGCTTCAAATTTATACGGCAGCTCATTGTACGTTGTCTTCTCAAAAGAAACACTCTTTATCATATCGCCGCCGCCTTGATAAGGACTCATCGCATTCAGTAAATCTTCTTTTCCGTAAAGTACTCCTATTCCCGTTGGACCGTAAACCTTATGCCCTGAAAATGCAAAGAAATCAGCATCAAGCTCCTGAACATCAACGCTCGAATGTTGTACCGCCTGCGCGCCGTCTATCATCACAACCGCACCCGCATCATGAGCATCTCTTATTATTTCTTGCACTGGGTTTTTGGTGCCGAGCGCATTCGATGTATGTCCCACCGAAACAATCTTTGTCCTTTTGCTTAAAAGCTTTTTATATTCATCAATTATTAATTCGCCGTTATCATTCATGGGTATAACCTTAAGTTTTGCATTCTTCCTTTCGCAAAGCATCTGCCAGGGTACTATGTTCGAATGATGTTCAAGGTAAGATATAATTATTTCGTCACCCGTATTAATAAACTTATCACCGTATCCGTTAGCAACAAGGTTTATCGCCTCCGTTGTTCCTCTTAAAAATATTATCTCGTTAGAATCCTTTGCATTAATAAATTCTGCTACCTTCTTTCTTGAATTCTCATACAAAGTAGTGGCGCTGTCGCTCAGGAAATGTACCCCTCTGTGCACGTTGCTGTTCTGTTCCGAATAATATTGTGCAATTGCATCAATAACAGCTTGTGGCTTGTGTGTTGTCGCCGCATTATCAAGGTATATAAGGTCTTTTCCGTAAACCTTTTGCTTAAGTATTGGAAAATCATTTCTTATTTTATCAACATCAATCATATTGTTAAATCTCTCAATTTTTTAGCCAAGCTTCTTATCAAGTTTCTTTATAAGCAGCTTTTTGAATTCTTCGTTTGCAACTTCATCTATTATTTCATGAGCAAATGCTGATAGCAAAAGCTTCTTCGCCTCAGCCTCCGAAATTCCTCTCGACCTTAAGTAAAATACCTCATCAGGATTAATCTGTCCCGTCGTTGCGCCATGGCTGCATTTAACGTCATCCGCAAATATTTCAAGCTGCGGTTTTGAATTTATAGTTGCCTCGTTAGAAAGTAGTATGTTTGTGTTAGTCTGATATGCATTTGTCTTTTGTGCATCCTGTCGCACCATTATCTTTCCGTTGAAAACACCCGTGCTTTCGTCTTCAAGCAATCCCTTGTAGAGCTCGTTACTGTGGCTGTTTGGCTTTGCATGGTCTGCAAGTGTGTGGTTGTCAATCAGCTGTTTTCCTCTCGCGAGATAAAATCCTCTGAAATAACAGTCTATACCTTCTCCGTTCAATACAGAGTTCAAATTATTTCTTAAAAGACTTCCGCCCCATGATATAACCGTTGAATAAAACCTGCTGTAATTTCTCTGTTCAACTTGTGTCGTTCCTATATGATATGCTTCAACCCCCTCATTCTGTACCTTGTTGTGATGAAGTTCTGAATTTTCTTCAAGATATATTTCTGTTACAGTATTTGAAAATGAAGAACGTTTGCCGTTTGCATAATACACCTCGATTACATCAGCTTTTCCTCCGCTTTCAACAACTATGAGGTTTCTGTGGTTTGCAAATACATCTTTATCCGATTCTTCTATAAAATTTATTATCACCACAGGCTTTTCTATTTCCGCATTCGTTGGTACATACACAAAAAGTCCGCCGTTTATCATCGAGGTGTTCAACGCTGTAAAGCCGTCTGTCTTATCGTTTGCGTATTTTCCGAAATGTTCTTCAAATATCTTTTCATGCCCCGCTGCCATAGCATCGGCAAAACTTCCTATGAAAATCTTTTCATTCTTATCTTGTATCTTTGAAAGCTCCTTCGCATACGTTCCATTATAAATTACAACAATGTTTGCATCGAACTTGTACTCATCAAGTTTTTCTATCGCACGTTTATTTAACTTTGGCTCCTCTACCAACGAAAAACTAGTATTTACAATTGTGCTTACATTCGTAAACCTCCACTCTTCGTGGCTCTTTGTCGGAAACCCTGTTCTTTCAAGCGTTGCAAGCGCATCCTGTCGTTTGCTTTCCAGCGATTTTGATTCGTGTTTTATGTTAGTATTTAATACTTCTTTTAAACCCATTCTTATACCCCTGCACTTTCTTCCTTAATCCAGTCGTAACCCTCTTCTTCAAGATGCAATGCCAGGTTCTTGTCTCCCGATTTTACTATCCTTCCGTTGTATAACACATGAACAAAATCAGGCACTATGTATTCAAGCAGTCTCTGATAGTGTGTTATCACAACAAATGCATTATCTTTGTTTCTCAGTTTGTTTACTCCGTTTGCCACTATTTTTAGCGCATCAATATCTAAACCTGAATCAGTTTCATCAAGTATTCCGAGCCTTGGCTCAAGCATTGCCATCTGAAATATTTCGTTTCGTTTCTTCTCTCCGCCGGAAAATCCAACGTTTACATATCTCTTCGTCATTTCAACATCAAGCTCTACTAGTGCTGCTTTGTCCCTGAGTCTTTTCATGAATTCCTGTGCTTTCATAGGCTCAAGTCCGTTGTGCTTTCTTATTTCATTAATAGAGGTTTTCATAAAGTTTGTCGTTGAAACTCCCGGTATTTCTATCGGGTACTGGAACGCAAGAAATATTCCTTCTCTTGCTCTTTCCTCTGCCTCTATCTCTAATAGGTTCTTCCCGTCATAAATAACCTCCCCATCCGTCACTTCATATCCTTCTCGTCCTGCAAGTACTGATGCCAATGTTGATTTTCCCGAGCCGTTAGGTCCCATGATTGCATGAACCTCGCCTTTCTTTACTTCAAGGTCTAATCCCTTTAAAATTTCTTTTCCTTCTACCTTTGCCCTTAATCCTTTAATTCTTAGCATTTTATTATTTAATTCTTCTTTAATTAATATTAAAAATTTCTTTGATTCTCTCAGCTATTAGCCTTCTTTGTTTTCTGACAGCTAACAACTATAAACTATCAACTATCAACTAAATCACCCCACACTTCCTTCCAGCGATATCGCCAGAAGTTTTTGCGCCTCAACCGCAAACTCCATCGGCAGTTGATTAAGTACTTCCTTTGCATACCCATTCACAATCAGCGCCACCGCATCCTCCTCCGATATACCTCTTTGCTGGCAGTAGAACAATATGTCTTCTCCAATCTTTGATGTTGTTGCTTCATGCTCAACAGTTGCTTTCTTATTCTTTATATTAAAATAGGGGAACGTGTGAGCCCCGCATTTATCGCCCATTAGCAGCGAGTCGCACTGCGAAAAGTTTCTTGCCCCCTCTGCGCCTTTTGCAACCTTAACAAGTCCCCTGTAACTGTTCTGGCTCTTTCCCGCTGATATCCCCTTTGATACTATCCTGCTCTTTGTGTTTTTCCCAATGTGTATCATCTTTGTGCCCGTATCTGCCTGCTGCATGTTATTCGTCAGCGCAACGCTGTAAAACTCTCCTATCGAATTGTCGCCCTTTAAAATTACGCTGGGATATTTCCAGGTTATCGAACTTCCCGTCTCAACCTGCGTCCACGATATCTTTGCACCCTCTCCGCAAATTCCTCTCTTCGTTACAAAATTATATATTCCGCCCTTTCCGTCTTTGTCGCCCGGATACCAGTTCTGCACAGTTGAATATTTTATCTCCGCACCGTCCATTGCTATCAGCTCGACTATTGCCGCATGCAGCTGATTCTCATCTCTCATCGGTGCCGTGCATCCTTCGAGGTATGAAACGTATGCACCCTCGTCTGCAATTATGAGAGTCCTTTCAAACTGTCCCGTATTAGCCGCATTTATCCTGAAGTATGTTGAAAGTTCCATCGGGCATCTCACGCCTTTTGGTATGTAAACAAATGAACCGTCGCTGAATACTGCCGAATTCAAAGCACCAAAATAGTTATCTGTATAAGGTACTACCGAACCAAGATACTTTCTCACAAGCTCAGGATGTTCTTTTATCGCCTCGCTAATAGATGAAAATATTATACCTAAATCACTCAGCTTTTCCCTGTACGTCGTCATAACCGAAACACTGTCCATAACTGCATCCACTGCTACTCCTGCTAAAAACTGCTGTTCAACAAGAGGAATTCCGAGCTTCTCATATGTTTCCTTTATCTTTGGGTCAAGATCGTCAAGAGAGTTCATCTTGTTTTCTTTCTTCGGAGCTGCATAATATATTACATCCTGATAGTTAATTTTCGGATAGTGTACATTTGCCCATTTCGGTTCTTCCATCTTCAGCCAGTGCTTGTATGCCTTCAGTCTCCAGTCAAGCATAAATTCCGGCTCGCCTTTTTTCTTGGAAATGAATTTTACAACGTCTTCATTCAGTCCCTTTGGAAGCGTTTCCATATCTATATCGGTCGTGAAACCAAATTCATAGTCACTGCCTATTTTTTCCAGAATAATATCGTCACTCATTGTTTATAACTTGTTTATTTTTCAGTATAATAGAAAACAGGACTATTTTAGTCCCATTTATAATCTTAAAACCCAAACCTCTCTCAAAAAGTTCATAACTATATCAAATTAAGCATAAAATTGTATCTCTAAAATATTTATATTCCATTTTGCGACCTTTTGCATCCCAAAAGCGTCTTATATACAAACGTTAATATTAATGTCTCTGGAAAATGACAAATATGTAGAGTTGCTGAAACCGGTATATAATGATTTACTTCGGTATTGCAAGGCTATGTTTAAAAACGGCGGCTATGACGATGCCGAGGAATTGTTTCAAAATACTCTCGTAAAAAGCTATAGAAAAATTAACACGCTTTCTGATACAGCAAAATTTAAAAGCTGGATTTTCACGATAGCATCCCGGGAATTTATTTCGGTGCACAGAAATAGTTTCTGGAAAAGATTTATACCGCTCGGCGAAGAGCACAACGAGAAAATTGTTTACGAACTCTACGACAGGAACGATAATGATAAAGACAAGATAGTTTTACTAAATGCACTTTCAAAGTTAAATTACAAAGAGCGCTCTGCAATTTTACTCTTTGAAGTTGCAAATTTATCAATACGCGAAATTCAGGAAATTCAGAACGAGAAAAGCGAATCAGCAGTGAAATCAAGACTTAGCAGGGTTCGTGAAAAACTCAGAAAATATATTCTCGAAAATTGCGGAAATAACAATCTGTTAAACAATCTCGAAAAAGGAGATTTACAAGATGAAACACTCAAAATATTATCAGGAATCAGACAGAAAGGAGACGAAGCAAATGGACAGGTACTGGGATAAAATTCGTCAGGAAAAGTACGATGGCTCTTTCGAAAGAACAACAAAAGCACTTTTTAGAAATCAAAATTTACAAACGAAAAGTAAACACAAAATGAAAACATTTATCTTAGAACATAAAGTTAAAATTGCAATTGCAGTATTTCTCATCTTTGTAGTTGGTGCATGTAATTATCCCGTTAACCATGAAAAAAATATCGGTTATGCATACTCTTGGACATCAAAGCCGGAAAATGAAAATATAGTTTCTCAAAGTCTTAATAAACTTCCATGGCTTAGTAATGCCCCCCTGACTATAAACATTAAAAATATCAACGGTATTGACATAGCCGAGTTTAACACCGTCTTGCAGGGAATAGATGAACAAACTGCCATGCTCCATAAAAACGACCTTGAAAAAATTCATGAAATAAATTCAGTGAAAGTTTTTCCGTTGACCGAACATTCAACCGTTCCTTTGTACTCCGCAGCTCTTGAAAAGTTCTTCAGAATTGAAGTTTCTTCAAGCGGAAAAACCGAAGCTGAAATAATAGCAGAAATCCAAAAACAACTCAAAGAAAACGGTTTTGAAAACGCCATTGTTTCCTATGAAAAAATTGGTGACCATAATAGACTTATGATAAAATTTCCGGAAAATTCCAGCCTTAACGGACAAAATATGGAAGTTATTGTTGGTGGTGACGGCAAAGAAGAAATTGTTAAACTTAAATCAGCAATCGGTGTCGGAATTAATGGTAATATGTCCGACGACGAAATCAAAAGGAAAGTCATCGAAGATAATTCAAACGTTAAACCCAATGAAATTAAAATTATCCGCGAAGACGGCAAAGTCAAAGTAGAAGTAGAAAAAGAAGAAAGAAAATAAAATCAGAAATAAAGTATATTTCTTTCCCTTCCTTCCCGGGGTCTCTTTTGGAAGGAAGGGATGGGTTTTGTAACATTCCGCACTTTCATCCCCTAAGTATTCTACTAATAATTTTAAAAATTCTTTTCTCCGGGCAACAACACCTTTTTAAGGCTCATTTTCTGACTTTACATCCAAAACATAAAACTTATAAAATATCATAATATTAAAACGGTATTGTCCGCCTCAATTTACCTAATCAAACGTTAATCAAACATCTAAAATTACATCATACCTGCTCTGTTTTAGTACCCCCTCTCTCTTTTTCATTTGGCTACAGGTTTTTAAATTTTTCTTCATCTTCTGCTAGTTTCGTTAAAAACAAGTTTTTATATATCTAATTAATCACTTCTCCCATCCATATTTGCATTTCACATCAAATCAATATTAATTAATTTTACTTAACAAAACCCCGAACTAATGAAAATACTTATCTTATTTGTGTTTGCTTTTATTCCGGCGCTTGCTTTTCCGCAAAACGATTCAAATAATTCTATTCTTCACGATATTAAATTTCATGTACTCGTTGATTCTTACTATGCGGTTGACCTTAACAGTTCTAACGATTCTGCTTCTAAAATCAGAGATTTTAGCTCTAATAGTATGTATCATGATGAGTTTCGTCTTAACATTGCTTTACTTATGCTTGATTATGACAGCCCCCATGTTTTTTCTTCGGTCGCTTTTCAGTTCGGAGATATTCCGTTCATTCTAACACCGCTTAATAAACAGTTTATTAAATATATCAAACGTGCTTACTTCGGTTATAAATTTAATAAGCAGACTTCTTTAAGAGTTGGGTATATGTCCAATTACATCGGCCTTGAATCTTCCATACCCGAATACAACTTTCTATCTACAACCTCTGTTGGCGGCTATTTTCAGCCCTCCAGTTTTATCGGTGTGCAGCTTCAGCACGACTTTTCAGAAAAATTTTCAGCAAGCGTTTACTACTACAATGCATACCATATTGTTTCAAAAAACAATGACAATAAATCAATAGGTGTGTCAATGACTTACACACCTTTTAAAAATTTGACTTTCTTTTACGGAAATGCTTTTGGAAATGAAGCGGATTTCGAATTTCAGAATCAATGGTTGTTCTATAACGACTTAGTCCTTTCATATTCTTTTGGTAAGTTTGACTTCGTAGGCTTCTTTGATTTTGCACTTTCGACTAATTCCGATAATGAGGATTCTTCAAAAACTGCATTCATGAATTCTGGTATGCTTCAGCTGAGGTATAACCTCCACCCGAAACTAAACTTAACACTTCGCGGTGAGTGGTTTCATGACCCTAATGCCATTATTTCAGACGGTGCAGGCGATAGCGGCGATTTTCTTAATCTCGTAGGAGCCGCATTCGGTTTTACTTTCAAACCGATAGATAATTTCTACATTAAAGCAGAATACGATTTTCTCGCTTCCGACCAAAGCCTTTTCTCATTAAACTCTAAACATAGAAATAGTCTGGTCTTTTGCTCGGGTATTGTATTCTAATAATTATTACATTTCTAAAGTAATCGTTTCTGCTTAATTTTGTAACTGATGATTTGTCCGTATTGCAATAAGGTTATTAAAAATAATGAGGAAAAGACCGTCTGCTTCCGCTGCGAGATTCCTCATCATAAATCTTGCTGGGAAAAGTACCGGGGATGCTCTACCCCCGATTGCTATGAAAATCCTTCAGTAAAATCTAAAGCCGAAAATGTCGGTAATAAAACTTTATCAGAAATTCTTGAAAAAATTAACACGCCGGAAATCCGCTCGATCAATCAAAAACAGGAAATAGTACAGCCTGATAAATCCGAGCCTTTGGAAGAGTTTCAGGAGGAATTTAATACACGTTACAAAGAAAAGCTCGACTTTAAATTCAGAAGAAGAGTTCTTCTCTTCTCAAGCATTGGTGTCCTTTCCGTGCTTTTCATCGTCTCCGCTGTATTTACATATATTAAACTCAACGAATATTATTCTTCCGAAGATTATCCCATCAATCAGTTTATGAGAACATGGGAAACAGCATGGGAAAGCCGAGATATCTTCCGTTATCGCGAACTTCTCGATAAAGATTATCAGTATGTTGATAAAGGCGGAAAAACCGTCTCCTACGATGAACGTATCAAAAGAGTTACAAAATCATTCGAATCCGTTAAAAATATTTCCGTAAAAGTAAACGATGTTAAAATTGAATACGATTCAGTTAACAAAAACTACGTAAACGTTAAATTTAATCAGACCTTTACCGCAGATAAAAAGGAAGAAAAAGGAATTAAAACACTGCGCCTCTTCAAAAGTGAAGAAACCGGCAATCAGTGGCGCGTCTTTCGCGAATACTACGAGTAATAAAAAAGCCGCAGTAATTTACTCTTGCGGCTCTTCTTAATAATTTAAAATCTTTTCTTCTACATAAACAGCGTATATAAAAACGCAATCAGTAATCCAAGATTCAGCATCAATCCAAATTGCATATTGAATTGTGCCGTCATTATATTCAACTTTGTCCCTACTTCCCAGCGGGGTATGTTTTCGTCCGGTATTGTCTTCAGCATCTTAACAAGCTTTAATGCCGTAGGTAGCGTTATCAAATTTAATAACGCAGGCCATGGAAGCAGTCCAAACAATACAAAAAGTATTATCGAAGCGTATGCACCAATTATTAATACATCATACATGTAAATAGACATCTTCTGCCCTATGATTATCGGAATCGTCTTCACGCCGAAAGCCCCGTCAAACTTCATATCGCGGATGTTGTTTGTATGTAGTATCGCGATTATCAGCAGACCTATAGGAGATGAAAGTACTACAGGCCTCCAGTCGAAATGCCCTGTCTGTACTATGTATGCACCAAGCGTCATACCGACTCCAAATGTAAGAAATACCATTAAATCACCCAGCGCTTTATACTTCAATGCAAAAGGATTAGCCGTATAATATATCGCCGCGAAAAGTCCGAATATCATCAGGTATAGTATCCATGGACCTATCATCAGCCATAAATATATTCCTATTATCCCCGATAGTAAAAGCGAACTAAAAGCTATCACCTTCATTTTTTCTACCGATACAAATCCCTTTGAAATTACCATCGAACCGCCGTGCGGAATACCTATTTCGGGATCTTCTTTGTCGATGCCTTTTTTGTAGTCGTAAATATCGTTTATTATGTTTGAACCTACATGCACCGACATCGCCCCTATTAGCGTCAAAGCAAAATACAAAAAGTTGAAGTTTGTCTCTGGCATCAGCAGTACCGAAAGTATTGAACCGTACAATACAGGTATTACCGACGCAGGAAAGGCAAAGGCACGTATTGCCATCATAAATAGTTTAAACCCCTTTGGGGCTTGCATATTTTGTTCCATTATATCTTTAATTATTTACTTAATTTCTTAACAATCTGATGCATTTATTAATTCATTGGGAATATCACAAAAATAAACGGGTCCCAAAGCATGTGCGAAAGCGCCGCTGCCAATATATTGCCTCGCCATATAAATATCAGCCCCCAGTAAACACCTACTAAAAATGAAGCAAGTAAAAGTATCGGATTTCCCGTCGGTATGTGTACCGCAGTGTAAAATACTACAGTTATTATTAACGCAATCCACTTTCCGTGCTTCTCAGCTAAATGCCTCTGTATATACCCCCGCCAGAAATACTCCTCTCCAAAACCTATAGGAAAAAACAACAGCATCGCCACAACCCACTCCGGCAGTTGCTCTTTATTCGCATAAACACTGTTTATGTTATTCGCATGGTCCGGAATTATACCGAATGTATCAAGCACATACCTTCCGAAAAAGAATATTAAGTATAGCAGCGCCGCACTTCCTATGCCTATCGCTATTTCATTAAAATTAAAATACTCTTTCCTGAACTGATCTTTATAATGCAGGTAGGAAATCACCGAAAGAAGTGACGTCGAAAATGCCATCATTACCCAGAAATTGAACGGCTTCAATACAAACATCACAAACCATAATACTGCCGCCAATACAATATATATCAAGTACTTCAAATAGTTCTATTACTTTTTATAATATTATTTTTTAAAACCCTTTGTTTATTAATATCCAATCTTGAAGGAAGTGTAAAATACTAATTACCAAAGTAACAAAAAATCCATACACCTTTTCTAACCTCATAACTCTGTACTAATCCTATATCTTTATACATAAATTCTCTGCACTCTGTCCGCAAACGAACACAGTACTTCATACGGGATTGACTTCGCTATCTTTGCTATCTTATCGGCACCTAGATCGTTCTTGTTCTCTCTGCCTATCAGCAGTACGTCATCACCGGTTCTCACGGTACTTTTCTTTCCAAGATTTACCATTAGCCAGTCCATCGTTATCGTTCCGGCAATCGGAAAGTATTCATTATTTATGCAAACTTTTCCCGCACTCGAAAGCGAACGCCAGTAACCGTCTCCGTAACCTATTGGAATAGAACCAATAAAAGTCTTTTCCTTTGTAAAATATTTTCTCCCGTATGATATGCTTGTGTTTTTATCCAGTCTCTTTATATAAGTGACCTTAGATTTTAAACTCATTATTGGTTTCAGCTCTATCTTGTTCTTAATCTCTTCCGATGGATAGTATCCGTAAAGCAGCAGTCCTGGTCTTACCATATCAAATAATGAGTCCTTAATATCCAGTATCGCTCCGCTGTTTGCCGCATGCACGATAGGGAATTCCATTCCTGCCTTCTTTAGCAAATGAAGCAGCTCCTTGAATTGATTTAGCTGTGTTTTAGCAAATGCTTTGTCGCCGATTTCTGCGGTTGCAAAATGTGTGTAAATTCCCTCTATATCAAGATTCTTGTATGTAAATATCTGTTCAATATTTTTATAAGCTCTCTTCACATCAAATCCTATTCTTCTCATTCCTGTATCTATCTTTATGTGAACCTTGAATTTCTTTTTCAGCCTTCCCGAGTATAAGTCAAGAAATTTTGCCGTGTCAAGCGAAGCAACTGTCGCTATAAGGTTATATTTTAAAAGTTTTGAAACGTATGCCGCCGGCTTTAGTTTAGAGTGTATTAGTGTTCCAAAGACAAGTATGTTTGCATCTGGTATTGTTGTTCTTAATTTTATCGCCTCATCATAGTTTGCTACTCCAAGAAAATCCGCCCCAAGTGATATCAGTTTCTGGCTTATTTCTCTTATTCCGTGTCCGTATGCATTCGCCTTCACAACACCGCAGACCTTTATATCCTTTTTCGGATTTGTTTTGTGTAAGTGCTTCTTTATCTGATTGTAATTGTATTCAAGTTTGTTCAGCGATATTTCTGCTCTTGTAGGATTCAAGTTTTATGTCTTTTCTTATCAGCAATAATTATTATTTCTATATAAACGATTAATAAATTATACAAATAATTTTTAAAGTGGTATGCACTTGCACAATCTTATAGGAAACGAAAAACATCAGTTATTTTCAAATAACACATAAAATAAAACATCATAATTTCCGCCCCTCCCGGGTTTTTTTTCCACTGACATTTTGTCAGTCCCAAAAAAAATACATGCTGGTTTCAGCCTAAACCTGATTGGCTCCTAATTGGCCTCTAATTAGTCTCTAATTGGCCTTTAATTAGTCTCATCCTTTCCTAAAAAAAAATATTGACAAATTTGTCAATTTAGGTTTGCTAATCCTCGTACCCCGTAAGCTCTGTATATCCTCTTCCCGTAATCTTTTCTTTTAAATAAGTCCCCTCAATTATCACAGAACCCTCCCAGTATTTTACGGTAACGTTAAGCTCCTGATTCTTAATCGCGGGTCTTATCGTCAGCGATATATCTCTCGAAGGAATTTTCAGCGTCCACCCTGAAGGATATACTTTTCCCTCTGCATTCTTCCATTCATCTATTACTTTCAGTTCTACTTCGTTTGCTTTAATATTTTCCTTCTTTCCATCTGGAAATACAATCGAACCCTTGCTAGTTTCATCAACACTCCCGTCCTTATTCCTTAGCTGGTAATACATTATTTCTACGTTGTTATCAAGCTGCAGCGAAAACCAGTCCCATCCCTTTTGATAATCTGCTAAAGCACTCGTACTCCACTCCCTGTCTAACCACGAAGAACCCTCAACCTCATTATTCTTTCCTTCAATTTTTATCGAACCCTTCGTCTCTATCCTTGTCGCCGAATAATAATAAGAAGCATTGCCCGCCTCCTTACTCTTCTGGCTTAATCCATTCTGCCCTTGCAATACCATAGGTTTTAAAAGCGATAACTCTAAGTCCAGATTAATATCTTTATCCTTTGCAATAAGTCTTACGTTTGGAAATTCATACTTTCCCATCTCTGTTTCTTTCACCTCCCAGTCCTCAATCCAAACCCTTAAAGGATTTGCCTCTGCACCCGCAAGCCTGTTCCCATCTCTGCTGAACCTTTCAAAATAGTAGAATTTATTATTGTCAATATCCGTCACCGCAAAGTGCCCCATATATATCTGATTCGACCTCCACTTTGAAGCACTATCTGACATCAATGGAGCTATTGCATTCCTGAATATCGTAAACTGATACCCGAATCTCTTTCCTTCCTTTGATGTAAGGTTTCCCGTGAAGTACCACCATTCAGTTCTGAATGTCGGATGCGCACCATTGTCCTTTGGAAATTCAAATTTCTTTTCCTTCATCGCTTTCTCAAATCCCGCTGTATCAGCCGAACCCATAGCGCTTGCAACGCTTTGTTGCTTGCCTTCATACTTCTTTGTTCCGTCAGAGCAGGAGTAAAGCGTTAAACTCAATATTATAATAATTAAAATTCTCATCACTTCTATTCCTCCCTCAATGCCGCAGAAGGCGATATCTTTGAAATCCTGAACCCTGGATAAAGCCCCGCAAGCACTGCCGCTGCTACAGAAAGTATAAGCGCCTCTATAAGTACTCCTACCTCAAGCGATAACTGCATCGTCCACCCGAACGACCTCTTGTTTATTATAAACACAAGTATGTACGCCAGCAATGCACCCAGCGGTAATGCCAGCAATCCGGATATAATCCCCATCAGTATAGATTGCAAAGTCGAGATTTTAAATAATTGAAATGGAAGTAATCCCACAGCCCTTAGCACGCCCATCTCCTTGTTCCGCTCCAGCTGTAGCGCCATAAGTGAACTCAGCACACCCACAAACGCCACAATCACCGCAAGCAGCTGCAACACATTCGCAACTATAAACGTCCTGTCAAATATCTGTATCGAAGATTCCCTTAAAAATTTATTGCTTCTTATTATCAGTTCCACGTCCTTCCCGGCAAACGAATTTACTCTGTTTCTAACCGCATCAGCATCAACCCCGTCTTTTATAAACACAGCCATCCCCGAAAGCCCCGTGCTCTTCCAGTATTTCTGAAACACAAAGTATTCTATACTCACAAAACCCTTGTCCGATGAATAGTCATAATAAATCCCCGCAACCCTGAAATTTCTGTACCCCTCATCTGTTTTAAGTTTTATCGTATCTCCCGTCGAAAGATTATTCTTGTAAGCATACGGCTCTGTCAGTAAAACTTCTCCGTTCCTGAACCTTTCATTCACGTTCTCATCCTCGCTCTTCAGTCTGAAGTCTTTTGCATTAGGGTCTGTAAAACCTGATGCAAGAATATTTATCACATCTCCATCCTGAAACAGTTTAAACTCGCTGTAATAGTTTATATTCTTAACCTCAGCCATATTCATAATACTGTCCTTAATGTAATATGGAATGTATGCCTCATTGCTGTTTGATATTAATGTCGGCGGTGATACGTATAAATCCGCCTTAAGCCCGTTCTCAAGCCATGTTACAACCGTTGACCTGAAACTGCTTATCATCGTCCCGACTCCCACTGTCGCCGCTACCGCTATGCTTAATGAAAATATTGCTGTGTTAGTCCTGCTTATGTTCTGTATTATGCTCCTCGAAGATATCCTCCCTGTTATCCCGAATATCTTTCCCGAAAGGGGAGTCAGTATTTTGTCGGCTATCTTTATCGAAAGAGGTGTAAGAAGTGCAAATCCTATTATTATCGGTAGTACACCGCCGTAACTCAGCCATACGTTCCTTGATGGTAGCGAAAGTATCAGCACCCCTGCCAGCCCCCATAATATTCCATAGACCGCAAAACGGTAAACCTTAGATACCAACCGGACTTCCTGCCCGGACCTTGCCATTGTTACACCCGGCTTCGATTGCGACGCCTCTCTTGCCGGCTTAAGTGCTGAAATTATCGATGCTGCAATCCCGACTACCAGAGTCTTGAGTATTATAAACCATGTAATCTCAATCTCAGTAACCGATACAACAAAATATAAATCGTTTATCGTCCTGCTTATCAATACAAGCAGATTCTTTGAAATCACTATCGCAAGCAAAAATCCCAGCATCGTTCCAATCATCCCTATTAAAAACACTTCGCCTATTATCAGTCTGTAAATCTCATTCTCCGTAACCCCAAGCGAACGGTATATTCCAAGGACCTTCTTCCTTTGTACTACCGAAAACGTCATCGTGTTGTGAATCAAAAACACCCCTACAATCAAAGCCAACATGCTCAGTGCATTAAGGTTCACATTAAAAGCACTAAGCATCTGTTCCGCAATATCTGACCTCGCCGAGGACCTCTGCAATTCAAATCCTTGGGGTAGTAAGTTCTTCACAAATTCCTCAGTCATTTCTTTATCAGTAATTACATCAATCGCATCTATAAACCCAAACTTCCTCGTCATCTCCTGCGCGGTTGCAATATCAGTAATGATTAAATTTTCTAATTGAGAAGGATTCCCGTAATTGCTTATCAATCCCGCAACCACAACCTTCATTTTTTTTCCTCTTACGCTTGCATCTATCGTATCTCCCGCCCGCTTCCTTAAAACTCTTGCATTCTCCTCCGAAAGAACTACTCCATTCTGCGTCACCATAAAATCTTTCAAGCCGCCTTTCAGCTCCGTGCTCGATTCCGAGAGATAATCTCTAAACGGTTTCTCTGCAAAAAGATCAAGCCCCAGCAGCACAAATGTCTTCCTCGTGCTGTCTCCTACAATAATATTGTCCTCAACAACTGGGGCGATATTCTTAAGCCCCTTTTCTATCCTTAAATAATTATAAAGTGAATCCGGTATGCTTCCCGAAGTTGAAATTATTCTGTGAGTTGCCTTTCCCGTAACGGCATTCAGCGACATGTTAAAAGCTTTCGATGTGCTTATATTTGCTATATCTATCGCCGCAATAATAGCAACACCTATCGCAATTCCCAGTATTGAAAGCCCGAACTGAAGTTTGTGTTTGAAGATGTACCGCAAGCTTGACTTATGTATAATTTTCATCGCTTGTTACATTTCCTCAAACTTTCCATCCTTAAGCGTTAACACCCTGTCGGCAAGTCCCATAACCTCTTTGCTGTGTGTCGCCATTATCATTGTCTTTCCCTGTTGCTTTACTATCCTGTCTATTAAATCAATTATTTGTTTACTAGTATCAAAGTCTAAATTCCCCGTCGGCTCGTCTGCAAGTATGAAATCAGGATTGTGTATCAGGGCCCTTGCAATTGCCACGCGCTGCTGCTCGCCTCCCGACAGTATATCGGGATACGCATCTACCCTGTCCGCAAGTCCGACCTCTTCCAGAATTTCTTTCACTCTTTCAAAAGAAATTGAGTTGAGTTCCAGCGGCAGCTTTAGATTTTCAGAAACCGTAAGTGTTGGTATAAGATTAAAAAACTGAAATATAAACCCTATTCTTTTCCTCCTAAAAAGTGTTCTTTCCTTTTCACTCAGTGCTGTCAGATTCATACCTTCAAAATAAATGCTTCCCTTATCAGGCAGGTCTATACCCCCGAGCAGATTCAGCAGCGTTGACTTTCCCGAACCGCTTTTACCGTATAAAATTATTATTTCACCTTTGTTAATATCAAGGTTTACTTCAGAGAGGATTTTGTGGAACATCTTTCCTTCGTAGTATCCTTTACTTACGTTCTCAAGTTTTATCATATAATGTGTTAATTTGTTACATCTTTATAAACACTTTACTGTCGTGAATAATTTCTGTCTATGTAACCTTTTGATTTTAAGTATTGTTTTATTTGAATAAACATACAATATTTGACTAAATTTAATTATTATGAAGAAGATATTAATACTCTTATTACTATTAATTAGCGCCGGTGCTTATGCACAGAATGCGTCCACATATTTTCCTGCTTCAACTGGATATAAATGGTATTATAAAAACACCCCCTTGGACTCGCTTAACAACCCAATGACAAATCTTGCTACATACAGAATAGATTCATTTGCAGTTGTGCAGAATTACCTCGGTAAACTTGCTAGCATCGTTCAGAAAAAAGATTTTTTAACGTCCTTCAACCAGAATACTCCATATAATGATACTGCTCATTACAATTTTGATGGAACAAATGGCTGGGAGTATTTATTTGCTTCCCTCGATACAAATATTATTCCTTTCCCTGGTATTGGAGGTTTCTTTGCAGGGCTTCGTAACTGGTACAGTGTATTCCGTTTTGCTCAAACCGTAAACAGTGAGTATACTCTTATTCAAAAAGATACAACTATTTCATTCGATACTATTTCAGCACCTTTGAGATTTAAGTATAAAGCAAAAAGATTAAATGACCAAACCGTAAACACTGTAAATGGTACTTATGATAATGCTAAAAGATTTGTTACGATAACCGGCTTATACATAAGGGTTCTTATTTTTGAAATTCCAATCGTTGAACGCCCTGATACTACCTGGTTTGCTTCAGGTGTTTGGATGATTAAAAGAGTAACTCCTTCAGTAAACGTTGATTTGAGCGGACTCGGCATACCGCTTTCATTCTCGGTACCGGGAAATAAGTATGAACTTGAAAACCCAACAACAGGGATTCAGAATATTTCTTCTGAAACGCCATACTCATTTTCATTACAGCAAAATTATCCTAACCCATTTAATCCTGTAACCAATATTAAATTCAGTGTTCCAAAATCTTCAGGTGTTAAGATAGCAATTTACGATATTAGCGGAAAAGAAGCTGATGTACTTATTAATGAAAATCTTAACGCTGGTACATATCAAGTCTCTTGGAATGCGGCAAAGTTCTCAAGCGGTACATATTTCTTTAGAATGTTGGCAGAGGGCTTTTCCGAAACAAAACGAATGACACTAATAAAATAATCTTCTTTATAAGTTAAAAACATAAAAGCCGTTTACTACCAAGTAATCGGCTTTATACTTTTTAGTCTTTATTAGTTCAGCATCCATATCTTAAAATTCAAAACACTTGCAAAGCTTACCCATAGCAGGTAGGGTACCATCAGCCATGATGCTGCCTTTGATATCGGATAGTATGTTATTATACACAGTATTATTAAAACCCACAACAAAATTATTTCAAAAAAAGCAAACATCGGATTCTTTAAACCGAAGAATATAATACTCCACATAGCATTTAATACCATCTGTATCGAAAACATTATTGAAGGTATCTTTATGCTGAAGGAATCCGAGCTTCGCCATATGAGAAAAAACGAAATGCCTATCATAAAATATAATGTTATCCATACTGGACCAAATAAATAGTTCGGAGGACTGAATGAGGGTCTGTTCAGCGTAGCATACCATGTTGGTATGCTCTGTATTGTAAACAGCGAGCCGATTACTCCCGCCGTCTGAGTTATAACTATGCTGACTATTAGCTTGAATATATTCTTCATGTATTATGTCCTAGTTGTTGTGTTACTATAAATAACTATTCCAATAACATTTTTCAATAGCTTAATTATTGCTGTTTCACATCAAAATATCTCATTTTAAATTTCTTAAGCTGACAATGATAAAGCTTCTTGTTAATACATACAGTGCCTAAATTTCCCATACCGATCTCATAATACTTTCTTTACTCTCGATATCTGAAAACAAATTTTAAATTGTTTCATCAGATACTCTTGCGGATAAAATCTCACAGACTTTATAGAATAAATTTTCTGCAATTAGTATATTAACTTATCATCAAGAAATATAAAATAAATAAAACAGCACATCTATAGCACTTATTTATAAACCCGCTGTTTGTATAAATAGAAGACAAATAACGGAATATACTTGTTATGAAATATGGATTAATTCTGATGACAAAAATATCATGAAAATCCTGGTTGTTTGGACAGATAAAGTTGTAAATTTCTAAATCAGATTAATGCTTGAAAAATTATTAAAACAAACAGTTCACGAGTAACAATCATAGTACGTATGATTGTTGGTGCTGTATTTTTGTCAGAAGGTATACAGATATTTTTATTACCTGCTGTTCGCGGTGCGGTGCGGTTTGAAAAAATCGGTCTGCCCTCGCCTGAATTCTTAGGAAGCTTTGTCGGCTCTTTTGAAATAATATGTGGCATACTTATTCTGATCGGTTTACTGACTCGGTTTGCAGCTATTCCGCTTTTCATAATTATGCTTGTTGCAATTGTAACAACAAAAGCTGACCTGTTGGCCGAGAAAGGATTTTGGGAAATGATGCACGGCAGCAGAACAGATTGGTCGATGTTGCTCGGAAGTATTTTTCTGCTGATTAAAAGCGGCGGCTATTGGTCGATTGATAACAAATTAAATAGCACAAAATTTATATGGAAATAATTATCATTTCATCGGTAGCTTTTGTAGTTGCTATTCTTACCTTCTTTTCGGGTTTCGGTCTTGGCACAATTCTTACACCCGTATTTATGGTTTTCTTTCCTGTTGAAGTGGCAATCGCCTTGACGGGTATGGTTCATTTCTTCAACAATATTTTTAAACTGTTTCTGGTTGGACGCAATGCGGATAAAGATGTTTTGTTGCGCTTTGGAATTCCTGCAATTATTTCCGCAATAATCGGCTCATGGGTTTTATTGAATATAACAGACCTGCAGCCTTTGTTTTCGTATGAAGCATTCGGAAATCACATAGAAGTTTATCCTGTAAAATTTATTATTTCCATCTTGCTTATCATTTTTGCATGCATAGATCTTATACCATTTTTCAATACACTGCAATTCGGAAAGGAAAAGTTGCCAATTGGCGGAGCGTTAAGCGGATTCTTTGGAGGTCTTTCGGGTAATCAAGGGGCGTTGCGAAGTGCATTCTTAATTAAAGCAGGTCTTTCAAAGGAAGCATTTGTTGCCACCGCAGTTGTTGTTTCAATCTTCGTGGACTTCACGCGTCTGAGTATTTATGCAGCAGGGTTTTTAAAGTCGGGTCTGACCGATAACCTGACTTTAGTAATATGTGCAACGCTTGCAGGCATTGCCGGTGCTTATTTAGGCAATAAACTATTAAAGAAAGTAACCTTAAGGTTCTTGCAGGTCACAGTAGCGGTGATGCTGATAATTATCTCGCTTGCTTTGGGTGCCGGACTTATTTAACGGGCAGATTACAATGGCGGATAGTTACATACCGTTAATAGAAAAAGTTTGTTGTGACGAGTCTCGGCTAATAAAATGTTTTACCCTTGAATGAATATAGCTTTTAAATTGTTATTATTTCATCAAATATTATTTTGTGAAAAATCTCTAAAATCGCATATGTAATTTGTTGAATTTAACCATTCGAATATATCCATCATATATTGATTTCCTAAATAAACAAAATAGATGATTAAAAAACACTCAGTATTATTATGTTTGATTATCTCCGTGATATTAATGGCGGTGACAGTCTCGTTCTATCCGGGTGGTTCATTACTCGATAAGAATTCAACAGGATTTGACTGGATAAAAAATTTTATGAGTAACTTGTTTGAAAAAAAAGCTTTAAATGGTGCGGAGAACTCGTATAGAATTTATGCAATCATTGGTATGGCATTCCACTCTGTCGCTTATGGTTTGTTTTTTCTCAACATGTCAAAAAAGATGTCTTCCGCCAGTGCTGCGACAGTCTTAAAAATTGTTGGGATTGCAAATATTCTATTCAACTTCCTTATTGCAACACATCTTCACGATTTAATGATTACAATATCCAGCACATTATCCTTGCTTGGATTGTATTATATAACGTTTTATATTCTAAAGACAAAACTTCAATTATTGAAATTCTGCTGCGTCATTTGTATGTTAACTTTTTACTATACTTTATTCTTATACGGTGCAGGAGATTGGGGCTTGTTGGCTGTGATGCAGAAAATTGCCTTGATCAGTTCAATGTTGTTAATCTTAGGGCTCGAGTATCTTACTAAAAAGGAGGACTTTAAACAAATTGTTCCGGATACACAAAATGTTTAACCGACTGTAAAAATAAAAATTGAAATATGAATAAAAGCAACTTAAAATTTAAAGACATTGACGGGTATCACTCATCATGTCCTTCCAAAATTCAAAAAATCCTTCAGCAGCTTCGACAGGCAATTAAGCAAGCCGCACCAAAAGCTACGGAAACTATCAGCTATGGCATGCCTGCATTCCGCCAAAACAAAACCTTGGTTTACTATGCCGCTCATAAAGAACATATCGGCTTTTATCCAACTCCTAAACCGATTGTTCATTTTAAAAAAGAACTTGAAAATTATAACACTTCAAAAGGGGCAATTCAGTTTCCAATTGAAAAATCCCTGCCCTTGGCATTGATAAAAAAGATAGTAAAGTATAGGGTCGAAGAAGACAGGAAAATATCCCAACCCAAATCCAATAAAAACCCGAACAAAATTAATACTCAAAATTTCAGCAAAGACATTCTTTCTTACCACGCCAAACAAACTTCCACCGATAAAAGCATCTGTGATTTACTCCTTCAGGTAATATGTAACACTTTACCTGAAGCAGAATACAAAATCTGGCACGGGCATCCCGTTTGGTTTTTAGAAGGCAATCCCATAGTGGGATACAGTAAAGAGAAACGGGGATTGAGATTAATGTTTTGGAGCGGTGCAACATTTAATGAACATGGATTGGGCGTGCGTGGCGGAAAATTTAAAGATGCCTCAGTTTTCTACAGCGACGTTTTAGATATTAACACCAAAGACCTGAAACGCTGGCTTAAAAAATCCAAAGAAATTCAGTGGGACTATAAAAACATTGTTAAACGAAAAGGCGTTTTGATGCGGCTTAAATAAAAGCTAAATAAAATGACAAAGACAATAACAGCCGATGGCATTCTGCACGAAGTGCCAAATGATATGAAAAAAGCATTGAAAAATGATCCAGATATTATTGAACGGTGGAACAGACTTACCCCCATTCAGCGTAACGAATGGATTTGCTGGGTTACTATCGTCAAAAAATCTGAAACGAGAAAAGAACATATTTACCGTATGCTTGAAGAATTAAAAGAAGGAAAACGGCAGCCATGTTGCTGGCCCGGCTGTCCGCACCGAAGAGCTTCAGCTCAAAAATGGTTTAAAAATCTTGACAAATGAAAACAACACCGGAACACGATATGCGAATAGCTCAAATGACTTTTGCATCCGTTTATCCGCATTACATCACAAAAGTAGTAAGCAAAGGAAGAACAAAAGAGGAATTACATCAGGTCATTGAATGGCTGACGGGCTTTGATAATAAAAAGCTGCAGGAATTGATTGATGGAAAAGCAACATTTGAAACATTCTTCAGGAAAGCAAAACTAAATCCCAATGCCAAACTGATTTCAGGTGTAATTTGCGGATATCGTATTGAACAAATTGAAAATCCCGTAACAAAACAGGCAAGGTATCTCGACAAGTTAGTGGATGAACTGGCAAAAGGTCGAAAAATGGAAAAGATTTTAAGAACTACCTGATTTTAAAAGCCCGAACAGTAATCCTCAGCTTATAAATGAACTATAAAAAACTCTTTCCTCAATATTCATCACCTCTTACAGGTTCACTACTTTCGTCTTTGAAAGTGAATCATGAAGCCATTTACCGCCGATAAGCAGTATTGGTTCAAATGGTATGACTCTTGAAAATGTTCTTACGAGCATCTGCTGTGTTGTCGGCTTGCCTCCATCAAGCGTTACAACTTTTGTCCTCGTCAACATTTTTCCTACAGTCTGCCCTAATGAATTTTCGAGCCCGTAGAAATATGTGAAAATAATCAGCATGTCCAGTACCTTCATCAGACCGAGGAACGAAAATATGCTGCTCGAATAAATTACAGTGTTAAATATTACAATCAAAAATATAACAACAGCTATATCTATAATAAGATTTAACAGCCTTTTCCCCGCATCTGCCTCAACCATCGGTGTAGTTATGCTGCCCTTTGTGTCTATGTATAAATTAGTCTCTTCCATAATATTCCTTTTATTATTTAGACGTAAAAAATAAGATTTCGTTTCATCGTAAATGGATAAACGGTAAGAATATTCTGTAAACAAAAAGCCCCCCTTAAAACCAAGGAGGGCTTTGTTATTATAACATTCCGCAATCGTTATTTCAGTTTATCTAAGTACTTGCTTGGATTCTTTTCAAATTTTGCAATGCAAGCTTCGCAGCAGAAATAATACTTCACTCCGTCAACTACCGTTGAAACATCCTTTGATGCCGCCTCACCCATAACAGGACACATAATCTCCGTCTTGATGTATGTCATCGGCTCTGCTTTGAACTTCTTCAGACAACCGCCGCAGCAAAATTCATATTCTTTTCCTAAATATGTGTACTTCACCGATGCGCCCTCGTGGTCAACCGGCTCGCCCGATACCGGACAAAGCTTTGCAGAATCCGATACCGTTCCTTGTGAGTTTCCCGTTTTCGTGGTGCAGTCAGTTCCCTTTGTTGTTGTACATTCTGATTTTGTCTTGTCGTCGCAGCAGCCCTTTTCCTGTGCGTTTACAATTGTAGTCGCAGCGAATAATAATGCAGCGAATAATACTAAAGATAAGATTCTCATCTTCATTTTAATGGTTTTCCTTTCGTTTATTGCTATGTTTAACAATTTAAATTAATTTATAGTTTATCAAATAACAGCCTGAACCCGAGATAAAAAGACCTTCCCGCTGTCGGTCCCCAGATATATGATGTATCGAAATACTGGCTGAAGGGATTCTGCGGATCTATTATCGGATTTGACTGAGTGAAGTCGAATATATTCTCGACCCCTACATATGCCTCAAAGTGTTTAAAGTTCTTTGTGAACTGTCCGTTAAGTATTGAGTACGCCTCCGATTGTGAAGGCCTTTGTAACCCAACGGGGTAATCTTTCGTCGATGGCAGCGTTTGTTCGCCAAACCATTGGAAAGAAAAATTGATGTTCCAGTTTCTGTCGTAAGGACTGTATGATACCGAAGACAGCACCCTGTGTTTCGGACTAAAATACTGCTCTGTCTTTACACCGTTCTGGTAATAATACTGGTCTATCAACTTGTAAGCAACCTTAAGATCAAGATTGTTTAGTATCGTAAAACTTGATTCTACCTGAAATACGTTTGATGCAGCGTCATTATTGTTAACAAAAGTAACAGCAAGCGTATTAGCATCGTAATCAGGTATTATCTTATTGCTGAACACCGTCCTGTAGAAATCAAAATTAACGTTTCCGGAAACAGGTCCAATATTAAAATACTGAAGCACGTCCACTCCGAAATTAACCATTTTCTCAGGATTCAGCTCCGACGGGACAAGGATGTTTCTTCCACTTGCGAGAAGATTCGAATATTCACTGAATAAGTTGATTGTCCTGAATCCCGTCCCTATCGAAGCCCGAATCACAGTCTCTTTTGTAAGTTGATGCCTAATCAAAAGTCTTGGCGTTGTTACTAACCCATATTTATTGTGTGCATCAAGCCTCAAGCCCGCAATAAACGATGTTTCAATCGGTTCCGCATCATATGAGGCTTCGGTAAATACACCCGGTACGGACTCAAGCTTGTCGTATGTACCCGCGTATGTCTTGGGTACCGCCTGCAGAAAATTAATGTTCTCTACAATATTCTCGTATTTATAAGAAGCACCCGCCCTTAAATATCCCTTCTTAATCACAGGAAATTCAAAGATAGCGTTTGTGTAGAAATTTCTCTGCTCTGCATTGTACTTTGTAACGCCGTAATACGATTCCTGATTAAAGAAAAGCCCCGATGCGAAAAACTTAAGCTGCGACTCTTCGCCCGTCTTCTGGCTTATTCTCAAATAGGCATCCCCGTTCTGTATATCAACCGTTTGCCCGTAAACATTGTTCGAACCCTTATCCGTATCAAAATTGTAGTTCGTCTGTCCGCCTATTCTCTTTTCATCAAGATACTTTATCCCGATAGTTACGTTAGTATTATCCTCTTCCTCATCCGCACCATACATCCATTTATTGTAAAACATGTAACGGGTCGTCAGCGGTGCATCAAGAAATGAATCGTTGTTCTCGTCAAATCTCTTCGGTTCCTGTACCGTCTGAAACGAAACCAAAGTGTTCCAGTTCTTTAATTTCGCGGTTGTATTTATGTTCATCTGCTTCTCCAGCATGCTGTTCATAAACCCGTTAAGCATAAACCTGTCCGATGTACCGTAATCTTTCAGCAATACATTCATTATCCCGCTGATTGATTCATACCCTTGTATAACAGAATTTGAACCCTTCGAAATCATTATCTTATTTATTAATGTACCGGGCATGCTCGTAACGCCGTACTTAGTCACTAATCCCGACATTATCGGCATATTGTCAACAAGTATCTGCGTATATGCACCGTCAAGACCGAGCACCTTTAGTTCCTTCGTATTCGTCAGTATATCAGTAACAGCAACGTCAACCGACGCATTCTTTCCGAAACATCCCGAAAGGTCGCAGCAGGCATCTTTCTTAAGCTCTGTCTGCGAAATCACTTCCGTCTTTGTGTTGCCGTCTTCTATATAAGAAGAGCTTTGCTCGCCTTCCACAACTATCTGCTGTGTAGAAAAATTACTTTGAAGCGTAATTTCCACATAATCTTTACCTTCAACCTCAATAGTATCTTTTGTATAACCAACGTAAAACACCTCAAGCCTTTTGTCGGTTATTCCGTCGTCATGTATCTCAAACTTTCCTTCTGAGTTTGTTGCGGCTCCCTTCTTAGTATTAATCCATTTCACAATCGCACCTTCAAGCGGTTCTTTTCCCTTATCGGTAGCGCCGTAAACAATCCCTGTTATACCGTGGAGCTCTGGATTTAGCTGTGCTCTTGAAACGCCTGTCATAAACACAAGCATTATCGCAAGCAATAATATATTTTTCATTTTGATTTTTTATTTAGAAACTTTTTAAAAAACGGATGTAGTAATCCCTGTTTCTAAATCCTCAGGTTAGATACTTCAAGAAAGACTTTCACCCTGCTTCCCGGTGAATCGTCTGACCGATAAGATTTTAATGTAGTGTTATAAAATAAGTTTTGTGTGTCTTTTAAAATTACTTTTGTTTCTGTTTTTACGGTTTTGTTCTCAATCAGCGTTCCTTTTTCCTTTTCAACCTTCTTCTCAAAACTGCATGTCTGGCAATCATCGCAGGAGGATGCTCCATTTGTAGAACAGCAGTCATCCTCGTCCTTCGTAACAGCGGGCTTCTCTTCCTTGCTGCAACACGATTTCTTCTCTTCCGTTTTCGGCTTATCAGGCATGCACAAACAGCTGTGTATGTCCTGTCCGAACGAAACAAGACTAAACGATAACAATATTATTGCTACCGTTACTGTTTTAATTCTGTAATATTTATTGAATAATAATTTCACTTTATACAAAAATGCAAAATTTAAACTTAATTGTCAAAGCAGATTGTAAAATCTTATTTAATTAAGAAGTTTAAATACATAAAATTTCATTGATTTATAATCTTTCCATTCTTCTTTATACATTCCTGCTTTCTGGCACAAACTGCTTAAGAAATCGCCCTCTGACCTGAAATGCTCCCATACCTGAGGCAGATATACTGCTCTTCGCATATCTTTATTAACTATGACTCCCTTGCCTTTTATTGCAGAAAAGAGGGAGTCTATAGTTTCGGGTTTAACCAGCTCTGGCACAGAAAGAACAGATACTTCATAATTAAGACCGGCTAATTCTTTTTCCCTTATTGGTTTAAACCTCGGATCCCTCGTCGCAGCAGAAATTGAATTCTCGATTATACTGTTGTAAAGTGTGTCAACAGGTTCAATCGTTCCTATACATCCCCTAAGTTCGTCTCCGTCTTTTATCGTTACAAAACAGGCAAGCCTTCTGTCAAGTTTCTTCGAATGGTATTCTCCCTTGTTTATTATACCCGTCTTAACGTACATCTCTGCTGTCTTCTTTGCGGTTTTTATCATGTCCGCTTTTTCTGCTTCTGTAAAGTACATCGCCTTATCATCCTCGTAGAATACTATAGCTGAATAACCTACCACAGATTTTCTTTCTGCAATTATATCTCCTGAATTCTTATAGTCGAGAAGTTTCGCTTTCCAGTTCTTTCTTTTTGCCAGGTTAAGCAATGCTTCAATTGCATACGGGGAGTCAATTTCCGCCTTCTTTATGTTAAAAGTGTTCAGCTCAAGTATTGAGTTGACAGTAAAATTGTCAAGTTTTATCGCTTCGTTGTAATCGTGAAAATGACTCAGGTCAACCGATGCTACAATTACTGAATTATCCGTTGAATATTTATCTATTAGGTCTGCAAATTCATTAGGATTTATCTTTCCTGCTATTATCGGCAGTATCTCAAAATCAGTCAGCACTTTCTGAAGAAAAGGTATTTCTATCTCAATTGAATGCTCGTCCGTATCTGCTTCGCTTATTCTGACAACTTCTTTTTCGTCTATAATTGTTTTCACGTCAGCCGAAACCTTAACCCTTCCGAGCGGAGAGTCATAATAATCATAATCCACAACGCATGCACCTCTTAGCGGATATCTGTGTGAAGTGCCCAGAATAATAACTTTGTCTGTGTCTTTTTTTATCTGCTTAAAACCATGAGCAGCTGTTCTTCCCGAAAACATGTATCCTGCATGAGGTACTATTACTGCTTTTGTGTTCAGGTCAAGATTTTCCGCATCAATCAAATATGATTCTATCTCATCCGAAAGATGTTTTGGGTCGCTGCTGTACCAGCTTCCTGCGAATTTTGGCTCTCTTACTTTCATGTCAGTTTAATAATTCTGGTCTGTATTCAAAATGCATCGTGTCATAATGATACCATTTTGCCCCCCAGATAAATCCATGCTTTTCAAACACCTCTGCCACCTCATAAGGAATTCTGTTCTTATATTTAATCGTTTTGCTCCAGCGCCAGTAATCTGAGTAGTCGGTGTTAATATCAATTGCTATTGCATAAGAGTGGGTGCTCATCCTGTTAGTACCGGCAATTTTTCTGTAATTAAATGTGCCCGCTGTCTTCTTAAAATATTTGTGAAATTTCTCAGGAAGTTTTTCAAGGTCTTCTTTTACGGCTGTTAATTTTTCATCAACATTATTTACGGTGCTGACCTGAACCTTCGTTCCAAACCAGTTGATGGTTGTTAAGCTTTTCGATACTTCCGATTGTGATGAACCGTATATTTTTGCAAAGAATGGTTCATATCTTATTCTTCCTGGATCGCTGTTCACAGGAGGCGGTTCTCCCCAGTCTGGTCCCGCTATGTATTGCGGGATGAACATATCTTCTAAATCAGGATTTTCAAGCATTTCTTCAAAGTCTTTTTCAATTCCGTCATCATACGTCATTACTGTACCGTCTTTCCAGTATAATTTGTTGTCTTCTCCCTTTTCCAAAAAGTCCGGATACGCATTTACAAGTTTCTGAAGTCCCGAATTTTTTTCAGTTGAATCCTGCTTACGCTCTGCACTTCCGGATACCTGATATCCTTGTGAGTTCGTCTCCCCGCAGTTGAACGATAAAAACAGCGGAACAAACAACAGCGTAATTAATATTTTATATTCTTTTCTCATTATATATTTCCTTTATATACATAATTTAAATGTGTTATTGCTATTTTATAAAATTTATTTATTAATTCTTTCGGCGTTACTTCAAAATCAAGTTTGTATCTTGGAAAAGCCCTCGAGATGTGAAGTACGATATTTTTATCAATCACTGCAAGATAGCTGCACATTTGTCTGAATTCTTCCTCGTTATCATTTAATCCCTTGATCAATAAAAAAGTAACCTCAAGATGTTTCCCGTGCCTGACTATCGATTTTATAGTTTGCTTTGTCGTTTCTATTTCACCGTCGCAAATTTTCTTGTAAAAGTCTTTATTAAAAGATTTTAAATCAATGTTAAATGCATCGATGTATTCAACAAGTATTTCAAATGGCTCAGGATTTATCTGCCCGTTTGATACTATTACGGTTTTAATTTCGTTGCTTTTGCATAGTACCGCAATGTCTAACATATACTCAAAAAATATCGTCGGCTCATTATACGTGAATGCTAAAAATTTATAATCTCTTTGTTTGCACAAATTAATTATCTCCCTCGGCGAAACTTCTTTTATGCTTTCAAATGATTCCGTGCTGAAATCCTGACTGATGTCGTGATTCTGGCAGAATTTACAGTTAAGATTGCATCCGTATGTGCCAACCGAAAGGATTACCTCTCCGGGATAAAAATGATACAAAGGCTTCTTTTCGATCGGGTCGAGATGAATTGCCACAGGTTTTGAGTGAGCTAACGTATAAAGTTTGCCGCTTATATTTTCTCTTACTCCGCAAACCCCTGTTTTGTTCTCGGATATACTGCACTCCTTCGGACAAAGCATGCACTTTACTTTTCCGTTGGTTTCAGCTATATAAAAAGATGCTTCTCTCATTTCATTCTATAAATTCCTTATGAGATATTCTGTTATTCTCTTAAACAAATGGTATCTTGCATTTTCGCCGCCGATGTTATGATTCCTGTTTGGATATATCTGCATCTCAAACTGCTTGTTCGCCTTTATTAATGCATTCACAAATTCCATCGTATTCTGGTAATGAACGTTATCATCTGTTGAACCGTGAACAATAAGCAGATTGCCTTTTAACTTATCTGCATGACTTGTCGGTGCATTATCGTCATATCCCGATGGATTGTCTTTTGGTAAACCAAGATATCTTTCTGTATATATGTTATCATAATACCTGAAGTTTGTTACCGGCGCAACTGATACAGCTGTCTTAAAATAATCCGCCCCGGCTGTAATCGCTAACGCCGACATATATCCGCCGAAACTCCACCCCCATATTCCTATTCTGTTTTTATCAACATAAGGAAGCGATGCTAAATATTTCGCACCCTCTATCTGGTCAATTAATTCAAGCTTGCCCATATTGCCGTAAACCTGTTTCTCAAACTCTGTTCCTCTGCCGCCCGTTCCGCGTCCGTCAACGCAGGCAACAATATAGCCTTTCTGGCATAGCATCTGATGCCATGGATTGCTAAATCCGTCATAAGCATTTTTTACTGACTTTGAACCCGGTCCCCCGTAAACATACATCAAAACTGGATACTTTTTGTCCGCTTGAATGTTATGCGGTTTCATTATCCAGCCGTATAGCTCAACATTGTCGGAAGTATTGAATTTAAACATCTCTATCGGAACAAAATTATATTCTTTCATCTTGTTAATTATCGCCTGATTGTCCTCCAGCATCTTTACAAGCGTTCCGTCTTTTCGTTTTAGCTCATATGAACTCGGAGTATTCGCATCGGAATGACTTAAAATATAATACTTAAACTCTGAACTGAAACTTGCATTGTTTAACCCATCTTTGAACGAAAGCTGCTTCTTTCCCGTCCCGTCAAAGTTAATAATAAAAAAGTCTCTTTCTAACCCGTCAGCACTGAATGCCGTGAAGTATACCGTTCCCGCTTCTTCATCAGCCCCCTTTAATTCCGATACCTCAAAGTTTCCTTTTGTAACTTGATTCTTTATCTGCCCGTTCTTTTCGTGAAGATAAATATGCGCCCATCCGTCTCTGTCACTCATTCTTAAAAACCTGCCGTCTTTTAAAAAAGTAAGGTCAAAAGATTCGCTAATGTAGTACTTAGACTCCTCTGTAAATGCTACGTTAGATTTTCCCGTCAAAGCATCAGCAAGGAGTATATCAAGTTTATTCTGTAATCTGTTTAGTCTGATTATTGAAAGCGTATTATTATCAGGTGTAAACTTTATTCTCGGTATGTACTGGTCTGTATTGTTTCCTATATCTACTTTAACAGTCTTTCCGTTTTCAAGCCCGTACACCCACACTGTTACCACAGAATTGTCTTCACCCGCTTTCGGATATTTATAAGAAAACTCGCTCGGATATAAGTCATTATAAAAAGTAAGGTTCATCTCTTTTACTTTTGACTCATCAAATTTCATGTAAGCTACTAATCTGCTGTCTGCCGACCAGCTGAATGCTTTTGAAAGCCCCAGCTCTTCCTCGTAAACCCAGTCAGATGTACCGTTAATTATTGAGTTCTTCTTGCCGTCGCTTGTAACTTGAATGACTTTTTCGTCTGATATATTGTATATGTAAATGTTGTTGTTTTGTATGTAAAGTACTTTATTCCCGTCAGGAGAAAATTCTGCATACTGTGCTTTTGCATCCTTCGTAATTTTATCCGTCTTTCCGTTTTTTACATCCCAAACATAATAATCCGCAATGAAAGATGTTCTGTAAATCCTTTCCACATCAGCCGATACAAGAATTCTTGATTCATCTGACGAGAATTTATAATCCTTAATTGTAATTTTATCTTTTCCTGTCGCGGTTATAAAAGAAGCACCATCCATGACTTTGGATTTTAAAGTCCCTGTCTCATAGTCATAGACATTAATATTATTGTCTTCATCCATTGAAGAATAATAGTTTCCATCCTTCATCGAATTGTAAGTCCCTGCCCCTTCGGGAGTAAACTCGGAATTTATATAAATTGATTCAAGCGTTATTTCCTTGTACTGTGAAATAACCGCCGTTGCCGATAGCATGAAAATTAACAGTACTAATCCTTGTTTTACAAATTCTCTCATGTTTTATCTTTGTTTATCAAAAAATATTCTAAATTTTCTTAATTTGAAATGTATTATCAATATTCCAATTCTTCCGTATCCTTCCTTACTCTTAAAATTTATATTTTACACATTAATTATAATTTGAAAACTGCTCTTCTTTGTGAACTTTGATCTTCTTTACGCAAATATCTTTTTACTTTTATAAATCTTATGAATACTACCTTTTATACTTGCGTGTTCAAAAAAATTAGAATATTATTTCTTGTAGTCCTTACTTAAATTTATATTTTTGAGATAATTAAATGCGGTTGTTTTTAACGGCATAAAGCCCGCATTATTATTTTGGTCTATACCCCCTGTTAAATATAAAATTATAACTCCATATAACAACAAGCCTTTATTTCCATTTCGGATAAAAACCAAACTATACTCACTCCAAACCCGGTTAAAACCCGCTCTTCTATGTATTAAATTAGCCCTAAAATCAGGTCACATGAATCCAACTTGGCCTCTGAAATGTCAAAAATAAACTTATTTTGTCTTATAAAGCTGCCACCAGGGTATGTGTGGTCCTGCGTGGTGTTCGCTGTGATATCCAAAGAAGTAACAGGATATCATAGCCCAGAAATGATTTACTTTCATAGTTCTGGCATTATGAGGCATCATTTCTTCTGTATGAGGAAGTTTGTGTGGCCGGTATGTTCCGAAATAAAAAAGCTGTAGTGTCCCGAGAAAAGCAGGTACTACATAATAAAACCATACAGAAATTTCAGGAAAGAAATATTTAAGGATGTTAAAATTTATACCCACTATTATTATCTGAAATATCGATACATACTTCATGAAAAACTTCGCAAACCATACAAAGAAATTCTGGCTGTTGACGCTGTAATCAGGGTCTTCTTCCGTTCCTGAATGTATGTGATGAAGTTTGTGGTTCTTCAATAGTTTGCTGTAAGATAGTCCCGCGAACAGGAATGTTGTCAATATACCCGTAAATTTATTGATGGTTTTATTTCGCGATACAGTTCCGTGCATTGCATCGTGTGCAGTTATAAACAATCCTGTAAATAGATATCCCTGAATTAAAACATGAAAGTAAAATATAGGCGAAGTAAAATCCACCGCTGAATATTTAAGAGAATAGAGCAGGTGTGATGCCCACAAGGTTATTATGGTAACTGCCGCAAGTATTCCCATATATCTTTACTTAAAATCCTTTTTGCACTTCGATAGAAATGTTGAAAGCGCCTGATTTAAGTCTTTCTTCATTTCCTTGCTTATAAATTTCTCGCCGAGTATCGGAGCCATAAAATGTACATCACCGCCGCTGTCTCTCACCATCTTTATCTCTATTGATATGCTTATTCGCGTCTCGTTCTCTCCCATCGATACAAGCCTTGCCGTGCAGCGGAAAAAGTCAGGGGTTTTATTCTTTGTCTCAAACACAATGTAATCTTCTGACGAAACTTTCTCTATAAGAGTAAAAGGCATTCTTACAGGTGAAGCAAGCGGGGCATCTATTTCATACACCCATTCGCTTTCTTTGTTGCCTAATTCTTTTACCGATATGATTCCCGGAAAGTATCTTTCATAGATTTTTATATTCTTAAAATATTCCGAAAGTTGGGCCAGACTCGTTTTAAATACTGCTCCGTTTGTTACCTCTGCCGAAACCGTGAAATCTGCCTTTGCAGTGTTAAAACATATAATTACTGTTAGTATTATACCATATATTAATTTCATTTCGTTCTTTGTTTTATGATTATTAATCAGCTAATCTAACACACACGAGGGGTATTTTAATTCCTTTGGGCGTTTAATACTAAAAGTTATAGGCACTCTCGTGGAAGTATTCCTTTCCCCCTGAAGTCCAGTTTATTTGTACCTTCCAGTATCCTTTTTGCAGTCGTTCAGTGCTGACAATCTGAGAGTTTGTTGAGTCTGCAGTTATTGGAATCTTTACATCCATTGACTGGTCAGAAGGGCGGTATATGTGTATTATATCTTTTCCTTTTATTTTGTCGGGTACGTTGGGAAATTTAACGATAAGTTCTTTGCCCGTATTCTCAATTTTAAGAGTATCTTTAAGCGCTTTTGTTCTTGCAATTCTGTCTATCTGCTCTTGATATTTCAATTCCTTCTCGTAATAATTTTCAGTTACTACATCAACCTTCTGATTCATAAAGAAGATTACCATTCCTATTGTTGCCAGACAGAATACAGAAAAAACTATTACAATTTTTACTCCCCAGTTCAATATAATTTTCTCCTTTTAGTTTTTTGGTGGTCCAATAAATGTTGTTTTAATGTCCCCCACTAATTTTCCTCCTGCATATACTTGTACATTCATCGGCATTACCGTTGTCGCAATCTTTTCTTTCGGCAATAGTATCATAAACTCCGATTCCTGCACGCTTAAAGAGGGAAGACTAATACTTTTTCCTATGAGCAGGAATTCCGCATCGGGATTTGACAGCTTTATATCCACAGGTATTTCATCAAATGTGTTATTCACAAGTTTAACATGGTAAAGATTGCTGAACTTATTATCAGGCATTTCCTGATATATCTTACCCGGCGAACGAAGAACGTTTACTTTTATATCTTCTCTTGTAAATAAAAGTGTTGTAAATATTGAAAGCAGCAGTACAAGAAGTACACTGTACAATATAATTCTCGGCGATATCTTAAATTTAATCTTTTCCGCAATTCCTTTCATCGAGGCATATCTTATAAGACCTCTTGGTTTTTCTATTTTATCCATTATTGAATCGCAAGCATCTATGCAAGATGTGCAGTTTACGCATTCAAGCTGGGTACCATTCCTTATGTCAATACCTGTAGGACATACTGCTACGCAAAGGTGACAATCAATACAATCCCCGTTCTTATTCGGGTTTTCCTTATCGAGTTTTCCTCTCGGCTCTCCTCTTACGTAATCATAAGCAACAACGACAGTGTTTGGGTCAAGCAAGACTCCTTGCAGTCTTCCGTAGGGACATACGATTGTACAGGCTTGTTCCCTGAATTGCGAAAACACGTAATAAAACACCCCGGAAAAAACCATCACGGCAATAAATCCGGAAAGATGTTCAAAAGGCGAGTTCGTAATAATTTTAAGTGTTTCATCTATACCGACTAAATAAGCCATGAATGTATTTCCTATAAGCACAGCGATTGCAAAGAATATTAATTGCTTTATCGTCTTCTTAAATATCTTCTTCCCGTCCCAAGGAGCTTTGTCAAGTGCCCTCTGCTTTGATGAATCACCTTCTATAAAATATTCTATCTTTCTGTAAACCATTTCCATAAATACTGTCTGCGGGCAAATCCAACCGCAAAATATACGTCCGTAAATTGCTGTGAATAATACTACAAAGACCAGGAGTGAGATAAATCCAATTGCAAATATATAAAAGTCCTGTGGGCCAAACGCTAAACCAAATACTATAAATTTTCTTTCAAAGAAATTGAAAAGTATGAATGGATGTCCGTTTGTTTTAATCCACGGAGTTATGAATAATAAAGCCAATAAGAAGAAACTAACTATAGTTCTTGCAGAATAAAATTTCCCCTTCTGCTTTTTGGGATATATCCAGATTCTTTTTCCTTCCTGTGTTACTGTTGAGAGATGATCTCTGAACGATTCTTGTTCCATGCTTAATAAATTCCTGTAAATAATTGAGAAAAGTTATAGTCGATGATAAATCAGGAACTATACATTATTGTATTACTTTTATTTCCAAATTCAGGTTAATCGTTTTATCAACCCGCTGTGTAATCTCTGTATTTTACTTCTTCAGTGTATCTTTTGGAGTTGTTGCAGTTGTGTCAACCCAGATATTGCCTTCAGGTGCTTTCGGACTCGCCGGTTTAGTTCCCTGCAAAGTGAGCACATAGCTTGCAACTTGATTCATTTGTTTTGGATTTAACTGTGTCTGCCATGCTATCATACCTTTTGCAGGCACCCCGTTCTTTATGGTAGCAAATACGTTCTTTATTCCTCCTCCGTGAATCCAGTATTCATCTGTTAGATTAGGTCCAACTCCGCCGCCCCCGTCTGCATTATGACAGCTGACACAGTTTACCGCAAATATTTCCTTTCCTTTGCTTATGTCCGCAGCATCTGTTAAAATCCCAACATTGCTCTCGTTTATTAATCCGCCCGACTTTAATAATGCATCTCTTTGCTGAGACGCAATCATCATTTCCTGAAGATATTCGTCGGCAGATGAGTTTGATTTTCCAATTAAATGAAACTGTACCATGTAAACTATTGCAAACACTATCGTAATATAAAATAAAGCCTGAAACCAAGCGGGCGCAGGGTTGTCAAGTTCTTGTATGCCGTCGTACTCATGTTCCTGCATAATATTACCCGTTAAAACCGTACCTGTTACCTTGACCTTTTTCTTCCTTTCAGCGGATTCAAATATCATAAGTGATGCAAAAAGGACTGCAAGCGTAAACAGTAATGCAGCCAGTATCATGTAAACATACGTGTCTGAATAAGGCTCTTTCTCCGCGGTCTGTGCAAAAAGACTCTGAACAGATAGACCTGTCAGTACAATACTAAATAAAACTTTTTTATTCATAATAAATAATCTTTAATCTTTTAACGGTAGATTTCTTTGTTCTTCAATTTGGTCTTTATTAAGTTTTACAACCCAGACCATTATTATTATAAATGCCAGAATGAACAATAACATTGTTGCTATTGCAAAAATCCCCAGCCACTCTTCGGAAACAAAAAATTTACTGAACATAATTTATTTTGTTATTTGTTACTGACTGTTGTATTTTTTATGTCTGTTCCGAGCCTCTGCAAGTAACCTATCAATGCGATGATTTCCTTTTCGCTTGTAACATCGATTCCCTGTTTCTGCAAATCCAGGGCAATTTCTTCCGCCTGTTTCTGCAGGTCGCCGTTGGCGGTTTTTTCATATCCCTCGGGGTACGGCACGCCAAGAGTCTTCATTGCACTGATTTTGCTTTCTGTAGTTGAAATATCCAGTACCTGTTCTTTCAGCCATGGATATCTCGGCATTAACGAGCCGGGCGAAACTACAGTCGGGTCATCCATGTGCAGATAGTGCCAGAGATTCGGATATTTTTTTCCTACTCTTAAAAGGTCTGGACCCGTTCGTTTAGAACCCCACAGGAAAGGATGGTCGTAAACATACTCTCCCGCTTTAGAATACTCTCCGTAACGTTCAGTTTCAGAACGGAACGGACGCACAAGCTGCGAGTGACAGTTAACGCATCCTTCTCTTATGTAAATGTCCCTTCCCTGAAGTTCGAGAGCCGTATATGGTTTAACGCTCTGTATCGTAGGAATGTTTGATTTAATTAAATACGTTGGTATTATTTCTATTAATCCTCCGATTAAAACTACAACAATTGCAAGAATAGTAAACTGGAACGGACGTCTTTCAATCAGTCTGTGCTTCTTCATCACTCCGCCTTTTATAGGCTCGAACTGCACGTTCTTTTCAAGGGCCGGTGCTTCTGCGTTTTCGTCACCAATAAAACTTCCTGCTTTAATCGTCTTTACAAGATTATACAACATAGCAATAAATCCCGCATAATAGAACAACCCTCCCGTAAACCTAATCATATGCATCATCTTTATCTGAAGCAGAGTCTCAAGAAAATTCGGATACTGTAAAACACCTTCTGGTGTAAACTGCTTCCACATTAACGCCTGAGTAATACCCGACCAGTACATCGGCGCTGCATAGAATATAATCCCAATAAACCCAATCCAGAAATGGAAGTTAGCCATTTTCTTTGAGAACAAGGGCGTCTTGAACAGTCTTGGAACAAGCCAGTAGAGTATTCCGAAAGTAAGAAATCCATTCCAGCCAAGAGCTCCGATATGAACATGTGCTATAATCCAATCTGTAAAATGAGCGATTGCATTAACATTTTTCAGAGACAATGTAGGACCTTCAAACGTTGCCATACCGTAAGCCGTAACTGCAACAACCATAAACTTAAGCACTACGCTATCTCTGACTTTATCCCAGGCACCGCGCAAGGTTAAAAGACCATTTATCATACCTCCCCATGATGGTGCAATAAGCATAATTGAAAATACAGTTCCAAGCGACTGTGCCCAGTCAGGAAGCGCACTGTACAACAAGTGATGCGGTCCTGCCCAGATATACAGAAATATTAGTGTCCAGAAATGTATTATAGAAAGTTTATAAGAATAAACAGGTCTTTCTGCTGCTTTCGGAAGATAGTAGTACATCAATCCCAAATAGGGTGTTGTCAGGAAGAATGCAACAGCATTATGTCCGTACCACCACTGAACTAAGGCATCTTGAACACCTGCGTATATCGGATAGCTTTTAAACAGACCCGCAGGAATTGCCAAGGAATTAAAAATGTGAAGAACAGCGACTGTTACAACTGTTGCGATATAAAACCAAATTGCAACGTACATGTGTCGTTCTCGTCTTTTTGCAATCGTGCCGAACATGTTAATAGCAAAAACTACCCATACAACCGCGATAAGAATATCGATAGGCCATTCGAGCTCTGCGTATTCCTTGCTTGTAGTAAGTCCAAGCGGAAGGGTTATTGCAGCGAGTACAATAATAAGCTGCCATCCCCAGAAATGAACTTTAGAAAGCAAATCGCTGTACATCCTTGCTTTTAGTAATCTTTGCAGGGAATAATAGATACCCATAAAGATTGCATTACCGACAAAAGCAAAGATAACGGCATTCGTGTGCAGAGGTCTGATTCTTCCAAACGTAGTGTATTGAAGGTTTAGGTTCCAGGCTGGAATAATAATCTGTCCGGCAATTAGCAAGCCTACCAGCATTCCCACCGCCCCCCAGACCATAACAGCGTATGCGAAATATTTGACTATAACATTGTCGTAGCTGAATTTATCCAGCGTTGTATTCGTAGATGTAAGGTCAGACATAATTTAATTATTTGTAAGTATTGTTATATTTTTTGTGGTAATTTAAAGTATTTTTCTAAAATATGAAATTCTATTACGAGGTCTCGAACACAGCAAAGCAAACAATAATTGATGATAGTATTATAACGACACTTTTATGTATAAACTTATTATCATATTATATTTGTGAGTTTTTAAATATATTAGTAAAAATAAAATTATGAAAAATACTACTACGGTTATTTTTTGTTTATTTATATTTATTTCTTTATCCTGTAACTCATCAAAATCTGTTAATAATATTAACGACTTAACATCCAAGCAATGGAATTTGAACACTCTATACGGTAAGATTCCGGAAGCAAAATCCCCCGATTATAAAAATCCATACATAGGTCTAACCCCCAACAACGGTTTTTCAGGATTTACCGGATGCAACAGCTTTACTGGAACTTACAAGTATGAATCAGGAAAGTTAACGCTCGACCCCGGTGCAATAACGAAGATTTATTGCGGCGACGGCATAGAAATAGAATTTCTTGATGCAATAAAAAAAGTTACAGGATATGAAATCAAGAACAACAACCTTGAACTTCTTAAAGGTGGTGATGTAATAATGACATTTATCTCGAAATAATTTATAAAACTTATAACTATATATGACAAAAATTTACAGAATATTTCTGTCGGTTTGTGTCTTTCTGCTTTGTGCCTCAATTCTGCAGGCACAGGGAAAGCACATACCGTTTAACCTTTCCCTTGTTTATCCGATTAGTATTAACAAGTCGTTAAGAGATAACGTAGGATTCAATCTAGGAATTATAGGTTCGCGATTTAATAAACTCAGCGGTGCCTCAATAAACGGAGTTTTTTCAGTTCTTGAGGGCGATTTAAGCGGTTTGCAGGTTAACGGACTATATGCCGAAACAAGAGGAAAGCTGCGGGGAATGCAGATTACGGGCGGAGCTAATGTTCTAACCACAGGCGGCAGGGGCTTTCTGCTCGGCGGATTGGCGAACCTTTCATTCGATGAATTTCAGGGGGTTCAGTTTGCAGGTATTGCCAATGTTAATTTTGAAAACTTAAACGGTATACAGCTTGCTGGGGTATACAACTCAAACGGCAAAGACATTAGTTTGCTGCAATCGGCAGCCGCGGGAAACATTACAGGAAGGAAACTGTACGGAGCACAAATAGCTGTGCTGTTTAACCTTGCCGGTTATTCAAACATGGGTTTGCAGCTATCATCACTGAACATAACTAAATACCAGAAGGGTGTTCAGCTTGGGCTTGTGAATGCAGCAGATGATAATTTCGGGCTGCAGATTGGTCTTTTTAATGTAGTAACGAAGAGGCAAAAAGGAACAACACTCGGACTTGTTTACATCTATGACAACACAAAAATAAACTTGTTGTTGTCAGCAGGTAATCTTTCGTATGCAACACTCGGAGCAAGGTTTAGAACCAACAATATATATTCGATGTTTGAAATCGGTGGTCCCGTTGTTTCGTCGAACACAAACAAATCAATTCTTGTGTCCTACAGAGCAGGTTACACCTTTAAATTCAAGTATTTCGACATAAATACCGACCTTGGATATTCCCACATCTCAAATGAAAAAGACCAGGTCACCAACAAAAAGAGTGACCATCAGTTTGCAATAACTTTGCGAACGGGATTCGAGAAAAATGTTTATAAAAAACTTGGTATCTTTGTAAACGGCGGCTATACGTTCTATGCGGACAGCTACTACAGTCCGCATTTCACGAACAAATTCATAATAGAGGGAGGGATAGTATTATTATGATAAAAAATATATTCATTATAATAGTTCTCGTCGTGCTTTCTTCACAGACGGCTTTTTCACAGAGGGATGAAGTTATAGAAAAAGCCGGTGCAGGTGTTTATTTGTCAGAGGTCAGCGTTCAGGATCAGAAGGATGATAATTCTGATAATCAGGAAAATGCTAAACTAAAGCTTTCTTCGATTGTAATCGAAAATGATGTAACACTTGGCAGCATATTCTCAGAGTCTCTTTTCAGGCTCGATTCACTGAAGAGAGAGCAAGAGGAATCCTTTTTCGGTGCCGAAAAAAGATATTCATCATTATCAAAAAATATACAGTATGATTCCTCATTCAGAGCAAAGAAGAATTACTGGCTGCCGCTCGTTGAAGTATTCTTTCTTAATATCGGAGTGTGGTCAATAAGCAGATACATAGTACCGCAGCCGTGGGCAGTAATCAGCACACAGACTGTAGAAGCTAATTTTAACCATGCATTTGTTTTCGATTCAGACCATTTCTCTACGAATCAATTGATGCATCCATATCACGGGAACACCTACTTTAACTTTGCTCGTTCAAGCGGACTTACCTTCTGGGAGTCTGCACCCTATTCGATGGCGGGAAGTTTTATGTGGGAGTTTTTCATGGAAGTAAACTACCCGTCGATTAATGATTTTATTACCACAACATTGGGAGGTATAGCATTGGGCGAGATGACTTATCGTCTTTCATCGCTTATCATAGATGAAAGAAAAACAGGGTCGGAAAGAATCTGGCGTGAGATAGGAGCATTTCTTTTAGCCCCAACGAGAGGGATTAACAGACTCTTTAAGGGGGATATCACTCGCGTCCGCTCTAAGAGCATATACGAAATTGAACCGCTTACAAGCTCGATTGAGGTGGGTCCGAGTTTCATTTATCAGGGCAAGAATATTTACAGAGGAAACGGGAATCTTTCGCTCAGGCTCGATATGTATTACGGTAATCCGTTTACAGATAAGTCAAGAAAGCCTTATGACTTTTTTAATTTCAAAGGACTCTTCAGCATAGGAACTCAGCCGCTAATAAGCCAGGTGAGTGTTTACGGGTTGTTGTTCGGGAAAAACTATAAATACAAATCTGACCAAAAGATGTTGATAGGCATGTTCCAGCATTTTGATTACTATAGCAATACATACTACGAAATTGCAGCAAACAGTCTTGGCGGAGGTATTGTGTATAAGTTTCCAACAGTGAGTGACATAACTTTTGAATCAAGCCTGCACATTGCTGGAATAGTTCTCGGGGGAGGTAATAATGTACCCGAAGCCTATAAATATGAGGCAGACGGGACAGCATACCGCGATTACAATTTCGGTATGGGCTTTGCGAACAAGTTTGAAACGTACCTTGGGTTCAGGAATCAAGGCTACTTATTTCTCGGATTGTACAATTTCATGATTTACACAATTGACGGTGCTGACGGAAATGACAATTTGATTGTCTTTTCTCCGCGTGTTGGTATCAAGCTTACAAAATCAACCGATATAGGATTTGAAGTGAACTACTACAGAAGAGCATCCCGATACAAGAAACTTGATGACGTAACGAGAAATGTATTTGAATTAAAATTGTTCATTGCAAATAGTTTTTGAGGTACGTATGTAAATACTTAATATACGTTTCAATCCGCAAGTTGGTCACATCATTGATTATATTCATGATGTTTACGGCTGCTGTAAATGCACAGGCAGAGAGAGAAAATGTTTTTATTAAATATCCGAGCTGGGCATTAATGCAGTTAATTCCTTCGCCTGTATTCTTTGAAGATAATGGAAACGGTAGGCACGGGACTGAGTTTGGTTTTGAATGGCAGGTAACTCCGTTATCTTACTCGTTCAAACCCAATAAGTATCTTGGACATTTTTCAGTACTGATGGTTAAACCGGTGAAAAAGTTCTCAGGATCTGCTGAGATATTTTTCACCCCTCAGTTTGTTACGGGCGGTTTTGACAATTCAAATGCAAGAAGATACATGTACAATACAGGCGCGCGGGTCTATTTTCCTCTGGCACAGGGGGGAGAGTACCTGAGTTTTTCGCTTGGCGCGGGTTATTACAGTCAGAGGAATGAATTTAACAGCAAGGTTGAGGGGATTATGTACGAGGCAGGGCTGTATTCAGTTTTCGGAATGTTCGGGATTAAGTTTGCTTACAAACAGAATGCATTAAGCAAGTATAACATAGGATTTTATATTAAATACTATTAATAGTTTGGTTAGACATAGATTAATATTGGTCGTTATTCTTATGGTTTCTTTTCAGGGCTGCACGATTTTTCAGGAAATTGCGGGCAACGGTCCTTCTTCATTTAAACCGCCGAAAGTGGTTAAGAATAAAATAACCAATCCCGTTCTACCCGACGCTCGCCTTGCTGTTTTATGGATCGGGCATTCGACGTGCCTAATACAAATGGATGACAAACAGATTTTAACCGACCCTGTGCTGACACCATCCATAGGGATATTTTCCAAGAGACTTGTTGAACCCGGTATTGAAACATCAAACATACCTCGGCTTGATTTGATAGCGGTTACTCATCCTCATATAGACCATTTGAGCTTAGGAACGATAGACCTTTTGCAGAAGAAGAATAAAGCAGTACCGTTCGTTTTTCCGGACGGGGTGGAGTCTTACCTTCCGGGATTTGATTATAACTACATACGATTGAACAATAACAACGGCTATGCGGGTATTAATCCGATAGGGGATTCAGTGACGGTAAATGGTCTCACTGTTTACGCTGCATACTCCCGTCATTGGGGGGGCAGGTACGGGCTTGATGGTTTTCTCTGGGGTGAGCATTCGTATTCAGGGTTTATATTCAGCTATAAAGGAATAACGGTTTACTTTGGCGGTGATACCGGATATGACCCGTTCTCATATAAAAAACTAAGCGAGAGATTTGAAATAGACCTTGCTATAATACCAATCGGACCGTGCGAAGAATGCGAGGGATGCGGAAATAAGAGGCACGTATATCCCGAAGGAGCGATAAAAATATTTCTTGATTTGAAAGCAAAAGAATTCATGCCCGCGCATTACGGTGTTTTTCAGTTCAGGCTTGCAGACGTTAACGACCCGTTATACAAACTTGAAAAATTAATTTCTGAATACAACATACAGGACAGAACAAAAATATTAAACATTGGCGAACAAAGAACCTTCATTAATAAAATATTATAAATCATGAGGAAAAGAAAATTACTTTTAAGTATGATGCTTACGTTATTTGTTATAACCGCATCATTAATGCTTTATTCATGCTATCCGTACAGCAGCACAAATCCTTCGGATTTTGATGTTGTTGTAACTCTGCATGACGACCTCGGCAACTTCAGGGGTCAGTATAAAAAATATGTTATGCGTGATTCTATTGCACACATCTCGGACGGAGTGAGCAGCAATTCGGTAACAAGAGAGTACGACAATTTAATCCGCTCAAAGGTTGTCAACAACCTGACAAACTTTGGTTACACCCGCGTTACCGATACAGCGGTCGCTGACGTAATAATCACTCTCGCAGTCGCAAAATCAACATCCGTGTACATCAGCAGCTACTATCCTGATCCGTACTGGTTCTGGGGATACGGACCCGGTTATTATCCGTGGACGGCGGCTTATGCCGTAACGACAGGTTCCGTTCTGACCACGATGTACGATAAGAACAAGTACAAACCGGGAACGACTCAAAGGTCGGCAGTCTGGATGAGTATCTTAAACGGTGCGTTAAACGGAACAGATGCTTCATCAAGGATATCCGGCGGAATAGATAAAAGTTTTTCACAGTCGCAGTATTTAAAAGCAGCAAATTAATATTGTTAAACTTAAACCGAATAAAATGAAAACTATAAAATATATTCTTTACATAATGACTGTCCTTTTGCTGCTTCCGGGTTCAGGTGCGAAAGCACAGTCAGGCAACGAGTTTTTCCTTAGTTACAACTTCGGCGTACCGCTTGCAGACACGAAAGAATACGTACCGACAGTAAGTTACATAGGAGCAGAAATAAACTATAAATATTTTTTAAAGAAGAACATAAGCCTCAGTCTTTCGGCAGGCTGGAACGTGTTCTACAAGGAGACGAACGAACTTCTTTCTCTTCCAAACGCAGACGTTTCGGGATTGCAGAACAGGTACATAAACACAGTTCCGCTGCTTGCGGGTGTACAGTATTATTTTGGAAAAGATAATAACAACATGCGTCCTTATTTGGGTGTGAACGCAGGAGCATTGTATCTTACAAGAAGGCTGCAAATAGGTGTTTACGACCTTACAGAAAGTAGCTGGCATTTTATGGTACAGCCTGAAATAGGGATTCTTTTAGAAATAGACCGTTATTCTGATTTATTGTTCGGAGTAACATACAACTACGGAACACCAACCAAAAGCGATATAACCGGCAAAGATGTAACAGAGTCATGGATTGGCATAAAACTCGGCTACGGATGGAAAGCTCCGTTCTAAACGATTTGGTAGTTATTATTTTACAATAAAATAGTCCTTATGCTTGCTTCCCCGCCTCCTGTCAAAGCAGGATGGCGCGGTTGCAGGATTGGATAGTTAATCATTAAGTTAAAAACCAATTATATGAGAAGGTTTAATTTAACGCTTATCGCTTTGCTGATTCTTATCTGTTCATCACAGTTAATTAAATCACAAACAAGGTATGAACCGGCAGACGCAATCTATTTTGGCGGCGATATTATCACAATCGAAGATTCCTCTCCTCATGCTGAAGCAGTCGCAGTAAAAGACGGGAAAATTATCGCTGTCGGGAAAAAACACGATGTGTTTAAACACAAAGTAAATGCAACAGTATTGTACGACCTCGAAGGTAAAACCCTTATGCCCGGACTCATCGATAACCACTTGCATCACAGTCTTGGAGGAATTCTTCTCTCTTTCGACTGGATTATGGCTGAAGAATGGGTGCTGCCGGATAGACATATATATCCTACCATAGGAAGGGAAGATTATATTGCAGGGATGATAAAACTCGAAAAAAGTAAATCCGACCCTGCTGAATGGCTCAATGTGTTCGGTTATGCAAGTTATTTTCATGGTAAAATAACACGTGCCGACCTCGACAGTATTTCGTCAACCCGCCCTATAGCACTCTGGCAGAGGTCTTTCCATGAAACAATATTAAATTCAAAAGCACTTGAGATACTCGGCTTTACGAAAGAAAACACTGTGAATCCGCAGATAAATTTTGAAGAAGGACATTTTGAAGAAGCAGGCCAGCAGATGATTCTTCTTCCTAAAATCATTCCCGTTGTGGGTACCGCCGATAAAATCAGAAAAGGACTAATCGAAGAATCTATCGGTCTTCATTCGGCCGGAGTTACTGCTTGCGTTGACCCGCTCGGTGTACTCGGCCTGAATGCCGAACAGGATAAAATAGCCCGCGAAATTCACGACGGCAAAAACGTCCCATACAGAACTTACATCGCCCTTGACGCAAGAATGTTTGTCCCGCAGTTTGATGAAACTAAATGGCTTTACACAATTAAGAATGCCGAAAAAATGTCCGGCGAGAAAATTGTTTTTCTTAATACCGACGCAAAAACTTTCTGCGACGGGGGATTCTTCAGCCAGCTTATGCAGGTTAAGGAGCCATACTCGGACGGGCACGCAGGACAGTGGATATACGACCCTGCCATCCTTTTCAATGCCGCAAAACTGTATTATGATAACGGAATATCAAACCACATACACGTGAACGGTGATCTTGGTATTGATTCGCTGCTTGCTATGTACGGCAGAATTACTGGCGGCGGAAAAATTTCAGGCAGCAGGGTTGTCTTTGACCATGTTGGCTTATCAGACCCCGACCAGATTGCTAAGATGAAAGAAATGGGAATAATGGCATCGGTTAATCCCTACTACCTTACGGCTCTCGGTGACATTTACGGAAAAACAGGTCTCGGTCCCGAAAGAGCTCATTATATATCAAGAGTCGGAAGCCTTGTCCGCAGCGGTATAATAACCGCACTGCATTCTGACTACACTATGGCTCCGGCTCAGCCGTTGTTTCTTGCTTGGTGCGCCGTAAATAGGATTGGCTCATCAGGCAAAGTTCTCGGACCGGAGGAAAGAGTCACAGTCGAGGAAGCACTGAAACTCATTACTATTAACGAAGCAAAACAATATGCACTCGATAACGAAATCGGAAGTATAAAAGAAGGAAAGAAAGCAGATTTCGTAATTCTTGAATCAAATCCTCTGAAAATTGACCCTATAAAACTGAAAGATATTAAAATATTAGCGACAGTATTTGAAGGCACATATTTTAAAGTTGAGAATCCAAAAAATAGCGGTGTCGATATCGAACTCTGGAAACACAACGAGGAAAATCGCCGGCTTGCCGTGATAAAATACACAAGCTCCGACCCGCACGCAAAACACCAGTACTTAGAACTCGCTTATGGTAGCGCCTGTATGTGCAGTACACTGGGAAACATTGCTATGATTATGCACGGAATGCGTTAAGAGCAGCAAAAGCAGCCAGAGCAGCAAAAGCAGTAAGTGAAGTAAAAATAGTAAGAACGGAGAGAGCAGCAGGATACATAAATAATATAAAAATTTCATTATGTTTCATGTTACTCTCTCCCCGCTTCGTTTGCTCTAAGCAATAAAATATGCTCTTCTTAGTGGTCTTCTTATTCTTAGAGTTATAATCTTTTCTCTTGCTCTAAACAATAAAAAATGTTCTTCTTAGTGCACTATCCGTAAAAACAGTGTAATAAAAACCCATTTATCTTTACTTTTTCACCGAATTAATAAATTTTATAAATGCTCTCTTTGCGACCTTTGCTCTTCTTTGCGGCCTCTGCGTTAAAATCTCTATCCTTTATTTTTCTCTGTTTTGTTTCTAGCCATAGGCTACGCGGTGTACTCTGTGCTTTAGCGGTAAAATTTTTAACTAACAACTGACAACTAACAACTGTGCGTTCTTTGCATCCCGATTCTCTTTATCGGGACTCTCCCCGTTCTTCTCTGCTTCCTCTGCAACCTTTGCGGTTAGAATTTTTATCATATGTTTTTCCCTATTTTTTTGTAGCTTAAGGCTACGTCGTGTTATAGATATTTAAAATATCTTTTCTCTTATTTTTATTTCTTTTTCTCAGTGTTCTACGTGCCTTAGTGGTAAAATGACTTCGCAAAAGAATAAATCTCTTCTTTGTGTTTTGGTGCTTTAGTGGTAAAATGCACTTCGCAATAGAATAAGTCTCTTCTTGGTGTTTTGGTGCTTTAGTGGTAAATATTTTAACCAACTAACAACTGTGCGCTCTTTGCATCCCGATTCTCTTTATCGGGACTCTCCCCGTTCTTCTCTGCTTCCTCTGCGACCCTTGCGGTTGAAATATCTTGCTCTTAGCATTAAATTAATTTATTCTGTGTACTCTGTGCTTTAGCGTTAAAATTTTTAACTAACGACCAACAACTATCCACCAACAACTGCCCCTTTCTCCAAATTTATTGCTAATAGCATTGAATTTGCTTCCCCTGTTATTTAACTTATAAGATGGTCAAAAATATATTAAAACTCGTATTAGCTTATTTGCTGTTAACAAGCGTTTCTTACGCTCAGGTTAAAATTGTGTCTTACAATCTCCTCGGATACCCGGGAAATGACACTGCAACTCGTAATCCTTATTTCAGGACGGTTATCAACTCTCTAGATCCCGATATTCTTGTCGTTCAGGAAATGACTTCACAGGCAGGAATTAATGCATACCTAAACAACGTCATGAACGTTGGAAGAAACGATTTCGAAGCAGGTACTTTCATTAACGGTCCTGATACCGATAACGGTATTTATTTCAGAAACAATATTTTTATCTTCTTAAGTAATACCCCAATCAAAACTGCTCTTCGTGATATAAACGAATTTAAACTCGTTCACATAATAACTAAAGATACACTGCGCATATATTCTGTGCATTTAAAAGCAAGTTCTGGCTCTGCGAACGAACTTCTTAGAGCCGCGGAAGTTGACAGTCTGAGAAAAGTTACAGACGCTTTGCATCCGGGATCAAACTTCATAGTTTGCGGTGATTTTAATATATACGGTTCAAATGAACTTGCATATCAGAAACTCATGCAAATAACATCAGTAACGGACGGAAATTTCAACGACCCGCTTAACTTAACAGGTACATGGAACAACCCCGCATACGCTATATATCATACGCAGTCTCCCCGTGTAAGGTCTTTCGGAGGCGGTGCAACCGGCGGAATGGATGACAGGTTTGATATGATGTTGTATTCAAATGCGGTGAAAAACCCGGGCGGCATTACTTACGTTGCCAATTCACTCGTTGCTTACGGAAACGACGGAAACCATTTTAACGACTCTATTAACAGAATGCCTAATACTGCTGTATCACAGGAAATCGCAAACGCATTGCATTATACATCCGACCATCTCCCTGTTTACTCATTATTTACATTTGAAGCCACAACATCTATTGCAAACGCAACAGACGTTATAAACGATTACAGTCTAAACCAGAATTATCCTAACCCATGGAACCCGGTTACCAAAATAAGTTTTCAGATACCAAGGTCATCATTTGTAACTATTAAAGTATTCAGCATATTAGGAAAAGAAATGCAAACTTTAATCAGCAAAGAAATGAATCAGGGTTACTATGAAATAAACCTCAACGGCTCTTCATTGCCCGGAGGTGTGTATTTCTACAGAATGACAACCGAAGATTTCTCCGATACAAAACGTATGATACTGATAAAATAAAACAGCACAGTTTCAATAAAATATAAATTTATTCCATATTTGCTCTTATGGTAACGTAAGCTTCCAGCTTGCGAAAAGAATATTTATACATTCTATGTTAAAAAAATCTTGTCATTCCCTGGTGATTTTACAGGGAATCTTCTCCATTACCAGTATTTCTTTCTAGCTTCTGGTTTGTCACCGCGAAGTTCATTTTAATACTAACCCCGATTTTCATTCCCGAAAGTTTTTATCGGGAATCTAATCCATTACCGGTATTTCTTTTTAGCTCCTGGTTTGTCACCGCGAAGTTCGTTTCAATACTAACCCCGATTGTCATTCCCGAACGTTTTTATCGGGAATCTAATCCATTACCGGTATTTCTTTTTAGCTCCTGGTTTGTCACCGCGAAGTTCGTTTCAATACTAACCCCGATTGTCGTTTCAATACTAACCCCGATTGTCATTCCCGAACGTTTTTATCGGGAATCTAATCCATTACCAATATTCCTTTCTAGCTTCTATCATAAAATTTTAGTTTTGAAACATACCCCGCTTCGTACAGTAAAAAGTTCTTTTATTATCCAATTGCTCTTAGCTATAAATACAATCTCTTCTCTGCTTCCTCTGAGCACTCTGCGCTAAAAACTTCTTTTATTATTCAATTGTTCTTAGCAATAAATACAATCTCTTCTCTGCGACCCTTGCTCCACTTTGCGTCCTCTGAGCACTCTGCGCTAAAAACTTCTTTGTTATCCAATTGCTCTTAGCAATAAATACAATCTCTTCTCTGCTTCCTCTGCGACCTTTGCGGTAGAAATTTCTTTGTTATTCAATTTCTCTTAGCTATAAATACAAGCTCTTCTCTGCCTCCTCTGCGACCTTTGCGGTAAAAATTTCTTTTGTTATTCAATTGCTCTTAGCAATAAATACAAGCTCTTTTCTGCGACCCTTGCTCTTCTTTGCGTCCCCTGGGAACTCTGCGGTAAAAATTTCTTAGTTATTCAATTGTTCTTAGCAATAGATACAAGCTCTTCTCTGCTTACTCTGCGATCCTTGCTCCTCATTGCTTCCTCTGCGACCTTTGCGGTAGAAATTTCTTTGCTATCCAATGGCTCTTATCAATAAATACAATCTCTTCTCTGCGACCCTTGCTCCACTTTGCGTCCTCTGAGCACTCTGCGCTAAAAACTTCTTTGTTATCCAATTGCTCTTAGCAATAAATACAATCTCTTCTCTGCTTCCTCTGCACCTTTGCGGTAAAAAGTTCTTAGTTTTTCAATCGCTCTTAGCAATAAATATAAGCTCTTCTCTTCGATCCTTGTTCCTCTTTGCGTCCTCTGGGAACTCTGCGGTAGAAATTTCTTTGTTATTCAATTGTTCTTAGCAATAAAGAAAACTCTGCAGTAAAAAGTTCATTTATTATTCAATTGTTCTTAGCAATAAATACAATCTCTTCTCTGCTTCCTCTGCGACCTTTGCGGTAGAAATTTCTTTGTTATTCAATTGTTCTTAGCAATAAAGAAAACTCTGCAGTAAAAAGTTCATTTATTATTCAATTGCTCTTAGCAATAAATACAATCTCTTCTCTGCTTCCTCTGCGACCTTTGCGGTAGAAATTTCTTTGTTATTCAATTGTTCTTAGCAATAGATACAAGCTCTTCTCTGCGATCCTTGCTCTTCTTTGCGTCCCCTGGGAACTCTGCGGTAAAAATATCTTTGTTATTCAATTGCTCTTAGCAATAGATACAAGCTCTTCTCTGCGATCCTTGCTCTTCTTTGCGTCCCCTGGGAACTCTGCGGTAAAAACTTCTTTGTTATTTAATTGTTCTTAGCAATAAATACAATCTCTTCTCTGCGACCTTTGCGGTAAAAAGTTCTTAGTTATTCAATCGCTCTTAGCAATAAATACAAGCTCTTCTCTGCTTCCTCTGCGACCTTTGCGGTAGAAATTTCTTTGTTATTCAATTGTTCTTAGCAATAAATACAATCTCTTCTCTGCGACCCTTGCTTTTCTTTGCGTCCCCTGGGAACTCTGCGGTAGAAAGGTTCTTTTGTTTGATCTAATATTTTTTCCTCTCGTTTTGGATAAATGAGAACCGTATCCTTTCAAAGGATACATTTATGCAGAACAACAAAGAATAATTTTGTTTATATTTATAAACAACAAATTAACATGATAGCAGTCATAGGCGATATACACGGTTGTTACCACACGCTCGAAAACCTTTACGGAACGATAAAAAACTATACCTCAGAAATATACAGCGTGGGCGACTTGATCGACAGAGGTAAACACTCAAAGTCAGTCGTTCAGTTTTGCATAGATAAAAATATAATCCCTGTAAAAGGCAACCATGAAGAAATGATGTTAACGTCAATCAACAGATACTTATCTTCTCCCTCAGGGGCAATAAACTTCGGATTTGACATGTGGCGGGCAAACGGCGGACTTGAAACAATCAGAAGTTACGGTGATTTTAACGAGTACAACCCCTTAAAAAACTTTGAAGACAAACTTGAACAAAACGGGCATTACGGATTCTTTCTGAACCTGCCTTTAATGATAGAGATAGAAAATACGGTTATAACTCATGCAGGAATAGCGGGCGGAATCCTCGACGACAGTGTTCTCTGGAATAGAAGACGCCCGAAGAAACTTCACTGGTTTCAGGTATTCGGGCACTCACCAATAATAGATGCATCCTACATCGAAAACCATTACATCAACATAGATACCGGCTGTGTTTACGGCAGAAAACTCACCGCCGCAGTCATAAACCCCAAATCCAAAGAAGTCCTTCACATATTCTCCGAACCCATCAGCAATAACGACAAGTAAAAGCAGCAAGAGTAGTAAAAGCAGGAGGGTAACTTAAGCTTCCAGCTTGAGCACTCAAACAAGAAAGTTCGCCTTATATTATAAATCGCAATAGCAGCAAATGCAGGAGGGTAACTTAAGCTTCCAGCTTGAGCACTCAAACAAGAAAGTTAGCTTTATATTATAAATCGCAATAGCAGCAATAACATTAAAAGCAGTAACAAAAACATTTCCCTTACCTTTATGTCTACCTTTTTGCCCTCCTCTAGGCAATGACAGCCTCAAATTATCTTTGCTCTAATAATTTGCCGTTGCCTTTAGGCCCGCCTTTAGGCCCGCCTTTAGGCAACGGATAATTTAAGAAACCCCAAAAACATGGGCTTTAGCCCAATTCAAACTCACTAATATTTAACCAATAGCAAGAATAATATTGCCGTTGACTTCTGGCCTGTCTTTAAACTTGCTATTGGAGCTATCAACTAACAACCATTAACCAACAACCGCTCTTCCCCCTTTCTCATTGTGTCATCGAAGAATCAGAAGACTATCGTTTAAGCGTATCAAACAACAGCAGTAAATCTACAAGCTTCCGCATTTCAATTACTCTCGAGTAATCCCGAAAAAACAATATTCAGAAACCGCAGGAGGAGATAAAACAATATTTATCTCCTCCATGCATTTAATTACCCCAAAAACTATTTTTATCTTTTCATTTGGTTTACTGTTAAAAACGATAAACCAATATCAGGACAAGACATCTAGCTACTTGCGGCGGGGATGTTCATTTACTCAAATCTGTAACCGCTGAAACTCTTTTATAAACTACATTTTTAAAATCTTTAAAATGCGCCTTCCCGCATTCTATTTTCAGCTTTTCGCTGCCTCTAAGCTCCTGTCCTGCTGATTTCGTCTCAGCGACAAAATAAATTTTCTTTTGATCTTTAAATACAACTGCCCAGTCAGGACGATAGCCTCCAATTGGAGTTTTTATTTCAAACCAGTAAGGAAGTTTAAAGTAAAACTCTATTTGCTCACTGCTTTCACAATCCTTTGCGAATTGATTCTCAACACCACTATCAAGAGGAATATAGTTTTCGTATATCGTCTTATCGCTATTCTTTACCTTGAATGTAAAATCATCGAGATAGATTTCAAAGTCGGAATCATCGAAAAGTTTCATTTCATATACTTTCCCGCCGATTTTCTCATACTTAATACCGTCAATCATTAATTTATGTAATATCTCTTTAATTTTTGAAACAGCATTATCCATAAACATCTGGGGATTAATCAAAACCTCATTCAATCGCTTCGATCGTTTCAATATTTCCAATATCGTACTTCTCGTTAATTCTGTCTTACTTTGAATATAAGCAAGCACATCAGGTATATCAAATTGAAGTAAATTATCTTCAATAACACTATCACTTACCAGCATTCCCTCAACACCTTTATCTGTAATCAAAACTTTTCTTTTCGTTGACCTGACAGTTGGTTTTTTAATCTCATCCATATTATTCACTTCGTTTGCCGCAAGTGTTATAAGACTATCAGTATCATAATTTACATTATACTTTGTCTTATAATTAATCTTTTCCCAAATTTGCAGGAATTTTGGGTCTGCTTCAAAACCTTTTCGATATTTTACTTTCTTCTTTTTGCTTTTATTTTTTATTCTTCCGGTGAAATCTACGCCGCAATCTTCTTGAATCTCTCTTTGCAGCTCTCTAGCGAAATCTTCATATCTTTCGTTAGCAATTACAGTAAGTTTATTTATATTTCTATCAAATATTCTATCGCCGTTTTGATTAATGGATAAGCGTAATCCTCTTCCTATTTCTTGACGTTTTTTAATCTCTGATTTTGTTTCATTCAATGTACAAATCTGAAAAACATTAGGATTGTCCCAACCTTCGCGTAATGCAGAATGGCTGAATATAAACCGAAGAGGAACATTTATATCAAGAAGTTTTTCTTTATCCTGCATTATTAGCTTGTATGTATCATCGTCAATTTGCGATTCGCCCAATGTATCTTTAACTCTTCCCTTGCTGTCCTGAGAAAAATATCCATTGTGAATTGTGTTGACCGGATATGGAAGCAAATTTTTGTAATATGGTTTTGATATTTCATTCTGAAATAATTCTTCAAACCATTCAGCGAATTTACCTTTTAATGGATTTCCATCAGCATCGTATTCCCTGTAATTCTTAACTTTATCAATAAATAACAACGATAGTACCTTAATCCCTTTATCCTTATAAATCTTTTCTTTCCTTATATGCTCTTCAATAGTTTTCTTAATCATATATTTCATTATATCATCATTCATCCCGCCCTGCGTTTCGCCTTTTTTCAACACTATTCCATTATTCAATTCTATTTGTTCACTGCCATAATCGAACTCTTGAATCTTTATACCGTCATATCTTTCATTTTCCTTAGACAACTTGAATAAATCATTATTTCTTCCGCTTGAAGTTACAGATTTCCTTTTAATACCATCAGTTGTTAACACGTCAATTTTGATTTTCGCTTTTATTGCATTCCCTGTGCGTGTTATGTTTTCTAAATGAAGATAAGGACTATTAAAATCATTCTCACTTATAACCGAATCAACTTCAATTTGCTTGACCAAGCCTAAATCATATGCCTTTATAGGATTAAGTGAATAAACTAAATTATAAAGATTTGTATGAGTGGCTGAATATCTCAAAGTGCAAAGAGGATTTAAGCTTGCTATGGCTTTCTTACGATTATCCGTTTCCATATTCTGCGGCTCATCCATAATAACAATTGGCTTAGTGCTTTGAATAAATTCGATTGGTCTTTTACCTGTTAATTTATCGTTTGGTTTATTGATAATATTTAAATCCTTCGCAAAAGAATCAATATTGATAACTAAAATCTGTATTGAATTTGCGGATGCAAAACCTCTTAGGTTAGATACTTTTCTGCTGTCATAAACATCTGAAGTAACCTGCACTTTATCATAAAGGTTTTGAAAATGTTCTTCCGTTATTTGCAGATTTTTCAATACACCCTCACGAATAGCAATTGAAGGAACAACTATAACAAATTTTTTAAAACCGTATATTTTATTTAGTTCATAGACTGTTCGCAGATATACATAAGTTTTGCCTGTTCCTGTTTCCATTTCAAGAGAAAAATTCGGAAACCTTGTTGTTACTGTTACTTCTTGACCATTTTCATTCGCTTCTTTATATTTTAATTTGAGTAATGAATCTGAATCTTGAATATTATTTATTTTCTGGACATTATTCAGATTAAAGAGTAATTGTTCGTCAGTAAGATTTAATTTATTCCCGAATCCATTTTCATTAAGAAATGCACCCTGCTGCGAAATAGAGAATTCAAAATCACCACTGCTTAAAGGCTGCCCCTCAAAAATATCAGTTACAGCTTTAACTGCTTCTAACTGAAACTCCTGTTTACTGTCAAAGTGAAGTTTCATTTAAACTAAAACACTTTTCATAAATTATTAAAGTTTTAACCTACTTGCGATTCGGTATATTGTCCCTTAATATGCGCAAGAAAGTATTTACCAATTGAACCATTCATCAATTCATTGAAAACACTTTCAGGAACATCATAATATTGCCAAACAGCCCCTGTAGATTTGAATTCAATTTCAAGTGTTGAGGTATCAGGTTCATAACCTACACTCGTTGCTAAAGTTGACTCTACAAATTGTCTTTCCATATTTTTATAATTTTTGTTGTCTAATTTTTATCACTACCGCTTTGTAATTATCCTTATCAACTGGATGTGCTTTTTTCCATGCTTCAACCAAATTAGGGTCATCACTTGTTGGTCGAGGATTATTTAACTTAATTCTAACCCTTGATGGTATTTTTATTGATTCGCCAATAACTATTGCTTCCCCTGTCCTCAAAGCAGGAAGTAAATCAATTAAACTATTTAAGTTATCTGGTGCTGAAGATTTTACTATTGATTGGTCGTTTGAATTTGTTAGTCTCAATGCTATATAAGTACCAACTTGTGCTAAGATTGTTTCAGATATTTCTGACGGCCTTTGCGATATGATTAATGCTCCTAAACCGAATTTTCTTCCTTCTTTAAATATTTGCTCAACTGACTGTTTTGAATAAATATTATTTTCGTTTTTATTCAGATATGTATGAGCTTCTTCATAAGCGATTAGAAGAGGTCGTTGCTTCCCCGTATAACTTTCATTTCTACCCCAAAACATGCTATCATAAACGAAACGCGTTATTAACCCAATAGTAATATCTAAGACTTCGAAAGGAACACCACTTAAATCAAGGATCGCAAGTTTACTATTGCTGCCTATCCACTCATTAAGAAGATTATGTAAATCCTTTGTTCCAACTATTCCTTTAAAATCATCAGGATTAAAAAGGAAATCAAAACGACTATCCTTAAGCCTTGCTAGAATTTTCTTTTCGTATGAATAATATTCTTTATGTTGCGAAACATGTGGCGGCTTGTTATTAGAAGTAGTCAAATGTGAAGTAAATTTAGCTCCTATTAATTGTTCACAATTTCCTTCGTCTTCAATAATAGCATTATCTTTTGTCTGTTCATCCTTTTTAGTAGTTGGAAAGCTAGCATTCAACCACCAGTTCATTTCCCACCACAATTTTCTTGCACTAAAAGGTATCGGTGAATCTGCTGTAATATAATTTTTATTTATTGTTCCTGATTCTAATACATTATTTTCTTTCTTAAAATCAGAAATCAATTCCCTTAATTTTCTGTATTCAACTTTTTGGTCGTCCGAAGGTTTTGCACCAACAAGAAAGTAAGCTAACTCATCAAAATTCATCAACCAAAAAGGAATGAATAAAGGATTTGTGGTATCATTTATTTTAAATATCTTTGCATCAGGAAAGGCCGATGCGTATTCTCCATGTGGATCAACTAAAATTATTCTCGAGCCAATATAGTCTTTTAATATTGCCTTAAGAATGCTTACTGTTGTATTAGATTTGCCACTACCAGTTGAGCCAAGAATAGCACAATGGCGTAAAACTAACTTATGTATGTCGGTATAAACCGAAAGATTTTCTGACGATGAATGTTTTCCAATTTCTATAGAACCTTCATCTTTCTTTCCATAAATGTCAAATAGGTCTTTCTCTATTACCAAATGAACTTCATCGTTGATGGTCGGATAGGTTCCTATTCCTTTTTCAAAATCATCATCGCCAACTTTCTCACCAACAAGTTGAACGGACAAAAATCGTGAACCATAATCATATTTTACGAGAGATTCGTCTGCTTTGCTAGGTGTATTACTTACCGAAGATACAATTCCAAAGATTGTAATATTACCGATAGGCATTTTTACGAATGTTCCAATCTGTCCAATCTTGAATAATCGTCCATTGATTATTGGTGCAGCAGAAGGGATATCGTTTGAAACTTCAACTTCAACCGTGCCTGAATCAACACGAATGATTTTTCCTAAATATGTTATATCTGTTTTCATTTTACAATTGATTCAATTGCTCCTTTTTTTCCAGAATTGGTAATGAAAAAATTCACAAGTGCTTTGAAATCTCCTAAAATCAGTTTACTGTCAACTTCATTCCAGAAATGATCAAACTGCTTTTTGTCCTTTTTGAAATCCGATAATTCAGAAAACTCCCATTCACTTAAGTTGCCGTTAATGATTGCTTTCTTCGGACCGAATACATTTAAATTCATATAAGAAGATGTCAGGTTATGTAAGTTCTCAACCTCTTCGTCTTTAAAGAAAAATACTAAAGCTGATAACCTGTTATTTTGCCGTAAGCAATTAAAGATAATTTCGTTGATATGTTGGTCGGAAAAAGAATATCCTGTAAAAATGAAAAGTAGTTCCCCATTTAAGAGATAGTTTTTTAATCTGTCAAAGTAAGCAACGAAAGGTTGTTTTTTTGATGAATCATATTTTTCCTTTGATGGATAAATTACCAATTCGCCTTTTTCATCTTCTATGTTTTCAACCTTTCCAATGCGAATAATTTTAGGTGATTTTGCTTTTGCATCTTCCTTCCAAAACCAACTTAAAGACCCGTGAATTTTCCAAAGACGAATCCAGTTTTTTGTTAGGTCGTTATTGCCAACAAGCTTGTCAATGCTCTCTTGCCAAAAGAAAGGTTCATAAGCACCAACGAAACCGTCAAAGTAAGGAATTTGGCTAGACTCCATAGATTTCTCAATTATTAAATCGTAGTTAGTTGTAAACACTTCTTTTGAAAATTCTCCCTTTAGAATACTAAGCCATGCAAAAAATTTCTTTGTTGTATCAAGGTCGGCAACTTTCTCTTTTTTCAAAATAAGGCTATATATTTTAGTGCAAATTTCTTTGTCAAGTTTTTTTGCTGCCTCGCCGCTAACTCCAGCATAACTTTTTACTGCTGCTTCTCCTGTTAATTCTCTTATTCGTCTGATATGATTTAGAATGTCTTCAATGTTTACAATTCTTGGGGCTTTTGCTGGTATCAAATCAGTTTTTATAAGTCCAAAATGAGTTTTAAAATCGTCTATTAATGCTGCTTCAATTTCGATTGTGAGTTGCTCAACATTTGGAATACCTAATGCACATGATGTTCCTGCTCCAAAAAAGAAACCGATATTCTTTGAATATGATAGTTGATTTTTAAGTTCTCGTATTTCACTTACTAAATTAATTTTATCCATAAATGTTTAATACTAAATAGTTTTAAAATCGATTTCTACGTCCTTCATTTGAAGGACGGTGTTTGTTTTTAGCTGGTCGTTGCCTGTGAATAATTTGTCGAGTGTTATCACTTTTTTCGGTTTTGCTGAGATTATTTTGTCTATTAGTTTTTGAGTTATTTTGTCTAATGCTATTATAAGTTCGCCGACGTTTATTGAGTAGTATTCCGTTTGCGGATTTTTACCGTTTGATGATATTTTCTGAACTTTGTCCGTTAGCAAATAACCGGATTTGAGCAATAGTTCGTAAAGCATGCTTTCGGTTTCGCTTCCTTCTTTTACAGGATTTGCAAATGCATCAAGTTGTGTTTCTAAATTATCTTCAGTGATTTCATTGCCTCTCCATATCTTGAAGTTGGACGAAGAAAGTTTGAATACTTTGAATCCTAAATCGCGTTTTCCTTTTTCAAATAGTTCGGGCCTGTCTTCTTTTTCAATTTTTTGAATCACTCTGCGGATGCGCTCTTTTCCAATATCAGAAATTGTTTTGTAACCTGCTTTGTATGCATCGCTTTCTTCGTTGCATAGTTCAGGAAGTTGAACAAGAATAAATTTTCTGTTTCCGCCTTCTTCTTTGTTGAGTTCTAATACTGCTTGGGCTGTTGTTGCTGAACCTGCGAAGAAGTCCAAAATAATATCATCATTATTAGCAGCCTGATTTATTAGTGTTTTGACAATTGATGTTGGTTTAGGAAATTTTAATGTTTCCATTTCCATTAGCTCCCTTAATTCTTTTGTCCCCTGTGATGTAAAATCAACATCTAATAGACTAGAGAATCCAGTAAAGTCATTATTTAGCTCGTTAAGATATCTCTTAAATCTAGGCTTAGATAAGGGATTTTTAGGCCATATTATTCTATCTTCATTTATAAGTTCTTCAACTTTTGATCTTTGAAAACGCCATCCATTCTCAGGTGAAGGTTCATATTCAAGCTTAGAAATAGGATTGACGATAATATAGTGTAAATTAGGTCTTTTGTCTTTAGTTGCAATACCGTCCATAGGAGAACTCATCCAAGGACCTCTTATATCACTGTCTGGATTGCTATATTTTGTTTTATCAATTTCTTTTCCTCTAATTCTATTGCCGTTATTTTTTTCAAAACATAAAACATATTCGTGATCAATTGAAGCCCCGGTCAAAGCTCGACTATCAACATTTTGTCTGCTGTGCCAAATAAATTCCGCAATAAAATTCTCTTCCCCAAATATCTCATTCATAATCAAACGAAGATTGTGAACTTCATTGTCATCAATGTGGACAAAGATAACTCCGTCGTCCCGCAATAAATTTTTTGCTAGGAATAGACGGGGATACATCATACTTAGCCAGTTGCTGTGGTAATGTCCGCTATCCTTGCTGTTTTTGCGAAAAAAACCTTCTTTCATCAGATAGCCGTCCTCATCTTTTTCTCCGATTCGTTTTTGATACTCTTCTCTGCTCTCTTTGAAACTATCGGGATAGATAAAACTGTCACTTCCTGTGTTATAAGGTGGGTCAATTATTATGCATTTTACCTTTCCGTAGTATGCCTTTTGCAAAACTTTCAGAACTTCAAGGTTTTCACCTTCAATAAAAACATTTTCAGTTGTTTCAAAGTTAATTGATTCATCGGGAACGGGCTTCAGTGTTGCAGTTGTGGATTGTTGTAGAACTTTAAATGCTTCACTCTTTCCTGCCCAGTTCAAGACATATCTTTCATTGTTAAACTCTACGTTTTCCTTCCCAAGCGTTGCCTGAAGTTTTTCCCAGTCAACTTTTCCCTCCGTAACCACTTCGGGAAAAACTGATTTTAGTTTATCTATCTGGTCTTTCGTAATATTTAAAGATTCTCCTGTCATAAAAATTCAATGATATTAACAAAAATAACAAACCTATATATTTAAACATATACATTTAATACAGATAAAAAAATAACAGACTGCTAATCCAAACAGATTTATACTGTCCAATTGTCGTCTGATTAATACGAGTTCTAATTTATTAATAACTACGTGCTTGCACCAGCAAAAAAGCACCTCGCAAAGTTCCCTCACCTCCACGCCATCTCTTCCACCTAAAACAAGGACTCTTTCCCGATAGATGGGAAGGAGTCTTTTGTTAGAGCCCGGAGCTTTGTAAGATGCGGGATTAAAAGTTTGAAGGGAGGATTTTGTGCATGTCGGAGTCGTCGAGACGCATTACGTTTAAGGATTCGGTGGGAGAGAAACCAAATGCGATTTCGAAGTAACTGATTGTACCATTTGCTTTTACTTCGCATTCGGGCAGCAAGTGCATGAAGAATGCGTGAATGGACTGATGCTTGTACGAGCTGACATCGCTTAAATGATGCAAAGGAATCGGCACGCGGAGTTTGTACTTTTTTCCTTTTACGAATTGCTTCGGTTCGGAACATGTATTGAATATCAGGAACTTCGGTTTGCATCTTTCGTCAGGACTTACGAGTGTGTGAATGATAACGAGCCGGAAGAATTCTTCTGAATCGGACTGGGGAAAGTCGCCGTCGAATACGAATTTATCTACATCGAGTTTGTAGTGTTTCTCTGCAAGTTCAAACTTGCTAATTACGGGAAAGAAGTCTTCCGATGGCGTCAGTATTGGTCTTGCGTCGTAAATGTCACCCGGGAAATTCCCTCTGTTGGACTCGAGAATTGCCTGACGCGGGTTTTCGAAGTTAAACATTTCGCTGAAGCATTCCCATGCATCGCACAAAGGAGCGATGGTTAGGATTGAGTCGGCGAAAGCTGATTTTAATTGTGAGTTTTTCATGGTTTAATTGTTTTAAGTTTAAAAATTTTTAAGTAATTAAAAGAAAGCACACTTTTTGGTGTAAAGCTCTTGTTCTTAGCAATAGATTAAATTTCATTATGTTCTTCTTAATGGTCTTTGAGATAAAAATTTCTTGCTCTTAGCAATAGAATAAATCTCTTCTTGTTCTTCTTTGCGTTCTTTATTCTCTTTGCGTTCTCTGCGCCCTTTGCGGTAAAATTCTCTTTTCTCTTATTTCTATCTTTGTTTTTCTAAGTGTTCTTCGTGTTAAAATATCTTTTCTCTTTTTATCATTTTTGTTCTTCTCTGTGTCCTTAGTGTGCGTTCTTTGCATCCGCCGAGGCGGACCTTAGTGGTGAAAAGTTTTTGCTCTTTGCTATATTATATTTCCCTTTTTAGTGTTTTGGTGGTGAAAATCTTTTAGTGTTTTTTGAAAAAAGAGGAGGGCGTCCCCTCCCCCTTGTCATCATTCATTCAGACTTTGACTGCTAAGCCGTGAAGCCGGATGAATAATGGTATGCCTTACCGTTCTCGTCAAGGGTGACGAGCGCCAGATAAGTCAGGTGCGTGTCGTACATTGAGTACAGATCGCTGTCCTGGTCCGAAAGAGTAATCGAGAACGAAAGCGGGTTCGCGAGGTTCAGGACTACGTTTGCAGACTTCAGCGGAATGAACATCAAAGACGGCAGCGTGTCAAGCGTTCCGTCGGAGCATTTGATAACAGCGCCGAGCTGTATGTACTTTTCGACGTTTGTATCAATCTCCGCATTCGTACCGATTGGGTCGATTGAAACGCTTATCTCTGTTTCGTCAATGGTAACGTCGGTTGTGGTTACATCGAAACCAAAGAGAATTGGTACGATTCCGGCAGATGCTGAAACGTCAGTCGGTGTAACGAAAGGGTAGCTCGCTTTTAAGATACCGTTGAAGGGTGACATGTTATTTGGCGTAACATTATCCCAGAGGTTCTTGAAAGACGGGAGCGAGTTCACAGCACTTGCAAACTTACCGGTTATACCGAATCGGCTTCTTCGATTGACCGATGCAGTGTCAGTGCCGGGCATGAATGAGACGGGTCTCGTACCGATTATGGTCTTGCCGTCTTTGTATCGGAACAGTATATCACCTACCGCTCCGCTCGGTTTCCCGAGAACAGATTTTTTTAGAAATCCCATAGTTTAATTTGATTAAGTTTTTTGAAATAAGTTAATTGGTGGAATCAGGAGGACGTGAATGACCCCCCGTCCTGTTTGTATTCCGCCGGACGATACGGATGTGCACAATTTTTTTATAACATTTCGGTTATCTTGTACTCTGATTGGTCTCAAAAGTCAGTTGAGTCGTATGCCTAAAAGTAACCTGTTTTATTTTTTAATCGAAAAGTATAACCACCTTTCATTATTAATCACAACAAAAACCAAAACTTGGACACCGTAAATTTTTATGGTATTTTTTGTAAAAAATTTAAATGTTCTGAAATACAGGGGTTTATTAGTCATGAAAACTTTTTTTTAGGGAAAAAATTATCATAAAATGAGAATTTTCGTGTCCAAATTTTCGATAATTTTGTGATTATAAGTAGGAAGGCATATCTCAGTATTTGCAAATTCCCTTAAATCGTAATTACTAAATTTTAAAGACAGGAGTTAACACCATGAAAATGAATTATGAAAATACGGTTCCGTACATTCCGGCTGAAGAAAAAAAGGAAAGGACAGGCAGCTATTCTGAAAAAGAATATAAAATACCCGCAAGAGAGATCGAAAAACGGATTAAGCATCTGAATAAAAATAATTCGTTCCCGGAATTTACGGAAATTAAAATTACTGACGGAATTTCTGAAGTGTTTGAACCGGATACAGAGTCAGCTAATACAGAGTCAGCTAATTCAGAGTCAGATAATCCCGCGACAGATAAAACAAAGACCAAAGAAACGCGGAAAGACGAAATAAGCCAAAAGAATGAAACAAAGTGTTTTATCAACGACGACACCGAAACGCAGAAGAAGAAGATAAAAGCAATTGAAGAATTTTATTCGGACAGAAATCAGCTTGAGTGCGTGGATGCTATCTTAAGGGATGTATTCTGTGAAGTGTTTTCGGGTGTTGAAATTGACGAGACCGCTGAAGACGAAGTACAAAATGCGGCAGAAGCATTTTTGACGAAAAGGGCGTGGGACGTTGAGAAACATCCCGATTACAGAAGGCAGCTTCTTTACACCATAAAATTCAATCTTATACCGAATATGCTTAACAAATATTTCGGGCTGAAAATCAAAGACCTCAGCGACGATGAGCTGCAGGCGAGGAACTTCGCGGGTGAAGGGCTCAGAGGAAAACCGACAGAGAAGAACTATTTCAGACATGAGTTTCTGGGTGACTTTGATATTAACGAAGAAAACGGCGTTGTTGTTTACAACACGGAATCAAACGACGGAATCGTTAAGATACACGGCTCTGCGTACATGACGGCGAAAGAAAAACTCGAAGATGAAAGACTGCATACAGCATTCTTGAAAAAAATGAGAAACGTTGACAATGCTGTATCAAGGTGTAAAGATGAAAAACTAAAACTGATGTATAAGATGCTGAAGAAAGGGATAAAACACACAAATGTCAACGTCGTGCTGGCTAAGAGTCTGAACATGACTATTAACGAAGTAATAGCACTGAAGAAAAAACTTGCAAGGTTTCTACGGCAAAAAGTAAAAGCAGACGTCCGCACATACAAGAAGGCTGAGTACAATGAAAAACTGGCAATGATGGATTATAAGAATTAATCAATTGAACACATTTGCGCAAAATATTTTAACTGCCGAAAAAATTTATTGAACATCTTTTAAACTTAAAACCTATTGGTGTTATTGGCGATCTTGATTCTAATATTAAGTTTAAAACATTATACACGCTTTATTCTGATTTGAAATAACTCTGCTCAACCTTGGGGAAGAAGACGGAATTAAATACTGTTCCTTCGTTTTAGATGGAGGAGAAATTATTCCCGCTGATTTATATACTGTCGAAAACCGGAAAACTGTTTTCAAAAAATCGGATAAGCAGGCTATAGAAAAGTACCGCAATAAGCAGGTTATCGTCAGATACAATTTTGATAACGCACTGAAACTTTACTAAATGCATTTATAAAAAAGGCAGGTTTGACACTGCCCTTTTATTAAATATCAAATATTTTCTTATTCTCTTTTGCCGTTCAAAGAATATTTATTTCATTAAAATCATTTTCTTTGTTTCTGTAAAATCTCCTGCCTGAATTTTATAGAAATAGACTCCGCTTGAAAACATGCTGCCGTCAAACACAGTTTCGTAATTGCCGGGCTGGTACTTCTCATTCACAAGCACTTTCACTTCACGTCCCGATACGTCATACACGGAAATTTTTACAGATGATACTTTCGGTATGTCAAAATATATTTTAGTTGCCGGGTTGAACGGGTTCGGGTAGTTTTGTGATATTGAATATTTTTGCGGGGTACCGATTTCAACGTTTGAGTTCAGGTTGAAGTATTCATAGTTGCCGTTATAGTCAACCTGCTTTAAGCGGTATGAGTATGTTCCTGTCGTCAGGTTCTTGTCTTCGTATGAATAATTGACAGGGGTTGATGTAGTGCCGTGTCCTTTGACGAATGCTACTTCATTCCAGCTGCCTTCGGCATCAAGGCGCTGAACTCCGAATCCTGAATTATTTGTTTCGGAAGCAGTACCCCAGTTGAGCATAACGTTTCTTTGTTTTACGTTTGCTGTAAATGATGTGAGTTCAGCAGGAAGAGGATAATCAGTTGATGACCAGGTGGCATTGTAAACCGTGCCGTCCGCACCGGAAGCACGAGTAAAGTTGGTTTGTTCATCCGTTAAATTTGTACCTACACCATCGTTCATTTTATAGTAGGCAATCAAACCCGGTTCATTACCGGCTAAACTTGAATTGTATGTTGAAGAAATATCCACTGCTGTTCTGGCAATATTCCAAACGCTAACTTCATCTATCAAACCGTTAAACCAATAGCCTGCCATAACATTACCTATAGTAAATGAGACATCTGTCGGTGTAATAATGGTATAGGGACTCCCTATATTATTAGTATTATCTAAACCTCCATTTATATATATTTTAATATATTGCCCATCAAATGTTCCGGCGACGTGATACCATTGATCTATGATTAAAGTTGATGTAGATACTACACTATGCATGCTGTTCCAACTTCGCCCGATTCCAAATGAGACCTTTCCCGGTTGATTCCCGTGAACACTATTTGCATTGGCAAATAAACCATAGCCCCATCTATTACCTTGATGATTCACCTTCCCGGCAACAAACATTGATGACGATGTCGAAGCAAATTTAATCCATGCTTCCACAGTTACTGCATTAGTAAGATTAAAGCGATCAATATTTTGACAATCGACATACGCATTAGTACCATTAAATGAGAGAGAGTAATCAGTTTCGAATGCCGAAGATGAAGTGGTGAATTTCCGGACAGACGACCAATCGGAAGTTCCCTCTGAATTGGTTGCGTTCACACGCCAGAAATACTGAGTGCTTGTATTTAAGGGACCAATCCTCTTGCTTGTAGGTGTAATAGTCGCTTCATCAAATATTATATTTGTGAAATCAACATCGGTTGCAACCTGAAGTTGATAACTTATAGTATTCGAACCATCCCAGTCCACTGTAATTCTGGTAGCTTGGTTTGTTGAATTATTTAATGGTGACAAAAGTGTCGGGGCTGGGGGAAGAGAAATCGTTCCGTAAATCCTGATATTTGGATGATAATTTATTATATATGGACCAGTTAATGAACAACCTGCTGCTCCAGATACATCCGTACTTGCTTCGGTTATCCTAGCAGTTTTAGATGTTCCGTAAACATAGTGACTAGAACCGTAACTATTATCCGGATTATCGAGGTAGATTTGAATGACAAGATTCGATGTTCCATCCCAGTTGAATGGCGTCTGCAGTGTGATAGTTTGCCATCCATTTCCCAGGTAAGCGAAATTCGCATTAGAATAAACATTAGTGAGTCCCGATGTAACAAAGCCGCCCGAAAGATTTGTGTTACTTGTCTGTGACATACTAATATTAAAATTATTCATATTGGATCCGCCTGATTCAAAATTAAATGCAATCTTAGTGATTGGTCCGGCACTTAATGGGACCATCTCTGATGCCAGATAGAAAAATTGTGTTCTATGATCCGCATAGTCAGCAAAAAACGGCTCAATACTTATAGAGGTTCCAGTACCAATCTCTACATAGCTATCCAATGTAATTTTGCCGGAAGATGAATTTTCCGGAGAGTTAAAAACAGTGTACAAACTGTTACTACTACTAAGATTAGCCGCGTACGGCTGGGCAAAAAGTGTATTACTTAAGCACCATAATATTGTGCAGATCGAAATGAGTAAATAAATTTTCTTCATAATTCCTCCCGATAAATTTGTTTTATAATATTAAAAAAATATAGTATTCTGTTTTCGGTTTTTTGGATGTGCGGCTGCAATCTTATGCGATTAATATTTAAAGAGATGTTTACAAAGGTGTATAAAAGAATTTGATTTCCTGATGAAAGGTTAAGGTTTCCTTCCGCAGGAATACAGCGGAAAAAATTACATATTGTTGCCACTCTATTCTCTGAAAAATTTTTTCTATAAATAATTAAGCGGCAAGTCAAAGAAAAGAGAGGTATCATGATTATTCTTCCTAATCTATCTACATAAAGCCTCTGTTTAGATGGCTTGTCATGATAAATTAATATTTGCAATAAAAAAAATCAAGCGAAAATTATATGCATATAAAAACAAATATTTAATCTGCCTAAATACATCCAATGATTACAATTATTTTATCACATCAAACCCCGTGTACATCCTAAGTGTTTCGGGTACGGTGATAAAACCTTCTTCTGTCTGGTTTGCTTCGAGCATCGCAACCATCAGACGCGAAGTTGCAAGACCTGAGCCGTTTAGTATGTGCACAAGCTCTGTCTTTGGTTTACTGCCTTCTTTTGGCAATGTTTTGTAACGTATCTTTGCGCGGCGCGACTGGAAGTCGGTGCAGTTGCTGACAGATGATGCTTCAAGCCATTTGTTCTCTGCGTAAGACCATACCTCTATGTCGTAACACTTGGACGCCGAGAAACCAATATCACCCGTGCATAGCTCGATAATGCGGTAATGAACCTTTAAGGCGTCGAGTATGGCGCATGCATCTCCGAGCATTTTTTCCATTTCAGTATAAGAGCTTTCGGGTGTGCAGAAATTTATCAACTCTACTTTGTTGAACTGATGAACCCGCAGGAACCCTTTTGTATCCTTGCCGTAACTTCCTGCTTCACGACGGAAGCATGTAGTATATCCGCAGTACTTCAGCGGCAGTTCTTCTTCTTTAAGAATTTCATCCCGGTGTATGTTTATAATCGGTACTTCAGCAGTAGGGATTGCAAACAAATCATCTTCATTTATGTGGTACATATCTTCTTCAAATTTCGGCACTTTCTCCGCAGCCGCCATTGACGCACGGTTAACAAGCACGGGCGTCATAACCTCCCTGTATCCTTTTGATATGTGAGTATCAAGCATAAAATTAATAAGCGCACGTTCGAGCGTCGCCCCTTTGCCTTTATACAATGGGAATCCGCTGCCCGTGATTTTTGCACCGCGTTCGAAATCGAGTATATCGAGTTTTTTAGTAAGCTCTATGTGGTCTTTCACTTTAAAAGAGAAACTTCTCTTCTCTCCTGAGACACGAACTTCCACGTTCTCGTCAGCACTCTTGCCTAAAGGAATCCCCTCGGCCGGAAGTGCGGGAATATAATAAAGCAGTTCTTCTACTTCTTCTTCAATAGCTCGCAGCTCTGCATCAAGGTTCTTGATTTCATCTGAAACCTTCTTCATCTCTGCAATCTTTTCCGATGCATCCGCTTTCGACTTTTTCATGACGCCGATTTCATCGGATACTTTATTGCGAAGTTCTTTGAGTGCATCAGACTTTTTTGTAACTTCGAGGCGCTTTGAATCTGCGGATTGTACTTTATCTATTACAGAAGGGTCTTCATTCCTGAGAGAAAGCTTTTCTTTTACAAGTTCAGGTGTTTCTCTTATTAATTTTATATCAAGCATATATAATGGTTATGTTTAATTTCTTAAGTTGTGTTTGAAAAGTTCGAGCGATTCAACTGTGTTCATCGGTTTGAATAGAAGTTCTGTCTCCGCCTTTAATGTTATAAGTCCTGAGTTCAGCGGACGCGGAGCAGGCTGGTTCAGTGATGCCGTCTTGATTTTAGTTATGAGTGATTTATCAAAACCGAAGATATTACAAAGTTTAATCGTAAAATCATATCGCGATTCAATGTCTTTCCCCGCGATATTCCAAACGCCCGTTTTTTCCTGTTCGATGATTTTAAGCAGTCCGTATGCAAGATTATCCACGATTGTTGAGTTACCTATCTGGTCATCAACTATATTAATCTTTTCCTTTGCTGCAAGTTTATTCACGAGCCACACTGCAAAGTTAGGTTTGACATTTTTACCAACACCGAAAAGTACCATCGTTCTTGCAATGGCGTGTTTTATTCCGCTTGCAACGATAGCGTTTTCGGCAGCATGCTTTGATTTACCGTAGAATGAAATCGGGTTCGGTGAAGAATCTTCTAAATATGGACCCGCTTTTCCGTCGAAGATATAATCTGTAGAAATATGTACAAGCTTAATGCCATGAGGTCTCGCGGCGATTATTAGATTTTTAACAGCATCAACGTTTAATTTCCAGCATGCCTCTCTTTCCGTCTCGCATTTATCAACGTCCGTAAAAGCCGCACAGTTTAGAATTACATCGGGCTTGAAATCAGCGACAACGGCTTTAACGTCTTCTTTTGCGCAAATATCGAGCGAGCGGTAAGTGTCATCTCTGCCTGTGTAAGATTTCTCTTCTATGGATGTAAGGCAGAGTTCTAAATCCGACTCTCTTTTAAAAACAGCTGATACAGCCTGTCCCAGCAAACCGTTTGCACCCGTTACAAGTATCTTGCCCTTTTTCATTTATTTGAGCTTATGAAGTTCATGTATTCCTGAGAGGGCTGTTTTATAAGAAGCAACACGGGTTGCAAAGTGCAGAGCTTTTTTGAAATCCTTTAAACGCGAATAATCCGCAGCGAATGATGCTCCGAAGACATCCCCGCAGCCTGTGGTATCGACAAATTTAGGGTTTTCAACAGCAGGTACGTCATGCTTGTCGAGGTCAAAATACTTTTCACCTCCGAACGATTTTTCCTTTTTAGTAAATCCGCTGACGCCGAGCTTTCCTCTTGTGACAACTACTCCTTTCATTTCCTTTTTCAGGTTAATAAGTATTTCTTCTGCAATTTCGTAGTCGTTTCGTTTTTCGCGCGAAATTATGCTGACTTCAAACTCATTCATCTGAACGGTATCAGAGTTAGTGCACCATTCACGCCAGTCGGGGAGGTTGGTATGCTCTCTGAAACCCAATTCATTTGTGCGCATAACGAGGTTATGTACATCAATATGCATGAATCCTTTAAACTCCGAGCGGATTTTTTTGAGCGTATCAAGAGAAATATCGACTCCAGAAACCATGTTGATAAGCATTGCATCCGCACTATCGAGAAAAGGCTGAATTCTTTCGAAACCGAGGGTATAAGTATCTGCATCAGAATGTTCAATTTTTGCTTTCTTGCCAGAGCCGTAGTTGGAAAGAAAGAGATGAACCTTCTTTGTGGGGTGTGATACCTTATTTATTCCGTCAAGCTGAATCTTTGGGTAGTTTTTTAGTATGGATGTAATGTTTTCATACTCATCTTCTCCGAGGTTCATGAGCGGACGTATTACATCTCCTGCCGAGCTAAGTACTGCAAGAGATATTATCGAATAAAGAACACCGCCGTAGCTGTGCTCGATACTGCCATCATCCTTATGGATAAGGTCAACACACGGTTCGCCGATTACTAAATAAATCATTTAAAGTTTTAATTATTCTAAAGCTTTCTTTAATCTTTCTCGTGATTCTTTTCTCCCTTTCGCACCACCGAAATTAAAAGAAACTGTTCCGAGGTGAGTGAAGCCCAGGTCTTCTGACTTTGTGAATCCATAGTCGAAAGAAAACATGTTATAATTAATTCCGACTCCCGCGGAAAAAAGAGTAGGTTCGCTTCCGACTCCAAACCGCAGGTCGATAAACTCAATTATATTATACTCTATTCCTCCCCGAATAGAAAGCGGGTACCGAACGTCTTTTTCTGCTTCTGCGGCTATTCTGAAGAAATCTTCCGGCTGGTACATCAATCCTGTTCTGTACACCTGAGCTATCTTTTCTTTAGATTCACCAATTTTTGTACCGGTTATATTCTTTCCAAAAAACCCGAACTGAAGAAATTTTGCAATATATACCAATGCACCGATATCTAAACCGAATGCGGTTGCGTTGTTATAGTTTTGAATGTGAAGGTTGTACAGGTTCAGATTTGCCCCGTAGTATATTCTGTCTTTATAGCTGTTGCCGTATGATACTATGAAATTATTTTCCCTGTACAAATCAAAGCCGTAAGTTTTAAATGCAGCCCCTATTGTACCGAATTTAGTCGGTTCGGCATAAGTGACAGCAGCGGTTGAAAGGTCTGTTAATCCATAAGGAGCAGGACTGTAATATACAGCAAACTCTCTGTATTTCATCTGTCCGAGTCCCGATGGATTATAAAAAACAGCGAGAGAATTATTGGATATTGAAGTAAACACTCCTGCCATTGCAGACGGTCTGGCACCTACATCAGTGTTTTCAAATTGCGCCTGTAAATAAGAAGCACATAGGAATAATATTGGTAAAATAAAGCGTTTCATTGGTATTGATTATTAAAATAAGAATTCAAAATTTAATTAGAAATTAATAAAGGATTTAATGTTTAAAAAACTATTTGTATATCTTTTGTTTTGTGTGTTATGGACGGGATTTGGGGGATTTTTAAAGGCTCAGGATTTTGATATAACAGTTACGCTAAATGTTGACGCTTTGCCCCCCGATGCAAAGGACAAGGTCAAGGACATGAAGCAGCAATTAGAAGATTACCTTAATAAGAACAAATTTTACGATAATGCCATCTTTAACGAACAGAATAAGCCGGGTGCAGAATTGTATAAGATTAAAGGTGCAATACAGATTACCTTTAAGGGTACGAACGGGATAGACCAGTATGACGCACAGGTTCTTTTTGTAAGTCAGAGGATAATTGATACTCAGGACAAGAGACAAAATCCGAGATACACGACATTATTCAAGTACATAGACGAGAGATTCAAGTTTAATTATAATCGTTCGATTCAGTTTATTAAGAATGAGTTTCGTTTTGACCCATTCATAAGTTTCTTTGATTATTATGCATACATGATGCTTGGTTATGACCAGGACTCATTCTTTCCGAAAGACCATCCGATGAACAGGAGCATATACTTCCAGAAAGCGATGGATATTTGCAATAAGCCTATGGTTGACAGAACGGGATGGACAGAAACCGGTGGCGGTTCGAAACCATCGAGGCTCGTTATGGTACAAGAACTCATGAATCCAAGGTTTGATGATTTCAGGAACGGATTCTATGAATATCACTGGCTTGGGATTGACTCTTTAGGACTTTCAAGGAATGCATACGCTTATATCTATAATGCAGTGGAAAAAATATCCAAGATTAAGAAGAAGGAAGTGAGAGCTTACAGTGTTGATTATTTTCTTGAGACAAAAGCACAGGAAATTTCTGATTCATTCCTGAATTATGGAGACAAAGGTATATACGACAAGCTTGCACAACTCGACCCCGCTCATCAGCGTATTTATGAAGAGGGTAAGAAAAAAGCCAAGTAGCATATGTACAGGAACATAAAGATTAAGAATAAGGACGGGAATACCATCAACATGGATTTCCGTTATTCAAAAATGCCGGATAAAAAGATGCCGCTACTTATCTTCTGCCATGGCTTCAAAGGGTTTAAAGACTGGGGATGTTTTCCATATATGTTTGACAAGTTTGCTTCCCGCGGTGTTTTTACGGTGTCATTCAATTTTTCTCTTAACGGTACCGATAATGAAAAAGACAATCCTGTTGATTTCGAGCGTCTCGACAATTTTGCGATTAACACGTTTTCGAAAGAGCTTGATGACCTCGAGTGTGTTATTGATTACCTTGAAAAACATAAAGATAATTATGATTATGACTTTGACAATTTAATGCTTGCGGGTCATTCACGGGGCGGTGGAATAGCAATACTTAAAGCTGCCGAGGATATAAGAATCAAGAAACTGGTTGTACTCGCTTCGGTGTCGGATTTCTACAGATATGGGGAGGAAACGAAACGCATCTGGAGAGAGAGGGGCTTTATTGAGGTTTTGAACACACGCACCAAGCAAAAAATGAGAATGAATATTACACTGCTTGAAGACCTTGAAGAGAATGCAGAGCGGCTTAACATTAAAAGAGCGTTGGGGAGGGTTGATATTCCGACGCTTATTATTCATGGTTCTGAGGATTTGGCTGTTGACCCAAGCGAGGCACACGATATTTATAACGGACTAAAAAGCAAGGATACATCCGTGCTTAAAATTCTTGAAAATACAGGGCATACTTTTGGGGCGGTTCATCCTTTTGCCGGGACGACGGAACATCTTGAGAGGGTTATTGAAGATGTGATTTCATTTTCAATGTAAATCAGTTTTATTTTATAATTGTAAAATCTTTGTGCTCATAGCTTAATTAAATTAAGATTACATTTAATTGAATATTTTTAAATACTGTACCGCTTTATTCGTAGTCTTTTCAGTCACCTATGCTGTTCTTGGACAGGAAAGGATGATTGTTAAGCCGGAAGGTTTTGTGCCGAATGGAATAGTCTATAATGTTCAATACAATATTATTAATACCAGCGGTTACGCAGTTGCAGGAAATAAAGTCGTTACACAGTATCCGAACATAAGAGTTTTTCCAAGTTCTTATAATCAATCTGAACCCTCAATTTCTTCATCACCGGCCAATCCGAACAATATTTTCATCGGTGCGAATACTGATTACGGAATGGGATATTATTCTACGTCTAACTCGGGAAGTAACTGGACGGGGGGTGATATTATTCCGGGGTCAGTTTATTATTCCACTAATCCTTATGTTTCACACAATAATACAGGGGGCTTATTTTTAAATTATCTTGATGATTATATTGTAGTTGACCGTTCTTTTAATAACGGAATAAACTGGGGAGGAAGGATTGTTGTACCATCTTCTACCCTTTATGATATGAATACTATCGCGATTGATAAAACACCCTCAAGTCCTTATTTCAATAGAATTTATACTGCCTGGAGCAACTTTAATCTGGCTCAGCCCGGAATATATCTTTCTTATTCAACTGATAACGGACTGACTTTTAGCGCTGCTCAACAGATAGGTTTGCCAATTGCAGGTCATTATGAACAGGGTGCAAAGATTGTTATTGCTCAGAATGGAACCGTCTATTGTATGTGGGCTACACCTGATTTATTGAGCGGTATAGAAGATAAAATAGCCCTGACAAAATCAACTAATGGCGGTGTAACATGGTCTGCACCAACATATCCTGTTACTATTAGCGGAATAAGAGGATATCTAACGCCGAATGGAATTCGAGTAAATTCGTTTCCATCAGTATCGATAAACAATACGGGGATTATATTTGTGACGTGGGCACAGAAGAATCTTTTACCTGCGGGAACTGATGATGATGTATGTTTCTGCTATTCGACGGATGGCGGAGCAAGTTTTTCATCACCGATTAGGGTGAATGATGATGCAATAAATAACGGTAAGAACCAGTTCCTTCCATGGATAACAGTTGACAATTCGAACGGTAATATTGCTGTCGCATTTTATGATAATCGGGATTCTTATACTATTGATTCGTGCGATATATATGTTGCGATTTCAACGAATAGCGGACTGTCTTTCACTAACATTAAAGCAAGTGACATGCCTCACCGGCCGGTTCCTCTTAATGGTTATGCAGACGGTTACTATTCAGATTATATTGGTATTACATCTAATAACAACATTGTATATCCTGTCTGGGCAGACAACAGAAACGGTACTGCACAGATATACATTGCAAAAATGGAACTAAAGCCGTATGTAGTTCACAATCCGCTCAAAGATTCGGAAAGTCTTACAGGTCCTTATCCGGTAACGGTAAATGTGTTCACGTTTGGGGTGGCATTATCTTCTACAAAGGTTTATTACGGTATTGGTTCATTGACGGACAGTGTTGTAATGGTTAACACAGCCGGTAATACTTACACAGCCTCAATTCCGGGAAACGGTTTAGCTTCAACTTATAAATATTATATTAAAGCTATTGACCAGAATAACCTTGTATCGAATTTACCGGTTAACGCTCCGGCAAACATTTTTAGTTTTGTAACAGGAGGCGATAATACAAAGCCTGTGATAAATCATGCACCGATAGGGGTGTCGAGCTGGTCTCGCTGGCCTGATACGGTTAATGCGTTTGTTTCAGATAATTTTGGCATAGATTCTGTCTGGGTAAGATGGTACAGAAATGATATATCAACCGGGATAAAACATTTTAAGCTTAATAATATAACAGGAGATGTTTATAAAGGGATATTTAATTCCACAGGGTCCGATGTTCAGCCGAATGATTCGATATATTACAGAGTGTTTGCAAGGGATAATTCCTCAAACCATAATACAGACTCAACCTCTCTATTTAAGTTTAAAGTTGACGCTGTTTCTTTTGTTTACATCGGCAATGGTTCTTTGACGGCATCTCATCCTTTTAAGACATTTTATATGGATGCAAGGACTGATATGCTTTTTCATGCAAGTGAACTAAATGCGGTGTGGGGCAATTCTCCTGCGCGTATTATGGGTGTGAGCTTTAATGTGCTAAATGCATCACCTCAGGTTATGAACGGTTTAACGATAAAGGTTCAGCAGACGACGCTTACTTCGCTGACAGGATTTTTAAACTCGGAGTGGAATACTGTTTATACGGGAAATTTTACTATGCTTGGTTCGGGCTGGGTGTATTTTCCGTTTAGTCCTTTTGTGTGGAACGGTACCAGTAATTTGGTTATGGAAGTTTGTTTTAATAACAACAGTATTGGTGCGAATACGAATGTTGCTGCGACGAATAAGGCGGGAGTGACATGGCATCAGTCTTTAGACCTTGCGACGGGAAGCGGCTGTACTGATTTAATGGGAGGCGGTTTGCAGGTGAACAGGCCGAATGTGGGTTTTGCGTTGAATGTTCTAACGAGCGGAGATGAGCCGGGGTACGGAGTGCCAGAGAAGTATTCGCTGGGTCAGAATTATCCGAATCCATTTAATGCAAGAACAGTTATCCGTTTTCAGTTGCCCGCTGTTAGTGATGTTACGATAAGGGTTTATGATGTTCTTGGTAAGGAGGTAGCTATGCTTGTGAATGAAGAGAAGTCTGCGGGGAGTTATGCAGTTGATTTTGATGCGACGATGCTTTCAAGCGGGATTTATTTTTATCGGATGAGTGTTGGTGGTTATACGGAAACGCGGAGGATGGTGGTTATAAAATAATCCTATGGCTTTATATAAAAGAATTGATTATTCGAATCCGAGGCATTGGCTTTCTTTGCCTGATTCCAATGACAAAGAAGCGGATGTATTTTATCTTTACCCGACTGCATGGATAAAAAATAATCCCAGCGAACCAGACATATGCGAATTAGATAATCCTTCATTGCTTGAAGGTGCGGCAATAACATACAAAGCACAAGCCTCAGCGTTCGAGACATCATGCAACATATACACACCTTACTACAGACAGGCATCAGTTGAAGTATTTTTAAAACCGATAAATGATATTGCACAAATCCTGTTGAACGTACCAATTCCCGATGCAGTATCTGCATTTAATTACTATATTAAGAATTATAATAACGGACGACCGTTCATACTTGCAGGACATTCGCAAGGTTCTGCCATACTGCTTTATATACTTGTGAATTACATGAAAGAGAATCCTGAAGTTTATAAAAATATGGCAGCTGCTTATATTATCGGATGTCCGGTCACTGAAAAACTGTTTCTAAAGTATCCGCATTTGAAATTTGCTGAGGGGTATGATGATACGGGGGTTATTATTTCATACAACACCGAAGCACCTGATGTAAAAGGAAGGAATATAACATTATTGCCGGGTGCAAAAGCAATAAACCCGCTTTCATGGACGCAGGAAGAGACGATAGCATCTGAAAGAGATAATCTTGGGTCACTATTAATAAACGAAAAGTGGGAAATATTAAAAACGGGAGTGAAGAACTATGCTGATGCAAGAGTTGACAAAAAGAGGGGTGTGGTAGTATGCAGCACGGTAAATGCTGAGCTGTTGGATTTCGGGAATCCTTTGTTTCCGAGAGGAGTATATCACAGTTTTGATTATCCTTTTTACTATAACAATCTGGGAAAAAACGCTGCAGAACGAATCAGAAGTTATTTAATGAAACAAAAACCCGGTTTGTTTAACCGGGTTATTTATAAACTGCAATAAAGATATTTTGTTATTTTAGTTTCTCAATAGATTCTTTTAGAATTTTTACAGCTTCTTTTGCCTCTTCTTTGCTGCACGTACCTACGGAAAGCCGGAACCAGGGAGAATCTTTATCTGCGCCGAATGCATAGAAAGGTACAAGTGCAATCTTGCCTTCTTCGAGAATATATCCGAGAACATCGTCTATACTATTCAGGACTTTACCGTCAGCGGTTTTTTTGCCGATGAGGTTAAGTTTAACAGTAAGGTATAAAGCACCCTGTGGAAAGATAGCGTCAACATCAAAGCCCGAGTCCTTAATTTTCATTATACCTTCGTAAAAGGTATTAAGACGAGTGAAGAGTTCATTCTTGAAATCAGCGAAGAACTCATCAACGGCAGATGTGTTCATCAGGAATCTTCCTGTTGCAACCTGTTCGGGTTTAGGTGACCATGCTCCTATATGTGCGAGAATTGCGCTTATCTTTTTAATAATTGATTTCGGACCGAAAGCCCAGCCCAGTCTGACACCCGTTGCTGCAAAGCATTTTGATATGCCGTCTATGAAGATTATATAATCTCTTATTTCAGGGTTTAATTCTACGGGATTGTAATGTTTGGTATCTCCATAAACAAGAATCCAGTAAATCATGTCATAGAAGACATAGAGAGGTTTACGGTTTTCCTTTGCCCTCTTCTTATTTTCATCTACTATCAGGTCAAGTACTTTTTTAAGTTCTTCTTTTGTAAAAACTGTACCGCTTGGATTCTGCGGTGAATTCAGTGCAATAAGGGCAGCGTCGTTTATGTACGGCTTGATTTCATCTGCGGTAGGTACAAAATTATTTTCAAACTTAGTAAGCACTTTTACGGGGACTGCATCAACAAGCTGGACATAACAGTTATTGTTCCATGAAGGTGCTGGATATATTATCTTTTCACCGGGATTAACGAGAGCTTTCATTAATGTGTAGGTCAACGGTCTTGCACCACTGCCTATTACGATTTCATCTTTCCCGTAGCTAAATCCTCCTCTTACTTTAATATAATTTGATACTGCTTCCCTCAGTCCTGCGACACCGTTAGAGGGCGGGTAGTTTGTTTGTGCCTCGTCGTAAGCTTTCTTTATTTCTTCTTTCAAGACCGACGGTATAGGGAAAACTTTCGGGGAGAAATCACCTATGGTAAGATTAAAGATTTTTTCTCCTTTTTCAATTCTTTCGTTTACTTTATCGGATATTTTTCTAATTCCTGACGGAATGAGTTCCTGCGCTGTTTTCGATAATATTAAGTCCATATTCTATAGGTAAATTTGAAGTAAATACAAAAATAGTAAAATGGAATTTTAAAAGTTAGTCACTTATTAATTACTCACTGATTTACTGCCCATTTAGACATGCAATACCTAAAGGCATTGTTTGTGTGAGGGCGTTGGTTGCAACCGATATGGAATTGCTACGCGATAGAGAGTGAACGGTAGAATAGATTAACAGAGGTAACAATAAGATTACATGTTTATTTTTGATGCATTACTTTTCCGTCTTACGGGGCTGTTACGTTAAAATAAGGTGTAATTAAATCAATGCTGTTTGAATTAAATTTGTTCTGTATGTTCTGATGAAGTTCAGAGTATATAGATGCCTGTAAGTTTGGTTTTTCGGTGTAGGCATTGATTTCGTAGCTCACGTAGAAATCATCAAGACTTTTCTGGAGAACGAAAGGTTCGGGTGTTTCAAGGATTCCTTTTGTAGCTTTTGCTGATTCAATTAAAAGAGTATGAACTGTTTTCCACGGTACGTCATAGCTTATTGTTACCGATGAATGAACGATAAGCCCGAGGCTTTTTGCAGAAGAACTGAAATTCAAAATGCCTTTTGACATGATTAAAGAATTAGGAATAAAGACATCTTCATTCTTTATTGTACGGATTTTTGTTGTAAGTAATCTTTTCTCTGTTATGTCACCTGTTATATCGCCGACTTTAATCCTGTCGCCTGTTTTAAAAGGATTTGAGTATGCAATAGCAAGTCCTGAAAAGATATTCGACATAAATGATGCAGAGCCGACAGAAAGAAACAATCCGATAAGAATTATCAGCCCCTGAAACACAGGTTTGCCTGAGCCGGGAATATATGGGAATATAATCATAAACATATACACAAATACAAAGAACCTTATTACTTTATATACAGGGATAACCCAATCTCTTTTAGTGCCGTTTTTATCTGTTTCGAGTTTTTCTACAATAAATTTTATAAGTTTTACAAAGTATCTAGTGATTACAACAACAATTAGTATTACAATCAGGTTTGGTATTGAGTTTAAGAAGGCGCTTAACAGATGGTTAACAGGGTCTGTAACAGAATGTATGAATTCAGTCATATTGTTAAAAATTTAATAGTGTAAATAATATTACTAAATTAATCAGAGTATAAAAAGTCTTTATCTATATCTTTAAAATTTTTACCCTTAAGGTCTTTTTCTGAAATATTTTCTGGTGCAACTTTCCAATCGATGTTTAAGTCAGGGTCGTTAAATAAGATGGCACGTTCATCGGGTTTGCTGTAGAACGCAGTGCATTTATAATGAAATACTGCGGAATCTGAAAGCACCGAGAATCCATGTGCGAAACCGGGCGGTATCCAGATGAGATTGTGGTTCTCGTCTGATAGTTCGGCTGTAACATATTCACCGAATGTCGGCGAGCCGAACCTTACATCGACAGCCACATCGAGCACGGAGCCCGATATTACCTGACAGAGTTTGCCCTGTGCGTATTCGCCGACCTGATAGTGCAGACCGCGGATAGTTCCTTTCTTCGAGTATGAAATATTATCCTGAACAAAGTTTAAGAACAAGCCCTGTTCGTTGAAAAATCTCTCGCTGAATGATTCGAAAAAGTAACCGCGTTCGTCGGGGAACACTTTTGGTTTTATGATAAGAACATCTTCGAACTTTGTGTTAATAAATTCCATTAATCTTTAGTAATCTTTTCTAAATAGTTTCTGTAATCTGATTTAGGCATTTCGGAAATAACTTTTTCAAGCTGTTCAAAGGAAATAAACCCCATGTGATAAGCTATTTCTTCTACGCATGCGACTTTAAGTCCCTGCCTGTCTTCGATAACGCCGAAGAAGTTCGAAGCCTGTAAGAGGGATACTGGTGTGCCTGTATCGAGCCAAGCGACACCGCGCCCGATTTTTGCAACTTTAAGTTTCTTCTTCTTTAAATACTCTACGTTGACGTCGGTGATTTCAAGTTCGCCTCTTGGCGAGGGTTTCAGGTTCTTTGAAATATGAACCACTTCATTGTTATAAACATAGAGACCGGGAACGGCGTAGTTAGATTTCGGGTTTTTGGGTTTTTCTTCGATAGAGATTGCATTACCATTATTATCAAACTCCACGATACCGTATCTTTCGGGGTCAGTGACTCTGTATCCGAAAATAGTTGCGCCTTCATTGTTCTTGATACCGTTGTAAAGGAAATCGAGTTTACCGTAGAAGATATTATCACCGAGAATGAGGGTAACGCTATCATTACCGATAAAGGATTCACCTATTATGAAAGACTCAGCGATACCATTCGGAGCGGACTGAACTGCGTAGTTTATATTCATTCCGATATGTGTACCGTCGCCAAACAGTTTCTTATAGTGAGGAATAGTTTCATCGTTTGAAATGATTAAAACATCCTTAATACCACCGAGCATAAGAATAGAAAGTGGGTAATAAATCAATGGTTTGTCATATATTAAAGTAAGCTGTTTGCTATAAATTCTTGAGACGGGGTACATCCTTGTTCCGGAGCCGCCTGCTAAAATAATACCTTTCATACATACAATAGATTAAATTAATGTTCAAAATAGCTTTTTTAAGTATATTATTCACGGTAAATCATTTTGTTTACTCATTGGGGGACGGATTATAGAATTATGCGGGGGTGGTAATACAATCTACCTTTTTTGATTCGGATTTTTTTAAGAAGTGACAAAATGTCACTGAATAAACGGAATGCAAACAAGGCTATCAAAAGGCAAGTTAGAGGCAAGTTAGGGATAAGTTAAAAGCAGGGGGTTTGTGACAAATTTGACAGTTAAATTTTGATAAGAATTGTAACTTATTTTTAATTCTAATTTATTATGACGGATGTGCTTAGTCGATAAGTTTATAAAAAATTTTGACTTGCATTTATAAGCAAATTATTGAGAAATTGTGTAGTACTCAATTTCTTAAAACTAAATCAACGATATGAAAAAAATTATTCTTCATTCAGTTTTTCTATTAATATTTTATTGTTTAACATCAGGCATAACGTATTCACAACCGGTAAATAATTGTTTTCCGGATGTAATGAATAAAGTTAATGTGCTAAACAGTTCTTTAAAGTATCAGCAGACTTTATATTATGAATCGGATTCACTTACGCTTTTTGCGGGATTTCCGCTGATGATAACGGGCAGTACATTTGAGGGAGGGATTTTCTGCAACATGGATAACGATCCCGAGCTGGAGATAGTTTTCAATGTAAATTATACAGTACAGGCTTTGAACCTTGACGGAACGTCTGTACCGGGCTGGCCGAAGACGGTTTCCTCTTATGCGTTAGAGGGTGCACCTGCATTCGGCGACATTGACGGCGACGGATACGGTGAAATAGTTGTAACGAATCATGGATTAACTTCGGGCGGTTTTATTTATGCTTACAAGAGAGACGGGACATTGCTTCCTAATTTTCCGATTAATCACGGATACAGTTCGAGGACTCCAGTTCTTGGTGATATTAATGCGGACGGAAAGCTTGACATAATTGTGAATAAAAGAACTTATCCAACGGGTTCGGTATATGTTTACAAGCATGATGCGACGATAATAGCAGGCTGGCCAAAAGCGATGGGACACGTACCGGCATCGAGTGCTGCTGTCGGTGATATAGACGGAGACAACATACCTGAAATAGTGATGGAATCTTACACAGGACTTTATGCATGGAAATCGAACGGCGATTCCATTCCGGGATTTCCTTATATGATGCCTAACAGCGATGTGAACTCATATTCTTCGCCTGTACTTGCGGATGTAGATAATGATAATATAAGGGAGATTGTTTTCGGTACGCATGTTTCGGGGGGCGGCGGTTACGTTTATATTTTAAAGAACAACGGAACGGTATTATCGGGCTGGCCAAAAACAACATCGAACTGGATTTACGGTCCGCCTTCGGTCGGGTATATAGATAATGACAATATAATTGATGTTGCTGTTGGCGATCAGGTGCTTTCGGGGGTTCCATCGGACTACGTCTATGCCTGGAATAAAAACGGAATACAGCTGGCAGGATTTCCTATCGGACCGATTAATGCTGTGAACTCACAGGTTGTATTAGCAGACATTGACGGTGATAATAATACGGAATTAATTTTCGACGACAATACTCAAACAGGTGGATTGGGCAAGTATCTTGTTTATAATCACGACGGTACATTTAACAGAAACATAGAAACTAACGGAACAACATTTTTTACAACACCATGCATAACAGATATTAACAGGAACGGAATTCTTGATATAATCGGAGCGGGTGTAGCGGGTACAAGCCCCTCACAACAGACCAATGTTTATTTATGGAACTCAGGTGTTTCATATTCTGCAGCAAAAACACAAACACCTATGTGGCAGTACAACGCAAGACATAACGGTGTATATGATAACAAAGACCTTGTTTCAGCAGGAGAAATTAAGGTACAGGTACCGAACGGGTATTCCTTATCGCAGAATTATCCGAATCCGTTTAATCCTTCAACAAAGATTTCATACAGTATTTCAAGAGCAGGGTTTGTAAAGATATCATTGTATAATGTATTGGGGAAAGAGGTTATGAGTTTAGTCAGCGAACAAAAGCAGGCGGGGATTTATGAGCTTGTATTAAACGCGGCTAAACTGAACTCAGGTGTGTACTTTTATAAGATGGAAGTTAACGAATTTACGACAACGAGGAAATTGTTATTGCTTAAATAGTTCGGGCGAGTATTTTTTTGTTGAAAAAATTATCATAAAATGAGAATATTTGTATGCTTAAAATGATTAATTTTGTATAGAAGTTTAAAAATTAAATTATAAAAATATGAATGACGACAGAACAATGAGAATTAAATCGCTTGAAATGGCGATGGATCAGATAGAGAAGGACCATGGAAAAGGTTCCATAATGAAACTTGGAGATAAGCCGGCAGCAAAGATTGAGGCAATTTCATCGGGTTCGATATCGCTTGATGCGGCGCTCGGGATAGGCGGTGTACCGCGCGGAAGGATAGTAGAAATATACGGACCAGAGTCATCGGGAAAGACGACGGTTTGTCTGCACGTAATAGCAGAGGCACAAAAGACGGGAGGGCTTGCTGCTTTTATAGATACGGAGCATGCGCTCGATACAAACTATGCACAGAAGCTTGGGGTAGATATAAGCAATCTTCTTATATCGCAGCCAGAGTACGGAGAGCAGGCGCTTGAAATATGCGAGACGCTTGTAAGAAGCAATGCGCTGGATGTTATAGTAGTTGATTCGGTTGCTGCTTTAACGCCGCGCGCTGAGATAGAGGGGGAGATGGGAGATGCTGTGATGGGAATGCAGGCACGCTTAATGTCGCAGGCATTGAGAAAGCTGACGGCGGCAGTTTCGAAGTCGAATGTCTGCCTGATATTTACGAATCAATTGAGGGACAAGATAGGTGTTATGTTCGGAAGTCCTGAAACGACGACGGGCGGCAAGGCACTGAAATTTTACGCTTCTATCAGAATGGATATACGCAGGATTGCGGCGATAAAAGACGGTACAGACGTAATAGGAAACAGGACGAAGGTGAAAGTAGTGAAGAACAAAGTGGCACCTCCGTTCAAAGAAGTCGAGTTCGACATAATGTACAACGAGGGTATTTCGAGGATAGGCGATTTGATTGATGTGGCAGTGGTGAAAGAAATTATAAAGAAAGGCGGGGCATGGTTCACGTACGGAGAAAACCGTGTTCAGGGACGCGACGGGCTTAAGAAGCTGCTTCAGGAAGAGCCGGCATTATGTGATAAACTTTTAGGAGAGGTGAAGGATATACTTGGATTCGATAACAGCAACGGAAACAACGGTGATGTTTCAAAGGATAAACCAAAAGAAGAAGTTAAAGAAAAGAAGTCGAAATAATAATTGTTTCGGAAATATTAAAGAGCAGTAAAATTAAACGTATGCTTTGATAATAACTTCGATAGAAGAGCAGAAGAAAAAAGGCAGGTTCAACATCTTTCTGGATGGGGAGTTTGCCTTTGGTCTTTATAAAGAAACAATATATGATTTCGGACTCCGCGTAAAAGATAACCTTACAGAGGAAAAGGTGAGAGAATTAAAGAGTTACGATGAGATTAATTTCGGGAAGAAAGCAGCTATAAGGTTTTTAAACTACAAGCAGAGGACGGAGAAAGAAGTACACGACAAGTTGAAGGGCTTTAAACTTTCGGAGGAATCCATTGAAAAGATAATGATATTTTTGAAAGAGTTTAAGTTTGTAAATGACGAGAACTATGCAAAGCTTTATGTTGAAAGCAAGAAAGTATTAAGACCCGAGGGAAGAAGAAGCGTACGGATGAGACTGGCGAAAAAGGGTATAAATAAAGAGCTTTCAGAGATAAGTGTAAGCGAAAACTATACGGCGGAGGAAGAGCTTAGCAAGGCGAAGGAGTTATACGAGAAGTACAGAAAAAAGGTAAGGGGCAAGAACGAAGCAGACAAGAAGCAGAAGTGTTACAGGTATCTTTTGTCGAAGGGGTTTTCGTATGACCTTATACGTGAAGTAATGAAAATTGAGGATGCGGTGTAGTCTTCGTCAGAGAGCCTCGATGATGAGCAAGAACGCACACTGATTTTCACTGATTTGTTTATGATTCACGCTGATGAAGAGCGTTGAATTTATTGCAAGGAAAGTTTACCACCAAAGCACAAAAGCACCAAATGAGAAATGCAAAAATGAACACTGATTAAGAGCGTTGAATCTATTGCAAAGAGCTTTTACCACCAAAGCACAAAAGTACCAAATGAGAAATGCAAAAATGCACACTGATTAAGAACGTTGAAATTATTGCAAAGAGAGTTAGAACAGTGAACTGTAATCTGTAAACAGTGAACAGGAGAAATAAAAAATCAGCACACTGATATTCACCGATTTGTTTATGATTAACGCTGATTAGGAGCGTTGAATTTATACAATGAGAGTTTACCACCAAAACACAAAAGCACTAAAATGTTTGACATATATGCTGTTTGCGGGAAGGTGACGTCCACAGAGTAATAGGGATCAATAGGTAATGCGCTGGATTCCAGCTTTCGCCGGAATGACAGAAAAAAACAAGTTTTTAGGCAAATTAATAGCTGATATTCACAGGATGGAGGAGTATGATATAAAAGTAAATATATTATCTTGTGAATAATGCTTTTAAGACCTGGCCTGCGACGTTAGGATTTTCCTGAAAGCGTCTTATTGAATACTGGTACCATCTTTTGCCGAAAGGGACGTAAGACCTCATTCTGTAACCTTTAGCGACCAGTTCATCTCTTAGCCTTTCTCTTACACCAAGAAGAACCTGAAACTCAAATTTGTCTTTTTCGAGTTTCATTTCTTTAATTATATCTTCAGCGCCTTTGGTCAGAAAATCGTCGTGGGTAGCAATACCGACGTAGGCATTTCGTTCGAGCATTATTCTTAATACTTTCAGGAAGTTGTCTCTGATTTCCTGTTTACCCTTGAAGGCAATGGCTTCGGGTTCGATGTAGATGCCTTTGCAAAGTCTGAAGTTTGATTTTTCCTCGGTTAGTTCGAGAACGTCTTTTTCCGTTCTTCTCATGTATGACTGAAGCACGAGTCCAACGTTGTCATACTTTGCACGCATTTCTTTGTACATCTTTATGGTAATATCTGTAACGGATGAATCTTCCATATCAATACGGACAAAGATGTTTTTGCTTTTAGCCGAATCAAGAATTTCAGTAAACAAACTTTTGCAAAGGTCATAATCCATAGCAAGTGCAAGCATGGTAAGCTTTACGGAAAGATTGCCGTTAAGATTATGTTTGACTATTGTATCGAGCACTTCAAGAGACTCGTCTTTTGACCTGCGAGCTTCATCTCTATCTTTTATGCTTTCCCCGAGGACGTCGATAGTAGCCATGATGTTTTTAGAATTAAGCATCTGAGTGGTTTTAACTGCGTCTTCAATGCTATCGCCTGCAATGTACTTATTCGCAAAGACTCTCACCAGCTTTTTGGGGAACAAGGGAAGAGTTTTAACTAAAATTGTATTAATTGGATTCATAATGTATAAGTTTAAATTTCATTAAGAGGCAATCTACCGGCGAATCCGCTGTACAAGCCATGCCAGAATTCAATGCGTTCCTCGCCGTGCATGAAGCAAAGATACACCTGCTCGCCGTTGTTTCTAATATGTGGAAAATCTATTAAACCTGTATCAAGACTTTTAATTTCAACGTTAAGAGAAGAGATGTGTTTAACGATTTCGATTAATTCATCCATTTCTTTCGGGAATTTACCTGTACCGTTGGGACCGCTACCGCCATAATACTGATGTTTGTAAACATCAAAGCCCATTTGGTCGAGTAACCTTTTCAGTTCGACCATTTTTTTAATCATTGGTTTCAGGGAAATAAGAAGTTCCTGTGCTTCTTCAACCGAATAGAATAATTTTTTGCTCATATTATATGTTGTAAATTAACTCTATTTAATAAATGTTTAAAGTCAAATTAATTGCCAAAACAGAAAGAGTAAAAGATTTGCAAACCTGTCTGCGCCAGGCAGGCTGATTTTTATAAAGAGCAAGAGCGCACACTGAAAGAGCTGAAGAATTATGATTTTCACTGAATGAGAGCTTTATATTTATTGCAAAGAGCTTTGAGAGCGGTGATAAAGCGATAGAGTAAAGAGCAAGAGCGCACACTGAAAGAACAGATTTGATTATGATTTGCACTGATTAAGAACTTTTATTTATTGCAAAGAGCTTTAAGAGAAAAGATTGGCTCACAAATTACACAAATTAAGAACGATTAAATTATTGCAAAGAGCTTTGAGAGCGATGATAAAGCGATAGAGTAAAGAGCAAGAGCGCACACTGAAAGAGTTGAAGAATTATGATTTTCACTGAATGAGAGCTTTATATTTATTGCAAAGAGCTTTAAGAGAAAAGATTTGCTCACAAATTACACAAATTAAGAACTATTAAATTATTGCAAAGAGTTTTGAGAGCGATGATAAAGCGATAGAGTAAAGAAAAAGAACGCACACTGAAAGAGTTGAAGAATTATGATTTCCACTGATTGAGAGCTTTAAATTTATTGCAAAGAGCTTTAAGAGAAAAGATTGGCTCACAAATTACACAAATTAAGAACTATTAAATTATTGCAAAGAGCTTTGAGAGCGGTGATAAAGCGATAGAGTAAAGAACAAGAACGCACTCTGAAAGAACAGATTTGATTATGGTAATAAATGATGAAGAATGTTTAATCTATTCAGAGAAACTATATATCAATATTGTTGATGTTGACAATGACCAATATGCTGCTTGTTTAAAGGTACATATTTCTGATATATAATTTTATTTACAATTTGTTTACATTGGCGTAACAATTTCGTAACCTCAGATGATAAACTTGTTAAGAACTTTTTAAGCAAATATTTTAAGAACATTAAAAGACATAAAATTATGAAATATCTTGCAATCTTAATGTTAGTATTCTCTTTTTTAGCTGCATCATGCGGAAATAGAGAGGAAGGCGGTTCACCTCAAATCAACGGAGCGGGAGCGACATTTCCTTTTCCGCTTTATTCAAAGTGGTTTGATGAATATTCAAAGATAAACAAGGATGCAAAGTTTAATTATCAGTCGATAGGCAGCGGCGGCGGTATTAAACAGGTGACGGAAGGTACGGTAGATTTCGGTGCGACAGATGCACCAATGACTTCGGAGGAAAAGGTTAATGCAGAAACAAAGAGCGGTACGAAGATACATCATATACCGACTGTTTTGGGTGCGGTCGTAATGACTTACAACGTTCCATGTCTTGAAAAACTAAACCTTACCGGAGAGAATATTGCCGATATTTACCTTGGTAAGATTAAGAAATGGAACGACCCGAAGATAGTAAAAGAAAACCAGGGAGCTTCTTTACCCGATAAAGATATAAGCGTGGTTTACAGAACAGACGGCAGCGGTACTACGTATATTTTTACGGATTACCTTAGCTCTGTAAGTCCTGAGGCAAAGGAAAAAATCGGATTATCAAAGACCGCAAAGTTTGAGTTCGGACAGGGCGGCAAAGGTAATGAAGGAGTAACGGGAGTTGTGAAACAGCTCGAGTATTCGATAGGTTACGTAGAGCTTATTTATGCATTACAGAACAAACTTAAGTATGCAAACATAATGAATTCTGAGGGCGAGTTTATTTCGCCAACGCTTGAGTCAGTTACAAAAGCAGCGGAAGTATCAGTTGACCAGATGCCAGAGACTCTAACTATGTCAGTAATAAACGCAAAAGGAAAAGGAGCATATCCGATTTCCAGTTACACATATCTGCTTGTTTACGAGAAGCACAGGAATCCTGCAAAAGGAAAGTTGGTAAAAACGTTTGTAGAATGGGCACTCGGAGACGGACAGAGGTTTGCAAAGGAACTTGGCTACGCTCCGCTGCCCGATGCGCTAAGCAAGAAGGCAATTGAAAAGTTAAAGACGCTGCAGTAAGAAAGAGTCCCGATAAAGAGAATCGGGATGTTCTCCGCGGCGAATCTACGACAAAGAGCGCACAGTTAAGAGTCCCGATAAAGAGCATCGGGATGTTCTCCGCGGCGAATCTACGACAAAGAGCGCACAGTTAAGAGTCCCGATAAAGAGCATCGGGATGTTCTCCGCGGCGAATCTACGACAAAGAACGCACAGACAAGAGTCCCGATAAAGAGCATCGGGATGTTCTCCGCGGCGAATCTACGACAAAGAGCGCACAGTTAAGAGTCCCGATAAAGAGAATCGGGATGTTCTCCGCGGCGAATCTACGACAGAGAACGCACAGACAAGAGGGGTTAGTATATGTGTTATATTTTATAATGGATACGTTTTTTATTACTTATTATTTAGTTTAATATTACAATCAAAACCGGTTAAAAAGGGTGACCGGAAAAATATAAATTAATTAAACGCTATGAGAAAATTATTATTAATTACAGTGATGTTTTTAGTAACATCATCTATTATGTCTCAGGACAAAGAAGGATTCAAGCCGGAAGTAAAAATAGGCGGTACATTGTTTACGGGCTGGGAGTACAACATCGGTAATTCCGAGTTTATTAACAGTGTGGATATAAGTTCGCCGGATGCAAACCAGCCGTTTGGATACAAGCCTGCAAAGAATCAATTCGAGACTAACAGGAATAGTTTTTATCTTGAGAGGGCTTATATAAACGTATTTGCGACAATCAGCCCGCAGATAAAAGCAAGATTTACACCCGATATTTATTCAATAACCGACGGAAAGGGTGTTACGCAGTATTCATATCAGGTAAAATTTGCCTGGTTAGATTACACACCTTTAAAGACTGAAGATGGGCTGGCGCTTTCATTTGCAGGGGGTTTAGTACCAAATTTATGGGTAGGACAGATTGATAAAGCATTTGGTTACAGAGGCGCTGTAAAGACTTTAACGGACTACACATGGACGCAGGCAGCGGCTGTAAACACAACGAGCGGTGATGTGACAAGAACGACTGGTTCTTATTTTCCGACAGCAGACCTTGGGTTGATTGCAAAATTAGTATTTCCGAGAAATTATGCGGATGTATCTGTTGCAGTTTACAACGGCAACGGTTTCAGGAATCTTTCATTTGACAACAGGTTCAAGGATGTAATGTTCAGTGCTTTTGTTTATCCGCTTGCGGGTGAAATAGCAAAGAAAACCGACGCAGCAAAGAAAACGGGAAGAACAAGAATAAACGGAGTAAGCGATTTAACTTTTGGAGGCTTTGGTTACATAGGAAAGCTTGGAGGCGGAGAAGGACAGACAGCAAAGACAAGGTTTGGAGGAATGGCGAACTTCAAGTTTAATTTCGATAAGGCAGGATTTATAAAGGTCGGCGGCGAGTTCAGTGTGTCATCAAATCAAGTAGCAAGTACTACAGCACTTGATACGACAGTAAACGGAAGGGGCATCTCCACATGGCTGGAGTTTAATCCTCCGATAGAAGAGCTGAAAGAAAAAGTTTCGCTTGTTGCGCGTTATGATATGTTTGACCCGAACACGAATAAACCGGGAACAAATGCGCAGGGTTTTACGGCTGATAACGGAAAGCAAAATTTGTTAATGTTGGGTTTGTTTTACAAGCCCGTTAATATAGTAACGTTCGGATTAAATTATCAGATGCATTCATTCGAGAAAGATTTTGCGGTAAAGTATGACGGTACACCAACGAATAACGTAAGCAAACTTTATTTCAATATAATACTGGATTTTTAAGATACAAACAAAGTAAATTTTTATAAGGGCAGGTAATTAACACCTGCCTTTTCTTTTTGTTCAACTCATTTAACAATTACTTAATCACATCTTAACAATTTCTTAACATAATTTATATTTCCTTAACATTACAAAGGTAGTTTTGTAATAGAATATAAATTAAATAAGAATATGAAAAGGGTATTAATTACAATTTTACTAACATTTAGTGTCTTTTCTTTCGCGGAGTTGTCTGCACAGACAATAAAAGGAAAAGTAACAGATGCCGTAAATTCAGAGCCGCTTGTAGGAGCGACGATTAGAATAGAGGGTACCAACCTTGGGGCAGTTGCAGAGGTTGACGGTACTTATGAAATAGAAAATATTTCTGCAGGGGTCTACAGCCTTAAAGTATCCTACATAGGATATAACGACAAAATTATTACAGGTGTTGAAGTTAAAGGGAAAGATGTTGTTAATCTTAATATTTCTTTAACTGTTGACGGACTCACGACAGAGGAAATAGTAATAGAGGCAAACACAACGCTTGCTAACGAACAGGCAATGCTTGTCGAACAGAAGAACTCGGATAAAGTACAGGACGGAATTTCTGAGCAGCAGATTAAAAGAGCTCCTGATGCGGCAGCGTCTGATGTGTTGAAAAGGATTATTGGAGTTAATATAGTGAACGATAAATATGTTTATGTAAGGGGTACATCAGACAGGTACAGTTTAACAACGCTGAACGGAGTTCAGCTTCCAAGTACGGAAACCGAAAAGAAATCATTTTCTTTTGATCTGTTTCCTTCCAATCTGCTTGAAAATATAATCGTTTCAAAATCATATACCCCCGATCAACCGGGTAATTTCTCCGGCGGACTTGTGCAAATTTCAACTAAAGATTTTCCCGACCAATTTTCTTTAAACTACAATATGGGTATGGGATTAACCGACAATACCACAAACCAAAATTTCCTAACCTATAACGCCGGCCAGCACAAGTTTCTTTTCTTTAACACAGGGTTAGATGACGGCGGAAGACAGCTGCCATCACAGTTTCCCGAGGACAGATTAATTAATACGACTTATTCAGCAGAGCAGCTATCTGATTATTCGAAGCTCTTCAGAAACAACTGGGCACAAAATAACAGACAAGCACCACTAAACGCAAATATGCAGATAGCTGTCGGCAATAATTTTGATGTAGGCAACAATCCTCTTGGGTTTTATGCAGCCTACTCATACAGAACAGGGTTTTTAAATCAGGATGTGAGCAGATCGCTATACAATAATGACCTCTCGACGCTTGAATCATTTGACGGAAGAAACTCCGAATTTTCTGTCCTTAACGGCGGGATACTAAATTTCAGTTATAAACTCGGCAGCAACAATAAAATTGGTTTAAAGACTACTTACACTATTAATTCTGAAGATATAACAACTTTCTTAGAGGGGTCAAAGTTACTTACATCTGAAGACAATAAGGATTTCAGGCTTTATCAAACAAAGTTTTCAGAGAGGCAATTATTTTCATCTATACTTTCGGGAGACCACTTCATAGAAAAACTCGGCAAACTAAGCGTGAAATGGAACGCCTCATACAATGTGGGAAAGAAGAGCGAGCCGGACGTAAAGACAATGACGTATGAAAGATTATCAGGAACGGAAGATGAATATAATGCACGAATGGGTTCTGTTGCTGATTCAGACGGAGGGGGCAGATTATTTATGGAATTAAAAGACATTTTAAGGAATGCATCCCTGGATTTCTCACTACCTTTCGTCAAAGTAATGGGCCAGCAGTCAAAACTAAAGTTTGGTCTATATGGAGCCAGCACATCAAGAAACTTTGATGCAAGGAATTTTGCTCCAAAGCTTAATGGTTTCTACACATATATACCTTACCTATCTTTAGACCAGATATTTGCAGAAAACAATATTGGTCCTGACAGGATTAACTATGAAGAACTAACAAGAGAATCAGATAAATATTCAGCGGGAGAAGAAAATTTCGCCGGATATCTTATGGTTGATGTACCGATGAATAAACTAAGAGTTATCGGCGGATTGCGATACGAATATAACAGACAGCAAGTATCAACACTTGGAAGAATCAACGAACCGATAAAAGCAGACCTGTTAAACAGAGATATACTCCCATCATTGAATGTAGTTTATTCACTGACAGAAAACATGAATATAAGGGGCTCGGCATCGCAGACAGTATCAAGACCGGAGTTGAGAGAAATAGCACCGTTTGGATACGTTGATTATATTACCGGTTTAAAAACTTCAGGTAACCCGAACATTCAAAGAAGTTTAGTAAACAACTATGACGTACGTTATGAATATTACCCTAATGCAGGAGAAATATTCTCCGCAAGTTTATTCTATAAGAGTTACAGCTCACCTATTGAGGAAATATATTCACCCGGTCAGAACAATCCTGAGAAGACATTTGACAATGCAAGAGGTGGTGCATACAATTATGGAATAGAGCTGGAAGTAAGAAAAAAGCTTAACTTTATAAGCAAAGTTTTTTCAGACTTTACTATTAATGCAAATATATCTTTAATACAATCATCTGTAAACCTTGAGAATTTGCAGACAGTATCAACGGAGAAGACACGCAGAATGCAGGGGCAATCACCATATACAATCAACCTTGGGTTGTTCTACGATAACTATGATCTTGGAACGAGTGTAAACCTGCTTTACAATAAGTTCGGAAGCAGAATATCTGAAGTTGGTAATAACGGGTTCAATGATATTTATGAAGACGGAAATGATGTAATAGACTTTTCAGTATCGAAAAGACTATTTGAAAGATTCGAAGTTAAATTTACGGTAAAAGATTTACTGAATCAGGAAAAAATATATACACAGGATATATCGGGAATTGAAAAGATTGTAAGGAAATATGAATCAGGAACAAGATTTGCTTTAACACTTGGATATAAACTTTAATCATAAAAACATTAATTAATCTAAATAAAAAGAAAATGAAGAGAACTCTTATTTTACTAGCTTTATTTGCTGTTTTTTTCAGTAATTTAACAGCGCAAACAATTGATTCTACAACACTGAATTCTGCCAGCATTACAGGTGTCGTGAATCTAACGAACAACAAGACTTACATAATGAAAGGTTTTAATTATGTGAGAAACGGCGGAGTGCTTGTAATTCAAAAAGGTTCGTTAATCCTTGGAGATAAACCAACCACAGGCACTTTGATAATTGAAAGAGGCGGAAAGATTATTGCTGACGGAACTGCTAATCAGCCGATAGTTTTTACAAGCCGTTTACCTATCGGTACAAGAGGTCCCGGTGACTGGGGAGGTCTTATTGTTCTTGGAAGGTCAAGAATAAATACTTCAACAGGATTAGACTCAGCACAGATAGAAGGATTTCCTCCGGGAACGGGTCCATGGTACGGCGGACAGCCTGTGGTAGATACCGATAGCTCAGGTGTCTTGAGATATGTAAGACTTGAGTTTCCCGGCGTAAACCTGACAGGTATTTCAGGCAACGAAATAAACGGTTTAACGATGGGCGGCGTTGGAAGCAAAACAGTACTTGAAAATATTATGGTTTCTTACTGCGGTGACGATTCGTTTGAATGGTTTGGCGGTACGGTAAACGCTAAATATCTTGTTTCATACAGAAGCGTAGATGATGATTTTGACGCAGATAACGGATACAGAGGAAGAGTCCAATACGGTCTTGCAGTAAGGGATACGGCAATCAGCGACGTGAGTGCGTCACACATTTTTGAAATTGATAACAACAATAACAACCCAAGTAATTTTAATACACCCAGAACAAGACCAGTATTTTCGAATATTACAGGTATCGGACCAAAAATAACCACCTCTTCAGTAGTAAGTCCGAACTTTAAAAGAGCAGCACATATAAGACGAAACATGCTTGCCTGTGTTTACAATTCTATATTGACCGGTTATTCAACAGGCGTACTTTTTGACGGTAAAGGAGTTCAGCAAGCAGCGTTAGGGGATACAATACAGTTAAGGAATAGCATTTATGCAGGTTTCACGAAGCTTGGTGACACTGCGGCTTCAAGCGGTTCAGGATTCAATGATCCGACGGGTTGGTTAAACTCAGGTTCATTTTCAAACAGAGTTCTTACGAACAATACAGATGTGCAATTAACAAACATGTTCGGATTCTATACTGTTGGATTACCTGCAAACAATGTTAATTACTGGATGCCTCTTGGCGGTTCACCTGCATTATCAGGTGGTAATTTCACAAACCCAAATTTATCAGGTTTCGAAACAACAACATTTGTCGGCGCATTCGGAAATACTAACTGGACAGCCGGCTGGGCAAACTTTAATCCAAAAAACTATTCTCCTGCACCGGTTGGGATTCAGCAGATATCAACAGAGATACCGACTGTTTTCAGAATGAATCAAAACTATCCAAATCCATTTAACCCATCAACGAAAATAAACTTCGCATTGCCGAAGTCATCATTCGTTTCTCTGAAGGTTTTTGATGTAACAGGAAGGGAAGTAGCAACATTAATCAATGGAAACCTAAACGTTGGAACGTATGAATATGATTTCAACGCATCGAAATTGAATTCCGGAATTTATTTCTATAGAATTAATGCAGAAGGTTTCACTGCAACGAAGAAGATGATGTTAATAAAATAAAAGCAACAACAAAGGGGAAGAAAAAGGAGATAATACTCCCCTTTATTAAAAAGAAGGCTAAATACCCTTATTTATATTCTCATAGCCGAAAACCCGCTGCATTAAACACAGCGGGTTTTTTATTTAAATAGCTGTGTTGTAACTATGCCGGGTCGTACTTAATTGTGAACTCTCCAGTTGTTGAAATTATAATGTATGATGAGGGAATATCAGTCCAGCAGCCTGTATTGTAGAACTGAATGTTCTTTGCTTTAATGTATGAATCCATCGGGTCATGAGTATGACCGCAGACAACCGTGTTAAACCCTTTGTTTGCAGCATACTCTGATGCCCTTATAGAAATTTTCTTTGAGAGTCTAAGCCATCCTTTGCTTTTTCCTTTAATCCATCTTGCGATAGTTTGCTTCTCGCCCCCTATTTTTTGAATCTTCTCGTAAATAAATGCTGCGATATTGCTTATTACAACGTTTTCATTGAGGAAGCGGTCAAACTGATGACCGTGAATTGCAAGAATGTTTTTGTCCTTAATTCGAAACGAATATTCTTTGTAAACTTTTATTCCGATAAAATGTGATGTGATTTTTGAAAGACCTTCATCGTGATTTCCTTCTACCCAGACTACTTCAATATTATTTTTTGGGTTGGATAGTTTTCTTATGTACGATAAAAAACTCCAGTGTTCTCTTTCCAGACGATTAAAATTAAGGTCATCAAAAATATCGCCCAGGAGTATTAATCTATTAAACCTGTATTTTTCAAGAGTTTCCATGGCTTCAGTTGGTCTTGCAACTTCCGAGCCGAGATGGATATCCGATAAAATAATAGTATCAATTTCAGTGATGCTTTGCGATGCAATATTTTGTGTATCCGTAGCGATAAGTATTATAATCTTAGAATATCAATTTAACAAACCAGCTATATTGAATCGTAAGCTGATTGTTAATAAATTATTAACATTAATTATACACCCAGCTTTGCTCTGATATCCGGCTTTAAGCCTGCCTTCGGCATTACGATTGTGATAGTATTAATACCAAAATATGTTTCGGAGACATTAATGAAACCCTTGAACGGTCCCATCGGTCCCCAGGAATTCTTTACGAAGAAGAATTTCTTGCCGTCTTTGGTCTTTTTAACTCCTGTTAAATGCATTAAATGGTCGTCTTGCGTGGTAAGGTTTTCAAAAAGCTCCTGACGTGATTGCTGAGAGTAATCAATTTCTTTTTCATCGGGATTAATCGTTCCTGATAAATCAGTTTTATCTTTTGGAACCATAGCCCAGCCTTTGTCCTGCTCGAAATAAGAGTTTGAAACATCGGCATCCCATCCGACAGTAAACCCTTCCATAATTGCATACTCAGTTGCTTCAAGAAGTTCATTTATAGGGACATTATAAAACAAACCGCCTGAATAATTATCCGGAACTTCGACATTAAACGGTTTGTAGAATTCATGATGAGTGAATGAAGTAAGACCTATGTAATCATCAGGGTCAAATTTCAAAACTTCTTTTGAATACTGCAAGGGATTATAGGTTTTGCCGTCAAAAGTAAATTCTGACGGAACCTGTCCGAATTTTTCATCAAGCATTTTATTAAAATTAATCTGCCAGTTTGGTGAAACAGGTGTTTTAGCGATTACGCTGTCTAGAAATTTTTTAAGTTTTGAGTCAAACCCCTGGTGATTAATCATTCCTGAGGATGAGTTTGGATAAACTTCTTCGGGAACCATTCCATATTTTGTAATAGCGGGAATTACGTCATGAGTAAAAGCGCCCTCAGAAAACCTTGTAAATCCCTGACGGAGAATGTAATTTTTTGCCTTATCAAAATAAATATTTCTGACAATAAACATTTCGGAAAGGTCGGGAGATTTGACACCTGCATTTATCATACCCGATTCAAGGATTGAAACCACAGAAAAGCACCAGCATGTACCGCTCATTCCCTGATTCTTTACTCCTGTAGCATCGTTTATTTTGACATCGATTAATTCCTGTGCATATAGTGTGTTAAATATGAAGGAAAGAGATAAGACAGCTAAGAATATTCTGAAATTTTTCATAATGTAATTATTAAATAAATTTATTCAAATTAACTTTTTAATATGAGACTTTAAAGACATGATTTACTTAATAATAGAACGCGGATTTTCACGTCTGGAACGGATTAACACAGATTATTTCTGAATACAAGATATTTATATAAACAGCAATGAATAGACATGCAATACCTACGGCATTGTTTGTTTATGTGAACATGAGTTGCTACCAACATATAATCGCTACGCGATTAATTATTATATGCAGCATTTAAAGAGAATGCCGTTAAGTATTCCATATTGAAAAGTAACAGCAATGAATTGACATGCAATACCTACGGCATTGTTTGTTTATGTGAACATGGGTTGCTACCAACATATAATCGCTACGCGATTAATTATTATATGCAGCTCTGAAGAGAATGCCGTTAAGTATTCCATATTGAAAAGTAACAGCAATGAATTGACATGCAATACCTACGGCATTGTTTGCTTATGTGAACATGAGTTGCTACCAACATATAATCGCTACGCGATTAATTACAGATGTGAGGAAGTACCTTCCCGCATGATGTGAGAAAGGACCTTCCCGCATTTTGGGAGATACAAAATACGGGAAGGATTTGTGAATGGCATTATTGATTAAGGATGCTGAGCGTTTGTGAATTCCGGACATACTTTCTATAACTATCGAGAGCCATGAATGCTATGAAAACAGAATGGCTGTTGTATGAAGCAAATACTGATTTTTGAGAATCATTCAAAGATGGAATATCAGGGTTTAATATTTCATTATTACTAAGAGCGAGACTGAAAGACATTTTTCCATCAGCAGATATTTTTACAGGAGCGGTTAAATGAGTTAAGAATCTGCATTCATCGCGATAGTCCACAAGTGACTCTTTACAGAATATAATCAAGGCAACCTGCATATATTTAACATCATAGTAATCAGGGATGTTTAAGTCAGAGGGATTAAATGATACGTGAAGATAATCTTTAGTAAAGATGAACGAATCCGGATGAACGAGAAAATGAGAATCGGGGAATATTCTTACGTACTTAGAAACATCATTGTGTTCGACAGCATCATAATTATGCTTGAATACACAATTATAAGCAGACATTTTATTTTGGGTTTTTTTTGCCCATATTTCATAAGCAACCGTCAGTGATTTAACTGATTTTGCAAACATAGAAGCAAGTTTAAATCTTTGTCTGCGGTTTACAGATGCAGGGTCAGAGCCCGGTTTGAATGAAAGAGGACGTTTGCTTACGACAATTTTATCGGGATAGTTTCTAAAAACCAGTTCACCGAGTTTACCTGAAAGTCTGCCGAAGGGCATTGGAGATATGAGTTTAGCCATTTTTGTAATCCTTTATTTTTAGTTTGAAAAAATTGTATATCGTAAAGAACAAGAACGCACACTGATTATTATGATTGTTTATGATGCACACTGATTAAGAGCGAGTATTAATTTTAAAGAACTTTTTACCGAGTAGAACAAGAACGCACACTGATTTTTATGATTGATTATGATGCACACTGATTAAGAAAATAAGAGTAAGAGCGCATATTGATTAAGAACGAATTAGGGATAATAATCTGGGGGTGCAGAGCACCCCCAGAGATGGATGAGGTAAAACAAGATGAAGGAGAGGAAAGAGATTGCATGAAGCACGCAGATGACACAGAAACTGACTTATGTGTAACAGGATGCAATTCTACTTTGACCTTTATCAATATTTTACACTTTGTTATCATCACTCATTATGCATTAAAGCCTTTTGAATAATGAATTGCCTTACCGAATTCATCGAGAGTGACGAAAGCAAGATAAGACACATGCGTATCGAAATAAGAATACAAGTCGCTGTCCTGGTCGCAAAGAGTAATAGTGAAACTGAGCGGGTTCGCCAGGTTCAAAACTACATTTGAAGACTTTAATGGAATGAATACTAATTTAGGAAGAGTATCCACTGTACCATCGGTACATTTGATAACGGTGCCGAGCTGAATAAACTTTTCGACATTCGTATCAATACTTGCATTAGTTCCGATAGGGTCGATAGAAACGCTAACCTCTGTTGCGTCGATAGAAACATCGGTTGTCGTTACATCGAAGCCAAACAACTGCGGCACAATATTAGCCATATCTGTGACGTCGGTTGGTGTAACAAAAGGATAGCTTGCCTTAAAGATACCGTTGAAGGGAGATATGTTATTAGGAGTAACATTATCCCACAGATTCTTAAAGGAAGGTAAAGAATTTACAGCCCTTGAGAACTTAGCAGTTATACCGAAACGATTTCTACGGTTAACTGAATTAACGTCCATGCCGGGCATGTAAGAGACGGGTCTGGTACCGATGATGGTCTTGCCGTCTTTGTAGCGGAACAGAATGTCGCCGACTACACCACTTGGTTTTCCAAGTACAGATTTTTTCAGAACACCCATGATTTAAATGAGTTTAGTTTATGAAATGAGTTTATTGATAGAGTCAGGAGAAATTTTGTTTCCCCCGGCTTGTTTAAGAACCTCCAGCCGAAGAGGTTGTGCACGGTAGAAAATACATGTATTAAAATTATGAGAATAAAAGTATGCAACAAATTAAAAACAACTTTTGTATATTTGTGAAAATGGACAATAACGACGAAACGAAGAATAAAGCCATCGTAAGCGCAACTGAGACGCATCTCAGAGCCGAAACATACCTGAAATGTTCGAGGAGCATACGAGAAAGAGCTAGAAAATCTCTCATTTTCTTTGTTTTTCATTATATTTTTAATTTTTCTGTACATTTTTTGATTCTTAATTTTCGTTTCTACAGTTAAACTTCTCAAAAAGAGAAAAAACAGTGCTCGAAATATTTTTTCGAATTAGAACGTTAAATTTCGTGAAAAAGAGAAGTATTATAATAAGATGCTGGCAAAATAAAATAATTAAATATTAATCAAATTTTAGTCATACATCAAAACTTCTCAAGTCGCTTAAAAATAAGGCACAATGATAATAAAAGAATTAGAACGTTAAATTTTAGAAATTAGAGAAGTATTATAGTAAGAGGCAGATAACGGTAAATAATTATATTGAAAAGAAAATGAATCACGGAATAACAATAAATTTTGAAGTTTTTAGAAAATATAATGTAAACAGGACGTTTAGTGAGAAAAGAAAGGGGGAAGCCGGGGGAAGAAATCAGAGAAAAGAGTGAAAATTGGAGCAAAAAGGAATGATCAAGAATAAATAGGACACCATAGACAGAAAAACAGATAAAATGATAGAATAAATCATAAAAAGAAGATTAAATGAGTATAATAATTTAAAATTAAAAAATGATTAATTTAAAAAGAATCAAAATGAAAAGTATTTTGCTTCAAAAATTGCAAGAAATTATAATTAACAGGGAGGAAAGATGAACGAGTTCCAACAGGCTGAATTAATCAGCAACAAAATACATGAATTTATTGAAAAACAACCAAATGATTATGTAGCTTTAATTGCACAGCTTGACAGGTTGGGCAAAAGTATAATGGGAAAATACCATGATAAGGATGAACATAATGGTGTTGAACTTTTTAGTAAAGCAGCAGACAAAATAGAAAAGGGAGTAAGGAATTGGGGTTTTGAGAATGTGAAAATAGAAGCGATGATATATAATTCAGTGAGTAGTTATCTAACGTCCGAATTAAAGAAAAAGATTAATAGTAAAATACAATTAATTTCTTTGAATAACCTTGAGGGAGAGGGCAACAATAATAGTGAAGCAGTTTATTACAGAGATGGAATAGCTTCAAATGACGAAGACAATAATGGAAACTGCGGGACATACATAATGCAAGAAATTGATGATAATGCAATATCCGAGATGGTTAAGAAAGAGCTTCCATTAATTGACGGAGACATTGATTTAATTTCCATTGAAATTATGGAAGTAATAAAAAGTGGAGAAGCAACAAAACAAAAAGATATTGCTGAGGTTTTGAAATTAAACGAGAGGGAAGTACGTAACTCGATTGACAGGATAAAACGAGCGGGAAACAAGGTAATTAATAAACTACCGGAAACAGAAAAACAAGAGATTGAAAATTACAAAATAGACTATAGGATGAAAGACATAATTAAGAATATAAAAACACAAGAAAACATTCAAAAATAAACTTATAAAAATCAAAATTAGGAAAATTAAAGAGGAATTTATGAAGCAAAAAATCAGTCATAATCTAGTAAATTTTTTAATAAGCACAGAGGGGGAATCCGAAGAGCAAATAAGAGAATATTTAGCAGATGCCGGAATAAACCCAAACTACGCTATTAAAAAAGCACTCGAAGATATAAAAGAAAGACGTGCCGAGAGAAAAAGAACTGAAGGAAAAAGGCTTCAAGAAGAATTTAACAAAATAGATTGCACAGAGCAGAATGACAAAACCGAAACAATAGATATTTCCATAGATAGTCTTGCACTTCAGTTTAGGAATGGAGAGATAAGCGAGGAGGAAAAGAAAGAAATAGAAGAAAGGGACAGGAAGAAGCTGGAGAGGTTCAGAGTAATGAACAAAGGGGGTGAGAAAGAATGAGTGCAAGAGCAAAGGCAAGAGCGAGGGAACTGCTGGATGAATACTGCATAAAGGAGCCGTCGGATTTAAACGTAAGAGAAATTGCAAACGGTGAAAATCTAATGATAGAAGAAGAGGATACACAAGGACATGCGGGGAGAATATTTATTGATAAAGAAGGCGGATTAATAACGATAGATAAAAAGATAAAAGAAGAGGGCAGAAAAAATTTCACTATAGCCCATGAAGTAGGACATTATTGTTTAGAAAAGGCAAGAGAATATTTCTGCAAGAAAGCAGATTTTAACTATTTTTTGAGTACACAAGATCCAGAAAAAGAGGCGAATATATTTGCGGCAGAATTACTGATGCCTGAAGAGTGGGTAAAAGAATTTGTAAAATGGAAATATGAAGCGAAGGAAACAGTTGAAACAGCAGCACAAATATTCAACACTTCGATAAGTTCCATGGCAATAAGATATGCAGAGCACGGAAGGTTTCCGATTGCAGTAATATTCAGTGAGGATACGAGGGTGAAGTGGTCTTGCATAAATGAATACTTCCCTTTTAAGTGGATAGAGAACGGACAAAAAGTAAATAATTTTTCAAAAGCATACGATTTTTATTCGGGGAAAGAAATTAATACAGAAGTTAACGACATATTAGCAGATGCATGGTTTTTAAAAGACCGAAATTACATAAAAGGAAAATATTTGCACGAGCAGAATATACCGATGAAAGCATATAACGGAGTATTGACATATGTTTGGGATGAATAGCGATACGTTGTAATATATTTTCACCATTCTATCAAAAACCCCCATTTTTAGCTCACAATTAACACATATAATGTTACATATTGACATTATTAATTATATTTTATATATTTGTAACATACTTAGAATCAAACAAACCATGGAAAAACAAAAAATTATAGGGAAAAATATAGCCTTTTTCAGGAAATTAAATAATATGACGCAGGAAAGCCTATCTGAATATTTAGGTATAAACCGTGCAGAATTAAGTTATTACGAAACGGGTGAAAGGAAGACGCCGTTGGATATATTGAATAAACTTTCAGATTTATTTCAAGTGGAGCTTATAGATTTACTTGAAATGTATGAAGAAGATAGAAAAGAAAGAGCTGCATTATCGTTCAGAGCAGACGAGCTTAGCAAGGAAGGATACAAGGCGATAGGCGAATTCGGCAAAGTTGTTAAGAACTATTTAAAAATGAAGAGAATAGAGAAAAGACAATGAGCCATGAAGTTGAAATGCGGATGCAGGCGGCAAATTTCAGAAAGCAACACGGTTTCGGTGCGAACGAGCCAATCAGGCTTACAAGCCTGCTTATGAAATTAAATGTAATTACCTTTTTCAGGGAAATTGACGACAAAATTTCGGGTATGTCGATAAAGATAAACGAGAACAGATTCATTTTAATAAACTCATTAAAGTCTATAGGCAGGCAGCATTTTACGATATGTCACGAATTATATCATTTATATTTTGAGAAAGAATTCGAGAAAAATATTTGTTATGCTGAGACGAAACGGAAAAGAACAGATACTGAGATAAGGGCGGATTTGTTTGCTTCCTATTTATTACTTCCCGAAGAAGGAATAATCGAATTAATACCAGATGATGAGAAAAAAACGAATAAGATAAAGCTGGCGACGCTGATAAAGATTGAACAATACTATTCATGTTCAAGGGCCGGATTACTTACGGCATTAAAGAGAATGAAATACATAGACTCAAAAGCATACGAAAAATACAGGATAGGCGTGATAACAGATGCAAAGAAGCTGGGATACACGACAGAGCTTTATGAGAAGGGAAATGATGGAAAAATAATCGGAGACTACGGAGAAAAAGCAAGACGACTTTATGATGCGGAAAAGATATCAGAGCAGCATTATTTAAATATACTTATGGATGCACGAATTGAAAAGAATTGACGAAACAGCATGAGCGCGGAAGAAGACGAGACGAAAATATTACTTGATGCGGATGTTGTGATAAATTTCATAAACGGCGAGAAGCTGGATTTATTAGTGAAAATCTATCCCAACAGATTTTGTTTGTTAGACAGAGTAAAAGCAGAATTGTACAAAAGAAGGGAAACAAAAGAAGAAGTAGAAAAGATATTAAAGACAAAAGCAATTGAAGAGATAAAGTTCCCTGATGATGATATGGAGATACTATTTGAATACGGCAGATTAATAAGTGAAAGACTCGGTGATGGGGAAAGCGCATGCTTAGCGTTTGCAAGGTTTAGGAAAAAATACATATCGAGCAGTAACATAAAAGATGTACATGAATACTGCAAACAGTATGGAATTATAAATATTCCCACGATGGAATTGCTGAGGGAAGCATTGAATAAAAAGCTTATTACAAAAAAAACGGTAGATGAATTTATTAAGAAGTGCATAGAAAAAGACAGCAAATTACCCGCAAAGAGCTGGGAAGAGTATCTGAAAACAAGATTTAAATAAGCAAGATTATCTAAACATATCAATTTTGATTCCTGACTTACAAAAGCATTAGAATATCACTTAGGATACAAACAGTTATAACTTTTTCATTCGGTTCAGAATGGAATTCATTTCGTTACAAATAATCCAGTTAAAAGATGGGGCGAAAGAATAAACACATCAATTTAATTTTGTAAGATTATATTTTGAGTTTTTTAAGAATATAATAAAAACTAAATTAACGAATAAAATGATAAAATCTTATGCCAACATTAAACTTCAAAGGAAAACCGTTTGTAGTCGCAACCACTCAAGTTAATGTTATTACGGATTGTGTTTCTGATGGTAAACCTTCATTCGTCTAAAAGAATTGAATGCGGGTTGACAAACTAAATATTAATTTAATTATACGATTGAGATTAAAATATACATTAAATACTGGAAAACAAGTTGAACTATCTAAACTACAGCGCTACAAAGATTATTATATAAATTTTTACAACTTTATTCAATACAGGATTTTATGTCAAGAACATTAATCAACCAATATTATATCAATATCGACCGAGCCCTTCAATACGGCAAATCCAAAAATGAAACTGCCGTAAGAAATTACTTCTGGATGCTTCTTAATCATTACGCAAAAGATAATAATTACGAGGTTATTCCCGAAGTTTCCACGATGGGAACGAAAGGCTCGAAGGTTTATCCTGACGGAATAGTTAAAAACCTGTGGGGATTGGATGTGGGGCTTTGGGAAAGCAAGGATGAGGCTGATGATATTAATGAAGAGATAGATAAGAAGATTAAAAAGGGTTACCCTCTCACAAACATTCTTTTTGAAGATACAAACACGGCGGTTCTTTTTCAAAGAGGTGAACGGGTTATGTCAGTTCCTGTTCGCAATGCGGATAATCTGGATACAATATTAAAACAGTTTTTTAATTTTAAGAGCGAGACTGTTTATAAGTTTGAAGATGCGATTGAAAAGTTTAAGGAAGATATTCCCACAATAATAGAGAAACTCCGCTCTAAGATTGAAGAAGTGGGCGATACAAACCCGAATTACATTTCTGTGCGTGATACTTTCTTAGCACTGTGCAAAGCTGAAATCAATCCCGAAATCACACTTGCCGATGTTCGCGAAATGATGATACAGCATTTGCTCACTTCTGACATATTTAATAAAATATTCGACGACCCTGATTTTCACAGGCATAATACGATAGCGGCTGAACTTGAAAAACTTATAGATATTCTATTTACTTATTCGGAAAGAAGAAATTTGCTTGGAAGCATTGAACATTATTACGACACTATAAACTCAACAGCCGCTGCAATTACAGACCATCACGAGAAGCAGAAGTTTCTGAAAGTATTATATGAAAACTTTTACAAGAGTTATAATCCAAAGGCAGCGGACAGGCTGGGAGTGGTTTACACTCCGAACGAAATTGTAAGGTTTATGATAGAAAGCACTAATCATCTTTTGTATAAACATTTCGGTAAAACTCTATCGGATAAGAGCGTTGACATACTCGACCCAGCGACGGGAACAGGTACATTCATTTCAGAGATAATTGAGAACACAATTCCAAAGCAAGACCTTGCTTATAAGTATAAGAATGAAATACACGCTAACGAGGTTGCTATACTCCCTTATTACATTGCGAGTTTAAACATTGAATACACGTATAAGCAAAAGATGGGATATTTTGAAGAGTTCTCGAATATATGTTTTGTTGATACACTTGATAATACACTACCAATGAGCTATGGTAAACAAACTAATGCTTTCAGCCTCACGAGCGAAAATACGGAAAGGATTAAAAAGCAAAACGATAGAAAGATTTCTGTGATAATCGGTAACCCGCCTTACAATGCAAACCAGAAAAATGAGAACGAAAACAATAAAAACAGAGAATATCATGAAATTGATAAAAGAATAAAAGAAACGTATATAAAGAACAGCACTGCACAGAAGACTAAACTGTATGATATGTATTCAAGATTTTTACGATGGGCAAGCGATAGAATAGATAAAAACGGAATAATTGCTTTTGTTTCAAATAGTTCTTTTATTGATTCGAGAACTTATGATGGATTTAGAAAAGTCATCTCACAGGAATTTAACGAAATTCATATAATTGATTTAAAAGGTAATGCACGAACAAGCGGTGAACGCAGAAAGCAAGAAGGGGGGAACATATTCAGTGATTTAATCCGTGTTGGTGTAGCAGTGTATTTTCTTGTTAAAAAAGATGGAGAACCAGGATTTAAAGTTTACTACAATGCTATAGAAGATTATGCAAAAGCAGAAGAAAAAAAGGAATATTTAAAATCACATAAATTGAAGGATATAGATTTTGCACATATAATCCCTGACAAGGATAATAATTGGATTAATCTAACCGAAAACAATTGGGAAGAACTTATTCCTGTTGCAAGCAGAGATGTAAAGTTAAGGAAAGACCAAAAAGCAATTTTTGAATTATATTCTTTAGGGGTTGTTACGGCAAGGGATGAATGGGTTTATGACGACAACTCAAAACGATTACAACAAAAGGTGAATTATCTAATAGATGTATATAATACTGATTTAAAAGAATTAAAAGGTAAATCTAAAACTGAAATAAAAGATGAAGTTAATTATGATATTAAATGGTCACGAGCTGTTAAAAATGATTTATTTAAAGGGAAGGACTATAAGTTTAATAAAGAACTAATTGTAGATAGTCTATATAGACCATATAATAAAAGAAAACTGTATTTTAGTAAAGAGTTAAATGAAATGCAGTATCAGTTAAATAATGTTTTTAAAGAAGAAGATAATATTGTAATCTGTCATTCAGGAACATCTACTTCAAAACCATTTTCAACATTAATGACAAATACCAGATACTGTTATGACTTGCTTGAGAAGACACAATGCCTTCCTCTTTATAGATATGATTCAACAAATAAACGAATAGATAATATTACAGACTGGGGATTAGAGCAATTTCAAAATCATTACGAAGACAAGAAAATAAAGAAGGAAGATATATTTCATTATGTGTATGCCGTACTTCATAATCCTGAGTACAGAGAGAAATACGAAATTAATTTAAAACGTGAGTTTCCAAGAATACCGTTTTATGATAATTTTAAGAAATGGTGTGACAGAGGAAAAAGGCTGATGGACTTGCACATAAACTTTGAGAGTGCGGAACCATACAAACTAAAATTAATAACGAGCGAAACGAAGGCTGAGCATTTAAAAGAAAAGAAGAAATTAATTGAGGAAGTGAAAGAGTCTGATGCACTGCCTACCTACAAACCAAAGGTAAAGACAAAACTGACTGCAAACAAAGAAAACGGAACGATAGAGATTGACGAACTGACTACCCTCGCGGGAATTCCAAAAGAAGCGTGGGATTACAAGCTGGGGAACCGTTCGGCTCTGGAATGGATACTCGACCAGTATAAAGAAAAGAAACCGAAAGACCCGACAATACGAGAGAAATTCAACACGTACAAGTTTGCGGATTACAAGGAAAAGGTAATAGATTTGCTGATGAGAGTCTGCACGGTGAGTGTGGAAACGATGAAGATAGTGAAGGAAATGGAGAAAGAGAAAATTTATAGTTAATTATAAAATTTAAATAAATTATTATGAAACTCTGGAGATTCGGTTAAATTGACAAAACATGGGAATATTTCGTAAAAGAAAGCTTTCCTTTAATTGGATGGATTCAGATTATGATTTTATCTTGTGATTACCTATTTATCTTCTTCTATACTTCCCCAAACACCTCTCCACAAAATCAACCATACGTTTTCCTTTAACATGAAAACTGAAATCCTCAAAGCATGATAAAAAGTCACAAATAGCATAAGTCCTTAACTCTTTTTTAACAGACAATAAATTAAACACGTAGTGAATATCATCAACATTCATCATAATATATCTTTTGGGGATATTAAAAAATGTTTTAATGTTAAACTTGGGAGGAGGAAATTCAGTCTTGCAACCAAAGTGTATTTTGTCTTTGCTGTATACCCTGATGTAAGGAGCAAATAAGTCTTTTCTCAGTGCATTAGTAAAATAACAAACAGCACAATCGTAAAAGTCAAAAGTTTCTACATAATAGGGGAGTATGATTTCTTCTTCCACTACACTAAATAACTCGGTTTCTAATATGTTCTCCTCTTTAGATAGGCTTTCAAATACAGATGTTACTTTACGGCTGGTGAAGATTGATTCGAATGTTGGATCTCCGGCAAATTCCATAACACTTTCCTTTCGTTTAATTAATAAACGTATTAATAAATTTCTATTAAACGAAATTATTGGAGGAAATAAATTACCGTTACTTTTTCACATATGCATTTAACCCTATCACTACAGGTTTCCCGCCAATAACACAATCCGTGGCGATGAGATAATATTGATCTTGGGCATTTCAAATCACCTTCCTAAAATATAATGATCTAATTTGTCCAATTCCAACTGAAGCATAACAGTATTGTTTTGTATAGAACTATCGTTGGGGAGGGCTTGTGCAAAGGGATTCAAAATACTCATCCAACCCAAAGGTTAGATACATTTATAAGAACGAAATTACCAAATTATACGTCTATCCGGAATTGCACAAAACTGCAGTTAGCTTTCTATCCGTTATTTTGAGTATAAGTTACCTTCGGCTATATTCCCTTTTTCATCGTGTATCCAATAATTGATATTTACAATTTCCCATTTGTTATAGTCATTCCGTTTTAACAATTTCGACCAATTATTTTTGTCTTCAAAATTTATTTGCGCTTTTTCAGCTGATACTAATGCTATGCATCGTCTTTTCTGGGTAATAATACTCTTGATACTGTCCCAATTATGCTTGTATTTTTTATTTCCATTCACCAAATTAGACATATATAACAGACCAAATTTAACATCTGCAAAATTATCAATATATTTGTTTAATGAATCCAATTTTAACTTATATTTTATAACACTTGTTTCAACTTCTACTGGTATTAACGGTTTTGAAGCTTTACATAATAGAAGGTCGGAATTATTCTGACCTTTTCTACCACTTTCTTGTTTAATAATTGGCGAAGGTGCTCCGTCTAAAACAGAGTTTTCTTTTGCAAGAGATATCCACTCGTATGATAAAAATCCAATTATCGAACTATGAGCACAACCATAAATTCTATTTAGATTATTCCATTTAAATCTTTTAAGTGTATCACTAATTTCCTTTGAAGTCATAATTAATATTTATTATAAGAATATTATTATAGTATGTTGTCCTTGATTGTTACTTCCAATGAATGCTTCTAATATTGCTATATAAAAACGAAAGAATTAATTAAAATTATCAAGTATATTTTTGTAATAAGATACCCCGCTGCTTGAGGCAGGGATCGTCATTATAAGAATTTTGAAAGTGCCGATTTCTCCTTTTCGAGCAGAGTAAAAGCCTCTCTGATAAACTCATTTGCTTTAGAATCATCTTCAAGAGCCATTTGGAACCTATCGTATGTTTTTGCAATCTTACTTCCAAAATACCATGCACCTTTATTGAATTCAATTGGGCAAATATCATTATCACAACATATTTTTACAATTTCATCTTGTATTCTTTTTCTATCCTTTTCTAATTTTATTAACTCAGTTGTACTTTCTTTTTTATTAAAGATTATTTTATATGCCTGAGCTATCCAAGTATCAATCGGCATTAATAGAGAAAAATCGTTTTGCTTGTCATATCTAATTCCTTTCAAATAAGCAATATCCCTTAGATATAAAGATGCAATCTTTGGCCCTATACCTCTAATTTTTAAAAGCTTATTATATGCAATTTTAATCTCATTATTTTCCAATTTGCTTGAGCACCAAGAAGATAGATTATTTGTGCTCGCTTCCTTTTTTAATATTTGTAAGATTTGCAATACACTACACTTTCTATTTTTCTCACAAATACCCTTGTTATAAAAGAGATTTCTCTCTCTATTTAATCCTTTATCCTTTTCATCGCCATCATACTTCTTATTAGAAGAACCAATTAAGTTGTTTTTCTCTTTTAATTTTCGAAATTCTTTCCAAAGATTCTTAAAGTCCTTTTCTTTAAAGTCTCTATTTTCATTAAAATTGTCTATTGCCTTTTCTAATGCTTCTTTAGCCATGTATTTAAATGCAGGAGCAGAGCCAGATCTTTCAAAAGCATATTTCAAAAAAAATTTTAACGCTGACTCTGGACATTTAAATTGTTTCATAGAGTCTTCATCAGTAAATATTGTAGCAGGAACTCTGTGAATATTAGCAAGGAATGTTAATTTGTCTAATATTAATTTGTCTTTGAGTGTTTTCATATTTGATTACTTGGTTGATTATTTGGTTTATCAAATGTATAAAAAATAACGTTTAAATATAATACTATATATTATCTCTTTATAATTCCGTCAACTCGCTAAAACAAAATGAATCTGTACCGTAAAAGTACTTTTCATGTAACGGTTATATAAGGCACATTCCATTTATATTCATTTAATGTTAATCAAATATAAGAATAACATAAAGACAGAATATGTCCACGTAGAAGGATTACATTTATGAAAAATAGGAGTATAAATTAATGAAACTAGCAGAAGCATTAATAAAGAGAGGTAATTCTCAGAAGCGAATTGAAGTCCTGAGGGATAAATTACTCAGGTATGCGAAAGTGCAGGAGGGAGATAAACCTGTAGAAAATCCTGACGATATTTATAAAGTATTGAAGGATTGTTTTAATGAACTGACTGAATTAGTTCAGAAGATCAATAAGACAAATGCAAAGGTTCTGTTTGATGATATACGAACAATTGCGGAAATTCTGGCGTACAGGGATGTTTTGATACAAAAGTATAACCTAACAACCAAATTGATTTTCTCAGCAACTGATATTGGTGCTCAATTCAGTTAGCGTTAATATATTTGCACTGATAAAAGACCATAAACACTTATCAGAACTTTTTAAAAATATTGTTAATGAAAATAATTGTATCAATTTAAAGAAAGGAAAAACTTATTTTTGAAAATGGAATATGCATCTAATATATTAACTCCACTTTTTGGAGCAGTTATTGGTGACGTAATCGGTTCTGTTTTTGAATGGAATAATGTAAAGTCAACGGAGTTTGATTTGTTTTGTGATAAATCGGATTTTACAGACGATACAGTTCTATCGATTGCCGTTGCTGATTGTTTGTTAAACGGAAAAGATTATACAAAGACTTATCAAGAATACGGAAGAAAATACCCAAACAGAGGTTACGGAGGATATTTTAATCAGTGGTTAAATTCAGAAGACCTTAAACCATATAATAGTTGGGGAAATGGTTCTGCCATGAGAGTCAGCGCTTGCGGTTGTTTTTACGATACGCTTGAAGATACTCTTGCCGAGGCTAAGAGGAGTGCCCTGCCGACACATAATCACAGAGAGGGAATAAAAGGTGCTCAGTCAACTGCCGCAGCAATATTTCTTGCAAGAACCGGCTCCGGTAAAGATGAAATTAAGCAGTATATACAAGACACCTTTCGTTATGATTTAGAAAGAAAGATTAAAGATATCAGAGAAGTTTATGTCTTTGATGAAAGTTGTCAGGGATCTGTACCTGAAGCAATAATCGCATTCCTTGAAAGCACAGACTTTGAAAATGCAATACGACTTGCAATATCAATTGGCGGAGACAGTGATACAATAGCGGCAATCACAGGCGGAATAGCACTCGCATACTACAAAAAACTATCTGCTGAAATTGCAAACAAGGTCTGGAGTTTATTACCAAAGGAATTCAAAGAAATTATTATGCAATTTAATTTATTATAAGAAATTCTTGAGATTTTAAAATGGTGAATTTGGGGATCCACCTCCGCTGAATTTGAATGATAACCGGTTATTTATAATTTCATTCTCTTATTTGTACTTTTCGGGAATGCATTAACAGCATCTATCCCAAACACGTCGGATAAAGCTTCGCCGGTGTATAGTTTTTTTGCTGCAGCAATGTGTGCAGGTGCGTGGATGAGAAAGTTCATAAGTATTACTGATATCTCATCTTCTGAAAAATTACCAGGATTTTTGTAATATGAAACGAGCTCCATAAATTCAAATATCCAGTCACGCATGTGAAATACGATATCCCTTGCCTTCTTTTTGGAGAACTTCTTTCCGTTTATTTTGGAATTGAGCAATGAGTTTTCCATTTTGTTAAATACAATTTGTGACGAAATACGAGTTGAAATATCTTTAGATACTTTATCACTTACTTTTTTCCTCACATCATTCCTATACTTTAACTCCTCTGATATTTTTGTCATTTACAGTATTATTTAATTACTTAACTTGAGTTTGTTATTTCCCAAAACCAAAACTACGGACGGTTTCTGCCTGTGATTTATAAAACCCTTTATAGTTTCTGTTAAGATATTTCATCAAGTCATCGAATGAAAAGCTTGGATTCATTTCGAACATAATCTTTATCTGCTGCTCTCCCTGTTCTTCACCGTCCCATATATGCACACATCAATATCAACCCAAACAAAATCAGTAACGCAAGCGGGAATAGCAGACACCCAATCGATACATTCTGCATAATAAGGAATCTCTTTGCCAGTCTTTCTGTATTTTCACCCATTTTCTTTCCTCCCTTATTTTCCAAAACCAAAACTACGGTCGGTTTCTACCTGTGATTTATAAAACCCTTTATAGTTTCTGTTAAGATATTTCATCAAGTCATCGAATGAAAAGTTAGGATTCAATTCGAACATAATCTTTATCTGCTTGATTAAATTAACTATGTATGCACCAGATACTTTTTTACCTTCCATAAAGTTCATCACTTCATCAGTGAATAGGTTCAAGATTTTCTCTTCTTTGGTATGATTCATAATTAAATCCATATAGAACTTTCTTTCAAAGTCGCCAAAGTCGATTATTTCATCAAACCTGCCGGGACGCGAAGCTGCCATATCGACGAGCTTCTTATCGTTAGTGGTTGCAACAAGGAAGAATTTATTCTGCATTATGCCGTCAAGCATTGTTAGAAACTTGTTAAGGTTTCTCTTTCCGTATCCTTCATCCCTTTTGCCGAATATTAAATCAATATCATCTACACAAACGAGTACCGGAGAAAACAACTTTGCAAATTCAAATACGAGCCAGTCTGCACCGCTCATATCCTTTGGAATGACGACGCACCCGTTCGGAGAGCATCTGCTTATTATAGAACGGATAATCTCTGTTTTGCCAAGACCGGGTTTACCTGACAGAAGATATCGCAAAGGCGTTTCGTGCTTTTCGAAGTTATTAAAAGTATAAATGAACCTTTCAATGTCGGATTTAATTTCATCTTTGAGAAAAATATTTTTGATATCACTTTCGGGAGGTTTAATAAAATTTACATTAAGATGACTAACTGCTTCACGTTCGTTATTAAATAAACTGATTTCACAGCATCCCCTTTTAAAAGCGGATGTATAATGAAATGCCAGTCTAAGAAGTTCGTGACCTATTCTTTCGTTTGGAATATGGTCTTTGGGGTATGAAAAATTTAAGCAGTAATGCATAAACCTTGACCTGTCAATTTCTGTGTACATATTAAGAAGATACATAACACCACTACATTCAAATTCACACGTTATATTGTCCAAACCGATTTCCAGTATGGTGGTATTATCTAAATATGAGACAACATTCATATAACCATCACTGCTATGAGAAAATAACCGGTTTACTTTAATTTCGGGAATTGCGATTTTTTCCTCATAAACATTCTGCAACAATTTCAGAATTTCTTTGAAATAGAACTTATTAAACTCATAGTTAATCCTTTTGGTAGAATAATCAATCCTATTACCGAAGTGAACCTTCCCGTTTCCGTTCACGTACGCCTCGCTATTTGCTTTGTTTTCCATATAATGATTTATTTTATACAAATATACGAGGATGGGGTGGACAAGGCGTGTCCTAGTATAAGCAATATTTAATATCAGCGATTATTAGGTCTTGTATTCCTCAATATTTTTTATAATTTTAATGCTTATTAAGGCTTTACTTAATTAGCATTATTTAGTAAAAATGGGTTTCTTAAAGTACTTCAAAAGGGAAATATTAAAAGAATTAACATGTCAATATAATGTATTTGAAAGGGACGATGACAAGGGTTCTAAAATATTTCTACAATTAATAAAAGAATATCGTGAAAAATATTTAACTTTTGCTGAGAATAACAAACTAAATCACAGTAGTTTCGGTGGAATTCTAATAGAATGGATTTTTAAGTTTGCCTTAGATGTTTGTGTAGAGAATCTTAATAAATCAGACAAAATCGAAATTATTAACAAATACCAACTTGACTGTCCTTGGAAAACAAAAGGACATAAAAAAGTAAATATTGATTTATTAATAAAAGTTAAAAATAGCAACATATTACTTATGTGCGCAGAAATGAAAACTAATTTTGAGGACGGATTTGAAAAATATTTTGTTGAACAAGAGAATATTAGTAAAATCGAAAGCATAAAGTATCAGAAGTTTAAATATCATTATATTTCCTTAAGTCGAATGCCCCCGAAATTCTCAACTAGAGAAGAGCTAAGAAATAAAATAGAAACTTTAAATAAAAATTCACAACTCTGGATTTTACAGATTATCAATACTCAGGAAGCTGAATTTAGTGAAGATTTAATTAAAGCTTGTTCAGGAATGTTGAACTCTTTTTATAGTGTAATAAAGGATTACAAATAATTCTTTAGCGCCCCCTTCAGCTCCTTTATCACTTCCTCTCTGAACTCTTTGGGACTTATCACCTCGCAGTCTCTTCCAAGCGAAAGCACGAAGAAGGTTAATTCTGTTAAATTGTTTACCTTGTATTCCAGAATAATCGAACCGTCTTTCTGATCAGTGATTTTCTCCGAACTGTGCCCTTTCTTTTCCTTTACATACCTGACGGATTCATTCATTATCTTCAGTTTAACATTGTAGAGTTTATCGCTCTCAAAGATCCCGAAACTGTTTTCAAAATACTTTTCTATGCTGAAATCATCAGGAACGTTAAAATATTGGTTTGTTAATTTAATTTCCTTGATACGGCTTACTGCAAACACTTTTATTCTCTTAGCTTTATGGCAGTAACCTATTATATACCAGTTACCGTTAAAGTTTTTCAGATGATATATATCTATTAATCTCTCAGAAACAGCACCGCTGTAACCGGTCAAATAAGTCATCCTGCATCTTATGGTTTCCCTAAGTGCCCGCTCGCATACGTTCATCACTTCTTCAGATACATACCTCACCGGTCCCACATAAAAACTGAGTATTTTATCAATGTCATTTATATTAACAGAAAGCTTCCCCTCAAATATATTCTCAATCTTCCTGTAAAAATTCTTGAAATACTTGCTGTATGGCGTATTCTTGTACTGCTCCAGTACCTTCTCCGTTACGGCAACAGCCAGAAAATCGCTCGCATCAACCGTCAGCGGGTTCAGATTGAATCCGTCATCTGTATAATAGAATCCTTTGCGCAGCTTATCAAACTCAATCGGAGCGTTATGCTCAAACTTCATGTATTCGATATCCCTCTGTATCGTCTTAGTGGATACCTCTAGACTTCTCGCCAACCTCTCCTTATTCGGAAACCTTCCGTCTTTTATCTCCCTGTTTATCTTTGAAATTCTTCTCAGCAGGTCTTTACCTACCACCGCTTTATTTTGTTTTGCCATAATTGTACCGAGGTTTATGTTCATATTAAAATTATGCATTCAATTAACAAAAATAAACACCTTACAGGGACATAACTTGTCTCTTATTAATTTTCATATTATGAGCAGACAAATAAAAGCAATTAATGTACAATGAAACATCGCAAAAGGTGGATATACAAAATAAACAACCACGAAAGAAACAAATGGAGGAGTTGGTCAATGGAAAAAGATGGTTTAAGGTTGAATACTTTCTTTTCCTTTTCGTTCTTTTATGCGGCAGAACGATTCGAAGTGAGAATAATGTCGATGTTTGTAAAAACTACTCGAAGTTTGGTGTTTTGCGGCTCTAAAATGACAGAGGAAATGTTTTTGCAGCAAATGGATACCGCACCTGACTATAAAGTAATAGGATACAGAAAAGTCGATTTGGATGAAATCATAACGACAGAGTGGTTTCCTTCATTTATGGAAGGATTTAACGACCCTGTATTTAACAAAGAGCAATTATATTATGATATAAAACAACCTTTTGCATATTACGTAGTTTACGACCTGAAAGAACATTCACCCAAGGATTATGGACATAACAGATTCAGGTTGTTTTATATATGCGGAGAAACAGTCAGTACGTATCAGGCATTGTATTATTCGAATAAGAGTTATCCGGAATTTATTGCAAGAATTTATAATAGATATAACAGCAGGTACGAACTATTGACCGATGAAGGCGAACAACTTCATAATGCTGTAATAATTAATCCTTACGGTAAACCTAAAATTGTTCTTATAGGAGGTGGTGACAATGCAAGGAACAACCACGATATTCCGGTTTGGGAAGAATACATGCTTTACTCCGAGTTTATGATGAATCATGGTATTCACATCGATGATAATATTGTTGTATGGAAAAGGACGCGATCTTTTATTAATCAACTAAATATTTAAAATATTTCTCTCATATATTTATTTATTAGTGCAACGCAACCATCTTGGTTGCGGTCTGTTATATAAGAAATGTTCAATTATAACATTTGTGAATTACATAAAAACTTTATCATTCTAATAATCCTTATGCGCCTTTTCCTTCGTTGTCTTCTTTCTCCACTTTCCGTTTTTCAATAATTTTCTCGTTGTCTTAAAAAGGTAATTGTCTTTAATTTCCTGTTCCTCTATTAAAACAACCGCAGGAGAATTATTCACCACCTTATACTCTTTATATGCAGTATAGCAGCATCCGCCTTTTTCATATACAGCTATTATTTTCCTTTTTCTGTCAACGTCGAACATCCCCAGATAATACCTTGCAAGATTAGTAAACCCCTTGCTGTGAACTATCTTACGGTTTAATATCAGATATACCGTGTATGAAGGGGTAAAATATTTATTACAAGCCCCGTCCAGAAAAGCAAAGTCCTTTATTCCGTCAAAATTAAAGTCTTCATATATTATAACGTCTTGCTCTCCGTACATTATCTTAATATTCGTGTCCGGTTTGCTGCTAGATATCCCCCAGTTTATTGTGCTGGATTTAACACTTAAAAGCTTTCTATTGTTTTTCTTGCTGTATATCTCAGCCTTTCCGGGTGCGTTATATTCTCCTGCATCATATACTGTAACTTTCCCGTAGTAATAATCTGAAAAGTTGTCTACTATAAATTCTTTTGTTGTGACTTTTCTTCCCCGGCTCCTTTCATCCTCATCTGCAGTATCAATCGAATCCATTATTCTTGTATTATTCTTTGTCGAATCAGCCGCTGTCATCTGGTTTTCCTGAACTGAATAATATCTTTCCTGTGGTGTAAAGATTACCCACACTGCAATAGATATTATTACAGCCGCAGAAATCAATATTGTTCGTATATTCTTTGTCTTTAACAAGTTTTAGGGATTATCATTTTTAATCGCTTAATCTTTCCATGGACTTTCATCTGTCTTAATACCAAGCGGATTTCCCACGGCTTCATAATTAGGGGAGTACACCATTTTGGAATTTTTATAGGCAAACTTGTATGTGTGATACTCGTCTCGTTCATTTCTATATCCTGCTTTTCTTTTATGTGTTACCGCAAAGTAATAAAATTTATTGCCTGTATCATTGTATCTTTCGTTTCCAACATCCCAGGTACCCCCTTGATTTTGCGTCCACTTTCCGTTTTTGGGTTCGGCCATAAAATAATCAAAACTACCGTCGTTTTTAATTACATATTTGTACCATACTTCTCCCATAATAAATTGCCATGTCCCGATTGCATTCTTTCTTGCGTCCTCAGGTGAATCTATTGTGGTTTTCTCTGCTTCTTTTTTAACCTCTTTCCTTTCTACCGTTTTTTTGCTTGTATCACCGCAGCTGTAAATCACCAGCATTAACACTATTACAACTAATAAGTTTTTCATATTATTAATGTTAATTTAATACTTTACAAATATAAAATTATTACAGGGACATTTAACGTCTTGCTGTTTTTATTATTTTTATTGCTTTTACTCGTACTCGTGTTCTTATAAATAACTGTTTTCATACATGAAATATAATAAGAAAATAGTAGCTCCTCGTTTCCGTCATCGGCACTGCTTACGAATGGAATAACGTAAAACTTTCCAAATATAAAACCACTCTTCTAAAATAAATACCTTACAGAGACATCCTTTGTCACCCTGCCCTTCTTATTTTTGCTCCATGGATACTGTTGAAAACAAAATTATAAGAGCGTTCCCTCTTGAAGAACTAAACGTTATTCTGGGTGGTATAAGAGAAAGAACAATTTACAACTTCTATCTAAACATATTAGATACCGAAGAAACCGATGAATCATTAAAATTTTTAACAGATATAGGTTTTCCGCAATTAAATTACCGGGTTGTTGCCAAGATCATGTTCAGAAAGCTTGCTGATTCTTTCGGCATCACAAAACTTGATAAAAATCTTCATCTTATAAATTACCCAAGGATTCTAAAGGAGGTGTACAGGTATTTCAGGAATATTGAGGTTGCTATTGATAGTGTTTACAAAAATAACAACGATATATATGAATTCCTTGAATACTTTAACAATAATCCAATCATCAGGGAAACACAGGAAAAGATTGCCGGAGTTATCGATAATAACGGCAGTATAATTAATTTCAGCATAATGGATAATGAATCCATTGATGATTTAATCGGAGCGGACAATCCGAAAGACTTTAAAACTATAGATATTATCGTTAATGCAAACAATATTCTTTTCAACTATTATTTCCTGATACATGAAAAAAGATTCCATACATGGTATTATCCTTTTGAACATTTAAAAGAAAAAGACCCCAAGAATATGATTCTTAATAGGTGGGCTCTGCTTTTAAAAGCAATTGATTTTGACGTGGAACCAAACGATGAAAACCCTGAAATGACAAAACGTTTTATAACACGTCATTATTCATTTACAAAAAGATATGATATTCTCAACGAAGAGTTTGAACAACAACACAAATAAAATGTTTCAAAAACTAAATATTAAACACATGGACAACACAACCAATCACTACCGCAGCTACATCATCTTTGCACTTATCCTCTCTCTCGGTTTCATCATCGGTGCCGTTATTATGTCAGGCACATGGAAGAAAGTCGCAAGCAGCAATGTCACAATTGCTGTAACCGGCTCAGCATCTAAACAGATAAAGTCAGACCTTGGTATCTGGTCGGGTTCTTTTTCTGCTGATGCTCCGTCAATGAAGGAGGCCTATGCAAAACTTCAGGAAACAAACACTAAGGTGAAAAATTACTTGATTTCATTCGGATTTCCTGAGGATAAACTGATGTTTTCTTCCATCACTACAAAAACGCTTTATGAAGGAAAGACAGGTAATCCGTTTGATGGATTTGGTCTTGAAAAAAGCTCATCGGATAAAACCAGAGGGTTTAGTTTGTCACAGAATATTAAAGTCGAATCAAATGACGTTGATAAAATCGACCTTCTTTCAAGAACAGTGACAGAGCTCATCGATCAGGGAATCGACATTAACTCAGAAGAACCTTCATTTCTTTATACAAAACTCAGCGACCTGAAAATTGAAATGATAGGTCTTGCTTCGCAGGATGCAAAAATTCGTTCAGAGCAGATAGCAAAAGCAACAGGCAATAGCGTCGGCGATGTCCGCTCATCAAAAACAGGAGTCATGCAGATAAATGCAAAAAATTCAACTGAAGTATCCGATTACGGTATCAATGACACACGTTCGCTTGAAAAGACCATAACCGCTGTTGTTAATGTTACATTTGCCATAGAGTGATAACCGTTAATTGAACAAAACATCTCCTTCTTTTGAGAAGGAGGGGTGTTCTTATTTACATTATTAAGCTTTCATTATCAGGGACACTATTTGTCTTGTCAACGTTAGTATAATCTTATTTAAATTAAAGCCATGACACAACAGAATTTATTAGCATTGGTATATCCTTACGGTATATTAAACAGATACATGAAATTTTATGATGAATTTCTGAGGGACTATATATTCAAATTACAGGATGAAATCCGAATTATAATTATTGTATGCAGCATTCAGTCTGAACAGTTAATAAAAGATAAATTTCCAGAAAATAATTATGAAACATTGGTTATTCCGGAAGCCGTTGATATATGGATTCGGGACTGGGCTCCTTTGCCGTTAAATACCGGTAACAGAGAATTTACATATCTTAAACCTGATTTCACAACCGGATATTACAACGGTTCGTATAAAAGCTATATTCCAAAACTTAATAAAGCAGGCAGCAAACTTGCTGAGTATCTTGGCATTAAAACGATCCCTCTTCCTCTTAAATCCGATGGGGGTAACTTTGCTTACAACGGAAAGGATACAGTAATATTAACAAACAGAATAATTTCAAATAACGATTCTTTTTCTATCGGGGAGATAGAAAGTTCTTTCAAACAGATTCCCGGAGTTGAAAAAGTCATATTCATTCCCGTAGAACCTGGAGATGTAACAGGACACACAGACGGTACAGTTCGTTTTATCGATGAAGAAACTGTTGTCATAGCAGCTTACCTCAAAAAGTATTCAAGTGAAAATCTCTATACCTTTAATCTTACTAAAGAATTAAACAAACAGCTTGGAAATAATTATAAGATTATACAAATTGAAAATGAAATCATAAGTGATGAAAGCTCAAGAGCAGTAACACCATCAGCAACAGGAAACTATATCAACTTTCTGAAACTCGGCAGTAAGATTTATCTTCCCCAGTACGGAATATATCAAGATTTAACAGCTTATAAAACTCTGAAATACGAACTCCCTGCATGTGAAATAATCCGCGTTAACATAAAAGACATCCGCCAGATCTCAAAAGACGGCGGAGTATTGAATTGTGTAACGTGGAATTTTTGAAATCAACATATCTTTTTGCTATTTCAATCTATTTTTTAACATAGTTCCAATAGCTAATCCTATACTCTTAAATTCATCACCAAAAAATTCATCCGTTTTTGCATTATTACACCAATAACAACAAGCAACTGTATTATCTTTGGAGTATTCCCAATTAGGTATTTTTCTATCAAGTTCAAGACTCTTTCCCCTTGTATACCTTTTTCCATATATTTTTTCTTTTTCGAACAGTTTTTTTATTTCATCTAAACTGATTTTACAATATTCACATTCATTTTGCTTTAGCAGTTCTCCAAATTTGTCTTTAGGAAATAATGTTTCTTTATATTTTACCTCGTAGTCTTTGTAAAGATTTTCAATTTTTTCTTCATTAACTTCACACCAATTCCCAATCATGGAATCTATTTTTATGTTTTTTAATGAATTGTTAGAAAATGAAAAACCATATTCTTGACATTTTACAACTAAGTTTGTCTTTATGTATTCTTCTTTTGTTTCCATATTTATAAAGTAATCTTCATCAAAATTAATGTTTTTCACGTTTGGCCCATTTGCTAAATTAAACAAATATAATTCAAGCCTTGCATTAAAACTCTCAAGTTTTTTTTGGTCGTATTTGTCATTATATTTTAAATCTAATATTTTTTCCATAATATTTTATAATTTGCAATTCTCTAAATAAGGTTATTTTATGAATTCAAGCACATTTTAATAAAAGTAAATTTATCGGTTGATATTTTGATGTTATCGATATAAAATTTTCCACTACCTATTAACCAAAACACTTTATCAACTTTATAAGGAAGTTCATCAATTGATTTTGCAAATTTTATTACATCTCTAAAAACTTCAAAGTCATTAGCGTTTTCATTAGATAATTGTAATCCTTTAAATATATCTTTTATGTGAACGTCGGGCTTTATAAATTCAGGGGAAATGTTTTCTTTAACAAAATCGCAAGCTAAAGCAAATTGAAAACCAAACAGTTCCTCTTTCATTAACAACGGTAAAGACATCCTTATATCAATATTATTTGAAGAAATAAATTCGTTCACGTAACTATTGAACGATTTAATAGTAGAATATTTGTTTAAATAATTTGCTACTGATAAAACCGATTTACAATAAATAACCCAGTAATTATGTTTATTGTCTATTTGCATTCTACTTGTTGGCTTGAGCTCTCTTTTAATTTTATCAAATAATTTTTCCCAATGATTATACTCTTTAAAAACTTTTTCTGGATTAAATTCAAAAAGAATGTTTTTTAATTTATCAATGTCTCCAATTGAGTTGGGCATTCCTCTTCTGTTACTGGCATGTTCAAGCAATTTTTTATATAATTCGGGGATAGACTTGGTAGTTCCGGGAAACTCGCATTGCCTTTGTAATATGTCAGGTGTAATTTTATTAAAAGAAAGCAAATAGTTTTGTGCTTTTTCGAAAATCTTTCGATTCGTCATATAAGTTGGGTTTAATTATTATAAACTTCCTTCAATTATTTTATTAATGTTCTAAACAAATGTTTATACTGATTGTATGCTAATTAATTAATAGTGATAAAATCGGTAATCTTAAAATATACAAAAAATCACAAATAATTTGTTACATTTCATTAAAGCAAGAAAAAGATGATATACACTCAATTTATTAAAAATAGTTAATAATAATAGAAAAGATAATCCTTTAATTAATCTTAAAAGATTATGACCGTCTAAAATATATAATAGTTTCTGAAATTGACACCATAGCATGAACCCCCTCCTCCTTTATCGCTATCGCATCAACGTCGTTTAATACTTAATATACCACTAACACAATAAATGAAATCACAATGGGCGTATGGAATATCCTCACCCGCTTATTCTTATAATCCTTTTACGCCTTTTCCTTTGTTGTCTTTTTACTCCACTTTCCGTTATTTAATAATCTTTTCGTTGTCTTAAAAAAGTAATTGTCTTTAGTTTCCTCTTCTTGTATAAAAACAATCACAGGAGAATTATTAATTACCTTATACTCTTTGTATTCATTATAGCAGTATCCGCTTTTATTATAAACGGATAATATTTTCCTTTCCCTGTCAACGTCGAACATTCCCAAATTCTGTCTGACTAGGTTTGTTAACTTTTTGCTGTAAACTATCTTGCGGTTTAACGTCAGGTACACTGTGTATGAGGGAGTACAGTATTTGTTGTAATCTCCATCCAGAAAAGCAAAATCTTTTATCCCGTCAAAATTGAAATCCTCACAAACTATAACATCTTGCTCACCGTACTTTATCTTATTATTCGAATTCGGTTTGCTGCTAAATAGTCCCGCGGTTATAGTGCTGGATTTGATACATATAAGTTTTCTATCGTTTTTCTTTCTGTATATCTCAGCCTTTCCCGGCGCGTAAAATTCACCGGCATCAAATACTGTGACTTTCCCGTAGTAACATACTGAAAAGTCATCAATTGTGTATATCTTGGTTGTGACCTTTCTTGCCCGATTTCTATCTACCTCATCTTCATAATCAATCGAATCTATGTTTCTTGTTTTATTCTTTGTTGTATCAATCACTGTCATCTTGTGTTCCTGAACAGGGTCTTTTCTTTTCTGTGGTGTATAGATTACCCACACTGCAATAGATATAATTACGGCTGCAGAAACCAATAAAGCTATTTCGTTCTTTGTCTTTAACAAATTTTAATAGTTAAATCTTACCAAAATCTCCGGTATGATTTTATCTTTACTTATTTATAATAAGTTAATAACGATAATAAATAAAACCACTATCGATATTAACACAAAATAGAGTGTGTTGTCCTTCATTATATTATTATTTAAATTATTATTTATTACCATTTCAGCGTTTTCCAATAAATCAAAATGCTCCCGACTTCAGTTTTTCATATCAGTCTGATTCAATACTCATTAATAATATACTACAACTCTTCACATATTCGGAAAAAATATTCCCTCATTACAAACTTTTTCTGATCTAAACTCATCAGACCTACAAATTAATTTGAATTTTTAAACATATATTATTTGAAATTTCCTCCACCCCCGCATACACCACCACCTCCTTTATCGCAATCGCATCAGCTATATTCCATACATAAAACCCCACGGCAGCAATAAATGAAATCACGCTGAATGTATTATATGCCCTCGCCTGCTCATTGTAGAAATCCCTTCTTTGCTGTGTTCTCGAACTTTGCGCATCCTTCGAGGCATTGTTGCTCAGCTCATTCATCACAAACCCCGATATAAGCGAACCTGCTGTCAAAGTCAAAAACGCTGCTCCCTTTATCTTGCTCCCCCTGCTGAACTGCCCCCATCCCGGTATCACGGCTGATTTTATCATGTTAGTTATAGGCGAGGGCATGTCCAGAGGGTTTGTTTTGGGAACGGATACTAAAACCCATGATTCATAATATCCCTGATTGTATTCTGAATATGTCTCTACAAGCTTCAGTCCTTTTATTGTCTTCGATTCGCCTGTAATGTTTACCTCTCTGACAGTCTTCAGTATTATGTTCATTTCTGCATCTGCATCAAATCCTCTCTGCTCATAACCCGTGCTGTCATGCTCGGTAAAATCGGCTGTTATCTTTCCGGTTTTTACTATTGATACAACAGCGTCTTCATTCGCAAGAGATACTGATTCAGCTCTCGATGTTTTGCTAACACCTTTTCCTGTATAGTAATCATGTATATATCCCTTTGGGGTTTTCCCAATCCATTCGGGAACCTGCCCTGCAAGCTCTAAGCTGAACATCAATACTAAGACTGTTAATGCAATCTTCATTTTCCGTTATTCAGGTCTTCAATTAGTTTCTCCGCAACATCCTCAACTGTCTTCTTGTTGTCGTCACGTGCTCTTTTCTTCATGCTCTCAAAAGCACCAGTTAGCGATTTATTAAAATCACCCCTTGTAATCCTAACCCTTGAATAACAGTCATAGTAATACGTTTCCCCGTAAGGAGTATCAACTTTTACCTTCTCCCAGTAAGTTTCCGGATTTTCAACATTAGCAACCGTGTATGTCTGCGAAATCCAAGCTACCGCAAACTCGCTGTATTTCTCCACATCGCCTTCCTCTACGTTCGAACCTCTTAATACCTGCGAAGATTGTGTCTTTACATCATTAATCATCATATTAAGCAGTTTTCTCATCCCGTCTGCATATGCCTGATTCATGCCGAAAGCCCTGTCCTTTGCTTTCGTCATTTCACCCGTTACTAAAACGTACTGGTTATCCTTTGTGGTCGGTTTGTAAATCCAGTCAGGTCTTGAACCGCTGCTTTCAACCCTGTTTTCCTCTCCAACGCTACCGCTGCATGAGTAAATTACCGCCGCTGCTATGATTACAGTTAATAATTTAAATGTGTTTTTCATGATTCTATAATTTTATGTTTATAAAATGTTAATTATATTTTAAAACTGTTCCGCTTTCGGTTATTGCATATCCTTCGTTCTCTGAAATCATTTTCAGCGAAATAACAGCCGCACTCAATATTCCTGTCTTTGCCGTCCATCCGCTTCCGTTGTACTGGTATAGCTTCGAGCCTCCAGCCCATCCGTTTGTCTCAGATACCATGCTTATTGTGTATAGTTCTGTATATCCTGAAAAAGTCAGCTCGGACTGAAATGCCGTTCCGTTATATTTCTCAATTCCGTAAAATTGTGTTGATAACCAGACATTTGTTGGATTAACTGCAGAAAGAGAGTATCGCATATATGGCAGTCCGTTCCCGACATAATGCGCATCGTAAAGCGTATTCCAGCTTATTCCGTCATACTTTGCAATCGTGCCCTGTGCAAAGCTTACAAAAAGCACATTCCCGTTTGAAGTTTTATCTGCCATTCTCACGCCGTCGAGACCTATAAAGTTAAGATTTTCAGTCTGCCATGTTGTTCCTCCGTCAAATGATTTCAGGACGTATGTGTACGAAAACAGGAATATCACATTCTGCCTTAAAACAATCACATAGTTGTAAGTCCATATTGAAGGTACCGTTGTCACCTTTGTCCATCCGCTTCCGTTGTATTTTATTACTCCGTTATATGATACAGCCCACCCTTCCGTTGCCGAATTAAATGATATAGAATTAATCGTTCCTACTCCGTCCGGTTTTGTCTGCTCTGTCCATGTACTTCCGTTGTAATACCATATCTTGTCACCCGCTGCCCAGATGTTGTTTGAGTTTTCTACGGCAAGTATTGAATTTGATTCCGGATTGATTCCTGCAAGATAAGGAGTCATTGTGCTCCATGTTCCTGTAAAAGGAAGTCCTGTTGACATGGTTACAGGTATTACCTTTGTTCCTCCATTAGATAATATGGTTACATTCCCAGTAAAATTCTGTCCGTTCGGTAAACCGTTTCTGCTTACGCTTACTGTCACTGACGCTGTATTCGTTCCGGAAAGGGGATTAACAGTAATCCAGCTCTGGTCTTTAGTTATTGACCAGTTCAGATTCCCAGCACCTCCGTTTGAAACATCAAATGTTAAACTGCTTTGCGAAGCTCCGAAATTTAATTGATTTTGTGATACATTCAGGTAAGGAGCATTCGGATCCTGCTTTACCATCATAACATTAACCTGCTTGTTTCCTCCGTTGGAATTTATCTGTATCACGTCAGAATAATTTCCAAACCCTACCTTGCTCCTGTCTGCCGTTAGATTAATAGTAACCGGTGTGTTTGTAACCGCTCCCGCTGCTGGACTAATGCTCAGCCATCCTGCATTCTTTGATGCCGTAAAGTTAAGCGTTCCAACCCCGCTGTTTGAAACGGTTATCGTTGCATTTATCTGTGTCGTTCCGAAATCAATCGTCATCGGCTGAACCGACAATTCAGGTCCTTCCTCAACCAATTGAATGTCACCCCTGCTAATTTTTCCTTCCTCTACAACTATATTTACAGAGGCAGTATTAAATCCTGACTTAGCAGCTGTGACTGTATATGTACCAGGATTAATTTCTTTCAGTTCGTAATATCCGTTATTATCCGCTGTTGTACTCTTTGAAGACGGAACAGTATATACCGATGCACCAACAACATTATTGCCTGTGCTTGCAGCAGTAATCTTTCCCGTTATTCCCGAAATAAGCTCCTCTGCTTCTGTTGGAGCTTCCTTACAAGAAAGTCCAAACAAACAAAGCACTAAAAGAACTATTATCAGTTTTCCTGTCTTTATTATTCCCGTAACTCTCATTCTAATTAATGTTACTTCATATTAGCAAATATATGCCCCTCGCAGGGACAATCTGTGTCCCTGCCTTTTAATTATTAACTGTTAATTATTTAGGTTGTGTTATTTGTTGAAGATGCTGTAGATTTTCCAGAGAGTTCTGGTGAAGAAAGATTGTGTGTTATAATAATTGTGCCCGGCAACATCAAACTGAGCCAGAGAAATTGTAAAACCAAGTGATATATATCCAATTGAATAGTAAATGTTGTTTTCAGTCATTACCTCATATGCAATTAAAGATACAAATATAGATATCAAAACAAATCCCCACCATATCACATTTCTAAACCCTAATTTTATCATCAGACACCTTGTTAGTGGGTTTACCTCATATCCTGCTTTGTCAGCCGTCTTTGAGGCTTTCACATCCGTAGTATAACAATCCAGAAATTTCGAAACAATAAGCATAACAGCTGTTACTATTACTAATCCATTTACCATCTAAGTACACGACAATAATTTAATGACTTCAATATATTCATTATGCATTTTTCCCGAAAGTATTTGGTGTAGCATATTAATCAAATAATCTAAACCTCTCCTGAAATAACTAATTGTTTTTCTACCATATTTATTGACTCTTATCTTTACTTTCGAATCCAGCCATAATGAGGTGAATATTGACCAGACATAAGCTATGCTTATTAGAAATATTAATTTCTCGATCTTGTATAAATGATGCAGATGTGTGTCTTCAAAATTAAATCCCCGGGTCTTGAATGCGCCAAACATATTCTCGATTGACCATCTTTGTCGGTAGATTTTAAGAGCTTCCGTATTGTCTTTATTGCTTATTACTATGCAATAGTCATCTTTGGTTTTCATTCCTGATACGTGCAATCTATATCCGAAAACATCATGTTTATTCGGTAATTCTTTGGGAATATTAACTTTGAAATATTTTAATAAATCCTTTATTTCTTTTCTGCTTTCTTTAGTTTTACTACCAACTTTTATGTTTGATTTCACTCTGATGTGAAAACCAATTTCCTCTTTCATTAAATACCTAAACCATTTTACACCTATGAACTCTCTATCTCCTAATATTCCTTTTATTGAGTCTTTTCCCAATATCTTTACTGCTTTTTCAAGTAAAGCTATTCTTTCGGTTGAGCTTGAGTTTCCAAACTTTTCCAGTGCTTCCCAGCATAATGGAAAGGCGATTTCTTTGTATATGACTACTATCATTAAAATATTGATGTTTGTCTTTCCGAACTTCCAGTTTGTTCTGTCTATTGCTAACCAATATTTAGCATCCTTTGGTAACAGGGATCTCAAAAATATTGAATACTCTTTTTGTCTTAAACCATATTTCTGAAAGAAATTCTGTATCCTCCTGTAATTTGAGTCAACATTCTGTGACTTCATTCGAAGGGCTACTCTACGTAAATTTACTGTCGAGCACTGCAAAAAACTTATCACGAAAGTTGTCAGGAAAGAAACCCTTGCTAAATTCCAGTTGAAATGAAATTGAAATATATTTAATAATTGATTATAATTGTAACTCATTCTTAGCTCCTTTTGTTATTTAATTTATTGTCAAATTAATAACTTAACATCAGGAGCTATCTTTTTTGTTTCACCTTATTTTTGTCGTGTACTAAGATTTACCATTTATAAACCCCTTTCCATTTAATTTATAAATACTGATTACTTCTGATTTATATTTATTAAAAAACCTTCTCCCATTCAAACCCGACTCTACCAAAATGTCCGTATGCAGCTGTATCAAAATATATTGGTCTCAGTAAATCCAGCCTTTCTATTATTCCTTTAGGAGTAAAATCAAAGTTTTCTTTCACAAACTTCTCTGTCTCTTCATCTGATACCCTACCGGTTCCATGAGTATTCACCATCATCGATATCGGCTCTGTAACACCTATTGCATAGGCAACCTGCAGCGTGCACTTATCAGCAAGTCCTTTTGCAACAATGTTCTTTGCAGCAAACCTTGCCATATAAGCCGCTGACCTGTCGACCTTTGTAGCGTCCTTTCCTGAAAAAGCTCCGCCGCCGTGCGGACAGCTTCCACCGTAGGTATCCACGATTATCTTTCTTCCGGTAAGTCCAGTATCAGCTTTCGGTCCGCCTTCTATAAATGATCCAGTTGGATTAATAAGTACTGAAACATCTTTTGAAAGCAGATCTTTTGGAATCACTTTCTCAATAATTTCTTTTGTAACCGTGTATCTTATCTCAGAATTTCTTATATAGCTCTTATGCTGTGTGGAAAGAACAACTTTTTCAACAGATACAGGTTTCCCGTTTCTGTACTTCACCGTCACCTGTGCTTTTGCATCGGGTCCCAGCCAGTCAATTTCTCCGCTTTTTCTGAGCTCTGCCTGCCTGAACATTAATTTATGTGCCAGTAAAATAGGTAACGGCATGTATTCGGGTGTTTCATTAGTCGCATATCCGAACATAAGTCCCTGGTCTCCTGCACCTGTATTATTTCCCTGTTCAACTCCAATATTTATATCAGAGGATTGTGCTTTAATAGATGGTATAAATTCGCATTTATCAAAATCAAATCCGAAACTACCTTTATCATATCCAATCTTTCTAATTACATCGAACGCAATTTGCTTATGGTCAATCTCATCCTCTGAATTATACTTAAATTCCCCGGATATGACGAGTAAATCTCCTGATATCAATGTCTCGCAGGCAACTTTTGCGTATTTATCTTTTTCGAGATATGCATCCAGAATTGCATCCGAAATTTGGTCAGCAACTTTATCAGGATGGCCTTCTGATACCGACTCTGATGTAAACAAATATTCTTTATTCATTATTATTTAGTTTAATTTAAAAATAATTATTTGGTACAAAATTCCATTTTCCGTTATGTGATATCGGCTTATAATTATGTTTTTTTAGTATTGCTACTCCGTCATAGCTAATGTCTGCCTTATGAAAGAAATCATCAAAAGGATTACTGTACTCTTTTTTCAGGTTTTCACTTATTTCTTTTGATATAGTTTTACAAAATGATTTATCTTTGCCACTGTGATAACCTATTGCTCTGTATAAGAATCTAAAGGCATTTGTCACCGCAGACTCTGTGTTCATGTATTTAAGTGCATTTATAGCCGCATACACCATATTCCTGAACATAAAGAACCCCATAAACGGCAAAACGTTGTCTTTGTAGGATGTTGCATAAACCTCTTCTTTGCTGACTGTTCCGTATATCGCGTCCTGAACCATCTTCAGATGATTGCTGAATAATTCAAGCAGGTTCTTGTTGCCTGCCTTTGTTACTGCTTCAATCAGTGTGTTTAAAGTAAACTGTCTTATCTTCTCATCGTTTGTATTCCTGCATTGGAAAAGAAAGTACAGCATCCACATCACATTCTGTTCCTTTTCCCACAAATTGTAAAAGCCTTTGAGGTTGAATTCCTCTTTATCATCTCCGTCAAAGTAAACATCACTAAAGATATGTTCTTTGTAAATGGAATTCCTGTCAAAATCCATTATTACCTCGGGCTCTAAGTCGAATTCAACCCCCTCTTCAATTATTCCCCCTAATATTTCCCTGAAGTCATCTGCAAGCTTCCTCTTGAAATCAAGTATAATTTGCTTATTCCCTTCTGCAAAATTTCTAATGAATTTAAGTGCATTTATGTAAACTTTTTCTGCTGCATTTAATGGGTCCTCTGTCAACATCGCAAAGTAAGTGTTAAACTCAAACATATCTTTTACATTCAAAGGCTCACTCTTCAGTTTGTTTAAATAGCTTTTCCGTTTGTTTTCTAATCTTAAGCCTTCATTACCCGTTATCATATTTTCAGTAATAAGTTCTTCAATATGTTCAAACATTCTTCTCTCCTTGCCTGATAGTCTGTTCACATCCTTAGCGGTATTTAGTGCAAACTTCATCAGCCCAAGCTTTACTGCATAGTCCTCGCTCAATTTATTGTTATTTCTCACAAAGTAAAGTAGCCATCTAACATCCTTTATATTTTTCCAGCAATCTACATAAGTCATATTATATGCTTTTAATTAATAAAATTGTTTTTCAGACACTGAATCCTGTTTCTTCATCCTCTTCATACACATCCACATCAACTATATTGTTGTCTTCATCGTAAGAAGTCGTTACACTTTTCAAGTGCTTTAACTTTCCCTTTGAGTTGTATTTATACACAATTACCATTTTATCTCGTGTAATTTTGTTTTCAATCGTTGATTTTTCCCTAATGAGTACACCTTTGTTACTGTAAAAATATTCAGTACGTCCGGACTCTCCCGATTTTTTGTAATAGTGGTTTTTAATCCTGCCTGAATCTTCGTACTTATTTTCTTCAGCCGAAACAAGACCCCCTTTTTCATCCCAAATAAAACTAAAAAGCAGATTGCCATCGGCGTTCAGTTTAAATTCTTCCTTTCCCGAAACCTGTCCGTATTCATTTTTCAGCTCTTCGGTAATCTTTACTTCCCGTTGACAATCTTTGTACCTTTTCCTCTTTAAGTCATTCATTAATACTCCTTTCTGTTTAATTATATTGTTTCAATATCAGTTATCAAGAGCACCCAATTCAAGCAGTTTCATATCAAGTTCAATTCAAACTGACTCAATTCATCTATCTAATTCTCAACGCTGACATTATACTACTTATTCTTTGATCAAAAGTCATATTTGGTATTACGTTTGTATTTTTAAACAATCTCATAATATTGTAATAATCATAAAATCTAGTATCCTTGTATGGAGGAAACCAATTGCCATGTGTCGCTCCAATATGTTTTACATCTGGAAAATTATTTTCTGTGCACATAAATTTTTCATAGAGAACTTTATCCTCAGTTATTACATCCTTTACCTTATCTAGGGAACTAATATAATTATGAGCATTTTCAAGAAACAGATATTCTGTTTCCATTAAACCAAGAAAGAAGAGCAGATAAACCTGTGAGGCAATCCATCCTCCGCCGAATCCGTACTCTCTGGGCTTCTGGAAGTATTTTATTTTTACACTCCTTTCAATTACAAATGCCTTCAAAAATGCAGTATTCTCCCACACAAAATACAAAAGTGGAACGTCGCCCTCATTTTCTCCAAGGTTTAAGTCAAACAGGAAAACAGAATAATAATCCGCCTTGTAGTCTATCGAATCTTTATTTATAGAAGACGGAAAATAATCTTTAATGTCTTCTTCAAAATCAAGTTCGATATAACTGTTAACTGTTATGATTTTATCTCCAACATTAAATAATTTCCCTTGTCTTATCTTTTCAATTATGTCTTTGTCCATATCTGTATAAATGAACAAATCAGGTTTACCGCCAGTTATTTCGGACAGATTATTTCTTTTGCCGCTAAAATACAAACCCTGGAAGTCGCATCCTGCACTGTGATACCACAGTGAATTAACCGTATTTTCAAGGGAGTATTTCTTAATAATTGAATCATACATTCCCTTGTCACTTTCTTTTGGTCTTAAATAACCGAATATGTTATTCATTTATTTATCCTTTCTTTTAATATTATATTATAAAACATTGTTTTGCTCATCAATATATATTCTTGGATTTGTTAAATATGGATATTCGCAAAGTTCTATTTCCAATTCGTAAGCTGCTTTTAAAAGTTCATTATTTGTTGCATACACATCTACAAAGCATTCATACGAATACCCAAGGCATTCATCAAATATGAAGACAAAATAAAACCTGATTAGTGATTTATCTGCATTCTTATCTCTTTGTATCATATATATATCTGGCCGTATAAAATTTAATCCCGCATCATACAATACAAAATCCTTTTCATTATATAAATTTTTAATCTCATTATATTCCTTTATTGCACTTAAATACCTATCATTGCATATGTCTTTATTCTCTGCATAAAAACATTCAATATTATTTTTAACAGATTTATCTGTCTCTGTGGCATATCTTCTAAATATTCTTATTAATCTAAGCACATCTTCATATTGTAACGATTCCATATCGTATGACATTTCATGAAAATCATTCTTAACTTTATGATTTATCCATACCCAGGAATCTATACTCTTTGTTTTTGGGCTTATATGCAATTCTACATATTGGCCGTTATGTCCATAAAGTTTCATATTCTTATACAATTAATTTTGAAATATTTGTGATTTCCTCAACTAATTCCTTCTCTAATTCATACGCAGCATCCAGCAAATCCCTCTTGCTTACGACAATGTTAAGTAATTCTTCTTCTACTCTTTTTGCTCTTTGATTTAAAAACGGTATAAACTCTGGGTCATCATATTCATTGTGTCTAAAAACTAAATTCTTGAAATTACTTTTTGGGTCCTCATTTATTAAATCTATTTCATATTCATCTCTTTGATATTCATCCTCAAATTCAAAGGAATTATAATTATTTGATTTCAAAGCAAAAGCAGTATCCCTGAAATTACTAATGATAGATTTAACTTCTCTGTATTCATAGTATAATTGGATATGCTTCTCCTTATCTCCATTGTTGTAAATCAATTTCAAATAAAAGTTAAAATCCCACAAATCAATTAATATTAATTCAATAGTAAAATATCTGTTTTTCGACTCCTTTATCGTCAACAACAAATCCTTTCTTTTAATTAATAAAAAACTAGCATTAAGAATTGTGAGAAATGTATTCGGAATGAATCTGAGCGGGTGTATAAAACAGAAAAAACCACTCAAACTCTGCCGAATCTGATGTGGTCCCAAACTCTTTTTATTGACTAATGCCCACATCGTCATCTCTGACAACCACCGTGGCTTTTCTCTGCCCGGTTGGTGAATCTTGCTCAGCAAAATTACTCTTGATGTTTATTTCAGATATAACTTAATTAGTTCATTTCTAAAATAAAATCCATTAAAAATTGACTTGACAACTCAATGCCTCAAACATGGCTCCGCCATTGAAGTCCCGGCTTTCTGTTCATCCATTCATAATGTAATAATCATAATTTATAAGTACATGCAAATATATGGCAACGGCATGGACAAATGGTGTCCCTGTATAATTATATTTGAATTATTGTCTGCAATACACGATACAAGAACCTGCCGGATGTAGCGGCTTATTTCCCTTTTGTTTCCGTTGCCCTCTTTTATTGTCAATTACTAATCCTTTCTTTTAAATTAGTAAAAAATATTAGCATTAAGAAATTTTAATAAAAGACGGAATGAATATCAATTGATGGCCTTAAAACAGAAAAATCACCCAAGCTCTATTCCGAATTTAATGTAGTCAGTATCTTTTTATGGCTCCAGCCCACATCGTTATTCCTAACAACCACCGTAACTTTTTACTGCTCGGTTGGCATACTCTGTATTACAGAATTATTCTTAATGTTTATTTATTTACAAGACTAATAAACCAATTATAAAATAGATATTTTAAAATTATTTATTCGTATTGCTTCAGTAGTCAAGTCATTAATAAAACGCTCCAAATAAAACATTGTTTTATTTAAATTGCATTTATAAAAACAATGCTATGCCAAATAAAGAGATAATTCTAATATGCTCAAAAGAGGAATGGGAAATATTTAAAAACATTACTCGAACAAATATTTCATTACGCAAATATCCTTATGGCGAATATTTGTCATTTCCTAATAGCAACAAAAAGTATTATGCTTTTAATATAGGAGCTGGTAAAACATTGTCAGCCGGAGCTACTCAATATATAATTGATAAATATAAACCACGCAGAATATTTGTTTTAGGATGTGCTGGTGCTATTTCACCTCGACTTAATCTTTTAGATATTGTAATAGGTAATAAATTTGTACAATACGATTATTCAGATGGCATGGGAATGAAAAATGATTTTTACAATAAAGATACTTTTATAGAATATAAGCCCTTTTATAAATTCAGTAAATTGAATGTTCAGAAGATTAAATCCGGCTTGATAGCATCCGCCGATACAGATGTCGATTCTAGTGTAAAGCGGAAGCTTATTAAAAAAACATACAAGAATGAAGAAATATTATGTGGTGACTGGGAATCATTCTCTGTTGCAAAAGTTTGCAAATTAAACAAAACAAATTGTATTATAGTCCGGGGTATTTCTGATATCCCAAATCAAACAAGCAAAGGCTCTATCCAAAGAAACGAATACAGAAGCAATATTAAACCTGTATTAAAAAAATGCCTGGAGGTTATTTACTCGATAATATGACATAATGTTTAAGGTTGTAGACTATTTGTTGTTTTCATAATCATATTTTATTATAAGAGTTAAAGTTATTAGAACACTAACAACTATCAACTGCTCTAAATAAATCCCCCAGTATCACTGCCATACCCCAGGTATCTCTTCCGCAATACTCCAGCAGATTCTTTCTTATCTTGCATCTCTCTTCTTCATCCTGTAAAGAAGACATCCTTAAATACTCCATACCCGCTGCACCGCCCTCCTGTATTTCTAAATTCTTGTATGTGTACTCTGGATTAATCGCAGGCAATACCATCTTTATCGAATGACTACTTCTCATTTCAGGCTTGTAATATGCCCTTCTCTGAAAAGGCACCATAAGGTCCGCAATTCGCGGAAGCATTCTGTTTATCCCTTCCTCATATTCCGGAATATCACTTGCAAGTTCTCTCAGTCTCGCGGATTCGAACCCCGCATTATAAACTAATATCGTCCCCTCGTTCCCTGCATCTCTTAAAAGATTTTCTATAAATGTCTTCCTTGGGTCGCTCTTGCCGTCTCCTAAAAACTCATAATGATCCGCATCTGCATCACTGCTGCCTTTACGAAACAGAGAATACTGAAAGACAATCTGTTGGTAAGGTCTTGAATTATCAAACATCGGCACCGCATATTGAATCGTTTCAAAATCCATGAAATACAGAGGATATGAAATCCCGTCAAGAAAACTTTTTATTTCATCTCTTTCAATGTAATTCTTATTCAGAAGAAAACACTCCTTTTCAATCGCTTGTGCTGTTGTAAGCGGAAAGTCATCAGGAATATCTTTTATTTCAGTAATGCCTTTTCTGTATAGCTCAAATGCCTTCTTGCTAATTCTGCTCAAATCAAAGACAGAATACTCGGGAATATGTTTCCAGCAGTGTCCTTTAAAATCACACTCAAACGGGGAATGGCAGTGCTCGCCAATATCTATCTCAGGCACATTTTCCCCCTCCAGCACCTCTTTGAACTTTGTTATATTATTCTCAACAAAATCCTGAAGCGGGATCACCTGCTCTTTAACAGATTCTATCGTAAATAACTGCCGCACATCAATTTCTCCCTGCCTCACATACTGATTGTTAATATGAACAATCGATATATCATCAATATCAATCCCGCATTTATTCATCACATAATACTGCACCGCTGTATCATTAATATGATATTCCGCAACCTTTGTCGAACTCTTTACTTCAAAAACTTTCCACTTGTTCTCGTTCTTTGTCATTATATCTGCAATCACAAGAACTCCTTCATGCTGGAATGCCGCCTCATAAATCACATCCTTGCCTTCATTAATCGCCTCTTCCGTCAGCTCAACAGACTTCTGACCACTCCTAGTTACCTCAAACCCGCAGTCAACACCTCTCGGAAATAGCTGCTGAGCTAATGCACCAACTTCATGACCCGTTGTAAACACCCGCTCCCTGCTTGCTGGAATCGCATCTTTTAGTTCGGGATGATATTTGTTCAGGTAAATTGACTTCTCGCACTGAAGCCCCTTTATGTACGTTGACTTCGATAAAACATGAAACGGAATTTCCTTATTCATTTCGTTGTCTTTTTACTGCTAATTTAACAAACTGATTAATAAAATATAATTATATTCTTTTACTTACTAATGATGTTATTTCTGAAAACAAAACAATTATTTTCGTTATGACCGTTGAAAAATACTAATGTATAGATTTTATATATCAATTCTTCCAAGGATGAGTCCTTATATATTCATCCGCCTCTTTTTGAATTTCTTCATTTGACTTTCGTCTGTGACTTAATATCCAGTTATCAAGATCTACTTTATTGAAATATACTTTTTTACCCGGTTTATAAAATGGTATGTCGTTGCAGCAGGTCATTTTGTATAGATAAGATTTCTTGAAACTCAGATATTTAGCAGCTTCATCAATATTCATTATTTGAAAATTGCTTTCTTTTAACTTAGCTTCAATTATGTCAAGTTTCTCTAATATTAAAGAAAGCTTCTTTTCGCTTGTTGTATATCGAAGTGCTTTCATAATGTTACATATTTTAGGTGAAATTCCTATTTCTTCACATAAGCATTCAATCCAATAATCAAAGGCTTCCCGTCAACAACACAATCCGTAACTACATTTCCATGAGTGGTCGCAACTACAAGAGTTTTTCCTGATGCACTTGGTGTAGGCTCCTGTAGATCGATTTCTATGAATAACTTTCCGTTTTCAATTTTGACTTCCATTTTTATTCTCCTGATTTAACTTTTGATAAAATACAAATAATCGACAAATAATTCTAACTTAAATGACTATGTTTATATTGGTTCAACGACTGGTTGTAAATATAATTCGGATGCATTCCTATTTCTTAGAAGCCCCAATTCCAGGTGTGGAATTAAGGAAGAAAGAAACTTGATAGTATAATGGAACACGGATTGCGCGGATTAGACGGATTTGCGCGGATAAAAAAGCAGAAACGAGACAAAGAGATCGCAAGCTGGAAGCTTGCGTTACTCTAAAAACACATTTTATTGATGTTGATTAAACATAGACTTAATCAGGTTTCTTAGAAGTTGATGATGAGAAGAGCAAGTTTGTTAAAGAGAGTGGTTCCATTTCTGGATTCCCTGCCTACTGCAGGCAGGCATCTACAAATCCGCCACAGCGGACGTCCTCCCAATCCTCCAAATCCTCCAAACAAGACGGTCCCGATAAAGAAAATCGGGATAAACTTCTCTGCGACGAAAACACGAAAGAATAAGATCTTGGCACACTGAAATAACTGATTGATTTATGATTATCACTGATTTAGAAAATGTTGAAAGTTTATAGTTGTTTGTTGATAGGAAGAAGTTGATGATGATAAGAACAAGTTTGTTCAACAGAGTGGTTCCATTTCTGGATTCCATCTACAAACATGATGGAATGACAAGAAAAAATAAGAGCAAGATTGTTAAAGAAAGTGGTTCCATTTCTGGATGACCCAGAGGGTACCCCCTTCTACAAATCCGCCACAGCTGACGTTCTCCACGGAGTTTGTCTCAAGACTTAAATTTTGTAACAAAAGCAAATATAAAACATTGAAAACGGGGTTAGATCCCCGCCAAAAACACGCGGGGATGACAGCGGGGGGTGTTTTGAGACGAACTCCACGGCGGATCTTTGACAAAGAACGCGCATGATGGAATGACAAGAAAAAAGATTTATTCACCACTACTAAGATGAACAAGAATTTGATTTGAAAATGAAAACAAGAGCGATATTTAATTAGAATGTGTTATAAATCATGTATATACCGCCAAATATTACAAGCACTCCGCATATACGTTTAATGTAAGTTGATGCTTTAGATTTTTCTGTCCAGTTTAAGTACTGCTGAACTTTCTTTGTTAAGGTACCAGCAGCAACAATAATCAAAATATGACCTACGCCAAAAGCAAGAAGCAAAGCGACAGAGTACGGTATATTTGTTTTAGATACCTGAAATACAATTCCAAGTACAGGAGCCATATAAGCAAATGTACAGGGTCCAAGTCCGATGCCGAATAATAAACCAAGAATAAATGCAGCAGTTATACCTTTATGTTTTGTAGGCTTTATGCTTGCACCATCCCATGGAAGTTTAATAATATCCATTAAATATAAACCGACAACAAAAAACACTACTGCTACTAAATAATTACCTATGGTTCCGACATCGCCTAATAATCTTCCGGCAATAGCAGTAATTATTCCTATTAGAGCAATGGTTACAAGTATGCCAATACCAAAAACCAGGGATATATTAAAAGTTCTTTTGTATGATATTTCTCCCTGAGAATTAATAAATCCTACAACCAGAGGAATGCTTGCGAGGTGACACGGACTTAATAAAACGCTTATTATACCCCAGCCAAACGAAGCAAATAAAGCGGTATATGCATTTCCCGAAAGAGCGCTGCTTAAAAATTCAAATATTGAATCTACCATTTGCTTAGTTGTTATAGGTTAAGCCCTGAGACTGAAAAAACTTATCAATATCTTCTTCAGGGAAAAAGCCTTCGTGCCGCATGATTTCTTTACCGCTGGCATCCAGAAATACCTGAGTTGGTATTAATTGTATTCCGTATTTCTTAGCAGGAGCATCGTCTTTCCATACATCATGAAATGTAACCTTGACCTGCCCTTTGTATTTCTCCTCTATTGATTTCATGATTGGCTGCATCTTCTTGCAGGGAATGCAGTTTACAGAGCCGAGTTCAACAAATTCAATTTTATGTTTAACGGAATCTTTACCCACGACACCGCTTGTTTCGTGTGTGTTTTCTGTACTGCTTTTCTTGCATGAAATAATGGTGAAAACAATCAACAATAATACTACAATCTGTTTTTTCATAAGGGAAATTTAATTTTAAGAATATTCATAAATATATTTAAGTATATCTTTTTCTGAAGGAACATTTATTGAACATACGAGCTTCTCATTAATCACTAAACCGGGTGTCATCATTATACCGAACTTTACATATTCTTTTATATCGTCTGATTTTATCACTTCTGCCTGAATATTATTTTCTTTTACTACCTCTGTTACTCTCTTATAGAGTTTGTTACATCTGCTGCACCCGCTGCCGAGAATTTTTATAGTCATTTTAAAAAAGCCTGAATTTCACTGTCAGCGTACTTGAAAAAGTTAAACTTATTGTCGCTGTATGACCAGATACTATCGAGATTCTTGTACTTTTCAACCTGTCCTTTATTATACTTTGTTATTACAACAGAGCCAAATTTAAGATTAAAGTCTTTTCTGAAATGTTCGTTTTCTTTGTCTTCAATGTTCAGTGATTCATACTTCATCGGAAGAGGGGAAGAATACTTTGTAGTAACGAGTTCTTTAGTAAAGTTTTCAATGTTTATACAGCTTTCACATCTTGTGGTCGGGTGGAAATAGTAAACTTTATAAATAACATCATTTGTACCGACAAATTTTTCCTTCTGACATGAAACAAAAATCAAACTCAACAGAAATATTATAACAAATTTTTTCATCTTAAAATAATTATAAAGTTAAGGGCATAAGTCCGGTGGTTTAATATCGCCTTTTTCTGCATTTTGGAAATACTTTCTCTGAAGCCACAATGAAACATTTACCAAAGCTATCAGCACCGGTACTTCGACAAGTGGTCCAATAACTGCGGCGAATGCTTCTCCTGAGTTTATGGTAAACACGGCAACTGCGACGGCGATAGCAAGTTCGAAGTTATTGCTTGCGGCAGTAAACGACAACGTCGCCGTTTTTGAATAATCAGCGCCGACCTTCTTTCCCATGAAGAATGAAACGAAGAACATTATGACAAAGTAAATAATCAATGGAATTGCAATACGTATGACATCCAGCGGAATTTTAATAATGGTCTCGCCTTTAAACGAAAACATTACAAAAATTGTGAAGAGCAAAGCTATTAAAGTTATCGGACTTATTTTTGGAATGAATTTATTGTGATACCAGTCTTTTCCTTTCATCTTTACGAGTATTAACCGTGTCAGAAATCCTGCAATAAAAGGAATGCCGAGGTAAATAAAGACGCTTTCCGCAATCTGACCTATAGTTACGTTAACCGTAAATGAAGTAAGCCCGAACAGATTTGGAAGAACGGTCAAAAATAAATATGCATAAACGGAAAAGAAAAGAACCTGAAAGACGGAATTGAATGCTACGAGACCTGCGGCATATTCTGTATCCCCTTTTGCAAGTTCGTTCCAAACTATAACCATTGCAATGCATCGTGCAAGACCTATCAGTATCAAGCCTGCCATATAATGAGGATAATCCTGCAGGAATATTATAGCAAGAAAGAACATAAGCAGGGGACCGATTATCCAGTTCTGAACGAGAGACAGAGCGAGCACTTTGAAATTACGGAACACTTTACCGAGGTCTTCATACCTTACTTTTGCAAGAGGCGGGTACATCATCAGAATAAGTCCGATTGCAATCGGGATGTTAGTAGTTCCTGACTGAAATTGATTCCAGAAGTCAACAATACCCGGAAACAAGTACCCCGTCAATACTGCAACAAACATAGCAGCAAATATCCAGAGAGTAAGATACCTGTCCAAGAACGAAAGTTTCTTTGTAAGTTTTTCCATTTAATATATTATATTAAAAATAAATCCAACAAGCATTATACCGGCACCCACAATACCAAAGAATATAAAAATCATTTGAATTTTTAAAACTTTTTTCAGAATGATAGCTTCGGGAAGCGATAAAGCAATTACTGACATCATGAATGCGAGTGCAGTACCGAGCGAAGCACCTTTTTCTATCAGAACCGATACTATTGGAATTATACCTGCTGCATTAGAGTACAAAGGAATGCCGATTAAAACTGAAAGAGGAACCGACCACCAAGCATCTTTTCCCATGATGCTTGCCATGAAGTCTTCGGGAACGTATCCATGTGCCCCCGCACCGACGCCTACACCAATGATGATATATAGCCATACTTTACCGACGATTTCCCTTACTGCTGTGTATCCGCTTTCAATTCTATCCTGCAATTGAATTTTTTCTTCTACTGATTCATGTTTACCGCTTTTTATTTCATACACCCATTCTTCTACGTATTTTTCGAGTTTGAGTCTGCCAATAATATATCCGGAAACAATAGCTATTAATAACCCCATTGATACGTATATGACAGCTGTCTGCCAGCCGAATAATCCGAAAAGAAGTACTACTGCTATTTCATTAATCATCGGTGCTGCAATGAGGAATGAAAGCGTGACGCCAAGCGGAACGCCTGCTTCAACAAAGCCAATGAATAAGGGTACAGCGGAACATGAACAGAACGGAGTAAAAATACCGAGTACAGAGGCAAGAACATTACCAAGGAATAGAGATTTCTTTTCGAGCAAAGCACGTGTTTTTTCGGGGGAGAAGAATGTTCTTACGATACCCATGACGAAAACAATCAGTGTTAGAAGCAATAATACTTTTGGAACTTCGTAAACAAAGAATTCAACTCCTCTTGCATAACCTTCTTTTACTGACGATAACCCCGAAAAATCGTTGAATAAAGCAGAAAGTCTTTCAAGATTAAAGTAGATTAAAAACCATAAGACAATTAATAATGCTGCAAACCAGATATTATTTTTAAAGCTCTTCGTATTTTTATCCAAAATATTGTTGTAATAAAATAAATTTTTCTTCCCGATTAACGGCTTACCCGTCACTAATTCACGGCTCTTGAGTCACGTGTCACTGCTCTTTCATCCACTGAAGAAGTGTACTCTTTGTCGGGAGTTTACCACTAAGTTTTACAACTCCGTTAATAACAAGACCGGGAGTCTGCATAATACCGTAAGCCATAATTTCCTTTAAATCAGTAACTTTCTTAATATCAGCGGTTATGTTGTTTTCTGCGGCTGTATCAAAACACATTCTTTCGAGCTCTTTGCATCTTGCACAGCCCGTACCGAGCACTTTTATTTCAAGCATAATAATCTTTATAAAGTTTTCAGAAATTCGTTAATCTTTTTCTTTATGCTGTCTCTAATAGAAGCAATCTTAATTAACTTATCGTTTTCGTTTCCAATGAGAGCAGAAGGGTCTTTGAAAGACCAGTTGATTGTCTTCAGTGCCCCAGGGAATATGGGACATCTTTGTCCTGAAGCCTCGTCGCATACGGTTATTACATAGTCATACAATCTTCCTTCTTTAAAGAAAGTGAAGACGTCCTTTGTCAGATTCTTTGATATATCTATGCCGATTTCTGACATTGACTTAACGACTAAAGGATTAAGGGTACCGGGTTCGAGTCCTGCACTTTCGGCATAGAATTTATCGCCGTGGCATGCATTCACAAAAGCTTCTGCCATCTGGCTTCTGGCGCTGTTGTGTATGCAGACGAATAATATTTTGGTTTTGTTCATACTACCGATATATAATCCCTACGGGATTTTAAAAATGTTTTAACAAACTTTGCTGCTTACCGATATATAATCCCTACGGGATTTTATTATTATCAATCTGCAAGCAAGATGCTTGCGTTACCTTCCGCTAGGAAGATGTTTGCATTAGCTTAACAGCATCCGCTGCCTGGTTCACAGCAAGACTTTGGTTTATCAGCATAGACATTTATGCTGATGAGGTTTACACCTGATTCTTTAAACTTTTTCAGTTCCTCTTCTGAAATGAACTTCAAATAGATATTATCAGGGATTGCAATAACTCTTTCCTTTTGTATTCTTATGTTTTCGAATCCGGTTTTTTGAATTATATCAAGGTATTCTTCTTTCTTTATGGCGCCTGAAACGCAACCAGCATAAAGTTCGGCACCAGATTTAATTGAAGCAGGAAGTTCACCTGATGCGACAATATCGGAAACAGAAAAATGTCCGCTCTGTTTAAGCACTCTAAAGATTTCTTGAAAGGCTTTTACTTTATCAGGGACGAGATTAAGTACGCAGTTGCTAATGATAACATCGGCTTTATTTGCTGCTACAGGCATCTTCTCAATATCGCCAAATCTAAATTCAACGTTATGGAAGCCAAGTTTATCTGCATTATCACGTGCCTTATTAATCATCTCGTCAGTGAAATCGATACCGATAACTTTGCCCTTTTCTCCGGTTATTGCTCGTGCAACGAAAGCATCGTTGCCAGCGCCAGAGCCGAGGTCAATAACGACGTTGCCTTCTTTAATGAGTGCGAACTCGGTAGGAAGTCCGCATCCAAGACCGAGGTCAGCATCGGGATTGTAACCTTTAAGTTTCGAATAGTCTTCGGAGAAGACCGTGTAATCAACACCAGAGCAACTGCCAACACCGCAGCACGAAGCTTCATTTACTGTCTTTGACTGGTTTGCTATTTCGGCGTATTTTTCCTTTACAAGATTTTTTAATTCATTTGAGTTTTCCATATTGCAATAATTAATTTTTAAATAAAGTGTTAATTAGTTTCATTTCTATATTAAACGAAATGAAACCAAATTAGTTACAGCACAAAATGTTTCTATCGACCCCCATAATTTTCTTTCTATCATTTTTTATAGTAGAATCATCTTCAATTTGCATCTGAATATAAAGCAGTGCATTTGAAGCAAGGGAGTCAGGTGCCGGATTAATTTTATAATTTATCCATTTCCCGTCTTTCCAGTCCACTATTAGTCCTGCTTCACGGAGAATGCTAAGATGTTTTGAGACGGTGGATGTTGCAAGATTAAGAATTTCGCGTATTTCACATACACAAAGCGGCTTTCTCTGCAGCATTTTAATAATTCTTATCCTACTGCTATCGGAAAGAGCTTTAAAAATCTGTTCTTGTTTATTAAGCATATAGTATTATCATTTCGTTAAATATAGAAATGATAAAAGTAATAATCAAGGGGTTTTAAAGATTAAATATTATGTTGAAAGATTAATGTGCTTATATTTTTATTTAATGTAAATAATAAATTGTATATTTTAGAAGCATGAACAAATTTACTTTCAGGTGGCTTATAAGTGCTGTTAACATCAGGACAGACAGCGACAAAGAGTATGCAATAAGCAATTTAAAGGGCAGCATATACATAAAAGGTGCGAACTTATGGTATTTAGTGAGTTCGGCAATACTAGCATCGATAGGGCTTGACACGAACTCACCGGCGGTGATTATTGGTGCTATGCTTATATCTCCATTAATGTCGCCGATACTTGGTGTGGGGCTGAGTGTAGGTATATATGATAAAGAATTGTTGATAGCATCGATGAAAGAATTTGTGTTTGCTATATTATTGAGTCTTTTTATCAGTACTTTATATTTCATACTAACACCGCTTGGTTCAGCTACGAATGAATTGATAGCGAGGACAACACCTACACTACTTGATATAGGCATTGCATTCTTTGGAGGTATTGCAGGAATCGTTGCGGGAACGCGAAGAGGATTGGCAACATCGATACCCGGTGTAGCTATAGCTACGGCACTTATGCCCCCAATATGCACTGCAGGTTTTGGGATTGCCAGCGGAAACCCATATATTTTCGGAGGAGCGTTTTATTTATTCTTTATAAACGCTGTGTTTATAAGTCTATCGGCGGTGCTAATTGTAAGATACTTAAAGTTTCCGGTAAAGAAATATTTAGATAATACTGTGAAAGCAAAGATACGACGAGTGATATGGCTTTTTGTGCTTATCGTATCAATACCCAGTGCCGTAATATTCTACAGAATAATTAAAGATGCTAACGAACAGAAAAGATTAAAAACAATAATATCACAAAATTTTGATGACAAAAACCGCAACGTATTAAACTGGAAACTTATAAAATCCGATACGACAATGACTCTAAGGATATTTTATACAGGTAATGTTTATAGGATCGGAGAAGAAGACACTCTTAGACAAAATCTTAACTCTGATTTTGGTTCTATTGTATTACGTCTTCAACATTTAGATCAGGCGGAAAAAATTGAATCGATAGAAAACAGGATTGATACAGATATCGGGGACAAGCTGGAGGCATTATTAAACGATAAAAGTTTGCTTGAGGAGAGAGTTAAAAAACTCGAAAAGGATAATGTTATTAATCTCAAAGATTCGCTTCGAACGAATAAATTAGCACTTGAAATGAGCATGCTTTATCCATCTATTACGGATATTAAGTATCTTGGAGACAGCATACCCTCGCTGACGCTCACCTTATCGAAAAGAAAGAATGAGATTTTGAGCAGCTCAGACAAGGACAAACTGGAAAAATATATAAAGTTTAAAACAAACAACGACACACTTAATATAATTTACAAATAATCATTTGATTATAATTGAGTTGTAAGGAGTTTTTGTTTGTGTATTCTGTTGAGGCGCTTCAGGAGCGGGCTGAGGCTTTGTGCCTTTAATGTACTCGCATTTTCCGCTGCACCATTCATACTTATTACCTTCGTTTATTGATATAATAGCCGGAAATGCCATAACTTTTTGAAAGTTATTCACGACAGAAAAAGGAGAATCGTCATAAGAAAATTCAAAGTGGTTATATTGGTCCGGTACGATAATATAACCGGGTGCTTCTTTAACGAGGAGAATCATACAATCTTTTTTCTCAGAGCCAGTATCAACGGGGGTATTCATGTATAGGAAAGCGACAAACACGAGAGTACCATTCATCTTTTCGATAAACTGTTGTGACGGCAAGAAATCATAGGAAAACGAATTATCGCTGATATAAAAATTACTAAAACGGATGCTGAAGTTTTCGGGGAGAATACTTGCCTGATCGGAGATATCGTTTATAGTTATATATTTATAATTGTATTTGAAAATACGGTGGTAAGGATAGAAACCGGGCAGGTCAGAATAATTCCAGATGTTTTTAATAAGCTTTGACTTTATAAGAAACTTACAAAAACCTGCACGTTGAGTAAATGTTTTCCGATTTTTGATAAGCGGAACAGACTTTGTCTTTTTGTATTTAGCGGGTTTACTTGAAGAATAAATAGTACCGCGATTATTTTTGAACACTACATCGCCGACTTTTCCAGCAGGCGAACCGAGAATTTTTTTGTTTATAATTGCCATGACAGATAGATTAAATTCATTATAAAAGTAATTATTAAGCAGGTTTTATGCAAGTAAAATTATGCAGTATTAGTGCTGTATTTATACTGTATTAGCACTGTATTAGTACTGTATTAGATATTATTAAATAAATGAAATAACAATAAATTATATTTAATTGAAAAATAGGGATTTTTGAGGGAGTAAATGGAACATTGCAAGGAGTCAGATAGTATAAGAAATTGAAATTATGAAAACTATTTAAAACATTCATCTCGTTCCTAGAATTGGATTAGACGTGAACGTAAAGTACAATGAGAATTCAGGGATTAATTCTAAGACATTTGAAGTATTCAGGAATACGGACCCGGCTTTAACGAATCCAGAGAAGAAGAACATGTCGTTCATTACTACAAGAGCCGAAATATTAATATGTTTATAAGACGAGACAAAAGAATATATTAGACACAAAACAAACGTAGAAACATAGACGAAACCGGTTGCTGCGAAAGCGGCGACCGGTTTTTTATTATACGCAAGAAACGATTAATGACTTGAATATATAATCAAATATTTATGAAATTTACAGGTTGGCAAAAACAGGTTAACGACGGAATAATTAAATTAATATTCCCCATAAATAAAATATTTATTAATTTTAAAAACCAAATAACTAATTTATGAAAGCAAAAAGAAATTTAATGAATGCTCTGGAGGTTTCAAAAAGCATTTTAGTAATTGTTCTTATCTCCTTATTAGTCTCATCCTGCGGCAAAGAGGACAAAATCGAAACACAAAATCAAAAGCCGAGCGATGAATCTGCACAGTATAAAGAAAGCAATGAAGATTTTCTTACTGTAGATTATAAATATTTTTATGATGAGCTTTCGACCGGAGGTGAATGGATAGAGGTAAATGCAAAAGATATAGGATTAAACATTGATTCAAAAAAATTATCAGAAATAAAGAGTGAGAACACAAAATTTATTGCAGAAATATTCGGGATTAAGACCGCAGTTGCACAGACGGATGCGGATATATTCAATCTATTTGTCTGGCGACCGACGGCAGAACTTATCAACAAGGAATTAACACAAAGCAGTGAAACGACACCGAACTACATACCTTACACGAATGGAGAATGGCTAAACACTGATGCGGGCTGGTATTTCAAGGCACCGACATCGCAGGAAGAAATCACTTCGCATTACGGCAGATGGTCGGACAATGAGGAGTTAGGGAACGTATGGCTGCCGGGAAAGACCTGGTCGCCTGCATGGGTTGAATGGAGAGAGGACAAAGATAACATAGCCTGGGCACCAATACCACCGGGCGGATACATAGAAAATGATGCCGTAATAACTCCAGAGATAAAAGAGGATAAATTTACGATAGTAGAGAAGAAATATTTTACAGACGCAGACGGCGGAAAGCACAGGTACCAATACGTTGAGAACAAGAACAAAATAATGATAAAGGATATGGTAAAGAAAGACGGTGTCATGATAAAGAACAAAACAGTAATAAACAAAGGACCAGACGTAGAGGACATTGAAAAATCATCAGGGAAAAAGATTAAACAATATAAAATTAATAAATCGGATAAGAAGGATGAAACGGGTGTAAAGGATGATGTGATAAGCGTTTACAAGCCGGAATTTAAGAAAACTGATGACGCGAAGAAAGAGCCAGTTTCAAAACCAGAGAAGAGGGTTTCTTACAAAGATGCCAAAAGGATTACAAAAGATGAAAAGAAAGAATTAAAAGAGCAGGATAAAGAACAAAAACAGCAAGAGAAAGAAATAAGAAAAGATGAAAAACAGAAAGAGAAGGACATAAAAAAGGAAGAGAAGAAAGAGAATAAAGATTTGAAGAAGGAAGAGAAAAAAGAAGAAAAAGAATTAAAGAAGGAAAAAGAAAAGAAGAACGAAAAGAAAACTGATGATAAAGACACAAAAAAGGAAAATAAGAACAAAGATAACAAGAGCGGTGACAATGACAAAGGAAACAAAGAGAATAAGGGAAAGAACAAATAGAGAAGGAGAAAAGACTCTGAGAAAGAATTAAAAACCGGATTAACAATCCGGTTTTTTTGTTTAGTACTTTATATACTACAATTTCGAGCGTTAAATACGTATGAAAGAACTATGCTTAAACAGGGAGTAACACGGTAGAGATAGCGGAAGAGATAGCGTACAGCGGACGGAAGAGATAGCGTACAGCGTTCAGCGTGCAGCGGACAGAAAGAGCAAGAACAAAGAGATAGCGATTGAGATAGCGTACAGCGTACAGCGGAAAAGATAGCGGACAGCGTACAGCTTACAGCGGACGGGAGAGATAGCGATTGAGATGGCGTACAGCGTACAGAAAGATCAAGAACAAAGAGATAGCGTACAGCGTGCAGCGGACGGCGTGCGGAAAGAGCAAGAACAAAGAGATAGCGTACAGCGTACAGCGTACAGAAAATTAATAAAGTATGCAGGAAAAAATTCATTTTATAGAGATTGAAGAATATGTAAGTTGAATAAAAATCATAATATGGGAAATTTCTTAAGGGGAATATTATTGTTAGTAATTTTTGGAGTAATCATACTTCAATTTATAAAGCCAGAGACAGTTAATCCTGTAGAAAACAGGACAAAATTAATAACGCTGAACCTGCAGGTTCCGGAGAATGTGCAGAGGAAGCTTGAAGAATCTTGTTATGACTGTCATTCTTATCGGACGGACTGGCAATGGTACAGCGAAATCTCTCCGATAGTTTATCTGATAAAGAATGATGTTGAGGAGGGGCGTGAGCACCTGAACTTTTCGCTGTGGGCGGATTATGATAAACAGGAAATGGTAGACCTTCTCGATGAGATTGAAAAGACGGTGAAAAAGGGTGAAATGCCCCTGACGATGTATACACTATTGCATCCTTCCGCCAGGTTATCCGACGAGGAGGCAGAATTAATAACAGAATGGGCGCAAAATTCAAAAAGAATTCTTTCGAAATAAAGAACTGTCTTTAACCACAGAGTTCACAGAGCCCACGGCGTAGCTAGAGCTACAAACAAAATAAAGACAAACACTAAAAAAGAATTTAACCGCAGAGTACCCAGAAAGCGCAGAGAAAACATATTATATTGTTGTTTAATAAATATTTATAGCAAAGGAGACAAAGAAAACTGTTAAGCCTTTTTCTTTTATAAAAGTTTGTTTTTATTACACAGTTTTTAATCATAGTAGCACAGAGGAAAATTATTTTGATTTGTAACGGGGTAACTAATTCAGAAAAGCAGACAACCCTGCTTATAATTACATTTCCGAAATAATTTCAGTCGTTGTAGTAATTTTTGCAAAGCCGTAAGAAAGATTTAGCAAACTCGCGAGATGCATTTCTTCGTTTATGCTTCCCGTAGCATCAGCCGGAAAAAAAACTCTGTAATCCCTGTAATAAGCGTCGCGTGCGGTTGACTCACAGCACATGTTTGTCATTATTCCTGTGATAACAACATCTTCAATCTTTAAAACTCTTAGAACGGTTTCGAGATCGGTATTATAAAAGGAAGAGTACCGATGTTTGTAAACAATCTTCTCGCCTTTCAAGGGGGCGATGGACTTATAAACCTTGCTTTCTTCACTATCTTCGATACACATACCATTCCACCACCATTCCATAATACCGGCGTCTAATTTTTCAGGGTGATGGACATGGCAGGTATAGATTACCGGTCTGGATTTCTCACGAAATATATCTATAAGACTTTTTATGTTCGGCAAGATAACCGGACCTCCGCATGTGAAAGTTGGAGAAGCCGGGTCAAGGAAAAAATTCTGCATATCAATAACAAGCAGTGCAGATTTATCCGAATTAATTTTTAAATCAGATTTATTGTACGGAGAGACTTTCTTCAGCCACTCAGAAGTTTTAGAGTTTAAGGTTTCGGGTGTAATGTAATTGGGCATAATGTTTTTATTATTAAAAGGTGAAAATATATTGACTAAAATATTTAAGCAATGGAGAATTACTTATAAATAAAAATCATTTTAGAAGGAGCATTTTTCTTGTATCGGCATAGTTGAGAGTGCTGCCGTTTATTAATAGTTTGTAAAAGTAAATCCCCGATGACAGTAAGGCAGCGTCGAATGATGATTCATAAGTACCGGGTTTTAGGTGTTCGTTTACGAGCGTTTGGATTTCGCGTCCTTGTACATCATATACCTTAATAGTAATTTTGCTTTCAACTGACAACTGAAAACGGATAACCGTTCCCGCATTGAACGGATTCGGGTAATTCTGATAAAGGTTATACCTATCCGGTATATTTTCCGAAATATTCTTAACCGAAATTACTGACGAAACGGGAATTCTCCAAAGTGATTTACCCGATGTACCGGCGTATACATAATCAGAAAAAACCTTAATACATTTAACGTCGCAGTTAGTACCCCATTGAGGCTGTATTGGTGTAATCAGCACCCAATTAGCACCCTCGTTCGTAGTGACACGTATTTCACCGCCGTTATTCCCATAATATGAAGCAAAAATACTGTTAAGAAATGTATGAACAAAGTAGCTTGCTGAAGAAACGGGATTACTTATCCAGCCCCATGAATTGCCCGAATCAGTAGATTTAAATATTCCCGTCTTAGGTGACCCGTAAAAAACACTTGAGTATATATTGTTGCCTTTCACTGCCAGCGAAAGAGAATATGGAATATTCGTAAATCCATTGTTTATTATTTGCCACGTATCTCCCTGGTCAGTGCTTTTTACGAAACCGTTTCTTTTGGTTGATGCAAAAACTTCCGAGCCAATGTTTGCAAGTGCATATATAGTATCGTTAAAAATAATACCGGAAAGTTTGGTCCAGAAATTCCCGAAGTTTGAAGACCTGTAAATACCGCCGCTTTGAGTACCGGCAAATAGGTTTGCGCCGTTATAGTTTAAAGCAAAAACCACAGAATCATTCAAACCGGTGTTCATCGCCTCCCATACGCCGCTACCATTATTTCTGAAAATGCCTCCGAAAGTTCCTGCGTATATAAAATTCCCTGCATCCGTAAAAGAGTAAACAATCGTATTCCCGAGCATTTCGTTTCTCGGCGACCAGTTTGCACCGAGATTCAAACTCCTGTAAACGCCCCCTCCATGAGTACCCGCGTACATTACATTCCCGGCAGTATGCAAGGCATTAACAGTATGGACGTTTAAACCTGAATTTTTTGGAAACCAAGTACCGCCGTTATCAACAGTTACATACATACCCCCTCCGGCTGAAGCAGCAAACAGATACGTATTATAAACGGCAAATTTATATATCATAAAATCAGTCAGCCCGGTATAAACAGGAACCCATTCATCACCATAGTTAGAAGACCTGTAAACCGCTTTTCCGAACTGGCAAGTGTAAGCATTAGTGCCCTGAGTGGTAACCGAAAAGAAGGGCAGGTTTGTATTAAGACCATTATTAGCCTCACTCCAGGTGCCGCCATTATCGGATGACCTGTATATGCCTTTATCCGTAGCTGCGAGAATAATAAACCCTGCTTTTTTAAGTGAGAAAACCTTTGTATTTGCGGGAATACCCGCGTCATATTTTATCCAGCTTGAACCCGGATGATAAGCAAGGTAAACGCCGTTATTCGTTGCAGCATAAAGTGCTACATCATCCGTAACAATATCATTAACCACAGTGTTTCCGGGAAGGTTAGACTGCGACCAGTTAACGCCGTAGTTCGTTGAGTAAACAATACCCGAATTCGTAATTGTATTTCCGAGTCCGGCATAAATAACTTGATCAATATTGCAAAGAGTATTTATGTTGTATCCGGAATTAAGAAGTGAAAAATTATATCCGTTATCATAAGAGACATAAAAACCGCCGTTGTCAGCAGCCGCGAAAACCATATTCCCAACGACAATAACAGCATTAATTCCGTATTGATATACATTATTCGTTCCTTTAGTCCATGAAGTCCCGAAATCCACCGAAAGATAAACCCCTCTTTGTGTACCGGCATAAACGACACCATCCGACCTTACAAAAAGGCTCTTAATAACACCCCCCTCAAGTCCAGCGGGGGTCCAGTTTAGCTGCGTATAAGCGGAAACCGTCACAAAAAAGACGAGCAAAAACGTAATTAATAACGTATTATATATCTTGCAAAGCATTATATATCCCCAATAATAATTCCACATTAAAATTAAGATAATGAATCAACATATTCAAGTTCCTTTAAATCAGCCAATTCCCAACTCCCCATTAACCATACGCTCTTTCCGTTTTGTCGTAGATTCCCCGTGGCGAACCGCTGCGGATTCACTATTCACTATTCCCTATTCACTATTAACTGCTCTTCCGTCCCTATTCACTATTCACTATTCGCTCGTCACTATTCACTATTCACTGCTCTTCCGTCCCTGCTCTTCCGTCCCTGCTCTTCCGTCACTCGTTACGCGTCACTCGTCACTGCTCTTATGTCACTGCTCTTCCGTCCCTATTCCCTATTAACTATTAACTATTAACTATTAACTGCTCTTATGTCACTGCTCTTCCGTCCCTGCTCTTATGTCCCTGCTCTTCCGTCCCTATTCACTATTCACTATTCACTGCTCTTATGTCCCTGCTCTTCCGTCACTATTCACTGCTCTTCCGTCACTGCTCTTCCGTCCCTATTCACTATTCACTATTTACTATTAACTATTCACTATTCACTGTTCACTGCTCTTATGTCACTGCTCTTCCGTCCCTATTCACTATTCACTATTCACTGCTCTTCCGTCACTGCTCTTAAAAAAGTTTACAAAAAAAGCAAACATTTTTTCCAAAAACACTTCTGGTTGTAATATAATACGTAAGAAACAGTCGTCAAAAATAGGGGGGGACAGGAAAAAAATGAATCGGCATAATATATTATTAAACATCTTAACAAATTATTATGGAGATAAAAAGAGACACAACAATTGAAAACTTAATAAGTCACTATCCGGCTGCGGTTTCCTGCTTTGGAAAACGCAGAATAAATGTATTCGTAAGAGGTGTGGCAGTATTCGGAACTGTGGAATCAATCGCTAGAAAAAAGGGATTTTCCGAAGAAGAAATCGACGAAATGATAAAAGAATTAAATGAAAAATACAGACATAGAGGAAAAATATAAGATGTCTTGTCCAGAGTCACTCGTCACTCGTCACTGCTCTTCCGTCACTGCTCTTCCGTCACTCGTCACTATTCACTATTCACTCCTGTTTTCCGCAAGCTATCCACCGACAAAAATAAGCACATATATTATTAGTAGTTTATAATTTTAATCTTGCGGTTTTGGGTGTCCCATGGCTATCTTTGCGTATGTTTGTAAGGAAAAAACAAAATAAAAGCGGTAGTGTTAGCATTCAAATTATTTCTAAAACCTCGGGTAAGTACAAAGTATTTAAAACTATCGGTAGTTCCATCTATCCTGAACAAATTGAAAAATATTATGTACAGGCAAAAAATGAGATAAATAAACTTTGTAATCAATTAAGTTTTATAGTTGAAGAAAAGGATGCTTTAATAGAAAGTTTTTTAGACAGCATATCAAACTCGCAGATAGAGGTTATTGGTCCTGAGATGGTGTTTGGTCGCATATTTGATTACATAGGTTATGGGACAATTCAAGAACCGTTATTCAGACACTTAGTTATTACAAGATTAGTATATCCTGGTAGTAAATTAAAAACGATAGAATATCTCCAACGATATCAGAATTTGGAGATATCAATAGACAGCATATATCGTTTTTTGGATACACTTCAAAGCAAATTGAAAGAACAGGTAGAAAACATTTCTTTTGCAAGAACAAAGAAGATACTTGGAGGAAGAATAGAAATAATTTTCTATGACATGACGACATTATATTTTGAGGCATCGGACGAAGATGATCTTCGAAAAACAGGTTTTTCAAAAGATGGGAAGCATCAATGTCCACAAATTTATTTAGGACTATTAGTAGCAAAAGATGGATATGCGATCGGGTATGATATCTTTGAGGGCAATATAAGCGAAGGTCATACGTTAATCCCAATGATAAGACAATTTGAAAAACGATTTAAATTAAACAAACCTATTGTAATAGCAGACTCGGGATTATTGTCAAAAGACAACATAAAAAGTTTAGAAGATAACGAATATGAATACATAATAGGTGCAAGAGTAAAGAATGAGACGGAAAATATAAAAGAAAAAATATTATCACTTAATCTGACAAATGGCAAACCGGTCAGTATAAAAAAGGATAACAATTTATCATTAATAGTAAGTTATTCATCAAGCAGGGCATCAAAAGATTTTAAAAATCGTACACGAGGGTTACAGCGATTAGAGAAGAATGTTGCATCTGGAAAACTTACCAAGAATAATATTAACAATCGTGGATACAACAAATATTTAAAGTTAGATGGTGAAATTAAAGTAACAATAGACAGAGAGAAGTTTGATGCAGATAATAAATGGGACGGAATAAAAGGTTATGTAACGAACACAAAATTAAATCCTGAAGTTGTAATATCAAATTACAAACATCTTTGGCAAATAGAGAAAGCATTTAGAATATCAAAAACAGATTTAAGAATACGGCCTATATATCATCATTTAAGAAAAAGAATCGAAGCACATATTTGTATTTCATTTGTTGCCTACGGAGTATACATGGATTTAGAAAGAGTACTGAAACTCTCTGCAGCAGGATTTTCAGTCAAGAAAGCTTCAGAGATGACACAAAACATGTATCAGATTAAATATGTCCTTCCCAAATCATTAAGAGAAGTAACAAAAACATTGAAAATGGATGATAATCAAAGAAAATTGACAAAAATCATAAACCAATATTTCTAGGGTGTCCCATCGCTTAAAACAGGAAAAAAGGGATTTTCCGAAGAAGAAATCGACGAAATGATAAAAGAATTAAATGAAAAATACAGACATAGAGGAAAAATATAAGATGTCTTGTCCAGAGTCACTCGTCACTCGTCACTGCTCTTCCGTCACTGCTCTTCCGTCACTCGTCACTATTCACTATTCACTCGTCACTATTCACTATTCACTATTCACTGCTCTTCCGTCACTGCTCTTCCGTCACTCGTTACGCGTCACTCGTCACTGCTCTTATGTCACTGCTCTTCCGTCACTATTCCCTATTCCCTATTCCCTATTCACTATTCACTATTCACTATTCACTGTTCACTGCTCACTGCTCTTCCGTCACTATTCACTATTCACTATTCACTATTCACTATTCACTATTTACTGCTCTTCCATCCAATTTTCGGGACAAAAAGAGTATTTTGAAATTTATAAACAAATATTTATATTTAACATGATAGAATTAAAAATTTTTAATTATTTTAAAAATGTTCCTTGTTTTTTGTTTTTAAGAACAACATATTTAGAGTTATACAAATTTTAATATATTTTTTATATTGCAAAAATATTTCATCCAAAATGTGACTGAAACAGCGGAGCTATGTTCATTCAGCCGTAGCTGAGAGCCGGTAAAAGCGAAAAGATATGGAAAGAAAAAGTATTAAAATAGAGGAGTTTTCGAAGCATTTGTTCTGGGATACTGACAGGGGTTTACTTGATTTTGAAAAGAACAGGAGCTATATAATCAAGCAGGTGCTGGAGTATGGAATGAAAGAAGACTGGGAAAAGATAAAGGATTATTACGGTATAGAGAAAATTGGTGAAACGGCGAAAATGTTTCGCGAACTTGAACCTAAAGCTTTATCTTTTATTTCACTTTTATCCGGGATTGCAAAAGAAAAATTCAGATGTTACACTACTTTAAAAAGCATGTTCAGGGAAATACTAACTGAAAATCAGATAAGGTTTTTACCTTTGATAGAAAGTTTTGCTTGAAGAAACGGTGAAGGGTTTTTAGAAGAAACAGCGGATGTATGTCAGATAAAGGCATTGCATTACACAATGGACACCGCAAGTCAATAGGTTTTGATCTTTTAAATAGAGTATGATTCGTCATTATGTTCATCTTTTTAGCAAACGTTATTGATTACAAATTATAAGATGGAAACAAAATTAATATTAAAACAAATCGGTAAATTGTCTTTTGAAGATAAAATGCTGATAATAGAGAAAACCCTAAAGTTTATAAGAGAAAAAGATATAAAAGAAGGAATTGCAAAAGCTGTTTCTGAAATGATTAGTGAGTATAAAACAAACAAAGATCTAACAGCGTTTACCGAAATTGATTTTGAAAATTTCTATGAAGCAAGGTGAGAAAGTGAATAGGTGAGAAAGTGAGTAATAGCTTATAACTCACAGCTGGTAGGAAGAGATTATAGCGTGGTTTCAGCAATAACTATTTAAAGATGAATAACAATAAGAACAATAGGATGAATAAAAATGAAGAAGTAACTTTGGTCAGGAAGAAAGAAGATTTTAGGAGCCGGGGAATAAAGAGCGGGAGCGTCAATAATTTTGGAGTTACTGAAATTTTGAGAAATATATTTATGGAGATGAACAAAACGGAGAAAAGCATTGCCAAAAGGATGGACAAAAGTATATGCAGAAGAAGGAAACAGCAAAGAGTAATAAAATAGAGTTCTCGAAAGATTTTCTTGATTTTTTTGTTTTATTAAACGAGAATAAAGTTGAATACATGCTGATAGGCGGATATGCTGTCTCTTTTTATGGTTATCCGAGATTTACAGGTGACATTGATATATGGATAAATAATACGAAAAGGAATGCAGAAAAAGTTTTAAAATCAATGAGCGAGTTTGGAATTCCCGTAAAGAAAATAAAGATTGAAGATTTAACATCTAATGAACCGATGAACGGATTATATTTTGGAAAAGAGCCATTTAGGATAGACATCATAACTGCTTTGGAAGAGTTAAGTTTTAAGGAATCTTATAAATCATTAAAAAAGATTAAAGTTAATAAAGTTACTATTAAAGTTATTTCTAAAACTGATTTAATAAAAAATAAGATTAAATCAGGAAGACATAAAGATTTAGCGGATGTAGAGGAGTTGAAGAGAAAGTGATCCGCCACGGCGGACGTTCTCCGCGGCGAATCTTCGACACAGAACGCGGAAGGTGGGGAATAGCTGATAGCTGATGGCTCAACATTTCTGGCTATAAAAAGCTTAACCTATTTTGAAGATGCAGAAACCGATGAGATGCCGGTATTAACAAAACTGGTTAGCTGGGAAGAGATTAAAAATATGATTCGGCATGCAGTTGCTAAGTGGTAGGTGGCAGCATCAATTCCAGGCAGCCAAGTAAAGAAAATATTTGTAAGTTATTACCAGCTGATTCGCTACGAGCTACCAGCTACGAGCCACCAGCTACCAGCTACGAGCCACCAGCCACCAGCTACCAGCTACGAGCTACGAGCTATGAGCTATGAGCTATGAGCTAACAACTAACAAGTAACAACAAACAACAAACAACAAACAACTAACAATAAGCACCAGACCAAAAAAATTTGTAAGTTAGAACATGGGGAATGAATTAGAGATTATTAGTATAGAAAAAATCGAGAATCTTATCGTCGAAATAAGAGATGAAAAAGTAATTCTTGACAGCGATGTTGCAACGATTTATAATGTTGAAACTCGTGACATTAACAAGGCTGTTAAAAATAATCAAGATAAATTTCCAGCCGGATATGTAATTGAATTGACAAAAGATGAACTCGCTTTCTTGCGGGGGAAATTTTCCACCGCAAAATTTTCGAAAACGAGAGTATTACCAAAAGCCTTTTCGGAAAAAGGTCTTTATATGCTAGCAACAATAATAAAGAGTAAAGCTGCTACAAAAACCACATTAGCAATTATTGAAACTTTCGCGAAGATAAGAGAATTATCAAGGAATATAAAAGACTTATCAGTAATAGAAGATGAGGTTAAGAAGGACAGCTTGCTAAAAAAGAGCGGTAAAATAATAGCTGAAATACTTGAAGACGATATGAAAATTACAGACACGGAAACATTTATAGAAGTAAATTTTGCTGTCTTAAAATTCAGGCATACGATAAAGAAGAAAAAATAGTAAAAATTGTCGGCATAAGAGCTATCAACTAACAACTATTAACTAACAACTATTAACTAACAACTAACAACTATCAGCTTTCAACTAACAACTATCAACATATTATTTTTGAAGAAAACGATGTCTTTATAGCTAAAGTCCCTTTAAGTGATGCTATTTACAACAATGACGACCTTACCGGCAAACCTGAGAAGCGGATAAATGAGCGGATAAATGAGCGGATAGGTGAGGAAATAAATGGGGAAATAAATGAGGAAATAAATGAGGAAATAAAAAGAGTATTACACCTGATCTTGAAAAATGGAGTTATTTGAAGCCACAAAACAAAACGTAAGTCTTCATATAAAAAATGTTTTCAGAGAAGGAGAACTTGATCAAAGTTCAACTGTCAAGGAATACTTGACAGTTCAATCCGAAGGGATAAGAAAGATTAAAAGGAAAGTTTTGTATTATAACCTGGATGTGATTTTCATAAACTAAAAACAAAAAACTGAAACCGATAACTGAAAACGGAAAAAGTAGTATGACAAAGACACATAAAGACCTGGAAGTCTGGAAGCAAAGTATTGGTTTTGTTACGGATATTTACAAATTAACAGGAAATTTCCCAAAAGAAGAAATATACGGCATTACAAGCCAGATGCGAAGAGCAGCAGTATCAATACCCTCAAATATCGCTGAAGGTGCTACATGAATGCACGAGAAAGAGTTTTTGCAGTTTTTAAACATTGCACTTGGAAGTACTTCAGAATTAGAAACCCAATTAATAATCAGCAATAATATAAAATATATCAACACAGATCAAATGAATACTATTCTTGACAAGCTGAATAACATTCGCAAAATGATAATAGGTCTAAAAAAATCTCTTAACAAATGACAATTAACTATTAACTATTAACTATTAACTATTAACTATTAACTATTAACTGCTCTAACTATTAACTATTTTTCAAGATGGAAACAAAATTAATATTAAAACAAATCGGTAAGTTACCTTTTGAAGATAAAATGCTGATAATAGAGAAAACCTTGAAATTCATTAGAGAAAAAGAAGTAAAAGAAAGAATCACAAAAGCTGTTTCTGAAATGATAAATGAGTACAAATCTAACAAAGAACTAACAGCATTTACCGAAATTGATTTTGAGAATTTCTATGAAGCAAGGTGAGATTTGGCTCATAAATCTTGATCCTACTATCGGCGCCGAGATAAGAAAAACCAGACCCGCAGTTATAGTAAATGACAATGCTTTTGGTCGTTTACCTTTAAAAATCATTGTTCCGATCACAGATTGGAAAGAGAAATATAGTGTTGTACCTTGGATGGTCAAAGTTGAGCCTGATAATGTAAATCATCTTAATAAAATTTCATCAGCAGATTGCTTTCAGGTTCGCTCAATATCAGAACTGAGGTTTGTTAAGCAAATCGGAATAGTAAACAAAGAAGTATTTGAGCAAATAAAAGACGGGCTTGCAAAGGTTTTAAACATTGACACTATTTATTAGATGCTATCTATTTTATAATTGGTATTTCAAGTAGGCAATTTACAACTTACAGTTCACTATTTACTGTTCACAGTTTTGAGCCATCAACTAACAACTACCAGCCACCAGCTAAAAATGAACAAACCCGAAATTAAAGAATTCATACGCAGCAACAGTTCGCTTTTCTGGTACACGCCCGAAGATAAAAAAGAGGAAATAAGCAGCGAATTACTTGTGGAGACGATTTTAAATTACGGGGACTTAAAAGACATAAAAAATCTTATCAATATTATGGGACTTGATAAGTTATCTGAAGTGTTTCATGGCTTGCATGGGCGAAAAAAATTAAACTACTACCCCGAAATCTATAATTATTTTTCAATGCTTATTAAAAGATATGCACACCCAGGTGTTTAGCCAAAATCAAGTTGAAATTCTGCCGCTTGTTAAACAATTTAAAAGAGAATATTACCTTGTTGGAGGTACAGCTATTGCATTACACATCGGACACCGCAGGTCAATAGATTTTGACCTTTTCAAACACAGCAGGATCAATCATCAAAATGTTATTGAGAAAATAGAACGCTTTGGTTGTGAATATACCGTTACCAGAAGAGTAACCGAACAATTAAACGTGAATATAAACAATGTTAAATTTACATTTTATCAATACCCTTTTAAAATAAGTGCAGCCGAAAAATTGAAAGATATCCTTCGAATGCCAAATCTTTTAGACCTTGCCGCAATGAAAGCTTATGCTATGGGAAGAAGGTCGAAGTGGAAAGATTATATAGACATCTATTTCTTTCTTAAAGATTATTTTTCTATAAAACAAATTTCTGAAAGGGCTAATGAACTTTATGGACAGCTTTTTTCCGAGAAATTATATCGGGCGCAAATCTGCTATTTTGACGACATCGATTACAGTGAACCCGTCGAATTTTTAAAGCAGCCGGTACCCGACCATGAAATAAAAGATTTCCTTATTGATAAAGCAACCGACATTTTTGAAAAACCGTAAACAGTGAACCGTGAGCAGTAAACAGTGAACCGTGAGCAGTAAACAGTGAACAGTGAGCAGTAAACAGTGAACCGTGAGCAGTAAACAGTGAACCGTGAGCAGTAAACAGTAAACAGTAAACAGTGAGCAGTAAACAGTGAACCGTGAGCAGTAAACAGTGAAGAGCAGTAAACAGTAAACAGTAAACAGTGAACCGTGAGCAGTAAACAGTAAGCAGTAAACAGTGAAGAGCAGTAAACAGTAAACAGTAAACAGTGAACCGTGAGCAGTAAACAGTGAACAGTGAACAGTAAACAGTAAGCAGTAAACAGTGAACCGTGAGCAGTGAACAGTGAACAGTAAATAGAAGCAAAAAGAGCATAAAAACAAAGCAAATAGCAAAACATGGAAAACATAAAAACACACAAAGACCTGGAAGTCTGGAAAAAGAGCATTGATTTAGTATCAGAAATATATGAAATTACTAAAAGTTTTCCAAAAGAAGAAATATACGGACTAACTAATCAGATAAGAAGGTCAGCAGTATCAATACCATCTAATATCGCTGAAGGGGCAGGAAGAAATCATGATAAAGAGTTCATACAATTTTTGTATATAGCGATGGGAAGCAGTTCAGAACTTGAAACGCAGATTTTTATCTGTAAGAACCTGAAATAAATGGGTGAAGAACAAATGAACACAATACTTGAAAAGTTGTATGATATCAGGAAAATGCTTTCTGGTCTTTTAAAAGCCGTAAGCCGTAAGCTGTAAGCAGTAAGCGGTAACAGCTCACAGTTCACAGTTCTTAAAACTATCAACTATCAACTATCAAATAAAATTAATATATTTAACAAATTTTAAAGAAACAAATAATATATATAGTGAATAATCAAAAATCACAAACTCATTCATTTTTAAATTTTTTAAGCTTTCACAGCTCACAACTCACTGTTTACTATTCACTGTTTTTACAGTTCTTCCGTTTACTGTTTACAGCTTACAGTTCACAGTTCACAAAACAATTAACTATTAACGAATAAAAATGCACTACCTAGTCACCGGCGGCGCCGGCTTCATCGGCAGCAATATAGTGGAGGAATTGCTGAAACGCGGCGAAAAAGTACGCGTTCTAGATAATTTCTCAACGGGAAAAAGGGAAAACCTGAAAGAATTCGGGAAGGATGTAGAGCTGATTGAGGGGGATATAAGGAGTTATCATATTGTGAAGCAGGCAGTAGCCGGAATTGATGTTGTGCTTCATCAGGCAGCATTGCCGTCCGTGCCGAGGTCGATTAACGACCCTATAACTTCAAACGAAGTGAACGTCGGCGGAACACTGAACATGCTCGATGCCTCAAAAGAAGCAGGAGTGAAAAGGTTTGTGTTTGCGTCGTCATCGTCAATATACGGCGATACACCAGAACTGCCGAAACACGAAGGAATGACGCCGAATCCGTTATCGCCTTATGCGGTAAGCAAGCTTGCAGGAGAGAAATATTGCAGAGTATTTGCAAAGGTGTACGGACTTCATACCGTTGCACTAAGATACTTCAACGTATTCGGACCAAGGCAGGACCCGAATTCCCAGTATTCCGCAGTAATTCCGAAGTTCATAAAAATGATATCAAATGACGAAAGACCTACTATTTACGGAGACGGCAAGCAGACAAGAGATTTTACTTATGTCGCAAACGTTGTCGAAGCAAATCTTCTTGCAGCAACAAAAGAATGCGAGCCGGGACTCGTAATGAACGCCGCCTGTAACGACCAAATAGAGCTAAACTATCTCGTTGAACAAATAAACACATTACTCGGAAAGAATATAAAACCACAATACGTCGAAAGAAGAAAAGGCGACATCGAGCATTCCTTCGCCAACATTTCTCTTATTGAGAAGGTGTTTAGCTGGCGACCGAGCGTTAGTTTTGATCAGGGGTTAGCTTTGCTCGTAATGCGTAACACGTAACGCGTAACACGTGACACGTAACCCGTGACGCGTAACCCGTGACACGTAACCCGTGACGCGTAACCCGTGACCTTAAGAACAGTGACGCGTAACCCGTGACGCGTAACCCGTGACACGTAACCCGTGACGCGTAACCCGTGACTTTAAGAACAGTGACACGTAACCCGTGACGCGTAACCCGTGACGCGTAACCCGTGAAGCGTAACCCGTGACGCGTGACACGTGACGATTGACGAGAAACACGTGACACGTAACACGTGAAACGATTCACGGCTCTTACAGTCACGGCTCTCACAATATATACAATCAAGATTATTTGAATGTTAGGAAAATAAATAGGATTATAAAACAAGGAGAAGGCATCTCAGTCGAATTTAAAAGAGCGAAAGAAGACCTTCCGTCAAATTTATTTGAAACTGTATGTGCATTCCTTAATCGAAATGGGGGGTCAATTTTATTAGGCATAAAAGACGACAAAACAATAGAGGGAATAATCCCGGAAAAGACAGAAAAGTTATGTAAAGACATTGTAAACCTAAGCAATAATCCACAAAAACTTTCCCCTGTATTTCTCTTGAATGCCGAAATTATAAAATACAAAGATAAAACATTGATACATATATATGTTCCTATCTCATCGCAGGTACATAAATGTAACAGCAAAATATTTGACCGCGGAATGGATGGAGACTTTGAAATTACATCAAGTGAACAGATAAAGAACTTATATTTAAACAAAAATTCATTGTATTCTGAAAACACTATATACCCTTTTCTCTTCACTTCTGATTTCGCTGAAGGTATTGTTGACAGAGTCAGGAAAATAATCAAAATCCAACGACCTGAGCATCCATGGAACGAATTGAACAATGATGAGTTTTTCAGGACTGCCGGACTTTTTAGAAAAGATATGGCTACGGGTTTAGAAGGATTCACAATGTCAGCATTATTGCTTTTCGGGAAACCCGAAACAATAAACAGTGTTTTACCTCATTATAAAATAGACGTGCTTTTACGAGTAAGGGATATCGAGCGTTATGATGACCGTGAAAACATCCGCTGTAATTTAATAGAAGCATATGATAAAATGATGAACTTTATTGCAAAGCATTTACCCGACAGATTTTATCTTGAAGGGACACAGAGGATTTCACTTAGAGATACCATTTTCAGAGAAGTGATTGTTAATTTATTAATTCACAGGGAATACACTAATGCTTTTCCCTCAACTTTTACAATTTACCACAACAGAGTGGAAGTTAAAAATGCCAATAAACCACACAGTTATGGACAAATAAATCTTTCCAATTTAGAACCATTTCCTAAAAACCCACATATAGCGCAGTTCTTTACCCAAATGGGACGTTCAGAAGAATTGGGAACAGGGATAAGAAAAGTTTACAAATACTCTAAAGCATACTCGGGTAGCGAAGATATTGAGTTTTTAGAACAGGATATATTTATAACAAGAGTACCATTAGGGAAGCGTTTTTTTGAAACCAAACAAGTAAATGACGGATTAAATGACGGATTAAATGACGGATTAAATGACGGATTAAATGACGGATTAAATGACCGCCAAATTCAAACCCTTAAACTTATAAACGAAAATCCCGGAGTACAAATTAAACGTATAGCAGAAGAAACAAAAATACCAATTGATACTCTAGACAGATATATAAAATATTTTGTAGCAAAAAAATTAATCGAGCGGCGAGGTAGTAAAAAAGCTGGAGGATATTATCTGATAGCTGATAAGAACCGTAACCCGTAACGCGTAACCCGTGACGCGTGACACGCAATGCGTAACACTTAACACGTGACACGTAACACGTAACACGTGACGAGTGACATGTGACACGTAATGCGTAACAAGTGACACGTGACACGTAATGCGTAACAAGTAACAAGTAACACGTGACAAGTAACAAGTAACCCGTAACATGTAACACGTAACACGTAATCCGTAACACGTAACCCGTAACAAGTAATAGGAAGAATAAAGAATGGAAAAAATAAGAACACATAAAGATCTGGATGTCTGGAAAAAAAGCATTGATTTAGTAGCCGAAATATATGAAATTACTAAAAGTTTCCCGAAAGAGGAAATTTATGGTATAACAAACCAGATAAGAAGGGCAGCAGTATCAATACCCTCAAATATCGCTGAAGGGGCAGGAAGAAATCATGATAAAGAGTTCATTCAGTTTTTGTATATAGCAATGGGAAGCAGTTCAGAGCTCGAAACGCAGATTTTTATCTGTAAGAACCTGAAATACATCGGTGAAGAACAAATGAACACAATTCTTGAAAAGTTGTATGATATCAGGAAGATGCTTTCCGGTCTTTTGAAATCAGTAATCAGTAAACAATGAACAGTTCACAGCTCACAGCTCACAGTTTACAGTTTACAGCTCTTACAGCTCACAGCTCACAGTTTACAGCTCTTACAGCTCACAGTTCACAGCTCACAGCTCTTACAGCTCACAGTTCACTGTTTTCACGGTTCTCACAGTTTACAGCTTACAGTTCACAGTTCACAGTTTACGGTTCTCACAGTTCACAGTTTACAGTTTACGGTTCTTTCGTCACAGTTCACAGTTCACAGTTTACAAAACAATTTACAATTAACTATTAACGAATAAAAATGCACTACCTAGTCACCGGCGGCGCTGGCTTCATCGGCAGCAACATCGTAGAGGAATTACTCAAACGCGGCGAAAAAGTCCGGGTTCTTGACAATTTTTCAACGGGTAAGAGGGAAAATTTGAAAGAATTCGGGAAGGATGTCGAACTTATTGAAGGGGACATCAGAAGCTACCATATCGTTAAGCAGGCGGTGGCGGGAATTGATGTAGTACTTCATCAGGCAGCATTGCCGTCTGTTCCTCGTTCAATAAATGACCCGATTACTTCAAACGAAGTGAATGTCGGCGGAACACTGAACATGCTTGATGCCTCAAAAGAAGCAGGAGTGAAAAGGTTTGTTTTTGCGTCGTCATCGTCAATTTACGGCGATACACCCGAACTGCCGAAACACGAAGGAATGACGCCGAATCCGTTATCGCCTTATGCTGTCAGCAAACTTGCAGGAGAGAAATACTGCAGAGTATTTGCGAAGGTGTACGGACTTCATACCGTTGCACTTAGATACTTCAACGTATTCGGACCAAGGCAGGACCCGAATTCCCAGTATTCCGCAGTAATCCCGAAGTTCATAAAAATGATTTCCAATGACGAAAGACCGGCTATCTACGGAGACGGCAAGCAGACAAGAGATTTTACGTATGTTGCAAACGTCGTCGAAGCAAATCTTCTTGCAGCCACAAAAGAATGCGAGCCGGGACTCTTAATGAACGCCGCCTGTCACGACCAGATAGAGCTGAACTATCTTGTTGAACAAATAAACACTTTACTTGGAAAAAATGTAAAACCCTTATATGTTGAAAGAAGAAAAGGCGACATAGAGCATTCCTTCGCGAACATTTCTTTAATCAGTAAAACCTTTGGCTGGGAACCGTGTGTTAGTTTTGATCAGGGACTTAGAAAGCTTGTAGCTCAAGGCTGATAAGAAAAGAGACAGAATGGCGGAAAGCAGAAAGAAATATAGAGACAAAGTCCTGGTTACGGGTGCAGCGGGGTTTATAGGTTATCATTTAGTAGAGAGGCTTGTCAATGAAGAGTACAATGTTGTTGGACTTGATAATATAAATGATTATTACGATGTTAATTTAAAATACGCAAGGCTTTTAGAAAAAGGGATTGAAAAGAAGAATATTACAGAGAACAGGATAATAAAAAGTAATAAATACGATAATTACAGATTTACAAAGATAGATATATCAGGCAAAAAGGCTTTATTTAAGTTATTTGAGAATGAAGAATTTAATTATGTAGTAAATCTTGCTGCACAACCTGGGGTAAGGTATTCAATAACGAATCCTGATGTTTATGTACAGAGTAATTTAGTTGGTTTTGCAAACATTCTGGAAGCCTGCAGGCATAATGGTATTGAACATCTTGTGTATGCGAGCACATCAAGTGTTTATGGGCTCAATACAAAAATGCCTCTTTCGACGAGAGATAACGCAGATCATCCGATAAGCTTGTACGCAGCAACCAAAAAGGCAAATGAGTTAATGGCACATACATACAGTTATTTGTACAATTTACCAACGACCGGATTAAGGTTTTTTACAGTTTACGGACCATGGGGAAGACCGGATATGGCGATTTTTAAATTTGCAAAAGCTATTGTTAACGAAGAAGAAATTGAGGTCTATAACTACGGAAAAATGAAAAGAGATTTTACGTACATTGATGATATAATTGAAGGGGTGATAAAAGTTATGACAAGAATACCAAAGCGGAAAAAGAAAACAGAAAAAATTTATCCTTCAAATTCAATTGCACCTTATAAAATTTACAATATTGGGAACTCTCAGCCTGTTGAATTAAAGTATTTTATTAAGGTTTTAGAGCACAGCATGAGGAAAAAAGCTAAAAAGAAATACTTGCCATTACAAGCGGGAGATGTATTGCAGACAAATGCAGACGTTATTGACTTAGAAAAAGAGATTGGATTTAAGCCAAGAATTTCATTGGAAGAAGGTATTAGTAAATTTATTAGCTGGTACAAAGGTTATTACAGTGTTGAACGGTGATAAGGTCTTTAGTGATTTTATATTTTTAATAAAGTTATAATTCAGTATAACTTTATTTTACAAAAACTTATTTTACAAATTTAAAGAACAAATAAGATAAAAATAGTGAAAAGAATTAAAATTATAGCAATATTGATGTTGTTTTCAGGGATTATATTTGCTCAGAACGACACTCGCGTAGGGGAGTTTGAAACTAAAAAGATCGGGCAGAATTATTTCAATTATTCAGACCCCGACAAAGTAAATATTGAAGTCATTGTACTTGGTGGAGTGAAAAGTCCGGGGAAATATTTGGTGCCGGATGGTACTACTTTTCTGGATATAATGAGTTTAACAGGCGGTCTTATTAATGACAGGATTGGAGATAATATTAAGTTTATAAGACCAAGCGAAAAGACAGGGAAATTAAAAGATAACAAAGTAATATTGCTAAAGTATGCAGATTTGTATAAAGATGATGCAGTATCAGTTGTTGACAAGATTAACCCGGTACTCCAGCCCGGGGATGTAATAGCAGTACCGCTAAAACCCGAAATGACGACTTGGGAAACAGTAAAAGATGTTCTTGTAGTAATTACACCACTGGTATCAATCGGTACTTTGATTGTATCAATCTTAAATTATACAAAATAGATGGACCAAAATATAAATAATATAAACAATTTAGAATTACAGGAAGAGATTCAAGGAAAAGGGTTTATGGACTATTTAAACTTAGTACTGCTAAACATTATTCCTATATCAGTAATACTAATTATTTCAGCGGTAGTATCCATTTTTTATGCTATGAGCCTTAAAGACCAATATCGATCAACGGCTATGTTGAAAATTGACAATCCCAAAGGAAATATACTAACCGAAGACTTATTGGGTGGTGAAATGAGTAGCTATCAAACAGAGACTTTTATTCTGAACCAGATTGAGCTTATGAAAAGTTACTATATTCGTGATCTTGTGGCAAACGCGCTTTCTGATTCTATAAAAAATTTCGAAAGCAAAAAGGAGTTTACTAGATTAATCATAACTTTGGAAGACGGCACCAGAAAAGCAGCAACACAGAATGAAATAAGAAGAATGTTAAGCGGTTTGGTAAAATTTGAGCAGCCAAATAAAAAAGTAAATTTATTATTAATTTCTTCTGAAAATCCAAATTTTGAAGAGGCAAAATTAATAACAACAACATATTCAAGTGTTTTTGAGGAGTACACAAAAATAATTGGAAGGCTTGATGTAACGGCTGTCAAAAATTACCTTGCAAACGAAAAAGAGAAGAAATATTCCGAATTGAATATAGCTGAAGCTACTCTTCAGGATTTTCAAAAACAGACAGGTTTAATTTCTGTAACTACACAGGCAGGTCTAATAATTAATAATATTTCTACTTATGATGCCGCGAAGAGCAATACCGAAATCGAAACAAGGGCAGTAAATAGTTCATTGGGGATTTTAAATGAGGAACTTAAGAAGATTGACCCGGAATTTACAAAGTATATTGATAACCAGTTTAATACATCGTATGTTGAGGGTCTTACAAAAAAGATTGCCGAGCTGGAAGTAAACAGGGATGTAGAACTTTCGACATTAAAAGATGAAGAATCAAAGCAAAGAGTTAAAAAATTGTACAATGAAAGAATTGCACCGTTAAAAAAAAGCTATGATGAAAAGGTTGTTTTTGTAAAAGACGGCATACTTTCCAAAACCCCGCAGGATAAGATAACACTAACAGATAAGATACTTGAATCAAAATTAACATTAACCTCCTTAAACGAAAAGAACAAAATAATTTCGAGAATATTGTCTAAATATGAAAACGAATTTAATCAGCTTCCCGAAAAAACTATTGAATATGCAAAACTTGAACGAAATCAAAAATCTCTCGAAAAGCTATATTTAATTCTTGAAGAAAAATTTCAGGAGGCATCAATTAACGAACGCGCAAGAATAGGAAATGCATTCATACTTGACCCGGGCATAGAAAATTTCGGACCTGTTGGACCGGATCGAATGAAAATAATTTTAATGGGTATATCAATAGGATTAGCGATTGGGGTTGGGTTTGCTTTTGGAAGGGATTTTCTCGACCGTACAATAAAAGACCCTGAACAGCTTGAAAAACAGGGAGTAAGCATGCTGTCATGGATACCGTCAATGGAAGGACTCAAGGATGGGAGCGGCGAACAGCGAATACTTATTCAGGATTCAAAGAACAACACTGCTGCAGAAGCATTTAAAGCATTAAGAACCAGAATACAATATTCCCGAACAAAAGACGAATCATTCAAATCACTGTTGATAACAAGCTCTGTTCCGGGAGAGGGAAAAACATCTGTTTCCGGTAACCTTGCTATGACATTTGCATTATCTGACAAGAAAACATTAATAATAGACTGTGACTTTCGTAAACCCAAACTTCACACATTATTTAAGCAGGAAAGATATCCCGGTTTATGCGACATATTTTTCAGTGATTTTGATTTAAAAGATGTAATAAGAACAACAGAAACAAAGAATTTAAGTTATATATCATGCGGGACGCTTCCGCCGAACCCCTCGGAAATACTTGGCTCCGAGCAAATGTACAAATTGCTTAAGGAACTCGAAATGCAATATGATGTCGTAATGCTTGACTCTCCGCCTTTTATGTCAGTAACAGATGCGGAGATACTATTCAATATTACAGACGGCACAATACTGGTTGCACGGGCAGGTAAAACAAACAAAGATGCTTTTTACAAGACATATAATAAATTAAAGAGTATTAATTCCCATAAGCTGCTTGGATGTGTTTTGAATGATTTCTCTTTCAAAAAGGCGTACGGATATTATTATTATAATAATTATTATTACTATTATTCATACAGTGGAAGCGGGGAGAAGGGGAAGGGCAGTAAGAAAGTGGAAAAGTGAGGAAGGGAGGAGGAGCAATTAGGAAGTTAAGAAGTTATGAAGAGCAATGAGAAAATGATCCGCCACGGCGGACGTCCTCCCAATAAGATGACGGATCTTCGACAAAGAACGCGGAAAGTGAGAAAGTTCAACTTTTGGCTGTTGGGAAAGAGCAGGAACTAAGAACGGTAAACAGTGATCTGTGAACAAGGATGAAAAGAATTTAAAGAAAAAAACAGTATGAAGCACATACCATACGGAAGACAAAATATAACAGATGAAGACATTAACGCTGTTGTTGAGGTGTTAAAGTCTGACTGGTTAACACAGGGACCAAAGATAAAAGAGTTCGAGTCAGCGTTTGCAAATTATATTGGAGTGAAATATGCGGCAGCAGTTTCAAATGGAACGGCTGCTTTGCATTTGTGTTCAATGGCATTGGATGTAAAGCCGGGTGATAAAGTGATTACAACACCTATTACATTTGCAGCATCAGCCAATTGCGTGAGGTATAGTGGTGGAGATGTTATTTTTGCTGATATTGACCCGGAAACATATCTATTAGATATTGAAAAAGTGAAAATGTTATTAGAAGCATCACCAAAGGGAACATATAAAGGAATTCTTCCTGTAGATTTTTCCGGAAGAGCTGTTAATTTAGAGAAATTTAAAGAGCTGGGAGACGAGTTTAATTTATGGATTTTAGAAGATGCATGTCACGCACCGGGCGGATATTTTACTGACAGCAAAGGAAACAAACAGAATTGCGGAAACGGAAATTTTGCAGATTTAGCTATATTTTCATTTCATCCTGTTAAGCATATTGCTTGCGGAGAAGGTGGAATGGTAACCACAAATAATGAAAAATTGTATAAGAGGCTGCTTAATTTAAGAACGCATGGAATACAACAGGATTACAGCAAAAGACTATATGATGATTCAGACTGGTACTATGAAATGCAAGAATTAGGTTACAATTACAGATTAACAGACATACAAGCAGCATTGGGGATAAGCCAGTTAACAAGGGCAAAGGAAGGAACACAAAGACGGAGAGAAATAGCAGAAAAATATTACAATACATTTAAGGGTTTATCATTTATCAAAGGACAGAGCTGTATTATTGAAGGACACGCTTATCATCTGTATGTTATCGAAGTAGAAAAAAGAAAAGAACTTCATATGCATTTAAGAGACAATAATATTTTTGCTCAGATACATTACATACCTGTTCATTTAATGCCTTATTACAGAGAATTAGGATGGAAACCCGGAGATATGCCGCATGCAGAGAATTATTATAGAAATTGCATCAGCATTCCAATGTATCCTACATTGACAGATGAACAACAAAACTATGTAATAACGAAAATATTAGAGTTCTATTCATAATAAAATCAACTATTACTTATTAATTTAAAGGCATAGGTTTTTGTGACAGGGTATAAAGCATTAAGCAAACAAATATACACAAACAAAGATCATTCAATTGTGCCGATACGAATGCAAGACAGGTATCTGATAATGCAATGGCGCAATGAGCAGATTTATCATTTAAGGCAGGAAAAGCCATTAACAAAAGAAGAGCAGGATTTTTACTTTGAAAATGTTGTTGCAAAATTATTTAAACAAGAACAGCCTGACCAGATTTTATTTTCTTATTTAGAAGGTGAAAAATGTATTGGATATGGCGGGCTTGTTCATATTAACTGGAAGGATAAGAATGCGGAGATTTCGTTCATAATGGATACATCGCTTGAAAAAGATCATTTTAAAATTCACTGGTTAAAATTTTTAGATTTAATAGAGTTGGCTGCATTTGAAGATCTTGAGCTTCACAAATTATATACTTATGCGTTTGATTTAAGACCTAAACTATACGAGGCTTTAGAAGAATGTAAATTTAAAAAAGAAGCAATTTTAAAAAGTCATATTCTTTATAATGAAGAATTTAAAGATGTTATAATCCATTCTAAGTTTACATCAAAAGGATTCATAAGAAAAGCAACACAGTATGATACTGATGTTACATATTTGTGGGCAAATGATCCAAAGATAAGGGAATATTCACTAAATAAAGAAAAAATTGAATATGAAAAACATAAGAGCTGGTATCTGGATAAAATAAATTCCAATGATTGTCTTTACTTGATTTTACAAAAGAATGAAAACGCAATTGGTTCCATAAGATTTGATTTTGAAGATGAAGGCAAAGCTAAAATAAATTATTTAATTGAGCCAAAAGAATTTGGAAAAGGATATGGCACATTAATCTTACAACTTGGAGTAAAGTATTTGATGGAAAGCAAAAATGACATAAAATGTGTCTATGGAATCGTATTTCATGTTAATGAAGCCTCAGTAAAAATTTTTGAAAAATTAGGTTACGAATATATTAAAATCGATAAAGATATAGCCAAATATCAATTAAATATTTAATGAAAATAATTAACAAAGAAATAGAAAATAGCAATCAGGCTTTTATTATTGCAGAGCTTTCGGCTAACCATAATCAGAAACTTGAAATAGCAATTCAAAGCATAAAAGCTGCAAAGGAAGCAGGTGCAGATGCAATTAAGCTGCAAACATATACAGCGGATACGATTACTTTGAATTCTGATAAGGAATATTTTAAAATAAAGCAAGGAACAATTTGGGACGGAACAACGCTATACAAATTATACCAACAAGCATACACACCATGGGAATGGCAGCCAAAGCTTAAGAAGTATGCTGAAGAGATTGGTTTAATTTGTTTTTCTTCCCCATTTGATAAGACCGCGGTTGATTTTTTGGAAAAAATGAATGTTCCTGCATATAAAATCGCGTCTTTTGAGATAACAGATATACCTTTAATTGAATATACCGCATCTAAAGGAAAACCTATGATAATTTCAACAGGAATTGCTACGTTAGCAGATATTGAAGAGGCGGTTAATGCATGCAGAAGAATGGGAAACAATGAAATAGCATTGCTTAAATGTACTTCCTCTTATCCCGCTCCTGTTGAAGAAGCAAATTTACTAACAATACCTCATTTACGGGATACGTTTAATGTTGTACCGGGACTTTCAGACCATACAATGGGGAGTGCAGTTTCAATAGCAGCTGTTGCATTAGGGGCAAAAATCATAGAAAAACATTTTATACTCGATAGAAAACTTGGTGGACCGGATTCAGCTTTTTCAATGGAACCAGCTGAATTTAAACAAATTGTTGAAGGAATACGGACTGTGGAAAAAGCATTAGGGAAAGTTAGTTATGATTTGACCCCAAAAGCTGAGAAAAGTAAAATGTTTTCGAGATCGCTATTTATTGTGACGGATGTAAAAGCCGGAGAAAAAATCAAAGAAGATAATGTCAGATCAATCAGGCCTGGCTATGGGCTTCATCCTAAACACTATAAAGAAATATTAGGTAAGAAATTCAGGAATGACTATGAAAGAGGAACACCACTGGAATGGGGGATGATTGAGTAAAGAAAGAAGAAATATTGCAATTATACCTGCACGCGGTGGAAGTAAAAGAATTCCAAGAAAAAATATAAACGATTTTCTAGGTAAACCAATAATTGCATACAGTATTGAAGCTGCTATTAAATCGGAATTATTTGACGAGGTAATGGTTTCAACTGATGATGAAGAGATTGCGGAAATTGCAAGAAAATACGGGGCTAGTGTACCTTTTATGAGGTCAAAATTTAATTCAAATGATTTTGCAACAACGGCAGATGTTCTTTTAGAAGTTTTGGAAGAATATAAAAAAGATGGAAAAGAATTTGATTATTTATGCTGTGTTTATCCAACAGCACCTTTTGTTACATCTGTCAAATTACAAGATACTTACGATTTAATGATTCAAAAAAATGCCGAAGGAGTTATTCCAGTAGTGAAATTCAGCTACCCAATCCAAAGAGCATTTAGAATTACGGAAGAAAATATATTAGAATTTATTTGGCCTGAAAATATCAATAAAAGAAGTCAGGATTTCGAAACCACTTTCCATGATGCAGGACAATTCTATTGGATAAAAACAAAAAGTTTTTTATTAAATCAGATTTTAATTTGTAGGGGATCAATTCCATTAATAATTGATGAAATATCAGTTCAGGACATCGATTGTGAAGCAGATTTTAAAATTGCAAAACTAAAGTATAAATTAATTGAAGGAATATATAATGATGAATTATAAAACGGAGCAAGAAAAATTTTGGGCAGGTGAATTTGGCACTAACTATATAGAGAGAAATAATGATCTGCAAATAGTTGCCGGTAATATAAATCTTTTTTCTAAAATATTAAGTAGAGCTAATAAAATTAACTCAATAGTTGAGTTTGGTGCAAATATTGGATTAAATTTAATAGCTTTAAAACAACTTATTCCATTTGGAAATTTCTCAGCAATTGAAATTAATAAATCAGCGTGCATTGAATTAGAAAAAATGCCGTGGATTTATACTTTTAATGAATCTATACTGTCATTCGAATCAGAAAAAAGGTATGATTTGGTATTCTCTAAGGGTGTTTTAATACACATAAATCCAGATGAACTAGAAAGTGTTTATAACAAGTTATTTAGCGTGTCTAAAAAGTATATTTTGATAGTTGAGTATTATAATCCGACTCCAGTTGAAATAAATTATCGTGGACATAAAGGGAAACTATTCAAAAGAGATTTTGCAGGTGAATTAATTAAATTATATCCTAATTTAGAACTTATAGATTATGGTTTTTCCTATCATTTAGACCCTAATTTCCCTCAAGATGATCTTAATTGGTTTTTATTAAAGAAAGAGATTTAATTCGCAATGGAATATCCATTAGATTTAAAATCAATTAAGAAAATAGGAATTAATAATTGGCTTGATAATTATATTTGTTGGCCCATAAATGAAACGGTCTTTTATAAATTGTTTCAAGATATACAAAATGAGTATTCTAAAAGCACCAAAATGTTGGCAATTGAAGAAAAATTATTATTGTATACTACATACAAAATCAGTTATGAAATATTAATGTATTGCCATTCATTATTACTAACGAAGGAACTAGATCATAATAAACAAAAGCCATTAATTTTGGATAAAGATTGGGATTTCAAATATTTTATTCAAGGTAATGATAAATATTACGGAGTACTAGAAAAATATAGTAATAAATTAGTTCCTAATCCACCTTCATTTATTTCAAATATAAAATACGGAGCAAAATCAAAATATAATAATTTTAAAAATTTTAGATTATCGAATAATAAAAGGAGACCTATATATTCTATAAGCTCAAATCCTCGTAAAATATTTCAAGATTTCATGAGTAATCAATATTATTTGCATATGTTTTCTCCTTATCCGATCTTTTTTCAATACAGATCACTTTCAAAAGAGGATATTCAATTGACACAAAAAATTAGTAATGTATATCAAAATATATTAACTAAGATCATATACAAGTATAATTTAGATTTAAATGTGAGTTATTTATCATATTTTGATGGAGTTACAACTGAAATGTTGCAAAGAATATTATTATTAGTTAGAAGTTTTGAAAAGTATTTGACAAATAAGAAAAAAGGCTTATTAATGGTTGATTCTTTAGGTACAACTTTTAGTCGGGCACTTTGTTTTGCGGGAAAGTTAAATGAATTTTCAATCGTAGGGGCTATTCATGGAAATAATTTTGGGATAAATAGAAATAGGTCTCTTGCTTTTATAGATCTTAGTCTAGTTGATCAATATTTGACACCAAATAAAACATCGAAGAAATTATATACTAAATTATTTGATTTAGTATTAAACAATAATAATAAAATAAATATTATTAATACAAAGCAAGATTATTACAGCATATTACTCCAAAAAAATAGGATAAAAACTTATAGAAATGAAAATTATAAAATAATGTTTTTAGAATATCCTCTTACTAACCTCAGACACGATAATATTTACGCGTTTTGGCCATATCAGTTAAATTTAGTTCTAAGAGTGATGAAATCTGTGAGGAAAATCAGTAAATCCATAATTATTAAGAGACATCCTGATAGACTGTCTGAATCTGAGAATCTTTATAGTAATTTTGTAAATGAGGAGATGGTTGAACCTTTTGAAACGGTATATAATGAAGCAGACTCTATTTTTTTTACTAATTTAACAAGTACTACATTTACGTATTCATTAACAACTAATAAAAACATATACTTTTTTGATTATCTCTTAAAAGATGTATGGGAAGAAATACACGAAGCTCTTTATGAGAGGTGTAATATTATACCTTCGTGGCTTGATAAAAATGGATTTTTGGAATATGATGAATATGTTTTGCAGGAAATGATAAACAACCCTAAATATATTGATTGGAATAAAAACCTGCAAATTGATCAACAATTATTTCTGCCTTAATAAATTTTAAATGTATACTCAAATTTACATAAAAGACAAAATATGTTTTAGTATAATATCCTTTAATAAAATTCTATTAGTAAAATAGTGGCCGTATTTGGCAATTCAATTGGATATAAACATAAGAATAGTATTTCATCAGTTGGTAGAAATTTTGGAAAAATAAATCAATGTTGTTAAAGATTATTTTTAATAAAACTTTATAATGTCTTACATTCTTGTATAAACTGTTCTGTTTTGAGAAAAACACATTTGAAATTTGTATTTAATTATAATTTTAAGAGTAATCTAAATAATATTTAATTAAAGTATATTATATCCCCATATGAATAATTTTAAAGCTAAAGATTTAATAATAAATCAATTGCTTTATGCCCCCAAATAATCAAAATCATTATATATTAGTCACTCGAATGTTTTCTGGATTGTTTGAATCTTTTGCAAAAAATGAGTGGAATCCTACAGGTATTCCGACATTTGTCAAATTGGCGGAACAATTAGTTAAAACTAAAAAACTGACATGGCTGATTTCATGCAAGACGGAAAAAGAATCTAAGATTGTTAGTAATAGGTTTATGCACCTAAAGATAGATCAATACAATATTTTCGTTATCCCATACTTAAACATCTTTTATTTTGCAAAAATAAAAAACATACTTAATGATTTGATAACCATTATTTATTGTATTTATTTTACCTTTGATAGAGGAAAAAGACTATATTATTTCGATAGGTCTAACATTAAAACGGCTGGATTTGTTAAAATATTTTTACGTCAATTTGTTGTTATTAGATTACTTGGATTGTATCCAGATCAGAAAAAGCTTGCATCGAACATAAAGTCAAAAATTATTAGATTTGCAGAATATTTCGCATATAAAGTTAAATACAATTTAGCTGTATGTACCCAAGATGGAAGTGGGATTGAATTTTATTTAGAAAAATTACTCCATAGAAAGACAGAAAGAGTTGTATTACTGAATGGAGTTGAAAGGTATCAATCAGAAATTAATAAGAAAAAGGGAAATTTATTATCTCTATTATTTGTTGGAACATTGGCAGAAAGCAAAGGCGTTTTATACCTCATTGATGCGTTGACTCTTTTAAAAGAAAGAAATATTGTTTTTAATACAACAATAATAGGGAAAGGATATCTAGAAGAGGATATTCGTAAAGCTATCATTAATGGAGATCTTTTGGATAATATCAAATTAATGGGGGCAGTGGAACATGAGAATATATTTAGATATTACAAAGATGCTGATGTGTATATATCCTTAAACAAATTAGGAAATCTTAGCAATACTGTTCTCGAAAGTATGAATATGGGAAATTGTATCATTATGCTTGGGAAAAATAATATTGATTTTACCGATGTATTTACAGAGAAATTTATTCCGAATGATAAAGTGAATATTATTAATAGAGAAAATATTGTTACCGGTTTAGTAGATATCCTTGTTCACTTATATGAAAACTATCAATTAGTATTAGAATATTCTTCACAAATAAAGAGATTTGCAGATGAAAATATTTGGACATGGGACGAGAGAATTAACTATGAAATAGTGTTGCTTGAGAATATCCTCGAAGAGAAGAGATTAAATAGAAAAAAAGATGATAGAAATGAATAAAAGAGTACATCTCCTGATTGATAAATCTAGAATTGTTGATTATTCCTTATTACCGCTTAAGTTTAACAAGAATAGTCTATACGGTAGAGGATATAATTTGTCCTTTTTTTTTAAGCCAACTAAAAAATGCCTTACATGTGATATACTAATCCTTTTTTCGAAACCTGTTTTAGAGATGTTAAATGAAAAAATGGCAATTATCGAAGAACCAAGTCCAACTTTGGATTTATTAATAAAGGCTAGAAAATATTCTAATAAAGTTATTTGGATGGATACTTCTGACAGCACTAGCGTTACCCATTTTGAGTTACTCCCATTTATTGATTTGTATTTAAAAAAACAATTATTTAAAGATAAGACACTATATAAAAAAAATTTTTATGGAGGTAGAATATTTACTCAGTTTTACCACGATAAATTTAGTATTATTGACTCAAATCCATTTAATCAATTTTTCACTTTAGAAGATAAGTACTTTGACAAGGTTAATATTTCATGGAATATTGGTTTAGGGGATATGTATTCGGCATTTTCTAAAAATAAATTAATACCGAGTTTGATAAGTAAACTAATGAGTAGGTATTATGTAAAATATACATTACCCTTACAGAGTAAGAGTAAAGACTTATTTCTTAAGACCAGTACAAATTTGGAAAGAGAATTGATAGGGTTCCATCGAAAAGAATTAATTAAAAGATTAGATGAAATTATTATTAAAAACAAACTCGTAGGTATTATACAAGGTAAAATGTTATCTACAAAGAAATTACGTGAAGCAATGGCAGATTCCAAGATAATACCAAGTCCTTTTGGATGGGGAGAAATTGGTGTGCGTGATTATGAGGCATTTATTAATGGATCGGTACTATTGAAACCGGATATTTCGCATCTCTCAACTTGGCCTGAAATATTTATTGAAAATAAAACCTACCAGCCATTTAAGTGGGATTTTAGCAATTTAGAAGAAGTAATCATTAATCTCCTTGAAGATGAAAAGCAGAGAATAAATATTGCAAATAATGGGCAAAACTACTACAAAGATTCTATCTCCAAAGATGGAATGTCGCGTTTTTGTGATTGGTTTATTAATCAGATTGAAAAATAACTCATTTGAATATAATGGATAAGAGAAAAGAATTCACTGAAAAAGCATTTGACCGAATATTTTTAGAAAAAGAAAAGTTGTCATACAGGTTTAATGATGATGAATTGAGTATTCGAGATCTTAAAGTTAAACAACAATTACTAGAGGTTGGTGTTTTTGGGAAGAAATATCTTGATATTGGGCCTGGAACTGGCAGATGGCTTCAATTTGTAAAAAATAATGGTGCTTCCTATTGCGGAGCGATTGACATTTCACAAGAGTCATTAAATCGATGTAATAAACTGTGTGATAAAACCCAGAAAGCTGATGTGGAATGTGAAATTTTTAATTTTGAGTCTAGCTATTTCGACATTGTCGTTTCATTTATGGTACTCGAACATTTGAAAAATCCAGAAAATTATTTAAACGAAATTATTCGGGTTACTAAAAGCGGTGGATTAATTTTGATGACTATACCAAATATACTTTCTTTCCTTTCTCGATTAAGGGTAATAATAGGGAAATTACCAAGTGCAATTACCGATGATCATACCCATGTAAAATATTATACGAAAAAAGAACTTAAAAAGTTATTTAAACCATATAATCTTTTCCCTGTTCTTATACCAACATCAATTTCATGGAATCCTTTTGCTCCTAAAAAACTATTAATTCCATCAAATAAATTAATAAAATCATTAGATGATCATTTATTATTTAGAATTATTGTTAATAAATAGATGTTTTGTCTTTAATATGCATGAATTATGGCAATAAAAGTAGTTAAACAAAATGGATTTTATGAAATTCGAAATAATTTACGCTGAAGATGTAAAATGGAGCAAATCTATACTTGAAGATATTATAATAATATCTATAGGGTCATATTGGTATGATGGCGCTTATTATTCAGGTAAAAAGGCTAATATAAAGTTAATAGAAATATTTCAGTTAAATGCAGGCCACCATTTTCAAAAGATAAAAGAAATTATCAGTGAGCATTTAAAAGGTTTTTCTGGTCATTTTTCTTTTATTGTCATTACTCCTGCAATAGGGTTTGCAGTTGTGGACAAAATAAGGTCTTTTCCAATTTATTATTTTCGAAATGATAATAATATTTACTTTTCAAACTCGGCACCTACTCTTCAACGAAAGTTTTCGTTAAAAGACTATGATCCTTCATCTATTCTTATATTCAAGATGGCAGGATACACAATCGGAGACTCAACCATTTTAGTCGAGATAAAACAATTACAATCAGCTGAGATTATTATTGTTGACTTAAAAACAAATAGCGTCAGTTCAAACCGTTATTTTAGATATTTTGTTGATAAAACATCCACTGAATCGGAAGAAAATCTATTAGAGGAACTTCACGGAAAGACAATAAAAACTTTTACAAAAATGATTACATCGTTGAATGGAGCCCCTGTTTGGATCCCTTTGAGTGGAGGGTTAGATTCAAGATTAATTTTAGCATTACTTTTAGAATTAAAGTACGACAATATAACTACTTATACATATGGCAAAAGTGGTATTTGGGAAATTGAAAGAGCAAAGTTTATAGCTGAGTTCCTAAATGTTAAATGGCATTTTATTAAGTTCAATCCTTTAAAAATTAGAAAATACTTCAATACTTTCGATAGGAAAAAGTACTTTAATTATGCTGGTGGATTGAATTCAGCACCACACCTTGCAGAATATTACGCGCTTTTAGAATTGAGAAGGAAAAATTATATCCCGGAAAACGCGGTTATTATTAATGGGCAGTCTGGAGATTTCACTTCAGGGGGGCATATTCCAAAATTACTTTTAGAAAATAATTCTGAAAAAATTGATATTAACACTTTCCTTAAAGTAATTATTGATAAACATTACTCTCTTTGGTCAAATCTAAATGATATTTCAAATAATAAAATAATATCTGATGAAATTATTAGACTATTAGATTTATTTAATAAAAAAGTATTTACAAAAGATCAATTTGCAAAATATTATGAATTACACGAATGCGAAGAAAGGCAAGCAAAGTTTGTGGTGAATGGACAACGGGCATATGACTGGTTTGGATATGAATGGAGGTTGCCTTTATGGAGCGATGAGTTGATAGAATTTTGGATGAAGGTTGATTGGAAAATTAAATTTGGGCAAGGATTATTATTAAAATATTTAAAGAAATACAATTTTGGAAAAGTTTTTGAGGATATAACATTACCTCCTCAATTTTCATATTATCCGTTATGGATAAAACTTTTGCGGCCAGCTATTACGTCTTATTCGAAAATTAGTAGTAATCAACCTGATTATTTGTATCGGAAATATTTTTTATATTTTATGACTTACTCACCAATGTACCCTCAATCTAAGTTTTCTGAATATTTAGAGGATTCTAAATATCATCGAAACACAGTTTCGTATTTTTCTAAATATTATCTGATGGAGTTATTTAATACAAATGAAATTCATTAAAAAAAATTGTGGGATTAAGATTGACAGATCACTTTTTCGAAAGAAAATTGTAAAAGACTATTCAGCGCTAGTTGGATCGAATTTTGCGTTAAAACCAATTCAATTTATTAAGGGTTTACTTGTCGCAAAATTTTTAGGCCCTTCTGATTATGGTATCTTAAAATCTGTTGAACTTATTCAGATGCTAGATAAATTTGGGAGTCTTGGATTCAATACCACTGCAGCAAGAGAAATTGGTAATGCTTTAGGTGCCAATAATCAGAAAAAAGTCGAAACAATTAGAAATACTGCTTATTCATCTGAATCTTTATTAATTTTAGTACTCTTCTTCATAGGATTAAGTAGTACTATCTTTTTTGATTCAGTAATGCTTTCTGTACTAATTATAATGGCCTCAACTGGAATGCTTGTCTCTAAATTTAGGGCAATTTTCGCAACAGAAGCGGTAATTCAAAAAAAATTTATTCTAACAAGTAAAATAATATTTTTTACCAATTTAATAGCCGCTATTTTAGTAATAATACTTGTACCCTATTTGAAAATTTATGCTGTATTATTAACTAATATTATAAGTGGTCTACTTTCAATTATATTTTACTTCAAATCGCTGACATTTAATTACCAATTTAAAATTAACAAAGATGAATTCAAAAAAATACTTGGAATAAGTATTCCTTTAACTTTCAACACACTAGCTTTTGGCACATTTAGATATGCTGAAAGAATACTTATCATTCGTTATTTAAGTATGGACGCACTTGGGTTCTTTGCATTTGCATCAATGGCTGTCGGACATTTTACAATTTTATTTTCAACTTCAGTTAAAGTAAGAATGCAAGATATTTTTGAAGGTATTGGAAAAGGGGATTATACAAGAGTTCATAAAATTGTATTACGAGAAACAACCTTATTTACAATCATCTCATTGCTTTTAATTCCACTGTTATGGCTATCAATAGAAATATTTACCCCACTATTATTGCCGAAATGGATAGATGGTATTTATTCAGCACAGTTATATTTATTTATGCTTCCACTCGAAGTTATTCCAAACTATGTCTCTATAGTTTTAATATCATCATTGGTAAATAAACAAAAGATATTACCTCTTTATAGATTAATTTCAACAGGATTGTTGATATGCTTTACTATTATTTTATATTATTGGGGTATACTAACTTTAGAGAAGTTTATTATTATCTACATATGTTCATCGGCATTTTATAAAATTACAGTAATTGTTTTATATAAAAAACATTTTTATAACATTTATGTGCAACAATAAAATATGAAATTATGGTTGTGGTAAGAAAAGAGTTCCCAATAGTTCGGAACTCAATATTCCTGTTGTTAGTATTTGCTTTCATGACAAGTAGTATTGTGATGAGTTTGCTTAAGAGTTCTTTTGGAGTACCTTTACTACCTTATCATAAATTATTTCTATTTATTATACCAGTTTATATTCTATTAGATACAAGGAAATCAAAAACCATTAAATTACCCTACTTATGGAATTTTCTTTTTATGGTAGTTCTATTTGTAATTCTTGAGGAATATTTTTATGGGTTGGAATATAAACCGAGTTTCGATCTTTTATTACGTTTGGTGCCGATTTATTTTATCTTTATTGGCTTAGTAAATGCTGGGACTGATAGACAAACATATCTGAGAATACTTAGATTATCATGGGTATTAATACTTTTTAATACAACTATTTTTTATCTTGCTATATTAGGTGTTATTAATGTGTTTGAATTAGAGCAAAGTGAACTAACTAGACGGTTGACAGCAACGACAAACATGAATTATTTTTCCGATATGAATATATTGGGAATATTTCTTACTGTTCTTCTAAAATTAGAAGGAATTCCTTTAAAAGTATTCAATATAAAAGTCAGAATTGAAATTGTAATTTTATATTTTATTTTCTTGGTATTATTAAATGCTACAAGAGGTTCAGTTATCATATTACTTTTGCTTTTGATTGTTTACATTTTATATGTTTGGGGAAAGTTGAGTCCAAGGGGGAAAATTGGTTTAATACTGTTCTTATTTTTTCTACTTGTGGTAATATTATCAACTGAACAAATAGAATCAATATTAATCCGTCTGAGAATAGGCGAAAGATTTGTTCAACAAAATATCTCAGAAGAAGGTGTGTGGTTTCAAATGATTGGAAGTGTAGCGAACTTTCTTAAGAGTCCTATCATCGGGGTTGGGTATGAGCAAGCATCTTCTGCAGAAGAGGGATTCACAACGAGTAATTTCCAATATTCTCAAATCTTGGGAGGTAACGGGTTAATCTTTTTTATTGTTTTTTATTTATTTAACTTTAGAATGTTTGGAGCATCTATTAAACGACTAATAACCAATCCAATATTACTATCTTTTTTTCTTTTTATATTTACAGCTTATATATTTAGGCAAGCCGATTCCTATTTTGCTGTAATCGCATATTTAGTTTATTATTACAAATACTTTTCAGCTAAAAATACAAGTTTCAAAAAATCGTTTAATCTTAATAAATGAAAAAAGTACTTATTATTGATGAAAATTTGCCATATTTATTAAATAATGTAACTTTCCCGACCGGAGGAGCTTCAATACAATCGTATAATTGGCTGAAAGGTTTTTTGAAGAATAATTGCGAAGTCGCAATATTTTCAAATGCTGACATAGAGAATAAAAGTAGTTATAAAATAATTAGAATTGATAATAGAAATGTTATTAACAGTTTATTAAAAAAGTTTATTAATTTCTACTCTATATACAAATCTGTTAAAATATTTTCTCCAAATATTATTTATGTAAGTATTCCGGGTTGGCATACATTGGTATGGGGAATCATTAGTAAAGTCAGTAACGCATTTTTAATCCAAAGAATTTCAAATGATTTTATGGTTGATGACAGATTTATTGATGAAATTGGTAGACTAAAATATTTTATGTTTTTGAGGGGGATTTATTTTGTTAATGTCATTTTGGTTCAAAATTCATACCAGCAAGAAAATATTAAAAACAAATTCCCTAAAAAAAATATATTGAAACTTTATAATCCATTCTCTATTCAAAATAATAAAATGTATTTTGGAATGGGAAATTATGTCGCCTGGATCGGTCTTTTTCAGCGTAAAAAAAATCTTTCGGCTCTGCTAAATATTGCTAAAATCCTACCTGATATAAAATTTAAAATTGCTGGAAAAACAAGTGGTAACATTGATGAAATAACAAAAATTGCTTTAGAAGAACTTCAATGTCTGCCTAATGTTGAATTTGTAGGTCTGTTACCAAGAATTGAAATCCTTGATTTTCTTGACGAGTCATTTTGTCTATTAAATACTTCTTATTATGAAGGTTTTTCTAATACTTTTTTGGAAGCTATTATGGTAAATACTCCTATTGTGACTCTAAAAACTAATGATCCAGATAAAATTATTGTTAAACATAATTTAGGCTTAGTTTCTGAAGATTTTAATTCACTACCAGAGTGTATTCTAAAAATAATTAGGGAGGGAAAAAGGAAGTATAATAAAAAAGGGAAGGAATATATAGAGAAATATCATGATCCAGATTTACTCGTTAAAAAATTATTTTTATTAATGAATACATTAAATACTATTGAATAGAATTTAAATTGATATAGTTAAAAAATATAGCTGAATAGAATTAATACTGATTTCAATCTAAAATAATTGTATAAACCCTAATATAATTGTATGTATATTTTAGAAATTAATATAAATAAAATTTTTCATAGCACAAAACATAGTTAAAAACAAGTGAAAGGAATATCATGTTACCAAAAACATTTGAAGGTGAAAAGAAACATAGAAAACGAAAGAGAGAACTTGAAATATCTATATCTTTTTCAATTATTGAAGATTATTTAAGGAGTATCAACGAGAAATTTAAAAATAACATTGCCATTTTGGAATTTGGAAGTGGACAGGGATATCAGATACCATATTTAAGAAAACTCGGGGATGTGATTGCTTCAGATATTTATATTGACGAGTATATTGGTGAAGTTGGATATTCCAACTTCATACAAACTAGCATAGAAAAAACGCCTTTTAGAGATAAACAATTTGATCTCATATATTCCAATCATGTTATTGAACATGTTGAGAATTTACATGATGCATTTATTGAATTAATTAGAATTGGAAAAAAAGATTGTGTTTATGCTTTTGCAGTGCCAACGAATATATGGTTACTTCTTACAATACCCGCACAATATTATTCGTCTGTTAGAAAAATTATAGGAATGATCTTAAATAAATTTAGGGGAAATAAAATAAAAAATTCAAATATTAAATCTTACGATCGTAAAATAAGTATAAATCATAGTGAAAGATTTTATAAAATATACTCTAAAATATTTCCCAAAGGTCATGGTACCTCTGAAAAATTTATTGATTGTTATAAATCTTTTAGAATAAAAGCATGGGAAAGAAATTTTATCGAAAATGGATTTGACGTGGTAAAAACCATTCCCCTTTTATTATATGGTCCATCTGAATTTCCAATCATATCCACAATGAGACCGATTGACAAGTTTTGCTCTAGTGTTTTATTCCTTCTTAAAAAAAAGGATTACTGAAGATGTTAATCGTAAATTAATATATAATAATAAGCATATTCATTTAGAATAAATATTTCAATTAGCTTACATTAACGTTTATTTATGAAAATCCTGTTTTATATTGAGAGTCTTCAATCCGGAGGCAAAGAAAGAAGGTTAGTTGAGTTAATAAAGGGACTTTCTAAATATCCGGATTATGAGATTGAATTGGTTGTGACTCAAAATGACATCCATTATAAAGATATTTTGCCTTCGGTCAATAAAATCCATTTTACCCTTCGAAAGAGAGGTGAAAAAGATTTTTCTGTATTTTATAAATTTTATAAGATTGCTAAGAAATTTAAACCAAATATAATTCATGTATGGGGGAGAGTGGTGGCTATCTATGCTATCCCTGCAAAAGTTATTTTGAGAATACCAATGATAAATAATGAGATAACAGACGCTCCATCAAGAATTACAAGGGGATTGATGAGTCGCAAACTAAGTTTTTTTTTCTCCGACCTTCTGATTGCAAATAGTTTTGCAGGTATAAAAACATATAAACCACCTAAGAGGAAAAGTTTTGTAATTTATAATGGTTTTGATTTCAGCAGGATTAATGATTTACAGGATAAAGACGTAGTAAAAAAAAGAAACAAAATTAGCACAAAATATGTTATTGGTATGGTTGCTTCATTCTCAGATTCTAAAGATTATACAACTTACATACTTGCTGCCAATAGTATCTTAAATAAAAGAAGTGATATCACATTTCTTTGTATTGGCTCAGGTGAATATTCAAAATATGAGGCCATGTTAGAAATAAAAAACCGAGACAATGTCGTTTTTCTTGATCGTCAAAAAGATGTAGAAAATATTATGAATATTTGTGATATTGGAATACTAACAACAAACATTAAAATACATGGAGAGGGAATATCAAATGCATTATTAGAATTTTCAGCTTTAGGGAAGCCTATAGTCGCATCAGCTGGTGGTGGTACGTCAGAAATAATTGAAGAAGGTCAAAATGGATATTTGTTGGTTCCTTTTAATGTTGATGATTTATGTAAAAAAATTGAGTTTTTATTGGATAATAATGATGTAAGGATTATAATGGGAAAAAAAGCAAACACAATTGTAAAAGGAAAATTTGGAATTGAAAGAATGGTGAAAGAATTTATAATTTCATATAGTCAAGTTTATAAATAAAATGATTTTCATCAAAAAAGAATTATAAAAAATTTATGTGTGGTATTACGGGGATTTTCCATTTAGATAAAGACCGAGAAGTAAATCTGACTACTTTGAAAAACATGACTAATGTAATTAAACATCGAGGACCTGATGGTGAAGGCTATTATATCAAGAAAAATATGGGATTAGGGCACAGAAGATTATCCATCATTGATCTGAAATCCGGTGATCAACCGATGTATAATGAAGAAAGAGATACAGTAGTGGTGTTTAATGGCGAAGTTTACAATTATATTGAACTTAGGATTGAATTGGAAAATCTTGGTTACAAATTTAAAACATCGTCCGATACTGAAGTAATACTTAAAGCGTATGAAGAATGGGGGATAGAGTGCCAAAATAAATTTAATGGGATGTGGGCTTTCGCAATATGGGATCTAAAAAACGAACAACTTATTTTATCGAGAGATAGGGTTGGAGAAAAACCACTTCACTATTCCTTAATTAACAACACCTTAGTATTTTCTTCTGAAATGAAATCGCTATTCGAATATGGGGTTCCTAAAAATATTAGAACTGAATTGATAGAGGTTTATTTAGTACTCACAAATATTCCTTCCCCTGATACTTTTTATAAGAATATTTATAAACTAAAACCAGGGCATTATATCTTAGCAAATTATTCCGGGTTGCGTGAACTAAAATATTGGTCACTGCCTGAAATAGATGAATCTGATATGTTAAAAAACAAATCGGATATTTACAATGAATTTGAAAGACTTTTCAAAGATTCTGTAAAAATCAGAATGAGAAGTGATGTTCCTTACGGAGCCTTCTTGAGCGGAGGACTGGATTCCTCATGTGTTGTTTCATTAATGTCAAAAAATTCTGACCATCCTATCGAAACTTTTACAATTGGATTTCCACAAAAAGAGTTTGATGAATCTAATTTGGCACAGCTCGTTTCACAAAAATTTCATACAAATCACAATTTAGGAATGGTAAACTCAGATTCCTTTCAAGAGGCTCTGTTGAGAGCAGTTTATTACTTCGACGAACCATTTGGGGATTCATCCTCAATTCCCACCTGGCAGGTTTCAAACTATGCATCTAAAAAAGTTAAAATGGTGTTGACCGGCGATGGTGGAGATGAAGTTCTCTCAGGCTATACATCTTATGTTGGAATCAAGTTCATAAACTACTATAAATCTCTGCCTCATATAATTAGAGCGAATATTCCTAAATTAATTAATATTGGTCAAAGATTTTCAGGGAATAGTTTAAGTTATAAATTAAATCGAATATCCAATATACTTTTTACTGCAAATTTATCCTATCAGGAGAGATTTCCAATAAAACGAAGTTATACATCTTTTCACAATATTAAGAGTTTAACCAAAAATATAAACGATATTATATCCATTGAAGACTATGTGTCCGAAATTCTGAACAAAATCCCTTACAGAAATGATTTTTATAAACATATGTTTATAAATTTTATGTGTGATTTACCCAATGATTATCTTGTAAAAGTTGATCGAATGAGCATGGCAAATTCATTAGAAACTCGAGCACCATTTTTAGACTTCAGACTTATAGAATTTTTGGTTAAGGTTGATAAGAGTGTAAAACTTGAAGGGTGGAAACGCAAAAGTATTTTAAGAAATACAATTGGGAAAAGCCTTCCCCCTCCTTTATTAAAAGAATCAGAAAGAGGGTTTACTATACCTTTAAGAGATTGGTTCACAAAAGATTTCCCTTTTTATGAGGAAAATACAAATAATATTGGAAAAATATTAGATAGGAATACGATCGGTATTATCATCGCTCAAAATACGAGTAAATACCATGATCACGGCAATTTTATTTGGACCCTTTTTATGCTAAATGCTTATATTAAATAAAACAACTATGAAAGTACTTTTTGTTTCAAGTGGTAACCAGAGAGGATTAAGTATAATTTGTAAAGCTCAAGCTGACGATTTGAGGTCTATCGGAATAGAAGTTCAAAGTTTTTTAATTGAAGGGCGTGGAATCTTAGGATATACTAAAAATATTTTTTCGTTAAAAAAGTATTTAAAAATTAATAAATTAGACTTAATTCACGCCCATTACGGATTAAGTGGAATAGTTGCATTATGTGCAAAGGGAAAAGAAAAATTAGTCGTTTCATTTATGGGAGATGATATTTTAGGTTCAAATACTAATAGCGGAAAAATTAAAATTATTAGTAGAATTATAGCCAAAATAAACATATTTCTCGCTAATATTTTTTATGACTTTGTAATAGTGAAATCGAAAGAGATGAGAAAAAAAATTAGAACAAATAAAGTAGAAATTGTTCCGAATGGTGTAAATCTATTAAAATTTCCAGTATTGGATAAAAGTAGTGCACGAGAAAAACTAGCAATCAAATCGGACTCTAAATTAATAATATTTGTGGCTGATCCAAAAAGACATGAAAAAAATTATAAATTAGCGGAACAGGCTGTAAAATTGTCAAAGATTAATAATCTTGAGTTTAGAACTATTTATAAAACCACTCATTCTGAATTGTACTTATACTACAATGCCGCTGACATTGTGTTAATGACCTCTTTTCATGAGGGATCTCCAAATGTTATAAAAGAAGCAATGGCTTGCAATTGTTCTATAGTTACCACAAATGTTGGCGATATTAGTTGGGTTATCGGCTCAACGCCTGGGTGTTTTATCACTAAATTTAATGTTCAAGATGTTTTGGCGCAAATATTATTTGCCCTTAACTTTGTCAAAGAGAATGGGAGAACATATGGAAGAGATAGAATAATTGAGCTAGGATTAGATTCAGTAGCAGTGGCAAAAAGAATAAATGAAATTTATCATAGGATCAGCGAATAATGTGTGGAATTTGTGGAATAATTAACTTTGATAAAAAACCAGTTGAAGAATATCTAATCAAAAAGATGATGTGGAAGATAAAACACCGTGGACCTGATGACGTTGGTTTTTTTATTGATGGAAATATCGGTCTTGGTTTCGTAAGACTTAGTATTTTAGATCTATCTCCTCTAGGGCATCAACCAATGTTTGATGAAACTAAGAGATATATAATTATTCATAATGGAGAAGTATATAATTTTTTAGAGATCAGAAATGAATTAAAAAGAAAAGGTTATAATTTTAAATCAAATACAGATACAGAAGTTATTTTATATTCATTTATAGAATGGGGAGAAGATTGCCTGCATAAATTCAACGGCATGTGGGCATTTTGTATTCTTGATACACAAACAAAAGATATTTTTTTTTCAAGAGACCGATATGGAGTTAAACCATTTTACTATTATCTGGATACTAACATATTTGTATTTGCATCTGAAATACCTGCAATTCTGGCAGTTCTTAATCAAAAATCTTCGCCAAATGTTCATGCAATATTTGATTATTTAACATTTAATAGAACAGATCAAACTGAAACCACATTCTTTAATGGCATCAAAAAATTACAACACGGTTCTTTAATTAGAATATCAGGTAATCAGTTGTCAATCCAAAAATGGTATGATTTGCGAGCAAATGTTTCTCAAAATGATGGATTCCAATCACCAGAAGAATATCGTGAATTATTCAGTTCGGCTGTAGGATTAAGATTAAGGAGCGACGTTCCTATTGGTGTGTGTTTAAGCGGTGGTTTGGATTCCTCAAGTATTGTCAGTATTCTGCTAAAAGAGTATGGAAAGAATGACTTAAACACATTCTCAGCGATTTATGGAGAAGGTAAGCGGGGTGATGAATCATATTTTATCCGGCTATATAAAAAATCCGTTAACATGATGCATTTTACATACCCAACTGCTGAGACACTTTTAAATGATTTAGAAAATTTCATTCTAGTACATGCAGAACCTATTCCATCAACAGCCCCTTATGCTCAGTTTAAGGTTATGGAATTAGCTCAAAAATACGTAGTTGTTACTTTAGATGGTCAGGGGGCAGATGAAAAATTAGCCGGATATCATTACTTCTATGGTTACTATTATAAGGATCTTCTAAGAAGATTTAGGTTATTAAGGTTGCTGAGTGAGATTATTCATTATTTGAGCCTTCACAAATCAGTTTATGGTCTAAAAACATTTCTTTACTTTTTGCTTCCTTCAAATTTAAGAACATTTGTCAGAGTAAATGAAAAGGGATACATTAAAGACTCATTTGTTAAGCATTTCTCTAGTAACAATACAATTTCTACAAATTTATATAATTCTGATACTCTTAATAAAGCATTATTTGATCATTTTGAGTATAAACTAGAGCATCTTTTAAAGTGGGAAGACAGAAACTCAATGTTTTTTTCACTTGAATCTAGAGTCCCTTTTTTAGATTTCCGTTTAGTAGAAAAAACACTGGCATTAGATTCTGATAAAATCATTAATAAAGGATGGTCTAAATATATACTCCGAGAAGCAATGAAAGGAATCCTTCCTGAAGAGATACGTCTTAGAAAGGATAAGATAGGTTTTATGACTCCTGATGATGAATGGTTCAGAGAGCAAAAGTTTCAAAAATTTGTAAATGAACTATTATCATCAGATTCGTTTTCAAGTAGAAATATTGTTGATGTAAAAAAAGCAAAAGTAATTTATCAAAATCATCTTGATAAGAAAATTCAGGCATCCAAAGAAATTTGGAAATGGGTTCATCTGGAACTTTGGTTTAGAAAGTTTATAGATTGAGCATATTAATTGATATAAAGCATTCCTGTCCTATTATTATTTTCAGGTATTTTTCAAAGTTATGATTTTTAAGGACTTTTTTTGACTGTAACATGCAAGAATATTACCTCCGCTTTATACTTACTTGAATATAAAAGTATTAAAAATATATTAATCTTATATAGAAGTGATATTATTATTGGTAAAGGTTTTGCCTTAATTGAACAGAATGGAAAAATTCTCAAAATTGTACAAGATAAAAAATATAGAATTTGGAATAGGAAGTTCAATAAACATCGCTCCTTTTGTGTTGCTTCGATGGAATTGATCAAAGTCAATCATTGAATTTGTGATAGAAAGAATTAATGCCGGATTTTCCGAAAGTGATCAGAAAGCTTTAATCAGTAAAAAAAGCTGATAGCTGATGGCTCATAACAGTTCAGTGTGCAGTGAATAAGTATTTTATTGCAAGACCCAAAATAATAAACGAAAATGGGTCTCGGTTTATTTCGAGTGATTTTCAAACTATTTAAAATTACTTGGAGTAAATCACATGAAGACATCTATAATGTATCCTCGTGCTTTGAATTGTTTAACTCCGGAAGACTGTGTTATGAGAAGACAAGAGCAAAAGCTAAAAGAAAGAGAAGAGAAACTTTTAAGAGAAAAAGCGCTCGGATCTGAGACGGCAAATGTCAAGTAAATATCAAAAAATATCCTTTTTTTATATAATCCAATTTTCGCTGATTCTGTACATTGTTGGGAAAGGTTTATTTGAATAGCCATAGGAGTGAAAAGTAAATATCGGATAGCTACGAATAATTTTTGTATTTAATATACTAACAGAGGTGCGAGGTGTCAATAGTATCATATAGAAGATCAATCAGAGAAATATTCAAAGGTATTATTAATAGGTTATTACATATTATTGCATATTTTACATTTCCCTACCAGATAACTGTCCTTCTTCATCGTTTGCGTGGTGTGAAAATTGGAAAGCAATCCCATATTGCCCGTTTAGTTTCAATAGACGATAGAAATCCGGAGTTAGTGGAGATTGGGAATGGAGTAGCAATAACAACCGGTGTGATGATATTAACTCATCAAAGAGATTTATCAGATTACAAAATTGGTATGTATGCTATGCATTGCCCATTTAAAGAAGGAAAAGTAATTATTAAAGATGGGGCGCATATAGGTATTGGTGCTATTATTATGCCAGGAGTGACGATTGGTGAAGGTGCAATAGTTGGTGCTAATGCGGTTGTAAATAAGGATGTACCCCCATACTCATTAGCTGTTGGAGTCCCGGCAAAAGTGATAAAAACATTCGGAGTGTAATTTGCATTACCTTTTTGAATTAAATCATCCCAAGCATTTTCATCAATTTAAGAATCTATTTGATCAAATTATTAGAAATAAAGATTCTTTCGATGTGATTGCTCGTGATAAAGACGTTTTACTGGCTCTCATTAAAGAAAATAAAATTCCATTTTACATTTTTGGTAAACGTGGGAATACTATTATTAGTAAACTCTTTAGTGTTCCAAAAACTTTGTATGACTATTATAGAATAGTTAAAAAAATAAAACCTGATGTTGTAATTAGCAAAGCTTCGCCTTTTGCGGCTATTATTGGTCGTTTATTAAAAATACCAACAGTGATAACACCCGATTCTGAAGTTGTTTTTCTTAATCAATTAGTTGCACCACTAAGCTCGCTAACAATTACCCAAAGAAGTTTTAACAGACGTTTGAGTAAAAATCAAAAATATATAAGCGGTTTTTTTGAAACCACATACTTACATCCCAATTATTTCCGGCCTATGAAAAATGAAATAGCAGAAGAAAACTTAGAAGATGGAGAAAAATATTTTATTATTCGATTTATTGGTTGGGATGCTAATCACGATGTAAATCAATTTGGGTTTTCTACTAAACAAAAAATAGATCTTGTGAAATGTTTAGAAAAATATGGACGAGTTATTATTACATCCGAAAAAAATTTACCTGTCGAATTGGATAAATATATAATGAGAATTTCTCCATCAAAAATACATCATCTTTTAAGTTTTGCGCACTTATACGTTGGAGATTCACAATCAATGGCTACAGAAGCTGCAATTCTTGGTACTCCTTCAATACGTTACAATTCATTTGTCGGTAAGAATGATATGTCAAATTTCAATTTATTACAAGAAAAATATAATTTGTTAATAAATTGTTGTTCCTTTGAAGATGTGATCAATTATTCAGAAAAAATAATAAGGAACTCAAATGCTAGAAAGAAATGGAAAGAAAAAGCTAATACATACTTCAAAGAAGTTGGTGATACGAATAAAGAAATGCTAAAGCTAATAAACGCCGTATTGAAAAAAAAATGAAAATATTATCAGTAGTAGGTGCTCGTCCTCAATTTATAAAATTAGCGCCCCTTTCGAATGAATTAAGGAAGTTCCACAAAGAAATTATTGTGCATACCGGTCAGCATTTTGATAAAGAAATGTCTGAGTTATTCTTTTATGATTTAAGTATACCAAAACCTAAATATAATTTGGATATTAATTCTGGTAACCATGGCGAACAAACCGGCAGAATGTTAGTCGAATTGGAATCCATAGTCGTAAAAGAAACTCCTGATATTATTATTATTTTTGGAGATACTAATTCGACATTAGCTGGGTCTTTAGTGGCCTCTAAATTACATATTCCAGTAGTTCATGTTGAAGCTGGTTTAAGAAGTTTTAACAAGTCTATGCCCGAAGAAATCAATAGAATAGTTGCAGATCACACCTCAAATTATTTATTTGCTCCTACTAAAACAGCTGTGGATAATCTGTTAAAAGAAAATCTCTCTAGTAAATCATTTCTTACCGGTGATATTATGGTTGATGCTCATTTGTCAGCGGTTGAAAAGGCAGCCAATCTTAATTCTTTAGATAAATATTTTGTTGAAATTGATAAGTATTACCTATTGACACTTCATCGTCCATATAACGTTGATAATCCTAAATATCTTTCTTCTATTTTTGCAGAATTAGGTAAACTAAATGCAAAAATTCTCTTTCCTGTTCATCCTCGGACAAGAAGTATAATAGATCAGAATTCTATTACTTTTCCGAAAAATATTATTTTAACTAAACCTGTTGGTTATTTAGAATTTGTCGAACTTCAATCGAAATGTAAAAAGATAATAACAGATTCCGGAGGCATCCAAAAAGAAGCATATATTCTTAAAAAACCCTGCGTTACTCTTCGCTCTGAAACTGAATGGGTGGAAACAGTAAATTCCGGTTGGAATTTATTGATAAATCCAACTAATGAAAAGAATTATTCTGAAAAAATAAATTTGTTTATGCCAGCTGCTGATCACCCCAGTATTTTTGGTAAGAATGTTGCACAAAAAATGGCAGAAATAATAAATAAAATTTAATTAATTTCAACAAAATTACACATTACATAGATGAAGTGAGGGAAAGCAGTAAGAAGGTGAATAGTCGAGTTAGTTTTAAGAACTGTTATAAAGTTATGCAGTTATGGAGTTGCAATGAACAGCAAAGGAGTTGTATGAAGAGCGAGTTAGCTGATAGCTAATAGAAAAAAAAGCTATGAAGTTAAGGAGTTATGGAGAGCGAGTTAGCTGACGGCTCATTAGCTGATATTAAGAACAACAGGAAATAAAAGATAAAAAACACATAATTGAAAGATTTTACAATAAAGAGTTTAGAGTTATTAATTGAACGATTAAAAAGTGCAGATTATAAATTTATACAGTTTAAGGATTTTAAAAATATTGAGGATTCAAAGATTGTTATTCTTAGACATGATGTGGATTTATTGCCGGAAAATTCTTTAGCGACGGCGAAGTTAGAAAATTCCTTGGGGGTAACAGGTACGTACTATTTTAGGATTACTCCTGAAACGTTTAAACTGGAGATTATTCAAGAAATAGCTGATTTAGGGCATGAGGTGGGATATCACTACGAAGATGTAGATTTAGTAATTAATAATTATAAATTAATAATTAATAGTTTAAAGGATAAAGAAGAGCTGATTGATTTGGCATATGAGAGTTTTTGTGACAATCTTGAAAAATTAAGGAAAATTGTGACGGTGGAGACGGTTTGTATGCATGGGAGTCCGAGGGCGAAGTATGATAATAAGATGATTTGGGAGAAGTTTGATTATAGAGAGCTGGGGATTGTTGGTGAGCCGTATTTTGATGTTGACTGGAATGAGTTTGGGTATTTGACGGATACGGGGAGAAGATGGAATGGGGATAAGTATAGTTTCAGGGATAAGGTGAATTCGAGGTTTAAATTTGATTTTAAGACGACGGATGATATTATAAAGAATGTTGATAAGCTGCCGGATAAGATGATGATTACAGTTCATCCGCAAAGGTGGACGGATGATAATGTACTTTGGGTAAAGGAGCTGGTTTGGCAGAACTTCAAGAATGGAGTGAAATACTTTAAGAAAAAATTAATAGTTAATAATTAATAGTTAATAGGCACTTGAAGAGCAATTAATAAGTAATAATTAATAAGTTATAATTAAGAATTAATAAGTAAGAGATTAAAGGCGATTAAAAAATAAAAGTGATTAAAAAGATAATTTTAATATTATTGATATTTGCTGGTGTTGGTTACGCACAAGTGGAGACTGTGCCGGCGTATGATTGCAGAGCAGTTATACAGTTATAAAGTTATGAAGTTATGGAGTTGATAAGAGCAGTGACAAAGTGACAGAGTGACAAAGTGACAGGGTTAAGTAGTTATAAAGTTAAGAAGTTATGGAGAACTGTTAATAGTAAACAGTAAACAGTAAACAGTAAACAGTGAATAGTAAAACAAAAAATATGAGGAGAGTATTAATAATAATAATTGTATTAATAAGTACAGCTGTTTATGGACAGGTGGAGACGGTGCCGGCGTATGATTGCAGAGCAGTTATACAGTTATAAAGTTATGAAGTTATGGAGTTGATAAGAGCAGTGACAAAGTGACAAAGCGACAAAGTGACAGGGTTAAGTAGTTATATAGTTAAGAAGTTATGAAGGGAAAAAAGTGAAGAGAATATTAATAATAATAATTGTATTAATAAGTACAGCTGTTTATGGACAGGTGGAGATTGTGCCTGCTTATGATAAAGTGTATGATTATCTAAAGCGGATGCAGCTTAAAGGAGTGATTGATTACAATTCATCTATTTTACCGTTGTCGCGGGAGAAAGTTGCTTCTTTTTTAAGAGAGGTTAGTGAGAAGTTAGAAGTTAGAAGTGAGAAGTTAGAATTTAGAGATGAGACGAAGAACAGTGACGGAGTGACGAGTGACAAAGTGATGAAGAACAGAAATAAGAAGATAGAGCTGAGTAAGGTGGAGAGGGAGATGCTGAGGGATTTTATGAAGGAGTATGAGTATGAGTTGACGGGGAGGACGAAGGAGAGTGTGGGGTTTTTGAATGAGCCGAGGGGGAGATTTTTTATTGAGGATAGGAAGAAGTATTTTTATAAGTATGATGATTCTGTGGGCGCGGTGTTTGTGAATTTGCAGGGGTTTCTTTCGCAGGGGGTTTCGTCGGGGGATTCGCTGGGGAAGAATGCGGTGACGCTGGGGAATCTTGGGTTTCAGGTGAGGGGGACGGTGCTGAATACTGTGGGGTTTAGTTTGAAGGCTTCGAACGGGCAGAAGATTGCAGGGGATAAGAAGAGTCTGGATTTTGTAACGGAAACGCTGCCGAAGTTTAGGAGTTTTCCGAAGTTTAAAGGCGAGAGTAATAATTTTGATTATTTTGAGGGCTATTTAAGGTATAGGCTTGGGAAGGACAATTTTGCGGTTACGCTTGGTAGGGACTATGTTAATTATGGGTTTGGGTATATGGATAAACTGTTTCTTTCGGGGAATTCTGTGCCGTTCAGTTTTATTAAGTTTGATTTGAATTTTGGTGCGTTTACGTATAATTTTATTTATGGGAGTTTGAAGGGGGATTCGCTTGCGATAAAAGATATTGCGATGAAGAATATAATAACTCATAGGCTGAGTGTTAATTTTTCGAAATATTTTAAGGCGGGTTTTTATGAGGCGCTGATTACTGCGGATAGACCTTTTAATTTTACATATTTAAATCCTTTTTCGTTTATAAGGTCCGCTGATTATAACGCCGGTACTGAACAGTCAGGGCTGAATAATGCGTTGATGGGGTTTGATGTGGAGGTTACGCCGGTGAAGAATTTTGCTTTGCAGGGGTCTTTATTAATTGATGATTTGAACTTCTCTACTATTTTTTCGAATGAAAGGGATAACGGTAAGCCGGCGAATGATAACAGGTTTGCCTGGCAGGTAGGGGCGGTTTGGACTGATGCTTTTACGCTGCCGAATCTAAATTTTACGACTGAATATACACGGCTGAATCCGTTTGTTTATACTCACAGGACGAATAAGAGCCAGTACACGAACTGGACGCTGCCGCTTGGGCATAATCTGCCGCCGAATTCTGATGAGGTTGCTCTGAAGCTTAGCTATGATGTTACGAGCAGGCTGAATGTGAATGTTATGTATCAGCATCAGAGGTCGGGAACTGGGTTTGAGTTTAGCGGGGATTCGCTTGTGAGGAATTACGGCGGGTATATTCATAGGGGGGATGCGGATGTCAGCTATGATGATAAGTTTTTGCAGGGGAAGCGTGTGGATAGGGATTTGGTGACGGTGGGTTTGAGGTGGATGCCGGTGTATCAGTATGTGGTGGATTTTAGGTGGGTTATGCGGAATGTGAATAATTTGTTTGAGGGGAGGAGGGTTATTGACAATTGGTTATACTTGACTGTGGGTGTGGAATTGTGACGGGAGAGACGTGAGGGACGTGACGTGAGAGACGTGACGGGAGAGACGTGACGGAAGAGACAAGTGCCAGGATTAAGAAATTAAAACATTAAAACATATGGGTGAGATAAGATCACATAGGGATTTAGATGTCTGGAAGAAAAGTGTTGACCTGGTAACTGATATTTATGAAATTACTAAATATTTTCCTAAAGAGGAAATATATAGCTTAACCAATCAGATTAGAAGATCCGCGATTTCTATACCTTCTAATATTGCAGAGGGAGCCAGCCGAAATCACACAAAGGAGTTTGTACAGTTTTTATATATTTCGTTAGGTAGCTGTTCAGAATTAGAGACACAATTAATAATTAGTTTCAAAATTAATTATTTATCTAAGGAAAAATTAGATTTATTTCTTGACAAGCTGTTCGATTTAAGAAGGATGATATTAGGATTGATAAGAGCAGTGACGCGTGACGGGAGAGCCGTGACGAAGGAGATGTGACGGGAAGAGATGTGACGAGAGAGATGTGAAGGGAGAGACGTGTAATGTGTGACAAAAAGAGAAAAGAAATTAAAAGAAGGGATGAAGGAAGAGATAAGAGAAATAGCGGTTAGCGAGCAGCGTATAGAAAAATTAAAATGAGAGAAAAGATTAAATATATTGTTAATGAAGAGGTGCCGGGGAGAGCTATTGCTGCGCGGGATTTGACGCAGTATGAGAATATTAAGAGGGTGATGCAGAATGCGCATATCAGGGAGCTGGAGAAGCACCTAAGCAGGGATGTGTTTGATTATATTGTTGAGAGTATGAGGGATTTTGATGATGCTTATGTGGTGGATAGCGAGAGTATTTTTAATATTGATATTATTCATGCTGAGCAGAATGTGATTATTAATGTGCATAAGATTAATGATATCAGGTATGTAAATAAGTATTTTGAGGCGATTAACAGGAAGCTGGTTAAGGGGGGGATGATTACTGGGTGTGTGGAGATTTACAGGCAGAGGAAGAAGAGGATTTTGAGGAAGCATCATCCGCTGATTTCTTATCCCTTGTATTGGGGGGATTTTGTTGTGAAAAGGATTTTTCCGAAGCTGAAGCTGACGCAGTGGATTTATTTTTTTCTGACGAGGGGGCAGAACAGAGCGATTTCGAGGGAGGAGGCGTTTGGGAGGCTTTATTCATGCGGGTTTAAGATAGTTAGTGAGAAGGATATTAACAATATTTTGTATTTTAGTTTTGAGAAGGTGAGTAAGCCGAAGTATGATACGGAGCCGACGTACGGTCCGTTTGTTAAGCTGAAGAGAGTGGGGAAGGACGGGGTGATTTTTAATGTGAGTAAGTTCAGGACGATGTATGCGTATTCTGAGTATTTGCAGGATTATGTTTATGAGAATAATAATCTGGCTGAGGGGGGAAAGTTTCAGGATGATTTCAGGATTACGGGTTGGGGAAGGGTTTTGAGGAAGTTCTGGCTAGATGAGCTGCCGATGTTATGGAATGTGATGAAGGGGCAGATGAAGATAGTGGGTGTGAGGCCTTTGAGTAAGCAGTATTTTAATTTGTATGATAAGAAGGTTCAGGAAAAACGGGTGAAGTTTAAGCCCGGGCTTGTGCCGCCGTATTATGTTGATATGCCGAAGACGATAGAGGAGATACAGAGTTCGGAGATGAGGTATTTGGAGGCGTATGAGAGGTCGCCATGGAAGACGCAGTGGGTGTATTTCTGGAAAGCGATGTGGAATATACTTGTGAAGAGAGCACGATCTTCTTGAGAGCGGTGAGTAAAGAACAAGTGAGTAGGTGAGTAGGTGAGTAGGGAAGAGCAGGTGAGAACAAGTGAGTAGGTGAGTAGGTGAGTAGGGAAGAGCAGGTGAGAACAAGTGAGTAGGTGAGTAGGTGAGTAGGGAAGAGCAGTTGAGAACAAGTGAGTAGGTGAGTAGGTAAAAGCAGGTGAGTAGGGAAGAACAGGATCAAGGAGAAAGAAAAAAGAAGGCAATAAATTATCAGAATAATATGGAGAAAAAATTAAGGACGCATAAAGATTTGGAAGTATGGAAAAATTCTGTTTTGTTTGTTACAGATGTTTATAAAATAACAAAGTCTTTTCCCAGTTCTGAGATATATGGTTTGACCAATCAAATAAGAAGAGCTTCTGTATCAATTCCTTCAAATATTGCAGAGGGGTCTGCAAGAAATTCCGATAAAGAGTATATTCAATTTTTATATATTTCTTTAGGTTCTTTGTCGGAAGTTGAAACTCAATTTATTATTAGTTTTAATTTAGGTTTTATTAATGATATGGTTTTGACTGAGGTTACTGAAAAATTATTGATGATTAAAGCACAATTAATGGGATTGATAAAGTATTTAAAGGGGAGAGCAAGTGAGTAGGTGAGCAGGGAAGAGCAGGTGAGTAAAGAACAAGTGAGTAAGTGAGTAAGTGAGTAGGTGAGTGGGTGAGTAAGTGAGTAGGGAAGAACGGGTGAGTAAGTGAGTAAGTGAGTAGGTGAGGAAGTAAGTAAGTAGGTGAGTAAGAACAGGTGAGTAAGTGAGAAAGAGAGAAGGTGAGAAGGTGAGTAAGTGAGAAGGTGAGAAGGTGAGTAGGTGAGTGGGGAAGAGCAGGTGAGTGGGGAAGAGCAGGTGAGAAAGCGAGTGGGTGAGTAGGTGAGTGGGTGAGTAGGGAAGAGCAGGCGAGAGGGTGAGTAGGTGAGGAAGAGCAGGTGAGTAAGTGAGTAAGTGAGTAGGTAAGTAGGGAAGAGTAGGTGAGTGGGAAGAGCAGGGTGAGTGGGAAGAGCAGATAAATATAAAGAGATAATAGAATATAAAGATAATATGATGATGAAAGAAAAAAGAGGATTATGAATTGGAGGAGAGAATTATAAATGTTAAGAAAATATTATGAAGGGGAAGAAAGGATTATGAATTGGAGGAGAGAATTATAAATGGTAAGAAAATATTATGAAGAGGAATAAAGAATTATGAATTGGAGGAGAGAATTATGAATGGTAAGAATATATTATGAAGGGGAAGAGAGGATTATGAATGGTAAGAATATATTATGAAGGGGAAGAGAGGATTATGAAGGGGGAAGAGAGGTTTGTGAGGGTGGCGGCGAGGGTTGTGATGAGTGATGCGGATGTAAGGGATGCGAGGGATGCTGCTGCGGATGGGATTGATTGGGAAGGGGTGATGAGGATTTGTGTGATGCATGGTGTGGAGGGGATTGTGTTTTATTCGATGAGGAGGTATGGGCTGCTTGAGGGGGTGCCGGGCTGGTTTGAGGAGAGGATGAGGGAGCGGTATTATGAGAATGCGGTGAGGAATATGGCGGCGGAGAAGGCGGTGGCGCTGCTTTCGGAGAGGATTGGGAGGAAGGTTGTGTTTGTGAAGGGGGCGGATTTGTTTTTGTCGATGTATCCGTCGACAGGGATGAGGTCGATGGGGGATGTGGATATTCTTGTTGAGAGGGAGTTTGCGGAGGAGGTTTGGAAAGGATTGCTGGAGAGCGGGTTTGCGGCGGAGTCGGGTGATGAGATTGAATACAGGTCTGATGTGCATAAGGATGTTTGTTCCCATTTGCCGCAATTGAAGACGGATGCTTTTACTGTTGAGGTGCATTGGAATCTTTTTGGTGTGGGGTTACTTTATCCGATAACGAAGATTGCGTTTGAGAAGGCAGTGCGTGTGAGGGATAATGTTTATGTACTTTCGAATGAGATGAAACTGGTTCATCTTTGCAATCATTTCAGGCGGCATTTGTACACGGGGGCGTCGCTGAGGCATCTTTGCGATATTAATGAGCTTGTAAGGCTGTATGGGAAGGAAATTGACCGGGCGGAGGTTGACAGGACGGTAAAGGGGACGGAACTGGAGAGTGATTTGAGGATTGGGTTGACGTATGCACGGTTTTATTTAGGGACGGAGACGGAGGAGAGGTATTTTGATGAGAGGCTGGTGAATGAGGGTGATTCGGGGCTTGAGAGGTTGTTTGTATCGGGGAAGGGTTCGAAGGGTACGGTTTTTTTGTATAAGATGAGGTCGATTACGGGTGTGTGGAACAAGGTGAGGTATGTTTACAGGATTGCGGTACCTCCGAGGAGGTGGCTTGCGGCGAATTATGGGAGCGGGGGAGTGAGGGGGTATTGGAGGTATTTGAGAGCAGTGATTAAGTGAGAAAGAGCAAGTGAGTAGGGAAGAGCAGGTGAGTAAGTGAGTAGGAAAGAGCAAGTGAGTAGGTGAGTGGGTGAGTAAGTGAGTAGGGAAGAGCGGGTGAGTAGGGAAGAGCAGGTGAGTAAGTGAGTAGGGATGAGCGGGTGAGTAGGGAAGAGCAGGTGAGTAAGTGAGTAGGGAAGAGCGGGTGAGTAGGGAAGAGCGGGTGAGAAGGTGAGAAGGTGAGTAGGTGAGGAAGAGAATTTTAAAAATATATTTTAAAAATATTATGGATAGGGATATTAAAGATAGAGATATTAAAGATAGGGATATTAAAGATAGAGATAATAAAGATAGAGATATTAAAGATAGGGATATTAAATTAGGGATTGCGGGGGCAGGGAGATGGGGGTTTAACCATATTAAGACTGCTAATGGAATTCTTGGAAGCGGACTGAGATATGTTTGTGACAAGGAACAGCGTACAGCGGATAGCTTACAGCGTTCAGGTTTCAGCGTTCAGCGTTCAGTGGACGGAAGAGATAGAGAGATAGCGGACAGCGGGCAGCGGGCAGCGGACGGAAGAGAAAGAGAGAGTGCGAGAGATTTGAGGATTATATTTACGACGGATTTTGAGGATGTGATAAAGGATGATGAGGTGAATGCCGTGATTATTGCGACTTCGGCGGAGACGCATTTTGAACTAGCGAAGCGGTCGCTGGAGGCGGGAAAGAATGTTTTGGTTGAAAAGCCGATTACTTTGCTGACTGCTGAAGCAAGAGAGCTGGTTGAGATTTCGGAGAGGAAAAGATTGAAGCTGATGGTCGGGCATATTCTGCTGTTTCATCCTGCGGTTCTTAAGATGAAAGAGTTTGTCATAAATGGAAAGCTTGGTAAACTGCAATATGTTTACAGCAACAGACTTAACCTTGGTGCGATAAGAACGGAAGAGAATATTTTGTGGAGTTTTGCACCGCATGATATTTCCGTGATTCAGTTTCTGACCGGCACGAATCCTGTGAGCGTGAAAGCTTCGGGCGCAAGGTTCGTACAGGAAAATATTGAGGATTCAACCCTTACAATTCTTGAGTATCCAGATAATGTTCATGCGCATATTTATGTGAGCTGGCTGCATCCTTTTAAGGAACAAAGAATGGTGGTAATCGGAACGGAAGGTATGCTGACTTTTGAGGATACACTAAAGACAGAAAAGCTGAAGTTTTACAAGAAGGGATTTAAGATGGTGAACGGGAACATTGAAAAGTTTGATGCAGATTATGAATCTGTTGATTTTGAGACTGCCCAGCCCCTTGCCGAAGAACAAAAACATTTCTTCAATTGTATCCTAAATAATGAAAAACCGCGTACGGACGGCAGACATGCTCTCGAAGTTCTTGAAATTCTCGAAAAAGCTTCAAACGAATTAAAACCTCGTTAATATTAAATATTTATGCGTTTGCAAACACCGTCCTCTGTTATTATTTCTGTGTTCTCAGTGATAAATCTTTTCTTTGTTTGTAGATTTCTCTACTATACTCATATCGTTTCCCGTTCATACACGTAACTTAAAATTATAAATACAATGGAAGAAAAAAAACCTTTTGTGGTAAACAAGTATGCCGTCGTTGATGACGGCGTCGAAATCGGAGAAGGAACAAAAATCTGGCATTTCTCCCACGTCCAGTCCGGCGCAAAAATCGGTAAATTCTGTGTTCTCGGACAAAATGTAAACGTTGCTAATAACGTAACTATCGGAAATTATGTTAAAATTCAAAATAATGTCTCCGTGTATGAAGGGGTAACTCTTGAAGATTATGTCTTTTGCGGTCCGTCTATGGTGTTCACAAATATCCTGGACCCCAGAAGCAAATACCCGCAAGTCGGTGCCGAGTTTTACATAAATACGCTCGTTAAAGAAGGTGCTTCACTCGGAGCTAATTCAACAGTCGTCTGCGGTCATACTGTAGGACGGTTTGCATTCGTGGGAGCCGGTTCCGTTGTCACAAAGGACGTTCCCGACTACGCACTCGTTGTGGGTAATCCTGCGAAAATAATCGGCTGGATGAGCGAAGCAGGCAAACGCCTCAAATTCGATAAAGACGGGTTCGCGTACTGCGAGAAAGCAAACAAGAAGTACTTACTGAAAGATGGAATAGTTTCGGAAGTTAAATAATCCTTAAATCAGCGTCCCGTTTTTACTCGTCACGGTGCGTTCTATGCCTTCCGCGGAGTTTGTCTCAAAACATATAGTTTTTGATAGAAGCAAAAAAATATATATGAAATAGATTAGATTCCCGATTAAAACATTCGGGAATGACAAACGAGGTTGACAAACGAGGTTAACAAACGGGAATGACAAACGAGGTGACAAAGGAGGTTGATTTTGAGGCAAGTTCCCTGGAGTCCGTCTCAAAACTAAAAGTATTTTTTAAAAGTAAAAAAGAAACATCAAAAATGAAATGGATTCCCGATAAAAACATTTGGGAATGACAAATGGGGGTGGTTTTGAGGTAAGCTCTCTGGCGGACTCTTAGCGTCACGGCTCTAAATTACACATTAACCAAATAAATATCAATAAATGAAAGTACCATTATTAGACCTTAAAGCTCAATATGCGGCTATCAAAGATGAAATCAATAAAGCTCTTATCAGCGTCGCAGAATCACAGTATTTTATCCTCGGTCCTGAAGTAAAAAAACTCGAGGCAACGGTTGCCGAATATACAGGTACAAAACATGCAGTCGGAGTTTCTTCCGGCACCGATGCTTTGCTTATCGCACTTATGGCAATCGATATTAAACCCGGCGATGAAATTATTCTCCCGACTTATTCTTTCTTCGCTACTGCAGGCGTCGTTGCAAGACTGAATGCAATTCCGGTCTTTGTCGATTCGGATCCCGTATCTTTTAACATCGACCCGTCAATTATAGAGAAGAAAATATCTCCGAAGACAAAAGCAATTATTCCCGTTCATCTTTACGGACAGTCCGCAGAAATGGACGAGATCATGACTTTAGCAAAAAAACACAATCTAAGGGTCGTTGAAGACGGTGCTCAGGCAATTGGCGTTAACTATAAAGACGGCAGACGTCTCGGCTCAATCGGAGATATTGGCTGCTTCTCTTTCTTCCCGAGTAAAAACCTCGGAGGATTCGGCGACGGCGGTATTGTTACTACAAACGACGATGCTCTCGGCGAAAAGCTCCGAATCTTAAGGGTTCACGGCAGTAAACCGAAGTATTACCATAAAATGATAGGCGGTAATTTCAGGATTGATGAAATTCAGGCGGCTGTTCTTAACGTGAAATTCCCGCATCTCGACAGCTGGTCAGCCAAAAGAAGAGTTAATGCCGAACTTTACACAAAACTCTTCATCGAAGCAGGTCTTGCGGAAGATGAAGGCAGAATTTCTTACGACGACAAAAATAAAGTACTGCTGCCAAAAGCACTTTATAAAAATCCAGTCCCAAAACAAATCACGGGCGGTATCTATAACTACCACATTTACAATCAGTACGTTATCCGCGTTCAGAATAGAGACGAAATGCGAAAACATCTTTCTGAGAATGAAATTGGTTCTGAAATTTATTATCCCGTTCCGTTCCATAAACAGGAATGCTTCCGGGACCTCAATCAATCAGGTTTCCCGATTGCCGAGAATGCAGCTTCAACATCAATCGCTCTTCCTATTTACCCTGAACTCACAGAAGAAATGATAAACTTCGTCGTCCAAACAATCTCAAAAAATCTTTAGATTATTTTTTATTTTTGTGGTGTTTGTTACAAAGCAAAAACAGAGAAGAAATGATTTTCACCACAAAAACACGGAGGACACAAAGAAGAAAATAAGACAGAGTAAACAAATGATAGAGATTTTAACCGCAAGGATCGTCCGCCAAAGAAATGTCGGATCTGCGACTCGGATGCAGAGAAGAACAATTTATCTTGATAAGATCCCCGCTAAGAGCAAGCGGGGATGACAAATGGGGTTATGATAAACCAATAACTTATTTAAGTTAATCAGAAGCGGACAGATTTCAGCTGCCCGCTGTTCGCTAAGAGCTATTTATGATTACATCCCTCTCCTTCTTGCTCTGCATAATGAAAGAACTGTACGTATGCTTCAACATACTCTCTGCCTGCGGCAACATTATTAACGTCGAAATTCTTGAGTGACATAACTTTTTCAAACCGTTTTGTTAATTCGGGTATCATATCAAATGATACGAGAGTCTTTAGCGGAGTGAGGTCACCGATTTCTATTGCTTTATCGGCAGCTGCTATTTTCTTGTCGATAGGGGTACCATACGGCTTTATTCCTGTATAAGGAACTCCCTCACCGTTTCTGTGAATCCTGACGAGTGTTTCAAAGAAATACTTATCGGCAAGTTCCTTTGCATCATTACTTAGATTTCTCACTTTCATTGTAAGTGCGAATGCATCCGCAACTTCTTTTTCTTCGCTTGCTTTAACCCATTTTAGAACATAGTTTACATTATTCAACTCTATTGCTTTCTTTGCATCGGCAATAACAGGTCCTTCCATTGTGTCACAATGAGCATAAGAGAACTTCATTGCGAATGCCGTAAGTAAAATTACAGCAAGATAAAAAACTGATTTTATTTTCATATCTTATTTATTTAATTTTTAAAAATTATTCCAGATCCGGAGCCGCTTTATCAACTGACCACCCTGTTTTTAATCCTATTACAAACCATCCGAGTGCAAGTGTTCCGAGTGCAAATATCGTATCACCGATTACCCTTAGCCAGCGGAATACCTGAAGAACAGGATCCTGCATGAACTCAGCCGAACGCGCATACCACATCCCGTGATCAATGCTTGCAATAGTCTGCATAAGACCAACGGGCAGAAGACTAATCAAAACCATCAGCATGAGTCCGATGTTTATAGACCAGAATGCGAAACTTATAACATTATTTTTCCAGACATATTTTGCAGTCAGACCTTTCATAACAAAAAGCATGAGGCCTATTCCAAGCATACCGTAAACCCCGAACAGTGCCGTGTGTCCGTGAACGGGAGTAGTGTTTAAACCCTGCATATAGTAAAGAGCTATAGGCGGGTTAATTAAAAAGCCGAAAATTCCCGCACCGACAAAATTCCAGAATGCTACTGAAATGAAGCAGTAAATCGGCCACTTATACGCTTTTATCCATTCAGTAGACTTGCTGATTTTCAGATTGTGAAACACTTCAAATCCCATGAACACCAGCGGAACAACTTCGAGAGCGCTGAATGTTGCACCGAGAGCGATTACAGCAGTCGGCGTACCAGCAAAGTAAAGATGATGGAACGTACCGATAATACCGCCTGCAAGAAAGATGATCGTTGAAAAGAGTACTGCACTCGTAGCGGTTTTAATCTTTAACAGACCCATTCTTACGAACAGGAAAGCGGAAACGACAGTTGCGAAGACTTCGAAGAATCCTTCAACCCAGAGATGCACAACCCACCAGCGCCAGTATTCAGCGATTGTCAGATGTGTCTGTCTTGCCCACATAAGTCCAGCAGCATAAAAGGCGGCAATGGCGATAGATGCTATGAGAAACATAACAAGAAGCTGTCTATTCTCACCGGGTTTTTTCAGTGCGGGCATTAACGCTCTGACAAGAAGGAACAGCCAGATAAGTAAACCTGTGAATAAAAACAATTGCCAGAATCTTCCGAGGTCAACATATTCATACCCCTGATGACCAAGCCAGAAGTTTTCGACGTATCCGAGTTTCTGCATTATTCCCATCCATTGTCCGAACATAGATCCGACTACAATAATCAGCAATGCAATGAAGAGAAAATTAACTCCGAATCTTTGAAACTTCGGCTCGTGTCCCGAAACAGCAGGAGCAATATACAGTCCCGTTGCGAGCCATGATGTAGCAATCCAGAATATTGCAAGCTGTACATGCCATGTTCTTGAAACAGAGTAAGGAAGTAAGTTTGCGAGTGAAAGACCATAGAAACTATTTCCTTCAACACCGTAGTGTGCAGTAATTACTCCCATTATAACCTGTACTACTATGAGAGCGCATACAACCCAGAAATATTTCAGCGTGGCTTTCATAGAAGGAGTAGGGCTGCTTCCCGAGAGAGGATCATTTTTTGGAAGAGTAATTTCCAGGTTATCTTCATCTTTATTCTTTGCATAATAGAATGCAAGAAGTCCGATACCGAACAGAAGCACTATAACGCTGAAGCCTGTCCAGATAACGAGAGAAGACGACGGTGTATTACCGACAAGTTCTTCATGCGGCCAGTTGTTAGTGTATGAAATATCGTTACCGGGTCTTTGCGTAACACAAGACCACGAAGTCCAGAAGAAAAAGTTATTCATCTTTTCCATTCTGTCTTTATCGTTTATTGTGTTTTCATGAATGGAATAATCGTTACGAGTTTTCGCGAGTGCGGGGTCATTCATAAAAAGGCCCGCATAGTACTTGCCGATTTCTTTAATGGCATCGGCACGGACTTTTGAAACTTTCAATTCCTTTGTATCAGGATTGTAAGTGTTTGTTCTAAGTTCGACTTTCAGCCGCGCCTGTAGTACGGCTTTATTCTCACCGGAGAGCGATTCATAATCCATATTATAGATTTCTTTTGCCCATGTATTCAGTATATGTACAGCTTCGCGGTGAAGCCAATCAGCTGACCAGTCGGGAGCAAGATATGCGCCATGCCCCCAGACAGAGCCGACCTCCTGTCCGCCCATAGACTGCCATACATTCTGACCGTCTTTAATATCCTGACCTGTGAAAAGCACAGTACCGTCAGTGGTTACAACCTTATCGGGAATCGGGGGAGCTTTTAGGTACAGGTCAAATCCATAATAACCCAGGATACCAAAGGAGAAAATAATTACTCCTGCAAAAGCCCACCATAATTTTCTTGTTTTCATATTAAATTATTTTTAGTTTGTTTGTCTCTTACAATATATTGTAGTCAAGCATAGCGTTCAAAAAACAGCGGTCAGTGGCCAGCGTTCAGCGTACAGAAAACAGCGTACAGGCATTAAGCATAGCGTTCAGCGTTCAGCGGCCAGCGTTCAGTAAACAGCGTACAGGCATTAAACATAGCGTGCAGCGTTAAGAAAACAGCGTACAGCGATTAACCATAGCGTTCAGCGTACAGAAAACAGCATACAGGCATTAATCATAGCGTACAGCGTACAGCGTACAGATATCAGTTATGAGCTGTTAGCTGCTTCTCAAGCTCTATCGCCCTCGGAAACAGAATATTATTTTCGAGATGAATATGCCTGTGCAGGTCGTTTTCAAATTCATTCAGTTCCTGATAGAGAACTCTGTATGTACTGCACGCATCTTCAGGCGCAGAGTAATTATTGCTCAATTCCCTTATTCTATAAAGACCATCACCTGCTTCTACATGCTCCCTTTCCATTACACTTATGGGACCTGAGACGCTCCCAAAAGGAGGAGGGGCAGTATGCGTGTTATTCTTCTCAGCTTCAGCCATTGAAAGAATAAACGGAAAAAGCATTCTTTCCTCTTTCATCATGTGAGAATTAAGTTCATCGTGAACCCGTGAAAATATCTCAGCTATCTCAACAACTTCGGGATGATTTTTCCCGTGCACATTGCTGACTTTTTGTGAGTGCGCATAAATAACCGGAAGCATTTCCTTTGTATAAACGTGATGTGTGTTAAGAATATGGTTTGCAAGTTCGCCAATTGTCCATTCATCAGGGGATTTATCAACCGTTGCACCGTTAAGAACAGCATTGACTTGCTGAAGAACAGCATCTGCATCAAGTTTCTTTTCGATGCAAGCTTCCGAAAGAGGCCTATTACCCTTGCAGCAGAAATCAAGATTAAAGTTTTCGAAAATGCGTGCTGCTCTGAAATCCGATTTTACGATATCAGCAAGTGTATTTTGAGTTGTGAATTTCATTTGTTAATCCTTTCTTTTAAAATTTTCGTTATACAAAATTACTCAGAAAAGTGTTGAAAGGGTTTGACTTAAGTCAAAGAAATAAAATTTATTTAGCATATTTCTTTAGAGCCGGAAAATTAATAATATCAATCGTTTTACCTCTTACTTCCAAAATGCTTTCATTCTGAAGTTTTTTAAAAACTCTGGAAAGTGTTTCGTTTATCGTGCCGAGGTGTGAGGCTAGGTCGTACTTTGATATGCCGAGTTCAAGGGATCTAATACCCGGACAATCAGAACTTAACTTCTTTTCATACTCGGTAACAAGATAAATTGAAAGACGTTTAGTAACATCTCCGAGTGTAAGATTTTCTATGTGAGTGTTTAAAAACCTCAGTCTTCGTGCAAAGCTTGAAAGCATTTTAAGACAGGCATCATTATTCTGTTTTATGAATTCCGTAAACGGTTTTACCGGGATTTTGACAACAACCGTCTCAGTGTCCAGTGCCATAGCGTTTGCGGGATAAGTCCTCTCCTTCTCTATTATAGCAGAAAAATTCTCGAACATCGGTACCTCGCCGAAAGTACTTCCCGGATGTTCAAGATGAATGAGATGTTCACGACCTTCTTTCGAGATTTTAAAAATTTTCACAACACCTTCAAGTATGCCGTATATACCCGTGTAAGGTTCAGTATCAAAAAAAATTATTTCACCCTTCGAATACCTTTTTAAAGAAGAAAATTCCTTTATTGAATCTGCTTCTGTATCGTTAAGGTTTGAGAATAAGAAAATATTTTTTAAGTCGAAATTTATCATTCTGATTTTAAATGGAACTGTATTAGTAACAACAATAAACAGAGAATATTAGTTGATAAAAAATGTATGCAGCAGCTAAATGATTTATACATCAAGAAGATACAGGAAAATAGTAATTCATAAATTTAGAAACAGAAACTGCTCAGAATAAAAATTTAATTTTCCGGGAATTTAAATGAGAGTTTGATGTGTTATACAGATTAAATGTAATACTTTCAATTACCTACAAAAAACACTCCTAATAAATGAGGTAGATGAGGAGGGCTGACGGGGAAAACAGCTCTCCTATTTTTTTGCCATCATAGTAGTATTAATTCACATTCTTTCAAAATGACACTCGGATTCTCTCTCCTGAAGTGTATTCGTGCATTCAAAATTCTTCTTTTGTATAACTCCCTCGTATACGAAGCCAAAAATCGCTTATACTTCTGTCTTGAAATAATATCTTAATTATGGTAAATTAACCCGCATTCGTAGCTCAGTTGGTAGAGCAGCTGACTCTTAATCAGCGGGTCAGGGGTTCGAGTCCCCTCGAGTGTACGACGATAAAGCCCTGTAAAATATAGTAGTTACAGGGCTTTTTTGTCTTTATAACGAATCTATTTCTTGCAGGTGTCAGCAGTTTTGTCAGCACTTTTTGCAGAGTTCTGTATATCAAAGATAATGTTGAGTTCTTTACGTAAATTATCTGTAGAAACCGCCGCATAATATTTACGCGTTGTATGAGCATCATCGTGACCGAGCAAGTCTGCTATCTTAGCTTGATCAACACCTTTCGAAGCAAGATAAGAAGCAAATGTCTTGCGAAAAGTCTTCAACGTAAAAATATTTTTTTCCGTGATTGCTAAATGTTTTTTAACTCTTTGAAATCTTTTTCTTACAGTCTCAGAATTAAAATTCTTAAATATCCTTTCGGTCCTATCAGCATCTTTTAAATGGCTTAGTTCTGTTTCGATAAATTCTTTTAACTTATCATATATCGGAAAGATAATCTGTTTATTGGTCTTCGAGATGTTAACAACAATTTTACCGTTCTCCATATCGATATTACCAACAGTGAGTCCTAATACATCAATAGGCCGTTGACCGGTTAACAGCAACATCATAAGGAACTTGTAGTATGACTCGTCTCTTTCTTTCGCTGTCTGGAGAATGTCTTCAAGCATCTTCTCGCTAAAGAACACTATATTCTTCTTCACTCTCTTCGGTATTTGTTTCTTTCGTATCGGATTACGAAGTATGATTTCTTCTTCTACAAGAAAGTTGAAGAAGATTTTCATGTAATTAATATATGTAAGCATAGAAGAGTTTGCTACTTTCGATTTCAGGTTTTCAATGAACCTTGCTATGTGTTCTGATGTAATATCTTCTATCTTTGTTTCTGGCGGAACTACTTTCAAGAAGTGTCCCAAGGCATCCCGAAAGACGCCCTGATGTGACTCTGATTTTAAGTTCAAATGTTCGCGTTTAAATATTTCAACAAAATTAATTAACGTTTTACCTGTCGAGACAATGTATTTCTTTGATGAGATTAAATCCTCAATTTCTCTTTTAATCTTATCCGCCTCTTTTTCGTTTGCTCTTGTAGCTTTAAGGTACGTATTCTTTGAATAACGCTTTCCTTCAACAAGATAGTCTATATACCACAAATCTCGTTTTTTATATCTAGTTGCCATTAGTTTCTCCTTGTATGTTTATTAATTATTGAATCCACTTTTTTATTTATGAATTCTCTTGATGTAGCAAGTTGTTCTTCCTTTTGTTCTTCGTTTAATGTTCTGGCATTTTCTTCGACGAATTTCTTAAGGCTGATATAAGGGATTTTAGTACGTTTACCTATTATCAGTACTTCAATCTTGCCTTCTTCAATTAACTTTTTAACAGTATCATGTCTTACTCTTAGTAATTCGCGAGCCTCGTTGACCGAAAGTAATCTAAGACTTTCGGTCGATATTTCCTGACTCGAAGTTTGGGTGAGTTCCGAAGAACTCACCATTTGTTACATTGTTTAAATTTCGAAAACATCTTTTGTGCTTTTTATTTAATAAATTCTCCTTAAGGAGTATTAATTTATTTATTACAAATATTATCTCATAAATTCTTGTCATTCTTTATTTGCTATACTCCTTAGCCTTCCTTATTCTCAATCTCGTTAAAGAACTTCGCCAAATCCTTTTTTCTAAGTTCTTCTAACTTTTTATTAATTAATTCTTCATCTCTACAAGGACTTAACCCTAATTTTTCCACATATTTTTTTAAAGATCTAGAGAGCTCATAGGGTACAGGGTATTCGTCCGGATTTAATTCATGGATTGGTTTTTTAAAGGGTGGTGTTTTCTCGAAACACTTATATTTTGCTATGTCCTTCATTAAAGAAACAGATTCATTTACTAAACTTTCTAATTTACTTATAAAATCATCCTCGAGGAATAATTCGAGAAAAACTAATGCACTCTGATCAAATTCATTTCTGTTTACATCGCATTCGTTAAATTTTTTGTATGCATTATCAAATATCGCTTTGATTTTGGCATCTTTAATCTCAATTTGCCTACCTAATATTCTTATCTTCATTGGGTTTAAATTTAAATTGATTAAATAGGGCTTGCATTTATACAAGCCCTGTTTATAAATATTACTTTGTTTTCTTATTGTTTTTACTTTTCCTGTTATTTCTATTCTTATCATTTAAAACAGGGACATTTCTAAGTGTTATTATTTCGTCAATCAAGCCATACTTTATAGCATCATCTACTGAAAAATAAAAATCTCTTTCAGCATCCTGAAGTACTCTTTCTAAAGGTTGACCTGTGTGTAATGCTGTGATTTCAGATAATTTGAGCTTAAGCTTTTGTATCTCAAACATCTGTATCTGGATGTCGGTCACTTGTCCTTGGATTGTACCCATAGGTTGATGCATCATTATCTGAGCATGTGGATAAGCAAACCTTTTTCCTTTTGCACCCGCTGTGAGAAGTACCTGAGCCATAGAGCTAGCTTGTCCGAAACAGATTGTTGAAACTTCTGAACTAATAGAACACATGATATCATAAATAGCCAGGCCGGCAGTAACGCTTCCACCCGGACTATTTATATAGAATTCTATCGGATCGTGAGAAACAGAATCTAAATAAATAAATTTCGGAATTATTTCTGAAGCAGTGGCTTCTTCGATTACTGTATTTAAAAAGATTTTTCTTCTTTCGAATAATCTTTCCTCTGAATTTATTACTTCTATTTTATTCATAAATATTTTCTGCGTATTTGCAGTATTTTTTACAATATTTTCGGGTTTTTAAAATTCTGAATTAGAATAAGAAAAATCCTAATTAAGAATTGCCTTGAAGAAAAATTAATTGGGGTAAGTTTGATAGGTGTTTATCGATGTGTTTTTTATAAACTACTTTTTCGAACTTGTTACCCGAATTAAAAAAATGTTCCACTAATGTTTTAATACAAATAATTTAACATTAGTAAAATACATTCTGCTTTACTTTTACAAAATATCTCAACTTTGTAAGGTATCACATTATTTTAAAGAACGATTGTAATTCGGTTTTTAAAAGACCACGCTTTCTCGGTCTTGGCTTGAATGGAATCAGAATCCAAAGCAATATATAATGAAATTAATTAAATGTCAAGCTATTTAATAATAGATTATAAATAATTGATAATATAGTAAATAATATAATATCTATATTGATATACTATTACTAATATAATAAGGTATTATTATATGTTATATCAATAATATATAACTTGACTATTATATGTATTTTTCTTAATTTTGTAATAAATATCATGGTAATTAAATCTTATAAATATAAAGACAAGATTGATAAATCAGTTACTCTATATTATAGAGTGGTACTAAATAATGAAGATAAAAGAAAATTATATGAAGCTGAAAACTTCATTTTTCAACTAAAGTGTATTGCAACTCTATCACTGATATTTGACATTGGAAAAGAACTGGATACAAAAAATTTAGAATTTAAGGACAGACTTTTTCCAAGTTCTGTTTCAAAAAAATTATCATACTTTAATCCTGAATTCGGTTTACTTTTTTCACATAAAACAAAGAAGAACTATATTATCGCCATTCAGATAGATTATAAATATGATGGGAAGATAAAAATACGAGATATGTATATTTACAATACATATTCTCCCCTTAAAAGGCAGTATTTGTATCCATTTCCTGAGCCCGAATATCGCTTTTTAGCTGAACTGGATACACTGCTCCAAAATATATTTGAATTACCTAAGAAAGTACAATTATGTAAAAACTGTAAATTTTATCCTGAATACCAACAGAGAGGATATTGTCTGAAATGGCATCCGGATACAAGATTAACATGATTATTTCTTATGTATTTCATTTTGACATTTTTATTTTTAAAATACTGAAGATATAAATTTCTATTTAAACTATACCATGAAATTTCAATATAATAACTTTGGTGAATATACTCTTCAATCAGATTTGTTTAAGGACTTTTGGTTCTTAAAATGTCAATTGGTTAAAGGATTTCAAAACGAAAACCAGGAATTCACACTTAAAGAAGAGCACTTAAATATGCTACCCGATATTCATAAAAATACTTTAGCACCTATAGGTCATTACGGCAAAGTTGATTTTGCCTCAAATGAACCCGATTACAATACCTTAAAAATAATAGTGTATTATGATTATGTAGATGGTATTAGTTTTGTTACTGAATTTAAAATAAACATGAGTACTGGTGTTGTTACTTTAAAGATATCAGTGAATATATACAAACCTGAATACAAAACACCACCAGAATTTCCAGAAGCTACAGTTGAGTGGTTGGAAAAAAATATAGACATGTACGAATCAGTTTGGGATGGTCATCTATCGGATAATATCAGTTTACTTGAACCAGCTAAACAAGAATTTATAGATAAAGTGATTTTAAAAAGGTATTCAACCAACTTTGAAAACTGGTTGAATTATCTGAGCAAGTTAAGAAGAGTACCTGATGAAAAAATACCGCCTTGTAGTGTCGCATGCCCGCATAAACATAAATTGATTATAAGCGGTGTTGAATATTGTAAAGATAAACTTTACAAATTGCTTTAGCCCAATATACCTAGTATGAATTTTCTTCACAAGCATACAAGTTTACATGTTTCAAATAGAAAATAACTAATATCACAGCATATTTTAGGCCAAAACATACTTATTTAACTGTTTAATCAGCAATTTAGACTTGACTTTTAATTTTATATTTTTTATGTTTGTATATAAAAACTAAGGTATTGCTTAAAACTTCATCCTGATTTAAACTTACCCTTGTTAATACCCTTCAAAAGGTTTTAGCCGAAATTGTAATATGGATTTGTAGTTTGCATTTGTGTTCAAAAAAGTCAAATGCTATCTATACATTAATGAACACATTTATAAATCTAAAATTACTGAAAATGGAAAAACCAAACAAAATTACAACTACTGGCGATTACTATTACGTTTACGACTCTGGTTACCTCGAAAAAAAGTGTATTGATAAATTAGGCGCTGTGGTTGCGGAGTACCTAACCACTATGGACGGTGATGCTGAACTTTGCAGGCTGAAGAAAGATATCGAAAGACTTAATACAAAATATAACGGGGATAAGTATGACGCCTGCTAATGTATGTACTATGATGCTTACCGAACAACAGAAGTTTATTTTGGAAGAACAGTTACGAAAAGAAAACGATAAACGAAAAGCTAAGTTCATCAAGAAAAAACTGAACCACGTTAATTCTCCTAAATTGGCAACTGTTTTCGACTCCTTGAAAGTCACATTCTCTGACAAGTTGTTTGATATCCCATGGCGGTGTTCGTTTGGTTTTTATCTGTATCTGATTCTTAAATCTCGAGTCAGGTTTATAGACTTTTGTGATATGCCGGAATATTACAAAATTGCGATTGCACAGGATTTTAATATTCTCAAGCTGAGCAAAGAAACAGGGGTATGCCGTAACACGATACGTACAGCCTATAAAGAGCTAATACAACTGAACCTCATTGAAGAAACAGACTACATAAAACCATTGCACAAGTCGACTCGAAGCGTTCTTGTTTACAACGATTTCTACATCTATGCTTTCGATTCAGAGTCTAAGAAAGTACTGTATTCTACAGAGGTACCACATAATTTTTATAATAACTAACCATTTAATATAGGAAAGGACTTAATTATGGCATACAACGATTCAAAAAAACATTTTATAAAAATAACACCTGAATTTCTTTTTGATGAGTACGATGTTTTTATAAGCGAATACACCCCCTGGGTATATTTATCATTAAAATTCAGGTTCAATTATTTCCTGCAGCATGCTCCTGATAAAAGATTCAAAATCCCTACTGAGGATATCACGAGTTTCTTTGGTATAAATTCTTCAACAGTATCAAGAGCTGTAAAAGAACTGACTCAAAAAGGATTTCTGGAGAAAACTGGTAAACTTTACAAAATCAAAGATGAAGTACTGTACAAAACTAAATACAAACCTGAATATGGAGAAGCTTTTACAACTAAGTATCCTGATTTTATAAAAGTGTATTTTGAACACTTAGACAGAATGATATACCGTGTTCGAGATTATATTCCAGCGAAGTATAAATCTAATAAATTCATTTTGAAGATTTTCGAGACATATTATTATTTAATATCTAAAAACCGACATTTTCTTTTAGATAGAGAAATGGTTGCATCAGAAGAGTGTATAAATTCGATTCACAAAGCGCTAAACTATGATAACAGAACTGTGAAAGACATCCTATCAGTACTGGAAAATTCCAGCTATATCAAATTGGGTGCTGATATAAAAATTACTACTATAGATATTTACTTTGAGCATAAAAAAGACACGGATAATAAGCCGTATATACCTAAAGCAGAAGAAGAAAACTTCTGGCCCATAGAAAACATACAGCAAAAACAAGAGTTGCAACCGGAAGAAGAGTTTTACATTAAGGAAGATCATGTTTGGAACGAAGAAGTAGAAGCTTATCAGATAGTAAAAACCAAAGTGAAAGGAAAAGAACCGAAGGGCAGACGTATTGGCGGATTCATCTATGATAACCCGATGGACGAATTCTCAGAATTTGGCAATCGTTTAAATTTCAATTATGACTGCACTACGAGTAACAATTAATGCACAATAAATGCTAAGTAGTGGTGCACAGTCTTAGTACCTGTGCAAATTGAAATAAGGACTCATGCAATCATTTATAAGTAACTGTGCATCACTGATTAGTAATTGTGCAAATGAAATAAGGACTCATGCAATATTTTAAATACATAAAAACAGCTACAATGCAATACAGTAAAGGGTTTCAGGGGGTTTGTCCTTCTCCTAATAGATTTAATAGATATTAATATATAATAAATAGATTATTAAATATACGGTTCTTCGAACCGGGGTTTGTTAAAAGATTTTTTTGTGATTACTTACATTTTTAGGTGGGTCGTTTAATTAGCACACGCAATACTTACTTTAGTTGGTTCGTTTTAAACTACGGAAGTGTAGAGATTCACAGGGGCCCGGATGCACAGCTCCTTATTCTGATTAAATAAAAATTTTTTGAATTAAAAATTTAATTAGCTTATACTATCTTTGTTAAAAAATTTAATATTATGGCAAAAACTATAAAACCAAATTACGAATCAATTTTTGTAGGGCTTGGTAAAATAACCGAGAACATTTACAAAGAACTTGGGGCAGGTTTTGATGAGTCAGTCGTACAAAATGCTTTTGCTATTGAATTCAGAGAAAACAGTATTAGTTATTTAAAAGAGTTAAACATAGAAGTATTTTACAAGGGACATTATGTTGGTGTTGATAGACCAGATTTTGTCTTGTTTCCTTCCTCGGATAATGCGATCAAATTAAATGTACCTTTAGTATTAGAATTAAAAGCTGTTACAGGTGCAATTAGTTCTGACCACAGAGCACAACTGAAAAGTTACTTCAAATCTTTACCTAAAAATAAGAATCATGATATTAGAAATATAACTTTAGGGATGTTGGTTAAATTTACAAAAACTGAAGACTTTAAATTACTTGACGAAGAACCCGAAACTGATACCACAGACGAGACTAAGAAGAAACCACCAAAAGAAAAACCAAAATTTGAAATGGAACTATGGGAATTCGACAGTACAAAAGAGGCAATGAATCTCATAGCTAGATTTCCAGAGTTTCCTAAAAAGGAAGTTAAAAAAACTAAAGCTACAAAAAAGACAAAGTAAAATGAATGTTATATGCAGTGGTTTTGGAATGAACAGATTGAAATTCAAAGTTCAGTTCAGTCAATCCGAGTTGAACAGTTACTACGAGAATGGACATGAAGCGAAATGTTTTTTAATGCTGAATGTACCAGTTGATGACAAAGACGATACCCCTGAACTAAATACAAATGATTTTAGATATTACGATTCAAATCAAGATGAATATAATGACCATAACCCCCGTACAGAAATATCGTTCGAATACATTAAAAAAGACGATAGTACTATAACCATTGAATTTTTTCTTATCTTTAGAGTTGATGAAGACATTATCATAGACCGTATCGATGTTAATTACAAAGGAGATAAACCCATTAGCCAGATTTTTACAAGCAGTATAATACCTTACTACTCAAAGCAAATTGAATTAATACTTGATAAAATTTTCAACCGTATTAATCAAGGGACTCTTTGCATAGAATGTCATTATAAATTTGTTAAAACATTCGGTCGATGTCATAGGATTTACAAAAGATAATTATTTGACTCACAATCCACACCAACAAAAAAGGGGAAGGTTAATCCCCCTTCTTTAATGTTATACCACCAAAAAAATTCCATTTGATTTATTAACACAAATTATTAATTTACGTTAATATTAATAATCTCCTTTTCGAAGTAGAGATTATTACGTTCTTTGCATAAGAATTTGTACGTAGCTTTTAAACGTTTCCTCACGAAAAACTGGTAAATTTTCATTTTAAGGAAAACGTGTAACAAAAGGCTGCGTCCCATATATATTTTGGGACGCTGCTTTATTTGTTTTCATGTTTCCTTGAACATGGCATACCAGTGCCTTCGTGAGGGATGTGTTTACTTTTAAAGTATGCGTCCCTTTTTTATTATACCAGATGTTATATTTTTTATAAAACATTACTGAAAGGATAAATAATGCCGAATACTATTGAATTTTCAGACGAGTTTGAAAAAAGAATAGATAGAGTAACTAATATTCATATCTATCTAAATGAATTATTGGATAAACTTCCAGATGCAGTACCTGATGCGATTAAAGAAAAAATTGTTAATACAATATCAGGTAATGAAGGATTGAAAGTCTTAATAAAAGGGATTAAAGAAAGACGAGCTCCTAGATTTATATTAGTTGGAAGAACCGGTTCCGGGAAAAGTAGTTTAATAAATGCACTGTTTGGGAAATATTTAGCTCATACATCTGATGTTATGGTCGGTACATATAAAATTAAGAAATACGATTATTACTTAAATGGAAAATTGATTTTTGAGTTTTTAGATACACGAGGTATAGCAGACTTGGGCAAAGATTCAATTGATGTATTAATAAATGCAGTAGGCATTTTTGCTCCCGATGGAGTAATGTATGTTAAAAGGGCAAACGATAGGGATAATTTGGAAAAAGACTTAGAGGCGTTAAGTAAAGTTTTAAATAAAATTAATGATTTCGTAAAAAATACTTTTAATACAAATATACCTTTAATAGCTGTACTAAATGCATCAGATGAATTAATGCCCGCTCGTTTAAAAAAACCGGAAGAATATGACAACCGTAAACTTAAAAATATTAAAGATTCAGAAAAACAATTATCTGATTTGTTTATTAATTATAATATTCAAGCCGTTGAGATAATTTCTGTTTCATCATATTTAGAATGGAATTGTGAAGGTCATCCATCAGATTTAAGTGAGTCTAAAAGACAAGAATTAGAAATTTCTTTTGATGGGAGATATCAAATTGATAAATTGTTAAATTTAATAGAAAATAATATTGATTTGTCTGCAGCTATTTATTTGATGATGTTATCAAGGTGTGAACATGCAGTTAAAAAAATTGCAAATAGATTTATCCATTCTTTTTCATCGGCTTCATCAGTTATTGGTCTTGCACCTATTCCCTTTTCTGATATTTTTGTTTTACTTCCATTACAAATAATGCTAACAATGTTAATCGCCTATTTGGCGGGCAGAGAATTAAACTGGAATGTCGCAAGAGAATTTTTATCAGCAATGGGCCTTATTACTGGTGTTGGAATGTTATTTAGATGGACAGCTCAACAACTTTCCAAATTTTTAAATGCCCCCTTTCCTGGCTTTGGTAGTGCAATAAGCGGTGCAATAGCTTATACTGGCACTTATACTATAGGAAAAGCTGCTGTTGCTTATTTTATTGATGATATTTCAATTGAAGATATAAAAAGCAAACTAAGTTCTTTTAAAAACGAGGGGGACGCGGAACAAAACCTTGTTTCATAAAACAAATTATACTATTTAATAATATCAATATTTACGACAAATGAGAATAATCAGCATAATCAACAACCCTTACACCCAAAGTGATTTCGCTTTGTATTTGAAGGACAATTACGAAGATGACAATCCACCGACTCCACCTGTCAACTCCGACAGTCTGGAGAGCACCAAATCAGGTCTGCCATTACTCAAGATAGAATTTTGGCGCAACGAGAGATTCCAAGACCTTTATTGGCAAGGTGAATCTATTAGCTATGTAGAGGATGAAAATACCGATTTTGAAAAACGTGGCCGCCCTTGGTCTGAGTTTATGGAATTGATTGAATCCTGGTGAGTATAAAAAAGCTCTCACCCGTATTCAAAATAACCTGCCTAAACTAAAGGAACAACACTCCGACGGAGTAAAGGACTTACAAGAATCCTGGAATGGTAACACCGGAGAATTTAAATTCAAAATATCAGGGTTTAAAATATCCGGGACTTTGCAAGTAGATGATAAATTTGTTTTGATTAACGGTGAGATACCTTTCGCAGTACTACTTTTTAAAGGCACGATTGAAGAAACAATTCGAGCTAAGGCTGAGGAGTTACTTGGGGAGAAATATTTACTGTGAGAAACATATAAATGAGTGACCCATGGATATTTGAGACATCACTCTTTATTTATGATATTCCTACTACTTATTAAATAAGCTTTACAACTTATTTAACTCTAATTAATGAATTGAACAATTTGAGTAAAAAATTTACATTTTGGGTGGCAAGTTCATCGATATTTAATATTATAATTAAATTTAAGAGCTTTTATTTGCTTACTCACTTTTATAAATATCCATAACAACAGAATTGTGAAATTATCTACAACAAATAGAATCATTATTAAAAAGGCAATTAGAACGATTACAGAAATGGAAATATTTAAAAATGAGGCAAATCGTTATTTCAGAGAATTAAGAGGAAACGATAAAAGAATTTTGGGGGCACGTCGCCCACAACCACTATTGTTAGTACATTTCACAAGTATTAAAAATGCCGAAGAGATTATATCATCTGGTACAGTAAAAATAAAAAAGAAACCATACGTAGCTTTAACAGCACTTCATCCATTTGAATTTAATCGTGTTGCCTCCAAAAATAGACCTATTGGCTTTGCTTTTTTTAAAAAAGATATACTTAAAGATTATCCTGTTCTAACTCCTTTTGCATATACAGAAAAAGTTAAAGATATTATTCCAGAGTTAGATAATGGTTCTTTAGGAAAACGATTTAAAGAAATAATAAAAATTGAAAATACACATACTCAGCCTGCTTTATCATTTACTGATTATTTTGAATATCGATCCTTAGAAGAATTATCTTTATTCAAATGCTGCCTTCTTTTTCGAAACAAAAAAGAACCTTCTTTATCTTCCATAGAAAAACTCGATAAACTTGCAATATTTCGCATTCCTTATCAACCTCACTGGTTCACAAATTACTTTCTCCAAGTTCAAAAATGGATGTACTCTAAAGAAGGTAATTATGTGAATTTTTTTGATACTAATAGTATAGGTATAAATACTACTGAATTACTAAAAAAGCTAAGAATATTAATTTAATATTATTATATATTAAACACAGTTCATCAATTATTTAAAGGACTTAATTCTGTTATTTAAAGTAATAATTAGTTTTACTTATCTATAATGCTACCAATACCAGCTTTAAATCAGATTTATTTTAGATATTATTAAGATATTAACAAGCATTACTTTCTAGGTTACAATCGTATAAACAGTTCAACATACGAATATTTACTTTAATTTCTTTAAGTAATAAAATACATCCCCATAATATCCACCACAAATGCAAAACAAAGAATGAACGATATCCTCCTCCTGACCAATTTTACTAGCCCATAATTTATCATCTATTTGTTTTGAAGCATGGCTGTATTGAATGCCATCTATAGAGAAAATAGCTATTTTATCATATAACTCTTCAAATTTACTATCCTCACAAAGTTCATATCCCAATGTTCTGTATGCCTCAATCAAGCAATCTAATGTATAATCGAATCTCGTATTCTCTGGCCAATAATCCTCGTGATTACCAGACGGCTCCCACCAATTATTAATATCATTAACCGCCCATGCGATACAATTATACTTAATATCTTTAGGACTAGTAATATCATATTCATCGGTAAAACTATTCGGGAATCTATTATCTTTCATTGAGATAGTTTTCTTCTGCCCAGTTTAACCAATCATTTATTGTTAACATAATATTGCTCTTGTGTTCATTAATAACAGGATCCGTTTTTGTTATTTCCTTTAATGCATTTATCCAAAAATTAGGCTCCTTTTTTAAATCAGTAATTATAAAAGGCACAACTCCATATCCCATAGAGATTATTTCTTTGTATGCTGGATGAGAGTATTTTTCGTATTTTTTAGACGAAAAACTTGTATCCTGTTTCCATATATTAGAGAGATATTCAAACTTTACACGAATAGTATTCAACTTATATAAATTATCCACCCTATACTCAACTAGTCTTGAATAATTCGTACCTATTTCAGAAATTAATGAAGCTTCCATTGTATATATATTTAATTATTTAATTTAATTAAGTTTAACAACAAATTGATAAGAACTTAATTTCATTATTATACAAATAAGTAATATTGCATAATACGAATCGTAGTCATGAAAATCCATTAATCCATGAGCAACATTATGTCTTAAATTTTTTCCCATTTTACTTAACAACACATACTTAATAAAAAATATATCGTCTTGAAGAATACTCGTTTTAAGTTTCTCATCACTTAGAAAGTCATAAATGTTCTTTTCTTCTTTTAAATTTAATTCCATATTTTTGTCTTTGTATGTAGCAATCCCCAATTCCTCACAAAAATATCTTAATAAATATTCGATTTTCAGAGTAAGTGAATCTATTGCACACACTAGATTTGGTTTATGCTCATAATCGCTAATAGCTTTCTCAAATTCATCGAATATTAATATTAATCCTGGATTGACAATTTCTAATGGTTTTATATCATAATACTTCCCATTGTACATTTTCTTATAAGTTTTTCCAATCCATGTAGTCTCCAGATAATTATATATTAAATCATGGTTGAGCTTATGCTCTCGTATAGATTCTATAAAAAACCACCATAAATCAGCAGTTGATAATTGAAAGTTAATTCCAAATAACTCTAACTTTAAATACTCTTTTTTATCTTCTTCTGTTTCAAATACTTCAACTGTGTAACCTCTTTTATCAATTACATTTTTCCCAATCTGATTGAGTAATGATGGTTTTTGATATTGCTCTTCTGTTAACACATTTAATTGATCTAAATTCATAAACATAGGTGTCGAAATTAAAAAGCTAATAATGTCAGTGTCACCTGCATCCTTAACTAGCTTTAAAATTTTTTCGTATGTTTGATTTGTTTCATCTTGGGGAATTTCTGTTTTTATGATACCAAAACCAAACCCCATATTCTTTAATTCGACAAACTTACCTTCAATTTCGTTGATTTTTACTTGATCATTCAATAATTTATAATTTTTTAATGATTCCTCATAAAAAACAACAGCCGTGCTATCTTTTTTCTCTTCAGCTAATCTAGCTAATTTTTCATAATACTCGGCAATCAATCTTATCCAGCGAGGATTATTTCCTTTAAGAACTTTTTTTTCAAATCTAAGTCCTATTTTTGCTAAATCAATACCACCATATAAATAATATTTAGAAATCTCTACGACACATAAAAAGATTTTTTCTAAAATAAGGTTGATATCGTAATATTTAAAATCGTCAATATTATTAATTATAAGCTCAGATATTCTTCCCACTGGAGCTAAAGACATTTTATGATTAATATCCCAATTACTTAACATATTGAAAATAAAATCCTTCACCTTACAATATATTTCGTTAATTTCTTTTTCATTGTTTGCTCTGGATTTTGAAAGTATAAACATTATATTTACTGAGTTAATTAGAAATATAGTATAATGTTTATCATCGTTAATGTCTGATTGTATATAACCTATGTAAATAGAACTTAAATTGAAAAGTGCATTAAGAACCTCTTTTGCAATATCATTATTTTTGTATTTACTATTTTTAGCTAATAGCAAAAATAATCCATATTCTTTTTTGCAATAACTATTATTTGTTGAGATAAACCTCTTATGTATATACGAATATTTATCCTCATCATAAGAATCACTGTTTGGCCATTCGAAAGGGATATCCTTTCCATCGGTATCTTTTCTTTTTCCACTAAATCTAAACGATAACTTTATTTTATTGTTTTCATAATTTTTTGTAAAGCTATAAACTTCCATTTCAAGCTGGGCTAAATCAGCATTGTCATTGTCACCGCTATTGACAAAATCATCTCTTATTTTTTGAAAATTGTTTTCTATTTCTAAATGATTTGTATCATCTAGATTACTGTTGTCTAAAAGTAAAATATATTCTTCTAATTTATTCATATATCTTATTCATATGGTTTAATTTAAGTTAATTTAATAATATAATATTTGTAAGTCATAACTTAATTTAAGAAACCATAATATATCGTTTATTAAAACCTATTAGGAATACGATTGAAGAAACAATTCGAACTAAGGCGATGGAGTCATTTGTTGAAAAGGAATGAGCAGGTAGCACTGCTTGTTTTTTAGAATTCACTTTTTATAGCGTTAATACATTAATTACTATTATAATAAGGCAATTTTTCCATTTCAAAGTGATTTAATTCAGCATACTTAAAATATTTTTCATTAGATTTTAGATGGCTCGTCAATGTTTCTAATGAATCATAAAGGAACTTCCTCGTTTGAATGTACCAATTATCGTTGCTAATACCCAACTTAATGCCTTCTCTAGCATGAAGCAAATCACCGAGCCTTCCCTTTATATTATTAACTTTCTCTTGTGGTAAAGGTTTATACATGCCCCAATAAATCCTTTCGTTTGTTTTCTTATCAACAAAATATATTTCATGTGGGTAGTTTACATTATCATCAATAGTACTCATTATTTTTCGTTTCTTTGAAGGATCATACATATCTAAAGCATGATTTGAAGCCTTTTCGGAAAATATTAATTCATTGTGAACGATTCTTTCCAGAGCAAATCTTATTTCGAGAGCAGCATAAAGGAGTAAATGATTTCTTGCATTCTTTAATAATTTCTTAGCTCTTTTCAAATGTACATTTGGATCGGCTGTAAGGTTTTCTTTATAATTAAAAAATGTATAATAAGCTATCAATAGATTAAGATAAATCGCCTTTGGTAAGAAGTAAAACAATGCCACAAACAACCCAATTATAACTTTAAATAATTTCATTCAGGGCAAAAATCAATGTTTGAATAATAATATAAATTTAGCTTAATAATTTATTCTATAACTATGTTATTAATTTCTTTCATTAATATATTTGTCTCCGTCAATGCCGCAATTATTATTTGATAATGTAGAATATCATTATAATCCAACACTCTCTCTTTCCTGTCTTTGAGCCACTTTTGGGCTGGTTGATATCCGCCAATGAAAAATGACCATGCTACTTCGGGAATGTTTGCAAAGTACTGAGTATCATTTATGAAAACTTTGTTGTCCTGATATTTAATCTTACCAACTTTGTTGTCACCGTCTATTGGATATTGTGTTATGAATTTTTCTACATTAGGACTTTCTAATAAATGAATTTGTCTTAGTTCACCTCCGAGTTTTACTAGTTGCCAAAAAGTGTTTTTGTCTTTTGGATAAGGCACTCTTGGGAAATCTATTTTCAGGAATTCTTTGTATTTTTCTCTGTATGATGGTGAATGCAGAACTGCATATATGTAATCGAGTATGTCGATTGGTGCGAATGTGTTTTCTGTTTCTTCTTTCTCATTTGTGAATGTTAAGCCGAGACCTTCAGCTATTTTATTTACGATTTCTATGTTCAGGTTTGGAGTTCTTTCGTTAGTTTGTCCAAATTCCATTTGACCAGTGTTTTCGGGATAGAGATAAAGAGGAAATACCGTTCCACCACCTCTTCTATAAATATTCTGATCAACAAGATATTTACAAGTGAAAACTGTGTTCCATTCACCTCCACCAACTGCTTGTCCTTGCCTACATATTATTAATCCGAAATTATCTTTTATGAAATGCCCCAAAACTTTTGTATTGGGTCTTGCAACAAAATAAGGATTATAAAAAACCTTTCTGTTATCAAATGGTCGATATTGAAAATCTTTAATTTGAGATTTTATATCCTTTAAAGGAACTTTGTCCCTAGTTATATTGGCATCCCACTTATCATTATCCTTAATTACTAAATTAAATCTTCTACAAACCTCATCAACAGTTTTAGTTTCATCTAAAAAGAATATTATTTTATTTTCTAAATTAGACTCATTAAAATCTATAGATAAGTCATCACGTTTAGTAAGAAGTCCTAATGAATTTAATGGGAACAAATCCTTTATAAGAAAACCATTACTGTTATATTCGATTTCCTCTTCTAAATCTTTCGATTTGAAAAAATAATTTGGTTCAGTATATTTTAATTCCGAATATGGTATTGAACTCAAATTATTCTCTAGGAGAAAATCATATTTAAACTCCCTTTTTCCAAACATATCAAAATGAAAAACTTTCCCTAATTCATTTGAGTTTTTCTTACCTGTTTTAATAAAGAAATTAATTGATACCCCTTGTTCAATATCGAATACATTTACATCAACGGAACCATCTGGCGCTGTTTCTTTCTTTTTAGCATTACCATGTAAATCTATTGTATAAATTTTATCGTATGTATTGAGCAAATTCCAACGCATACCTCTGAATGTTGGGTTATCTAAAAAACCGTGAGGATTTATAAAAGCTAAAACTCCGCTTCCATTTATCTCAATAAAATGCTGACCATATCTTATAAATTTCACATAGTCATCATTAATAAATTTAGAGTTTTGTTCTTTAAGTTTTTCTTTTCCGCCAGGTTCCTTTTTATAATCCTCCATCAGATTCATAATCCATTCACCTTTGTTTGCACTCTCGCCACTATACGGCGGATTACCCATAATAACCATTACAGGTGTATCACGCTTTATTTCGTTTGCCTCTCTTGCTTCATTGCTGAGCCAGTTGGCAAACAACGTGCCTGTTTCGGGATGGTGCTCTTCGAGACTGTTAGTAAGATAAATTCTGAAACGCTGGTTATTCGTTTGTTTGTAGCCAGTATCGGATAAGAGCAAATCCATTTTCAGATGCGCCATTGCATAGGAAGCCATTAACAATTCGAAACCGTTGAGACGCGGAAGCAAATGTGTTTCGACGTAGTTGCTCCAGATGCCCTGCTGTCCTTCAAAGTTTTTATGAATGTACTTAACGGTTTCGGCAAGGAAAGTTCCCGTGCCTGTTGCGGGATCAAGGATTTGAACTTTGTGAACTTCCTGTTCAATCATTTTCCCCTGCTGATTAATTATGATTTTAGTTTTACTGTTATCTGCTAAGCCCTGCGGAAGATCGAATTCGGTTTTCAGAATATCATCAACTGCACGGACGATAAAATTTACAACGGGCTGTGGTGTGTACCAGACACCACGAGCTTTGCGAAGCTTCGGGTCGTACTCGCTAAGGAAGGTTTCGTAGAAATGGATGATAGGGTCTTCCATTTTAGTAGCCTTGCCATAGCTGCCAAGAATATCTTTTACGTTGCATGCGAGAAAAATATCGACGAGAGAATCCACAATCCATTTGATACGGTCGTCGAGGTCGGGACCTGCGATGTAACCAAACAATTTTCGAAGAAAAGGATTAGACTTTGGAATAAGCTCGGCGGCTTCCTGACGGCTGAAGTTTGAAATGCTCGTATCGTGGTAGCGGGCGGCGAACATACCATAGGCAATTGTCTGAGCGTAAACATCTGCAAAAGCTTTTGGAGTGATATCATGAATAAGAATCTGCTTAAAGGCAGTCATCTGTTGTTTGAGTGTGCTGTTTTCGTTGGAGTTTTCATCGGACACGATTGCTTTCTCAATTATGTCTGCAAGCAGACGGGCTTTGCCTGCCATCATTTCAGCAAGTTTCTTTGGACTACTGATTGTTTGACCTATATGAGAACAAAACTCTTTTATATAATTATTTAAAACATCAAAGTTTTCAGGAGCCGGAACGATTTTATCATTCTGAACTTTTGCAATTTCAATATTTGTAACAAATGCACCGTCGCGATAGAAAACAAAATTTAAGTAATCTGTGAAAATAATATTATTCAGCGAAGCCCTGTAGCGGTCGAACTGTTCCTTGTTGCCGGTTTTCTTAGTACCAAGTAGGTCTTCGTCACCGATGTCTTTAGTTTCTATGAAGCCGATAGGAATATCTTTTTTAGTAAGAATAAAATCGGGAGCACCGCATTTCTGTCGTTTAGGTTCGTTAGTAGCGCGGATAGCAGGAACAATACTTTCGATAAGTGTTTGTAAATCTCCACGAAAAGTGTGCTCGGTGGCATTACCGAGTTTGTAGCGTTTGATTATGTTGTCAATGTATTGTTGTATCGTCATGTGTAAACTTATAAGATTTGAGTTTTATATTCAAGTTGGAATTATCTACGAATGATTCTTTTTTCTTCGAGAGTGATGCCAGATAAATGGTTATACGAATTTATGTGATTCAAGGATATCTGCAACTCATGCTGGAATTACAAAAGGGAGTGTAATAAATATTAATCAACTATTAATATCTTTCTGATTATATTACTAATTATTACAATAAATATGAGATTACATATCTAAGAAATATATGTATTATTTAGAATTTAGTTTAAGTATTTTTTAAATATAGTATTCAAAATTATGTCAATGATAAACGAAATTCAGAAAAAACTATTAGAAATTGAAGCTGGTCTGTTTCAAAAGCTGTGTGAAGCTTTTTTAACCGAGAAAGGGCATAAAGTTCATTCTTTTGGTAGTTCCGTAGGTAATAATAAAACGAGGAAAGGGAAACCAGATCTTTATATTAAAAAGGGGAATAAGTATATATTCATTGAATGCACTACAAGTTCGTCAAATAAATCAAAAAAGCTGCAAGAAGATTTAAAAGATTGTTTTCAAATTAAGAAAACAGGAGTTGAATCAAATCGAATAATCAAAGTTATACTTATATTTACATTTAATTTATCCCCTAGAGATAACGATACATTAAATGAAATAGCAACAATAAATAATAGCAAATTAGAATTAATCGACATTTCTGTATTGGCAAATGAACTTTGTTGGATTTATCCACATTTATCAAAAGAATTTTTAGGTATTCAACATGACACAAATCAGATATTAAGGCCTTCTCAGTTTATAAATGAATATAGTAGGAATAAATTAACAACTGGCTTTGATAACGAGTTTATAAATCGCGAAACTGAATTTAAGGATGGTATTGAGAAACTTAAAACTAGTAGCATATTGATAATTAAAGGGACCGCTGGTTCAGGTAAAACAAGGTTTGCCTTATACTTACAGGAACAATATGTTAGAATCAATCAGGATTACGAGGCATTCGTAATATTGAATAGAGGCATTGCTGACATATATCATGATTCTAAATTGTACTTTAAATCAGGTCATAAATATTTAATTATAATTGATGATGCTAACAGAAATATCCCTCATTTAAATGTTTTGCTATCAACATTAAATAACACTAACATTGAAGTGAAAATAATAATTACCGTTAGAGATTATGCATACAAAAAAATATGGGATATTATTAAGGAATTTAAACTGGTATCAGAAATAATTATTCAGAATTTTAATTACAACGACATTGAAAAGTTACTAAGAACATTTAAACTACGGTTTGAAGCATATATCAAAATAAACCAAATAACTTTAGGGAATCCGAGGTTAGCAATAATGTGTGCAAAGCACGCACTGAATACAAACAGTATTTTTTCCTTAAATAATGTTCTCGATATATTTGATACATATTATACCACAATATTAAATGATATATCTGAAAAGAAAAGAACTAAAATTCTTAAAGTTATGGGTCTTTTATCTTATTTTAGAACATTAGATAAATCCAACGAAGATATATTTCTTAAGATTAATTCAGTATATAACATTGACAAAACAACATTGTGGGATACCTTATACGAATTACATCATTTAGAATTAGTGGATATGTATGAAAATAGTTATGCTAAAATTTCAGATCAAGTATTTCAGAACTATGTCTTTTACAAAGTGTTTTTCGAGAAAGAATTGTTAGACTATGGACTGCTTTTAAGTAATTTTTCAAATGATTTTAAGTATGAAGAGTTAATAAAAGACTCTTTGTACCCTGCAACTAGTAATTTTGATTTTATCAAAATTCAAAATATACTTGATAAGCATATAAATAATTGGGAAGAACGTAATGTAATAAACGATGATAATAAGCTGAGAATATTTAGGATATTTTGGTTTGTTAATCCGCTAAATACTTTAATAAGTATTAATAACTATATAAAATCACTTCCCGACGGAAAGATTAGTAATATTAACTATAATTTGAAAATAGAAATATATGGCAAAATTAAATATCAGATTATAACCGATGATTATTTTAATATATTAAAACTATTTAAACAGTCTTCAGAATACTTTGTAATATCTCTTGATTCAATATTCTTGTATTTAACTAAAAAACCAGAGTTATATGATAATATTATTAAGTATTTTAATGAAGAAACAATTTACGATAAAAATTCCGCAATTGAAGATTATTATTACCAAAATGAATTATTTAATTATTTAATAAGGTGCGCAACTCACAACGGCTTACTTTTTAATAACATAATATTATCAATAGCTAATTCTTATCTAGTTACAACTAAGTATGTGAGTTGGACATCGGATAATCGTCAAGTCACAATGGCTAATATACCACTTCGATTAAATGAAAGTATGAAGCTCTTGCGTAAAAATATATTCGAATATATTTTTACCATTTATGAATCCGACAAAGATAAGGTGTTGAAGTTTATTACACAGTATATTCATCCATCAGAGTATGAACTAATAGGAGAGATTTATCATTATGATTCTCAATTTGTAATACCCTTTATGGAAAAGTTTTTAGATCCAAATAGTTTTCAACATTGCAAAATTGTAAATGAATATGTCAGCTTTCTTGAAAATAGAATAAAACTTAAGGATGCTTCATATTTGAAAGATATTTTTAGTAACGATATTTATAGAGTCTATAGATTATTAAGATGGGATGAACGACGTGAATTAAAAATGGGTGTTGAAAAATTTAGATTATACCTCCATAATAAATTCAAAATGGAATTTGTCGGATATGGTATCAATGAATATAAGCAGTTATTCAATTGGTTCGCCGAAATCACTAAATTTTGCGAGAATAATATTGAATATCAGATTAAAGAATCTATTCAAATAATTCTTTCAAACATTATAACTGAGGATAAAAATATTTTTCTTAAACTTTTACATAACATAATTTCAAACAGTAATAAAATCGGAATAAATATATATGAATCGAACAGTCAAGTTTATCACTATGGAGGGGAGTTTATCAGCAGATATTATAAGATTATTAAAAAAGGTGATTATGAACATAAATATGGTTGGCTAATAAACTTCTTCTGTAATATGCCCGAAAGTTATATAAACGAATATTATATAAACGAATATTACTCGGTTATAAAAAACAAGAAATTCCAATATGTTTGTCTTACAGATTTCACTTATTTAAATAGATATTACAAATATGATATCAATATTTTTTCCAATACTTTTAACTGTTTGTTAGAAAGAACAAAGGAAAAGGGTTTTAAAGTAGATTTCAGATATTTACTATATCATATTGAAGATGATAGCATAACAAATAATTTCCTTTATAATAACTTAGAGATACTAAAAAGAATATATTTGTATCAAGTAAGCACCGACCCGACGGATTATAACAAAAAAGTCTTAAGTGTCATAATAAGTAAAGACGAGAATTTCATAATCGACTACATTGAATCCCGATTTAGGGATAAGGAGTTTGTTTCTTCACATGACGAATTTGGGAATTTTAAAGTATTATGGGAGTTTGATAATTATATTGGAATATTTGATAAAGCACTTGAATATTGTCGAACAAAAACAAAGTATGATCAAATTCGAGATTATAAAATTGGGTTCTTTAAAGGTGTACCATTTGAAGGGAAAGTCGAATTATTCATAAAAAACTATATTGGAATAAATATAAATAATTTAAAGAAACTTAATTTTATATTTTCAATAGTAGTAGAAGTTTACCCAGAAAAAAGGTTGGAATTGATAAGGTATATATTTGAAAAAGTCGATTGTAATTATAACGGATTGGAAAAGATGCAATTAGACTCAATATTCTATTCTGGTAGCAATATGATTAATCTTTATGAGCAACGGAAAAGATTTTGGGAAGAACTAAAATCAATTTTAATAGAATTTAATCAGCAAAAATCCTTATTATTCGTGCAAGCTAAAATATTATTATTTGATAAAGAAATTAAAAGAGAACTTAAGAACAATTTTTTAAATGAATATTGAAATGTAACAACATAGTACTGTTATTTATTTGAAATGCTATTGTGCAAGAAATAGGTGGCAATATCTAATTCCATGTTAATATATTGTCAGATATTACATATTTTATTTTACAATCTGTTTCATCTTCTCAAACAACACCTTCGCATTCACCTCCTCAAAGTATAAATCCCGCTCAATACCCAAACCATAATTCCCAACGTGATTCTCTAACTCTGATTTAGAAAAACTTCCAACTTCTACTTCAAACAGTTCAACGACTCCCCAGAGATAGTCAGGATCGTTTGGGTCTTGGTTCATCAGATACCATGTACCTGCACCTGTTGGGTTAAAGAATTTAGCAACGATAACCTGTTTTTTCATATCAGCACCTAATGGGTTCTGAGCCTGTGCTATAGCTTCAATTCCCTTTGTGAATAGTTTCATATTTATTAAGTGTTAAATTTATAAAGTAGTTAGTGAAAATGGAGTGTTTTAAATACTCCTTTTTATAATAGTACCAAGGGGAGCCGGGGACTCGTTGGGATTTTTATTCCGTGTAAATTTTTTGCACAAAATAAGAAAGACGGCATTTTGTGGATGAATGCCGCCTTTGGTGTTACTTTCGCTTTTTAATTTTATCGAGTATCAGTAACTCTATCAGAAAGATTATTATCCTTCTTGCTATCTCTAACGGTATTCGTGGTGGTATCATCATCTGTTAAAATCCTTTCTTCAGTTTTAGTTTCGTAAATGTCTTTCACTGATTTTAGCAGTTCAATTCCAAGGTTAAACATCAGCAGTGCCACTTCTTTTGAGATTATTGGTTTCTTCATAATAGCTTTGTCCTTTCCGGTCTTTGTGTTTATTAAAACGGCGCTTCACCCAGCATAGAAAATCCGCCATGGAACATGCTGTCTTCGATGCTCGTAACACGGTAATCAAGATTCTGTAACTCTCCGTTTACTTCTTCCAAGAGTAACTCACGCATCATATTGTAATCGAGCTTCTCTTCCGGAAACAGACTCTCTTCGCTATTTCTATTACCAGAAGATAATTCCGGCTTTGCATTGACCCGCCATTCGTCGATTTTGCTCTTCTTACGGTCACGGTTGAAAGTAATCCCGAAATCAGTTTCCTTTTCGATGTTCTTTATGTCGATGTCCTCTATACCGTAGTCCAGAAATATCTCTACAGGTATCTGTATCAGATAGTCGTTATGCTTGAGATTAAAGATTCCGTTTACAAAAGCATCTGACTTAGTGTAAAGTATTGATAGCTCAAAGTTCTGGTTGATATAATTTCTGTCTGTTGATGAGAAACCATTCATTCCATTGGGATGTCTGTGTATTACAGTGTTAAACAATGCTGCTTCAGGGTCAGGCAGATAATCTATTGAAGATGTGCTTACCTTTTGTTTGGGAATATAATACTCCTCAGATAAAGTAATAGTATCGTTATCCTTTTCGAGTATGTTTGTGAGTATTGAGAACTCATCGCCTCTTACCTTATCTGCTATGTAATTACAAACGTGTAATAGTTTAACAGGAATAATGATATCAACTGATGTAAGGACTTTAATACCTGAGTCCCAAGCTTCTTTCTTTTGCTCAGTAAATGAAACAAGCTTGTTTGATTTCATAGATTTCTTGCTGTGTTTGTCAGACGATGGTTTGAGCAGTGCTGTATCTTCCGGTTTGATCTCTTTCTTATTTTCCATTTAGTTTTAAATTAATTTAAAAGTTTGTTAATTTTTCATCGCTCCGGTTGTTTCAAGTAAATTGATAAATCTCTTTACGTTCATATTCACAGTTTTAGATACTGCCTTATGCTTCATCACCATTTCTATTACAGCGAAGGCACTGAGTATCTGTGGTGTCCCGAAAAAGCTTGGCGTTATCGTGTAAGAACTGTCTTCGCCCCATAGCCCTGTGTTGAAATCATTCATGCTCAGAGTGCCCTCATAGCCATCGTAGCCGAGTTTCATATACTTAGGAATTACGAACTCACTTCTGCATTCTCCGATTGAATCTTTTAGTTTAGAGGTATCGCTGCAATCGAACAAGTAATCTGAATCTCTGTATTTGTTGAGATGGTCAGTTGTAAATCGTTCGTTGCATAAGACAACGAGTATATCCTTACGTCTTTCCATAATTAAGTCCTTAACCGCCTTCGTTTTCAACTCACCGATTTGTGAAAGTTTGAATAATGTACGGTTTAGATTAGAAGCTTCAATTACATCATCATCAAAGAGTATAAGCGTACCAATTCCTATTAAAGCTAAATCAATCGCCAGCCAAGAACCTATTCCTCCCAATCCGACCACAATTGCCGTCTGGCATGAGTAATCTCCTATAAGTGATTTCTGTCTTTTGTTTATTTCTTCTGCGAATGATGTTATGCTGTCTTCACTTTCCATGTGTTGTCCTTTCTTGTTTTTGATTGTTCTAAAGGTGTGTAATAACATGAGTCCAGATGAATTCTTTCATATGTTGACGAAATTTCATCCAAAAGGACACGCAGCTGCTCAGGATCGTCCAAAGGAATCTCTTTGTCTTCAAATGTTCCGTTACAGGCTGTACCGAAATTATTCTTATCTGCATTAGGATGCTGATTTTCTGTACTTAAGCGGATTGTTCCCGTAGTGATTTTCGTATGAAGAATATTAACGAATATAGCTTTCAGATAACATACGGGAGATACGTATTCCTTTATGTGTCCTTTATCCGATGAAATACCTGTTTGTACTTCAAACGGAGGGTCGTAAAACTTACACAAATTCACAGATGAGTCTTTCATCAGCAAATACCAGCCTGAACTTGCTACAGTCTTTACTATCTCAAGCAGTTTATCTCCTATAACTTCGCTTCTGTACAACTGCTGAAGTTTCATTAACTCGTTTGTGTACATGTCGTTTAGTTTGTCAATCGCCTGCTTAAGCTCATCCTTAAAGACTGTTTTCAATTGTTTCAAAGAACTGATCAGTTCAACTTCAGATTCCAGCAGGATTTCCTTTATTACTACCTTCTCCTGCCGTGATTTCATTAGCTTCTCGTTCAGGTCTTTGAATTTAATTTCCTTTGTCAGATAGTTCTTCATGTAATCGGCAGCAGGTACTAAATCTAAATTTGTTTCACCTTCATTTTGTCCGATACGTCTGAAGAAGTCCTGATTTAAGGGTTTTGGTTTTGAATCGTTCATATGATTAATATTAATTTAATAAGACGGGAAAGGGAATGCCGTGCTTATGCTTTTATACAATTAACGGCATCCCCGTTTGTATTGCTTGTATTTACTTAAAGGGTAAAGTAAATGTGTTCTTTAAAATAGATTAGGTGGGTTTATGCCGCTACATTGAATCTTACCAGGTTCAAATCACCATTGAAAGAGCCTGATTCGATTTCTCCGGGTGACAATGTTCTGTTTGTGCTGTCGAAAATATCAAACTTACTGATGCCGTTTTCTCTGGCTACTGATTTCAATTTCTCCACAAGTCCAAGACCATAGAGACCTGTGATGTCGTACGATTTACCGTTGCAATATACAGACGTTTTTTGTTCTGTACTGCCGTTTGATTCCCATGCCATGATGGATTCCTTTCTTTTACGTTTAATTGGTTTTTAGGTTGTTTTGGTTTTAATAAACTGCTTTGCTGATTTATATCAGAACTAAATCTTCTATAAATCTGCAGGGTAATGCTAAATCATAATCTATTTTTGAAACACTGTTTATTTCATTGGGAGATACAACGTCTTCTTCGTCAAGCTCGATTTCCGCATCAGAATACTCATAAGTAGTATCTCCGTCATTATCCCCGTCGTCGTAATCTTCGCTGTACCTGTTTTCGCATTCGTATAGAAGGTCAGAACATTCGTCCTCATCTTCGGCATAAACAGTAGCTGTTAGTGTGCCGTATCTCGAATACGAATAAGGAATACGTACGGTGTATTTATTCATTTGACTATACCGCCTCCTTTGCAACTGCATCATTAGGGTTAAACCCCATCGGGATGACTTTCTCCTGAGGCTCCGGCTCTGGCACCGGGAGAGACTCAAGGTGCTCGTAAATAATCTGGTTTACCAGCTTTGTCATTGGTATTCCCCTGCTTTTTGCCGCGTGGTAAAGCGGAGAGATCAATTCGGGGTTGATTTTTGGTGAATACATTCTTAATAGCTCCTTTCTGGATAATTAGTTTTGTATGTATATTATACCAGAAAAAGTTTGTCCCGCAGAAGATATTTTTCCAAAAAACAGGAGGATTGTAATATATTATGATATATAAGATTGAGTCTATGAGAAAGGGTATTAATAACATGCAATTTCCAGAGACAAGATGAAAGTAAATATATTCAATCCCGAAATTATATAAACAACAATAATTTTATGGCGGACAATAAATTCTATTTTATGATAGTATCGATAGTAGTTATAATTACAATTATTCTTAGCTTTGTATAATTAAGTAAAAGAGTTAGGTCGAGAAATATATAAATTTATATTAGAGAAATTTTATTTAATTAGTTCGTTTGGGAAAATTTTCCTTTATATCCTGTATTAATTGATTATAAAATGACTTACCCCATAATGCTTTATCTTTATCTCTTAAAGATAGTTTTTCCTTTGTAGAGCTCTTTACATCTTCAACAAACTCTTGGTATCCTTTCCATACATTATCAAAATTTGAAAGGTTATTTATATTCTTATCGTTTTTAAGTATTTCACATACCCTTACATCGTAAACCGTAAAGTCTTTTGGATAAAGCACAGTCAAAATAGCTGAAGCCATAGGAAGTTTAAATTCATACTCTTCATATAGTATTCTCATTCTTTCTTTATGTGTTTTTGCGGAATATACTTTGCTTGTTATTTCTTCAACACATTTACCTAAATCTGTGTTATGATTTCGTTCTTGGTGTAATTTCAGAAGACGTTTTGCTGTCTTTGATTTCGCCCGGTTTGCTTTCCATATTACAATAGCAAAAAATTCAAATGTATTTAATTTTTTGCTTTTATGATAATTCTTATAAACTTCATCGAACAAATATTTTTCTAAATCATAGTATTTTATGTAATCTTTCATGTCAATTAAAAATATTTACTTTAAACTTCCACATTATTAAATCTAACATTATAAATAATGTAAACATATTAATTTAATAATTTTATTAGTAGTAATAGAATATAATTATTTTTTATTAAACTAATTAGTTAAATTAATAGTAAAAAATATCAATTATGAACAAGGAACTCCCATTTCACGTGTTATCGAAATCAACGTTTACAAAGGGGCTTCAGTGCGAGAAGTCACTTTATCTAAATAAGTATAATCCCGAACTAAAGGATGAGATACCGGCAAGCAGGGAGCAGGTGTTTAGAACGGGGCATGAAGTTGGTGAATTGGCTCAGCAGCTTTTTACAGGCGGTGTTGACTGCGGGTTTGGGGTAACAAATAGCGGGCAGAAATCAGTTGAGCTTACAGCAAGTGCTATCAGGGAAGGAAAGGATGTGATATACGAAGCTGCATTTCAGTTTGAAGGTGTGCTTGTGATAGCGGATATAATGACAAAGAATGAGAACAAATGGAAAGTTTATGAAGTAAAGAGTTCTACTAAGATTGAGGAATATCAGATTAACGATACTGCGATACAGTATTTTGTTATAAGTAAATGCGGGATTGATATTGATGATATTTCTATTGTTTATATTAACAATCAGTATGTCAGGCAAGGAGAGATAGATGTTCAGCAGTTATTTACTATTGAGTCTGTAAAGGAGCAGGTGGTACCGATTCAGGATTTCGTGGATACTAATATTACAAGGTTCAAGGAAGTGCTCGCCGGAAAAAATATACCTGAGATTGATATTGGAGAACAATGCGATTATCCGTTTGAGTGTGAATTTAAAGGACACTGCTGGAAACATATACCCGAGTATTCTCTTTTTGATTTAAGCAGGATAAGTAAGAAAGCGTTTGAACTTTACAGAAACGGCATCACCGAAATAAAAGATATTCCCAATGACTTTCCCTTGACAACAGCACAGGCGATTGAGAGGGAGTGTTTTCTTCAGAACAAGAATTATATTGACAGGAATGAAATAAAAAGTTTTCTTGATGGACTTTCCTACCCTATGTACTTCATGGATTTTGAGACGATTCAGTATGCAGTGCCCATGTTTGATAATTCAAGACCGTATCAGCAGATTGGTTTTCAGTATTCGATGTTTCGCAAAGACAGCAGGGAAGGAGATGCAGTACATTATGAGTTTTTGGGGGACGGTAAGAGCGACCCAAGGAGAGAGTTCATTGAAAATCTTTTAAGGGATGCGGGTAATAAAGGGACGATATTAGTTTATAATGCAAGTTTTGAGATACAGAGATTAAAAGAGATTGCAAGAGATTTTCCGGAGTATGAGGAAGGAGTGAATAAAATGCTTCCGAGGATTGCCGACCTAATGGTTCCGTTTCGGAATAAATCATATTACAAACCTGAGATGAAAGGCGGTTATTCTATTAAGAAAGTCCTGCCCGCGATTAATCCGGATTACACATACGAGAATTTAGAGATACAGGAAGGCAGTGCTGCAGGGATGGAATATTTAAGGATGTCTTCCTTAAGCGATGAGGAAGAGAAAAGTAAAATAAGAAAAAATCTTTTGGAATATTGTAAAAGAGATACATGGGGAATGGCAGTGATATTAGAGGAGTTGATGATTGAAAGTACAACTGAACTTTCAAATAAAATGTATTAAGTTTCTTATGAATCCGGGAAATCCAGAGCGCTGTTAATCAGATATGATAATAGCACTGGTCTGAATTTCCCGGAGTTTTTTGTTTTAAAACCAACATATTCAGCAACCTTACAATGTCTTGTATCAACTTTCGAGATTAGTAAATATTTGGGCATATTCCATTTTTGGAAGTGTTTTTGTAATACCCTTGTCTAGAACACAACACTTAAAGTAAACTTCCTTAATTGTGTCTTTTAACAAATATTCCAACAACGTGTTCGCTGTCTTTTTGCTGACAGGAACATTATCTGCAGAAGTTCTAACGCCATAGGTTACGTAAAGTGTTGTATTAATCTTTTCTGCCATTATGAATCCTTTGATAAGTAAGAAATACAAGTTATCCTTGTTAATTCCACCATACGGATAAAATACATTAAAAAGACGCATCAGTTTCTTTCCTTCCTCAGTGTCATTTATATATTTATAGTGGTCTTCAATATTTATTGATGAAATATCAATTAAATCACCTTTTGGTGTAATCCAATATTTTTGTCCCGTCATATTTCTTAATATTTATGTTATTAGAAATATATTTATATAAATATAACAGACGGGGTGACAAACAATGTCCCTGTAATGTGTTTATTTTAAAATAACTAATAATTAATTTAGAATTGGAACAAACATAATATAATCATCTAACTCATGGCAAAGCAAAATAAGACACTGGTCGGCAAAGAACTGCTGGCAAGAATAGCGGTTATTAACAGGGAGATAAAAGCGGGTAGGTTTCCGAATAAGGAAAGACTGGCGAGGAGTCTGAGCGTATCCACAAAGACAATACAGCGGGACATTGAATACATGAAGTTTGAGCATAATGCTCCGATTGAGTTTGACAAACTGCGCAGAGGGTTCTATTATACAGATGACAGATTCAATCTGAACCCTTTAACGGTTGATGCAAGCGATTTTCTGGCGGTGGCAGTTACGGAGAAAGTGCTTGAGCAGTATAAGAACACTCCTTACAGCAAGTATTTCAAGAATTTTTACAGAAAAATTGAGAATATATTTGAGGGAAAGCTTTCAGTTAATATAAATGATATAGATAAAATTCTTAGTTTTTATGTGGGTCCGGTAAGGTATGTTTCTGAAGAAGTAATGAACGTATGTGAGAGGGGTTTGAGGGAGAACATAAGGTGCAAGATGACGTATATGACCGGATACAGCGGTGCAGTTTCCGAGAGGTTAATAGATATTTATCATTTAAAAAACTTTAACGGCAACTGGTATTTAATAGGATACTGCCATAAAGCAAAGAAAATTAAGGTTTTTGCGTTAAGCAGAATTAAGGAAATAAAACTGACAAACCAGTATTTTGACGTGCCTGATGACTTTAGCATAGAAAGGTATTTTGAGAACAGTTTTGGTATTTTTGAGAGCGACAAACTATACAACGTTAAGCTGAAAATAATGAATGAGTCCGTAAGGTACGTAAAGGAAAAGAAGGGGCACATTTCAGAGAAAATAACAGAACAAAAAGACGGGTCGATTATTCTTGAGTATAAAGTTAACAATTTAACCGATTTATCTTTCTTTGTTCTTTCATTAGGAAGGGATTGCGAAGTTATAAGTCCGAAAGAGTTCAGGGAGGATATGATAAAAGAGTTAAAAGAAGCATTGAAAAACTACAAGTAACAGTAAAGAGATTAATGTAATAAAACAGATTAAAACAAGGTTTTAGCATTTCATATATATCGTTAAACATCAATTATTAATATATTCTACAATTCTTATAAACATTTCTAAGATATATTCTTAATTTATTTATACCGGGACACCATATGTCCTGCTATAGTTTACATATTAGTATATAATAAATAATAATATGGATAAAACAGAAAGCGGAACAGCATACGTGAACGGAACCGGCAAAGTCCATTTACACAAAAAACTCGAAATATCATCTCAGCCAATTAACCAGGAATACAATAAGTTTTATTATCAGGAAATCTTGAAATTATTAATTAACATTCATCAGGAATTAATTTCTATTCCCGGAATCAATGTGTATAAAATATTCTCTGTTGGGCGTTATGGGTTTCATAAAATAACAAAATTTAGAGAAGGTCGTTATTATAATATGGTAACTGACGATGTATATGTTGAATTAGAATTTATCGATGTTTACTACCTTATATCTTTTCAGATTCAGAAGGATAGAAATGATTGTTTGCATTATATTTTGAACTATACGTATGAAGAGGATAGTATCCCGGACGACAATATAGGACGTAAACTACTAGAATTAGCTTTTCGAAATACTTCAAAATATAAAACGGGCTGCCTCAATATTTCATTTAATGGAGTGATTCAGGAAATCAGTAATCTTAAAGTGGATAAAATTGTACCCCCAAGCAGTAACATTAATAATGTATTCATCAATGAAAATATCAAAATTGATATAAGCAGATTCATACATACTTTTAAAAATTATCATCAATATAATTTTCCATTAAGATATTTGCTTTCCGGGAGACCCGGCCTTGGTAAAACTGAAGTTATCAGAAGTGTAATTGAAGAATGTTCTAAATATGGAACTGTGATTATCCCTAAGAAAATGGAAGGTGCGGAATGGTTAATGTTTGATTTTGCAAAATTGTTTAAACCCGCAATTATTTGTATTGATGACATAGATTTGTTGTTTGGTAAAAGAGAAGAAGGTTATGGTAGAAAAACCTTAAGCGATTTTCTTACAGAACTTGACGGTATACTTGAAAACAAAGTATTTCTCATCGCCACCACAAATGACAAAAAATTAGTCGATTTCGCCGCATCAAGACCAGGAAGGTTTGACGAAGTTATAGATTTCGGTGATTTTGAGAGAAGGTTTTATTTGAAATTGATAGAGAATAGAACCCAGGACGAAGATATAATTAATCTGTTTAATGAAGAGGCTTTCGATTTTCTTGAAAGCAATAAAGTTTCAGGTGCTTACATTGTGAATCTAGTTAAACAGCTGAAGATAATTAAAGACATAAATACTATGTTTTCCAAAGATAACTTGATTGAATATTTAAAAAGAAATTATAAAGGGTTCTATAAATCGCAGGTTAAAGAGAATAAGAACTTTGGATTTGGGAATTGATAATAAGCAGATATATTTATGAAATATGACATTATTAGAGAATTCCCTATTGCTCAACTGAATGATATATTGGGCGGAATAAGAAGTAATTCTGAATACTCTTTCGTGTTTAACAGGCTCCCGTTTAATGGAAAAGGTGTTTGTGAAGATATATTAAGAATCCTGAATAGAGATATTGCTTCAGTTAATGAATCTGCACTAAAATTTTATGAGTTTATGTTAAAAACTTTTAGTAAGGGCTTGAAAAGAAATGATAATATTTTACTTATAAATGGATATGAAGACAGAATAAAGGTCAAAGATTATTTTAATAAAAACGGATTGGACTACAACGAATTTTGCCAGGAACATGATCATGATGAGGAACAAGAATTTTATAAAAACAATATATTTAAGTACGATATCGCTAAAAATGCTTATGAATCAGGTAAGAGTATTGTTGATTTTGATTTTTTTGATGATAATCTGCCAGAGAGATACTATTATGCATCAATGCCATATAATTATGAGCTTTATAGTATATGGGTGAATTTTAGTGGAAATCTATTTGACAAGATAGTAGTGAATGGAGAGGCAGAAATAATAAAATATGAATATCCATTTAAAGGGTTTTCAGATAATGGAAGTGCTCTACTGATGCGGGATGTTTTCTTCGAAATTGATAAGTATATGACAGATGATTATTATCGAAATGAAGAAATAGTTATTCTCGGAAAGCTTCAATTAAGTTATAATATTTTAGATGGTAACTTTATTAATAATTAAAAATATAAACATATATAAATGAAAGAATTAAACAAAGAATACATTGTTGCAAAATATCAATATTACAATGATGAGTTTCTTATTAACAAATACGGTATTGCCAGCAATCCTGCATATTTAAAAATTAAATCTATAGATGATGGGATTAATCAATATTTAAAAACGGAGGATGACATTAAAGTTAAATTTGGAGGCTTTCTTGAATTAGAACTTCTCAAAGATTTTAACGGCAATTATACGGTTCATTCAGAACTTCGTGCATATAATTATAATCATAGTTTTATTGCTGATCTTTCAATTCATAATGTAGATTATAACTATCTCTGGGATAATCCGGAAAAGATGCTAGGCTCATTACAATGTATTATAGAAATAAAGTACTGCAATTTTAATAAACCCGAATATGGTATGAACCTTATTTATCACGATATAGATAAACTAAATACTCTAGAGCCGAATGTATTAAGATTCTTAATGATTATTGATGAATATAATGGTCTTAAAGATGAATATATAGCTGAGATACTTAATAGAACAAAAGATAAAAACATTACAATATTATCAAAATCCCAAGATGCATTTAAGATGGGATTAAGATATTGTAATACCAGGGTTGGATTTGTAATCATATGAGTTGAATTAAATATTCCTTAAAAATTAAATTATTAAATAAACATTATGTCTGAACAAAAATACTGGATTACACCAGCAGGCGAATTAATTGATATATCATCAAATAATATTGATGATCACTTTAAATATTTAAATGATACTGAGGAAGGAAAGAAACTGAAGAATCTTTTTAATGTATTTAATGTATATGGTGGTATTAACAAGGATAATTTATATTTTGTATTGATCAAAGGATTCATCATGCTAGTAGAGTCTAATGCTACAATAAACGTAACCTACGAAGTTAATTCTTTTGCTAATCTTGTTCCAATTAGCGAGAAGGCAAGGAACACGTTATTGGAATATTCACAAAAAGACACTATACAAGAAGTTCAGTTTGAGTGTTGTGTTCTAGATAAGAGTACTGCAAATACACTTCCTAAGAAGGAATATGTACAATTATTTGCAAATCTAATTAATATTGATCATAGTTTAATTGAGAGGATAATAAACAGTAAATAACATCTTCACTTTAACGTTTACAAATTATACATTATATTATAATATTATACTACTAATTATGGAATTGAAATGGAAAGGGGTGTTCCCCTTAGAAGATCTTGCTAATTTTCAAGATATAGAGGGAATAAAAGACGGAGGTATTTACCTTCATTTTTTAGAAGTCGAAGGATCAAAGAAAAAAAGAATTATTTATGTCGGCACAGCAACAAAAAGAGAAGACGAACAAGGCATATACGGAAGACTAATGGATTATTATGATGCCTATAAAAATTCAGATTATTCAAAATCCAAAAGGGAATATTTCTCTACTTATGTTTTAAAGAATATGAATGGTAAAAATATTTACGAATATTTCAGGCCAGGTTGCTACGACGATTTAGACAACAAAGGAGTTTATTACATTATAACTGATAAACATTTGTATAGCGGGAAATATTACGAAGGTAAAGATATAGATAAGACAAATAAAGAAATAGATAATCATAGAAAATATTTTTTAGGTAAATTAAAGTTTGCGTTTGTAAATATAGATAAACTGGAGAATCAATCAGATAAAGAGTATGAAAAATATCTAAAAACTTTTGAGGCCAAATTAATTAGTCATCTTGTAAGTAGAATACAGAAGGAATATGGTAAAGATTATGGATATTATTCGAAAAATAATCATAACGGGAAATATACTTGTTTTGGTCAAATACAATCTGACGAGCCATATAGTGGCAAATTAGAAAATAATTTTGACGAGGTTGTTGAGAAAGAATGGTTTGAAGATTTTGCGGAACTTGAATAATTATTTATCAGGAAAAACTTTAGTAGTGGCAACCACTCACGGAAACGTAAAAACTGATGTGGTCATAGATGGAAAGAATCTTGTGATTGGGTTGAATGCTTATATAAGAAAGTAACCAAATTATTTTACCCCTGAAAATTTCGTTTAATAGAAACTTATTAATACGTTTTTAATTAAACGAAAGGAAAATAAAAATGGAATTAGCCGGAGATCCAACGTACGAACCAATATTTACTAGCCGTAAAGTTACAAATTTATTCGAAAACCTCGCTAAAAATGAGAACATTTTAGAAACCGAGTTATTTGAAGATGCGGATGGAGTGATCATACTCCCTTATTATGTAGAAACTTTCGGCTTTTACGATTGTGCTGTTTGTTATTTTGCAAACATGCTGAGAAAAAATTTATATGCTCCTTATATAAGGGTATACAGCAGAGACAAAATACATTTTGGCTGCAGAACCGAGTTTCCCCTTCCTCGTTTTAATCGTAAAACATTTTCAGATATACCACAGAGATATATTTGGTCTGTTAACGAAGAAATTCACTTCGTGTTTAATTTATTGTCTGTTAAAAAGGAGTTCAGGACTATTGCTATCTGCGACTTTCTGTCATGCTTTGATGATTTCAGTTTTCATGTTGAAGGAAAACGTATCGTGGATTTTGTGAGAAGATATTTAAGGGAATATAGGAAAAATAAATATTCTAAATATGAAGGTATTGGTTAATTGATACATTAGTTAGTGTAATCTATTTTCATTTGTTCTTAGCTTGTAGTGGATAACTAAAGTCAACGAAATATTAACTTGCATATTTAATGCGAATCTTTCACATTATGTTAACTTATAAAAGAGGTATAAAGAGATGGAAGCAAAAATAGAAAATGGAAAGTTAATCATCGCAATTGATATGCAAGAGCCGACACCGAGTGCATCAGGAAAAACATTAGTAGTAGCAACTACCCATGGAAACGTAGCAACCGATGTTATGATTGACGGTAAGAATTTAGTGATTGGATTGAATGCTTATATTAAGAAATAGTTTGAATTATAGATTTTATTTATTATGATTTACTGGTTAAAAGTTTGTCTACATTGCGGTAGAGAAAGCGAAAATGAATCTGTGAGATTCCCGGTCTATCGTTGTAAAAATGACTTACAAGTTTTCTGTGATGAATGCGGTGAAGGTGATGGAAAGAAATGCCCTGCATGTGGTGAGATTTATAAAGACGATAATTTAGAATATCGAAATCTGTTCAAGAAATTTTGATACCATTTTAATACCATTTAGGGTGAAATTGGAGCATTAAAGGAAACCAATAAGTGCAAAATAATTAAGATAATAAATTCCTTGATTTCTTCTTGATAAGAACATTAGGACCCCCCTTTTTTTAAATAATATAACAAACAGAATCCCGGCTCAATTCAAACATATTTATTTATAATGTTGATTATATTAAACAAAATAACGATATTTATTTAAATAAATAAGCATTATGAAAAAGGAAAATTCAATATTATCCCTTTCGGTTGTTAAAATTTTAATTGATCTGGGAATAAAAATAAAGCTAGCTAGATTAAGAAGAAAGCTAAGTACAACTCAGGTTGCTGAGAGAGCAGGTATTAATAGAGTTACATTATGGCAAATCGAAAAAGGTTTGCCAAGTGTTTCAATGGGGGCATATGCCCAAGTACTTTTTGTATTAGGATTAGAAAAGGATTTGATAAAAGTCGCGGAAGATGATAATCTTGGAAGAAAATTACAAGATGCAAAAATTTTAGAAAAGAAAAGAGCTCCTAAATTAAAAACAAAATAAATGGCACGCAAGGAAAGTAGAAAACAAATATTCGTATATGCTGATTGGAAAGAATTAGATAAACCCAAATTAATGGGAATATTAAATGTCGTTATCTCAGGCAAAGAGATTTTTTCATTTGAATATGATAAAGAATGGTTAAAATCAGGTAGTTCACAAACACTCGATCCTGATTTGCAATTCTTTAGCGGACCTCAATATTTAAGAGATGAAAAAGATAATTTCGGAGTCTTTTTAGATTCATCACCTGATAGATGGGGAAGAGTATTAATGATTAGACGTGAAGCAGCCTTAGCTAAATTGGAGAAAAGAGTCCAAAAAACTTTATTGGAATCAGATTTTCTTCTTGGTGTATATGATAGTCATAGAATGGGAGCATTAAGATTTAAAGATAATAATGATGGACCATTCTTAAACGATAATAAAGAAATGGCTGCTCCACCCTGGGCTGACATCAGAGATTTAGAATATGCTAGTTTGCAACTCGAAAAAGAGAATATTAGTGAAGACCCTATGTATATGAAATGGCTGAACTTGTTAATAGCACCCGGGTCTTCGTTGGGGGGAGCCAGACCTAAAGCAAGTGTTTTAGATGAAAAGAAACATTTATGGATTGCAAAATTTCCAAGTACGAAAGATGAGATTGACAAAGGTTTATGGGAAATGATAACAAATGTCATAGCTTCAAAATCCGGTATAAATGTCGCAACAGGAATGGTTAAAAAATTTACCGGTAACGGTCATACTTATTTTACAAAAAGATTTGATAGAGACGAAGATGGAAAAAGAATACATTTTGCTTCTGCGATGACAATGCTGGGATATACTGACCACGAAGAAGGTGTTAGTTATTTGGAAATCGTAGAATTTCTAATTAGAAATGGGAGTAATACAACTGCCGATCTTGAAGAAATATGGAAAAGAATAGTATTTAATATTTGTGTTAAAAATACGGATGATCATCTTAGAAATCATGGGTTTCTATTAACTCCAGCTGGTTGGACTTTATCACCTGCATATGATGTCAATCCAAATCCAGAAGGAACAGGATTAAAATTAAATATATCAGAAACCGATAATTCTCTTGATATAGATTTAGCTCTAAGTGTTGCTAATAATTTCAGAATAAAATCAGCAAGAGCAAAAGAAATTATCTTCTCAATAAAAAAAGAAATTAAGAATTGGAATTCATTAGCGAAAAAATATAAGGTGGCAAAAGACGAGCAAGAATATATGTCTAAATCTTTTCTATGTGATTAGTTGATAAAAGGATTTAATTTGGTTAAGAAATTTTAAAGAAAATTACTCCGAGGTATTTTTACATACCATTAAAAATTTATTAATTCTAATCTTCTGCCATAAGACATTACTGACAGAAAAAGAATCAATTAAATGATAAAAGTTAAAAATTAAAAAACTTAATATTGATTTTACATAGTTTTATTTATAATTGTCCTCCTTAAAATTTTCATTAGGACGCACCCTCAAAATTTAATCAAAATCGCAATATTTTTGCTCAAAAGTGTCAGCACTTTTGTCAGCATTTTTTACCAAAATGGGTTCATTTTGGGTAAATTGGAGAGTAAAAAACCTCAAAAACAGCTATATTTCGCTGTTTTTATTTCCCATCCATTTCTCTTAATCAGCGGGTCAGGGGTTCGAGTCCCCTCGAGTGTACGACGATAAAGCCCTGTAAAATATAGTAGTTACAGGGCTTTTTGTTTTGGGTAAATGTATTTTGATACCATTTTGATACCATTTCCGTCTATCCTGTCAATGATTATTGATTTTTTTCTTACATTATCTGAAATGACATCCGTGTAAAATCTTTCGGTAGATTGTACGCTGTCATGTCCTAAAAGATATGCAACTTCCTGGATGGTTAATCCATTTTTAGCAATTCAAATAATCCTCAGGGTCATAGTCAAAATATTCTGACGGTGCCACATTTAACTGGTATCTTGAGAGAATGGAAAAGGGTGCTCAGTAATTGTATCTAATCTACTGAAATAAAACACTCTAAACCCATATCGTTATATATCTTTTTGATTTCTTCAATCTCTGAATAATCAGGGGCAGCCGCGTAATGAAGTTTATATGGCTTTTCCAGCTTCTCGTATTTTGCCGTACCCATTGCATGATAGGGAAGCAGCCTCACTCTGGTAATTTTTAATTCTTTGCACAGTACGGCAATCTCATTCATCAAATCATGCGAAGAGTTTATTTCTTTTATGAGGGGGATAGTTACTGTTATTTTTTCCGGTACAACTCCCGCAAGTTTTTTCAGATTCTCTACAATTATTTTGTTACTCCTTCCCGTCATCCGCTCGTGCTGAATCGGGTCAAGCAGTTTTATGTCATAATAAATAAAAGTAAACTTGTGAATGAAATCTTTCACGTTCTCCCACTCGAAATATCCGCAAGTCTCGACTCCTATTGTTATGCCGTTCTCAATGCAGAGGTCAATTAAATTCCTTGCGAATTCATGCTGTGCAAGCGGCTCTCCGCCCGAAAGCGTTACTCCTCCGTTTGAGTTTTTGTAAAAAACTTCATACGATTTTATCTTGTTGAATACTTCCTCTGCGGACATTCTTTGTCCTGTAAGCCGAAGCTCTGTTCTCATGGTGTTTTCTATGCATACTCTATCTGTGCAAACTTTACATATTTCTCTTTTGATGTATGGTTTTCCTTCAACATCTTTTGAAATCGCTCCTTTATCACAGATGTTCTCAAATTCCTTGTGTTCTTTGAGTCTTGAAAAATTGCATAGTAATTCGGGATGGAAACTCTGTCCCTCAGGGTTTGAACACCATAGGCAGACTAACGGGCAGCCTTTTAAAAAAACTGTTGTGCGTATTCCTTCGCCGTCTTGAAGCGAAAATTCCTGTATGTCGAATATAACACCCCCGGGTTTATTCAAACCCATGCTCTGTTCTTTCAATTATCTGGTCTTGTATTGATTTGCTCAACTCTACAAAGAATGCACTGAATCCTGCAACGCGTACTATAAGGTCTCTATAATTATCGGGATGTTCCTGTGCATCTTTAAGCATTCTGCTGTCAACTATATTAAACTGTATCTGAAAAGCAGGATACTGAAAGTATGATTTTATAAGCGACAGTAATTTCTTCGAACCCTGTATTCCCTTTACAGCTGCGGGATGCAGCTTCATATTATGGAGACCGCCGCGTATTTTCGTGTGGTCAATTTTTCCTGCTGATAAAAGAACCGATATCGGTCCGTTTGTATCCGTACCCGGGTATGGTGATGTAACTCCGTCTGCCAAAGAATCTCCAGCGTGCCTGCCGTCAGGAGTAGCGCCGCATACCTTGCCAAACGGTGTGTGTGTGCTTATCGCAAGCATCGACGGGTCGTAAGGTTTGCCAAGATAATTTTTCTGCGAAGAAACATACTTGCAGTATTCATAAAAGATTTCCTTGTATATTATATCAACTTTATCGTCATTGTTTCCCCATTTAGGCGCGTTGTAAAATTTTCTGTAAAGTTTGTCGTAGTTTTGCCAGTTGTTTGCAAGCGCGTCTCTGAGTTCATCCATCGTGCAGACTTTATTATTCTCTATATTTTCTTTTACTGCTGAAAGTGAATTTGCTACGTTTACCATTCCTGTTGAGAGTGTTGTAGGTGTGTTGTTGTTAACCGCCCCTCCGTCATCAAGCGAAGTCCCTCTTTCTATGCAGTCACGTATAAGGACAGATGAATATATAAGGTTGCAAACCTGTCTGTGTGCTGCCATTACGTAGTTCCAGTATTCCTGCCAGTTCTTTATTGCATTCTTTAAATGATGCAGATATGCTTTCTTCAGTTCTTCGTAAGTCTTCGGAATGTTTGTTGCTTCAAAAACTATTCCTGTTCTTAAATCTTTTCCTCCGTTAAGCGCAATCTCGAATATCTTCATGTGATTGATAAAACCCGCCTGCACAATGCCATAGCTCATTCCCTCAAGTGTTGGTTCTGTGCACCCCCCCATCGCAGCATGCTTCCTTATTATCGATACAGGAAGTCCGGTCTTTTCAAGTTCGTGCTGCATATATACTTTTGTGTTGAACCATGCAGGAAATCCGCATCCTGTCTTAACGCATTCAATTGCTTTTAAAAGAAATTCTTCGCTTAACGTATCGTCATACCATATTGAAAGAGTCGGCTGTGTCGTCTGGCAGTTAATGGCAGACTGCAATATTAGAAGTGAAAGTTCATTGTCAGCTCTGAATCCGTTTTCATTCAACCCTCCGAGAATCATGTTCTGGTAAAGATTTCCAGAACCCAGACCTTCCCATGAAAAAGATGCAACGTATTCTATCTCTGTCATTTTAATCCTAAGTGCTTCAAGTAGTTCAAGTACTTCATTGTTATTAATCTTTTTTGCATCAATATCTTTTTTGTAGTACGGATACATGTACCTGTCAAACCTTCCCGGACTGTATCCGAGCTGGGCTCCTTCTATATGCCCTGCAAGATACATAAACCAAAATGCCTGAATAGCTTCCCTGAAATCATGTGGCGGGAACTCCGGCACGTGCTTGCAGATTTCTGAAATCCTAAACAGTTCTATCTTTCTTGTTTCATCCTTCTCGGTTTTTGCAAGCTCAAATGCTTTTTGTCCGTATCTGTTTGCCCATTTTATTACCCCTTCAAGAGATCTTATCCCGGCTCTCCAGAAATACACTTTCTCGGCTGAATGATAATCTGTTATATGAGATTCTGATATCTTCTCTTTCATCCGGTTAATAAGACCTCTCAACCCCGTAGAAAGTGCTGTTTCAAAATCGAGAACATATCTTCCTTCGGGTGCAGGGTCGTGCGGAGCAGTATAAAGTACGGCTTTCCAGCCCTTCTCTATGTAATCTGCTTCTTTAAAATCCTTTTTCCATAAGTCATCACCTACATCCTGCATACACTTTCCCTGCCAGTATGCAGCGCAGTCTTTTAATATGTTTCGCTCGTGCTTTTCAAGAAGAAACTTACCTGCAAAGAATTCATAGTCACCCGATGACGCCATCTCCTTAGATTTAGCTATTCCACCTCCCGTTCCTATATCGGTTACTTTGTCCTGTTCTTCATGTTCTTCTTTATTGAATTCTCTAAGCACATAACCTGATGCGTAGTTGCAGTAAGGGATTGCCCCTCTTACAAATCTTGTCTTACTTCCAACGAATGGTTCGTGCTCTTTTATTACCGGCGTTAAATTCTCTATCGCGTATGAATTGCATTCAGCCCTTCTTTCCAGAACATTCAGCCCGTCTGTTCTTTTGTGTGCCTCTGTATAAAATTGTATATACTCCGTATCAATGTATAATGGCTCAGATAAATACTTGTTGCGCATTAATTCAATTCTCTTTGTTGAAGGAATGCCTTTGATTTCCCTTAGTTCGTATTCAGTTCGCTTTGTAGTTGTTTCCATAATGTTGTGGATTATTTTCTATAACTTAATTATTATTTACAAATTTAGAAAATCCAAAATTTAATACCTTCCTTTTCTGGTGTTTTTTGGTACAGTATTTGAAAGCAATGGCACCATAGAATTAATTTTAATAACTTTTTGTTTTATATTATAATAGAAGTCTATTATGTTCTTATTGAAGGACATATAATGGGAAAGGAAGTAATGAGTAGGTTTTCTTCTCAATGCTTATCATTATTGCTTTAATAGTTTGCATTTTTTACTGCTGCACTTTTCTCAGTCCGTGATGTCTGTGTATTTTTACTAAGTTTATAAAGGAAGCCACTATGAAATTTGCATTTATTGGAACTTACCCACCGCAGAAATGTGGTATTGGAACATTCACTCATAATCTGATAAAATCTCTTGCGGATAATTTTGCTTATTCTGATTTATATCCTAACCTCTATGTTATCGCAGTCTCAGACGGTGAGCAGGATTATAAATATCCGTCTGAAGTTTCTTTTGTCGTTAATCAGAACAGCCAGAGAGATTACATAAGCGCTGCCAAGTTTATAAACAATAACAGGGCAGATGCATGTATTCTTGAACACGAGTTTGGAATATTTGGAGGAGAGAGCGGTGTCTATGTTCTATCGCTCGTAAGCCGTATTGAAATTCCATTGATAGTTACATTTCATACAGTTATAAGAGATCCTTCTCACATTCAGAAAGTTATCGTTCAGGAGTTGAGTAGCAAAGCTTATAAAGTCGTCGTAATGAGTAAGAGAGCAGTTAAATTCCTTCTTGAGGTTTATCATATTCCCGAAGATAAAATAGAGATTATCGAGCATGGAGTCTCATTGGGCAAAGTCTATGACCGAGAAACCGTCAGGGAAAAATTTAACTTCACAAACAAAAAAGCTCTTTTTACCTTCGGCCTGTTAAGCCGTAATAAAGGTATTGAGACGGTTATTAAAGCCCTGCCTCAGGTCGTCAGTAAACACAAAAATATTCTCTACATAGTTCTTGGAAATACTCACCCGAAAGTTTTGTCAAGGTACGGTGAAGAGTACCGCGAGTACCTGATGCGTCTCGTTAAAGAACTCGGTCTTGAGGATTATGTTTATTTCTATAAGAATTTTGTGTCGGAAGACTTACTCATGCAGTATCTTTATGCTACTGATATATACATAACTCCGTATTTAAACGAAGCTCAGATTACAAGCGGAACTCTGTCGTACGCTGTTGGTGCCGGAGCAGCTGTCTTTTCAACTCCTTACTGGCATGCACAGGAGCTGCTTGCAGATGGAAGAGGTGTTCTTTTTGATTTTAATAATCATGAACAACTCGGGAAAATTCTTCTTGATTTTCTTAACGATGAAAGCAAAATCGAGAATCTTCGTGAAGCCGCAGCTGAATACGGGCATAAACTAAAATGGCCTAAGATTGGAGCAAAATATATTCAAGTCGCAAAAAATGCAGTTCGTAATTATTCTTTTATACAAAAAGAAAGGCGTACTATTCTTGACCCTCTACTGCTGCCTGACTTTGACCTGTCTCATATCAAAAGGCTTTCCGATGATACAGGTATTGTCCAGCATGCAAAATACGGAGTACCTAATTTAAAAGAAGGCTATTGTCTGGATGATAATTCTCGAGCTCTTTTAATGCTTGCTATGGCTCATCACGAAAAGAGAACCACTGATGCGAGCTCGCTAATGCCTGTTTATCTTAGCTTCATACATTATATGCAGAATGAAAACGGCTCTTTCAGAAACTTTCTTAGCTTCAGCAGAAATTATCTTGATGATATCAGCTCAGATGATTGCTTTGGACGAACAATGTGGGCGCTCGGTTATATGATAAATAATTATCCAAATGAATCATACCATAAAACCGCCCTGGATATTTTTCAACTCTCACTTAGATATGTTAATAACCTGAAGGAAATAAGGGGTCTTGCAAGCACAATTATAGGATTGTCATATTATCTCAAGAAGTTTCCTGAAGATAAAAACGCAAAAGAGATGGTTTATGAAATGACTAATAAACTTCTTGATGAATATTATTTGAATAAAACTGATATCTGGAATTGGTTTACCGATATACTGACTTATGATAATGCAATTATTCCTCTTGCACTTTTTCATTCTTCCGAAATGTTCTTGGACGCAAAGATAATTGAAGTTGCGGTTGAATCAACAGCGTTTCTTGAAAGCGTAATAATGAAAAACGGATACATGAAGCCCGTTGGCAGCAATGGCTGGTATAAAAAGGGAGGTGTCTGCGCCGATTATGCTCAGCAATGCATTGATGTCATGGGTATGATTTTGCTTTGTTTAAAAGCGTATAAGGTGACAAGAGATAAAAAATATCTTAACGATATGTTTACCTCATATATGTGGTTTCTCGGAAAAAACGAACTCAGTATTCCTGTCTATGATTATGAAACAGGCGGGTGTAATGACGGTCTCGAAGACTATGGTCTCAACTGGAATCAGGGTGCAGAAAGTACAATATCATATCTGGTTTCTCATTTGACTGTTCTGAATGCATTCGAACTTGAGTATGAATATGAAAAGTAATTTGAGTTTACTTACTGTCATCCTTTAATTTGTTTAACAAAGTCCTCAAATCAACCGTTGCAAAGCTCGAAGCATAATCAGAAATTGCATATGGAATAAAAAGAACGTCTTTGTGTATCATCGAGCCGCACGAGTAAACTACGTTCGGTACGTATCCCTCTCGCTCATCTTCATTCGGTACTATCAGCGGCTCTTTAAGGCTTCCTATAACTTTTGTCGGGTCATTCAAATCAAGCAGCATCGCTGCTATCGAGTATTTTCTCATCTGTCCGACACCATGCGTGATAACCAGCCATCCCTCCGGTGTTTCAATCGGTGAGCCGCAATTCCCGACTTTAACTAGCTCCCAGTTATAAACAGGCTCCCTTAACAGATGGGCTGTTTCCCACAACGTTATACTGTCAGAGAACATTATGTAGAGGTTTATCCCGTCAATCCTTGAAAGCATTGTATAATGCCCGTTAATTCTCTTTGGAAAAAGCGCAAAGTTCTTGTTCTTTGTGCATTCACCGTGCAGCGGTAGGTTTATGAAATGATAGAAATCCCTTGTCTCAAGAAGTTTCGGTAGAATTGTGTATCCGTCGTATGCTGTGTATGTCGCATAATATATTGTTTCTCCGTCATCATCGGTAAACCGTACAAACCTTGCGTCCTCTATGCCGTTGCTTTCTGTGCTGGAAATTGGAAAGATGGTTCTTTCTGATATATCAGTATCCTGTGAGAAAATAATTTCATAATGAGACCTTGCCAGCCACATCATTTCTTTAAGTGTCTTTTGCTGTTCAAGGTTTAGAGACCTTGTCTCCTGCGCGCTCTTTATCACCTTCTTGAAGTCTGAATAATAAAAAAATTCACCGAGATTTCTCAGTATTTCAGAAGAAATATCGTTTACAACACCGTGCTCGTTAAGTATCAGTGCAAATTCTTCTTTGTTGTAAATGTGTCTCTTGATTATTTCTGCTTCACCGATGTATTTGCCCGGCGGGTCTAAGTGCAAATTGTAATTGCTGTCTATTATTCCGCTTCTGAATACTATCGATGATATGTGGCTTTCCCCTGTCGCCCTGAAGCTTATTATAACGCGCTTCTGCCCTTCTTCAAGGTCGTTTTGGTCCGGGTGCTCCACTACTGATGGATTGAATAAAGCAGCTGACTCGATTGAGTATTCCATCGTTAAGTATGAACCAATCAGTAGCCTCTTTGTTGAAGATAATTTCTTTTGACTGCCGGTTACTTCATTTACATAGTGAATTACTTTTATATAATTATTAAAGAATATTTTTGTGATGTTCCTGTGGCGTTTTGCAAATTCTCTTAAGACAACGTTGAGTGAGTTACTGGCTTCTGCCTCGGAAAAATCCAATACTTTTTGTACAATAGACTTTGTTCTCTTTTCTCCGTTCTTGAATAATCTAGTTATTACTCTTTTGGAATCTGGATAAAGCCTTTCCTTGTTTCTCTTAACTGTTATTCTCATTATTACAACCTTTCTCTGTAAATGTATATGTTCATTGCTTAAACTTAAAGGATATTCTTTATTAATGCTTTTTTCCTTTTATACGGTTTGATTGGCAGTTTATTAATTATAGAGGTGCTGTTACAAATCCCGTCTTGGGTAACAAAACTTCAAAAGGCGCTGCATACAATGATAAAGCTGATAAACGCTCGTGGCTTCACTATGAAGTCTATCTCTGAAGAAATATTCAACTAAACTATATAATATATTCTTTTACAGGCTTGCCTTTGATTATGTGTTTTTGAATTATTTCTTCGAGTACTTTCGGCGTGCATGAGTGGTACCAGATTCCTTCGGGATAAACTACAACAATCGGACCTTTGTCGCATATCCTGAAGCAGTCTGCCTTTGTTCTTTGTACGCCGCCTTTACCCGTAAGGTTAAGCTCTGCAAGCCTTTTCTTTAAATACTTCCATGATTTTTGCCCGTCCTCTCTCTTTATGCATTTATCGTCCTGTGCATCGCAGCAAATAAAAATGTGCTTTTGTGTTTTGTCTATTCCAAGCTCTTCAAATTTTATCTTTAATTTCTTGCTCATCTTATGTTTATTTTATAAAATAATATATGTTCTGCCGTTAAAAATAAATGTAATATCCTTTATCCTTATTGAATTACTATTCCCTGATTGAATAATTATTTTCTTCACAGCAAAACAAAAAGACATAACAATGATTAAAAAAATTGACAGTCCGGCATTGATTAAATCAGCAGGAAATAAAGAGAAAATAATAAAGGAGTATTTCGGCAGAGTCAGTTCAAAAGATACTAATATAAGTATTGCTCATATGCATAGTCCGGAAGCGTGGTGTGAACCCGGTCAGACTCCGGGTTTCGATGAGTACACTGTCGTATTACGCGGGACACTTCACATAAAAACAAAGGTTTCTGAATTTGATGTTATAGCCGGAGAAGCAGTTTTTGTTTCAAAAAATGAGTGGGTGCAGTATAGTTCTCCCTATGCAGGAGGAGCTGAATACGTCGCAGTATGTATTCCTGCTTTCTCTCCTGATAATGTGAATAGAGACTCGAAATAGTACCCGATATAATTAACAGATAATAACAGTGATGTTATCAGCCCATCGTAACAATGTTGGGTTTTTTACGTATATAACATCAAAAATGTTTTTTGTTAAGGAGAAATCACTTGATTCTTTGTCTTATCATTATTAATTTGGAAACTAAATAAACGATAATAGTTTCCAAAATGGTTAAAGATAGCCCCGTCGAAAGAAAGAAAATTATGGTGTTTGCTGATAAATTATTCAGAGAAGCAGGTCTGTACAAAACATCAATGGACGAACTATCGTCCCTTATGCACATCAGCAAGAAAACCATTTACAGGTATTTCCCCTCGAAGGAAAATCTGGTTAGGGAAATTGTTAAATTTTGGCTCGAATCTTCTACCGAAAGAGTTGATAAAATCGTTCGCGGTAAGACTGATGTCGTGACAAAGTTTATCAGGCTTCTTGAGGATTATTCCTGCGAATTTACTCAGTTGGGAGAAAAAGCAATATCTGATTTGCAGATTCATTATCCCGATGTGTGGACCTCAATTGAGTCGTTTAGGGAAGAAAAGATAATATTTTACGTTAAAAAACTATTCAGACAGGGATTCAGGGAAAAGTACATAACAAAAATACCCGTCGAAATTGTTATCGTCTCTGTCAGCGCCTCAATAAGCTCTGTCGTAAACCCGAAGTTTCTTATGGTTAACAATTTTTCGACCGCAGAAGCACTAAAACATGTTCTTGAACTCCATCTGAAAGGTATTATAACCGAAAAGGGAAGAAAGAAGTATTTCAGTCAACAGAAAAAACATCTTAAATAATTCTATGTATTATAAAATATTAATAACAATTGCCTTTATAGCCCTGTACCCGTGGATTTCTTTCGGTCAGGATTCGACCAAGGTAAAGGTCTATTCTCTGAAAGAAGCCATTGCCGTCGCGAAGTCCAACAACACAGAGCTTGTTAATGCAGTTTATGATAAATTAAAAGCGGAAAAGAAAGTATCACAGGTATATAACGAAAGCCTCCTGCCGACTATTACCCTCAGCTCTCAGTATAACAGGGCAATTAAAAAACAGGTGTTCGATATAGATTTCGGTGGCATGAATCAAAGGTTTGAAGTAGGTTCCGATAATACACTTAGTAACACTTTCCAGCTAAGTGAACCTATTCCTGTTCTTGGTACCCCCGTATTTGAAGGCATTAGAATCGCCGATTATTATTCTGCTCTGCAGGACGAAAATGTTAATTCCGCAGAAGCAAACGTAGTTGCTGATGTTAAACAGGCTTATAACGATGTTCTCTTTATGAAGGAAGTCGTGTTTGTAAGAAAGCAAAACCTCGTCAATGCACAGGAAAATTATGATGTCGTTGAAAAGAAATACCGCAACGGTACTTCAACAGAGTTTGATTTTCTCAGAGCAAAAGTAACAGTTGAAAACTCAAAACCTCCGGTTGTTGAAGCGGAAAACAATCTTATAATTGCAAGAAAAATTCTAAAGAATGCTATAGGTATCAAAGATAATATAGACGTTGATGTTACAGGATCTCTTGAATATGACAGCACCGAAGTCTATGGTAGTACAGAAGAAATAATTAATAAGATTTCAGAAAATAACGTCTCAATAAGGCAGTTGAAAATTAACCAGGATATTAATAAGCAGCTGCTTAATATTGATAACGCAAACTATCTCCCAAAACTATATATTTTTGGTCAGTATAACCTTCAGGCTCAGGAAAACGACGGAAAGAATATTGGAAGTTACAGGTTCTTTAATGTTTTAAACGCCGGTATCGGTCTTAACTGGGATTTAAACTTCTTGAGAAATACTTATAAGAAACAGCAGACGGAGATAGACATTAAGAAGACTGATGAAACTATTTCTGACGTTAAACAAAAACTTCGACTGACTTCACAAAGTATAATTCTCAAAATGGACGAGGCTCGAAATAAAATAAAAGCAACATACGAAACAGTAACAATGGCGGAACGCGGATATGAACTCGCCGCTCTCAGCTTTAAAAACGGTGTCGTAAGTCAAATAGATGTCATAGACGCCGGTGTTCAGCTGAGCAATTCAAGACTGTCATACTATAGTGCAATTGTTGAATATCTCAACGCTAAAGCAGAATTAGAAAAATTATTGGAAAGAAAATAAATTTATTATATGAAAAAATATTCATTATTATTATTGGTCTTAAGTATTGCGGTTGCTTTTGGCTCATGCGGAAGAAATAAAAATAATAAACCCGAAGAGAAAAAATTACCTATAGTTAAAACTACGGTTATTCAGGGTCAGTATTTTGAGGAAAATTATAAGGTTAGCGGTATAGTTAAACCATATGAAAGCGCAAAACTTTCTTCCGAAGAAGGTGGACTTATCGTCTATCTTACAAAAGATAAAGGTGATAGAGTCGGACGCGGAGAGGTTGTCGTAAAACTTAAAAAGGATACTGACGAAGCAGCATATCTCCAGGCTCTCGCTCAGTATGAACTTGCAAAGGATAATTATCAGAGAACAGAGCGCCTTTTTAATGACGAAGTTGCAACCGAACAGCAGTATACAAACTCCAAACTTCAGCTTGAAATCGCAGAAAAGTCGGTTGAACTATACAGGATTAGACTCGATAAGGGTTATGTTAGATCCCCCATCTCGGGAATCGTAGACGCAAAGTTCATGCAGAAAGGTGAAATGACCTCCTCCGGATCCCCTATTATCAATGTTGTCAATATTTCCAGAGTAAAAATCAACTGCGGTGTTCCCGAAAGATATGTTACTCAGGTTAAAAGAGGCGAAAAGGTCAAAGTTACTTTTCCCGTTCTCCCCGATGAGGAGTATGAAGCTGTTATTGATTATGTCTCACCTTCATTGAGTCCGCAAAACAGAACCTTTGAAATTGAACTTGTTATGAGCAATCCCGAAAGTAAGTTTAAACCCGAGATGTCGGCAAATATAACTTTTACGAACAAGAGTGTTGATAATGCTGTTGTTCTGCAGCAGGATTATGTTGTTGATAACGGTGATGAAAAATTTGTGTTCGTTCTTGAAGGCGACATCGCAAAGAAACGTATTGTAAAGCTTGGCGGACGTTCTGATAATATGGTTCTGATTGAAGAGGGTCTTAATATCGGCGAAACGCTTATAAACGTAGGCTTTCAGGGCTTAAATGATAACGACAAAGTAACACTGGTTAATTAAAACACTAAAAGTTTATCTTATATGAAATTTTTTGAATTAATAATAAAGAATAAAGTTACGGTCTATATCCTCGTGCTGATGATAGTTCTTATCGGTGCCTCCTCGTATATATCCCTGCCGAGAGAATCAAGCCCCTCAATAAAAATTCCTTATGTGTTTATCGCGACTGTCTATCCGGGCGTGTCGCCTCAGGATATAGAAAACCTCGTAACACAGGAAATAGAAAAGGAAGTTAAAAGTATTAGCGGCGTTAAAGAGATAAAATCCGTTTCAAGGGAAAGTTTCAGTTCGATCTCGGTTGAGTTTAACACAGATGTTATTATTGATGACGCAATTCAGAAAGTTCGTGATAAAGTCGCTACGGCAAAAACAAAAATGCCGACAGATATTAAAGAGCCGATTATCACCGAAATCAATTTTTCCGAGCTTCCGATGATGTACGTTAATCTGAGTGGGAATATAGGTCTTGCTAACCTCAAAAAAATTGGTACACAAATTCAGGATAAGATTGAAGAAATTCCCGGTGTGCTTTCCGCCGATGTTATCGGAGGTGTGGATAGGGAAGTTAAAATTGATGCAGATGCTGAAAGACTAAAATACTATAATGTTAGTTTCAACGACCTTATAAATGCCGTGTCCGCTGAAAATCTGAATATACCCGGTGGTGCGGTGGATATTGGCAAATCAAGTTTCCTTATTAGAGTACCAGGCGAGTATGAAAATCCCGAGTTAATGAGCAATATAATCGTTAAGAAAAACAGTGATTATCCTGTCTACATAAATGATGTGGCTCAGGTAACTTACGGATATAAAGAAAGACAAACGTATGCAAGAAAGAACGGGATTGAAAGTATAACCCTGCCTGTTAAAAAGCGCAGCGGCTCCAACATAATTGAAATATCTGAAAAGGTCCATGATATCTTAGCCAACAATAACGGTATTATTCCGGAAGGCATTTCTTACAGCGTTACCAGCGATCAATCCGATTTTATTAAAACAACTGTTCACGAACTTGAAAACGGTATTGTAACAGGCGTCGTTCTTGTCATGCTAATCCTTTTCTTCTTCATGGGTATAAAGAATTCATTGCTCGTTGCAACTTCTATTCCGTTATCATTCTTGATTTCGTTTATTGTTCTGGGTGCAATGGGTATTACTCTGAACATGATAGTTCTGTTTACACTCATACTCGTTCTTGGAATCATCGTTGATGACGCTATTGTCGTCATCGAAAATATCTATAGATTGCAGGAAAAAGAAAATTATAATCCGCATGACGCTTCGATTGAAGGTCCGCGTGAAGTTGTGTTCCCGGTCACGATTGCTACACTAACTATCATATCATCGTTCTTCCCGCTTCTATTCTTCCCTGGAATCGTAGGTGATTTTATGAAATATTTGCCTATCACCCTGATTGTTTGTTTGTTGTCATCATTGTTCGTTGCTATGATTATAAGCCCTGTTCAGGCAGCTGTCTTTATTCATTATAAAAAGGATAGGGAAAGATCTCAAAAGAAAAAATTCAGACCGATCGGCAGGTTCCTTGAGCATTTTGACGAAGTTCTTTTTGGAAGAGCTTTAAGAATCTATGAAAAGGTTTTAAGAATTGCTTTGACTCACAGAAGGACAGTAATATCAATTACGTTTCTTATGCTTATTATTGTGTTCCTAATTTACGGGAAATTCAATTACGGAACTGAGTTCTTTCCTGATACCGACCCAAGACAGGCTTCTATTACACTTACTACACCCGTCGGAACAAACATAGATGAAACTAACACGATAACTAAAGAGCTTGAGAAAAAAATTCCGGAACTTAAAGATATTAAGTATATTGTCACAAACGTTGGTTCATCTAATAATCCTCTTGATTTTAGCGGAGATGGAATTCCAACAAAGAGCGTTATAACTGTAACTTTCTTCGACAAACTTGACAGAGAACAGAGTTCTAAAATATCTATAGAGCAAATAAGAAATGCGCTTTATATGGTTCCCGGTGGTGAAGTAAAAATTGAAAAGGAGCAAATGGGACCTCCAACCGGACCTCCTGTAAACATAGAAATATCGGGTGATGATTTTGTTAAAATCGGAATCCTTGCTGATGAAATAAAAAGTCAGATAAAAGGTATTCCCGGACTGACTGACCTTACTGATAATTTTGATGAAGCAAGACCGGAAATTAAAATTGTCGTCGATAGGGAAAAAGCTGCTCTTTATGGGCTTAATACTGCAATGATAGGTGCAACTATAAGAACTGCCGTTAACGGCACTACCGCAAGCAAGATTAGAGAAGGCAAAGATGAATATGATGTTACTGTCAGACTGAATAAGGAACAGCGTAATGATATAAGTACTATCGATAACATGTATATTACTAATACAAAAGGCGAAAAAATCCCTATTTCTTCTGTCGGTAGTATAGAGTTCTCCGGCGGTATCGGTGCAATAAACAGAAAAGACCTTAAGAGAGTTGTTACCGTTTCGGCAAACGCCGAAGGCCGGCTTGGTAACGACGTGCTTAAAGATGTTCAGGCAAAACTGAAAGATTTTAAACTCCCTGATGGTTATTCCATCAGCTATACTGGTGAACAGGAAGACCAGGCAGAAACTTCAGCATTCCTCGGTAAAGCCATGATAATCGCTTTGATGATGATTTTTTTCCTAATGGTAATTGAGTTCAATTCTCTGAGAGTTCCTCTGATTATAATGATATCTGTTATTCTGTCTCTTATTGGAGTACTCATAGGTCTTTTAATTACCGGTACTCCCTTCGGTATTATGATGACGGGAATTGGCGTTATAGCACTCGCCGGCATTGTCGTGAGAAATGCTATCGTGTTGCTCGATTTCCAGAAAGAACTCGTTTCTCGTGGATTGAATCGTGACGAAGCTCTCGTTCAGGCAGGGCTGATTAGAATGAGACCAATCTTCCTTACGGCTGCTGCTACAATTCTCGGGATTCTTCCTCTTGCCTCAGGTGTTGACTTTGATTGGAGAACACTCAGCTGGATAGTGGGAGGTGAGAATTCTGCTTTCTGGCGTCCTATGGGTGTGGCTATTATATTCGGTCTTATGGTGTCGACATTCCTGACACTTGTTATTATTCCGTCAATATACTCCTATAGCGACGATTTATACAATAAAATATTTAAACGGAAGAAGAAGACAGTAGAACAAGAAGCATAATAAACTTAAAGGCGGTTTGTAACCGCCTTTTTTATTGGTGTGTCGGGAACGTTTAAAACGTGCAAAACGTTTATATCGGTATGAACACAGTATTATCATCAAAGCAGGTCGCTGAAATCCTCGGCGTCAATGAATCTTCCGTTAAAAGATGGTCTGATAGCGGCATGTTAAGCTGTTATAAAACTCCGGGAGGACATAGAAAATTTAAAAAGGAGGACCTCCTGTTGTTCAGCAGCAAATATTCATTCGAACTGAAATCTGATATTAATGACAGAAGCCGTGAAAATCATCAAAACAACGGTGTAGATTTTAAGTTTATCGTTGATTCATTATACAGGAAACTGTTCGTTGCTTCTGAATCTGAAATAACGGATTTTCTATACTCTCTTCACCTTTCCGGTATTAACCTCGTTGAATTGTATGATAATGTCATTGCAAAAACGATGTTTGAAGTCGGCGAAAAGTGGAAACATAAGGAGATTACAGTTGACCAGGAACATATTGCGGCAAACAAAATTATTAAATCCCTAATCAGACTTCATGACAAGATTGCTCCAATACCCTTTAATGGTCTCACTGCTCTTTGCGGGAGTCTTGAAGGTGAATTGCATGAATTGCCCTTACTTAGTGTAAATAATGTATTGAATTATTACGGGTGGAAAGTAATTTATATCGGTGCTAATGTACCCGTAAAAGCTCTTCAGTCGGGTATTAATGAGCATAAACCTGATATCGTCTGCATTTCAGCTACCATAATAAACAACAGAAAAAAGTTTATGAATGATACTGGAAAACTTTATGCTGCTACAAAAACTACAGGCTCAAAACTCATACTTGGAGGTATAGGAGTTAATAAAATGGATACAGTTTCTTTAAAAACTGATGCGATATTAAAAAGCACAGATGAATTAATTAAATATCTTAAACAAAATTTTCTCTTTTGATTGAAGCTAATAAAAATATTGTTTTTCAAAAAGTGTTTTCTGTGTATGTTAAGCATATTCTCAAAAAACATTTTCATAAAATACATTTAAGCGGTGATGAAAATTTTTTGAATCGCAACAAAACACTTCCGTCAATAATATTCGCAAATCATTCAAACTGGTGGGATGCATTGCTACCGTTCTGGCTTTCATATAATATCTTTGATGTTAACGCTTATGCAATGATGGATCATAAACAGCTTAGTAAATATAAATTCTTTAGATGGATTGGCGTTTTCTCGGTGGATAAAGAATCAAAAATTGATTCGTATCGTTCTTTTAAATATGCAGCTAATCTTCTAAAGTCCGGTACAAATGTCCTCTGGATTTATCCTCAGGGTACAATGCCCCCAAACGATTTAAGACCTTTGAAGTTTGAGAACGGGCTTTCAAAACTCATTAACGAAGTAGGCGATGTCAATATTATTCCTCTTATTTATAATTATGAGTTTTTAAAAGACCAAAAACCCGAAGTCTTTATTAAAATTCTGCCCTTGCTCAATAAATTCAATAACATTGATGCCGTTTCATACACTGAATACCTTGAGAATTATATCACATCTGCACTGGACGAACAGAAACAGAATATATTGAACGGAAAAATATCATCTTATAAAATTATGCTTCATGGAAAAGACTCAGCGGGTAACATATTGGACAGGGGGCAAAATGATTGAGTTTGTCTCTTTTATATCACTTTTTCTGACCGGAATATTGCTTATTGTAATCTGGAATTTATGGGTATTTAGAAAACGAAACTACAAACAACTGTCCGACAATGAAATGCCGTTTATTTCAGTACTTATTCCTGCGCGTAACGAAGAAAGAAGCATTCGTAAATGCGTAGAGTCACTCCTGATACAGGATTACCCGAATTATGAAGTTATTGTGCTTAACGATAACTCCGAAGATATGACACTGGATATACTCAAAGATATACAGATTAATCAGCCGAAGCTACATGTTATAAACGGCAAACCCCTTGAAGAAGGGTGGACAGGAAAGAATTTCGCTTGCCATCAGTTGTATTTGCATTCAAAAGGGGAGTATATTCTATTTAGCGATGCTGATACAGTTCATTTCAACAACTCATTGCGTAATGCTGTAATCCGTGCTGTTAATCGTAAAGCCGACCTTTATTCGTTGATTCCTTCAATGACTCTCGAGACTTTTGCCGAAAAATGTATTATGCCCGGTATGCACTTTACGTCTTTTACACTTTTACCTTATTATCTCGCTGAGAATCTTAAAAGCCCTGTTTTTGCAATGGGTGTCGGACCTTACATGCTTTTTAAAAGAGATTCGTATGAAAAAATTGGCGGACATGAATCGATAAAATCCCACCTTGTTGAAGATGTTGCACTTGCAAAGAGTATTAAAAAACACGGTTTAAAAGTTGTTGTTAATAAAGGTCTCGATATTCTTAGTTGTCGCATGTATCATAGTTTCGGCGAAATCTGGGAGGGCTTTTCAAAAAACATATTTCCGGGTATGAACTATAACTCATTTCTTCTGTTCGCTGTTTTTACTGTCTATCTTCTTCTGTTTTTTGTTCCCTTTGTTGGACTTGTAATCTCGGCTGCTGTAGCAAATGAACTACTTATGTACAATTTCCTGTATCAGTCTGTTCTTGTTTTATTAATGAGATTGCTTATTAATACATTTTTTAAACTTGGTATAGTATCAACCTTGCTTCACCCTATTGGAATATTTATTATTTCAACGATAGGTTTCAACTCTTGGAGATGGAATAAGCTTGGCAAAGGTTCGGTTTGGAAAGGTAGAACTTATTCCCCCGTTAATCCCAAAGGAGATAACTATGTCTTATAATTTGGTAAATATTATTCTTCAGAAATTGTTGTATGTTCTCATGATAATGACTCCCGTAGGTGTTATTATAATGTTAATACCTGAACTTAAAGATAAATATCTCTGGACAACTAATATATTCCTTTCTATCCAGTTTGTTGCTCTGCTGTCATATATGCTTCTAAACTATTCCGGAAGATCTGTTATTATAAATTTAACTGTTCTGCTCTTAAGCGGATACTTTTTAGAGTTAATCGGTGTTAAAACATCCTTTCCTTTTGGAAGCTATGTTTACACGGATAAGCTTCAGCCCCAGATTCTTCAGGTGCCTTTAACAATCAGTCTTTCATGGGTTGTAGTGGTTACGGGTTCTTTTATGATTGTTTCTTCTTTGAAAACACTTAACGTATTTGCAATCGTTACATACTCATCGGTATTGGTTCTGGCTTTCGATTTATTGCTCGAACCTTTTGCTGGATTTATTAACGGTTACTGGACATGGACATTCTCTTTCGTTCCCATCCAGAACTATATCTCATGGTTTGTTATCGCATTTGTATTCACTTTATTTCTTTCAAAGTATCTCGTACCACAATCGAACGTAATTAATAAATCGAAAGTGGTCTCATACACCCCTTTAATTCTTTACATTATAAGCATATCACAGTTTTCAATCATTAATATTTTCAACAGCTATGTTCTGCCGACTGTTTCGGGAATAATACTCATAATAGTCGTTTTGATATTAATCTACAGGAGGACCAATGAAGTTTGAATATTTAATAGTTATGCTGTTTACCGTTTCCGTGCCGTTTATTAAGAGCTTTAGCCCTGAAATAAATTTTTACAAACCTCTGAATAGATTCGTATTCGCAATGCTAATTCCGTTTGTCCTTTTTGTAACCATCGATATAATTGCAGTCATAAGAGACTTATGGACTTTCAATCCAGATTATGTTATAGGTATATATTTCTTTGGTCTTCCCCTTGAAGAAGTCAGTTTCTTTATATTCGTACCTTTTGCTTGCATATTCACATGGGAAACAGTCAAGTATCTTGCCAAAAGGCAGAAAGGGAGCGCCTGATGGAATACACTTGTTTGGTAATCGTCGGAACTTTGCTCGTGATTATTCTTGATGTAATCTTAAAAACACATTTGTTTAAGCAAAAAATATTCTGGATTTACTTGGGAATTATTGTCGTTCTTATGTTTGTCGTAAACGGATATCTTACATGGAGACCTATTGTAATTTACAATGAATCAAAAATGCTCGGTATCAGACTCTTCACTATTCCTGTTGAAGATTTCTTCTTCGGATTTTCTTTGATAGGTTTAAACCTGATTATCTGGGAATTTTTTAACAAGAAAATTAAAAATATTAACAATAAATGAATAAGAAAAAGATAATTGTCATAGGCAGCGGATTTGGCGGACTTTCTGTCGCATCAAGACTTGCTTCAAAAGGTCATGACGTAACTATTTTCGAAAAACTTGATAAACCCGGAGGTCGTGCATATCTCTTTGAAATGAATGGATTCAAATTTGATGCTGGTCCTACGGTTATAACCGCTCCTTTCCTCTTTGAAGATATTTTTAAAGAGGCCGGCAAAGATATAAAAGATTACGTTAACCTGGTTCCTCTCTCTCCTTTCTACAGGATATTTAACCATGAGGGTAAGCACTTTGATTATAACGCAGACAACGATTTTATTCTTAGTGAAATTGATAAATGGAGCCCCGAAGATAAAGACGGCTACTTGAAATTTATTAAAACAACAAAAGCAATCTATCAGAAAGGCTTTGTTGAACTTTCCGATAAACCCTTCTTGAAGTTTACTGATATGCTTAAGGTTGCTCCCGACCTGATTAAACTTCAATCTTATAAAATGGTCTATGGATACGTATCAAAATTTATTAAAAATGAATTTCTACGTCAGTGCTTTTCCTTTCATCCGTTGCTTGTGGGCGGAAATCCTTTTGATACTACTTCTATATATGCCCTTATCCATTACCTCGAAAGGCAGTGGGGAGTTCATTATGCTATGGGTGGTACAAACGCACTTGTCAGTGCATTGGTTAAATTGTATACAGAGCAGGGAGGTAAATTACTGCTTAATTCCGAAGTAAAAGATATGATTGTTGAAGATAGAAAAATCAAGGGTATCATTCTTACAGACGGTTCAAAGCACATGGCAGATATTGTAATATCTAACGGAGATGTTGCTGCAACCTATATGAACCTTATCTCTGAAGATAAAAGAAAGAAATATACCGATGCTAAACTAAGAAATAAAAAGTACAGTATGTCTCTGTTCGTAATTTATTTCGGGACAAAGAAAAGATACCTTGATTCAAACCTTAAACATCATAACATAATTCTTGGCCCAAGATATAAAGAATTATTAAACGATATTTTCAACAGGAAAATTCTCGCAGATGATTTCTCTCTCTATCTGCACATGCCTACTATTACCGACCCGTCACTCGCTCCCGATGGATCTGAATCTTTTTACGTTCTCTCACCCGTTCCTCATCTTGAAGGCGATATTGATTGGAGCGTGAAATCTAAAGAGTACAGAGATAGAATTATGAATTTTCTTGAGGAAAATTATCTCCCAGGCTTACAGGAAAATATAATTGCTGAGCATTATGTTGACCCAAGATATTTTCAAAATAAACTTAATAGCTATCTCGGCTCTGCATTTTCTCTACAGCCTGTTCTTACACAGTCGGCTTGGTTCAGACCTCATAACAAGTCTGAAGATTTTGAAAACCTGTACATTGTTGGTGCAGGTACTCATCCCGGAGCAGGATTGCCCGGTGTTGTATCTTCTGCTAAGATAGTTGATGATTTAATAAAAAATTTAAACTTAAAATGATCATGAAATATGATTTAAACATAATTCCCGATTTCCTGAAGGGTACTTACAGCGAATACAAGGATTATACAAAATACTATGCAAAGAGTTTTTATTTCTCCTCTTTCGCATTGCCTAAGGAAAAAAGAAATGCCGCATATGCTGTTTATGCATTTTGCAGATATGCTGATAATATTACCGATATTTCTAAATATGAATCGCCGGAGTTTCTTGAAAGCAAAATCAATTTCCTTCTTGAAATACTTGATGAAGTTTATAAGCATGTTAATGACGGCTCAAAGTATATTTCAGATTTCACTCTGACTGTTAAAAAATTTAACATTCCAAAAGAATACTTCCGGGAACTTATTGATGGTGTCGCCTCCGATATACATAAGAAAGTTTATTATAACTTTGAAGAACTTGATGTCTATTGCTATAAGGTTGCATCTGTTGTTGGTCTTATAATGACTAAAATCATGGGGTATTCTAATGACAATGCACTTGAACATGCCGTACATCTCGGAAAAGCCATGCAGCTGACAAATATTTTAAGAGATGTAGCCGATGATTATTCTATGGGAAGAATATATTTGCCCAAAGAAGAACTTGACAGGTTTAACTACACAGAAGATGATATTAAGAATAAAATTATCGACGAGCGCTTTTATGCAATGATGAAATTCCAGATAAACAGGGCAAGGGAATATTACAATCTCGCAGAAAAGGGGTTTAAATATCTTCCTAATGACGGTTCTCGCTCAACCGTTAAAATGATGAGCAGAATCTATTCCGGAATCTTGTCTGAAATTGAAAACAATAATTACGATGTATATTCTAAACGTCATTATGTTAGTACTTTCTCAAAAGTTATGATGACAATGAAAATATTTTCTGATAAGCGTTCATCTAAAGGAAAAGCAGCCATTAAGTCTGGCAGTAAACCGGCCGTTAATTTGGAGAGTTAATCCTTGAAAACTGTTGGAATTATCGGTGCAGGCATCGGCGGTTTATCTGCTGCAATTCACCTCGCATCAAAAGGTTTTGAAGTAACTGTATTTGAAAAGAACTCCCTCCCCGGAGGTAAAGCATCATCGTTTTCCCATCAGGGCTTTCGCTTCGATACAGGTCCGTCTTTGCTTACAATGATTGATGTTGTTGAACAATTGTTCGATGAAGCAGGTGAACATTTATCAGATTATCTTGACGTTAAAAAACTCGATGTACTTTGTAAATATTTCTATCCTGACGGGATAGAACTTAATGCCTATAGTGATTTCAATAAGTTTGCTGCAGAAATTGAATCTAAAACCTCGGATACTTCCAATAATTTATCTGAGTATTTCTCGTATTCTAAAGTAATATTTGACCTTACTAAAAAGATATTTTTGTACGATCCTTATATGGGAATAAAATCGTTGTTAAATTTTAACTCAGTTAAAACACTTTTTAAAATCCGTAAAATAGATTCGTTCCGCACAATGCATGAGGCAAACAAGTCTTTTTTCTCTGACCCTAAACTTGTCCAATTGTTCGATAGATATGCTACTTATAATGGCTCTAATCCATACCTTGCACCGGCAACACTTAATCTTATATCTCATGTCGAAAATTCTCTCGGTGGATATTACTTGTCCGAAGGAATGTATAGTCTCGTAAAAGCCCTGTGGAATCTCGCTCTGAAGAAAGGCGTTAATTTTATGCTCAGCCGAAACGTCTCATCCGTCAGAAAATCCGGAAATAAAATTGAATCACTAATATCAGAAAACAAGCCTTATTCTTTTGATTACTATGTGTCAAATCTTGATTCACTCTCGGCTAACAAACTATTTTTCTCGGAAAGTGATTTTAAAATAAAAGAGGAAAGACTCTCATCCTCTGCTATGGTCTTTTATTGGGGAATTAATACGGAATTTCCTCAACTTGATACACACAACATTTTGTTCTCTGCAGATTATAAAAAAGAGTTTAATAGCATCTTTCTTGAAAAAACCATCTCCGATGATGTCACCATCTATATTTACGTATCCTCTAAGTTTAATCCTGCTGACGCACCTGAGGGTTGCGAGAACTGGTTTGTAATGATTAATACCCCTCCAAATCTTAACCAGAACTGGTTCGAACTAACCGAAACATACCGTGCTTTAATCATTGATAAAATTGAATCAGTAATTGAAACTGATATTAGGAGTAAAATACTTTTTGAAAAAGTACTGAATCCGGAAATTATGGAACATCAGACAGGAAGCTATAAAGGCAGTTTGTACGGATATTCTTCAAACACCAGATTTTCTGCCTTCAAAAGACAGTCAAACCGTTCAAAGAAATTCAAAAACCTGTTTTATTGCGGTGGATCTGCTCATCCGGGAGGAGGAATTCCTCTGGTTATTCTCTCGGGGAAAAACGTTTCGGAATTAATTGCTGACGTACAGTATTAACCTGTAGCCCAGTTCTTGGGAAGAGTGAAATAAAATGTGCTTCCCTTTCCTTCTTTGCTATCAACCCAAATCTTTCCTCTGTGTTTTTCTATAAACTCCTTGCAAAGTAGTAACCCTAATCCCGTTCCCTTTTCTCTGTTTGTTCCTAACGTAGTATGATTCATATCTATCCTGAATAGTTTTGTTATGTCTTCCTTTGCTATTCCAACTCCGCTGTCTTTTACCGATACAAGTATTTCATCAGGATTTTGCTCAGCAGACACTAAAATCTCTCCACTCGGATGTGAGAACTTTATGGCATTAGAAATTAAATTTCTTAATACTATCCCCGTCATTGTCTTGTCCGCAATAACAGGAACATTCTTGTCCATTTTCGTCATTATGGTTATTGTCTTCTGTGCCGAAACGTCGTTAAGTGATAGTAATGTCTCTTCCAGTAGCTCTTTCAAATCTATGTATTCAGGTCTAAATTCCATTTTACCCGTTTGTGAACGCGACCAATTGAGAAGATTTTCCAATAATGACTTTGCATGAGTTGCTGATTTGTGAATAAAACTTGCATACTCCTCTATTCCTTCATAATCTTTTGTTTCCATTTGCTCTTCCAGTAAATTGCTGAATCCTAAAATTGAACTGAAGGGACTCCTTAAATCATGTGCAATTATATTAAAGAATTTGTCTTTTGCCGCATTCATCTCGCGCAGGTTATTTTCACTCTTCTTTAATAGTTCTTCGGTTTTTTTCCTTTCTGTGATGTCGTGAATTATTGACTGTAGTAACGCGCGTCCTTTAATGTATATCGGACTCGAATATACTTCTACATCTCGAATATTTCCGTCGGATAGTCTATGCTTGAAATTAAAGTAAGATTTCTTTTCTAACAATACCTCTTGCATCTCCTCCGAAAGCGCAGCGGCAGTCAAAGTATTAATGTCACTGATTTTCATTTCAGTCAATTTGTCATGCGGATATCCGTAATACATTGATGCCGCCGAGTTGGCATCAACTATCGCACCGTCTTTTGGGTCAATCAATAGTTTTACCGCTGTGTTTTTCTCAAATAAAGAATGATACAATTCTTTGTTTTCTTTCAATGCTTCTTGCGTTTTTTTCCTCTCTGTTATGTCGAATATTTGCGAAAGTATGCATTCCTTGTTGTCCATATATATTTTCTCGGCTGCATAAATGGTGTCTTTTATTTCTCCGCTCTTTGTTCTTATTCTTAATTCAAAATCATTAATAAAAGCGTTTTTATTTATTATTGCAATAATTTTTTCCCTGTTTTGATAGTCTTCAAAAATGTTCAATTCCTTCGATGTTTTGCCGATTACTTCTTCGCGCTCCCAACCGATACCTTTGCAGAACTTTTCATTCACATCAATAAAGGTCCCTTCTTTGATAGTACTGATGCATGCTATTCCCGGGTTTGACAAGAATGCCCTTCTGAATTTTTCTTCCGAAAGCCTAAGTTCATTTTCTGCCTGCTTTCTTTTTGTTATATCGTTTACCTCGACAAAAATAAAAGAACGGTTATTTATAGTTATGGGTTTTGTAAATATTTCTACTGGAAAGCTTGACCCGTCTTTTGTGACGTGTATCCATTCAAAGTGTAACTCTTTTATTAAAGCGTTCGATACCTTTTTTGATGCTTCACTCATATTCTCAGGAAGTGTGATGTCCATTGGTGTTAAATTCCTGAACTCATCGGCTGTGTATCCGTACCTTTTTACTGCAGCTTTATTGGCATTGTAATACTTCCCGTCTTCCTGTATTAAAAACAGTATGCTTGGGCTGTCGTCAAACAACAGTCTGAATTTATTCTCACTGTTTCGTAATTCTTCCTCGGCTTTCTTTTGTTCTGTTATATCCTGAAACCCTCCGTACACTTTTATTATCTTCCCGTCTGCATCTCTTTCCACCTCTCCTATTGACCTGACCCATCGTTTCTCTCTTTTTGCTGTGATTATCTGTAATTCTTTGTCAAATGATACACCTCTTTTTACACAATCTCCATAGAGTTTTTTAATTGTTTCCCTGTATTCAGGTGCATAGAAATTGATACCCTCTTCAACAGTAGGTGAGTATCCAGCAGGGATCTCATGAATTTTCGCAACTTCATCCGACCATTCTAATTTATTGTTAGAAAGATCTACACTCCATCCACCAAATTTTGCTGTCTTCCCGGCAATTCTTAACAGAGAAAAACTTGATTTGGTTTCCTCTTCTGCTTTCTTTCTTTCCGTGATGTCTAATCCAAAAGATAACGTGCCGGATATTTTCCCGTTTTCATACATTTGATTGTTTTGCCAAAGTATGTGTCGCTCTTCTCCGGACTTTGTTATTATTGGATTCTCGAAATTCTTTAATTCCTTTCCTGCTGTAAGTATATCAAACATTTTCCAGACTTCAGGAAAACGGTCTTTTGGTACGAGAACTTCAAACCAATCAAGATTTTTTATCTCTTCTTTCGTATAACCTGTTATTTTTTCTCCGGCATTGTTTATGAATTTTACCCTGCCGTTAATATCAAGTCCGACTATAATCGTATTAGCAGTTTGCAAAAGGTTTTCTGAAAAGTCTTTTATCCTTTCCAGTTCTTCAACCAATTGCTTTTTTTCTGTTATATCTCTTGAGAACACTGACACCCTGTCAGGCTTTTTCTTATTCGTTTTGATTGGATATATACCGAATTCTGTGTATCGATTATCACGGAGATCCTCTCCGTTAACGGGTTTTCCCGTCTCCAAACATTTTTTTACGTTCTTAAACCTGGTTCTGTATAAATTTTTGGGTAAAAACTCTTTCAGATTTTTTCCGATTAAATCTTTTCGGGTTAAACCAAACCTGTTTGCATGCCCCTCATTCGTATCGAGGACAAACCCTTTTTTATCTATTAATATTATCGAGTCTGAAGTTGATTCCATTATTGCCCTCGCATTTGCTTCACTTTCCTTAAGCGAGTTCTCAATGGCTTTTTTCTCCGAAATATCCCTCGCTATCACCATCATGTTTAAAAATGTTCCGGATTCAGTCAAAGGAACAATATAGCTCTCATAATATTTCACCGCTCCGTCGTTACCGGGTGCAAAATACTCTACATACTGCGTCTCGCCCGTTTTTTTTGCTTGATTAAATGCTTTTCTGTAAATTTTCTTGGATTCTTCCGGAAGGTAGAGTGTATAGTGCTTGCCTATGGTTTCTTCTTGTGTATAACCTTTTGCGTAATGATTTAGATATACATAGTTTCCTTTCTTGTCGTATAAAGCTATGTAATCAGGTATGCTCTCAATAAATGTAAATAACTTTTCGGGACTTATCTTCTCTGTTATTTTTACATTGTTTACAGTGTCGGTTTTTGATTTTTTGTCCGTTTCTTTCAAAATCACACTCCTTTTTGTCTCGTTTATAATGTAATAAATTATTCAATAATGTAAAAAGCAATTTTTTATCGTTTACTTGTGCAAAAACCATACCCGGTTAATAAAAGAATATGTTATCTATTCCTTAATTTATTGGTTACCCTTAAACGCTTTATACATTCTTTATGTTTTAAATTATGAGTATTTTTATTGATAAACAATCATTTCATAATTTATGAAGAAAACATTTTTTGTATTATTATTAACCTTTATTTGCGGTTATTCCTTCTCTCAGGATAACGTTAAAGAGATTTCTATTCTGCACTGGAACGATTTCCATGCCCGAAACTTACCGTATAAAACATCAAAAAAGAAAGACGGCGAAACTATAAATTATTTCGTCGGCGGTACTGCTTCCATGCTTGGATACCTCAATAAATTCAGGAATGAGAATTCTCTCGTTCTTCATGGAGGTGACGATTATCAGGGAAGTCCCATTTCTTCCATAACAAAAGGGTTGTCACAGATTGAACTTCTGAACCTTTATAATATCGATGCTTTCGTTATCGGCAATCATGAGTTTGACTACGGTTCTTCCGAGCTTGCTAATGGTCTTAGTTCGCTCAACTGCGATGTTCTCGCGTCGAATATATTTATCCCCTCTAAAAATAAGAATTTTGCAAAATCATATACTATAAAGGAAAAGAACGGCGTTAAAATAGGAATTCTCGGTGTTTCTCCGGACGATTTAAAAACTCTCACCCTTCCGAAAAACGTCGATTCTATTGTTGTTCTGAATATCGATTCCGTTATTACAGCTAACCTTTCTGAATTAAAAAATGTTAACTGTGACCTTATCGTCCTCCTTTCTCATAACGGCGTTGAAATGGACAGCGTTTTTGCGTCAAAGTTTCATAACGATATTGATGTCATCGTTGGCGGACATTCACATACACCAATTTTTAAACCCAAAGTCATCAACGGTACTTTAATCGTTCAGGCTGGCTCATACGGTAAATTTCTCGGTAAACTCGACCTTAAGGTTGATATTGAAAAAGATACTATCGTAGATTATTTCGGAAAACTAAATGAAACCGTGCTCGATTCTGCTGTCTTCGATTTAGTCGCCGCAGCAAAAGTTGATACCATGATTGCTGCTATCGAACCCGTAATGAAAAGCGTTATTGGCACCCTTGAAGTTGACTGGAAAAAGAATAATTGCGGTCAGTGGACTGCAGACGCTTTAAGAGCAATGTTCAATACCGATATTGCTTTCCTGAATGCAGGAAGCATTCGTAAAGATATGCTTAAGGGTGATATAACCGTAGGCGATATTTGGGAAATAAATCCTTTCGGAAATAATATAATGACTTTCTCTGTATCGGGTAAAACTATTCGCAAGATGATTGCTAATAACGTAAGAATGGCTTCTAAAGATGAAGAGCTGAACGGTTACGATATGATAATTTTCTCCGGGATGATTGTTAGAGTTGATCCCGATAAAATAAAAGATGATAACGATGATTTCGTCCTGAGTATTGAAGTCAATGGCTCTCAAATTGACCTTGAAAAAATTTATTCTGTAGTAACAAACAGCTATACCGCTTCGCAGGCTAAAAAATATTTCGGAGATTTCGGTGAGGAGATTAATGCATTCGATACAAATGTTATCGATAGAGATGCCCTGCTCGATGCCGTTAAGCAACAAAAAGTAATTAATAACGTATTTGAAACAAGACTCTTTTTAGTAAAGGAAAAATAATATGGCAGAACCAAGAATTGTACATTGTATTAAATTGAAAAAAGACCTCCCCGGCCTCGATAGGCTCCCCGTGCAGGGAGAACTCGGACAAAAGGTCTACGATAATGTTTCTAAAGAAGCTTTTAAAATGTTTCTCGATTATTTTAAAATGATCGTTAATGAATACAGACTCGACCTTTCAAACCCCGATACAGATAAAATATTTCTGGATCAGATGAAAGAGTACTTGTTCGGCTCTGGTGGTGAACTGCCGAAAGAATACACACCGGAAAAAAAGTAATCATTCATGGTCACGGCTTTCGAATTCGATAGGTATCTTGAACTCTCTAAAGAGGATTCTTATAAACTGCATCAGGATGAGAAAAATTATTCTGCCCTCAAAAAGTTTGTTCTTGTCTTTAATATTGTATTTGGATTTGTTACTCTTACTACTCTGTTCGACGGCGAAATCGAATTTGACTCATATTCAACATTCTTTATTTTCGGTATTTCTCTCGTTGTAAAAATCTTCTATCATAGGATATTCACCGAAAAGAATATACGCAAAAGAATTTATACCCTTGTTATATCAGCCCTGTTGCTGTTCATGCTTTCAGATATTCTTCAAAACATAGTCGAAAGCAGAACACCTGTTAAAACTGTCATTGAAAAACTTGATAATAAAAGCAGTAGTGTTAAAGTAACCCTCGATGAAGAAAAAAGCGATACGACTAATATTATTATCTTCTTTTCGCTGTCCCTCCTTTTTTTCCGCTTTAAAAAAAGTGATATCGTAAGGCTATTTGCTCTTGTTTTTGGACTTCCTGCACTTTCTGAGCTCATATTCTTCCGCAATATCAATTTCCTTGATATATTGCCGGGGCTCATAATTGCTTCAGTCTGTTTTATGATTGCTTACTCTACTGAAAGCAGAAAGCAGAATAAATTCAGCAAGAACTACGATGTCTATTATAAGCGGCATTATGAAAGCATCAGAATGAAAAAGGAGCTTAACTATGCACGCGAGATTCAGCTATCTATGCTTCCGGAAAGTGCTAAATCAATCGGAGACCTTAGCATTGCTGGAACTTCAATTCCCGCAAATGAAGTCGGTGGTGACTACTATGATTATTTTAAGATATCTGATTCCCAAACAGGAATCTTTATCTGCGATGTGTCTGGTCATGGTGTCGCAAGTGCTTTGCTGCTTTCAGGACTCAGAAGCTGTATGCACCTGATTCTTGAGGATACTGCAAACCCCGAGGAGGTTTTCATTAAACTTAACAAAATGATTCGGCGTACTCAAAACAGAAAGATGTTTGTTACGGCAGTTTTTGCAGTCATCGATTCTAATCGGAATAAGTGTACTTTGTTCAATGCAGGTCATCTTCCTCCCTATAAGATTTCGGCTGGCTCAAATGAGCTGTTTAAAATAAGACGGCATGGTGTTGCACTCGGGGCCGTAGATGCTTTCGCAAGTATTAATGAAGATAATCTGGTTACTTTCGATTTTAAAAAAGGTGATAAGCTTCTTTTGTACACTGACGGTATTATTGAAGCAATGGATAGTAACAAAAACGAATATGGTTTTGAAAAATTTGAAGACTATCTTTATATGCATACGGATAGCAGCCCCGCAGAGCTGCTCGAGGGTTTAGTTAAAGACGTTAACCGGTTTACCGGTAACACCGAACAGATAGATGATATAAGTATTCTTGTTCTTTCGAGAAGTTAAAATTAAAAATTATTATTATGTCAAAACCTGTAGTTGGAATAATCATGGGCTCTGATTCAGACCTTCCGGTTATGAATCTGGCTTCTGAAATACTCGATAAGTTCGGAGTAACCTATGAAGTTAAAATTACTTCTGCACATCGTACTCCCGATTTTATGGCATCCTATTCGAAGAATGCTTACAAAAGAGGTATCAAAGTAATCATCGCAGGAGCAGGCGGTTCTGCACATCTTCCGGGTATGTCTGCTGCATATTCGCCCGTTCCTGTGATAGGCGTTCCTGTTGAAACAAAAGCTCTCAAGGGGCTTGATTCTCTTCTCTCTATCGTACAGATGCCCTACGGTGTCCCTGTTGCTACTGTTGCTATCAACAACGCCCGTAATGCTGCCTTGCTTGCAGTCGAAATTCTCGGTACTTCAGATAAGAAACTTTTATCAAAGGTACTGAAGTTTAAGAGAGATATCGAAAAAGAATCTCTTCGAAAGAATAATAAACTTAATAGAAACTCAAAATGAAAAATTATTTCTTAATAATATTATTTTCTCTTCTTATTGGAAGTCTTAACGCTCAGATAGAAATTCCTAATCAAGATGAAAATGTTGAACAGGATGATTTGTCGCTTCTTGCCTCGTACCTGCAGGGTTCGTTCTCAAGCGAAGAGCAGTCGCAAAAAGACACAACTTACTTCAACATTGTTCTTCACATGAAAAGAATGTGGCATGATAGAACTGATGGTATATGGATTTATGCCGAACAGGCTTCCGTTTCATCAGCCGATAAACCTTACAAGCAAAGGATTTACAGACTTACTCAGCTGCCCGATGGTTCTTTCGAAAGTGCAGTATTTACTTTTCCTGATCCCTTGAAATATGCTGGAGATTGGAAAAGTGAAAAACCTCTTGAAAACCTGAATCCTTCTAATCTTACTCAGAGAAAAGGTTGTTCCGTTTTTATGAGAAAAAATGACGACGGCTCATTCACGGGCTCAACAAAAGGAAAAAATTGTGAAAGCGACCTTCGCAGTGCAAAATATGCAACTAGCGAAGTTATTATTAAAAAAGATGCCATGATTAGCTGGGACAGAGGTTTCAACGAAAAGGATGAACAAGTATGGGGCACCGCTAAAGGCGGCTATATCTTCAAAAAACTCAACAACTAATAATCTTAGTGGTGAAAATCTCTTGTTCTAAAAATTTATTTACATGTATTTCTCTTCTTCTATTCCATGATCTCATTGCTGTATCTTCTGCACTTCCTTATACCTGCTGCAGCTCACAAGGTGGTCATTCACCATCCCCGCCGCCTGCATAAACGCATAACATATCGTCGAACCTACAAATTTAAACCCCCTCGTCAGCAGATCCTTGCTCATAGCATCAGATTCTTTCGTCTTTGCTGGAATTTCCTTTAACGTTTTCCATTTATTCACTATCGTTTTACCCCCCGTAAACTGCCAGATGTATTTATCAAAACTCCCAAATTCTTTCTGCACCTTAAGAAACGCCTTTGCATTTGTTATCGTTGCCCGTATCTTCAGCTGATTCCTGATTATCCCGGCATCATTCATCAGCAATTCATATTTCTTCTCATCGTATTTCGCGATTTTCTTCACATTAAAATTATCAAAAGCTTTTTTGAAATTCTTTCTTTTGTTTATGATTGTATTCCAGCTTAACCCCGCCTGAAATGCATCCAGTATTATAAACTCAAAAAGTTTTCTGTCATCATGAAGCGGTACACCCCATTCTTTATCATGATATTCTATCATGAGCGGATTGTTTCCGGTCCATTCACAGTCTTTTATATTTTTCTTCATATTTTATAAAATAAAAATTTGTTAAAGTGAAAACACAGTCTAAATACTATTAAATTTCCGTGTCTCGATTTTTTTCTATAACTTGCTCTCAGTTGGCTCTTAAATAGCCTTAAGTCTGCTCCTACATCACCAACTCAAAGTTTCAGTCTAAAATCTTCTGAAATCGCACTTTTCTTTAACATCAAAATAAAAACATAGCGTCAACGCTTCAAATCATTTTATCTTATGTCATATCTGTCAATAAGATAAACTAATGCGGCTATTGATGCACTCCCTAGCTGTAGCTCTCTTCTGTTCACGTTTTCAAACACATCATTTGCAGAATGATGATAATCAAAATATCTTTGTGAATCTGTAATTAATCCTATCAGAGTTGTTCCCGTTTCTTTCAAAAAACTTATATCAACACCTCCTCCGCCTTTTACAAATAAGTGCAGCCAGTAAGGTTCAAAATATTTCTGCAGATCTTTGTACTGCTGTAGTTTTTCTTCGCTCACCTCAAAAGAGAATCCATGTGGCGTAAATCCTCCGCCGTCTGTCTCTATAGCTGCAAGGTGAATCTCATTTTTTGCTTTTACAATCTCTGCATACTTTCTCCCGCCTTTCTGGTCAATCTCTTCATCCATAAACCCTACAAACCTTATTGTGTGCCTCGGTTTTATTCCAAGCGTTTGAAAAATCCTTAATACTTCTATCGTTTGCACTATCCCTGCGCCGTCATCATGCGCCCCTTCTCCCAGATCCCACGAATCTACATGACCGCCTACAACTATTATCTCTTCGGGTTTCTCGCTGCCTCTTAATTCTCCTATCACATTAAAAGATTCTGTATCCTCGTCCTGATGGCATGTCGTTCTGAAATAAAACGTCATTTCTTTATCTTCTTTCAAAAGATTGCTTAGCAAGTCCGAATCTTTTGTCGATATTGCTATTGCAGGTATCTTCGTCAATGAATCGTTGTATCTCATCACTCCTGTATGAGGATAATTATCGTAAGATACTGTTGCCGACCTGACAATTACACCAACTGCTCCATACCTCGCTCCCTCTATTGCACCCCTGACTCTCTGGTCAACCGAACTCCCGTATCCGTATCCCGTTGTGTATCCGCACTGGTCTGCTGCTCTGCTGAAAAATACAATCTTGCCTTGCACATTTTCCTTGCCAAGGTTTCTTAGTTCATCCCAGTTTTTTACCTCAACAACTTTCGCCTCTATACCTTTATCACCCGTCCCCACCGATATTCCAAGTGCGCATACATTAAAATTTACCCTGCCCTTGTTTGTGTTCGCATATCCAACTTCCTTTTCCCCCCTTTCCCATTTCCTTACTTTCAATTCCTGCAAATAAACATTATCAACTTTCATTTCTTTAAGCCTGCTCTCAATGAACTTAACCGCATCATTCGCATTCTTCGACCCTGTTAATCTTCCTCCGATGTCCTTGCATAAATCCCTTAGCATCTCATAAGAAACAGTACTCGTCAGAGCTTCTGAGTAAATACTCCGTATCACAACCAAATCATTATCCTGTGATACAGCGTTTAATGAAATAAAAAGCAATATGAATGTGAAAAAGTATCTGAAGTATAATCTCATAATTATAATAATACGAATTTTAATAAACAAAAGTTTAACAATATATAAAAATCCATTTTAATAATAATTGCTAAAAATAATAATCTTAACAACTTTATAAGACATCTAAAAGGTTTTAATAAAGCCCCTCTCACAAACCCCCTGCAAGGTTTTAAAAAAGCCCCTCTCACAAACCCCCTGCAAGGTTTTAAAGAAGCACCTCTCAAAACCCTCCTGCAAGGTTTTAAAGAAGCACCTCTCAAAGAAACCCTGAAAGGGTTTAATATGAATAACCCCCGGCGAAGCCGGGGGAAAGTAAAACAAAAATCCAACCCCGAAGGGGTTGAATATAAAACCAAAATAAAATATTTTACACCAAAAACCAATTACACTTATGAGCAGCTACAGACAAATTTTCTATCATATTGTATTCGGTACTAAAGGTCGTCAAAAAACACTTACCGATTCGCACTCAGCTGAACTCTATAAATATATTTGGGGGATAGTTAAAAACCATAACTGCCATCTGTTTAGAATTAATGGTGTAGAGGATCATATTCATTTGCTTTGCGACCTGCCTCCTTCAGTACCACTTGAGGTCTTAGTAAAGGATATAAAAGTTGCGAGTTCTTTGTGGCTGAAGAAGAGTACTGATTTTAATGACTTTAAAGGATGGTCAGAAGGTTATGCAGCAATAACAATATCTATCAAGGAAAAGGATATCGTTATAGCATACATAAAAAATCAGAAGGAACACCATAAGAAGATTAACTTCTTTGACGAATACAAAAAGTTTCTTGTTGATAATGGAATAGAGTATAATGAGAAATATCTTATGAAGTAAGGTTTTGTTTAACCCCTGCCTGCTGCAGGCAGGACTTCAGGGTTGTCAATATTAGTAAATACCCCCGACCTTTGTCGGGGGTTACTCATATTAAACCTCTTCGAGGTTTTAAAATCAGTTTGTTGTGCTTTGTATATCTCTTTTCCTCTCCTGTTATCATATATCCTCTCATGCCTTTCCGTCATTCCAATTTGAATTTAATTTCACTGCAATAAGTTGTAATTTATAAAATGAACAAACTATTTCTTTACAATACTCTCTCACGTACCAAAGAGGAGTTTATCCCTATCGAGCAAGGTAAAGTAGGTATGTATTGCTGCGGTCCTACGGTTTATAATTTTGCACATATAGGAAACCTTAGGGCTTACTTCTTCGAAGACATTCTTAAAAGAGTTCTCCTCTACAATGGATATGACGTAACCCACGTCATGAACATAACCGACGTCGGACATCTTGTTTCCGATGACGATGAGGGCGAAGACAAGATGGAAAAGGGCTCTGCACGCGAGGGAAAAACCGTATGGGAAATTGCCGAATTCTACGCTGATGCTTTCAGGAAAGATATTCAACTTCTAAACATTCTTCCTCCTTCAGTTTATTGCAAGGCAACTGACTTTATTAAAGAACAGATTGAAATGGTTGAGTGCCTCGATAAAAAAGGCTATACATACACTACCAACGATGGAGTTTATTTCGATACAAGCAAGTTTCCCGATTACGGCAAAATGGCTCTGCTCGACGTAGAAGGTCTCGAAGAAGGAAAAAGAATTGCTTTCTCAGATGAAAAGAAAAGTAAAACCGATTTTGCTCTCTGGAAGTTTTCTCCTAAAGACCAGAAACGTCAGATGGAATGGGAATCTCCGTTTGGTAAAGGATTCCCCGGCTGGCATATTGAATGCTCTGCTATGAGCATAAAATTTCTTGGAAAACACTTTGACATTCATTGCGGCGGTGTTGACCATATACCGATTCACCATACAAACGAAATCGCACAGGCAGAGGCATGCACGGGCGAAAAGTTTGTGAACTATTGGCTCCATGGCGAATTTCTCATCGAAGAGAAAGGTAAGATGTCAAAATCAGCTGGCGAATTCCTCCGTCTGCCGACACTTATTAATAAAGGTTATTCACCCCTTGACTACAGGTACTTCCTGCTAATGACTCATTACAGAAAGAAAATTAAATTCTCTTTCGATAATCTTGATGCAGCCCGCAACGGATTTCAAAATCTTAAAAATAAAATTAAAGAAATAAAAACGAACACAAGTAATATTGAAATCACGGATTCAAATGAGAATGTAATCAATTACATTGATAAATTTACGAAAAGCATAAATGACGACCTTAACATATCTGAAGGTCTCGCATTGACATGGGAAGTTATGAAAGATGATAAATTAAATCCCAATGAAAAAATATTTCTTGTTAACGACTTCAATAAAATACTTGGTCTTGATCTGGATAAACTTGAAGCAGAAGCAATCAGCGATATACCTTCTGAAATCACAGAACTTGCTAACAAACGCAAAGAAGCAAAATTAAATAAAGATTTCAAACTTGCCGATGATATCCGCCGGCAGATAAAAGAACTTGGATACGAACTTCTCGATAAAAAAGGCGGTGAATTTGATATTAAAAAGTTATAGACATAATGGCAAAAGCTAACAACCAGGGATCGAAATATTCCGTAACTTACAGAGCTTTCAGGAACAAAATCCTGAAATCGCCGCCCCCGGCTATGCTTCTGTTTCTTTCCGAAAAGGTTCTTATCAAAGAAATCATTTCCGACCTTGCAGCAGAATTTATCGGGAAGAAATATAATCCCAGAGAAAACCTTAAAACATTTTTCTCGGATGAAACTTCAATCGAAGAAGTTATTAATGAATGCTCGAACCTGAGTTTCCTGTCCGAGAAAAAAATAATCATATATAGGATAGTCAAAAAAACAGGCACAAGGGGTATGCAGAAAGATGCAAAAACAGGTTTTCTTAATTATCTCAAAAATCCGAATCCTGATAATCTGCTTATTCTTCTAAACGCAGATAAGGAATTCACTTTCTCTAACTTTGAAGAGTTTGAAAATACTGGTATACAGATTTATGTAGTTTCAAAAGATACACAATCGGAACTGCTCGAATGGTGCCGCGATCAGCTTAAAGGTTACGAGGTCGATGAGGATGCACTAATCCACCTTCTGCAATTTGTAAATCCTTCTTACGACGAAATATTCACTGAAATTGAAAAGCTCAAAACCTTCTGCATGGATTCGGAAAAAATTACGATAAAGGATGTTAATCTTTGCGTTGGTATGACAAAAGATTTTACCGAACAAAACCTTTTCGAAGCTATTCTTAACCGAAACTTTGAAAAAGCCATAGAAATTTACAACAACATGAGCGGAAAACAGACCGATTCATCTAAAGAGGTCGAGCTTAGGTTTGTCGGTTACATGAATAATCTGTTCATCAACATTCATAAACTTCAGGACCCCATTTTAAAGAATATGTCCGAGGGTTTCAACCTGTATAAAGAGCTCAAATTGTACAAAGAGGGTCCGAAAATGTACAATCTGTATAAAAACTACATGTCAGGCGTGAATGAACTTAAAATTCAAAGAGCTTTTGATTATATTTATCAAACTGATAAAACCTTAAAATTTTCGGAGAAAGATAAAAGACTGGTTATTAACAATCTTATTCATAACCTTGTGAATCTTTAATATATTAGGAACAAAATATCATTTACTTAAGTAAAATATTATATATTGCCGGAATACAGGAGTAATACCGACGAAGAACTTATTCTGATGTTTCAAAATGATGACGTCAATGCGTTCAATGAAATTGTATTCAGGTATAAGAATAAAGTTGTAAACTTTCTTTATAGGTACACAGGCAGCAGGGAAGAAGCGGAAGACCTGGCACAGGATACTTTTGTTAAAGTTTATCGCTCGAAGCATTTGTACAAAGAGATTGCAAAGTTTTCAACGTGGTTCTATACTATTGCTGTTAATACAGCAAAAACAAATGCTAAGAAAAAAAGCAAAATGAGTACAATTTCTTTAAGCGACTTCGACCCCGAGAATGATAAGGACTATGAACTCACTGATAAAGGTTTCACTCCTGAAGAAACAGCAAACGCAGGTATTGAGAACTATCATATTCAACAGGCAATTAATTCGCTTGATGAAGATTTTAAGAACATTATTATTCTGAGGGATATTGAAGACCTTGAATATGAAGAAATTATGAAAATAACAGGTTTGCCTATGGGAACAGTGAAATCAAGGATTAACCGCGGTAGAGAAAAACTAAAGAAAATTTTAAGCGATATTTATCCTTACAATGAAAAGTGAATAAAGACGAACAACATATTGACCTGAGAGAAAAACTCAAAAAACTGCCGCGCATTAAAGCGCGCGACGGATTCGAGAGTGAACTCTTAAGGAGGATTAATTTGCTTGAACCTCTTTCCGTTAAGTCTAAACCTGGCAAAAACGGGCTTTGGGATATTCTTTTCGGCAAAAAATCTCTCGCATGGACAATTCCCGCAGTATCTCTTGCTGTTATCGGAATCGTTGTGCTGTCTATTTACTTATCTGTCTTTAATACAGGTGACATGAAAAAGCAGACATCTGAATTATCCTTGAGCAACGAAAAACTTCCCGCTTCTTCTGATGCTCTGACGAAGGAAACTACAAAAAGCAGTATCCCCGGAAAGGATTTAGTCAACGACCTCGAAATAGGAAAGTCTCCAAGTCCGGAAAAGAAAGAAATTAATAAAGGCTATAACGAGACATACATTCTGCGCTCGCCAAAAACAGAAGCTCCTTCAAAGGTTAATGTAATCGATTCCAGAAAAGAAACTACTCCTCCCGAAAAAGGGAATGAAGTCAAAAAAAACGGAAACCCTCCTGGAGAAATAGATAAAGCCGTCGAAAAGTCTATGATTAAAGAAGAATCACGCATTGAGAATAATAACAAAGGTGTCGAGCCGGATAAGAAAATTTCCGCACCTTTGATTAAGGATAACGATAAGATTAAATCCGATATTGACAAAAATACTGGAATCAAAGCAAAAGAAGACGTAAAGAAAAAGATGTCGAAAAATTTAACAAAAGAAATCCTTGAAAAACTTAAGCAGAAAATTATTGATAATTAACTTACTATAATGTACACAGCAAGGATATTGATTACCCTAAGAAAAACCATTCTCGACCCTCAGGGCAAAGCAGTTGAACACTCTCTTAAATCACTCGGTTACGGTAATATCGTTGATACACGTATCGGTAAATATATTGAACTTAAGATTGATGTTCCTGATGAATTTCAGGCAAATACTATTACTGAAGAAGCATGTAAAAAACTTCTTGCTAACCCCGTCATGGAAGACTATTCCTTCGAAATTTTTAAAGACGGAGAGTAGATGTCAAAAGCAAAAGTCGGCGTTGTCGTATTCCCCGGTTCAAACTGCGACCATGACGCATACCATGTATTCAAGGATATAGTAGGAGTTGATACTAAATTCCTCTGGCATAAAGAAGGAAATGTTGGCGATAGAAATATAATCCTTCTCCCTGGCGGATTTTCTTACGGCGATTATCTTCGCTGCGGTGCTATCTCCCGTTTCTCTTCTATTATGCAGGATGTCGTTAGATTTGCTAACAACGGCGGTATAGTAATCGGTATCTGCAATGGCTTCCAAATACTATGCGAATCAGGATTGCTTCCGGGTGCACTTCTCAAAAACGAAAACCTGAAGTTTATTTGCAAATCTGTGTCCTTGAAAGTGGAAAATAATAAGAGTATTTTTACCTACAAGTACGGGATTAAGGAAAATATAAGCATTCCTATTGCTCACGGCGAAGGTAATTATTTCTGCAGTGAAGATACCCTCGCAGGATTGATAGGTAACAACCAGATATTGTTTACGTACAATGAAAACCCGAATGGTTCTGTCTATAACATAGCGGGTATTCAAAACCTTAACCGTAATGTTATGGGCATGATGCCTCATCCCGAAAGAGCCTCCGACCCGAATGTTGGCGGTACGGACGGAGTAAGGCTTCTGCAGGGCATAGCGGAAAGTGTTATTTAAAAATTTAAAAACGGAGTATTAAAATGTTCGGTCTTGGAACACCTGAAATAATATTAATAATCGTAGTCGTTCTTGTTCTTTTTGGCGCTAAGAAAATTCCTGAACTTATGCAGGGTATCGGAAAAGGCGTTAAAGAATTCAAAAAAGCAACGACCGATATTGAAAAAGATATAACTGAAGCCGCAAATACAGAAGTTAAACCTGAAAAGAAAACCGAATAGTTCTTTCAGTTTCCATGCAGCAGGAAAACCTCTCTAACGAAGAAAGATTAATGGCAATGCTCTCGCATCTGTCTCTGCTTTTCGGCGGAATTATACTCCCCATTATCCTCTGGGCAACACAGAAAGATAAATCACGCTTTATTCGTTACCATGCTCTACAATCAATATTCTTTCAAATAGCTTACGTTGTCCTTCTTGTTTTCCTTATTTGTATTTTCGCTCTTCTCATAATATTTATTGGTCTTGGATTCGGACTTATTACAGCAACATCAACATCCGGCTCGGGGGAATTATCTATAGCATTAATTCTTTTCATAGTTTTATTTTACGGATTGATTTTTATTTCCTTATTCGGTGCTATGGGCTACGAAATCTATCTCGCAGTAAAATCCTACCACGGCGCCTACACCAAAATCCCAATAATCGGCAACATAATCTACAAAAAGGTTTACGGCAGCTAAACAAAAAGAAAATCTCGATTAAACTTGTCATTCCCTGATGCTCCTGCAGGGAATCTTATCACATATTCTATCTGAAAATTCTCAATAAATGTTAATATTATCTCTCCTTCCCAAGCTCAGGCTTAGGAAGGCATTACAGTTCATGTCCTTCATTTTAGACTTTAAGATGCACAAATCCGCAATACACGTGAAGCAAACTTTAATGTTCCATCGTACTCCCAAGTTTTCTCATTCCGTGATTCCATTTTCATAATTGGGACTGTAAACTAACAACAATCAACTATCAACTTCTCTTATGCCCCTCCTACTATTAATCACAACATTTTTTGTAATTTGGACACCGTTTTTTAGTGTAGAAATTTTTACCCTTTAAATCCGGCTTGTTTTCTTGTATAAATCCATAGTGCAAAAATTTTTCCTACATTTTTCGTGTCCAAATTTCCGTTTTTGTTGTGATTAATAGTAGAAGGGCACACATAGAAAATGGTCAAAAATTTCCTTTTGGTGGTTTTAGTGCTTTGGTGATAAAAATGCCTTTAAATCTGAAGTTATAGTTTTTTCTTAACCTTTCGATTACCTTGTACCCTGATTAGTCTCTCCTTGGTCTCAAATTAGTCTCATTTGGGTTTCAAGTTTTAACAAAAAATAAAGCAATTCAGCGAGGTTTATTTTTTGTGAAATTTGTGTGGTAATAACCTATTTATTCTTTTCAGGCTTTCTTTTTTCTTGTGAATTTGTTTTTTCACTTTTCCTGATAACTTTTTTCTTCTCGTCGAGTAGTTCCCTGTTCTCTTCAATACTGCTTGATTTCTTAATCGACTCCCTGATTTTCCTGTTAACACTGTTCAGTTTCAGCATGTTGATTATATCCTTTGCCATTTTCTGGTAATCGATCGGTGTCCGTTCAACTATAGATAAAATGCTGTCTGGCGGCAAATGCTCTGTTGGTATTATTTCGTATTTCTGTTTTGTCTGGCTTAATAAAAGAGCTTTTATTTCTTCGTCTTCAATAGTTGATATGAGTATCGCAACATCTATCTTCTCTTCGTTGTGCCAAACGTCGAGAAGCATTTCTACGGTTTTCAGTATTATCTTGTTTGATATGTAATCTATGTAAACGTTGTCAACAAGATAATTTACACCCTTTAAGTATGTTGGGTTTTTAAAATCTCCTCTAACAAACATATTTACAAATTCAATCTCTGCCTGCGGCGGTCTTCTGTCGCCTTCTCTCTTTCCGTATGATTTTCTTTCTGGAATAACTACCGAAGATTTAGGAAACTGTGTCTGCTTGTACTTCTTTGCTGCTCTGTTGTACTCGTCCCTCATATCGGATTCATACAGTTTGTATTTTTCTGCAAGTTCCTTTATGTAAAACATGCCTTTTATTCTGTCTGGCATTCTCACAATGTACTGAATTATTTCTTTCACGAAGTCAGATTTCTCTTCCGGTGTTGAAAGTTTTCCTTCTCTCTCGTAAATCGAACTGATGAAAGAAACTATCGATTGGCTCTTTTCAATTTCTCTTTCAAATGCTGCTTTACCGTGAGTCTTTACGAATGAATCTGGGTCCTCTCCGTCCGGAAGCGTTACTACTTTAATGTTTAATCCTTTGTCAAGTATAAGTTCAATCCCTCTCTTCGCCGCTTTGATGCCCGCCAAGTCAGAGTCGTACAGAAGAATGACATTCTTTGTGTATCTGGAAATCAAACTTATCTGTTCTTCTGTCAAAGCCGTTCCGCTCGATGCAACAACATTTGTAACTTCAGATTGATATAGCGAAACAACATCCATGTATCCTTCAACAAGTATTACAGAATCGTTCGAGCGTATGCTGTCCTTAGCAAAGTTAAGCCCGTAAAGCGTTTTACTTTTATAATAAATTCTCGTCTCAGGTGAGTTTATGTACTTTGCAGTGTCGTCATCACCCTTAAGAATTCTGCCTCCAAATCCGATAACCTTGCCGCTTTCGTTGAAGATGGGAAATATTAGTCTGCCTCTGAACCTGTCGTGATACTTAAAATCTTTCTCCGACCTGATTACAAGCCCTGCAAGTTCAAGATCTGAATGTGTGTAAACTCCTTCTTCTATAAAGTAGTTTTCGAGCGAATGCCAGCTGCTGCGTGCATAACCGATTCCGAATTTCGTGATGATGCTCCTGTCAAGCCCCCGTTTGTCGAGGTAGTCCCATACCATTTCCTTTTCCTGCTCGCCAACTGTCATCAGGCTTTCATGAAAATATTTCGCTGCTCTTTGATTAATGTCAAAAAGTTTTGTAATTTCATTTGAGATGTCGGGTCTTGATGAAAACTTTCCAAGTGTTATTCCAACCCTCTGTGCAAGTTTTTCAACTGCTTCCATTGGAGTGATTTTTTCATACTCCTGAACAAACGTGATAACATTCCCGCCCGCCTTGCATGAAAAACAGTGGTAAAGTTGCTTATCCTGCGATACGTTCAGCGAAGGATTCTTGTCGGGATGAAAGGGGCAAAGCCCCAAAAAGGATTTTCCTCTGCGTCTGAGCTGTAAGTATGATGAAATTACGTCAACAATGTCGTTTGACCTTAGTATCTCTTCAAATATTTCATCGGGTATCTTCATTTTTAAAATATACTTAATTTGATTTTTTGTTAATATACAGAAACTTGTTTTGACTGAAGGAAATTATACTGTGAATATTAACATTACTTCATTTTATTCTTAAAAGCGTTTAGTTAATTTATTCATCACTAAATTTAAGTTTTTATGATAAATAATTGGAACGCATACTTCAAACAGAAAAATTCAGCACTGATTCTTATTATCACGATTATTGTACTAATTTTATGTGTATCCTCGCTCGCAAAGTTTATTGCTTATGTCGAAGGTCGCCCGGGAGTAGTACTCGATGACCCCGTATTCTATTGGTTTAATGCTGTCGATTTGAACATACCGGTTTTTGCCCTGATATATCTTTCAATATTGACATGTATGTTGTATCTCGCTGTTAATCATCCGAACGATTTAATTGTTGCACTACAGACATACTCATTACTCGTTCTTGTCCGCATGGCTATGATGTACGTTGTTCCTCTCGAGACGCCTGTTGGCACTATAGACCTTAATGACCCTCTGGTATTTGTCATTGGCACAGGTACAAAAATCACTAAAGACCTTTTCTTTTCAGGTCATACTTCAACTCTCTTCATGATTTTTCTGGTAACACATAAACGCTGGCTGAAGTACGTGTACCTTGTAAATACATTTCTTGTGGGTTCATTTGTTATTCTTCAGAAAGTTCATTATTCAATCGATGTCTTTGTCGCTCCATTCGTTGCTTACGGTTGCTACAGAATAATTCTTCATTTAAATACAAAGTTGTTTCCGAAATCACAATTATAAACACAATGTACATAAGAAAACATTTTTTACTCGTTCTGTTATTTCTTCTGTTTACAGTATTCGTTCGTGCACAATCCATTTTCCAGATTGTGGAATCTGTTCCTGTGGAAACAGTTCTCGAAGAGTCTAAATTACCCCGTACAACAGATGTCTGGATTGAAATGATAAAGTCTGCAAAGAAGTCTATTGACATGGAAACATTCTACATCGCAAATGAAAAGGGCGAACCTCTTGAATTAGTTATAAACGAAATTATTGTTGCCGCAAATAGGGGAGTACAGGTTAGAATTATTATCGACGAAAACTTCTATAGCAGATATCCGGAAAGCGATAAAGTGTTCAGAAATATTCCGAATATTTTCCTGAAGAAAATTCCATTTGGAAAAATTGCAGGCGGAGTAATGCATGCAAAGTATTTTGTCGTTGACAAAGAAGACCTCTTTCTCGGAAGCCAGAACTTTGATTACCGCGCTTTAAAACACATACACGAACTCGGCGTGAGGGTTAAAGATAAAAACCTTGCAGTAATGTTTATGAGAATCTTTGAAACTGACTGGCAGCTTTGCGATGATTATTCTGACCTAAACATTAAACAGTTGAAATCTAAATCGTCTAAGAGGATTTACACTTATAAGAATAAACGAACTCTTCACACACTTGACTACGGCAAAGTGAAACTGTATCCCGCATTCAGTCCTAATGACCTTGTCAACAAAGGGTTTGCAAAAGAAGAAACAGAACTTGTTAGATTTATTCGAAATGCAAAGGACAAACTTTATATCAACTATTTTTCATATTCTACAAAAGGCAAGAGTAAAGATTCTCCTTTCACAACAATAGACGACGAAATCAGAAGAGCGGCTGAGAGGGGAGTCGATGTTAAAATTATTTTCTCTGACTGGGCTATAAAAAAGGATGCAATTGACCGGATTAAAGAACTTTCAAAGGTAAATGGAATCGAAGTTAAGCTTTCAACTATACCACAATACAGCGATGGATTTATACCTTATTCCCGCGTCCAGCATTGCAAGATGATGGTAAGTGATAAGTATTCATGGATAAGCACTGCAAACTTTGAACGCAGCTATTTTTACGAATGCCGTAATGCTACGTTCATAATCGATAACCGAAAAGTAAGAGAAGATCTCGAAAGTGTATTTATGCGAGTCTGGAACAGCGGCTATGCCGGGATGGTTGATGTTAACAAAGAATATAAATCAGTAAAAAGGGATTAAGAATTTATTCCACGCCTTATTTGTTACAATTATTTTAAAAGCATACATTAAAATCAATATATGAACTACAGATTACTCGGCAAATCAGGATTAAGAATTTCGGAACTCTGCCTCGGAACAATGACTTTCGGTACTGAGTGGGGATTCGGAACTGAAAAGAAGGACTCCAAGAAAGTGTTTGATGCTTTCGTAAATGCGGGCGGCAATTTCCTTGATTGCGCTAACCTTTACAATGAAGGAACAAGCGAAAAATATACTGGCGAATTTATATCCCATCAGCGGGACTACTATGTGCTCGCGACTAAATACACGCTTAAAAATCCGGGAAGTCCCGGCAACTTAAATGCTTCGGGCAACAGCAGAAAAAGCATGATGAATTCAGTTGAGGATTCTTTGAAAAGACTCAATACTGATTACATTGATTTGTTATGGCTTCATGCATGGGATTACCTTACACCGATAGATGAAGTTATGAGAGGATTTGACGACCTTGTATCTTCAGGTAAAGTTTTATACATAGGTATTTCCGATACTCCCGCCTGGGTTGTATCAAGTGCTAATACTATGGCTGATATCCGCGGATGGGCTAAAGTAGTCGCATTGCAGATTGAGTATTCCCTTTTTCAGCGTGGTGCTGAACGCGACCTAATTCCTATGGCAAATCATTTTGAACTCGCAGTAACTCCATGGGGTACTCTCGGAGGAGGTGCGCTGAGCGGAAAATATCTTACGAATGATGATAAATCACCTAAAAGAATTAAAGAGGGCAGTGCCAGACTTAACGAGAGAAATACAAATATAGCAAAAGAAGTTAAGAAGATAAGCAATGAGACAGGAATACCCGGTACCGTTATTGCTCTTAACTGGGTCAGACAGAAGAAAGGGCTTTTTATTCCTATAGTCGGTTCAAGAACAGACACTCAGCTTATTGAAAACATGAAATGCCTCGATGTTAAACTGTCAGAAGATATTATTCAAAAACTTGATGAAGTCAGCAGTATTGAATACGGATTTCCGCACGACTTTCTTTTGAGTGCACCGATGACTATAAACGGATATTCGGGAATGAAAGACAGAATTATAAAGTAACAGAAATTATACAGGCAGGTTAAACTCGAATTTTGTTCCTTTTCCGGGTTCGCTTTCGACTTTAACCTGACTGTTATGAAGCTCAAGTATGTGTTTTACGATTGATAAACCAAGTCCGCTTCCTCCCATATCGCGCGACCGTGTCTTGTCAACCCTGTAGAACCTTTCGAATATTCTTGGTAAATCTTCTTTTGGTATGCCAAGTCCTGTATCTTCTACTGATACATACACGCATTTGTCAACGTGCTTTGTAGATATAGTTATGTTGCCGTTTTCAAGTGTGTATTTGGAAGAGTTATCAATTAGATTTATTAATACCTGCTTGATTCTCTCTGCATCGGCAAACACAACAGAGACATCTTTAATTTCTGTCTCAAACAATAAGTTTATGCTCTTTCTCTTTGTAATTTCGCTCAATTCATTAATCGTATCCTTAATAAGCTGATTGATTGAAAAATATCTCTTGCTCAGTTTCATGCCTTCTTCTAATTTAGAAATATGAATCAGGTCATCAACTAATTCCTTCAGTCTTGTCGATTGCCTTTTTGCTTTTTCAAGAAAATCTTTGTTCACAGAGGTATCGTTTATAGCGCCGTCAGCAAGCGTTTCAAGCGAAAGCTGTATTGCAAAAATTGGTGTACGAAGTTCATGTGCAACATTGCCAAGAAACTCATTCCTGTTTACTTTAAATATTTTCGCCGTGTTCAGCTCGTCAAGAAGCCGGTTAATAATAAGAGAAAAGCTGTTGAATATTTCTTTAAACTCATCATTCGCGGACAGTTTATCAAAACTTGAATTCATTTCTTCTACTATGTTGTTCACTTTAGATATCTTTGCTTCATAGTTGTTTAATGCATGAGTTTCTTCATCGGACATTAGCAGTTTTGAATATTTACCGAAGAAATCTGTACGCTCTGTCTTTGACCTTGCATGCAGATAAATGTGAGCAATGGTTATAATGATAAAAGTTGCAGAGGTAATTGAAAAAGATACTGTATCAATTCTGCCATAGAGCAGCATAAGCGAAACAGATTCGATTGCAATAATCAGCGGCAGGTAGTTATGGAATGATATTATCTTTTTCAATTATGGGTCAGTATAAAATATTTATTCAGCGTTAAACCTGTATCCGAGACCTTTTATCGTTTCTATGTAATCAGCATATTCACCAAGTTTTTCCCTTACTTTTGCAACGTGTACATCTATAGTTCTATCTACAACGTAGATGTTTTCGCCCCATATCTGGTTTAATAACACTTCTCTGGATAGTACCTTACCCCTGTTTGAAAGGAGGAAATGAAGGAGTTGAAATTCCTTCTTTGGAAAGAACACTTCTTCGCTGTCAATCTTTACTATATGAGAAACTGAATCTATCTGCAGATTTTTAAACTTTATGTACTCATCAGTCTTTATAGTTTTCTCTTCTTCGGCATACGTTCTTCTGATAACAGACTTTACTCTTGCGATAACTTTTCTCGGCGAGATAGGTTTTTGAATGTAATCATCTGCTCCAAGCTCAAGCCCTATTATTTCATCTATCTCATTCTCTTTTGCAGTAAGGAATATTATCGGAATTTTGGATGTCGCTGCGTTGCTCTTTAATCTCTTACACACCTCAAAACCGTTTATTTCAGGCATCATAATATCTAACAGAATAAGGTCAGGTTTATTTTCGGTTACGTTTGAAAGAGCCTCTTTGCCGTTTAGTGCGGTAATTACTTCGAATTCTTTTTCCTTTTCGAGGTTGTATTTAAGCAGATCTACAATGTCTTTTTCGTCGTCAACGACCAGTATCTTAAAATTCATTTTACGTTTTTTCATAAACGTAACCCTTCTATGTTAAGAAATAGTTATCTTAATGTTATTTAAATATTACCTCTTTATCCGCAGAAGCCGATTTATAAACCGCGTCTGCGACCTCCATCACAACCAAAGCTTCTTTTCCTGTGGAAATGGGTGTATGAGTACCTCTTATAGACCCGATAAAATACTTTAGTTCATTTTCATAACTTGACTTGAATATCGCAGGATTGTGCTTGATATTTTTCGGGGTCATATCAAACATTTGTTTATTTACCTTTTTGTGAATTCTCAATGGATTTATAGATCCGCTTCCGTTAGTTCCGAAAACATTACAATAGAAAAACTCACCGTTTCTTAATAAACTCCAGCTTACTTCTATGGTAAGAGTTGAACCGTTCTTGAATTTCACGAGCGTAAAATTGGAGTCCTCAACTGTTTTCGAGTTATGGTAATAATTGATTGCAGATACGCTTTTTACGTCAGGAAAACCAAGCATCCACATACCAAGATCAAGCATTGCTATTCCATTATCTACAAATACACCTCCGCCTGCTTTTTCCATGTTCATGAACCACTTTTCGTTTGAGCTTTGAGACCTTAACCATCCTGTCTTTACATAAAATATATCCCCTAATTCTTTCGCCCTGACAAAGCTTTTTTCTAACATCGCATCGGTTCTGAATCTGTTGTTCATACCTACCATTACAATTTTCTTGTTTTTTTCTCCGGCTTCAACAATCTTAGCTGCTTCAACTGCATTAAGACCGATTGGTTTTTCGACCAATATATGCTTTCCCGCTTCAATGCATTTTATAGCTGTTTCCATGTGGTCGTCTGTGCGAGTTGCAATGACAACTCCATCAATATCAGGATTTTCATGAAGCAGTAAACTTACATCTTTATATGCTTTTGCCCCGCTGTACTTTTTTGAAATGTTTTTAAACTTTGAATTATTTTTATCGCAAATTGCTGTCAATTCTGCCTCTTTAATCTTGTTTAATATCGGCAGATGCATTACCTGTGAAATGCTTCCAAGACCTATTACTGCTAATTTGGTTTTTTCCATATAATTGAAGTTTATATTAAAAATGTCAAGACACCCGAATCACATACTGGTTACTTACGGCTGCTTCATTCCTGACCTGACCGGGTTGGGCAACATCATATTGTTCGGGGCTTGACAAAACAATATACTCAAGATGATTTAAACATTAAATACAATCCGAACAATCCAAGTAAAATATTAACCAGCCACATGCCAAGAAAAGGACTTAACATAGCCCTGTCTGCCAGTTTCTCACCGCCGATAAGCGATGCCCAGTAAAGCAGGAAAAAGAAAAGCGAAAACCCTGCGGCAATACCGAATCCTCCGCGTTTAACTCTGTATCCCAGTGGTGCGCCGATAAGAGCAAATACAAGACATGCGAACGGAATTGAGTATTTCTTGTAAATCTCTACATCGTAAGAATCAATCTGTTTTTGTATTGCCGATATCGATTGAAGTTGATTTTCATACATGTCTTTCTTTGATTTTATTATACTCATTAACACCATAATAGAATCCTTGTTGCTTGACCTCATTCCCGATTCAGTGATTTCTTTGTAAACAGTATCTTTATATTGTATGCCTGCGATTCTTTTTACGGCATTTCTGATTTCTTCGATGAAATAATCTCTGTTCTTGTTCTTAAATATTCTTAGGCTATCCACCATAACGTTCATTGCTTTTGAAGAAAGCTCTCTGTCGCCCCTTGAGAATGCGTTATCGTTCGACCTTTGGAACCCAAATCCGGCAGCATCGAGCGTAATCCGGTGTTCCTGAAATTTGACTAATCTGTAATCTTTTGTTAAGTCTCTTAAATTAGTTTGATGAATCTCTCCGTTTCTTAGGTTCATAATAATATACTTAAAATCACTCGTGAAACTTATATCTCCTGATTCTGCGGAAATCACATTCCTTGTTTCCGGACTTGAATAATCGTATATAAAAACACCTTCAATGTTGTTGCTGTTTTCAAAAGTCTTCTTTACGAGTATCCTTGCACCGCCGATGTCATCTGAAAATTTGCCTGCTTCGAGTATAAAAGTAGGCTTTGTTTTTGAAATATCCTGAAGTAGTATTCTTGCCTGATGGTTTGCCTCGGGGAGCACATCGTTATTAAAAAGAATCATCAAATATGTCACAACAAGAGCAAGCAGCATCACGGGTATCATAAGTTTCTTCAGACTAATTCCGCCTGCTTTCATAATGGTAATTTCATTCGCAGACGAAAGTCCTCCAAAAGCCATGAGCGTTGAAACAAGGACAGCCATAGGTACTGCAAGTGTTACCATCCACGCAAGGTTCAGAGAAATAAGCTGTATGATTATCCAAAGACTAAGACCTTTGCCTACAAGCTGATCGATTGATTTTATAAGGAACTGAAACAGAAATAGAAACATCAGCGTCATTAATGAAAAGACGAACGGTCCTGCATGAGCTTTAAGTATGTATTTATAGATTATCAACTAATGAAAATATTAAAATTGAAAATCATAAAACAGACAAATTCACTATATTGAGAGAGTCCATATTTGAACTGACCAATTAAATTGAAAAAAGTTTGCACTTATCAGCAGCTTAAAAGGGTATTGTATCTTAATAGAAAATGCACCAAGTTATATTATTAAACAGTTAAGAAATGATGTTTTTAGAGATGTCCTTGAATAAAATTATTTCAAATTTCATTATGAACAAATCGCAATTAGCGAAGCAGCCATAACGGCTCATAAAAAACACAGAATCGAATTATGGAATCCGAACCACTTCCAATCAAAATCAAACAAACATTTTGTTAATCATCGACTTGTAGTTCTAATTATGAAAAAACACATAATATTATTCGTTATTATATTCATCTCAACATCATCTATATTTTCACAGTCGCTTAAAAGCATTTCTAAAAATATAACTTCCGATTTCCAGATTAAAGAGATTAATGGCCTTTTACTAAATAGAATTGGTGATACTCTTCAGGTGGACACTTTAAAACAAAAGGACACTGTTATCAATGCAACGAAAACTTTAGTTAAGAGTATTACTCAAGATAGTTATTTTACTCTCTCATCAGGACTTATGCGTTACGATGATAACAAAAATATATTTTATACATCACTCGATTTTAACATAAACACTGTATACATTTTCTATATAGACCTGGGCGTGTATGGACTCTTTAATAAAAGTGATGGTGGTATTGCCTTTCAAGCTGCACTTGGCGTAGGTTTCGATATCGTTCGGGATATACTTTTCACTTCTACCAGTGTCGGTTATTTCTATCTGACTCAATTATATTTAGAGAATATTGTTTCACTCCGAGTAAATTATAAATTTTCAAAATCTTTTTCCGCAGGTCTGGATAACAAATTTATTTTTAATTGGAATCATGACTATCCTCGCAATATATACTCTATCGGTCTGAATATTTCATACAATATGGATAATTAATGACAGTTATGGATAATTAAAAATAATATTTTCGATAATTTAAATTTAAGATTTAAACAGTATCGAGGGAGCCGGTAATTTATTACCGACATTCTCTACAATTTTCAGACTTCTATCAAAAAACTTTCCAAGCATATTTATGATTATATGAGTTTTGTGTTCAACAATGATAAGGAGGATAAAGTTACAGTAAATAGGCATTCGTAATTATTAAAAGTATATTTTCTTTTACACATAAATGATGTAATTTTTAATGATTATGAAATCTATCACATTAATATTATCGGTTTATAAAAAGGTACGAGAACTTGGAATTTTGCTTTCAGCTTTGTCAAGACAATCTCATAAAGACTTTGATGTTATTATTGCTGACGACGGCTCGGGAGAGGAAATGGAAAGTTTTGTCCGTAATTATAAGAGCCAAGCTAATTACAGTATTAAATATATTACACAGGAAGACCTTGGGTTCCGGAAGAATAAAATACTTAATAAAGCTGTTGCTTCCTCAAACAGCCGCTATTTAATATTTCTCGATAGCGACTGCATCCCTCATAAAGATTTCATCAAAGCACATTACGAAAATTCTGGAGAGAACCTTGTTCTTGTGGGCAGAAGAGTGCATTTAAATAAGAAACTTTCTGATGAATTAAACGAAGAACTGGTTGTATCAGATTCTTTTGATAGATTTTATATTAAAGCACTCGGAAAATCTATAGGATTTAACAACCCCGTTTCAACAGCCGAAGAGGGTATTATTCTAAAGAACAAAACCATCCGAAAAGTTATTGGCAGAAACATGCGCATAGTGGGGTGTAACTTTTCTGTTTCAAAAGAGCTGCTTTATAAAATAAATGGATTTGATGAAAATTATGTTGGACCGGGCATAGGTGAGGATTCCGACGTTGAACATCGCCTTAGACTTATTGATGCAGAATTTAAGTCCGTGAGAAATCTCGCTGTGGCTTTTCATATGTATCATCCTAAAACAGCCGAAAGCAATACTAATTACGATTACTTCCATAATAACGTAAAGCTTAAGAAGGAATTTTATTGTACAAACGGTATTATAAAAGCTTAGGTGTTATTTTTCAAAATTAAATCCAGTAATTTTTTCAAACACTTCTTCCATTGTTACTCCATTGATGCTGTCAGTCCTTGATTCCACACAAACAGAATTATTATAAAGCGGTTGCCATTCTTTTGCTTCTCCTTTATGGAATACAGAAACTGTGTTAGTCCCCGCGAATGCAGCGAGGTGCATAACACCTGTATTACTCGTAACATACGCGTTAACATGTTTTAATATGGAGGCAAGTCCGTAAACATCCATGTCTTTATTGTATATGTAGGGGATATTTGACTCCCTTAGCTTTAATACAAGATTTTCCGTAATATCTTTATCCAGAATACCCGAAGTAACTAATATATAAGGATTATACTTTTCGTAAGATTTCTTTATAAGCTCAAAAAAGTTGTTAACATCCCATATATAAGAAACTTTTCCTGCGCCAGGATGAAATCCAAAAACAAGTCTGCTCTTATCGGGGAAATTTGCCGCAGCGAATGCGCTGCCGAATGCTACATCCTCCTCACTGAGATCTATTCTCATCAGCTTTATCTCGTCAATTGAAATATCACATCCAAGCGGCTTCACGCTGTCAAGAAACCGAAACACCTGATTCGTTCCGTCACGCTTCCATTTGGTTTCAATTTTTACGTCAAGAACAAATCTAAGCCTGTTTTTCTTTTCATCAACTCTTGCAAATCCTATTTTCTTTTTTCCTCTTGCGAGTGCGGCAATAATGTACGATGTCGAAGAAATTCTTATAGTTGTTGGTACAATTATCAAATCATATTTCTTCTTCCTCAGGTATTTAAAGAAATAGTATACAACTTTGAGGTTATCCTTTCTGAATACCGTAAATTCGTCTATATATGGATTAAGTTTCCTGAGGTCTACTTTGTAATTCGTTGGACAGCCGATAAACGTAATGTATGAGTCGGGATATTCAGTCTTCAAAGCTTTGAACATTGGTAAGGAGCATATTGTGTCTCCAAGTTGAATGCTTTGCGGTCTTATTATTAATATTTCAGTCAATAATTCTAAGTTTATTAAATTAATTTAAAACTATTACAATATAAAATAAATGATATTATTGATGTGATGTTTACATGAAAAGTAATTACTATTATTAAGAATTATTGTTAAATTAATAAGTTATGTCTGAAATAACGGATTAATTATAAACCACAAAAAACAAACAATGAGAGCAAAACAACTTCTATTCTTTGTCATCTTAACAATGATTTCCGTTTTGGTACTTAATCAAGATTCATATTCGCAATGGAACTACGGACAGCCTTTCTCGACGTCACAGCCTTATCTTGCTACGCTCGGAAGTGCCGTTCAGAACAAAATTCCGCTGACATACATGTATGACTCGTTAAAATTTCCATATCCGACGAATGCATGGTTTGCAAATGCAATAATGAAGCAGGGTACATTTCCGTCTTTCAACTACGTACCGGGCAGGCAGGATGTAGGTGCGGAAAAGATATTCCCTTTTCCTTATATGATAGCCGCCTATAAATCATCAGGAGAAATTACAAACACCAAACTCTTCGGATTCGGATATGTAACCCCTGACCATCAGTTCTTTAACTGGAGTTGGAATCCGGCTGATACGACAAATCAGGTCAACTGGTTGTCCTCAGTTTATTATTATTTCGGCACACTGGACAGTGCATTGATTACAAAAGGAGCACTTTATAATTATGATGACTTATCCGCAACATTCAGATGGTCTGCAGGGTCAGGTTACATGGAGTGTCCGGTTGTTAGAGGTATGCCTTATTATACTATGAAATATCAAAACTTGAGGCCATTGTTTTACACCCCATATAATTCAATGCTTTCTGTTAATGGAAATCCAATACAGGCTTCTCCGGCTACTGTTATAACGGGTAACAGATTTAAGATCTATTTGGCGGGAGCTGGTTCAAATAAGCAGCTTTTTGTTCTTTACTCAACGAGTGATGTTACGCTTTCTTTTCTACCTGGAGAAATTACATGCTCCAATCCTTTTACCGGATACTTAAGAATAGCATATGTTACAACTCAGAATGCAGATCCGAATGCCGCAGATTCATCCGCAAGGCTCGATCTGCTCGACAGATATTCTAAATATATACCTTTAAGCGGAAAAATTTCTTCTTCTGTTACATCAGATACTACAAAATTCAATTTTAATTTTAACTTTATTACAAATAGCAATAGTGACTCACTTCTTATGATGTCACTGCCTCATCATCAGGATATGCTCACAAATGCTACTTCAAACACACTAAAGTTCAAAACCATGAGAGGCGACATGAAGGAGGTCTACGGTAAAACTTGGAACATGATAGAAAATATGATACCTGATTACTCATGGTATGGAGCCGCAGGTAATCTGACGAATGTTCCTAACAATACAACAAAATGGTATGATTCACTTTACTTTCATTTAAAAGCAGATTTTGATACAACCGTGGGCGCTAAATATCAGATTCCAAACGGTACAAATCAACCTACTACCTCTCCTTATGGATTTGGAAAGAATATTACCAGAATGGCAAGGGTGATTGTTATTGCCGACGAACTTATAGAGAGGTATCAAGTTTCGGATCCTGGTAACTGGAGAAAAGATACTCTGACAATCCTTTCATCGGCGGCGAGAGATACTGTTTTTAATTTTATTAAAAAATGGGTTGACGGTACAAATCTGACATGGAATCCTCCTCCCCCTTCTTGGTCTGGAGGACAGAATAACAAGCTGATTTGGGATAACCGATACGGAGGAATTATCTCGTATCTTTCTTATGTTGCTATGGATAATAGCGACCCCCTTGTGTATAATTTTGATTTTGGAAATGCCAGATACAATGACCATGCATTTCATTATGGTTATGTGATCTATGCAGCGGCTGTTGTTGCTAAAAAGAAACCGAATTTATTTTCCGATAATGGAAATGACTATTTCAACAAAGTACTTGCTCTTTGCAGGGATATAGGGAATCCTGCCTCTCCGTCTGCCTCTACTAAGGACCCTTACTTTCCAATGCATAGACATAAAGACTGGTATGACGGCAACTCATGGATGAACGGAGTGCAGACACAGGGAGCTGGCAGAGACCAGGAAAGCGTGAGTGAAGCAGCCACGGCATATTATGGAATGTATCTTTTCGGGCTTGCGATGGGAAATGATAACCTAAAAAATACTGGCAAGCTTATGCTTGCATCAGAAATACGAGCATTTAGAAAATATTATAGAACATTTCAAAGCACGAACCCTGCGTATTCTGATTATAACTCGAAACATCTTGTTGTCGGTAATTTATGGCATAGCCTTGTTATAAGCAATACATACGGTAATATTCCAAGATATATTTATGGCGTGCATATGCTTCCGTTTGTCCCGTTCATAGAAAAGATGTGGGACTTTAATTATGCATCTGAAGTATGGAATAAAGTTTATACAAACAATCAACCATCAACACTCTTTCAGGATTTAACATTATTTACGACTCAAAATATTGCAATATGGCCTGTTATGACCTACAATATTCCTGTGCAGGCAATTGCAGTACCGCAGCTCGCATACGCAAACTTCCAGAATTACAGAGGATTTGCAGGAAATTTTGATGACGGGACTTCAAAATCAAATGTATTCTACGGAATTCTAACAAGGATGTATGCAAGTGTCGGCATAAATAATATCGGTACTGTGACACCAAATCAGTTTAAACTTTACGATGCATATCCAAATCCTTTTAATCCTGCAACTACTATAAAATTTGAACTTCCGAAAAGCGGATTAGTAAGGCTTGAAGTTTTTGACATTCTCGGACGGAAAATGAGAACTCTTGTAAATCAGGAACTGAAAACAGGAACATATACTGTTGATTTTAACGCAGCAGGTTTGTCAAGCGGTATGTATGTTTACAGGATACAAGCTGGCAGTTTCGCTGCATCTAAAAAGATTATTCTTTTAAAATAAATAATAACAAGTAATTATTGCCCCTTATTCTTTAACGAGAAAAGGGGGTTTTATTTTACATTATCCTTTTACCATTTAAGAAAACTGTCTCGATGTTATCTTTCCGAATATTATAAATTAATCTATATACCGTTTCAGTTTCTTTAGATTAATGTTATAATTAGTCGGACATCCTATAAATGTTTTATAAGAATCAGGATATTTATTCTTCAGTGCTTTGAACATAGGGAGTGAACAAATAGTATCACCCAGTTGTATGCTTTGCGGTCTTATAATTAGTATCTCAGTCAAAAGTATCTAATTTTATTAGTTAAATCAAAATTATTCAGGTTCATAATCTCTTTCGGAAAAACAGGTTTATTTATTTTACGTTCTCATTTACCCACTTAAGAAAGTTTTCATTGTTAACACTTCCATAAACATCAAACATGTACTCTATCAGCTCTTCCTGAATATCCTCTTCTGTTTTTCCTGATGTTCTTAGCAGCATTATATAATTGGAAAGTTCATCTTTAAGTATCCTTTCATCAGGGAACGATAAGTCAAAGGCGTTAATTAATAGGGGCTTATCCGGGTTTTTATTGCTGCAATAATACAACGAAACATTTTCTAATTTAGTCAGTTCTGCATCTTTTGATAATGGTTTAAATATGATTTCCTTGTTCAAGTAAACAACGTTATTGTTATTTTCAAGTTTTGTTTCAATTGGGGAATCATTGTAGATAAAACAAATCATAAAGTAATAGTCTTTCCCTGAGGGATACTTATCTTCATCTAAATAGAGTTCATAATTATCTATAACGCAAAATGAAGTTCCGAAGTCATCAATCAGGGGATTATCTGAACTTCTTGTATCGAGAGTTGAGAGATTTGCCGTGTTTTTTGATAATACTGTTGACACAGTACTTATGATTACCTCCTCAATTTCACTGGTTCTGTTTTTATTAGCTCTAAGTGTGTACTTCCCTTTTGAAGTACTGTGTACAATAGCTACAGCATCCGCTGTTTTGAAAATGACATTATCATTTCCGCATATCTGGTCGTCTTTCTGAAGAACCTGACCTGTACTCTCAAGTACAATAGTTCCTTTTATCTTCATTATTATGTAGCAATCCTGTCCCTTCAAAAGAATAGAAGAAACAAGAAAAACAAATATCAGTAATATTATTATTTTATTTTTCATAATTTAAAATATAATGATTCTATATGCCGGCTTCAAATTTTGCCTTTTGTTTGTTTCGTATTTTAATTAAAAGAGAATCAATAAAATTAAAGTATAATGCAATTATTAAAATATTTAAATGAATATTATACAATATGTAAATAATAACCGATGCAATAATCAGATAAGAAATATACTTAAAAAGTTTGACAAAAAATTTACCAATACGATTCTGTGAAAGCATTCTGATGTATTTTCGCTCAAGTATATTTTTGTCGGAAAAAACATCAAGTGAAATAAGAAAATAAGTTAAAAACAATATAGCCAGAAACAACGGTTTAATGAGATTTTCAGACTCTTTTAAAGTAAGAAAAACGTTTAACAGTATTATAGATCCCGGCATCGTACCAATTAAAGTCTGATGCATGTCTCTTTCCTGCAAATCACCTATTATTACTATCCTGTCTTTAATTGTTTTAGCAATTACAGAATCTGGAAGAGACATAAACTCTCCAAGGTTTACATAAGGATACGGCTCTGGGGACATGTCTTCTCGTATATCATAATATCTTACCTTGAAATCAATAATCACTGTATTGAATGCCGGTTTTCCGTTCATTAGACATATAATTCCCTTACCTGAAAAACTTGCATTATATAAATCCATATACATTTTAAGAGGAAGGCTCGGAAGTGAATCCAACTGAATCAGTGAGTATTTCAGGAAAGAACCTTCGATAATGTTGTAGTCTGAAAAGCCCTTATTGATTTTAAAAAGCGGCTCCTGAATTTCGCTATCTGAACTGATATGATAAGGTATTATAATATTCTTTAATTTCATAATATTTTCGTTCAGAGAAGAGTCATAAGGAGATGGGTCTTTAAAGAAAATATCACAGATTACGTATTTATGGTTTGAGTTATTATTTTTCATTATTTCAAACAGTCTCGAAAGCTTTTCCCTGTCAGTTATAACCTGATTTCCCACAGAGAATCCGTCATCATCAAGTCTGTCAATAAGCATGTTGTCATAGGATGTGTTTATAAAGAGAAGATCGTTCCTTGGTGGTTTATCATCTATTTTAAAGACCATTTTCTTTATTATTGAGCTCCAGCGTATAACAAACTTTTCATCTCCATATGTATAATTTTTCTGAAGTAACCAGAGTGTTACAGCAACAAGAAACAGAGCATGAAGAATACTTGCAACAATTAACCTGAATCGTCTCTTATTCTTAAAAATTTTCAGTACATTAAATCTTGACATTTTTAATAATTCGTTAAATGAAAAATTATTATATTAGTACAAAAGCTGCCCAGTAATAAGGTTCAATATACTTTAAACGCATACTTTTCTGAGCTTCTGCAAATGCTTCTTCCAATTGCATCTTCTTGTCAATCCAGTTGGAATAGAACAATTCCATTAATTCTGCTGTCTCTTTATCGGGTACTTTCCATAAGCTTACAATTATGTTCTTTGCACCGGCAATTTTAAATGACCGCTGGAGTCCAAATACCCCCTCATCTCCGCGCACATCTCCCAGTCCTGATTCACAGGCAGATAGTATCACCAGGTCTGTATTAAGAAGGTTCATACCGCTGACTTCATATGCAGTTAATATTCCGTCTTCTACACCTTCAATATTCTTTCCGTTTTTCCAAATATTGTTGGCTCCTGCAAGTACAATTCCTGACCTGAACATAGGATTTATATCATTTTTGAAAGCACTTCTTGAGTTATTTATGTTTTTTACAAGTTTCTCATCTTGCTGGAGTTTTTGCGGACCGGGAAAAAAGAAACCATGTGTTGCGAGATGAATAATTGAAGGTGAATTACTACCGCTCAAAGACCTGAATGCTTCTTCGTTACCGTCTCCTCCCGCAAACATCGAGACATCATAATTATTTTTTCGAAGTAAATCATATATTTTTTCGGCTTCTGCCACCGTGCCCTTTAGATATTTCCAACCCCTGCCTCTGTCTTCAGAGTTTCCGATGATTTCATTTATGCTCACTTTATTCTCAGCTTCATCTTGCTGAATATTTCTAAACCTATTTGCATTGTCTGACATTTCTGAAGGGTCTAAATCGTATTTTATCCCTCCAAAAATACTTGCTTTGTTATTACCCTGTCCGGTTTTTCTGTTTTTTGCGAGTGTTATTATATCTTTGAGATTACCCGTGTATCTGATATCATACTTATCGATTAAATAGGTGTTATCATCGGTTGCAAGGGCGTGAAACGATACTCTGTTAAGTATACCGGACGTTGATATATAGACAATTTTACTGTTTTCGAGATATCCCTCAAGTGGTTTCCAGATCAATTCATAAAGACCTTTACAGGCAACAGCATTTTTGATATAAATATCGTTTTCGTCTTCAGTAATTATATATTTATCAATATCTTGTTTGTTGCAAAGTTTTATTATTATCGGGGTTTGAAAATCTTTTTTAATGATAATTGCACAGTATACAGTATCGTTTGTATTACTGTCGAAGTATTCGAAATTAAGAAAATCTATTGCAGCTTCATCTGAATTGAGTGAGTTTCTGACATCTTCCCAGTTTACGTTGTAGGTTTCTTTCTCTGATTTAAAGTACTCAGATAAATTGCTGAGATTTCTTTCAAGTTGTTCTGCTTTTTCTTCAAGTATTTTAATATTTAAATCTGCTTTTTGCTGTTCTTCTATTGTTTTTGTATATGCTTTTGACAGCTCCGTTCTGACTTCAATAAGTTCACTGTATATTGATGCAATAGAAGGATCGTCTGTTGAAAACACTCTTTTCCTTACACCGTTAGTTGAATAAAGTACCAGGCCTTTTGTCATCAGTCTGAAATTTGTAATATCTTTCAGCATATCATCATTATCTTTTATTCTCTCTAATGCGCACGAATAATAAAGGCTGGCGTTTTGGAGATAATAATCCATCATTCTGAGTTTATCATTTTCAGATAGATAGTAAAATGAGTTGTTTATATCTTTAATGTCAATCGATAAGCATTCGAGGATATAAGGTTCTGCTTTATCCATTAGTTTCATCTTGAAGAATATTTGTGCGGACCACAAAAGATAAAACCTATAATCTGGATGCTCTTTTCCTTTCGTTCTCTCTGTTGACTGTAAGAGGTCATTAAGAAGCGGAGGCATTTTATAAAATTGGTTTTGCTCTTCATAAAGGTTACTCAGCTCGCTCAAAATTTGAGCAAATAAAGAGTAATCATAATCCGAGATTTTCTTTATTACATCCAGAGCCTGAATATATGTTTTTTCTGCTTTATCAAACTGGTTAAAATCAAAGTACATTGATGCCATGCGATAAAGTGCCTCAGCGTAATTGTTATGCCTGTCTCCAAAGACCTGTTTTCTTATCTCAACGGCCTGAATAAATGTCCTTTCAGATTTATTGTAATTATCCATGTAGGAATAAAGCTGTGCAAGGTTTAACATAATAGTTGCATACACAGAATTCGTTATTCCTGTATTATTTTTTATTATTTCAAGTGATTGAAGATAGTATTTTTCTGCAGTCTCATACTCTCCGTATATCCAGTATAACCGGCCTCTTTTATCGAGTGCAATTGCATACTGGCTGCTTTTACTGCCGTAATCTTTCTCTGCTTTGGACAAAGCTTTTTCAGAATATTCAACTGCCTGTTCGTATGATGCTGCATCGAAGTAATTATCTATTTTGTCAAATAATGAGTCAAGTGTCTGTGAATGTACAGGGAGAGTTGAAAATGAAATTATTGAAAGAAATATTATAGTAAAAAATACATGTTTCATACTTAATATTATTATGAACTAAAATATATAATTATTGTATATCAAAATATACAATAAAATATCACGGAAGTAATTAATTCTAACAATAATGAATAAAGCCCCGCTTAAACGAGGTGTTTATTTAACATTATCGCTTACCCATTTAAGAAAACTATCCTTGTTTACATTACCGTAAGCATTATACATATACACAATAAGATCATCCTGAATTTGTCCATCTGACCTGCCGGAAGTCTTAAGTAGTACTTTAAAATTTGAAAGCTCATTCGCAAGTGCTTTTTCATCAGGAAGCGATAAATCAAATGCGTCCACTATTTTCAGATTATCTGAGTCCTGACCACTGTAATAATACAATGCAACATCCTCTATCAGGTTAATTTCTCCATTATTTGCTATTTTTTCTGATATATCTTGTTTGTTCAGATAGACAATATTATTGTTATTATTTAACCTTATTTCCTGAAGAATATTATTGTATTTAAAACGAATCAAGAAATAATTATCATCATTGACGGGAAACACATTATCATCAATAGTATACTCAAATTTGTCAATTACACAATAAACAACATCAAACACATCTCTAACAGGTAAATCGAGGCTCTTTGTCTCGAGGTTGGCTGTTTTTTTTGATAATGCGGAAGAGACAGCACTGGTAATAACACCTTCAAGCTCACCCACTTTGCTTTTATTAGCTTTTAACGTGTACCTGCCTTTTGCAGAACTGTGTACTAATGCAGCAGCATCCGGTGTCTTGAATATGACCTTATCGTCTCCGCATATCTGGTCATCTTTCTGCAGTACTTGTCCTGTGCTTTCAAGCACTATTGTACCTTTAATTTTCATAATAATATAACAGTCCTGTGCTTTTAACAGATAGGGCGTCATAAGTAAAATGAAAAATAATAATAATATTAATTTTAATTTCATTATTATACTATAAAATTTAAAATATCTTATTCGGATTATTCAACTCCGTACCTTATTACACTTTATTATGATATTTAACTAAACTCTTACCTTTACAACAATCTTTGTCACATCTTCGGAATTAGTGTCATTAATTATACCAGGCTTATGTAAATCTTCGGGGAAGAGTATTGCAAACATACCCTTGCTGAAAGTTATGTAAGAGCATTCGCCCCCATAAAGTTCGTAATCGTTTTTTTCATCATAGTCCTTATGTATTTTCTGTGAATTCAAAGGCGCATATCCTATCTTTTCGGTACCGCTTACTATATACTGAATATCAATGTACTTTTTGTGAGCTTCAAGATAAGACTCTTCCTTGTTTTTCGTTTTGTAAACACTTTTTATTACATAAATATTTTCACCATCAATTTCAGACATGCAGTCAGGAAGTGAATCAATGTCCGTTGATTTGATAAAAGTAATAGCCTTTTTTATTCTTTCATTTTTAAATTCATATATGCCTGAATTGCTTAGTTTATCGATTATCATTAGATAATAAGTTTAAAATTATATTGCTGTGTTGATAAAGATTAACCTGACATCCAATATGCTGTCAACTATTTATTAATAATTATTAAGGTGTTTTCTTGGCAACTCTGGTAATAATATCTATCAGTGGCTGAAATGCATCCGGTTTTATGGCATCATAACCCTTGAATGGATTATCAAGTACATATATAAGGTATAAAACAAGTACATTGACAAACACTAAAAAAGCAGTCATTACATTATTTTGCCACGCCACTTTTACGCTAAAGAGAAAAGTAAATGCAATAATAATAACTGCTGAAATTATCAAAACTAGCCATAATATGTCGGGCATATTCTGTTTGCTGCTTAAAATACGGTGCCTTCTGTATTCTCTGATTTCTTTCATATTGTCAAGTGACTGAGAAAGAACCTCAGTATTTGCCACTTCACTGGATTTTATGCTAAGAAATATTCTGTTCAGTTTTATGAACAATCTTTGTGCTTCTGGGTCGCTTTTTCCCTCAGCCAGGCTGACCCATTCATCCTGAGTGACCTCTTTTGTGTAATCCCGGATTGTTGATTGAATCTCCTTTTTGATAGAGTCTGGATAAGCATTTGAATCATAATACAGATTCAGAAGGTTATTCGCTTCACCCTCGATTTTTGCATTTGTGTTTTCAAGATCTGTCCATATAACAAAAACAACAAAAGCAATTAATACAGCATATACAACGCAAACTGCGTTATATATGAATCCGCTTACAGTATGATTTTCCAGAAGTATGTCTTGCTGGAGTTTCCGGATAACGAGTTTTTCGGTTACGATAAATATTACAATGAAAATAACCGAAAGAATGGCAATAGAAGCTATAAACGGTAAATCAAGAAATATTTTCATAATAATGTATTGTTTGATAAAAACTAATCAAAAATATTTAATAATAAAACGTTAAAAATTTGTTCCCTGTTTTAAAGAAATATAAATTATATCTTCTTCATTCTATCGTTAAATTACAATTTAATGAAGTTAATGATAATAAATTAATTTATTAACATTTAAAATAATTAGTAAAGGAAATTATGTATGCAATTACTCGAAGCACTAAACTGGCGTTATGCAGTTAAGAGAATGAACGGCTTTAAACTACCCGAAGAAAAGATAAACAGAATTTTGGAAGCTGTAAGACTATCACCTTCTGCATACGGATTACAGCCATATAATATCTATATGATTGAAAGCGAAGATCTTAAAAAGAGAATAAGGTTAGCCGCATTTGACCAGCCGCAGGTTACAGAATGCTCCCATTTATTAGTTTTTGCAGCTTGGGATAATGTGACAGAAATACATGTTCAGGATTATCTGAGTTTCGTCGCCGCAGAAAGGAACTTGACTATTGATAAACTTGAAAAACTTAAGCACCATATAATGAAGTTTGTAAACAGTCGGACCGCAAAAGAAAAACATGAGTGGGCAGTAAGACAAACATATTTAACGCTTGGAACGGCAATTACTGCCGCAGCACTTGAAGGCGTTGATTCGATACCGATAGAAGGTTTCTCTCCTGATGAAGTTGATAAAATTCTAAACCTTAAAGATAGAGGGCTTAAAAGTGCTGCCCTTTTTGCACTCGGCTATCGTGATGAAGAAAACGATTTTCTTGCAAAGGCTAAGAAAGTACGCAGACCTATACAGAAACTTATTATTATGACTTAAAAAGTTGGAGAACATCTAAAAAATAACCAAACAGCCCCAATAAAAATAAAAGAGTTGATAATAATACATCTTTATTACTTTATTTTAAACCGTTAAATTAATATATTTGTAACTCTTTAATTTAGGACAGGTAGTCCCGATATATCGGGAGTAGAGCAATCCCGAGTTCTCGGGAAAAAGCCGCAAAGTTGTTGTTAAAAAATATATAGGACAGGTAGCTCAGTAGGTAGAGCAACGGCCTGAAAAGCCGTGTGTCGCCGGTTCGATTCCGGCCCTGTCCACTCATCTTTGGTACACTAAGTATCACTTTTCTGAGGCAGTTAAGTTCATATCTGAAAAATCTCATAATCCTTAACATTTTACAACTGTGTATAAAAGTGTGTATATGCAGAGGGAATTCGTGTTGATTTTATCGGATAACAAGAAATTAAAGAAATGTCCCAAACAAATTTTGAATAAGGATTTTCAAGGATTAACGACACACGCCATTGGTAACGAGTAATTCTGAAAAGTCCCGATACATCGGGATTCGATTCCGGCCCTGTCCACAATAATTATAAGTATGTACTTTACATACATTCCATTATAACATTTATTTTGAAAAACCGAACATCATTTATTTGAAATGGAAGTCTTTTGGTTTTATTTCCGGAACAATATATCTTTTCCAATATCGCGTGAAAGATGTATATTCGAAAATACGGTTAACTATTTTTATGCGCAGCATCTGTGAAAAGATAAAATATCCCGCAACCATAAATATAAACACTGCTATCCAGTTTATCACGCGTACAATAATATCCTGCAATATGCCGGAAGATTTCAGATCGAGTATATTAACCGCCGCTGCAGTAACCGGAATAAGTGAAAATAAATAAATCATAGTAATAACGAATGAATGAGCAGTCTGTATAGACTTTTTGGGGCAGATTCCTATGCACCTCATGCAGCTTTCGCATGTGTATTTCCAGTACGGTCTGTTATTTATTAGCCTGATTGATTGTGTTGGACAGTTATCAACGCAAATTCTACAGTCATTACAATCAGCAGATGCAAAAAAAGATTTTGCTAATATATACCTTCCGCAGAAATAATAACCGACTGTTATAGGTACAACAAATATATCAAGAGGCATATAAACAAAAAATTTATAACTAAACGCTCTGCCTTTTTCTAAAAGTCTTTCCGCAAACCTGAAGATTTGTTCTCTTCTTCTTTTAATGATATCCTTTACGGCAGAATCTGTAAGGCCGGGATGAATAGAAATCCAGTTAGACGGCATATCAAACGGTAGCGAACCCCTGATTTTATAACCCTTCAAGAAAAGAATCAGCATCGGAAGAAGCTGTGCCAGTCCGCTTATACCCGGAAAATATACATTTCTGAATTTCAGTCCACCCCTTGTGTTGATAAGAACAATGGATGATTTACCCCGCGGAAATTTAACAATAAAATTAAGCATTAGCGGAGCTGGATTAAAACCGTGTGTTGGATAGCAAAAAGCAATCAGTGTTTTGTCTTTCAATTCCGGGGGAATGATTTTATCAAACCTGTCAATGGAATGAAGATGAATTACCATATTGTACTTTTCGGCTGCTTCGGAAATCCATTCCGAAGCTCTCAGTGCATTCCCGGTTCCCGAAAAATAATACACAACCAGCGAGTCGAAAACTGACGTCTTAGCAATATTTTTCATGTATAATAATTATACTCCTTACAATGGATATATATAAAATATCGCTTTCCCCAAATTTATACAACGTATTTATCGTTTCGTTAGAATACTGTGATTCAATGAATTAATCATTGAAAATTAACCGGTACTTTAACTTCAAAAATCCTGTTTTCTGATTTTGTACATTAACTAACTCGTTCTAATCAGTAAACTTTCTCCCGGTACGTTTGAGTTTGACTTGAATGCTTCTGCCTTCTCAAGCGGGATTTACTTCTGCCGGTTATCGGTGATAACGTTTTGTATGACATTAAGAAAATGACTTTAACAAAATAAGGACATATCCCATTATTTAATCACGGCCATCTTGTAAACCCTTCCGAGTTTCAAAGAATTGCTTACTGTATTATCCGTAACTTCCATCCTGTAAAAATATATCCCAGATGAAAGGTTCTTTGCCGATATGCTCGTTTCATAATAACCCGCCGATATCTGTCCGTTCACAGGCACTGCAATCTCTTTCCCGAGCATATCATAAATGGTAATTTTTACGTATGAACTTCTCGGAATACTATACCGTATAATCGTGCTGCCGTTAAATGGATTTGGAAAATTCTGCGATATCCCGAAATCATCAGGTATTGGTTTTACGCTTCCGCAGTTCTTCTCAACGTCTTGTGCCATGCCCGACTTGAAAAACACTATATTAGAATATGCAAGAGACTTAAGCTTTGTTACTGAGTTCTTATTCGTTATTCCTTTAGCAAGTAATTGTGAAAAGTACACATTCTGCGTATCACCCGGCATAATTCTCAAATTATCCGCTCCCGTTCCTAAAAGAAATTTATCGTCATATCCGGGTAGCAGAATAATAGCCCCCGTGTCAACCCCGCCGCAATTAAAGATAAATCCTTTTGCAGGCGTCCATCCCGCATTCGTTTCAGGGTCTCCCGAAAACGCAAACTTTGTCTTTTTGTATGGTGTGTATGTTGGGTCAAGAAACGACGTACCGTCTGTCTTGTATCCTTTCATGTAGTTGTACGCACTTCGCGGCTCTCCGTTTGCTTCTCCTTGACAAAGATATTGCATTCTGCTGAAAGTAAACGCTGTCATTCCAATCGTATCCCCGGTAACTTTATTATAAGGTCCCTGTAAAAGCTGAACGCCGTAAGCCCCGCAAACAAAAGTAGAATCATTATTCCAGCTGTAACCAAGATTTAAAAGTGTGTCGCATCCGGGAATATCTCTATAACTTGCAAAATCTGGCAGAGGAGAATCAGGATCGGCAAATATTCCGAAGTACGTACTGTCCCATGTATTTTTGCTTTTGTTTACAATCTGATATCTCATGTATTGTACATCAGGTAAATAAATCTCATAAGCCCATACTGTCAAGCGTACTTCTGTACCGAATATCGGATTTTTAATTCCGCCGCCAAAACCTTCACCTGGACTTCTTTGTGACAAATCCCCGTCTGCATATACTATAAATAAAGTCTGGCTCGCTTCTGGTACACCGGGCTTGTCAATACCGTCGTCATAAATGCAGTTATTGTTTATGTCTTCAAAGGGAGCGCCGAACGGAATCATTTTATACCAGTTTGCATAGTCAGGATTATTCCATGAATTATCAGTCCTGTTAACTTTATAAAGTTTCATATCCGTATTTGTATTGTACAATGAATCAATAAAATAACCCGGAGCATATTCTCCCTTGTAAGATCCTGCTAACTGTGCGAGTTTGCCGTTTATTATTGCCGACATATTGAACCCCGCCGTAAAGCAGTAACTCTTCATAGAATCCGCCGCCCAGAATAAACCGGCAGTGTTTCCGTTTGTTGTGTTTTGATTGAATATCCCCGTGTTCTGAAAGTAATTAAATATATTATTTCCTGTAAAGTAAACTCTTTGAAGTGCAACAACGTCCGTGAAAGACTGTGAATAAGAAACTGCAGAAATGAAATTCAGAATTATTGCTATAGCTGTAGTTAGAATTAACTTCTTCATAATTCTTATAAATTAAAGTGAGCTAAAATATTCTTCTGCATTCTAATAACTAATCCCGAAACATACAACATAAATATTTTTGTATATAGATCTCCTCTTATCCGCTCTTCCATTCTGTCGCTGCCCCCTATTCTGTCACCCCCGAGTGCTCTTATCGGGGATCTCATCATGATAACATCAGTCCCTCCTCTCTCAATTTAAATCCAATCCCATTCTGTCGTCCCATGGTGTTCTTACAGGGGATCTCATCAAGGGGTTTTTACTTTTTTCGCACTTTCACTTCTTATCTCTTACTTCTTACTGCTCACAGTTCTTCCGTCCGCTGTCGGCTGCCCGCTGCCCGCTGCCCGCTATACGCTGTACTTTGTACACTGTCTCCCCCCATCCTGTCATCCCCGAGTGCTCTTATCGGGGATCTTATCATGATAATTTATCATCGTCAAGTGCATGTTTTTTGCTTGCCTCATCAATCACGGCAGAAAACTATCAACTATCACCCGACAACCATCAACTACATGCTCCCTTCATTATTAATCACAAAATTTTTCGAAATTGTGCCACGAAAATTCTCATTTTAAAAATATTTTTCGCCTTAAAAAAATCTTTTTCTTAAAATAAATCCATGTATTTCCTGTCTCTTATAATCCGTACAAAAAAATCGACCAAAAGTTGCCGTGTCCAGATTTTAGTTTTTGTTGTGATTAATAATGAAAGGAGTATGTAAAATATGCTTATAAAATTTCTCTGTTATTTTTTAAGTTTCAAATCCCTGAAAATGCTCAAAAATCGCACTTTCATTTTTTCTTAATCTTTCGGTTATCTTGTACTCAGATTGGTCTCAAATTGGTCTCTGAAAAACCCCTGATCACTGATTACAGATTACTGATAACAGCTCTAAATTATCCGTTTTGTCTTCGTAGCAGTCTCTTTTGAATTAAATCTTATAACTTATTTTTATATTTTCATTGTTATGAAACTTATTCTTAACGACAATAACGACCCGACCGTCAACCTTGCACTCGAAGAATACTGTGTAAGAAATCTCGACGTGGAAAATGAAATATACATGCTTTTCTACATAAATGAACCGTCCATAATCATCGGCAAGCACCAGAATACAATCGAAGAAATAAATAAAAAGTATGTTGATGATAAAGGAATAAAAATTGTAAGAAGAATTTCAGGTGGCGGTGCTGTTTACCACGATTTCGGTAACCTGAACTTTAGTTTCATTACAAAATATTCTCCCGAATTCTTTCATAACTTTGAAAAGTTTACTAAACCCGTTGTCGAGACTCTCCGTGAAATGGGTGTGGATGCAGAGCTCGGCGGCCGCAATGACATCGTTGCCGGCGGAAAAAAGATTTCCGGCAATGCCCAGTTTACAAACCTGAAGTCAATGTTCTCTCACGGTACATTGCTGTTCAATTCAAACCTTGATGATGTTGTTCAGGCTTTGAATGTTAAAGCAGATAAGATTGAAAGCAAAGGTATTAAATCCATTCGCAGCCGCGTGGCAAACATTTCTGAGTTTCTTGATGAAAGCATGACAATAAATGAGTTTAAAGAAAGGATAACAAACTCTATATTTAAAGAATATGAATCGCTGCCTTTATACATATTAACTGAAAAAGAGTGGGAACATGTTCATAAATTGTCTGAACAGAGGTACAAAACATGGGAATGGAATTTCGGACGTTCTCCCGAATTCAACATTCAAAAAGTTAATAGATTCGATTTTGGACAGATTGATGTACGCATTTTCGTTAAAGACGGCGAGATTCAGAATATAAAGTTTTACGGCGATTTCCTCGGGTACGGCGATTCAGAAGACATTGAAAATAAACTGGCTGGCATTCTCTTCAAAGATGAAGATGTTGAATCAGCACTGAAAAATATGGACCTTAAATATTATTTCGGCAATATTGAATTAAAAGATTTTGTTAAATTTATTTGTGATTAAAAATGAGACCTGAAAGCAGAAACTTCCTCGAAAAATACTTAAACATTGCATCTCCTACCGGTTTTGAATTTCCCGGTCAGAAGGTTTGGCTCGACTATATAAAGCCATATATAGATGCTTACATCAGCGATACTTACGGCACGATAGTCGGAGTTATTAATCCCAAAGCTGAATATAAGGTCGTTATAGAAGCCCATGCCGACGAGATATCCTGGTTCGTAAGTTATATAACTGACGACGGTTATATATATCTCAAACGCAACGGCGGTTCTGACTACATGATTGCTCCTTCGAAACGCGTGAACATACACACAAAGAAAGGAATCGTTAAAGCGGTATTCGGCTGGCCTGCTATTCATGTTAGAAACCTGCAGAAGGAAGAGGCACCTACTTTAAAGAATATATTCCTTGACTGCGGCTGCACTACGAAGAAAGAAGTTGAGAAACTCGGCATTCACGTAGGATGCGTAGCAACGTTTGAAGATGAACTAATGATGCTGAACAATAAGTATTTTGTCGGACGTGCTCTTGACAATAAAATGGGCGGTTTCGTAATCGCCGAGGTTGCAAGAACAATCAGGCAGAACAAGAAGAAACTCCCATTCGGACTCTATATCGTAAACTCTGTTCAGGAAGAAATCGGTCTGCGCGGTGCCGAAATGATTTCAAGAAGAATAAATCCGAATGTTGCAATCGTAACCGACGTTACCCACGATACCCATGCACCTATGTACGATAAAAAGTCCCAGGGTGACACTAAGTCAGACTGCGGTCCTGTTCTTACGTATGGTCCCGCTGTTCATAACAACGTTTTGAACATGCTCATTGATGTTGCAACAAAGAAGAAAATTAAATTCCAGCGCGATACCGTCTCACGTTCAACAGGAACTGACACAGACGCATTCGCATACTCAGGCATGGGCGTTGCTTCGGCATTGATATCAATTCCTTTAAAGTACATGCACACTACAGTCGAGATGGTTCATAAAAATGATATAGAAAACACAATTAAGCTGATGTATGAATTCCTGCTTCAGCTGAAAGCAGGAACCGATTTTCGCTATATTAAGTAAAATCTTTTTCCTTATACACAGTGATAAAATGCAGTGTTATTTTCACTGCTAACAGTGATAGAAAATGAAATACTTAGACAAAGAAAACTGGAAACGAAAAAAGCATTTTGAATTCTTTAAGAATTTCGAAATACCTTATTTTAATATCTGTACAAACCTGAACATTACGAGTACTTTCAGGTTCTCTCAGAAGAATAAGTATTCACTTTTTAGAACCGTTCTTTATGCAGTTATGCGTTCCTGCAACGAGATAGAAGAATTCAGGTACAGAATACAGGGGGATAAAATAGTAATACATGATATCGTTCATCCGGGAGTTGCTATGATTTCTGATCAGGATGTTTATACAAACTTCATAATTCCGTATAAACAGAAATTCGGCGACTTTCTCAATGAATACCGGAAAACGTCAGACGAAGCAAAGGGAAAAATCATCGTCGGTGAAGACCAGGAAGGCAAAGACGACCTTATTTTTATTTCTTCTTTGCCGTGGGTTTCATTCACAAGTGTTACAAACCCTATGAGAATAGGCTATAAAGATTCAGTTCCCCGTATTATATTCGGCAAGAATTTTAAGCAGGACGGAAAAATTATGATGCCGTTCTCCGTGCAGGTAAATCACTGTCTCATGGACGGAATACATGTTTCTAAGTATTATTTTAAGCTCTCTGAAATACTCGCAAATCCCGATAAATATTATACTTAAAATGAGAAATTACTTTAGGATAACTTTATTATTATTCGTTGTTGCGTGTCTTTCTATTAGTTATTCTTATGCGCAACTATCAAAACCTGACTTAAAGCCGACCGACTATCTTGTGCCGTATCCGCAGTCGCTATCACTTGAAGGCAAAGGAGAATTTATATTAAATAATGGATACATAATAGAATACACAGGAGTAAAATCTCAAAAGCTTCTTGATTATGTTCAACGAAAAGATGACGACATTAAAAGCTTATTATTGGCATGGACTAATAAAGATAACAGTGGCGTTAAACCTGTAATAGAAATAAAATGCTCTTCAGAAGTTGGTCCTGATGTGAATACCGATGAAAGCTATACACTTGAAGTAAAAAGTGACAGGATTATAATATCAGCACTAACGGATATCGGAGCAATGCGTGGTGTGGAAACCTTGCTCCAGTTAATTCAAACAGGTGAAAATCATGTTTTCATTCCATGTCTTAAGATTGTGGATTCTCCCCGATTTCAGTGGCGCGGGCTTATGATGGATGTCTGCCGTCACTTTATCACAAAGTCGGTTATCCTTAGAAACCTTGATGCTATGGCTATGTTCAAAATGAACGTTCTGCACTGGCATCTTTCTGAAGATCAGGGTTTCCGTATTGAATGCAAAACATTCCCAAAACTGCATGAATTGGGCTCTGACGGACAGTACTTCACTCACGAAGACGTAAAAGAAATTATTAAATATGCTAACGACAGGGGAATAAGAGTTATTCCCGAGTTCGATATTCCCGGGCATTCTTCTGCTTGGTTTGTAGGTTATCCGGAATATGCAAGTCTTCCGGGTACGTACGAGATTGAGAGGCACTACGGTGTGTTTGACCCTACGTTTGACCCGACACGCGAAGAAACATACGAGTTTTTTGATAAGTTTTTCAAAGAAATGTCACAACTCTTTAACGATGAATACATTCATATAGGAGGCGATGAGAACAGCGGCAAACAGTGGGATTCGAGCAAGGCAATTCAGGAATTCAAGAAAGCAAATAATATAAAGAATAATCACGAGCTTCAGGCATACTTCAATAAACGTATCCAAAAGATTATTGAAAAGCACGGCAAGAAAATGATTGGTTGGGATGAGATACTCAGCACAGAGCTACCCAAAAGCATTATGATTCATTCATGGCAGGGTAAGCAGGGAATGATGACAGCCGCAAAGAGCGGTTATTATTCAATACTGTCTAACGGTTATTATATTGACCTTTGCCAGAGCATGGTTGACCATTACTATAACGACCCTCTTCCGCCAGACATTGGATTGACGGATGAAGAGAAGAAATATATTCTCGGCGGTGAAGCAACAATGTGGGCTGAACTTGTCGATTCAACTAACGTGTTTACGCGCATTTGGCCCCGTACAGCAGCGATCGCTGAAGTCCTCTGGTCGGGTAGAAAAACGTTCGGGCAGGATTCCATTTACAATAACGAAGTTATGTTTGAAAGATTTAATGAATCCTTGCTATGGCGTGTAAAGATAAACCTGAATGAAAAATTTTCCGGAATGATGGCTGCATCTGTACTCCCAGAGTTATCAGTAAAAGTAATAGTTTATTTGAGCATTCCCGAACCCGTTGAATACTACAACCGTCATAAGTACACTAAGTACAGTCAGTTTACTCCGTTTGACAGGTTTGTTGATGTTCTGAAGCCTGACGCTCCGTTAGGAGTTTTTATTAATAATTCTATCGGCAGAAAACTCAGAGGGGACGAAATTGTACTCCCTGATTTACAGTATTTAGGTACAGATTTCACCGCACAGGAAATTGAACTAATGAAATTATATCCAAAGCTCGCTGAAATTCTGCCATTGTTTGAAAATATAAATGTATCAGTAAGAATCCTGAAAGATTTATTCACAATACAAAAAGATTCAGGTTTGAGTGAAGAGAAGTATAATAATTACAAGAAAGAACTTTTAAGGATAAAAGCGCCGGTTGCAGAGCTTGAAATACCCTATGCAGATAATCTTTTGAAATTACTTGAGTTTGTTAAACAGAAATCAAATTGATAAGACTTTATACATATATACTTGTTATTATTATTATGAGCAGTATGAATTCATATTCGCAACTAAAAAGAATTCCCTTTACTAACTGGGCATTCAGGAACGCAAAGGATTTGCAGTATATGCCCGCCGGCGTCCCAGGTACAGTTCATACAGACCTTCTTGCAAACGGAAAAATCGAAGACCCCTTTTACCGCGACAATGAAAAGAAAGTGCAATGGATAGAAAAAGAAGATTGGGTTTATAGAACAGAATTTGAATTCGATGTTATAAACGATGAAACCCGCATAGACCTTGTCTTCAAAGGGCTTGATACTTACGCACAGGTTATCATAAACGGTAACAACATCTTGAGCACGGATAACATGTTCACTGAGTATCGGATTAGCAATTTCCATCAGTATCTTGTAAAAGGCACAAACGTTCTTGAAGTTGTTTTCCGTTCTCCGCTCGCAATTGATGAAAGTCTTGCAAAAACATTCTTTGAGAATACAGGAGTTCCAAATCTGCCTGTCAGCGAAAGAGTATTTACACGCAAAGCGGCTTACCACTACGGCTGGGACTGGTCGCCGCGTTTTATTACATGCGGTATCTGGCGCGATGTATATATGGAGATATATAATAAAGCCAGATTAAATAATGTTTTAATAAATCAATCTTTAAGCGACGACTTAAGCAATGTAATTCTTGATTTTAAAACTAATATATATTCCGAAACAGACAATATCTATCAGATTGAAATTATAAATAAGAATGACAACACTGTTAACAAATATCAATCCGGCGATGATAAAACAATAACAATAGAAAAACCAAGACTATGGTGGAGCAATGGACTCGGTGAACAATACATGTATAACTTTGAAGTAAGGCTGAAATATGCAGATGAAGTACTTGATTCAAAAAGTATTAGAGCCGGAATAAGAAAGATTGAACTAATTCAGGAAGAAGATTCTTACGGCAAATCATTTTATTTTAAACTAAACGGCCTACCTGTATTCATGAAGGGCGCTAACTTCATCCCTGCCGATAACTTTCTTCCGCGTGTAACCAAAGAAAAGTACAGGCAGTTGATTAAACTCGCAAAAGAATCTAACATGAATATGCTTCGTGTCTGGGGAGGGGGAGTATATGAAGATGATGAGTTTTACAATCAGTGCGATGAAAACGGTATTCTCGTCTGGCAGGATTTCACGTTTGCATGTGCGATGTATCCGTGGGATAACGACTTCCTCGGAAAAGTAGAAGCAGAAGCTGAGTATAATATAAAGCGTCTAAGCAATCATCCCTCGCTTGCTTTATGGTGCGGTAATAATGAAAACGACGAGGGCTGGCAAAACTGGGGTTGGCAGAACTCTTATAACGATGACCAGAAAAATATAATATGGAATGGCTATAAGAAAGTATTTCATGAACTACTTCCGTCACTGGTTAAGAATTATTCCAACGGAACATCTTATGTGACTACTTCTCCTCAGTACGGCTGGGGCAGAAAAGAAAGCATGACTCATGGAGATTCTCACTACTGGGGCATCTGGTGGGGCATGTCAAAATTCGATACACTCGAAAAGAAAGTACCGCGGTTCATGAGCGAATACGGATTTCAGAGCTTTCCCGATACTTCAACAATAAACAAATTTACGGAACCAAAGGACAGATACTTATTCTCAGACGTATTAAAAGCTCATCAGAGGCATCCGACAGGCTATGAAATTCTATCAAAGTACATGAAGATGTATGATATCAGCACAGATGATTATCAACAGTATATACGGAACACGCAGGAGCTTCAGGAACTTTGTCTGATTACTGCAATCGAAGCACAGCGTCTTGCAAAACCTTACTGCATGGGAACACTTCTATGGCAGTTCAACGATTGCAATCCCGTCGTTTCATGGTCTGTAATTGATTACTACGGTATCCCTAAGCCGTCATTGAACATCGTGAAAGAACTTTACGCCGAAACTATACTGATTCCAAAGGAAGAAAACGGAAAGTTAAATCTGTATATTGTTTCTGATAAGCAGACGGAACAATACGCATCGCTTCTCATCATAAACTCTGACGAAGATATACTCGATTCTATTGATGTGAAGATCCCCGCAAACTCATCCGCAAAATACTATGAGTATGATGCTGCAAATTCTTACTACAGAGATGTAGAGTTTATGCTTGTCTTTAAAGACGGCACAGAAATATCAAGTATTAGAAACAGAAAATAATGAATTCGCGGGAGCAATTTATAATACCGTCATCCTAATGTTCTAATTCTCCTCCACGTCCAGACACTTATAAACTTCTTTTATACTCTCATTACTTTCAGCGAGTACAAAAAGTTTATCTCCGGCTTCAATAACCGTTGAGCCGCCCGGGGAAAAGAACTTGCTGTTTCTTCTTATGAATGAAATAAGTGCGGTTTTCGGAAATCCAATCTCTACAATTTCTTTACCCACTACTAATGAATTTGCAGGGATTATTATCTCGTGCAGATATGATTTAATACTCTCAAACCTTTCCATATCGACTATTGTACGTGGTTTCACGGATTCGGGCAGTGTAAGATGCAGCCATTTCCCAACAACATGAAGAGTTGTTCCCTGAATAAGAACAGAAGATACTGAAATAAAAAACACTATATTAAAGAAGAGCCCAGCTTTATCGACTCCTGCAATTAGAGGGTAAGTTGCAAACACAATAGGTACAGCACCCCTAAGTCCTACCCATGAAATATACATCTTCATTCTCGTAGTAATTTGAAACGGCAACAATGTTATAAATACGCTCAATGGTCTGGCGAATAAAATCAACACAGCTGAAACTATAAGTCCTGTTCCTATTATAGGAACTACGTGGCTCGGGTAAACAAGCAGTCCGAGCGTAACGAAAAGAACAATCTGCATCATCCATGCAAAACCATCAAACGACTTGAGTAATTTTTTCTTGTGAATCAATTCTTGATTTCCAAGATAAACAGCGGATAGATAAACAGCGAGGAAACCGTTACCGCCAATATAATCAGTTGAAGCAAAAATAAAGAACATTAGAGCAATAACAAGAACGATATACAAACCCTCATAGTCGAGTTTAATTTTATTAATAACCTGTTTGCTTGCATAACCAAGCCCCAGCCCCATAGCGGTGCCGAGAACAAGCTGCTGAATAAACATCGGTATCGAACTTAGCAAAGTTGTTTCAGGATGTATAACGAGACCCGTAAAGACTATAGTAAGTACGTAAGCCATAGGGTCGTTGCTTCCGCTTTCGAGTTCAAGCAACGGACGGAGGTTATGTTTAAGCGCAAGACTTTTTGAACGCAGTATTGAAAAAACTGCGGCTGAGTCTGTCGAAGATATTATAGAACCAAGAAGTAATCCCTCATAAATAGTAAACCCGAGAAAATACCAGACGAATAAACCGACAGCAAAAGCGGTTATAAGAACTCCAAAAGTTGAAAGAACGATTCCTTTCCACATCACCGGTTTAATAGATTTCATATCAGTCTCGAACCCGCCGGAGAAAAGTATAAAGTTTAATGCTATTATTCCTATAAACTGTGCAACTTTTGGATTATCAAAATAAATACCCCCAATTCCTTCCGACCCTGCAAGCATGCCTATCGCAAGGAAGAATATAAGCACCGGAACTCCGAATTTATATGAAGTCTTACCCGCAAGTACGGAAATAATCAACAGAATTGATCCTACGAGTAAAACATTTTCCGTTGTTAAACTCATCTAATTATATGCAATCTGAAATGTTATCCATTTGAATTATTAATATACAAAACATTAAGTTTTTTTACTATTTAAATACATTTCTTGTTCAAAAATCTATATGTAAATTTATTAAATATCTTAAAATGGAATTTACAGAAAATAAACTTAAAAACTTAATAATAGTAGGAGACAGGGTTCTAATAAAACTTAAATCTCTTTCCGATAAGACTAAAACCGGCCTGTATTTGCCGCCCGGAGTTCAGGAAAAGGAAATCGTACAGACGGGTTATATAATGAAAGTAGGTCCCGGATACCCGCTCGCACAGCCTGCAGATGACCTCGATGAATCATGGAAACAGAACGATGAAAAAGTTAAATACATTCCGCTGCAAGTTAAAGAAGGTGACCTCGCAATCTTTCTTCAGAAAAGCTCTATTGAAGTCGTTTACAGGGATGAAAAGTATTACATAGTACCGCAAAGCCAGATTCTCATGGTGGAGCGTGAAGAGTTTTGATTAAAATTTGAGTTATAATTTTGTATTATTAATCTTATATTTGGTAAATTACAATTAATGAGTTTCGAAACGATTATATTTCTGGTGTTTGGTGCGGCGGCTGTTGTTTCCGCACTGTTTATGGTTACACGAAAAAATCCCATCATCAGCGCTATATTTTTAATCCTGAATTTCTTCACGGTTGCGGTGATATACCTGCTTCTTAAAGCTCAGTTCATTGCTATAATTCAGGTGCTTGTGTATATGGGAGCCATAATGGTTTTGTTCCTTTTCGTTATCATGCTTTTAAATGTGGGAAAAGAGTCTAAGGTTACGGAACCTCTTTCAATTAAAAAGATTACGTCAATACTTATTTCAATACTGCTTTTAAGTGTTCTCGGGATTTCGTTTTATTTCGGGTTCCAGGGGAAGCAGATGAGTGAAACTGCGGAACAGATAGGCACCGCAGAAAGTCTTGGTAAGGTTTTATTCACAACATATTCATTCCACGTTCTTGCTGCAGGAATGCTTCTGCTTGCCGCCGTTGTAGGCGCAGTTGTTCTTGCGAAGAAAAAGTTTGAATGAGTAATTTTAAAATTTAACTTTTTAATACTATGAAAAAATTATCACTATTTATTACAGCGTTTATACTCTCGTCATTCCTCTATTCATGCGGTTCTATGACGTATATAACCGATACATGGAAAGCAAAAGGATTTACGGGGAAGAAATTTAGTAAATTAGCAATTCTTGCAGTTACAAAAGATAACATTGTTGCCCGAAGGTCGATTGAAGACGCTATGGTTAAAGAACTCAAAACATCGGGAATAAAATGTATCACGACCTATGATATATTTGCATATGATGCATTCGATAAAGATAAAGACGGCAAGGTTGACGATAAAAGCGCAGCCGAAAAAATGATTGTTGAAAAAATGAAAGAAAACAACATTGACGGCATTATGATTATGAAGGTTAAAGATGCGAAGTCTGAACAGAAGTATGTTCCCGGAACGCCGACATACATGCCCTCATACTACTATGCACCTTATTACAGCTATTACTTCATGAGTTATAACACACTGTACGCACCGGGTTACTACGTAACCGACACGGAGATTTACATTGAAACGAGCATCTATGATAACGATAACGGTGAAGTTGATTATTCAATGGTCTCTGAAACAGTTAATCCTTCTTCAATAACCGACTTCACGAAGTCGTTCGTAAAAGCAACGGCTGAGCAGCTTGTGAACAACAAGGTATTACTTAAATAACAATTTAATTTTATTTTAAAAAAAAGGCTGATAGAAATATCAGCCTTTTTTATAAAAGCCTTTTTATAAAGTTCTACCTTTTAACAGCTTCTCAAAAAACTAAAATCCGAAAGTCGCACCGATTGAATACATTGGAGTCCATTCCTTATACGGTGAGTTTTTATCGTTAAGTAAATCAACTTTTACTTCAGCTGTTAATCCAAATCTTGAATTTGGTATAGCCTGATAAACTCCTGCACCAAGAAATACAAATGGTACAGACCTTCTTTCTTTTCCATAATAAAGCAGAGTAGTTCCGGAAGAATATGCAATCGGTGCTTCGTAGCTGTAATATGCGGGTTCGAGTAATGCATAAAATTGTCTTACCGGTGAAAATCTTAATGTAAGGTTCGTGCCAAAATTATCATAACCGAGAGTGCTGCCGCTCTGGTCTTTGTAATCACTCGTCCAGCCGTGTGAGTAACCCACTTTAAGAATCGCGGCGAACATACTGCTTAACTTGTATCCGATAGATGGAGCTATTGTTATCTGAGAATAGGTCCCGAAACTTGCGCTGAAATCTCCTCCAAAGAATAGGTTATCAGAAAACTGTTTTGTAGTACTCTGAATTGATGCACTTTCTTTAACACCAATATCTTTTATGTCTTGTGCAATACCCATTCCTGATACCGTCAGAATAACAAACGCAATAAGTAATTTTATCTTCATATTTATTATTATTAAAGTTTTTAAAAGATACCATGTTTTAAAATCGCTGAATATTCCTAAAATATCAAGCCAATGAAAATAACCCACGATCTGAAATGAACATTGCAATTAAGTAAATGTGAAATAATGCTGCTATCAACATATAATCGCTACGCGATTAATAATTGTAGTAATTGAAGAAAATTCCGTAGGCATTCCATATCGGTAGTTGATATATCGCATACAGATAGAATACCGTTAGGTATTCCATATTTATATGAACAAGGATGAATTTACAATCAAAACATATTGTTTGCATTGCTATCATAGATTGGAGTGATTTATAAGAAAGAAAGGACCTTCCCGTAAGATGCATGAAGCATAATACGGGAAGGGTGAGTGAGGGGTTATTGATTGAGAATGCTGATTGTTTGAGAGTTGTGCATAATGTTTTTGCCGTAACCGAGAGTCATAAAGGCAATGAAAACAGAATGCTGACTGAAGAATGTTAGTTCTGATTTCTGATAATCCAACAGTGAGGGCATTTCCGGATTAATGATTTCATTATTGCTGAGAGCAAGGCTTAAAGAAACTGTTCCGTTATTTTTCACTTTAGGCAGCGGAGACAAATAGTTAATAAATCTAAATTCATCTTGAATATCTATAATTGAATCTTTACAGAAGATAATTACGGCAGCCTGAAAGTATTTTACGTTGTTGTAATTTGAGATGTTTGATTCAGCGGGATTAAAAGATACATATAGATAATCTTTATTAAAAATGAAAGATTCCGGATGTACGAAGAAATTAGAATCGGGGAATATACGAACATACTGAGAAACATCATTATGTTCGATAGCATCATAATTGTTTTTAAAGACACAATTATAAGGTGACATTTTGTTCCGTGTTTTTTTAGCCCAGAGATCATAAGCAGACGGAAACTCTTTAACAGATTTTGCGAACATAGAATTAAGCTTAAATCTCTTTATACGGTTAATTGAAGCAGGATCAGAGCCGGATTTAAAAGAAGAGGGGCGTTTACTTACAACGGTTTTACGGTAGTAGCACGGAGGGCGCAGAGAATAGATATATTAACTATAGAGAGCAAGAAAATTTTTAATGCTGAGAAGAAAATCTTTTTCATAACTAAGAACAAGACTTTTCAGTGCAAAGAACAAGATTAAATATAACCGCTGAGTTCGCAGAGGTAGCAAAGAGAATAGTAAAAGTTATAAATTGTTTAATAAACATATAAAATTACATTTTATTATTTTTAGAAGTTTGTTTCTATTACAACGTTTTTGCGGATAGTAGCACAGAGGAGACGCAGAGAAAGAAATAGAACGTTGATCCTCACGGATTTTACAAACACACATGGATTTGAAGGAAGGAAGAGTGGAAATAGTTAAAATGATGATCAAGTAATAAAGTGAAGAGGTAACAATATAAGATAGTTAGAAATAAAATGGTGTGTTTGTAATTATTAAATATTTCTAACTTAAATTTTAAAAATATTTTTAGTAACTTTTATAATAAATTAAAATTAGTAACATACTTTTCTATGTCCGAATGGTTGATTGATATAATTATTACTGTATTAAAGATTTTAGTTGTGGAGATAACGTTGCTTACTGCTGTTGCGTACACTGTTTATGCCGAAAGAAGAGTTTCCGCGTTTACTCAAAACCGTATAGGTCCGAACAGGGTAGGTTATAAAGGTCTTTTACAGCCTTTAGCAGACGCGATAAAGCTGATACTTAAAGAGGATATTGTCCCTGCAAAAGCAAATAAGTTTGTGCATTCTCTTGCTCCTGCAATTTCAATGTTTGTGGCGCTTTCGACTTTTGCTGTAATTCCATTCGGTGATAAGATTCTAATTGCGGGCAGAGAGATTAAGCTTCAGATTGCAGACGTTAACATCGGCATTCTCTACATTCTTGCGCTGCTCTCTCTCGGCGTTTATGGGATTACACTCAGTGGCTGGTCTTCTAATAATAAGTATTCACTTCTCGGCGGACTGCGTGCGTCGGCACAGATGATAAGCTATGAACTTTCGATGGGACTTGCCGTGCTTGGTGTTATACTTATAAACGGCTCGTTACAGCTGGATACAATAGTTGAAAATCAGTACGGGTGGAAATGGAATATAATTCTTCAGCCGATTGGTTTTATTATTTTTCTTGTTGCATCTTTCGCTGAAACAAACCGCACTCCCTTCGACCTTCCCGAGGCTGAGCAGGAGCTTGTGGGCGGATACCATACAGAATATTCAAGTATGAAGTTTGCTCTTTTCTTTCTTGCTGAATATGCGTCTGTTGTTGTTTCTTCTGCCGTAATCGCAACGCTATATCTCGGCGGCTGGCAGGTGCCTTATTTACAGACATTAGGACTGCCTGATATTCTGGTGAGTATTCTTCAGGTGCTTGCGTTTGTACTGAAGGTTGTGTTTATGGTGTTCGTGTTTATATGGGTTAGATGGACTATACCAAGGTTCAGGTATGACCAGCTAATGAATCTCGGATGGAAGGTTATGCTTCCACTCGCTATTGCCAATCTGGTAATAACGGCTCTTGTACTGACATTTTATAAACTTAATTTATAATATAAAGAAATGAAAAAAGTAATTTGTCTTTTAGTTTTAACATTTGTTTTTGTAACATTTGCAAAGGCACAGATGTACTATGAATTCACTCTTCCCGATCTTGATGGAAACGACGTAAGCATGCAAAAGATTCTTGAGAAATCAGAAATCGTAATGCTGAGTTTTTGGGCAACCTGGTGTACGCCATGCAAAGAAGAAATGAAGAAGATGTCGGAGCTGTACGATAAGTATAATTCACAGGGTTTCGAGTATGTTGCTCTTAGTGTTGACAATCAGAAATCAGTGGCGAAAGTAAAAGCATTTATAACAGCGCAGGGTTATTCTTTCCCCGTTTTGCTTGATACAGATAAGCGTGTTTTTGAAGGGTACAGCGGTAAGGATGAAATGCCCTATTCTGTTATGCTGAATAAAAAGAAGGAAATCATTGCCGTGCATGTCGGATTTAAGACGGGCGATGAGGTCATTATAGAAAAGGAAATAAAAGAGGGTCTGAATATTAAATAATTATAAAATAAATTTTTCCCCACTACATTATGAAAAAATTATTATTAGGTATAATATTTCTCGGTATTGCTGTTTCTGCCGATGCACAGATTAAACTTGATGTTAAAGCAGCTGTAAACAATCTTCTAAGGTATGGAAGCGGTACGGAGACTTTCCTCGGTAATTCGTATTCTAAAGAATATTTTGAGAACGTCACGGATGCACGCCTATCGGTGAACGATATTATTTTTGGTATGAGGTATGAAATTGACCAGCCTATTGAATACGGTGTTAATTACAGAGGTATTAAAAAAAGGTTTGTTGAGTACAACAATACAGATGTCGGACTGAACCTCCGCGCGGGAGATTACTGGGAGATTGTTGCCAAAGGTCTTTCTTTCAACACTTTTGAAGACAGAGCACTTTTCTACGATACGGGTGTTGACGGAGTTAAGGTTTCTTACAAGAAAACTTTCGGAGAGAAGAAACCTGTTAAGACAAAAGGATTGCTTATGCTGGGCAGGATAGTTTTCAATGATAATCTTAAACCCGAAAGAGTTGAAACATATGATATAAGGGCGGGCAACTTTGAGATATCACCGATAAAGAACATAACTTTTGGAACGAACTATGTTTACGCACAGGGCTCTGTTCCTGCTGCGTTTGACACTACTGCACTGCAGAGTTACATTCCTGAAGGATATGCATCGCTGAACATCGGCAATCTACAGGTTTTTGCGTCTTATGCTCATAAGCACACTAACACAATGCAGAATACAACATATCCTATTCCGTTCCATGCTAATGGCGACGGTTTTTATTCGTCTGTTTCTTATTCAATTCCGAAGATAGGATTTACTCTGGACTATAAAAACTACAGGTTTGATTTAACGGCTCCCGATTACAGGAGTCTTGACAGGCCGACACGTATGCTGCCGTTCCAGAATCCGCCGACTGCGGTTAAAGAACATTCTACGACTTTACTTTCAAGGTATCCACATATTGTTGATTTTAACGATGAGGTTGGAGCACAGTTTGATGTTGTTTACGCTCCTGACGATAAAACAACTTTCAATGTAAATCTTGCAGCAGCATCGAGGCACTATAATTATGAAGATATCAGCCCGGGCGGGCTTACTATTTATCAGAGAGTTGACAGGAGCAACAGCTGGATGCCAGATCTCGGAGACGAGTTCTCTCCCTGGTATGAGTTTTTCCTTGAAGGTGAAAGATATTTTTCGGATAAGTTCTATGGTAAAGTCGCTTATGATTATCAGAATTCGGTTATATATGATAACCTAAATCCTTCCGCTTCTGAAAAGATGAAAATACATACAATACCTACTGAGTTCAGGTACACCTTTATTAAAGACTATACTGCGAAGTTGAACTTCGAACAGCAGTTCGTTTACAACTCACAACACCCGAACGACCCGAATTTTATAAATCAGCTTGTATCGCTTAGCGTTTCACGTTCACCCAATGTATCAGCTACAATCAGTTACGAGTGGACAACCAGCGATCAAGAGCCGACAGGAAAAAAGAACTGGCTGGTCGGCGAGGTTTCTTACAAAATCAATCCGACGAATTCAGTTACTGTTTCTTACGGAACCGAAAGAGGCGGTGTAAAGTGTACGAACGGTATATGCAGATATGTAAGACCTTTCGAAGGTTTTCGATTAACAGTTAATTCAAAATTTTAATAAGTTTAGAGTTGTTACTCTTATAAAAGATATTATAATATGAAAATCAAAAACATAATATTATCAGTTGTCGGATTGCTCCTTTCGGGTCTGCTTTTATCTTCCTGCGAATCCAACGACAATCCAGTTATTCAGACGAATACTTCAACGGCTAACAGCAAAGTGCTCGTTGAATTCTTCACAGCAGTCAATTGTCCTAACTGCCCGCCCCCGGGTTATTTTCTCGATAATGTTGACAGCTTGAAAGGAATTACGATTAACGACACAAACGTAATTATAATAAGATATCATTCCAACTTTAACGGATACGACCCGTACTATTTATACAACTCAACAGCCAGTGCGGCGAGACACAGCTACTACCAGTATTTCTGGAATCCCGCTGCAAGCTTAATGGGTAAGGGTATGCCGAGCTACGATCAGAATGCATGGCTGAATACGATAAATACACAGCTCGAGAACAGGAACTCAATCGAAGTGGGAATATCTAACACTTACGATACGTCGTCAAGAAACGGTACTGTGAATGTATCGCTTCTTCAGACAGCAACGAGCTCCGTTTCCGACCTAAAACTTTTTATTGCAATCACAGAAAGCGAATTGTATTATCAGGGAACGAACGGTGAAAAATATCATCAAAACACTTTCAGGAATTTCCTGACTGATAATGCGGGTGATAATGTATCTTTACAGACGGGTACACTTTTAAACGTAACGAAAAATTACAATTTAAATACAGCGATAAATTACAATAACTCTTACATAGTAGTCTTTGTACAGAGTGCTTCAGGGAAAACAGTCTATGGCGTAGAAAGAATCAGGTTCTGATTTTTTAAAATAATACTGCCCCGTGAATAAGAATGTACTTAAATATATATTCTTTGTTTTCATGATTATTCTTCAGGGCAGTATTATAGGCTATTCACGGTTGTCAGCGCAGACTGACACACTGCGGATAATTCCCGATACCACTGACCTTAACATTTTCAGGTATCAAGAAAAACTTCTTGAATCAGTTCTTGAGGATTCTGAGGATTCCAAGCTTCTTGATAAAATGGAATACCTTAAAGCAAATCCCCTCGACCTTAATACAGTCACTCTTAAACAACTTGAAGAAGTTCCGTATATGAATTCAATTACTGCGAAGAAGATTATTGATTACAGGAATGAGAACGGAAGTTTCAGGTCAAAAAGGGAGATGTTAAAAGTAGACGGTGTAACTCAGGACCTTTACGAAAAGGTGAAGGTCTATCTTTTTGCAAAGAGTTCAAAGTCAGACGTTGTAAAAGAGGAAACGGGAAAAGTTATTCCGCAGAAACAATATTATACGAATAATATACTGAAGAACACTGATGTAAACATAAGGAGCCGTGTTCAGCAGGACCTTCAGGACAGGGCAGGATATATTAACGGTAATTATAGCGGCTCAAAGCTTAAGTTCTATAATAGGTTAACGGGATTGTATAAAGGCAGCGACTTTTCTCTTGGTGCAAATCTGACGGTGGAAAAAGACCCTGGAGAAACAAACTATGCAGATTATTATTCGGGATATCTTGAGCTTAACAACTGGAAGTTTGTAAACAAGATAATTGCCGGAGATTACACTCTGAATTTCGGACAAGGACTTGGTCTCTGGACTTCGCTTTCATTCTCAAAAGGTGCTGAGGCTGTTAACATAGTCAAAAAGAATAACTATGAAATTGACGCTTACCGTTCTACTAATGAAATACAATTCTTTCGCGGAGGTGCTGCTAACGTAGTTTTTAAAAACTATAACTTCTTCATCTTTTATTCAGATAATTACTTTGATGCCACTGTTGATACTACACTTAACGAACTCTCCAGTATCTACTTCGACGGAAACCACAGAACTATAAGCGAGCAAAACAGAAAGGGTTCTTCAAAGGAGCAGCTACTCGGAGGGAGAATATTTGCGGATTACGGTTTTCTCCGTCTTGGTGCAACATACTGGACTTCAAAGTTTTCAAAATCGTTTTCTCAAGACAGTTCAAAACAACTGTTCAGTTTCACGGGTGATAAAGCTAATATGATTAGCGTTGATTATGATATCATATACAAGAACTTTAATCTCTTCGGCGAGTTTGCTCGTTCGCAATCGAGCCGTGTAGCCTCATTATCAGCATTGCAGGTTACGTTAACAAAGTTTGCTGAAGTAATTTTCCTCTATCGTAATTATCCTGAAGATTTTGTGCCTGTTCATTCTTTCGGTTTTGGAGAAAACAACGGTAATACTTATAATGAAAACGGTTTCTATGCAGGACTGAGTCTAAAGCCATTCAAAGAATTTTCAGTAGAGACTTATTTCGATCAGTTCAAGTTTCCTTACAGAACTTACTATAATCCTGTACCGACTACAGGCAATGACTTTCTTTTGAACGCTGAATACAAAGCAGGCAAGGGATTTCTTATTTATATGAAATACAGGAATAAAAATAAAGAAGAGCCACGAACGGTTAATGATGAGTACAACCGCGAGGTACAGAAGATTGATAACCGCAGCCAGACAAACGTTCGGATTGGGTTTGATTATGACATTTCCGGTACTTTAAGGATTCGATCCAGGTATGAATATGTAATGGTGAAGTATGATAACTTCGGAGGGAACAACAAAGGTTTTCTTTTCTTCACTGACCTTAAAGCTTTTGTACTGAAGAATCTTTCGGTTTCAACAAGGTTTATTGTATTCCAGACTGATGACTATGATTCACGTGTTTATGAGTTTGAAGAAGATCTTCGCGGTGTAATGACAAATACCGGACTTTACGGTAATGGTACACGCTGGTATATACTTCTAAAGTACAAACCGTTTGCTTTTGCAGAGCTTGCCGCTAAATATTCTGCTACTTACTATGACGGTGTGAAGTCAATCGGAACGGGCAACGATATGATACAGAGTGATTTAAATAACCGTTTCAATCTCGGTCTGGAGATACTCTTTTAAAAAGATTTTAATACAAAAGAATGGCACGCAGATAAAAGACGATTGAGACTGATTATCGCTGATTAATACGAAAATATAATGAGAAAGTATTCATAAATAGAACACGAATTTACACGGTTAATACAGATTAACACAGATAGGAACTGTATATAGTAGAAAAAATTAGCACAACATAGAAGATAATTGAGACTGATTATTGCTGATTAATAAATACTTTTCATTTTATGACTTTGTCAAGTTGTAACTGCACATCATCCTTTTTGACTTTAGAATTTTCTGAATTAAGCATATTTTATCCGAATGCTTAAAATAAAGATAATATTTTTTCTAATTTGCTTTTCCACTGTTTCGGTTTTTTCTCAGCATGGTGACAGTCTGAACACAAATGCTCTTAAGTATTTTATTTCAGGAAAGTCTACTGAACTAAGGAATGATTATAAAGGAGCACTGGAACTGTATAAAACCGCTCTTCAGGAACAGAAAGCAGGAGGAATATATTTTGCAATAGCAAATATATTAGTGCAAACAGGAAAGTATCAGGATGCTCTTATCAATATTAATGATGCTTTAAAGTACAACGAAAACAATCCTGATTATCTTATTCTAAAAGCCAACATTTATTACGGTACCGGTAAGGTAGATAAGGCGGTTCAGATATACGAGTCGGTTCTCGCACGGGATTCAGAAAACGTTTATGTACTGTATTCACTCGCAAGAGCATATCAGGAGCTGAGTCAGCCGGATAATGCGGTTGCTGTTTATGAGCGTATTACTGATTTTTACGGGTTTGAGCCTGATGTACTCAAAAGGATGTATGATATTTACAATACAAAGAATAATTATGAAAAGTCCGCTGAAGTTCTATCATATTCTCTCAAACTTGACCCGTACAATAAGAGTCTGCTGCTTGAACTTGCTTCATTGTACACAAAGCTAAATAATGAGGAAGGTGCAAAGTTAATCTATGAAAGACTTTCTGCTCTTAATCCTGAGGATAAACAGATACAGGCAGAGATTGTGAAACTTTATTTTCGCAAGAATGAAATTGAAAAAGGTTTTATTGAGTTTGCCAAAATCATAGGTAAAGATTCTCTTACATTTCAGGAGAAAATACAGCTCGGGGAAATGTATTTCGGTATGATGAGTCAGGACTCTAAAACTTCCGATATAGTTGAATATGTTTTTGTTTATCTGAATAATAAATACTCTGAAAATTGGGCTCCGTATTATTATCTCGGTGAGCTGGATATAATCAATAAAAGAAATAACGAAGCATTCGATAAATTCACGAAAGGGCTGTCATATGCCGACACATCGAAGCAAGCCTATCTGCAGTTGGGCTACGGACTTTTCACACTCGAAAAATATGAAGAGTCAAAAGCAGCTCTAAGCAAAGGACTTGAACTTGCTCCCGATGATTATAGAATGAATTTCTCGTATGCTCTTACACTTCAGCGGCTGAATTTGCTTCCCGAAGCGATAAGTTTCTATGAAAAAGCTATGCAGCTTAATCCAAACGACTTAAGTATTGTATCATCTCTTGCACTCGCATACAATTCAAACAAGCAATACAAAGAATCAAACGATACCTATGAAAAGGCATTGCAGATAGATCCTGATAATGCTCTGCTGCTTAATAATTATGCTTACAATCTATCAACCCGCGGTGAGAATCTGAAAAAGGCTGAGGATATGTCAAGAAGAGCCGTAAACAAAGAGCCGGGCAATCCTTCATATCTTGATACTTACGGATGGATACTTTATATGATGAAAGATTACAGGTCAGCACTTGAATACATAGAACGAGCAGTATCAATTAACGCATCTAACGCTGTACTGCTTGACCATCTTGGTGATGTACATTTTGCCTTAAAGGATGAGCAAAAAGCAGTTTACTACTGGAAGAAAGCTCTTGAATTCAGCCCAAATAGTGAAGAGATTAAGCGTAAGATACAATTCAACGAATAGATTACATAGTTTATAAAAATATTTACAGAAAGGATTATTAAAATGTCTGATAACAAAGGACAACACAAAGTTATTATCATCGGAACCGGCCCCGCCGGTTTAACATCAGCAATTTATACAGCACGTGCTAATCTTGAACCAGTGATTTTCGAGGGTTCACAGCCGGGCGGACAGCTTATGATTACGACTGATATTGAAAATTATCCCGGATATGAACACGGAATAGCAGGTCCTGTTCTGATGGACATTATGAGAAAGCAGGCACAGAGGTTTGGAGCTGTTTCATATTTTAAAACAATCACAAAGGTCGATTTTTCTGCAAAACCTTTAAAAGTATGGGCTGACGACGGTACGGAATATACAGGAGATACAGTTATTATAGCAACGGGTGCTTCGGCAAAGTATCTTGGACTTGAATCTGAAAAGAAGTTTATGGGGTTTGGCGTTTCAGCATGTGCAACATGCGACGGATTTTTCTTTAGAAATCTTAGAGTAGCAGTAGTCGGAGGCGGCGATACTGCAATGGAGGAAGCAAATTATTTAACGAGGCATGCATCAGAAGTACTCGTCATACACAGAAGAGAAGGATTCAGGGCGTCAAAGATAATGCTTGAACGTGCACAGAAGAATCCCAAGATTAAATTTGCTTTAAATTCCGTGATTGATGAAATTGTCGGTACACAAGACGGAAACAAGAAAGCAGTAACCGGTATAAAATTAAAGAATGTTAAGACCGGCGAAGTGAAACTACATGAATGCGAAGGAGTATTCATGGCGATTGGTCATCAGCCAAACACACAGATTTTCAACGGATTGCTTAACATGAATGATGTCGGATATCTTATTACCGAGAAGTCCTCAACAAGAACAAACATTGAAGGAGTCTTTGCATGCGGTGATGCACAGGACAGTGTTTACCGTCAAGCGATAACGGCAGCGGGTACGGGCTGTATGGCGGCAATAGATGCAGAGCGTTACCTTGAGTCACTTGAGTGTTAGAATTTATTTATCCGAATAATTTTGTCCCCGCATTGATTTAAAGCTATGCGGGGATACAGGTAAAATAGTTTACAAATTTTAAATAAATAGATTTAATAACATTACTATAAAAATCTCATTTATTATGAAGAATATAATTGCTGCTATACTTTTATCAATAATCCTTTACAGCTGCACTGAATCTACAAATCCTTTGAACCCAATACCGGATACAAGTCCGATATGGCCTATGCCAGGATACAACTCCCGCAATACTTCAAGCCCTTATGCTCCCGATGCGGTAATGAATCCTGTCGCAAACGGTACACTTGGCTGGTTGTACACTTTTCCGTCGGGGAGTTACAGCGACGGCAGCGAGTTTTGCGTTGACTCGCGCGGATTCATATATTATATACATCAGATTTATCCTCTCGGTGCATTGTATAAATTCTCCCCTGACGGGCAGGTGGTCTGGAAAAAAGATTCTCTGATTCAATGGAATTATGCAGGAATCAGTCTGAACAAGGATGAGACGAATATATACTTTGTTGCATTTAAACCCGGAATAGCAGACAGGCTATACTGTATTGATTCTTCCGGAACAGAAAAATGGTTTATTAGTAATGCCGAAGTATGTATTCCGGCAGTAGGCAAAGACGGAACCCTTTATACATTTTTACAAAACGGACTCTCTGCAATTTCTCCAAACGGAGGCATACTTTGGACAAATACTTTACTGAAAGGAATGTATTATTCCAAAATAATGATTGACCGTGATGATAATATATATACATTTGCACAAAATTCTGTTCTTGTTAAAACTGATAAATCGGGTACTGTAATCTGGCAGAAAAGTTATTCCAAAGCATCCACCGGACTCGTAATGGATGGATTCGGGAATATATATTTTATTGGACATTCTGATAATATACTATACTGTCTGAATCAAATTGGTGAAACAAAGTGGACTAAAACAGGAGCAAATGATTATTCGTCGCCGGTTATAACATCAAAAAATTATATAATTGTATCTATGGGAAGTTTTGTTGTATCTTTTGATACTTCAGGAGCAGAGAAGTGGAGATGCAACACGTTTAATAGTTCACTCGGTGCTGAAGGTCTGCTACTCGATGATGCTGACAATGTTTATTACATCGGTGACGGAAGTCTCATTTTAGCAGGTTCAATTTCATCTCTGGGTGTAAAGAGATGGGAGGTCCCGACAAATTTGTCCGGCTCTAATCCTCCACCTGTCCTCTTGCCGCAGGGAAGAATGGTTGTTGCCCCGAAAAGAGCCGGAAGAATTCAATCAGTGAATTGAATTTTTGGTCTTGAATTGCTTGCATTAAATAAGTAATTACAGACTATGATTAAACTGAATAATATATCGAAATCATTCAAAACAATAAAAGCATTGAATGATGTGAGTCTGGAAATCAACAAAGGAGAATTCTTTGGATTGCTCGGACCTAACGGTGCGGGCAAGACGACTCTAATGAACATTCTAATTGGTTACCTTTCTGCTGATTCCGGTTCTGTTAATATTAACGGGGAGGAAGTAAATGGCAAAGAGTTAAAATTCCGAAGCGAACTTGGTTTTGTGCCTCAGTCTGTTGCATTATACGGTGACCTATCCGCAGATGAGAATCTGAAATTTTTCGGTTCACTTTATAATATAGATTCATCCAAACTCAAGAATAATATAAACGAATATCTGAATGCAGTCGGGTTGTATGAAAGACGCAAGGATACAGTTAAGAATTTTTCCGGGGGAATGAAACGCAGGCTTAACCTTATTACAGCATTACTTCATCAGCCCAAAGTACTATTGTGCGACGAGCCAACTGTTGGAGTTGACCCGCAATCGAGGAATGCAATTTTTGATTTCCTCGAGAAACTAAATAATGAAGGACTTACAATAGTTTACACAACACATTATATGGAGGAAGCAGAGCGACTTTGCAATAGGGTAGCGATAATTGATAACGGAAAAATTATTGCATTAGGTACCACAGATGAACTGCTGAGACTTCTTCCAATAAAAGGACATATTTATATATCAAAGAATCGAACACCCGAATCTTTTCCGTTTGATTTTAAGAAGTTTGGAAGCATTTACACAAATTCAGATAAGTATGAAATCAAATTAAATGAAGGAACGAATCTTTCTGCATTTATAAAAACTCTCGAAGAAAATAAAATAGGAACAGAAAACTTAATTCTTCAAAAGCCAACACTTGAAGAATTGTTTCTTCATCTGACAGGACGGAGGCTGCGCGATTGAGAATTATTTTACAGTTAATAAGGAAAGATTTTATACAATTCTTTAAGGACAAGGTTGCTCTCAGCCTTACATTTATAGTACCGATGGTCTTGATTGCATTATTCGGTTCGGTGTTCAGCGGTGCAGGAGATTTTGAGAAACTTGCACTTGGGTTTGTTAATCAGAGTAATAGTTCTGTTGCAAAAAGAATCGAAAGTACACTTGATACAACCAAGACATTTAAACTGATAAAAACTTTCAAAAATGAAAAGGACGAAATTGTAAATTATGATTCCATTACGATTAAGAATGCTGTAATAGCGGGAAAATTTTCTACAGCTATAGTTTTACCTGAGGATGCTTTCACTGATACATCGGGCAGTCTTAAAATAAAATATTATTATGACCCTAAGAACGATATGGAAAGCAACATAATTGAAGGTGTATTACAGCAGACAATAATGCAGAGCATTCCAGAAGTATTTACACAAAGTTTGAACAAGAAATCCGAAAATGTACTCGGGAAAGACAGCAGTAAAAAATTTAATTCGGAAATTAACAAAGTTGTGAGCAAATACTTTAATGTTGATACAGCGGATATATTTGGAAATATTAATAACACGAAATCTAAGTCCGACACTGTTAAAGAAGGGTTTAATATCTTTGACAACATGCTGAACATGGAAAAGTATCAGCTTGTGGGTAAGAATGTAGCGAACTCAATGGCAACGAGGAACGTGGGTGGATGGGCGATGATGTTTCTGCTTTTTTCACTGTCGGCAGCTGCTCGTTCACTTTTTGAAGAAAAGCAGACGGGGGTTATGATAAGACTACTTTCATCACCTGTTACGAGGACACAGATTCTCTGGAGCAAATATCTTTATAACATGGCAATTGGTATTTTACAGCTTACAGTTCTCTTCCTTTGCGGCGCTCTTTTATTCAAGATAGATATATTCTCAAACTTTCATAACCTAATACTTTTAATCATAGCTTCATCTATAGCTTGTACGGCATTTGGTATGTTTTTAGCCTCGTTCACAAAAACCTCAGCACAAGCAAATGGACTTGGAACGCTACTGATACTGACGATGAGCGCAGTGGGCGGTTCATGGTTTCCAGTTTCGATGATGCCTGAGATAATTCAATTCTTCAGCAGGTTTACGATAACATACTGGTCGATTGAAGGATTTATTGCAGTGCTATGGCGAGGTTCGGGTTTTATAGAAATTCTGCCTTATGTCGGGATGTTACTCGGAATTGGTGTGTTAGTGAATATTATCAGCTATTTCAATTTCAAAAGGGGAAATATATTCAACGATTAAAGCTTTAATCATAATTCAGCATCTCTTTTATTTTTCTTATATAATCAAATTTTTTACGAGGTTAGATCACTATAATGTGGAAGAATCACTATATTATGATGTTGCAAATAGCTCAAATTGAGAAATCAGAAACAGAACAAAAACCACTTCAAAGTTTAAAAACAGGAAATACATAAACCCTTATTAATCATTGAGCAGCAAATCATCGTGCAGCGAATTTTAAAAAATATTTACAAATATACTATCCTGTATATTAAATATGAGCGACGGTTCAATCAATAAATTTTTTTGTACCGCTAATAATTATATGATTGCTTTTATCCTAACTTTTTAATAAGTTTGAAAAATGAAAAAATAACTAAATATATTCCCCAAAAAAATATAATGTTTATGACAGGGTCTTGAATTTAAAATAATATTTATTGGTTAAGTTATTTTTTAAACTCATAACTTATTTTAAATAAATTAAGAATTAGAATATGGTACGCGACAACAGAAAGCAGATACAAATGTTTATTAATCTAGGGCTCACCGAAAGAGAAGCAAAGGTTTATATAAGACTTCTTACCAGGAAAGGATTTACAACATTAGAACTTCAGGATTCAGTAGATATACCCCGAACAAAAATGTATGAAGTATTACAAAAAATGGTTGCCAGAGGAATTGTTACACAGTGGGGCTCGGGGAGAGAAAAGTATTACGGAGCAGTAGAGCCTAAGACAGCATTCAGAACGGTACTCAATGAATTTAAAAATGAGTATCAAACAGAGATAGAGAAAAAAATTGATGCGTTAGAAAATCTTATCAGCACATATACACCAATTTATGAGCAGAATAAAGATATTGTTGGTCCTCTGGATTTTGTTGAAGTGTTTCGAGACAAAGTTCAAATACAAAATAAGTATGTTCAGGCAATTAAAAAGACCAAGTATGATTTTTTGACATTTAACAAAGGTCCATATGTTTGTGATACTTCTAAACGATTATCCGAGCAAGAAAAAGAAGAAGCAAAATTGATTAAAAGGGGAGTAATTTGCAGGAATATTTATGAAGAGAAAGAGCTAATGGAGATAGTATGGCTTCAGAAATATTTACGGCACCAGATAAAACTTGGGCAACAAGCAAGACTAATCGCATCCCTCCCGATAAAAATGGTCGTGTGTGACGAAAGAACTGTTATCTTCCCGCTACTTCAAAAATTCGGTGAATCGAATAATATTACAATGATTTTTGTGGAACATCATGAGCTTGCATTAACATGCAAAATGTTATTTAACTGGTTATGGGAAAAATCACTTCCATTTAAATAATATTTATGCTTGAGAATACTAGTACAATTCTATAAAGCGTAATAAATAAATACTCTAATTAATATTATTAACAAAAGAGCATTTTAGCTGCTTATGAATCCCTCGAAACTAAACCGAGAATTTATTTAGAATTAATTTCCAACATGTTGATTCCGGATAAACTAATATATCATTAACTCCCAAATACCGTTACAAACGAAATATTTCTGTTATTATAAAAATGTAAGCGAATTACTGTTACCCACAGATAGAGTAATAAATTTTATTACCCCCCCCCATAAGTAATAATGTTCCATTTACATTGACAATAAGATATATTCATAATATATTATTACCCATAAGAGGGGTAATAATATATGTTATCAAAAAAAATACTCGTTATTAATTGTCTCTATAAAGATTTAAGGTTTGAAAGGTTCTATTATTATTAAATATAAATGCGTTATAAAAATATACGCCTCATTTATTAAACAAAAATACTGAAATGAAAAATTTTATAATTACATCTATTTCACTTCTCATTTTTATTTGCGCACAAAATGTAAAATCGCAACCAATATCCGGAGCAAAAACCATCCCCGGTGATTATGCTTCAATATCATCCGCTATAAACGCCCTTAATACAAACGGTGTGGGAAGTGGTGGAGTTACATTTAATGTAACAGCAGGATATACTGAAAGTACAAGCGCTCAGTTAACTATCACTGCGACAGGAACAACAACTTCCCCTATAATATTTCAAAAAAGCGGTTCCGGTACAAATCCTAAAATAACCAGAACAGATGCAGGAACTAAAACAACCACATCGGTTGGGGGTGACGGAGACGGTATTATTCAATTTTATGGAACTGATTATATTGTATTTGACGGTATAGATGTGCAAGCAATTCAATCAACGATTGAATACGGATTCTATACTTATAAACCCAGTGGAACTGATGGATGTCAAAACGACACCATTCGAAACTGTTCTGTTACCTTAATTAAAAGTACTGTTAGTAATATAAACGTTGGAATATATATCTCAAACGGACCTACTTCCTTAGGTTCGAATACAGGTGTTACTGTATCGAATTACACAGGGAGAAATGAAAATATTGTTGTATGTGGCGATTCGATAATTAATGTCAATCATGGAGTTTATGTATCAGGATATAAACACACTACTGCTCCTTACGATTATTACGATCAAAATATAAAAATCGGAATATCGGGATCAGGAAACACAATACAGAATTTTTCGTGGTCGGGTACGGGAGGATCAACTTTTGGTATATATTCAGCGTACTGTAATAATTTTAATGCCTCATATAATAGTTTATTTAATACAGCAGGAGGCGGGGAGCCGAGTTTGTGCTGGTTCTATGGAATATTTTCAAGTTATACAAAAGCAGCGAATACAACATACAGTTATAATACACTGAGTTTAACAACTTCGGGGACGAGGTTAGTTTACGCAATAGGAAATAATGCCGGCGATAGTAATAGTACATTTAATATACATAACAATATAATTGAGAATTGTGTCATAGGTAATTCGGGAGGTTTTAGTGCAATAAATAACGGAGTTAGCTCTGTTACACTTAATATTTACTCTAACTTAATCAACAACAACACAATTAATAATGGTGCTTCTACATTGATTGCTCCCGGCTCTGTAGATAGTGCAAATGTGTACAATAATACAATTTCAAACAATATTGTTAATTCAAGCAGCGGAACCTGTTATGGATTTCTATTTAATTCCGGTGTAGTAAACGCTTATAACAACAACATCTCAAATTATAGTACCACCACAGGTACTGCAAAAATTGAGGGAATTAGTATTAGTAATGGTACAGTAAATTTATATAATAATATAATTACCGGTATAAATTGTAATTCGCTCGGTGAAAGTTTAATTGGAATTAAAGTAAGTGGTGGTGTATTATGCAATATTCACAGAAATAAGATTCATGATTTATCCGGGACTGTACAATCTATATACGGCATATCTATTCAGGGAGGTGCGACAGATTACGTATACAATAATTTAATAAGTGATTTAAGATTATCAGGAGTAAGTAATGTTGACGCTATAAGAGGAATTAGTATAACATCGAGCACTGTGAATTCTGCCATAGGGATTTATTATAATACAATTTATTTGAAAGACACAATATCCGTTGGTGAAAATTACGGAACTTCATGTATTTATCACGCTTACTCTTCAACAGGAACCACAGCGTCTCTAGATATGAGAAATAATATATTTGTGAATCATTCCAAACCAAATGGTACAGGTAAAACAGTAGTATTCAGAAGAAGCGGAGCGGGTATATTTAATAATATTAATATTTCAAATAACAACTGTTTTTACGCCGGGACTCCCGGAATAAACAGGTTAATTTACACCGACAGCACCAACAATTTGCAGACATTAACGGAATATAAAGCTTTAATAACTCCGAAAGACAGTCTTTCTATAAGCACAAATCCTCCGTTCATAAATGTAATAACTCCACCGTATAATTTACACTTAAATAGTCCATCGCAGTGTGATGATGCGGGTTTGCCTATTACAACACCAATTAGTATTTTATTTGATTACGATAGTATTCCGAGACATCTTGTCACACCCGATTTAGGAGCGTATGAAAGAATCGCAACCGGAATAAATGAAAGTATAAATCTTCCACAAAATTACATTCTTGAACAGAACTATCCAAACCCATTTAATCCTGTTACAAATATTCAATTCAGTATTCCCCAAACTGACAATGTTACATTAAAGATATATAATATGCAGGGAAAAGAAGTCGAATCATATTACGACAATTCCAGATTAAATGCGGGGACATATATAGTATCCTTCAACGGGGCAAAATTATCAAGCGGAGTATATTTCTGCAAACTTGAATCAGCCAGATTTTTAATGGTTAAAAAAATGGTGTTAATTAAATAGTAAAAACATAATTTTAAAAACATATTTTTTGTTCAATAAACTTATTAATTAAAAAAGGAATAAAATGAAAAAAGGAAGTTATCTATTTGTTTTGCTGTTTGTTATAACAGCTTGTGTTTCTGCCCAATACCCGAGCTTTTACAATTACAATGATACTAACCCCGGTAGTAACACATTCCCTCTCGGTACTGGAGCAGGCAGGATGGTACAATGGCTTTCAAGATCCGGAGATTTAAATCATCCGACACCCGCACCGAGCGGAAGTATCTTAAAAGTATACATCCTTACAGCTAAAAATTTTGGTCCGTTCACTTATAATCAAGTAAATCTTATGCTTGGTCAGGCTACGATTAACGATTTACCAACAAGTGCTTTTTATACAGGACCAATGGATACTGTTTATCATAGAGCAACTGTATCTCTTTCCGGGACACCGTTGACCTGGCTTGTATTCACATTAGATCATCCGTTTGTATACGACAATACGAAAAGTTTAATAATTCAGCTTGAACATCGCGGTGCTTCAGGTTCGGCATCATACATCCATGGCCACACATATCTTACGGGGAAGAAGAGAACATACAGTACTACGGCAAATCCGTTTGGTGTTCAGGGACAGGATGCTTATATTGTTAATTATGGAGTAGATATAGGACCTAACGCAATTGATCCGAACGTGAATTTACAAACGCCCAAAGAATATAAACTTGAACAGAACTTTCCAAATCCTTTCAACCCGACAACAAGTATTAATTATTCAATTCCGAAATCAGGATTGGTGACATTGAAAATTTATAACATTTTCGGTAAAGAGATTTCAACACTTGTAAATGAAGTGAAGAATAGCGGAAACTATTCAGTTGATTTCAATGCCTCGAATATTTCGAGCGGGTTATATTTCTACGAACTAACAAGTGGAAGTTTTGTTCAGACAAGAAAAATGATGTTAATTAAGTGACGTTATATGTAAGTAATTATAAAATACAAAGATATAAAATAATATTTTTAAAACTATTAAAACTTGAATAACAAATGAAAACATTTTATTTATTCATAGTGGCTATAATGCTCTCCGCAGTTTTATTCTTACAAAGTGCTGAAGCGCAGCTGACGGGCGTGAAAACAATAAAAGCTGCGGGAGGGGATTACTCAACTATAACAGCGGCAATTACCGACCTCAACTCGAGTGGTGTTGGAGCCGGCGGTGTTACTTTCAATATTGAAGCTGGATTTACTGAAAGTATAACTGCGCCTCTGATAATAACCGCAACAGGAACGTCTTCAAATATGATTATTTTCCAAAGGGATAAATCTACTTCAGGTGATAATCCTAAGATTACAAGAACAGATGAAGGAACTAAAGCAACTACAGGGCTTGGAGGTGATGGAGATGCAATAATACAAATTAACGGTACGGATTATATAACATTCAACGGTGTAGATGTTCAATCGGGTGATTCCAAGATAGAATACGGTTATTACACGTATAAACCAAGCGGAACCGATGGATGTCAAAACGTCATAATTAAGAACTGTACTATAACAATGTTAAAAAGTACTACATACAACGTGGTAGCCGGTATACACATATCAAATGGACCTACAGCATTGACCGCCAGTACTAATGGTGGAGTAACAGTGACGGATTTCAGCGGCAGAAATGAAAATATTGAGGTAAGTAATAACATAATACAGAATGTAAATCAGGGGATTTATATCCAGGGATATAACCATGCGTCACCGTACGATTTTTACGATCAGAACATAACTATTGGGAAGGAAGGAGCGGGTAACACAATACAAGATTTTCAGTGGAGTGGTACTTCGGGTTCTTGCTATGCAATATATTCTTCTTTTTGTAACAATTTTATTGCGTCTTATAATAACATAAACAACACAGCGGGCGGCGGTGCAGCGAGTACTTGCTTCTTTTATGCAATTTATTCAAGTTACACAAAAGCAGCTACGATAACCTATAGTTATAATACACTTACATTTACAACAGCAGGATCAAGAGCAGGATATGCGTTTGGAAATAATGCCGGTGATGCAACCAGTACTTTGAACATACATCACAATACAATAGAGAATTGTGTTCACGGCAGTTCTGGAGTGTTTAGTGCGTTAACTAACGGCGTTTCTAATTTAACATTGAATGTGTACTCAAATACGGTAAGAAATAATACTATCAATTTGGGTTCCGTTTCTTTGTTTTCTTTAGGTTCGGTTGACACTGCAAATGTTTATGAAAATAACATTTCAGATATTACTGTGAATTACGGTACAGGTACCGCTACTGCGTTTACTATCAGTGGAAGCGGCGTTATAAATATGTATCGTAACTCAATATCCAACTTTAATGCTACAGTCGCAGCCAGGGTTTATCCAATAAATATAACCGGCGGAGTTGATGTGAAAGTATATAATAACTTGATTTATGGTATAAATTCTAATTACACAAGTCCAAAGATTGATGCGATTCGTGGAATCAGTATATCATCAAAAACTGCATCTTCAAATATAGGTATCTATTATAACACAATATATTTGAATGCATTGACAGGAGGTGCTGATTTCTGGACGACTTGTGTTTATGATTCAGCGTTTACAACGTCAACAATGGCTACACTCGATATGCGGAACAATATTTTAGTAAATGCCTCCGTGCCATCGGGAACAGGTATAGCCAGTGCATTTAGAAGGGGCGGAACAACTTTGAATAATTATTCTGATTTATCAAATAACAATTTGTTTTATGCTGGTACACCGGGTGAGAGCAATATAATATTTTACGACGGAACAACCTCATATCAAACATTTGCAGATTTCAAAGCAGCAGTAGGACCGACAAGAGAATCTTATTCAGTAAGCGGATATCCCGGATTCACATCATCAACAAATTTAATTCCGGATGGTACGAATGCTAACAGTTGGACAGTTTACAATAACGGGACCCATATTGCAGAAATTACAAACGATTATGCAGGTAATCCAAGACCTTTAACGGTTGCTTTAGGTACACCGGATATCGGAGCGTATGAATTTGGGCAACCGAGTGTATCTCCGACACCTGTTTCGATAACACCACCAGTAACCGGTTCAAATATTGTTACAGTTAATGGATTAAGCATACTTGATTTAAACTTCAGTAATTTAGGCGGGATAGCAAACCTGGATGTAATTAATTATCCGGGTGTTCCGCCTCCCGGAACGAGTGGAAAAGCAGGTGAAAAATTCATGAATGGATATTTTACTGTCACTCAAACAGGTGGAGCCGGTTATACATACGATATAACTTATACATATTCTGAGTCACAACTTGGTACAGTGAGTGCTGAGGATAAAGTTAGACTTGCAAAATCAGACGACAATGGCGTTACATGGGTGCCTTACCTTACAGAAGGAACAGGACCCGGACAATATGAATTGAATACGGCAAATAATACGATTAAAGTGTATGGTTTAACTACATTCTCCGCGTTCACAGTTACGGATAGTGACAATCCGCTTCCGGTTAAGCTTACTTCATTCACATCATCACTCAAGGGTAGAGATGTAATACTCACATGGGAGACAGTAAGTGAAAATAACAATTCTGGTTTTGAAGTTGAAAGAAGCCTATCAGGAGATAAACAATGGATTAAAGCAGGTTATGTCGCAGGAAAAGGAAATTCAACTTTAAATATAACTTATACTTTTGAAGACAAGAAGCTCAACAGCGGAAAGTACAACTACCGTCTGAAGCAGATTGATAACAACGGAAACTTCGAGTATCATACACTATCAAATACAGTAGAGGTAGGTTTACCTACTAAGTTCGATTTGAGTCAGAACTATCCGAATCCTTTCAACCCTGTAACAAAGGTTGACTTCTCACTTCCATTTGACAGTAAAGTGAATATCAAACTTTATGATATAACAGGCAGGGAAGTTATAACGCTTGTAAATGACGTAAGAACAGCGGGTTTTTACACCGAACAATTTAATGTATCGAATTTATCGAGCGGAACATACTTCTACAGGATAACGGCAAAGTCATCGGGTGGTGATTATAGTATGACGAAGAAGATGATGCTTATCAGGTAAACGGTAAGTAGAAAAAAGTGAAAAGCAAAGAGAGAGCGATATAGACAGGGGGGCGGACGAAAGTCCGCCTTTTTGTTAAATTTAACTATGATTTAACTTCATTTAATCAGATGGTATTCCTACTTGTTTTTTATTATGCGGTTATTCTTTTTTTAAGCATTATTCTTGTTGAGTTCGGTTTCTTACACTTATTAAAACAAAAATATTGAACAATATTTATAAAGCCACTCCTATTGGTGTTGTAGTAATAATTACTGTATATTTGTTATTACACATTATGAACGAAAGTCACTGTAGTCCTTCTAAATCAACATTATCTTTCAAGTCAATTTACTCAAGCAGTATCTTTGAAACTCTAATTATAATACCAGATATTGACGAGCAGGAAAGAATTGAATCAATCACCGGACTGAATTTTATTATGTATATATTTTATTTTTTAATGATTGCTATTAACATATCATTTATCTGGATTGTAAAACAAGATGAGAGTGTGTCTAAAATAATAATATACGGACTTTATACAAGTATTCCTCTTATTATATTTATAAATTTAATACTTCTGGTAAATCACAATACATGGAGCATGAATCATGCTTTCGGGCTTTCATTAAATGGTGTTGGTGCAGGATTAATGGCTTCGCTTTTTGCGATATGTATATACTCGGTGAAAAATGTGTTTAGAATTCTTAAAGAAGAAAGCATACCAGTTTTAACCCTAATTAGAAATAAAATACTTTCGCCTAATATAAGTTTATCAATTTTTGTATCGAGAGTATGGATATTAATAACGCTTTTAATATCTGCGTTTTTTATAGGATTGTTTTGGATTTAGATTTTTGATTTACGTCTAAATAAGTTCACTGCCAATTGCACGCAAAATGATTATACACACTGATGAAATTAAAAAGATGAAGTTGTTTATCAATGGGAAAATCATTTTAAAAGTATAAAGCCTTAATCGAGAGTTTTCAAATCATTTTCTCTTAAGAATAACATTCTCACTAATTCACAAAAAACACGTTTTCGAGTTTTTCTATCTTAAGGAGTGTTGACATCATGAAATCCATAGACGAATCGGGTTTTAACAAATCACTTAGAATAATATACTGTGCCGATTCGAGTGTATCCTGTACAATCTCTTGAATATGATCATTGAAAGGTTTCCATGTCGATTGCATAGCGTAACCTTTTATTCCCCACATCAGATTTTTCTTTATGTTCCTAATTCTTGCGTCAACAGAGAGAGAGCCTTTACCGTGAGAATTATCCGACAGGTCAACACCTTTTATTTCGTATATTCTGTGGTCGTCATTTAGCAAAGTTGTATGAGCAATCCCCTCGAGATAAAGGTTTCTGTAGCATTCCCATTTAATACCCTCAAAGTCGTGTTCTTCTACATCAGCTTCAGCAAGAAGTTCTATCATCTTTTGCACATAGACTATAAGTTCAGCAGGCTTATGTATTTCTATTGATTCAAGTTCAGCAAGTATATTCTTTCTTGTAAGTGCCTTATCTTCATCAAGCAGTTTTTCTCTTATATATGATATTAAAAGGTCATAATGGTTTGTCAGAATCTTTACAGCCTGCTGAAGGTCTGCGGGTATATACTCTTCAATAAACTTATTGTAAACGTCCGCATCAATTCCTTCTCCTGATTTCAAGTTAGTTAATGTAAGCAGGTCCTCTATTGAATCGTGCAAGACTGCTGTGGAGCTGTAGTCGTATTTACCTGTATCATTCATCTTCAGCTGGAAAACGCATGCTCCAACACGGTTCAGGTGAGAAGCAGCGCTTATCTCACATTTTCTTCTGAGGTTTTTTTGGGCATACAGGGTTATTATATTTTTAACGTATGTTGAATATTCACCGTAAAACGTTTCAAGTAGTTTCAAGTCGGGTAGTTTGTTAAGCAGTATTGCTGAGTGTATCTTCTGATAGTTATGGTCGTTTTCAATTTCTCTTCTTGCGAGTGTGATTTCCGCAGGAGCGTTTATGTCGGTTCTTCTTTTGATTCTGTTGAAAAAATTACCCGACACAAGAAATTCTTTTATTAGTGAATGAATCGCCCTCGATTTCTTTACTCCGTAAAGAGAATCGAGAAGATTCATGCTTGGACATTTACCGTCGAGAATATCATCAAGAACGGAGTTTGCTTTATCGAAATTTCTGTTCAGTTTTATAAGCTCAAAATCGGAATTAATCATAACTTTATTTATTCGTGTATGTTATATATTTTATAGACAAATATCAATTTTAAAATTAAGCTACAATGCAATGAAAAAGTATTTTGTTCTTTTACTGTTTATCATTATACCTGTGGTTATAACAGCACAGGATCTAAATATTCCAAACAATGTATATGATAAAGCGGACGACTACACAAAGTCACGAAAGGCTTTTAACCGTGAAAGGTGGTTTCATGAGCAACGGATGTATCCCAACAATTTTATACCGGATGGTGCGTATCAGAAAGCTTTTGATGAAAAAATGAAACTGCGGAGAGAAAGCGGAGTTTCCTATCCAACTGTAAATTGGACTAACCTTGGACCTACACCCGGATATTATTTCGATTATGGAAATATTTCATCAAGAATAGTGACCGTTAAGTTTGACCCTTCAAACCCGAATATCATTTATGTCGGTGCGGCAAACGGCGGAATCTGGAAGTCAACAGATGGCGGATTAAACTGGGTTTCAAAATCTGACTTTGAAGTGTCTCTTTCATCCGGAGCACTTGCGATTGATCCGAATAATACGAATATCATATACTACGGTACGGGAGAAGCCACATACAGCGGTGCTTCATACTACGGACGAGGACTGCTAAAGTCGACAAATGGCGGAGAAAGCTGGACAAGCATTACAGCGGGTTTACCTTTCAGTTCATATTTCTCGAGGCTTGTTATTAAACCCGGTAATTCGAATACTTTATTTGCAGCCCTCGGTACGTCTGGTCTTCATGTCAGTACGGATGCAGGTTTAACCTGGTCCGTTGTTGTAAGCGGAAGATGTGATGACATTGTATTCTCCCCAGACGGAACAAAGGCTTATATAGTCGGTTCCGGAACATCATACAAGATGTCAACCGACGGCGGTGCAAATTTCAATACTGTTACATTTACACCAGGTATGGGAACAAGAAATCATATAGCAATCTGTAAATCATTTCCGAATGTTCTTTATATATCAAAATATTCAGGTTCTTCAATTACTGTTTACAAATCGACAGACAGCGGACTGAATTATTCGCAGATATCCGTGGGGACTGATTTCAGCGGTTCACAGGCATGGTACGATTTTTACATGCACGTAAATCCTTTTAATCCGAATATAGCTTACGTCGGCTCGATAGATATATGGAGAACAACAAACGGTAACACTTTTGTGAACAACACAAACGGTTATTCAGGCGGGAACGTTCATGTTGACCAGCACAACATGGATTTCCATCCAACCGATTCAAATGTGTGTATTTCAGTTAACGACGGCGGTATATGGTATTCATCAAACAAAGGCGATTCATGGATGAACAGAAATGCCGGATTGACTTTAACACAGTTCTACAGAATGACCTCTGACCCATCAAACGCTAATCATCTTGCAGGCGGTACTCAAGACAACGGTACACAAAGAACGAAAGGTACTGCAAACTGGAATGCTGCTTTCGGCGGTGACGGAGGAGAGGTATGTTTCCATCCGTTGAATTCAAATTACGTGTTAGGCGAGACTCAGAATAACGGTGTCAGAAGGTCGGTTAATAACGGGGAATCCTGGTCGAGTGCAACAACCGGTCTTACGGGTTCAGGTGCCTGGGTCGGTCCGATTATAGCACATCCGGATTCGGTATCAATATTTTATACTGCGAGAGGGCAGGTGTTTAAATCGACAAATATGGGATCGTCCTGGGTTGCAATATCCTCAGGCACATCGGGGACAATACGTGAGATGGCAATAAGCAAATCTGACACAAAAGTTATGTATGCTACATCGGGAAGCTCTGTTTATAAATCAAACGACCGAGGGTATACATTCGCATTATCGAATTCAGGTTTACCGAATAAGACAATAACAAGTATTTATATTCATCCTGATTCTTCTGATGTTGCTCTCGTTACGATGTCCGGTTTCGGCGGTAATAAAATTCACAAAACAACAAACGGCGGAGTGAACTGGTTCAGCATTTACGGAAATCTTCCTGATTCTCCGATAAACGACGGTATGTTCTACTATCCGAATTTTGCCACAAACATTATTCTTGCAGCAACGGATGTTGGAGTTTTTATGACAACCAATAATGGAACAAATTGGACTGAACTCGCGGACGGTCTTCCTAACACAGTGGCGATGCATATGGATTATAATTCAGCATCAGGTAAATTACGCATCGGGACTCACGGGCGCGGTACATGGGAGCTTAACGGTTCGTTGCTTGGCATTACTAACTATAATTCCGAACTTCCTGATAAATATTATTTAAGCCAGAACTATCCGAATCCGTTTAATCCATCAACAAAGATTTCCTTTGGGATTGTCAAATATGGATTTGTAACCCTAAAGGTTTATAATGCTCTCGGACGGGAGGTTGCAGTACTCGTAAATAAAAATCTAAATGCAGGAACATACGAGGCATCATTCCGAGGTGATAATCTTAGCAGCGGAATTTATTTTTACAAACTTGTGTCGGAGAATTTTTCCGAGACAAAGCGTATGATGCTTGTGAAGTAATCAGTCCCGACAAGTCGGGATGCAAAGAACGCATAATCAGTGATCAGTAAACAGTGGTCAGTAAACAGTTGAGAAAGATTTAAAATTATTTGAAAGCCCGTTTTTACGGGCTTTTTTTATGATAAAAAGCAGTGAGCACTAATCGGACAATAAAACAGGAATATTTTTCGAGACCAATTTAAGACCAATCTGAGTACAAGGTGACTGAAAGATTAAGAAAAAACGAAAGTGCGATTTTTGAGCATTTTCGGGGAATAAAACTTAAAAAATAACAGAGAAATATTTATTACAATATTTTACTCACTCCCTTCATTATTAATCACTACAAGAACCAAAATCTGGACACGGCATATTTTTGTCGATTTTTTTGTACGGATTATAAGTGACAAGAAATACATGGAATTATTTAATGAAAAAGATTTTTTTAAGGGCGAAAATATTTTAGAAATGAGAATTTTCGTGGCACAATTTCGAAAAATTTTGTGATTATAAGTAGGAAGGTATATTGGTTGATGGTTGTTAGTTGTTGTTTGTTAGCCCAAACTGTAAGCCAAAATTCAAGTATGAAATTAAATAAGAGAATCTTGGGGAGATATAAAGAAACACGAACAGAGCGTATATCTGTTTAAACCTGCTGAAGGGGGTAAGGCATAAAACTTTAGCCCTGCAGGAAGCGATATGTATTTAAATTCGCTTTGCGGGTAAAGATAAAAATTATTGTCGTATGCAGCGGGGCTATTTCATTAAGAAATTAAAAACTTTTGGATAATGTTGCTGTAAGAACGAACTCATCGTTATTTCCGTAAAGATAATATTTCTCCCTGTAAAAATTCTGTTCCGCGGTTAAATAAAAATCAGCGACATTCCAAAACGGAACGCTAGAGGTAAACGATATTCCGAATTTTCTGTTCGTTCCCCATTCATTTGTGAAATCAAAGCCAAGGGAATTATTCCAGATATCGAAAGCAGTGTAAGAACCCATAATACCAAAACCGGTCATGTTAGTATTATCCAGAGGAGTATTTTTTATGTTATATGTAAGTGAAGCGGATAAAGTCAACGGAAGTTTTTTAAAGTTAATATCTTCCCTGAAAGTGAAATCTACGATTGAGAAATACGCCGAATCCTGCGGTCTATTGTCAGAACTTTTTGTTGATGTAATAATCAGGAGTGAATTTGCAAAGAAGGATTTTGCGGATAACTTATATCCCGAGACTAATGAAAGGATATCGAGGTCATTTTCATAATAATCGACATGAGGACCGTTATTAAAGGACCTAATAGGCATGTACCTAAGAGTTAAGTTTGCTGTTTTATCAAATTTGAATTTAACTTTGAAATCATACTTGTTAGTATAAGTTGTTATAGAATTTAATTCGCCGACGTTGTCATTTTTATGTTCATAACCGCCGTTAAACAAAATGATGCCATTTAGAAATTCCTGATCGAGAGTAACTTTCAGCCTCATCTGTCCTTTCCCAGAAATACCTGGTGCGCCGTAAGAAATGAAGCCCGGTCCGATGAGTTTATACTCAATACCGAGATTAGACTTTGTCTCAGGGAGATTAAATGCACCTTTTATTCTGTACATTAGGTCATACTGGCTGCTTGTGTTAGCATTTGTAAGGTTTTCGAGAAACGATGGTATATCGCCGGCTGCAAGTTTTGGAGCGAACTTATCACGTGTAGTAACTGTGACGACGGCTTCAGATTCAAGTGATATTCTTTCATTCAACAGATTAAGCTTTCCATCTGCACCAAGCAATGTGTTTTCACCCGGGGTTGGGATGATTGAAGGGGGGCCTAATGATGAACTGACAGTTGACGGATTTATGGTATTTTCTCTATCAAAAGATTTCATGTACGTGAAATGAAGATGGGAGTTTTCTTTCTCGCCGACACCAATGCTTCCAGCGTACAGATTTCTTGCATAGACAGAATCCGGAATAGCGTCGAGGTTACCTAAACCAGTCGCTTTCAAGTAAAGCAAGCCCGGATTAAAAGTAAAATCAAGACCTTTAACTTTAACACCGCTGACAGTGTATTCGGTATAGGTCGGATAAGTTTCCCAAATACCAATTTCCTTGAACATAGAAATAAATTTTAAGTGCCCCGGTAACTTTTTAGATTCATCGCCGATTTTTTCCTTTATTTGATTTTTTAGACTGTTCAGGTCAAATAACAAGGCGAAGCTGTTAATATTTTGTCTGTAATCTTTTTGTTTAGTATCTAAATACAGGTCCATTTTAAAAGGTATTCCATAGAATGCGACAGTTGGACTAATGTTAATATATCCAAAGTTTGCGGGAGATTCGGAATTTTTTGATTGTTCGTTTTGAAAATTGCTTCCAATTTTATACGACAGACCGAAATCAAAAGATTTTGTACCGAACACTGAGTTTTTTGTTGTGCCTCCGGTGCTTAATCTCAGGTTATAATTATTCTGCACATTTTCGTTGTCATAATTTTTTCCGAAATCACGAGTGTTAGATTTTAAAAGACTGTCGCTGCTGAGTTCATCCGATGTTAAGTCCTTGTACAAAAATGTTCTTATTTCGCTTTGATTCATGAGCGATCCATCGAAATAAGTTTTAACCTGCCAAGCATATTTCATTCCGTGAACGAATCTTCTACCGACGAGAGGATACTGAAACAAGTTTGATTTAATGTTTTTCTCAACGTAAGAAGCGGGGTTTGAAATGGTAGCATAGTAAGCGGATTGCCTGTTTAAAATTGTATAAAATGAAATTTCATAAGTAACTCTAACTCCAGTCGGGTAGGGCGTTGGCGGCAGCCATGAAAACATCGGCTGGAAAGTACTGACTTCTTCGTTATCTTCCGGCATAATCAATTCTGTTTGAGTGACGTTAAGAATTTCATAATCGTTGCAGAAAGAACCGAGGTCGGAACCATCTGCAGAGTTTCTTGCATAAATGCAGATGTTATACTCTCCGCTCTTGAAAGTACCTGTACTGTTTAAAGTTTTCTCGACGTTATTATCATATTTTTTAATATCAATAGGACTTATTTCGGAAGCATTAACTTTTTTGGAGCCAGTCGGAAGTAAAAAGCTTGAAGTTCTTCCCTCTGCAACTTTCTGATTAGTTTTTATGTCAGTAACCTGAGCGAAGAGATAAACGTTAACAGCCGAACCGCTGTTAGATAACGTAACTTTCCACAGATTATCAGCCTTAAACTGAAATGGAGGAGGCTGTTCGAGATAAACATTTACCTGCGCGAACAAATTTACCGTAAACAGTATTAATGAGACAACAGTAAAAATTATTTTCTTCATATCTTATAATTAATATATTTTAATTCTTAATTAAAAAGAAATAAAGAGCAGAATTACCTTTCCGCTCATTTATTTCAATAAATAACTGTTTACTTAGGACCCTCTGTACCGCCACTAAAATTAACAGTTATCTTGCATTCACCGCAGAGTTTTTCACCGCAGAACACCTCATAAGTTATTGTGTATGTACCTGCAGGAAAATTATAAGTGAAACTATTGCTATTACTTGTTCCGCTTGTTACAGTCTGCCCGGATTTCTTTACCGTATATTGATATTTTGGTACGCATGGTGCAATACAACTATAAACAGGTGCTGTAACCGTATTCTGTCCGGCGTTAACAGTTTTTATTATCTTAGAGTTACAGCCAATAGTAGTTGAACCGATTTTTATGCTACCTGACCAGTTCTTGTCGCAGCCGCAATCTATTGGATTAACACAGAGAGGTAAATCTCTGCATACTGTTTCATTGCAAGTATCTTTTGGATTTTTATCATCTACAAAACTAAATGTAAAACAAGCAGGATTTACCGGCGCACCATTTGAAGTAAAAACACAAGTAATGTTACTTGTTCCCGGACTTAAAATGCTTGGTAAAGCAGGTGAAATTAAAGTAAGATTACTTGACGTAATATTGCTTAACATTACCGGATTACTGTTTGGGTTGCTTATTTTAAATTCTATAGAATATCTTGCATTACCATGGTCATCTTCGCATTTAACATCCAGAACTTTAGCCTTGAACTTACATGGCACTTCGGGCGGCTTGCAAACAGGAGTTGTGATGCAAACAGTATCTCCGTGGCAGCACCAACTATAGTTTTGTCCGATGTGTTTGTAAATAGCTGTTTCAAAGCAAACGTTGACTCCCTCGCCGACACCGCTGATAATTAATGATTGAGGAGTTGAAATACCATTTGGTCCTATACTTACGTTCGGGAAGTTTACCGGAGATAGCGTCAGGTCGGATGGAGATATAGGATTAAGTATAAATCCTGTTGTTGTATTATTCGAATTATTTTGTATCTGGAAATTATACTTGAAAGTGCCGTTTGCAAGGCATTCGATCGAGTCGTTTATTATTTGTGCACAGTTATTCTTCGGTTCTTCTCTTGGAGGACAGGTTGTTGTAAGTGTATCTATACAAACAATTTCAGCGTCTTTAATCCATTCGACGAGAATTTTTTGCGGAGATGTTGTAAATCCTGCCAGGCAGAAATTAAGAATATTGTTTTGATTACCGGTTGGAATAAATCCGCTCGAATGAACATACTGTATTTCGTTGGAAGGAAATATATTCATCGAACCCCAGCCGCTTCCAGAAGCCGCTGTCCACGTGCTGAACATAGTTCCTGATTCTGTTTTTAGTTTCACCTGAGTAAAATAATTAGCGGGAGCGTTATTAATCAGGTTCAAATCGTAACAGCAATTATATGGGTCTCCTGTAATCGAAGCGCTTACATCTTCGCAAATACATGATGGTGTTGTTATACATAAAGTATCGTAGCACCAGCAGCAATTGTCAGGACTAATGTATTTCATGAGTATGCAGATATTCGTGTTTTCATCTGCACCGCTTATTACTGCTGTGATAGAACCTGATGTCTGATTATTACCCAGCGCGGGTGATATAGCGGATGAAACCGGAGTTATCACAGCACCCGTCGGAGAAAGAACTGTATATTCTACGACACCGATACTGAAATTAGAATTGTTAGTAATCGAATATGTCAGATCGTAATTACTACCGTTACAAACAAGCGTATCCTGTTTAAAGGTTACGCAAGGGATATTACAATTGACGTTCACAGTGTCTGAACATATAATAGTATTATCATTTTTCCAGCTAACGACAATCTGCTGAGGACTTGAAAGCGTTGAAAGACAGAAATTAAAGAATCCGTTGAGCTGTCCGCCGGGTACGCCAGAATTCTTTTTAACAGTGTAATTCTGCGGACTTGATGATGTGTACATCCAGCCCGTGTAGCTGCTTCCGAGACTTCCAGACACGAATGTGTTTTGTCCAAGCGGCAGAAACTCAATCGTATTGACACCAGCTAAATTCTGCGGTTGGCTTAAATTAATCACACCGCAGCAGTTTCCGACTGGAGACGGAGAAATGGTTGCTGTTAATGAATCGCATGGATTTGATGAACCATGGGGTGGATTACAGTTCATGATACAGACGTTATCTATAAGAAATTTTTCGTTCCCTGACGAGCCGCTCATATCGACTAAAAACATTACTGCAGTTACATTGCTTAGTAAGTTAGTCCAGTTCGTGCAAGTATCCCCACCATTTAATACTTTCCAGGTTCCTTCCGAACTTAAAGGTAGAGATCCGTTAGCGCATGGTCCTAAAGGTGCGCATATATGCACCCAGTCTGAACTATCTTGAACAGAAGTCGAAGCAGTAAATACGGCGGCTATCTGCGGGTTTGTTCCCCATACCATTGGTTGTGTTTCGTCAAAATTCTGAACTAAATATATTCTTGGATTTACAACCATTCCCATGGCATCTGTTATAAGTTTAAAATCATAGCATAAACAATTTCCCGTAAATTGTGAATAATTTCCTACATAGTTTACTTTGTTATAAATAAATGTAGATCCGGCAACGTCGTTTACACGAAGAGAATAATTTGATGAACCTATTGTTGAACCTGGTGAAAAGACATACATATTATTAGTTGAATTTGTGATATTCCCAGCGTCATTGGTGTATGTTTTCCAGTTTGATATTGTGTTGTTCTCGAAATCAGTACAGAAACTGGTTGGAGTCGTTTGACCGCAGTTAACCGTGAGCGTATCCATAATATTAGCGTATGATTCGCCCCCGTTTGTTGACCATTGAATAAAAATTTGAAACGGTGCTGAAGCACTTGTAAAACAAACTGTTCCATAATTGTTTGTTCCTGCCTGAAAGTCACCGAGCCCTTTCCAGAGCATATGATTAGTAATTGGTGGCGCGGCTGGCATTACACTGCAATTTACCGGATTTGCACTTTGAATGTAATTTGCAGGTAGAACCATTCTAAAAGCATCATAGGAAAGCGTTCCAGTACTGTTGTTTACGTTTACAGCAAAACAGCAGTTAGCGGCAATTACAGGTGTAAGGGAAACAGTTATTTGACCCCCGCCTGATACTATCATGAAGGTTGAAGTTCCGCTTATGACTTTCCCATTGCTGATTTGCCATGCATACCTTTTCCCGGGCTGCAGTTTTTGTCCGGTTGAGGGATACACGAAATTTGTTTTTAAATATTCCTTCTCAAAAAAAGGTTTACTATGAATCATTGCTGCTTCGGGAGATTCGTCTGAGGATATTTCTACAATCTTAATTTTATAACTCCCCTTAAGATTTCCCATACTAACCCAACTAAACATTAGCGGCTCATCTGTGTTTATTTCTGATTTATTTTCCGGGGTTAGCAAACTTATTTCAACTTCCTGTTCGATTTTGATTTCATTATCTCTGCAATCGCTTCCGAGTTCATCGTTTGTACCTGTCTGCTTTGCATAGACGCAGATTGTATAGTTACCGTCGGGTAAAGAGCCTTTTCTCATGAGAGCATCTTTATACCGGCTATCCCTGCTTGGATAGGATACCTCAGGAGTTTTCGGCAGGTCGCTTGCTTTGAATCGTTTTCTTTCTTTTGCTTTTAGTTTAACGGGGGTGGTGGTTGCAGATGCTATTAGCCCTGCTTTTGATTCATTTAGAGTACCGTACAGATAGAACTCAACATCATTATTTGAAGTGTTATTTAGTTCAATGTTGTAAAGGTCTGCTATACTTAACTGATTTGGAGGAGGCTGCTGGAGTTTTATTTGAATTGACGACTGTGAATGCACAGCCGATGTAACAAATAATATAACAGCAAAGGCAATAGAAATACGTCTGAACAAATGCAATGAAGCAAAATTCAGAGTGAATTCTGTAAAGTTGTTTTTCATGTTCTCCGTTTAGTTTATGAGATTATAAATCCGTTTTATATCAGATATTAAACTCTGATTTAATTTAGTCTTTTGTTTGCCTTATGTCAAGAACAAACATAAAAGACATTCCTCCTTGTTCAGCAATAAAATTGAAAAGATCTTGTAAATATTCAAAAACTAAACAGGGGATAATATGTATTATTAGGAATCAAATGTAAACACAAATAAAATAAATAAGAAAAATATTAATAAACCGTAAATTCTTATACGAAGAATGAAATGAAAAGCCGGATATTAAGGTAAGTTACGACAGCCGCTATAAGCAGTAATAAATATTTTGTGAAAACATTGTTAGCATGTTTACCCATAATCTTTTTAGAAGAGGTTAAATATATTTGAAGGAATATTGTGAATGGAAGCTGAATGCTTAGAATCATTTGTGATATAATAAGTCCTTTAAACGGATTGCTAATGAAAAGAATAATTATCAAAGCAGCAATAAGAGAAATGCCGACACCGAGTTTTGAGTGGCTGTCATTAATGTCATAAGGTTCACCGAACATTCCGGCAAGAATTGAACCTCCTGCCATACCGGAGGTAATACTTGAAGCAAACCCAGCAAAGAGCAGTGCAACAGCAAAGATAATTGCAGCGTAGTTTCCGAGCAGTGGTTCAAGAAGTGACTTTGCCTGTTCGAGTTCGCTGACAGGCAGTCCGTTTTTAAAAAATGCAGCAGCAGCAAGAATTATCATTGCACTATTAATTGCCCATCCGATTACCATTGAGAAAAGAGTGTCATAAAATTCATAATCGAGCTGCTTCTTAATTACATCTTCATTCTCAAGGTTCCACTGACGGCTTTGGATGATTTCGCTGTGAAGGTATAAATTATGCGGCATAACGACAGCACCCAGCACTGCCATTACTATCATAATAGAGCCGTCGGGCATGTTTGGTGTAATCCAACCCATAGCTGCACTTCCCCAGTCAACATCAGCGATGAACAATTCGTATATAAATGAGATTCCAATAATGGAAACAAAACCTATGATATATTTTTCTATTCGCCGGTATGAATTAGTGAAGAGTAAAATACTGACCGCTATAACGGTAATTAAAGAACCTATTTTTATCGGAATCTTCAAAAGCATATTTAATGCTATTGCAGCACCGAGAATTTCTGCAAGTGAGGTTGATATGGATGCGAGTACCGCAGAACCTAAAATAGTTCTTGAAACAGGTTTAGGCGTGTGAAAAGTTGCTGCTTCAGACAGGCATAGACCGGAAACGATTCCAAGGTGTGCCACGTTGTGCTGAAGTATGATTAGCATTACAGTTGAAAGCGTTACCATCCATAGAAGTGTGTATCCAAAATCTGCCCCTGCAGAAATGTTTGAAGCCCAGTTGCCCGGGTCGATAAAACCGACCGTAACGAGCAGTCCCGGTCCGATATATTTAAAAATTTCAAGTCCTCCGAAAACCGGTCGATGTTCTTTCTTGTTTCTGAGGTCTTTAATGAAATTTTTTATACCCATGTTATACGTTACATGCGGATTCTTCCTTTACATGCTTTAGCATCCAGAGGCCAAGCAAGAAGAAAGCGGTTAATGAAAATATAGCGAGCTTCTGTGAGCCGGTGAGCCACGATATTAAACCAAATGTCAGAGGACCTATAAGAGTAGATGTTTTTTCGAATAAAGAATAGAAGCCGAAGAACTCTGTTTTAATTTCAAATGGCGTGAGTTCCGTCATCAGCGTTCGAGAGAGGCTTTGAGTTGAGCCGAGGAATAGTCCTGCAAATCCGCCGACTATGAAGAAATAATGGATTTTGAAACTGCCCATTATAAGATAAGTTTCAACATCAACAAATATATAAATGAATATTAAGATAGCAATCCAGAATAAAATATTAATAATTATGGATTTCTTTATACCGAGTTTATCTCCGAGTTTAGCAAATACGAGTGAACCGATCATTGCGGTTAACTGAACGAGTATAAAGAAAATTGCAAGCTGCATTGTTTCAAACCCGAGGGTTTTTCTTGCGTATATTCCGGAAAAAAATATAATAGTGTTTACAGAATCAATGTAGAGAAAGTAAGCAATCAGATAGTTTCTGAGGTTTTTATAGTTATTAATATGTTTAATAGTGTTAAAAACTTTTTTAAAACCATAAGTGATGTTATCTAATGCACCGGTTTTAATTTGCTTATCCTTTTTCTTCTCTTTAAGGAATAAAAACAAAGGAAGAGAAAATACGAGAAAGAATAAAGCAGTTATAAGAAACAAAAGATTGTAATTATCTTTTAGCGGAAATACCAGCAGAACAGATATCAGCGAGCCTACGTAACCGACAGCGTAACCGTAAGAAGAAACTTTGTTATAGTCCTTTTCGTCAACCATGTCGGATATAAAAGCGTCGTAAAATGTAATACCTGTCTGAAAGCCTATGTTTGAAAGCACGAAGAGAACAAGAGCAAAAATTATCGTCCCTTCGCCAGTGAAATACATAAGTGCTGTTGGTATAACACAAAGCAGTGTGAAGATAAAAAGGTAATGCTTCTTGTTTGAAGAGCGGTCGGCGATAGCGCCGAAAATAGGATTTAAGACCGCAGAGATTATCATCGAGACATTTATACCGAGCGACCAATAGAAATCTCCGACCGGTTTAGCCGAACAGACAACATCAGTGAAGTAAACAGCAAAAACAAAAGCGACGATAATAACAGCGTAGGACGAGTTTGCGAAATCAAAAAGCGTCCATATAAAAACCTGCTGTTTATTTTTCATTCTCTGGTTTTTTAAAATCTATAAGTCCTCTGCCTGATTTATTAAGTTTGTTTTCTTTCTTTAAATCCGTGAGTATTCCGTCAAGGACGCCATTTATGAACGTCGGACTTCTTTGCGAACAGTATATTTTAGCGATTTCCAGAGCTTCGTTTATCGAAACTTTTGGGGGTATTTCAGGGAAGAAAAGAAGTTCCGCTATGCACATGCGGATTAATATCTTGTCAAGAATAGAAACTCTTTCGAACTGCCAATTATCAATTTTTTCTCTTACCATCTGGTCTATTGCTCTCTGGTGTTTCAGAACGGAGTCAATAAGTCCGGATGCGAATTCATAATCTTCGTTATCCTTTATTTCCGAGATTAAGTCATTTTTTATTTTATCTATAGGCTCTCTTGAAATCTGGTGTGCATACAGCACTTCGAGTGCCTTAATCCTGATAAGTCTTCTTTTTTTAGACATATATTTAAAGAACTAAAATTTTATGATTTTATCTATACAAAAATTGCTAACCTATACCTGAAAGCCAAAATAATAATACGGCGAAAGATTCTTTAATGCAGAAGTTCAGATAACTTTCGGTTGAGAGCGGAGTATCCGATGAAAATGCGTCGGCATTCATATTGTTGAACCTGCATAATTCTTTTGCTCTGAAAAGGTGAAAATTGTCAGATATCAAAATTAGTTTCTGATAGTTAAACCTTTTGTAATACTTATCTCTTACAAATTGAATTTGCTCATTCGTAGAATTCGACTTTGCTTCAATAAGCAGATTTCTGGGATCAACACCGTATTTTATGAGTTCATTTTTTGATACCTCGGCTTCGGTAAGTTCATTCGGCGACCCCCCACCGGTAAGAATAAGTTTTGTCACGTATTTTTTCTCATATATTTCGAAGCCCTTGTTAATTCTTTCCCTAAGAACCGGAGAAGGACGGTTGCCACCCCATACGGCGGCCCCCAGTATAACACCTGCGTCTGCTTTTCTGACCCCTGTCTTGTATTTATGGGAGTCGTCGGTAAAATTATAAACAGTAAAAAGAGTTAAAGAAAATATAATTACAAGGAACAGGAGCAGATAACCGAGATTGTTCAGCAGATGCATCTTTTTTGAAGATGAAAAATATAGTACAATAACAGATATTGACAAAAATACTTTTATAAGGAAGTATAAAACAAACAGAATCACTTTCTTTTCTTTATCCAGAATCGAGTACGAAAACAGCAGAATTGCCACATCCGCAACGGATATAAAAAGGAGCGCCATAAGTACGCCCGTCCTGTACTTTTTCTTAGAGAAGATATTTAAAAACAAAAATACAACAAGGATAAATGTTATTATACCCGTCATCAGGTTTCCTGTCATGTAAACCGAATAGTTATCGAGCATAAGCTCCTGATTAGAGTATCTCAGGTTAGTAAGTAAAAATTCTGAGAAAACAACCGTCAGCAAAACAAAGAACAATATGAAATTCTTGCTTTTAAACAATATTTGAAGATTAATTTATCGTAAGTAAATTAATAAAAAATTACTTATTTTAAAGTGCTTAAATCTATTTTATAATCAAAATGTTTATTACGTTTGAAGGAATTGACCTGAGCGGAAAATCAACTCAGGCAAAACTATTGTACGATTACCTCCGTAGAAGAAAACGAAAGGTTATTCTTGTCCGTGAACCGGGAGGGACGCATACTTCAGAAAGAATTCGAGATATACTTCTGGATAAATCACATAAGAAAATGACTGCACTGACAGAGTTCCTACTTTTTTCAGCATCACGGCAGCAACTTACGGAAGAAGTTATAAAACCTCATCTTCAAAAAGGATACATAGTTATCTGCGACAGGTATTACGATTCATCGACCGCTTATCAGGGGTACGGCGGAAAGATTGAGATAAGAACCATAAAAGAAATTAATAAAATTGCTACAAATAAATTAAACCCTGACATCACATTTTTTGTTGATATAGATATGGCGGAATCTTCAAGACGCCGTGCCGCGATGAAGAAAACAAGAGACAGAATGGAAAGCAAGAAATCAGCTTATTTCAAGAAAGTCATTGACGGTTACAGAAAACTTGCGGTAATAAATAAAAGCCGTTTTGTTAAATTAAACGGAAGTAAATCTATTGAAGAATTGCAAACCGAAATTTTAAACATATTAAGGAAAAGGAACGCAAATGTATAAAAACAGGAGAATACTGTTAATCTTTATATCTCTTCTTTTTGCTGTAAACTCATCCGCTCAGTATAAGGAGGATGTTTACGATAAGATAAACAGGAATATGGAGATTTTCGGGGATGTATATAAAGAAATTCTTCTTAACTATGTTGATAAGATTAATGCAGATAAATTTTTTGAAGCAGGTGTTAACGGTATGCTCGGTACGCTTGATCCATACACGGTATATTACAGCGAAAATGACAAGGAGTCACTTGACCTTATAACAGCAGGGAAGTACGGAGGAATAGGTATTACAATAAGCTACCGCGATTCAGCTCTTATTATTATTGATATAATGAACGGGTATGAGGCAATGCGTAAAGGACTCAGAAGAGGGGATATAATAAGAAAAATTGACGGTACAGATATAACATCACTGAATACTGAAACTGTAAGAAAACGTGTCCGTGGAACAGTCGGAACAAAGCTCTTAATGGTCGTTGAACGCGATACAGAACTTCTTGAATTTGAACTTACACGTCAGGAGATTATTCTAAAAGATATTTCTTATTACGGTTTCTTGAAGAATTATGATAGAAACATTGCATACATTAAACTTGACAGGTTTGGGACAAATTCGGCTACTGAATTTGAAAACGTACTTAGAACTCTGAAGTCAGAAAAAGACATTCAGGGACTCATTATCGACCTGCGTAATAATGGAGGCGGTTTTCTTAAAGCATCAATTGATATGCTCGGTATGTTTGTTGAAAAGAACAATCTTTTGCTTACTACAGAAGGGAATAAGAGCGGCTCGGAAACGAAATATTTTTCAAAAGATACACCACTTCTGAATAAAGATGTACCCGTGGTTGTGATGATAAACGAGGGCACAGCTTCAGCATCAGAAATCATGGCCGGAGCAGTTCAGGACCTTGACAGGGGAGTTATAGTTGGTACGAAATCTTTCGGAAAGGGATTAGTTCAGAATATAAAAGATCTTGACTTCGGGTCAAATCTTAAGATAACCATCGCAAGGTACTTTACTCCTTCCGGCAGATGGATTCAGAGCAAGGACTATTTCCTCGAGAATAAACACGGAGTATTCAATAACCTTGAGAGTTTCAGGAACAAAGAGTTTAAGACACTTAACGGCAGGCCGGTATATGCAAACGGTGGGATAATGCCGGACGTGGAAATTAAATCATCGGGAGAAAGCGAAATTCACAAAGCTCTGCTCATGAAGGATATGTTTTTTAAATATGCGTCTGATTATGTTGCGGTCAATTCCGGAATAAAAGTCTTCAAAGCAACCGATGAAACTTATACTGATTTTATAAATTTTTTAAATGTCAGAAATTTTGATTTTAAATCTTTACCCGAAAAGAAGCTGGATGAATTGAAAAAATCATTAGCCGAAAAAAATCTCGACGGTACTCTTTCGGATTATATTAATGCAATCGAACAGACAATTAACACAGAAGAATCAGAAGAGATGCAGAAAGCAAAGGAAGAAATAAAACAGAGTATCGAAGAGGAAATAAATAAAATGATAGTGGAAGAAAAGGAACAGATAGAAGCAACTTTCAGCTCTGATAAGGTACTTCAGGAAGCCATTAGCATTATTCTCGATTCGCAAAGGTATAATTCAATATTAGGAATCAACTGATGAGACTCGGGATACTTGGCGGGGGCCAGCTTGCAAGAATGATAATCGAAGAAACTTCTAAGTATGGTTTTGAATATGTCATATACAGCGAATCTCCCGATTCTCCCGCTGGCAAGATATGCAGCAGGGAAATTGTAGGGAAGTTCAGCAATCTTGAGAAGTTGAATGAATTTTCATCACAGTGCGACCTTGTCACACTCGAAAATGAATTCATAGATAAAAAATATATTGAGCACGTTGAAGCATCGAGAGTGAAATGTCTTCCGGGTTCGGATATTGTCGGGTTGATTCAGGACAAGTTATTACAAAAGAAGAAATTAAAAGAGCTAAACATTCCTGTCCCTGAATTTGAAGAGGTAAATACATTAGATGACATTAAAAATTTCGCACGGATACATAGCTATCCAGTTATTCTTAAATCACGTACAATGGGTTATGACGGGAAGGGTAACCTCAGGATTGATGAAGAAGGAATGATTGATGAAGCCTTTAACGCTCTTTCTGAACGCGGCAAACTAATGTGCGAGAGTTTTATTGACTTCAGGAAGGAACTCGCCGTACAAGTTGTAAGAAGTGTTAGCGGAGAAGTAAAAGTTTATCCTGTTGTTGAATCTATTCAGAAGGACCATATCTGCAGCATCGTTAAAGCATCGAAAGATTTTGATAATAAAAACACGGAAACAACAACAGATATTGCTGTTAAAATCGTTGAAAGCATAAACTATATAGGTGTTCTTGCTGTTGAATTTTTTCTTATGGAGGACGGTAAGCTTTATGTAAACGAGCTCGCTCCCCGCGTTCATAATACAGGTCACTATACAATTGAAGGATGTTATGTATCTCAGTTTGAAAACCATGTTCGCGCTATAACAGGGCTTCCGCTCGGTTCAACGGATATGATATATCCATGTTCAGTAATGATTAATCTTCTCGGAAGCAGAGCCGGTAAAGCAAATCTTGAAGGATATTACAATCTAGTAAAGGACAAATACGCATACATTCATTACTATGGTAAAGAGGAAACCCGCGTTGGAAGAAAAATGGGACATATTACTCTTGTTGGAAACGATATGGCGGATTTGTTATTCAGGGCTTATAAGTATCATTCTCAAATTAAATTTTAAGATGAAATTCGGACTTAAATATAAAATACTTTTTGGATTTTTGCTTTTATCGTTTTCAGTTAATTTTTTAATTTATTGCAAGAATGAAATAAAGCAGGAATCGACGGATAAAAAGGTAATTACCATTCCTCTTGATTCAACAGATAAAACTAAACAGGACACAAAGAATAATTTGAAAGATTTAAGTGATGTTTTTAAACTTCATTATGAAGCATTCGTAATAGATACTCATAATGATTTTCTTTATCAGGTCTTTAATAAAGGTGCTGACCTGGGAAGAAAAGATAATTTTACTTTCTCAGGTCTTCCGCGTTTTGCGGAGGGCGGAGTTGATATGCAGGTATTTGCAGTCTGGATACCGGGCAGCGAAAGCAAACGTGCATATGCATTCGCAAACGAACAGATTGCTCGGTTAAAAGATTATGAAAATAAATATTCTGATGATTTTGAAATAGCTTACTACTACGATGATGTCATGAGAATAATGAAAGGGAAAAAATTCTGCGGAATGATCGGGATTGAAGACGGTGTTGCGGTGCATGATGATGTTGAAAACGTAAATAAATTGTATGAAGCCGGGGTCAGGTATATTGGCCTCACATGGAATAAGTCGAATAGAATTGGTTCTTCTGCCCGGGATGAATCAGAAAAAGGAACGGGCAAAGGTTTGACTAATTTCGGAAAGCAGGTGGTTGCAAGAATGGAGGAGTTGGGGATGCTTGTTGACGTATCACATTCGGGGGAAAAAACTTTTTGGGATGTAATTGAAATGACTAAAAATCCCGTGATAGCTTCACACTCAAACTGCTATGTCTTAAACCCGCATTACAGAAATCTTAAAGATGACCAGATTGTTGCAATAGCAAAAACAGGCGGTGTAATAATGGTAAATTTTCTCGATGATTTTATAAATCAAAACGGAAAATTTAACCGTGTTGCCAACTACAAGGCAAAATATGGAAAAGAACTCGATAATTTATACAATGAATATAAAGACGATTTAATTACGTTTAATGTTAAACGTTATGAATTCATGAAAGCTCATCCGATTGATGGCGGAACTTCTCTTGATGACCTGATTGACCATATCGATCACATAAAATCTCTTGTCGGTATAAATCATATCGGTATCGGTTCCGATTTCGACGGAGGAATTGTAGCACCGAATGAAATATACGATGCCACTTGTTATCCTGTAATCACAGCAAGGCTATGGGAAAGGGGATACACGGAAGAGGAGATTCGAAAAATTCTTGGGGAGAATTTCCTGAGAGTTCTGAAACAGGTTTGCAGTAAATAATATTAATATATGAAAAAAGAAGATATCGTAAAAACCTTTAGTTCATCTGTCGATAAGATTGATGAGAAAAAGATTGACGAAGTTATAGGTAATGAAAAGGTATTCGAGGAAAAAAGAAGTAATCTGAATCCTAAAAAGTTCTTTATGCTCTTTAAGCAGGTTAAACTCGGTTTTGAAATGCTTAAAGATTATAAAAAGAAGAACTATAAGAATGTACCATGGAAAACAATTGCTGTCATTACGACAGCCATAGTATATTTTATAAATCCGCTTGACTTAATGCCCGACTTCATGGGAGTTATCGGGTTTACGGACGATGCAATAGTTCTTGCATTAGTGTTTAACTCACTTCGCGACGAACTTATCAAATACTGTCAGTGGCGAGGTTTGAATCCGGGGGATTATTTTTAGATGAATAAGAATGTAAGAATACTCTTTATAGGGGATGTTATCGGTGTTCCCGGTTTTAATATGGTAAAGCTGGTGCTGCCCGGATTAATTGAAAAAGAAAAGATAGATTTTGTAATTGCTAACGGTGAGAACATTTCAGAGGGTATGGGTATCCTTAAACGTGATGCCGATACGCTTCTGACACTTCCCATTAACGTTCTAACTGGAGGAAATCACACACTTGATAAAATACAGTCGCATAAGTTTATTGATGAATCCAAAAATATACTGCGTCCATTAAACTATCCCAAAGGTGTTTACGGAAACGGTTACGGAGTTTTTAAAGCTTCAAACAAGGACGTTAATATAGCCGTAGTTAATCTTATCGGACGGGTGTTCATGAAACCTCTTGACTGTCCGTTTAGGGCATTCGACCGCCTTTACGAAAAAATTAAAGAAGAAGCTAAAGTAATCTTTGTGGATTTTCACGGTGAAGCAACATCCGAAAAAATTGCGTTTGGATGGTATGCAGACGGACGTGCTTCAGTTGTCGTCGGTACACATACTCACGTTCAGACAGCAGACAGCCGAGTACTGCCGAAAGGTACGGCTTATATCACCGACGTTGGAATGACCGGACCTTATGAATCAGTGATAGGTATGAAAGCTGATGCATCAATCCGAAGGTACATCTTCGGTACGCCTCATAAACACGAAGTTGCAGATGGTGACGTTCGTTTTGCCGGCATCATTGCCGATATAGATTCGGAAACAGGTAAAGCAAATTCAATAAAAAGAATTCTTTACCCCGAGTTTTAATTATTATGTTAAAAGCAATACTATTAGTTTTGCTCTCAAGCTATAATATACAATCCGTGATAATCCGTATAACCGGACTGCTAAAAGCAGTTCGTGCTCATCCGTGTTCCATCGTTCAATTTTAAATCTTTGTTCTCAATAAGTGTATATCATAATTAAATCGGTTCTTTGAGTGTGCGTTCTTTTACGTTTGCAGCATTTTTTCATTATAATTGAAATTTTCATTCATTTATACTAATTTATTAAATGACTAAACAATTAATCACAGCATTATTTATTTTTATTATCATATCAGCAATGATTGGATGTGATTCATCTACCTCGCCGGGTCTTGCTAGCGGAGTTATCAGAGGCTTTGTCAGAGATTCAATTTCAGGTTCAGGTATTCCTGATGTGACAATATCTGCAGTACCCTTTATATCAAATTCTATTACAGATCCTTCGGGTTATTTCTTTATGACTGGCGTGAATAGCGGCGATTATACATTAACGTTAAAAAAACAGGGATACAATTATAAAAGTGTTCCTGTTTCAGTCAGTAATGATACTGTGAATGTAAACATAAAAATGTTTTTTTCTAACCTCTATATATTCAGCAATAAATTACTAACGGAATATTTTAATTCATTTTCTTTCAGCGCTATAGACCTTTTCCTCGGTTTTGTCGTGAACGAAAATACCAATCAGTACGATATGCACCTTCGCGATTCGGCAGGCACAAGCAATAACTTCTACCTGCGTTCCGGTGACCTTGCAGAACACTTAACAGGATTTCAAACTAAGTTCAGCAATGCTTTAAAGAATCCTTTAAATAATTCATATACTTTCACTAAACAACAGTTTGATACCCTTTCAAGATATTATACTGTTGATGGAAACATATACCCGGTAAGGGATTTCACTGAAGACCGAATTCCTTCGTTTAACGAAACACCAAACATGCCTAACAGTGTTTATTCATTCTGGCTGAACGGAAGAAATTTGTCTCCTCCGGTTTACGGAATGTTCTTTCTTAATTATTCATACATTGACACTATTGCGCAGAATCAGTTCAAACTCATAATTGATGTTAAAGTTAATTGCGGCGGCTTAAATTTATTTAATCCAAACGAATAAATGATGAATACAATATTTAGCAAACTGAATTTTACAAGGAGCGAAACACGCGTACTTCTTCTTCTGCTGGTTATTTTATTCGCAGGTTTAGGGCTTAAACTATTTGTTAATAATTCTTCAAGCAAAAGTAATTTCGATTATCAGAAAGCAGGGAAAATATTTTCTCAAAATTCAAGTGTAAATATTAACGATACTAATCCGCAAAACTCTGAAACTATTGTTGCTGATGACACATTAAAAACCACAGATTCTAAGAGTAAGACAAAAACAAAGAAAGGCGAGAACCTCGCAGAAAAAAGTATTAACATAAACACTGCTTCTAAAGACCAGCTAATTCAGCTGCCCGGAGTTGGTATTTCGACTGCCGATAAAATAATCGAGTACCGCGAAACGCACGGCGGCTTTAAAAGGATAGAAGATATTATGAAAATAAAAGGTATTGGTCAGAAAAAGTTTGATAAAATGAAAAATTTTATAACTGTTGAATAAAATTATAATTTGAATAATTTACTAATTGAATACTCAGGTACAAGGATAAGACTCCTTCAGTTTAATTCTGAAAGAGTGATATATCTTGACCAGCTTGAATTTATTGAATCCGGCTTCTTCTATCTTGAGCCAAAAGTAAACTCAAAAAAAGTATCTGAATTTACTGAGCTTCTCGTGTCACATCTTCACAAGCATAATGTAATTGCGGATTCTATTAAGCTCGCACTTGATTCTCGACTCGCTTACATCAGCTGCATTCCGCTTGAATTCTCGGATGAAGCAGAAAATATAAACTCAAGTCTTATTTGGGAACTGTCCAATTTCTATCCCGAAAATTATAAGAACTTTAAGATAAACTTCCAGAAGATTAATCGCGGAAACGATGAACTTAATCTTCTCGGTAATACTCTTATTATTGCATATCACAAAAACATAACTGAAGTCACACGTAGAATTTCTGAGGTCTCATCGCTGAAAATATCCGGTGTTAACTTTGACGTCTTTACGGCGGGTAATTTTATTTCAAAGAACTATGCGAAAAATTTCGTATCTGTAGGCGTTAGGAATGATCGCGTAGATATTACTTTCTACATTAACGGTTCGGTCTCCCTTTTTATGCCCGTTAATGTTAGGGAAAATAATTATGACGTTGTGCTTGAAGAGCTGAAGAAAATGCTGCAGATATCGGGGTTTGAAGAAATTAACAATATATTTCTTTACGGTGAAGATAAGGCACATGCTTTTCTAAGCTTTCTCGAAAAAGCAAAGCTTAAGCAAAAAGTAAGTCTTGCAGACCCGTTTGAATTATACAAACCCGATTCGCTTTTCCTTGAAAACAGGTCGGATAAACTACAGTCTCATTCTTTCACCTCGGTTTTTGGATTGTTGTAATATGAGGATAATATCAGGATATCTTAAAAGCAGGGTTCTCGCGGTTTCTAATTCATCGCTCAGTGTAAGACCTACGACTGATAGGGCTCGAGAAACTTTGTTTAATATTATCTCTAACTCTTTTGACCTTAATGAGTGCAGGATACTCGACCTATTCGCAGGCTCGGGCAGTTTTGGTATAGAGTGCATCTCACGTGGCTCCGGGTTTTGCTGCTTCGTCGATAAAAACACAGAGTCTATTTTAAAAAACATTGTGTCACTCGAACTGAAAGACATAACAAATGTTGTTAAATCTGATGCTGTTTACTTCTTGAAGCATAATTCCGAAGAGCAGTATGACATTACATTCGCCGACCCACCCTATAATTACGCAAACTATAATAAACTGCTTGATAATATTTCGAAACTGGACACTTACTTTATTCTTGAACATTCGAAAAAATTTATCAATATTGATAAGTACAAAGAGTATCTCGTCAAAAGAAAAGATATAGGCATTACATCTTTCAGCTTTTATAATTTTTTAAAAAATGAAAAAGAACAATAATAATATCGCAGTATATCCGGGAACGTTTGACCCTATTACAAACGGACATCTTGATGTAATCGAGCGTGCATCAAAGCTTTTCGATGTGGTCATTGTCGGTATAGCACATAACATAAACAAGAATCCTTTGTTTTCAAAATCGGAGCGAAAAGAACTGGTTCTTGAAGTTGTTAAGAAATACAGGAATGTAAGAGTTGAAGTATTCAGCGGATTGCTTGTAGATTTTGCCGTGAAGAAAAAAGCTAAGGTTATCATAAGAGGATTGCGGGCAATTTCTGATTTCGAATTTGAATTTCAGATGTCCTTAACAAACAGAATACTCGCTCCACAGATAACCACAGTCTTTCTAATGCCCAACGAAAAGTACACTTATCTGAACTCATCTCTTGTAAGGGAGCTTGCATGCTTTCATGCCGATATAAAGAACTTTGTTCCCGACTTAATAAGAAAAAAACTGCTGCAAAAATTTAATGAGAAGTAATCTAATATTATTGATATTATAATTGCCGTAAGCAGCAAATAATACGTATCTAATGTCTTTAAATGCCGCCTGGAACATCTGAGGCCTATCTCAATGCTTATTTAATTGCCGTCTGCTTTAGCTGACGGAATAAAAGAGTTGCAATATTTGGGCTTTAGTCCAATCGTGTAATAACTAAAATACCTTATTCAAATCAGTATTCTTATACTTATTCTCTGCAAAATACTTTAGCAGCTTTTCAAATTCAGGAGCATCAAGGTATCCTGAAAACACACCATTACTTTCACCATTATAACTGAATTTTAAAACCGTTCCGTCAGGTGCTAAAAATACATGCGAAGGATATCCGGTCGCACCAAAAAATTTTGCAAGTGAAGCAGATGTGTAATCATTACCATTATATTTTATAACCTCAGAACCCTCGCCATTCAATTTAACATACACAAAGTTTTCATTAATGTAATTCATAATATTTCCTGTCGAATAAACCTGCTCCATTTTCTGTGACCAGGTATCAGTACTGGAATATATATTAATCAGAACCTTTTTGTTCGAAGTCTTTGCATTCTCAAGCCCGCTCTGAAATCCAGTCTGCGCACTTAAAGTACTTGTTGCTAGCACAGCTAATACTAACAAACTAATTATTCTTGATTTCATTTTTCTGTTTATTTCTTTCTTTGTTTATTATACCAAATGTAACAAAAATTGTTCCATTTTTGTGTGCCAATTTCCCCCTGTCATTCTCGCGGAAGCGGGAATCCAGCGTCATAAATAGCTAAGTCTAATTCACTTTGTAGGCGGATCTTCTTGAAAATCCCCTTTTATTAATAACAAACTACCCGTTCATTATCTCTTCTATCTCGTCTGCTTCAAGCGGTATGTTTCTCATTAAATCAAAGTTGCCCTTTTCTTTTACGAGTATATTATTCTCAAGCCTTATTCCAAGCCCTTCTTCAAGTATGTATATTCCCGGCTCAACGGTAAACACCATACCGGGTTTATAAGGAGTTTCAAAGTATCCTACATCATGCACGTCCAGCCCTAAGTAATGCGATACATTATGCATAAAATATTTCTTAAGTGCAGGCCAGGCGGGATCTTGCTTCTTTATATCGCTCATTTTCAAAAGCTTCAGATTCACAAGCTCCCTTTCCATGCATTCTTCAGTTGCCTTTTGTATTTCTTTCCAAATTCCGCCTTTTACAACTTGTGATGTCGTAAATTTCATCACATTTAGCACTGCATTGTAAACCTTCTTCTGCCTCTTTGTAAATCTTCCTTTCACGGGTATTGACCTCGTCATATCGGCATTGTAGTTGTTAACCGCAGCACCCGTATCTATCAGCAGTACATCCCCGTCATTGCAAACCTTATCGTTTTCTATGTAATGAAGCACGCAGGCGCTTTTTCCTGATGCTATTATCGGCGAGTAATCAGCAAACGCTCCTCCGTTTCGTATAAACTCATGCACAAATTCTGCTTCAACCTCATATTCCATAACACCCGGCTTTGTGAATTTCAAAACCCTTCTGAATCCTTTTTCTGTAAGGTCGCAGGCATGCTGCATCATTTCTATCTCCTCCTTCGACTTGTACATTCTCAGCCTGTTAATTATTGGTGCAAGTCTTTGGTATTCATGAAGAGGATATTGTTCTTTCCATTTCTTTATAAACCTTGCCGCTCGAGTCTCGACCTCTATTACTGCACGTTTATGTTCGTTTGAATTTATATAAACATTCTCGGCATCTGTTATCAACATTCTGAACACTCTGTCAAATTCCGAAAGCCACATGATGTTGTCTATTCCCGTCTTCTCCCTTGCCTCTTCTTTTGTAAGTTTTCTCCCTTCCCAAATTGCAATCAGTTCGCTCGTTTCCCTCAGAAAAAGTACCTCTTTGAAATTCTTATCAGGCGAGTCAGGAAACATTATCAGTATCGTCTCCTCCTGCCCCACGCCCGTCAACCAAAGCATATCACTGCTTTGCTTATACTTCATCGTCCCGTCAGAATTTGTCGGCATAGTATCGTTTGATACCACCACTGCCATCGACCCGGGTTTCAGTTCTTTCGTCAGTTTCTTTCTGTTACTGATATAAACGCTTTTATCAATAGTTATATTCTTCATACAGTGTTATATTTTTCTTGTTATTTTGTAAGTTAAAATATTTTAATAAAATAATCTATTGTATTACTTACTATACGGACATATGTCCTTATTTCATCAAAATCATTTTCTTTGTTTCTGTAAAATCGCCCGTCTGAATTTTATAGAAATAGACTCCGTTTGAATACATGCTGCCGTCAAACACAGTTTCGTAATTGCCCGGTTGGTACTTCTCATTCACAAGCACTTTCACTTCACGTCCCGATACGTCATACACGGAAATTTTTACTGATGATAATTTCGGTATATCAAAATATATTTTAGTTACCGGGTTGAACGGGTTCGGGTAGTTTTGTGATATTGAATATTTCTGCGGCGTACCGATTTCAACTTTTGAGTTCAGGTTGAAGTATTCATAGTTGCCGTTGTAATCAACTTGCTTTAAGCAATATGAATATGTGCCTGTCGTCAGGTTCTTGTCTTCGTAAGAATAATTTACAGGTGTTGATGTAGTGCCGTGTCCTTTGACGAATGCTACTTCATTCCAGCTGCCATCGGCATCAAGGCGCTGAACTTCGAAACCTGAATTATTGATTTCGGAAGCAGTACTCCAGTTCATTATAACGTTTCTTTGATTTACGTTTGCCGTAAATGATGTAAGTTCAACAGGAAGCGGATAATCAAGTGGTATAAAATTTCCCGTTTGGACTAATAATGTCAGTGTCTTTAAGGAGGAATTGAAGTAATTCCATCTTGTGCTATAAGTCGTCGCATTCTCTCTGTATATGCTGTCGCAAAAATTCTGAAATGTGGCGTCTGTCGCCATCGTTCCTACTCCAAATGGTCCTACAAATGCATTATTATGATACATCCCGAGCGGCGTTCCGTTCAACGCATAATCATCAAGTATGTTTGCTGACCCGACGCTTCTTGCGAATGATGTTATTAATGAACAGAAATTGTTCGCTCTCATGTCTCCGTACCAGAGGTAATCCATACCGATTCTCCACGGAGTTCTTGTTGCATCGTAATGATATGAATATTTACATGTATATGGCGGAGGACACGGCGGCATAGGGTTTCCATCAGGAAGACACCAATCAGGTACTAATCCCGTCGTATCATTATTAATAAATACCAAGTAATTATAACATCCGTTAATAACACTGTCCCAACCGCTGTTTCCCGTGTAATATGCAAACGCCCTGTAATATGCTGGTGCAAAGTAAGATGTATTTACTCTGTAAAGTCCGCCCGATTCATCGCCTGATTTAGGCAGGTTGTAAACTGTATCAATTCCAAACTCATAAATTTTATTTATTACATTTATCGCTGCTTGCATGTAATTAATACTTCCGCCGCTTCCCCATTGTCTGTCAGCTAATATTAAAGCATAAGCAACATCCTCTTCGGCATCAGTTGCTGAACCTTGCAAGCCGAAATAATTATTTCCTAACGAATCTATTATCCAGTTCATTAGTCCGTTTGGACCTAAATGAATATTGTAATAACCGAGTAAATCATCAAACAATGGCTTATCATTCATATTCACGGAAATCAGCATTCCGTATCCGATTCCCTCAGATACTGTCATCCTTAATGTATCCCACAACACCCTTCTGTACCCGCCGGCTCCTTGACTCGTAACATGCCTTGCTTTCCAGTTAATGAATGTTGTATCCAAGTCAATATGGTTTTTATTCGAAGGGTATATTCCGTATTTGTATATTACGTTCTGTGGAAAAGGGTAGTTCTGAGAGTTTACTGTAGATAAACAAATCAATGATAGTATTATTAAAATTGTTGTTTTCATAGTCAAAACAAATTAAGTATTTCTGTATTTTAAAAAGGTAAGTGTAAAAATACAGAGTGTCAATTCAAAACATTTCTATTAAAAGCATTAAAAAATTTTACCTGTAAAATAATCCCCCCCGCTTAATTAAATCACATATTAATATTTCTCTTTCAAAATATTAATTCATTTCTTTTGTAAAAGTATCTGGTCTCGTAATTTATAAGCAGATATATAACTATTTTGTACATATCGCCAAAATATTCTAGTCTTTGTTATTAAAAATATAATCGAATGTTAATCTCAAATCTGAACCTTTCGCAAACAACTACTCAGTCGATAAAACCTGCTTAAAAAACTCAGAAATCTCTTCTGAATACTTGACGTAATCTCATCCCCCCAAAATTTAATAAGCTTTTCATACTATTTTACATAAAAAGGGAACTCTATCTTGACTTTTATTGTCACAATTATTAAGTCATAAAACATAATGAAAATCCATATATTTCATTTAAAAAGGTAAATGATTTACACAAAAAGTCATTTAAATACATTTAAAAACAGCACTTCTTTCAAATCTCCAATAATAACACGGTAATTTTCCAATAATAGTACGGTTATAATACGGAGTACTCTCGTATTTCTCGGCTATTTCTCTCGAACTAGAGCCGAATCAACCTAATCCGAACCCCCTCCCCCAATATCAAATCTCTAAAGCCGTAACTTACACCCCAAAATAGGAGTATAATATTTACTGAATATTATTCTTCCTCAAAAAACACTATTTTAAAATATGAGTGATATTTCTTTTAAATCCGTTAAACTCTCAGATTTTACTACTATTAATCTCGGAGGCGCTGCAGATAAATTTGTTGAATGCAAAAACGACAGCGAAATTATCAATGCAGTCAATTATGCTGTCAAAGAAAACCTGTCTTACCATGTTCTCGCCGGCGGCAGCAACACAATTTTCAACGATGACGGATACAAAGGTGTTATAATTTATATCAATTCAAAAGGTATCTTGCGAAAAGACGATTTGTTTACAGTAAAAGCCGGCGAAAACTGGGATTCATTTGTTGAACACACTGTCAATAATGGTTATTCAGGTATCGAGTGCCTTTCGGGTATCCCCGGCAGCGTAGGTGCAACCCCTATACAAAATGTTGGTGCTTATGGTCAGGAAGTTTCCGACGTTATTGAATCTGTGAAAGCCATCAACACGAAAACCCTTGAATTCGAGACCTTCCCAAAAGAGTCTTGCGAATTTTCTTACAGAAACAGCCGCTTCAAATCAAATGATAAAGGAAAATACATCATTACCGAAGTTACCTTTAAACTGAAATTTAATTCCGTACCCGTTATAAAATATAAAGAACTAAAAGATAAAATAAACTCACACCCAAGCTTTCATTTCTTTCAAAATAATATTAGCAAACATATTTTAATCAGAAATACCGTTCTTGAAATTAGAGCAGCTAAATCGATGATTTACAATAAAAACGATGAAAACTCGATTTCCTGCGGCTCTTTCTTCACCAATCCTCTTATTAATGAAGATTCTTACAATGAGTTTTTAAGCAAATGCAATGAATTGAATTTGCAGCCGGTTTGTTTTAAATCAGGGGAGCAATTCAAGGTTTCCGCTGCCTGGTTAATTGAAAATTCTGGATTTAATAAGGGTTTTTTAGAAAACGGTATAGGGATTTCTTCAAAACATTCTCTCGCATTGATTAATAAGGGCGGTTCAACGAAGGATTTAATCGTCTTTTCAGAAAAAATTCAATGTGAAGTCTTTCTGAAATTCGGAATTAATCTCATCCGTGAACCGGAATTAATCTCCTGATTTGATATACAAAATATTTTGCATTAAATATACTATTGAAAAATTGTAAATTTATTAATGAAGAGAGTATCTTTACATACACTCGGTTGTAAGTTGAACTATAGCGAAACTTCTACTCTGGCTAAACAATTTGAGCTGAAGGGTATGAAGTTGCATAATTATGGCGAAGAATCTGATATTTTTGTTCTAAATACATGTTCTGTTACGGATAATGCCGATAAAGAATGCAGGCAGATTATCAGGAGTGTTCTTCGCAAAAATCCGGAAACTTATGTTATTGTTACGGGTTGCTATGCTCAGCTTCAGCCGGGGGAAATTGCAGAAATTGAAGGCGTTGACCTTATTCTCGGTTCAAAGGAAAAGCTTCGGCTGTTTGAATATCTTGATAATGTCGAACTCGAAGATATTTCATGTATTTTCAAGGAGAATAAACCGCGTATCTTTGTCTCGGAAGTTGGCAAGGCAGACGACGAAATTAAAGGTGCATTTTCTGCAGACTCTGATTCAAGAACACGTGCCTTTCTGAAAATTCAGGATGGTTGTGACTATAATTGCAGTTTCTGCACTATTCCTATGGCAAGAGGTGTTTCGCGTAGTCTGCCATTGGAAGAAGTTGTTGACAATGCAAAGAAGATTATTGATTCTGGTTACAAAGAAATAATACTTACCGGTGTTAATACCGGCGATTATAAATACTTCGAAAACAACAAAACGAAAAAACTTATTGATGTCCTTTACGAACTAGATAAACTAAGCATTGAGCGGATTCGCATAAGCTCTATTGAACCGAATCTTCTCACTGACGAAGTAATTAGTCTCGTGAAAAGCTCGGATAAGTTCTGTAAGCATTTTCACATCCCGCTTCAGAGTGGAGATAGTCGTATCTTGAAACTTATGAAAAGAAGATATAACTTACAGTTATTCAGTGACTTAGTGGAAAAGCTAAACAATGAACTGCCGGGTCTCGGAATTGGGGTTGATGTTATTATTGGTTTTCCCGGCGAGACAGATGAAAATTTCAGGAACACCTATGATTTCATCGACGGACTAAAAGTCAGCTATCTGCATGTTTTCAGTTATTCTGAGCGCAAAAACACTCTGGCTGTATCGTTAGACGGTAAAGTCGATATTAATAAAAGAAAGCAGAGAAGTGAAACTTTAAGAAACCTTTCTGCGAAGAAGAAGTATGATTTTTACACAAGACACTTGAACACTAAACAGAAAGTTCTCTTTGAAAACAAAGTCGTTACTTTTAATGGTGTCGATTACATAGAGGGCTGGACTGATAATTACATTAGAGTTAGAACTATAAATGATATTAAATTGCATAACAGTATATCAGAAGTTATGCTTACGAATTTAAACGGTGTTAAATCCGTGGATAGTCACATAATTAACTAACATACTAAACTAAAATATTAAAAAATGAAACTGTTTTTGATTAGACACGCAGAAGCAATTGATTATGAAACCGAATCAGTCCGTACGGATGAATTAAGATACATAACTCCTAAAGGACGTAAAATCTCTACTACGGTTTTTAAAAGTCTTAAAGATTATTTATTGGACTTAGATAAAATTTTTACAAGCCCTTTGATTAGAGCCGTCCAGACTGCCGAAGTTCTCGCATCTACACTTAAATACAAGCATGATGTGGAAGTTGCAAACGAACTCCTCCTCAACGGCTCTGTGGCTAAAGTTGCTCAACTATTAAAGAGAAACACTGTCTTTAATTCAATTGCTCTCGTCGGACATGAACCTCTCATTTCTCTGCTTATTGAAGGTCTTTCCGATAAGAAAGAACCGAACTTCCAGTTTAAGAAATCAGGCGTTTGTTTCATCGATTTCGACCCTGATAAGGGCTTAGGTCAATTTCAGTGGTTTTATGATTACAAGAACTCTCAATATATAAAGTAATCTTATGACATTGCCTTTGCTGTCTATGAATTCCGTATCATTTTCTTACGGAAACGGTAAACTTATATTAAGCGATGTTAACCTTAGCATCAGCAAAGGAAAGTTCTATGCCGTTATTGGCAGGAATGGTTCAGGGAAGTCAACCTTGGTCAATCTTCTATCTGGTATCATAGGAAATTATAAGGGGGAAATCCTTTTCAATGGAAAGAACATTAATTCTCTTTCCTCAGTAAGTATCGCCCGGCACCTGTCTTTCATACCGCAGCAAATTCAATTCTTCGATATGAATATTCGAGTCTTTGATTTTCTGTGTCTCGGCAGGTATCCGTATAAATCATTTACTGATTTCAGAACTAACAACGAAGAAAAAGAAATCGTTGGTAATGCTCTCGAAATGCTTTCTATCGTCAACCTCAAGGATAAACTGCTGTTCGAACTCTCCGGAGGTGAAAAACAAAAGGTTATTATCGCACTTGCCTTCGTACAGCTTGATTGTAGAAATGACCTCTCGGAAAAGATTCTAATTGTCGATGAACCGCTTACTTATCTTGATGTCAATTATCAGTACGATATCTTTAACGTTCTTGCAAAGCTAAATAAAGATAAGGGATTAACCGTTATGACGGTTATTCATGACCTGAATATAGCTTTAAAGTATACAGATGAAACCATACTGCTCGAAAAAGGTAAAATTGTCTCATCTGGCAGAACACTCGATATTATTACACAGGAGTCTCTTGAAAAGTATTTTAGGATTAAGTCTCAGATTCTTAACTTCGAAAACGAGTTCCACATAAACTTTATACCAAACTAAACGGCTATGAAAAAGATTTTTAATAAAATTCTACTCGAGGATAAAGGTAAGACAAAGAAGCTTATTCTAAATCGACCGGATAAAAGAAACTCGCTTGACGATGAAATGATTAGTGAACTTACTTATGCAGTTAAAACCATTTCAGAAGATGACGATACTAAATCTTTGATTATAACCGGTGCCGGCAGTAATTTTTGTTCGGGTCTTTTTCTTGACTACTTGAATAAGATTCAGGATTTTGATGTTCTCGAAAATAAGAAAGATTCAAACAACTATAAAAATCTCTTGCTTGCAATCTATAACTGTAAGAAACCGACCCTTGCAATGGTTGACGGCTATGCTCTTGCTGGGGGATGCGGTATCGCAAGTGCCTGCGACCTTATAGTCGCATCTGATAAAGCTCAGTTTGGTTACACAGAAGTTAGAATCGGCTTTATTCCTGCTATCGTTATGATTTTCCTTCTCAAACGTGTCAGTGAAACTCATGCAAAGGACTTGCTGCTGACTTCAAGGTTTATAACTGCTCCCGCAGCACTTAAAATGGGATTTGTTAACTACGTCGTTGAGCAGGCAATGCTTGAAAGCTACACAAATCAGCTCTGCGATTCCCTTAATCAGCTTCCGTCAAGCTCTGTGATGCTCACTAAAGAAATGTTTAAAAATATTTCTTCAATGGGTTTTGAGGCTGCACTTGAGTATGCAGTCGATATGAACACGCTTACCCGTATGTCAGAAGATTGTAAAAACGGTATTAAAAAGTTTTTAACTAAAAAGTAATATATTTATTAACATCAAATATTAAAACAATATGACAGACCCCAAAAAATATAAAGAACTTCAGTATCTGGATAGGAATGAATCCCAGTACGGACCATCACCAAAATGCTATGAATTTCTCAAGCATGTTACTATCGATGAACTTTCAAACTATTCAAGGGAGTTCTCGAAAGGTATCAAATCTAGCCTATCAAAAATGATAGCAGATGAATTCAAACTTCCAGAAAAGCAGGTTATACTTTCTTACGGAAGTGAAGACCTGCTGAAACAAATTATTCACTATTATCTCGATAGGAAAGAAAAGATTCTTATTCCAAAAGAAGCATGGTGGTATTATAAGAAGGTTGCTTATGAAGTTGGCGGATTCAACGTTGAATACCCTATGGTCAGAAGTGAAGAGGATGGTATCGCAACATTTGCCTATGATGTTGATAAAATGATTGAAATCTATGACAAAGAAAGTCCAAGGATTGTTCTTATTGCTTCTCCAAACAATCCGACAGGCAACAAGATTTCTAAAACAGATTTGCATAGATTCCTCGATGCATGCAGAGGCGCTCTCGTTATGATTGACGAAGCTTATTGGGGATTCGGTTCTACAGAGAATGATTATGTTAAGCCTTTCCTCGATGAATTTCCTAACCTCGTTATATGCAGAACCTTCTCAAAGTACTTTGCTCTTGCAGGTTGTCGCATCGGTTATTCATTCGCCGGCAAGAATCTTGAAGAATTAATGAATTATACTGTAAGATACCTTGGATATAACAGGATATCGGAAAAACTTGGCGAGATTGCTTACAAAGATTCCGAATACTATGAAAGAGTTACAAAAATGATGCAGGAAGACAAAGAGTATTTCTACAAGGAGTTTTCTAAAATGGATGGATTTACTCCATATAAGTCTTACGCAAACTTCATGCTTGTTGATATGCCGCATGATATAAGAAAAGGTCTCGATAAATTTCTAAAAGAAAGAAATCTCCTAATTAAATTCCTTGACGAAGAAGCGTTTAAAACAGAAACAAGGATAACACTCGGCACTCGCGAACAGAATTATTATTTAATAGACTCAATTAAGGAATACTTAGGAAAGAAATAATGGCAAAACAGAAAGCAGCAGAAAAGAAAACAGCACCAAATAAACCTAACTACTTTATTTATGTGCTTATTGCAGTCGTTGTTATTGCTGCAGGATATTTCATATATACTATGATGAATGAAGAGAAACCAATAGAAAAAAAGGTGGTTATTGAAAAGAAAGAACCAACTGAGCCGCAGTTTGTGAAGCAGGGTGAAGTTGAGTTTCTCTCTAGCAAAGATGGAAAAGCGATAAAGAAGATAGATGTTGAGATAGCTGATAATGACAGAAAAAGAACACAGGGGCTTATGTACCGCAAGTCTATGGATGAATCACAGGGGATGTATTTTGTATTTCCTATTTCTGAATTGCAATCATTCTGGATGAAAAATACGCCGCTTTCACTCGATATAATGTTTGTAAATGAAAACAAAGAGATAGTAAAAATTCATAGGAATACTACACCTTTTTCAGAAAAGTCTTTACCTTCTGAAAAGAAAGCAATGTATGTTGTCGAAGTTGTCGCAGGATTTTCCGATAAGTATGGAGTTAAAGAGGGGGATAAAATAAATTTTCAGATAACTAATTATTGAACGGTAAGAATAAAATAAGATCCGATTATCTCTTTAGCAGAGAACTAAGCTGGATAGAATTTAACAGGCGGGTTCTTGAGGAAGCTGCGGATAAGTCTCAGCCTCTTCTTGAACGCGTTAAGTTCATATCTATTTTCTGCACTAACCTCGATGAGTTCTTTATGATTCGCGTATCTGGTCTCAAACGACAGATTGTAAGCGATGTAAATGAAACAACATCCGACGGGCTTACTGCTCAGGAACAACGCGAATATATCTATCAGGAACTTTGCCCGATGGTTAAAGAGCAGTACAGGTTGTTCAATAAAGAACTTGTTCCTCATCTCGAAGAGCAAAATATAAAGTTCTTCAAATACTATGATCTTGTTGATGACGAAAAGAAAAAACTGGATAAATATTTTGATGAGGAAATATTTCCTGTTCTTACCCCTATTGCTATGGATAACGTTCACCCGTTTCCAAATCTTGTAAACAGAACACTTGCATTCGCAATCGTACTTGATGACCCAGATACTGAAATAGTTGAGGGTAAAGTTTCGGTTCTTCAGATACCGGGAAACTTCCCTAGGTTTATTCCTATCGGAAAAGAAAACAGCACTCATTTTCTTTTACTTGAAGAACTTATCGAAGCCAATGCCCATAAACTATATCCCGGAATGAAGATTACGGACTGCTATGCTTTCCGTATTACCAGAAATGCCGACCTTGAGCTTGAAGAAGAGGAGGCGGGAGACCTCCTTACCCTCATAGAAGAAGAAGTGAAAAAAAGAAGGCTCGGAATCATCGTAAGACTTGAAGTGGAGGAAAAAATACCTGATAAAATACTAAACTTTCTTATTGATGACCTTGAACTTGATAATACTGAAATATATAAAGTTGATGGACCTTTAAACCTTGGTGATTTAATGTATCTATACCGTATAGATAAGAGGACGCTCAAAGACGAAGGATACATGCCGAGGATATCATCTTTCTTCCTCGATGAGGATGATTTCTTTAAAGCAATAAGGAAACGGGATATTATGCTCCATCATCCTTTCTATTCATTCTCTTCTGTCACCGAGTTTATTGCACAGGCAGCAGAGGATAAGAATGTCTTCGCGATAAAATTAATTCTTTACAGAACAAGCGGTGATTCTCCGATTATTAAATCTCTTATTCATGCAGCAGAAAACGGCAAACAGGTCACTGCCGTAGTTGAACTTAAAGCAAGATTCGATGAAGAGAATAATATTATCTGGGCGAAGAGACTTGAGAATGCAGGCGTGCATGTCGTTTACGGAATATCAGGCTTAAAGACACACTGCAAACTCCTTCTTGTTGTGAGAAGAGAATCCGGAAAGATGACCCGGTATCTGCATCTAAGTACCGGCAATTATAATCCAATAACTTCAAGAATCTACACAGACCTTGGACTTTTTACTTGCAACGAGGATTTCTGCAAAGATGCTTCAGACCTTTTTAATTATCTTACGGGTCACTCGAAGCAAAAGGAGTACAAAAAATTTCTTGTTGCTCCTTACACAATGCGTAAGAATCTGAGTAAGTTCATTGATGATGAAATAGAATCTCATAAGGTAAACGAGAACGGAAGAATTATTATTAAGGCAAATTCCCTTGTTGATGACAAACTTATATTCAAACTTTTTCAGGCATCTAATTCAGGTATAAAAATTGATTTAATTATTAGAGGTATCTGCCGCTTGAGACCCGGCATAAAAGGTGTTAGCGAAAACATAAGAGTAATCAGCATTGTAGGTAGATTTCTTGAGCATAGCCGTATCTATTATTTCTACAATAATGGTAAACCGGTTATTTATTCAGGTTCAGCCGATATTATGCAACGTAATTTTGATAGACGTGTTGAAATGCTTTATCCGATTGAAAATCCGAGAATAATAGAAGACCTTGAAGAAATTCTTGCACTCTATCTAAAAGATAACGTTAAAGCTCGTATTCTAAACAGCGACGGCACTTATTCTAAGATAGAGATTCCTGAAAATGACAAAGGTGAAAAGGAATATTTTAACGTACAGGAGTATTTTGTAGCTCAGGTTAAAAAGAAGTATATTGCAGAATCTAAGAAGGAATACAAAAAGAGGCTTAAGAAACTTAAGCAAAAGAAAATATTACATTAAAAGGATTACAGGTAATTAAAAAATGAGTTGGTACACAGAGTTTAAAAGTTCTTTAAAAAGTTTTGATGTTGAGGAAATACTCGATATATATTTCTATCGTCCTCTTTCATTCTTGTTTGTAAAGTTAATATATTCCACGAATATTACTCCTAATCAGATTTCCGCATTCTCGATGCTTTTTGGTATTTTGACCGGAGTGTTATTTTCATTCGGAACACCTCAGTCTTTTATATTTGCTGGAATAGCATTACTTATTTCTAATATACTGGACTGTGCTGACGGTCAGCTTGCACGGCTTAAGAAAAACGGTACCGGGATTGGACGGATCATTGACGGTTTCATAGATTATGTAACGGGATTCTCAATGTTTCTTGGTATTGGTATAGGATTGAGCATTTCAACGGGTGATTATCTATATGTTTGGTTAATAACTCTGGCCGGGGCTGTCTCACGTATATTTCAAAACATGTATTTTGATAATTACAGAAACGTTTATATGCTGAACGTTTACAACAAAGGTAATAATCTTGAGGATGAGTTCGATGAGTTTTCCAGACTTAAGAAAGTTCTCGAAAGATCTAAAGGAAGATTAGTCGAGAAATTCCTCGTTAATATTTATTTAAAATACATATCAGTTCAGAGCGGAGCCGCGAAAGATGAAAGGCTTAATGTTTCCCCAGAACTCTACAAGAGAAAAAACATATTGCTACTTAGAGCATGGAGCTGGATTGGTTCAACCACGCATTTATCGGCAGCAATACTGGCAGCTTTCTTAAACCGATTGGATATCTATCTATGGATTACTTTTACGGCCGGAAATCTAATGCTGTTAGTTCTTTATATTATTCAGAAGAAAACACTAAACGGAATATCAAAATAATTATATGCAAGCGATAATATTAGCAGCTGGTATTGCAAAAAGACTTAGACCTTTAACAGATACTACTCCAAAATGTTTACTGGATGTTTGTGGAAAAAATCTACTGCATCGGACGATGGAAAATGTTTTAAAAAACGGAATTAATGATTTTATATTTGTTACAGGCTACAGAGAAAATATGATTAAAGATTATCTTAACAAGAATTTTGCGGATGTTAAAATTGAGTTTCTGTCAAACATTGATTACTCTAACAATAACAATTCTTATTCTTTATGGATGACTAAGAATTTCGTAAAGGACGGATTTATTCTGCTTGACAGTGATATACTTTTTGATTCAAGAATAATTAGAAAACTTCTTGATGACACGAATGAAAATGCTGCTGCCGTAAATACAAGAGTGAAACTTGATGAAGAACAAATAAAGGTTACGGTTGACAATAACAATAGAATTCTTAGAATGGCTAAGGATGTTCCAATTCAAGAAGCTGTTGGAGAATCAATAGGTATAGAAAAGTTTTCAAAAAGCTTCGGTGATGAGATATTTAAGATACTTGACCGGAAAATATTAAACGAAAATAATGTTAATGAGTTTTATGAAAAGACCTTTGAGGAAATAATCGGAAGAAATGACCCACGGAACAGTATATTCAGCATAGATGTTTCAGAGTATGAGTGCGTTGAAATAGATACTGTGGAAGATTATCAAAAAGCACAACAAGAATAAAAAAGCAAAAACATTGAATAATTTTAGGAGAGGGGTAGGCGGCTTTAGTATGTTTCCGCCTGTTATTAAATATCTGCTGATATCAAACATAGGCGTCTTCATACTGCAGTTTTTCTTCCTTGATACACTCAAGGCGGGAAGCGTTCCTGTAGGGGATTTATTTGTAAAGAACTTTGCCTTATTCACTTATGAATCTCCATTTTTCAGACCCTGGCAGTTGTTCACGTACATGTATATGCATGGCGGATTTTCTCATCTATTCTTTAATATGTTTGCGTTATGGATGTTCGGTATGGAACTTGAAAACATGTGGGGTTCCAAAACATTCTTCATATTCTATACTGTTTGCGGGGTAGGTGCAGGTATTGCAAATGCTTTCCTTGCACCGCTTGTGAGTTATATTCCACCTAACGTTCCAACCGTTGGAGCTTCCGGTTCTATATATGGAGTGTTAATTGCATTCGGTATGATATTTCCGAATAGGTATATATATATATACTTTATGCTTCCGATAAAAGCAAAATATCTTGTCATTATATACATTCTGATTGAAGTATTCGCTGTTGCATCGCAGTCCCAGTCGGGAATAGCTCATATCGCACATCTTGGCGGAGGAGTTGTCGGATTCCTTTATGTTTATTTTATACTTAATAAAGGTAAACCAAAGTTTTTTAAGAATCAGGGTCAGGATAACAATGTGTTTAATAACCTCAGGGATATGTTTGAAAAGAAACCGGAGCCACCGAGGTATGAACCACCTAAGAATGTTTATGATGCAAATTTCGAAGACCTTTCAAAAAGCAAGTACGAAGATGATATGAGACGAAATGAAAAGGAAGCTCAAAAAAGGATTGATGCAATTCTAGATAAACTTGGTGCGAATGGTTACGCAAGTCTGACGGAAGAAGAAAAGAGAATTTTGTTTCAGGAGAGCAAGAAATTAAGATGATATATAAACGATTCAGGACTCGTGAGGTAAATATTGGAGATTTACTTCTTGGTGGTGCTAATCCTATCCGCATTCAATCTATGACAACAACAGATACAATGGACACCATTGGTACTGTTGAACAGTCAATACGCATTATTGAAGCAGGCGGTGAACTGGTAAGAATAACTGCTCCCAGTATAAAAGAAGCAAAGAACCTTTCTGAAATAAAGAATGAACTAAGAAAGAGGGGATATAAAACTCCGCTCGTTGCTGATATTCATTTTACTCCAAACGCTGCTGAAGTAGCTGCACGAATAGTTGAGAAAGTTCGTGTTAATCCGGGTAACTATGCCGATAAGAAGAAGTTTGAAACAATTGAGTACACCGATAAATCCTATTCACAAGAACTCGAACGTATCCGAAGCAAATTCATTCCGTTAATTAAAATTTGTAAAGAGTACGGAACGGCAATGCGTGTGGGTACTAACCATGGTTCGCTTTCGGACAGGATTATGAGCCGTTACGGAGATACACCTGAAGGAATGGTAGCATCAGCGATGGAGTTTTTAAGGATTTGTGAGGATGAGAATTATTACAACATTATTCTTTCGATGAAGTCGAGCAATCCTCAGGTAATGGTACAGGCATACAGATTGCTGGTGAAACAAATGATAAGTGAAAACATGAATTATCCCCTTCATCTTGGAGTTACGGAAGCGGGCGACGGAGAAGACGGAAGAATTAAATCATCACTTGGAATAGGTACATTGCTTGAAGAAGGACTTGGTGATACAATTAGGGTTTCACTTACGGAAGAACCCGAGTATGAAATACCTGTCTGCAAGACACTTATAAACAGATACGCAGATATAAAGGAATTAACTGAGGACACTCAGTTTCCAAAAGTTATAAATCCTTTTACTTATAATCAGCGTGAAAGCATAACCACAGATAATAATATAGGCGGTACGAATGTTCCTGTTGTAATATTATCGGCTGATAAAGAAGTATTCGATTCTTACAAAGGCCTTAAAGAGGTCGGATACTATTACAGCGAGACGCTGGATAAATGGAACATCGGTGATATGGCTCCTGACTTTATATATCTTGGTTCTCAGGATATTGATTATAAGCTCCCAGGTACTTTAAAGAAAATATTTAATTATAATTTTTGGCTAAACTTGGGATCAAGCAAAGAATCATATCCTTTACTAAACAAATCCGTCTATCTAGATTTAACGGATAAAGATTTTAATAAATTTCTGGTATTAAATACGAATGATATATCAGATGATATATTAACCAGTTTAGTTACAGATTCAAATGTAGTTATTATACTTAACTGTACAGAAGAACTTTCGTACAGGAAAGCAAGAGACATTGGTGAAGGGCTGATATCCAGGAATATAAAATGTCCTGTAGTGATTAAGAAGAACTATAAGAGCTTATCTGAGGAAGAGTTTCTTGTATATCCCGCAACGGATGCAGGCGGGCTCCTGATAGACGGGTTTGGTGACGGAATATGGCTTGAGTCAGATGTTGTATCGAAGAAAGTTGTGAACAGCATTTCTTTTGGAATACTTCAGGCATCTCGAACAAGGATATCAAAGACGGAATATATATCTTGTCCATCATGCGGCAGAACTTTATTTGACCTTCAGGAAACGACGGCAAAGGTAAGGGAAAAAACAAACCATCTTAAAGGGCTGAAGATTGGAATCATGGGTTGTATTGTTAATGGTCCGGGTGAAATGGCCGATGCAGACTATGGATATGTTGGCAGCGGAGTCGGAAAGATTACCCTTTATAGAGGAAAGGAAGTAGTTAAACGCAGCATTGATTCAGAAGTAGCAGTTGATGAACTAATAAATCTCATCAAAGAGAATAAAGACTGGGTAGAACCCGAATGATTTATAAAGTTTTATTAAACAAAAAGGCTGCCATGTGAATGACAGCCTTTTTAATTATGTTTATGTTGAGATTATTTCACGAGCATCATTTTCTTAATATCTTTGAAACCATTTACTTCAATAGAATAGAAATAAGCTCCGCTTGAAAGTTTGCTTGCATTGAAATCAATCGAGTAGCTTCCTGCATTGTAGTTACCGCTTACTAATTTAGCAACTTCCTTACCAAGAATATTGTAAACTTTGAGTGTAACAATTCCGTTCTTTGCTAAATTAAAGTTAATCTTGGTAGTTGGATTAAACGGGTTTGGATAATTCTGGCTTAAGCTGTAACTAACTGGTGTTTCGCTGTTTCCGATATTAGTAATTGCACTATACCTGTCCCAATAAAGTTTTGCTCCTGCATTCATGCCAACCCAAACTATTCCTAAGTCGGAAGGCGGAATTTCGCAAATAACAGGTATATAGCCTTTATCTGACCATGAAGGTGGATTTGAACTGATTTGCGTGGGTGAACCAAATGATGATCCGCCAACGGTTGCAAAACAATACATCATTTTATCTGTATTATTTGTTGGAGCCCCAGCTTGAAGACTGTCTGAATAATAGGATAAATCAAAACCACCACCCGAGAAGAAGTTCACATCAAACCAGTATTCATCAACATTCGGATTTGCTGCAATGTCAATAGCAGCATCATAGTTTGCACCTGCGTTTGTACTAATCCTACCTTTAATATCTATTGCTCCTGTTGTTCCGGAAGTATAGATGAACCATACAACTCCATTAAACATTACTGATTTGAATTCTGTTTTTGCAACTAATTCTGTTACTACATCCTGAAAGCCTGATGATGTTAATGTTCCGGGTGCTGTTTGTCTATACCTCGCAGCTCTGATTTTTGATGTAACCGTATCTGACAAAACGGGACCGTAATAATTAAGAATAATTGTGTCACCTGTTTGTGTTGCTACTTTGGGTCTAACCCCCGAACTTGTAATAAGACCTCTGTTAATCCATGATAACCCGCCATCAATAGAGCTGTACCGCCTTACTCCTGTTGGGATTGTATCATAAAAATAGTATAAAGCTCCATTAGTTGCACCGACAACATCAAATGTGGACAAAATACCACCGTACCCAGCATCATTTAACGTTTGATTTCTGAAGTTCCAAGAATAAACTGTACTTCCAATTTGCATAAACAGATATATTGAATCTGCAGCACCACCAGCACTAATAAGTTTTAACTTAGTGTACTGTGTTCTAAGATTAATACCCTGCGGATAAAGAGACCAAGTGTTTCCGTCATTTGTTGACTGCATAATAATCAGTCCAAGGTTCGAAGTTGCAAGTGTGTCATTAATTGCAACATAAATTGTTCCCGAGGCTGCTTTTATTGCAGTAATTGGTCCAATAGGTTCAAAATTACTAATAACGACATCATTCCCCCATAATGGACTTTGAACTGTATTAATACCTGTTGGTATAGCATTTTCAATCTTCACTTCCTGAGCATATCCTGAAACTATAAAGAAAGAAAATAGAACTAACAGTAATGCTTTTCTCATTATGACTCCTTTAATGTTAAATTAGAAATATATGCATAAATAATAATTATTTTAAATAAATACAGTGCAAAATTATAGTTTAAAAGATTTAAGCCGGGAATGATTTCTTGCCTGATATTTTATATGCACTTAATCTTAATGCCAAAATGTTTAAATTTGTGACTTCATTAAGTTAAAATTTAAATGGGAAAAGTAGATATAACGGAAAAAGTAGTTTCACTAGCAAAGCGAAGAGGCTTTGTTTTTCAGTCTTCGGAGATATACGGTGGTTTAAACGGATGCTGGGATTACGGTCCGCTAGGAGTTGAGATGCTGAATAACATTAAGCAGGCATGGTGGAAAGAAATGACTTACCGCGAAAATGTTGAAGGGATTGATGCGGCGATACTTATGCATCCCCGCGTTTGGGAAGCTTCGGGACACGTTGAGAACTTTACAGACCCGATGGTTGACTGCAAGGAATGCAAAGGGCGTTTCCGTGCTGACCAGCTTGAAGAGTCGGAATGCGGGAATAAAGGTTACAAAGGGCGGAAGGCAATAAAGTGTTTTAACGAGGGGAAGTTTACGGAGGCAAGGAATTTTAACTTAATGTTTAAGACGTTTATAGGACCGCTTGAGGAATCGTCGAGCATTGTGTATTTACGACCGGAGACGGCACAAGGAATTTATGTTAATTTTTTAAACGTAAAGGAGGGTTCGCGTCAGAAGCTTCCGTTTGGGATAGCACAGGTTGGAAAGGCATTCAGGAATGAGATTAATACTAAGAACTTTCTTTTCCGTACAAGAGAATTTGAACAGATGGAAATGCAGTTTTTTATAAGACCTGATGAAGACGGGAAATGGTTTGAATACTGGAAAGAGCAGAGGATTAACTGGTTTATAAAATACGGTATTCCAAAAGAGAAGCTGAACATACATGAACACGATAAACTTGCTCACTATGCGAAGGCAGCGGTTGACATAGAGTATGAGTTTCCTTTTGGATTCGGCGAGATAGAGGGAATTCATAACAGGACGGATTATGATTTGAAGAGACATACGGAGTTCTCGGGAAAGAAGATAGAGTACTTTGACGATCAGACAAAGGAGAGGTTTACCCCATACGTGATTGAAACATCGGCAGGTGCCTCAAGAAGCTTTATGGCTTTTCTACTTAATGCTTATGACGAAGAAGAAGTCGCAAAGGAGAATTCGGATGGTACTAAATCCTCGGAAGTGAGGACAGTATTGCATCTGCATCCTGCTTTTGCACCGATAAAGGCGGCAGTGTTTCCGCTTGTGAACAGAGACGGAATGCAGGATATAGCAAGAAACATTACTGAAGATTTAAGGGATTACATGAGAGTGTTTTATGATGACTCGGGTGCGGTAGGCAGAAGATACCGCAGGCAGGATGAATGCGGAACGCCTTTCTGCATAACGGTTGACTCGGATACTTTGAGCGATAATACTGTGACAGTGCGTGAACGGGATAGTATGGCTCAGGAAAGGATTAACAAGGATAACCTTGTTGAATATCTGCTGAAGAAAATAAAGTAATATATCAAATACGTTATAATAATATCAGCAATACTTGTTTCATTTTTATATTCATGTAAGAGTGAAATCAAGGATGATATTCCTACCACAGATACTGCGAAGAAAGTTGCAGCAGATACTATACAACAATCAAGGGATTATGAAATAATAGTAGGTTCATTTCTCGGTGATGAGAAGAGATGCTACTATGGCGATAATCCTCCTTCTGAACTGAATGTAATCTGGAAGTGCTGGCTTGACGGGGCTCCATCGCATATGCCATTTAATGACGGCGGGACGAATATGAGATACGGCGCGGGATGGACAGGACAGCCGCTATTGTTTAAAGAAAAGGATGAGTTGTATTTAATTCAAGGTTCGTATGATTATAAACTGAGAAAGATAAATGCAGAGACGGGAGAGGTTGAATGGAAATATTCTTTTGATGATGCAATAAAAGGAACGGGAACATTGTATTACAACAAGACGACGGACAGAGAAGAGGGAAAACTTGCAGTGCTTCAGGGAAGCCGGCAGAGATCAGGGCTTGAGTATAATTACAGAAGTGTTTCTGCGGTAAATGGGGAAGAGCTTTTCAGAATGAGAATTGAAAGAACAAGGAGTATGAGCAGGGATGTTGACGGTTCTGCTTTGATTCTTGGAGATACAGCATACATAGGGCTTGAGAACGGAGTCTTCAGAGTATTTAATCCGAATGATGATTATGCATTTAAGAGCGGTAAGTTTTATGAGCCGGAGGTTTACACAGAGTTAAATTTATACAGCGATAAAGACGCAGCGAGAAGGGGTGGAAATTTAATAACAGAATCTTCGCCCTCTTATCTTAACGGGAAAGTTTATGTTGCTGCGGGTTCCGGGTATGTTTACGGTTATAATATTGCAAGCGGTGAGATTGACTGGGAATATTATATAGGGGCTGATTTAAACGGTTCGCCTGTTGTGACAGAAGATGGCTGCTTGCTGGTTTCTGTAGAGAAGCAGTTTATAGCGGGTAACGGGGGAATGCTGAAACTTGATCCGAGCAAAGAGCCGCAAGACGCACTTGTATGGTACTTCCCGACGGGTAATAAAGGATTATTAACATGGAACGGCGGAGTGATAGGCAGTGCAAGCATAAATGATAAATACAAAGAGAAGGGAATGAAATCGCTTGCTGCGTTTTCCGGGATAGACGGGTATCTTTATGTTGTTGATTATAAAAGCACAGACGGGACGACGAAAAGTTTTGACGGAAGGACGACTGTTGATAAACCGGAATTAGTATTTCAATATAAAATAGGGCAGTCGATTTCTACACCAATAATTTTTAAGGACAAACTTATTGCAGCGGGATATGGAGAGATATATTTATTTGAGTTTGATGCAGATTTGAATTTTACACTTCTTGATAAGAAACCGCTATATTTTGAAGCCACACCCATAGTTTTCGACCAAAAAGTTTACATAGCATCCAAAGACGGCTGGCTTTATTGTCTTGGAAACTGAAAGTAAACACCTTTTCTAAAAGCATCAACCATTTTGTCTAAAAGATAAGATTTTTGCGTGTTTTTGGCATATTAAGATATCGCAGGTATATCGTAGACATATCGCAGGCATATCGCAGTCATAACGCAGGCATACAGAAAAAAAGGGTATTTGGGGCAGAAATTAGGGTCGAAATGGAATATTTAGGGGTGGTTTTAAGGAAGGGGGGTAATTTCGTGGTTTTTTAAGTAGAAATAAATAATTATTTTAAATCTCATTTATAAGGAAAGCCCCATGAAAATTTATTATGCGACTTCTATAAGAGGGTCGGCTGAAAACAATATAAAAAATGCAGAACTGATTTCTTTGTTAAAGAAATATGGTGAGGTTTTAACGGAGCATTTTTCAAGTATGAAAACAGACGGAGAGACGGATTTATCCGATAAAGAGATTCATGACAGAGATTTGAAATGGATTGATGAATGTGATGTGATTGCAGCAGAAGTTACAAACCCGTCGCTGGGAGTAGGGTATGAAATAAGGTATGGAATTGAGAGAGGGAAAAGGATATTGTGTTTAAAGCAAAAGAATGGTAAGAAACTTTCAGCGATGATATCAGGATGCGATTATGTTGAATTCGAGATGTATGAAAATATGGATGACTTAGACGAAATACTTAGTGATTTTTTTGATTAGCGGAGAATCGTAAATTAACATTTTTATAAAAACATAACTTTGGTATATTAAAAATTAATTATTAAAGTACATATAATAATCAATGTATAAATCTATTGTATTAGTAAAACAAGTACCTGATACGGCAAACATTTCCGGGAAAGTTATGAAGGACGACGGAACAGTTAACCGTTCGATGCTACCGGCGATTTTCAACTATGAAGATAAGGTTGCTTTGGAGTTTGCATTACAGGTAAAGGAAACATACGGCGGAAAAGTTATAGCAATAACGATGGGACCTGCGAGGGCATCGGACATACTCCGCGAATGCCTATACATGGGAGCGGACGAGGTGTATGCGGTCAGCGACAGGAAGTTTGCGGGTGCGGATACACTTGCTACATCTTATGTATTAAGCGAAGCGATAAATAAAATCGGAGATTATGATTTCATATTTGCGGGCAGGCAGGCGATTGACGGTGATACAGCACAGGTGGGACCGCAGACTGCGGAGAAACTAAACATACCACAGATAACTTATGCGGAAGAGATTCTTGAGATAAAAGACGGAAAGATTAAGATAAAGAAGAAGATTGACGGCGGTTATGAGGTTGTACAGTGCAAGGTGCCAGTATTAATAACAGTTTTGAAGGGTGCCGCAGAACCGAGACCTTTCCGGGCGAAGAGAATGATGGCATACAAAGGAGCGAAGACACTTACGGAACTTGAGAAACTGACTGAAGGAAATTCATTATTGTATATTGATTCATTAAAGCATGAGTACGAAGAAAGAGGTCTTTTCATACCAACATTTTCGGCAGATGATTTAAAGGTTGATGAGACAAGATGCGGTATAAAGGGTTCTCCGACGAAGGTACATAAGGTTGAATCGGTTGTACTTGCAGGGGGGAGTCAGGAAATAGTCGAACCGACAAAAGAGGGGATAGGATCGCTTGTGGATAAACTGATTGAAGACAGAATATTTTAAATAACAAAAAGAATTTTAAAGATTATATAAATGCATAACAATGAAGTTTGGGTTTTCGTAGAGCAGAGAAACGGTAAACCAGCTGATGTAAGCTTTGAGCTGCTGAGCAAGGGAAGAAAGCTTGCTGACAGTTTGAAAGGTGTCCTGAAGGCAATAGTTATAGGTCATGAGGCGAGAGGAATTGCAGAGCAGACTTTTGAATACGGAGCGAATGAGGCAGTATTGATTGACCATCCTGATTTAAAGTTATTCAGGACAATGCCATACAGCAGGATAATGAATGAGTTGATAAAAAAGCATACACCAAGGATAGTTCTTTTTGGTGCTACGGTTTATGGAAGGGATTTAGCTCCGAGAGTTGCTTCAAACACAAAGAGCGGATTGACGGCTGACTGCACTGATTTAAAAATTTCAGATGTAAAATATCTTGGCAAGGAATACAAGCAATTGCTTTTACAAATCAGGCCGGCATTCGGAGGGAATATAGTCGCGACTATAATAACTCCAGATGTACGAGTTCAGATGGCAACGGTGCGTGAAGGAGTAATGGAAATGCATCCTTACGAAAAACCATTTCCAGTTAAAATTACTGAAGTACCATATAAGCCGATAGATATAGACGGATTGCTTGAAGTTATTGAACAGCACAGAGAAGAGAGCAAAGTAAATCTGAAAGCCGCACCGATAATAATAGCAGGCGGTTACGGTCTTGGTTCAAAAGAAAACTTCAAACTTATACATGATCTTGCGCATGTTCTTGGCGGTGAGGTTGCAGGAAGCAGGGCGGCTGTGGATGCGGGTTTTATAGGTCCTGAGAGACAGGTAGGGCAGACGGGTGTAACAGTAAGACCGAAGTTATACATAGCAGTCGGGATTTCAGGTGCGATACAACACAGAGCAGGGATGCAGGAGGCAAAGAAAATCATTGCTATTAATACAGATCCTGACGCTCCGATATTTAGTGTATCACATTACGGAATAGTTGGTGATGCAACTCAGGTAATACCGTTATTGATAGAAACATACAAACATAAACTGAAATAAAAATATAACAGAATATAATGCCAAATTTTTTCACTGATAACAACGATTTGCTCTTTCATTTCGACAACCTTGATTACCGCAGGGTAGTTGACATGGCTGAGAATAATTATGAGTATTCAAAAGAATACAAGCATGCTCCGGTCAATTATGAAGATGCGATGGAGAATTACAGAAAAGTACTCGAGATGGTCGGAGATCTTTGCGGAAACTACATAGCAGAGCGTGCATCGGAGGTTGATGTAGAGGGTGCACATTTCGAGAACGGAAAAGTTGAATATGCAAAAGGCACACAGGAAAACCTGAAAGAGCTAACGAAAGCAGACCTGATGGGGATGGTACTTCCGCATAAATACGGCGGGATGAATTTTCCTCTTACGATATACATGATGGCTACGGAATTAATATCAAGAGCAGATGCATCGCTTATGAATATTTTTGGTTTGCAGGATATTGCTGAGATGATTGAGAAATACGGGACGGAGGAGCAGAAAGAAAAATATATTCCCGGATTTTGCACGGGGCAGTATACGGGAGCGATGGCATTAACAGAACCCGATGCCGGCTCTGACTTGCAAGCAGTGAAACTTCAGGCGTATCAGGATGAAAACGGGAAATGGTTTTTACGAGGAGTTAAAAGATTTATAACAAACGGGAATGCTCATGTACATCTTGTATTAGCACGTTCTGAGGCGGGAACAAAGGACGGACGCGGGCTGAGCATGTTTGCCTGTATAGCCGACAAGACAGTAGTAGTAAGACGTATAGAGCATAAGCTCGGAATACACGGTTCGCCGACATGCGAACTTCAGTTCAATGACACACCTTGTGAATTAGTTGGACAGAGAAAATTCGGGCTAATAAAGTATGTGTTAGATTTAATGTTCAGAGCAAGAATGGGTGTTTCGGCGCAGGCACTGGGCATTTCGCAAGCAGCATACGAGGAAGCATTGATGTATGCAAAAGACAGGGAGCAGTTCGGGAAGGCGATATACAACATACCTGCGGTTGCTAATATACTGATTGATATGAGAGTGATGCTTGAGTACAACCGATCATTATTATATTCAGCGGGAATGTATGTTGATTTAAAAGAAAAGCTTGATTACCAAATGACAAAATTTAAAAAGGAAGGAAAGCCCGTAACAGAGTTAAAAGAGGAATTAAAATATATAACCAAAGTTTCAAACCTTTTAACACCGATTACAAAATATATTTTAACAGAATGTGCAAACAAAATAGCATACGATGCATTACAAATACACGGCGGAACAGGATACATGCGGGAATTCAGGGTAGAAAGGCTTGTACGTGATGCCCGTATAACAAATATATATGAAGGGACATCACAGTTACAGATAGTAGCAGCAATAAGCGGAGTTATTAATGATATTCTTAAAGAGCATTTTGATAAGAAAGAGAAGAAACAATATCCAGGAGGGCTGGAGAGGCTTGCGAATTACGTAAAAGAAATCCGCAATATCTTTTATGACTGCCTGAAATACGTAATGGATAAGAAAGACACGGCATTTCAGGATGTAGCGGCGAAAGACCTTGTTGAGCTTTATTCTTATGTATTCGTTGGTTACATGCTGCTTGACGAGGCAGAGAAGAGCGATAAGAAAATATTCACTGCAAACAGATACATAATAACTTCGCTTGCAAATGCGAAGAAGAATGCAGATACAATAAAGAACGAATTATTTTCTGACCTGCTGCATGCCGATAAAATTTTAGTTTAAAATTATTTATAGTTGGAGGATTAAAAATGTTTTACTACAGAATATTCGACGATAAAGAGGATTTGAATTTTTTCAAGAGCTCCTTAAAGTATGAAAAAATTGCAGCCTTGATGAGCGAATTTGAAAAAACGAAGGATGAATACCGTAACTCAGAGTTTATAAATTTCCTGAAAGAGCGGGACAAAGAAGCAGAGATAATAGATGTTACTAACATTTATTATTAATAAATAGATTTATTTCATTTCCCTTACAGATGAAATAAATTTATTATAACAATCTAAACCTTATTTAATGTGCTAAACTTCATACCACCAAATACGATAGATTTCGAGCAGCTGTGGTCACTAATATCTTCCCGAAACAAGTGGCTTATAAAGCTGCGATTCATTATCGTTGCAGGCTTTGCACTCTTTGTAGTTTTTACACAAGAATTTTTTGGCATTAATTTTACATCCGAGCAACTCTGGGCTTATGCAATGATTGCGGTGGGACTATTCGTACTAAATATAGGATTCAGCTTCATGGAAAATTCAGGTTTTGTTGAAAACTCTGAATACGGATTTAACCAGCTGCATTTTGCTTTTAATCAGATAATAATTGACCTGCTTGCTATAGCGCTAATTTCTTACTATTCAGGCGGGATTGAAAGTCCATTTTACATGTTCTTTGTATTTCACATGATAATCGGAAGTCTTATACTTCCGGGATACATTGTATATATAATATGCGGGATAATTGTTGCATATCTCGGAACATTTTCATTTCTGGAGTATTACGGTGTAGTACCACATCATAGTTTCGGTAATCTGCTTGAGGCTCCTTTATTCGATAATTACAAGTATATACTTATAGTAATTTCTTCATTCGGCACTATGATGATTGTAAGTGTGTATCTTGCCAACACTGTTGCACGCTCGCACTATCAAAGGTCGCAGCAATTAAAGCTTGCTATTAACAGGCTTCGTGATGCAGAAAAGACCAAGATGAAATATACTATGGGTATCGTACATGAAATCAAGAGTCCACTTGTTGGTGCACAGTCGAACATTGATTTGATACTCAACGGGTTTACTGGGGAGGTAAGCAATGAAGTAAGCGATAAAATTAAACGGACAAGAATAAGAACAGAAGAAGCTATTGCGATTATTAATGATATATTAAAGATATCCAAACTAAAGCTGCTGGACACACTTTCAAAAGAAGAAGTTGATTTAATTGAACTCTTTAACGATACTATTTTAAAGAAAGAGTCACAAATCCATAGTATGAATGTCGATGTTAAAATTTTAGATGACAGAAATAATAAGAAAAAGGTTAAACTTGACAGACCTCTTTTTGAACTCGTTGTATCAAATTTGGTAGGTAATGCAGTTAAATATAATTCGCCCGGTGGAGAAGTCAGAATATTTCTGAGAAATATTGATAACGGTGAAATAGAGATTGTTGTAGCGGATGACGGCATGGGTATTCCAGATGAGGATAAGGGGAAAATGTTTCACGATTTTTACAGAGCTAACAATGTAAGAAAAAAAGGAATTGAAGGAACAGGTCTGGGACTTTCAGTTGTAAAGGAAATAATTGAACAGCATGACGGCGAGATAACTTTTCACAGTCCCTCAAGGATTACAAAAGAAGGAAGAAAAGGAACAGAGTTTGTAATTACGCTACCGCATATTTAAGTATAAAACTTTATAACTATACCTACAGCAGCTGCTATAATTATTAAATAGTATGGTTTGAGTTTAGTAGAAAAGAGAACAAGCCCCGCCAGCAAAAATAATACTAAAGACCACAAATCAATTATTGCATCATAAGAAAGAAAATATGCAACTGTAATGATTGCCGCTATTGCGGCTGCGTTTGCGCCCTTCAAAGCCGACAGAAGATAGAAGTTGTCCTTAATCTTTTCGATTATCTGGGCGACAATCATTACTAAAACAAACGAAGGAAGGAAGACCGAAACTGTTGCGAGCAGTGATCCTAAAAACCCTGATACCATGTATCCGATAAAAGTCGATGTAATAACCACCGGACCCGGAGTAATCTGACCGAATGCAATTCCGTCAAGAAATTCTTTTGATGTAAGCCACTGAAAGTTTACAACAACATCTTCTCTGAGTACTCCTATTATAACGAATCCGCTGCCGTACGTCAGTCCGCCTGCCTTCATAAAAACGTAAACAATATCAAGCAGCTTGCTGTTAAGGTGGTTAAGGAAATTGAGGATAGCTCCGGAGAAATCTTTCAGAGCAAGAATTAAACCGCTGTATAATAAAATACTGAAGGAATTCACCTTGTTACTTTTAACCTCTTTTTCTACAGAATAATAAATCAAAGCTATTGCAGCGAATAAAACAATAAGTAAAAGAATGTGCAGTTTAAGAAATACTGAAACTGCAATTGCCGAAAAGAACAGAACATACTGGAATACATCCTTTTGAAACACGTTTCGGCTAAGGTTGTAACCCGAATAAAAAATGATTGCGATAATAACAGGACTGATTCCGTAAAGGGCCCAAGCAACATAATTAACGTCCCTGAATTCTTTGTAGAAGATAGAAAATAAAAGAACGAAAACGAAAGAGGGAAGAACCAATCCGATACCTGCAAGTACTGCCGCCCAGAATCCTTTTTTAAAATAACAGAAATATAAAGCAAACTGAAATGCAAGAGGACCGGGGCAGATTTGTGAGAAACCGAAATAACTTTTGAACTCATCGAGTGTCATCCATTTTTTATCAAAAACAAGGTCGCGTCTTATATAATCAATTATAGCAAGAGGTCCTCCAAAGCCCGCTACACCAAGATATAAAAAATACTTAAATATCTTTAGATTGGTAATCTGCATTTACTATGCATACTTATTTATCTCAATAGCTATGTCAATATCTTTTTGTGTAATGCCCCCGGCTGTATGTGTTGAGAATGATACTTCAATTTCAGCGTACTTCATTAAAAGATAATCGGGATGATGGTCGAACTGCTGGCAGATTGTTCCTATTGTTGAAACGAGACCCACAGTTGATGGCCAGCCTTTTGTTTTGAAGGTTTTCTTAATAGCATTACCGTCAACGAACCATCCTTTTACTTCTTTAATTCTTTCAATAACCAAATCAGGATTAATTTTTTCCATCGTGTGTTATTTAATTAGAAAATCCAGCAGAGCCGTCGAAGTTGTAAAGATTTTCAATTTTAATAAAATCAAAACCGGTTTCTCTTAATTTAGCAAGAAGGTCAATTATATTGTTGTGAGTTATTATCCCGCCTTTTTCCTTGCTCATAAACCTGCATCTGTACTGGTCAACGCAGTTTATGTATGGAGAGCCGTCCGGATAAACATTGACTCCTCTGTTGCTGATAGTAATAAGTTTAAGATTATCAGACTTAATTCGTGTCAGCATATTCCCAAGGTCGGCAGGCTTACCGCTGTTCCAGTCAAGGAAAACGTCAACGCCCACAAGGTCCTTTCTTTCTTCATCCCGTTTCTTTTCGGAAACGGAACCAACTCTGTGCGAAGGATTTGATGAATATTCAATAACTTTAAAGGACGATGGCATTTGACCTATGCGTTCAATTACTGCCTGAGCGAATTCCTTTGTGCCAACGGGTGTTGTGTGATGAACCTCGTCGTTAACGTCATAGGTATGAATTCCGTCCTCGAGAGTTTTTAGCCAGGCGTTATGAACTTTTGCGGCAACTTCCGGTTGTCCTATATGAACAAGCATCATGACAGCGCCAAGGAGTAATCCTGAAGGGTTCGCAGAATTCTGCCCTGCTCTTTTTGGAGCTGATCCGTGAATAGCTTCGAACATTGCAAACTCCTCACCGATGTTTGCAGAGCCTGCGAGTCCAACGGAGCCTGTCATCTGGGCAGTAACGTCTGAAAGAATATCACCGTAAAGATTTTCCATAACGATAACGTCGAACTGCTCGGGTGTAGTTGCGAGTTTAGCTGCACCTATATCAACAATCCAAACTTCTTTTTCAAGATCGGGATATTCCTCGCCTATTTCGTTAAAAATCCTATGGAACATACCGTCCGTGATTTTCATAATATTATCCTTTATGAAACACGTAACCTTCTTTCTGTTGTTGTTCGTTGCAAACTCGAATGCATATCTAACAATCTTTTCTGTTCCGGGTCTTGAGATAATCTTCAATGCTTGTGTAACCTGTCTCGATTGTTTGTACTCAATACCCGCATAAAGGTCTTCTTCATTTTCCCTAATTATAACAATATCCATTACAGTATGCTTTGTTCTGATGAAAGGATGATAAGAAACACATGGTCTTACGTTTGCGTAAAGTCCGAACATTTTTCTTGTGGCAACATTTAAGCTTTGATAACCGCTGCCCTGAGGGGTTGTGATAGGAGCTTTTAGGAATACCTTAGTCCGTTTAAGTGAATCCCATGATTCAGCAGCAATACCTGTAGAGTTTCCGTTTAAATAAACTTTTTCTCCAATCTCAATAGTTTCAATATCGAGTTCAGCACCTGCCGCGTGAATAATTTTTAAAGTCGCATCCATAATCTCGGGACCGATTCCGTCGCCATACGCAACTGTAATAGGGATTTTTGCCATTTTTCTACCTTTCAATTATTAAATTATTTGTCAAATTACAAAATAAGAAAAATAAAGTAAATATTAATAATTATATGGATTAAATTAAGATTGTGAAAAATCAATTAATATTTGACTTTATAATAGGTTAAACGATAAAGTTTTTATTTTAGTTCGTTTAAGGGCAACCCAAATAAAATTGTGTACTTATTAACGACTTTAATATTTACTCTAATATAATTTAATTACACAAAACAAATACACCTTATGATAAACAGAAGAAAATTTATAAGGAACGTTTCATTGTTCGCGGGAGCAATACCGTTCGTGAAACCACTTAACCTGAGCAGGTTTGCAAAAGGTACGGTTAATATGCCTTTGGTTCTTTCCACTTGGAATTTCGGTATACCTGCAAATGAAGAGGCTTTCAGAATTTTGTCAAACGGAGGACGGGCGCTGGATGCTGTTGAATCGGGAGTAAAAGTAACCGAAGCTGATCCAAAGGTAAACACAGTCGGTTACGGAGGTCTGCCTGACAGTGACGGTCATGTAACGCTTGATGCATGCATCATGGATGAAAATTACGGATGCGGCTCTGTGATGTTTCTTGAAGGCATCAAGCATCCAATTTCAGTTGCTCGTGCTGTGATGGAAAAGACACCGCATATAGTATTTGCGGGTGAAGGTGCCCTGCAGTTTGCTTTGCAGAACGATTTTAAAAAGGAGAATCTTCTAACGCCTGAATCAGAAGCTGCATGGAAAGAGTGGCTCAAGACGGGTATATATAAGCCATGGGAGAAGAAAGACTGGGATGAGGAAAATTCTCACGATACAATTGGAATGATTGCAATTGATAAAAGCGGTAATCTTTCCGGAGCATGTACAACAAGCGGTTTGAAGTTTAAGATGCACGGCAGAGTTGGTGATTCACCGATTATTGGCGCTGCTCTTTATGTCGATAATGAAGTTGGTGCTGCTGTAGCAACAGGAGTGGGGGAAGAGGTTATACGTATTGCAGGAGGACATACGGTTGTCGAATTAATGCGCAACGGTTACAGTCCTGCTGATGCATGCAAAGGGGCTATAGAGAGAATTGTTAGAATAAACAAAGAGAAGTCTAAAGACCTTCAGGTCGGATTTCTTGCTCTGAATAAGTTTGGAGAGCACGGAGCTTTTGCAATTCAGAAGGGATTTGAATATGCAGTTTATTCGGATTCAGAGAAGAATGTATTAAAGCAGTCTTTAAGCTTAATATAAGAATTTAAATCATTATGAAGGTACAACTAAAATTTATTTGCAATAAGGAAATTATTTCAGGTGACTTCAATCCTGCAATGACAGTGCTTGATTTTTTAAGGAATATGAAGGAACTGAAGGGTACTAAAGAAGGCTGCAGAGAAGGCGATTGCGGAGCTTGTACAGTACTCGTTGGTAAGCTAACTGGAAATTACGTACACTATAAAAATATTAATTCCTGTCTGCTGCCACTTGGCGATATAGACGGCAAGCATCTTGTTTCAGTTGAAGGTCTGAATATTGACGGGATGAATCTGTTCCAGCAGTTTCTTGTGAGTAACGGCGGGACGCAGTGCGGGTTCTGCACTCCCGGATTTGTAATGTCATTTTCTACATATTTACTAACTTCGGATGTGTTCGATATAAAAACGGTAAAAGATTACCTGACGGGGAACCTCTGCAGATGTACAGGGCATAAGGGTATTCTGAGTTCCGCTGAAGAAGTAATTAATATATTAAACAAGAAGGAAATCAGTTCAGACAGATTAATGTTTCTGTCTGATAATAAACTGATACCTGAATATTTTAAATTAGTAGCATCAAAGCTGAAACAGATTGCAAAAACAAAACCTTTGCATTCTTACGATGGCGTAAAGCAAATCGTATCAGGCGGTACGGATATTTATGTTCAGAAGGGAGATACAATTTCAAATAGTGATATTTCTCTGATGTCTGAAATGATTTCCGATGAGATGGTTAAAATTGCCGGAAATAATTGCATTGTATCTGCAGCGGCTTCGGTGGCAGACCTTGAATCTTCAGCAATATTTAGCAGAATGTTCCCTGAATTTAAAAATGTCGCCGAGCTGTTCGGTTCGAGACAAATTAGATACAGGGCTACTGTCGGAGGTAATATAAACAATGCTTCGCCTATAGGAGATATGACAGTATTCTTCCTTTCCCTGAACGCAAGAATAACACTGCTCGGTAAAGGTAATGCAAGAGAGATTTACCTGAAGGATTATTTTAAAGGATATAAGTCTCTTGATAAGAATGCCGATGAAGTAATGACGAAACTAGCATTCAGTATTCCAGACAGTACCTTTAAAAACAGTTTTGAAAAAGTTTGTAAAAGAAAGTATCTTGATATAGCAAGTGTGAACACTGCCTTCTCATGCAACGTTTCAGAAAATAAATTCAGAGATGTTCACATCTCAGCTGGCGGAGTTGCCCCTGTACCTTTGTATCTCGAAAAAACTTCTCAGTTAATCGAAGAAAAAATAATTAATATTGAAAATATTAACAGAGCAATGGAATTCTTACAAGAAGAAATATCGCCTATATCAGATGTTAGGGGTTCTGCGGATTATAAAAAACTGCTTCTGAGAAACCTGATGTATTCACATTTTATAAAGCTTTTCCCCGAAGTTATTAATGAGGAGGTGCTGATATGAACAATTATGATTCAATAAGGCACGTAAAGGGCGAGTCTTTATTCCTGGACGACCTAAGCATTCCCTCATCAACCCTGCATGGAGCTGTTTATTCTTCTCCGATAGCTCACGGGAAAATAAAAAGCATTAACTTTGAAGATGCAAAAAGTTCTGAAGGAGTTGCAGCGATATTTACTTACAAAGATATTCCTGGTGAAAATCAGATAGGCGGTATAATACAGGATGAAAAACTATTTTCTGTGAATGAAGTTGAATTTATTGGTGAGCCGATTGCCTTTATAGTGGCGAGAACTCAGGCACAGGCGCGTGCTGCGGTTAAAAAAGTTAAAGCCGAGTACGAACTTCTTGAAGTTATCACTGATCCTAAAGAAGCTTTTAAGAAAAACAGTCTGATTGTTAAAACACCAAAAGTTTATCAAAACGGAAATATCGAAGAAGTGTGGGAAAAATGCGATTTAATATTAGAAGATACCGTTGAATCGGGGGGGCAGGAGCATCTTTATTTGGAAACTCAGGCTGCTGTTACTTTACCAGCAGAAGGTAACGGAATTAAAATAATATCCTCAACTCAAAGCCCGTCAACTGTTCAGCGAATAGCGTCAAGAGTTTTAAACCTCCCTGCACATTTCATAGAATCGGAAGTTGTAAGGCTCGGCGGCGGGTTTGGGGGCAAGGAAGATCAGGCAACGGCCTGGGCTGTAATGACGGCACTCGCTGCGTACAAGCTGAAGAGGCCTGTAAAACTTATACTTGCAAGACATGATGATATGAGGCTGACAGGCAAGCGGCATCCATACGTTTCCGATTACAAAATTGGTCTTTCAAAAGTGGGTAAAATTCTTGCCTATGAAGTAACGTATTATCAGAATTCGGGTGCTGCCGCAGATTTATCAACTGCTATTCTTGACAGAACCCTTGCACACTGTACAAACAGCTATTTTATTCCAAACGTTAAAGCAATAGGATGGTGCTGCAAAACGAATCTTGCTCCAAACACTGCATTTAGGGGATTTGGTGGTCCGCAGGGAATGTTTGTTATTGAATCGGCTATTCATAAATCAGCCAAAATACTTGGACTTGATGCTCATCAGATACAATCCGTGAACCTTTTCAATGAAGGTGAAGAATTTCCTTTCGGTCAGAAAACCGAAAACTGTAAAGCTCGGATTTGCTTTGACACTCTTAATAAGAAGATTGATATAGAAAAAGTAAAGAAAGAGACAGAAGCATTCAACTCAGAGAACAAACTGTTTAAGAAAGGTTTTGCATTAATGCCGATATGTTTCGGAATATCATTTACAAACACAATGCTGAACCAAGCAAGTTCTTTGGTTCATGTTTACAATGACGGGAGCGTTGGCGTCAGTACGGGTGCGGTTGAAATGGGACAGGGTGTTAATATGAAAATTCGGCAGATTGCAGCTTCTGTTTTTGGGATAGATGTTTCTAATATTAAATCCGAAACCACGAACACCACACGAAATGCTAACACATCAGCCACGGCGGCAAGCAGCGGTGCGGATATGAACGGTAACGCAACGCTTATAGCTTGCAGAAACATTCTCGAAAGACTCGTGAAGTTCTATAAATCGAAGAATAATCTTGAAGAAACTGATATAGTCGAAGTTCAATATGAAAAGGTGTATCTGAACGGTGTTGAACGAGAAGAAACCTGGAAAGAAATTGTTCTGCAGGCTTACATTAATAGGATTGACCTTTCTGAACACGCATTCTATGCAACGCCTGAAATATTTTTTGATACGAAAATTAATAGGGGTAAACCATTTGCATATCACGTTTACGGTACTGCATTGATAACCGCTAAAGTTGACTGTCTCAGGGGAACTTACAAGATTGAAAGAGTTCATGCAGTACACGATTTCGGACAAAGCATCAATAATGTTATCGACAGAAGTCAGGCAGAAGGTGCGTTAATGCAGGGTATTGGGTGGATGACAATGGAAGAAATTATTCATGACAAAGAAGGAAAACTTCTTACGAGCACACTTTCTGCTTATAAAGTACCGGACATAAATTATACTCCCGAAGTTTTTGAAATAGATTTTCTCGAAAACTCATTTAATAAACCGGGACCATTAAACTCTAAAGCAATCGGCGAACCTCCGTTTATGTACGGTATAGCTTCTTACTTTGCTTTAAGGAATGCAATTGAAGCATTTAATAAAGATGCAGAATTCAACTATACATCACCGATGACACCGGAAAGAGTATTGATGAGTTTGTACAAAGGAAAGTCACTTAAAAAATCAATCACGTAATGAAACAGATAAATTTCTGGCAGGAGTTAAATGATAATCTTAATAAGCACGGTAGTCTTGCACTTGCCGTGGTCTACGATGCTGACCATTCAACGCCCGGTAGAGCAGGGTTCAAAATGTTTGTAACACCGGAAGGCAGTGCCCGGGGAAGCGTCGGAGGAGGTAAAGTTGAAGGTATGGTTATAGATGAATGCAAAGAGCTTTACATTAAATCTGTTACAAAGAATTACTTCAAAGAATACAAGCTTCTTGGCGACGCTCCCGAAAGCATCGGCATGATTTGCAACGGCGTACAAATAATAGGTTTTGTAATGCTTAAAAATAAAGATGTCGCAACAGTAGAAAAAATCATCAAAGCTTCTGACACACACAAAGAAGGCAGCTTAATAATTTCGGAAAACTCATTTGTTCATTCGGATCAACCAACGCACTTGACAGGGTTCGACGCAAAAACCGGTGTATATTCCGAAAGAATTGGAGTTAGAAACAGAGTATATGTATTCGGCGGGGGGCACGTGGGACTTGCAATTTCAAAAGTAATGTCACAACTTGATTTTAAAGTCATAGTTGTTGATAACCGCAAAGATGTTGAAACACTGAAGGAAAATAAATACGCAGATGAAATTATTATCGAGGATTTTGTAAAATCCACTGATAACATAATTGAAGATGCTTATTCTTTCGTCGTTATTGTAACTCCCGGACACCTGCAGGATAAAGATGTATTACGTGCAGTCTTGAACAAGAATGTGAAGTACATCGGGATGATGGGAAGTGAATCAAAAGTAAGAGCACTTTATAAAGAGCTGAAGAAAGAAGGAATCGATCCCTTGCTGATTGAAAGAGTACATTCACCGATTGGTTTAAAGATTAAAAGTGAAACGCCGGATGAAATCGCAATCAGTATTGCCGCGGAAATTATTAAGATTAAAAACACTATTTAATATATACCGGGATAATCCTCGGGTTAGTGTATTTAAATTATAATAGTAACATAACTTTATATGTAATATATTCGTATAATCTATTATCTATAAACTTTTTAATATTATAACTATTATGAAAAAATTAATATTATTTAATCTTGCAATTTTCATGTTAGTATCATTTGCTCTTAATGCACAGGTAAGGGAAATTCCTTTAAAGGATTTCTTCAAAAATCCCGAAAAGACGGGCTATCAAATATCTCCCGATGGAAATTATTTTTCTTTTCTTGCACCATGGGAATCTCGTTTAAACATCTTCGTTCAGAAAATCGGCGATAATGATGCCGTCAGAATTACCTCAGCTAAAGAAAGAGATATTACCTCCTACTTCTGGAAGGGTAACAACAAAATAATGTACCTTCAGGATAAAGCAGGTGATGAAAACTTCAAGCTTTACTCCGTTAACAAAGACGGAAGTGATTTAAAACTGCTTACACCCGAAGACAAAGTCAGAGCAGGAATTGTTGATGACCTTGAGGACATTGATGATTACATGCTTATCAGCATGAATGAAAGAAATCCGCAGGCATTCGATGTTTACAGACTAAACGTGAATACCGGCGAAAAGAAAATGATTGCTGAAAATCCCGGCAATATTATGGGATGGATTACCGACCACGACGGAAAACTTAGAGTTGCGACCGCCTCAGACGGTGTTAATAGCGTAGTGCTTTACAGGGGGACGGAGGACGAGCCATTCAAAGAGGTCCTCGTAACAAACTTCAGGGATGAACTCAATCCTCTGTTTTTTACTTTCGATAATAAGTTCATGTATGCATCCTCTAATCTCGGACGTGATAAAAGCGCTATTGTGAAATATGATATTGCAAACGGCAAAGAAATTGAAGTAATGTATGAAAATCCGGACGTTGATGTTAGCGGTTTGAGTTATTCGAGAAAAAGAAAAGTATTAACAACAATTTCTTACGTTAAAGAAAAAAGAGAATTGAAGTTTCTCGATTCTGAAACCGAAAAAAGATATGACAGGCTAAAAAAAGAGCTGGGTGACTATGAAGTTGTTATTACAGGTTTAAATAAAAATGAAGACAAATTCCTCGTTAGAACATACAGCGATAGATCATTGGGTTCATATTATTTTTATGACGCAGCGTCAGATAAATTATCAAAAATAGTCGAGGTAAGCCCATGGTTGAATGAAAATGAATTATCTGTACAGAAACCCGTAACATATAAATCCAGAGATGGTCTCACTATACACGGTTATTTAACTCTGCCTGTCGGTGTTGAACCAAAGAATCTTCCTGTAGTTATGAATATTCACGGCGGTCCCTGGGCACGTGATAACTGGGGATTCAACCCTGAAGTGCAATTCCTTGCAAACAGAGGCTTTGCAGTCCTGCAGGTGAATTATAGAGGTTCAACCGGCTACGGAAAAAAATTCTGGGAAGCATCTTTCAGGGAGTGGGGAAAGAAAATGCAGGATGATGTATCAGACGGCGTAAAATGGCTCATCTCTGAAGGCGTTGCTAATCCTAAGAAAGTAGGAATCTACGGAGGCAGTTACGGCGGTTATGCTACACTTGCGGGTCTTGCATTCTCGCCTGAACTTTACGCTTGCGGCGTTGACTATGTCGGCGTTTCAAACCTTTTCACATTCATGAAGACCATTCCTCCCTACTGGGAACCTTTCAGAAAAATGATGTATGAAATGGTTGGTAATCCGGAGGTTGATAGTGCCCTGTTCGTTTCGGCGTCACCCGTTTTCCATGCAGATAAAATTGTCGCTCCTTTGTTAGTGGTTCAGGGAAAAATGGATCCGAGAGTAAACATCGCCGAGTCAGACCAGATGGTTGAGGCAATGAAGAAACGCGGAGTCGATGTTGAATACATGGTAAAAGACAACGAAGGTCATGGTTTCCGCAACGAAGAAAACCGATTTGATTTCTACGGTGCTATGGAAACATTCTTAAAGAAGCACTTGAAATAATATCAAATATTTTTGTAGTTGAAAGTCCGCACTGATTTCAGTGCGGACTTTTTATTTTAAAAGTCTCATATTTATTTTGTTTCTTTAATTCAAAATCCAAATAGATTTCATTAATTTGATAAACTGTTATCACATATATGTATGCAATAAGTGCGCATAAAGTACGCATATTTATTACCTTTTATCCTGTACTATTATCTGCATCTTTATATTTGTGTTTAATAAAGTCCTTTTTTAAAAATATCATAAAAATCTATGCTCAGTTATTTTTCTATTGTTTAAATCGGACAAAGTAATTATATTTAATAAGATAAATATATCTGATTACAATATGACTGTTATATTCTCTAAAAAATGTGAGTATGGACTGCAAGCAGTTCTCTATCTTTCAACCCTTGAAGATCATACTATGGCTTCTGCGGATGAAATATCAAAAAAACTAAAAATCCCGAGGGAGTTTGTTTCTAAGATTCTTCAGAGTCTTACTTTGAAAAAACTCGTTGCTTCCAAGAAGGGAAATTCAGGAGGCTTTTTTCTTGACAGAAAGCCCTCACAGATTAAGCTCATAGAAATTGTCGAGGCTATTGATGGTCTGTCTTTATTCAACAACTGCGTGCTTGGCTTTCCTAATTGCACTCCAAAGAACCCTTGCCCAGTGCATAATAAGTGGGGCAAACTAAGGAAAGATGCTTATGAAATGTTGTCAAATGAAACTCTGGACCAATTCAGAAAGAAGACCATCGCAAAGATTAAGACGATAAACAATAACTAAGTTTAGCAGAGGAATAAATTAACTTAGGAGGAATAAGTTAAATTTATTCATTCAAATGAAAACAGTATCTAAAAGATCTAAGAAATTCAAAATCCGTGATTACAGGTTCTACATTCAGCTTGCCTTTGCTCTACTTTGTATATGGATAGGTGTTGAATTTTATTTATTCATAAATTTTCTTGAATCGCAGGGCTCGGCTCCCTTCTATTCCCGTCCCCCCGGGGTTGACGGCTTTCTGCCTATAAGTTCCCTCATGAGTTTTTACCTTTTTCTTATGACCGGAGAAATCAGTCTTGTTCATCCAGCAGGATTCTTTATTTTTACCGCAATAGTTTTAATATCGCTTGTTTTCGGGAAATCATTCTGCAGCTGGTTTTGTCCTGTCGGCTTTCTTTCTGAACTTCTCGGTGACCTTGGAGAAAAAATCTTTAAGAGAAAACTTAAACTTCCTAAGTTTCTCGATTATCTTCTGAGAAGCCTTAAATATCTTCTTCTTGGTTTCTTCGTGTATTCAATTTTCTTCCTGATGACGGATATGGCTATTAAAGCTTTTCTTGAAGATACTTATAATATTATGGCAGACATCAAAATGTATTATTTCTTTGCTGATATATCAAGATTCTCACTCATAGTCATCTCAATTCTTTTTGTATTGTCAATTCTTATTCGAAATTTCTGGTGCCGCTTTCTCTGCCCTTATGGTGCCCTGCTTGGAATTCTGACTTTGTTGAGCCCCAATAAAATTAAGAGGAACACTACCTCATGTATAGACTGCAAGCTATGTACAAAAGCATGCCCATCTTCTATAAATGTTCATAAAATTAAAACTGTAATTTCTGATGAATGTTCTTCATGTATGAACTGCGTTGACGTTTGCCCTGTTAAGGATACTCTTGAACTTAAAAATATTGTCATTAAGAAAACAATCAATAAGAAGTGGGTTGCAATAGGAGTAGTAGGATTATTTATGCTTGTTACGGGTTTCGGTATGATAACTGGTTACTGGCAAAACAAGATAACAAAAGAAGAATATTTATTTCACCATAAAAATATAGACAATCTCGGACATCCTACTGATTCTGAATCAATTGAAAAGATGAATAACGATGTGAGAAGATAATATTTTAATATAACCTGCCCCTGCTATTAAGAAGCAGGGGCAGAAATTAATACTCTTCAAATTTTTACTGTTTTCTGAAATAGGTCAAAACTCTCCCATCCATCATATCCGCTGAATATACCTGAAATCCCTTTGCCGACACCATATCAATCAGCGGTGCGGGTGTAAATGATGTAACCAACAAATATATTTCTCCTGCCTTAAGCTTGTTTGTTTCCTGAACAACCTTATTTACCGGATGTACTCCTGCTTCAAGGTCTTCTCTCGCATCATAAAATTTTCTTATGTTAGTCTCGTCAATCCAGTCCGGCTTTTCTCCCTCTTCACTTTTTTCAGCTGATAAATCAGTATTTCCTTGTCCAACCTCTGCTCTTAACTTATTAATTAAATCTCCTATACTTACTTTTCCCACTACTGATGCCTGTTTAAGTGTTGTGACTTTTGCAATAGTCTTCCTTAGTATTGGGTTCTTAAGTTTTACAAATACCGGTGCAATCTCAATTAGTTTATCCTCAAGTTGCGGATATTCTTTCAGCAGTTCCGCTACTTTTATATCAGGTGTAATAATTAGTTTACTTGTCATAAGTCAGTAATCTCCTTTCACCTTCTGTCTTTTTTAGTTCTGCTATATCCTGAGTTATTTCTGCAGTTCCCAGATATTCACCGTTCTTATTTCTTATGGCATAGTAAGCTATATGAACAAACATCCCTTTGAAGTTTATCCAGAACTTTGCTGAATCCTGTTTCCCTGACCTGAAATCATCAATTATCTTATCAACTATATGTACGCTTGATGGTGGATGGCAAAACTGAACCTGTCTTCCAAGTATAGCTTTGCTTCTTTCAAATATCCTTTGATTACCATGCGAAAAGAACTTCACCTTGTCGTCTTTATCAACAAATGTTATGTCAAATGGCACCGAATCTAAAAGAGATTCAAGTTCTTCAACAGTAAATGATCCCGTCGAAAGTTTTATCTTATCTGATGTTACATTGCTTCCCTCATTTTCAACCAGTACTCCTTCAGGCTTCCACTCTTTTGTTGGTACGTAAATGCAATTGCCGATATCATCAGCTTGCTTATAAACATCATACCAGTCAATATCAGTAAACTTATCCAGACACATTGGGAATAATATCTTCTCTTCCTTGTCAATCATTTCCTGTAATGCTTCTGCAGTTGGTGATAGCATGAGGTCTATGTATCCTTGAAGAGTATCTGCACCTACCTTCTCATTGTCGTTAAGCACGCTTATTGATGACTTTAAAAACTGCCTTACCTCATCATCTTTTCCCCACATCACAGTCGAAGGTCCTGTTATATTATACTTTTCAAGAATAGAAAATATTATGTTCTCCTTTTTCATGTAATGCTTTTCAACGTCCATGAGCAGATTGAAAATTCCTTTTAGTTGATTTACAACTTCCGGAATGTTTACCGAATCCTTGTTGAACTTACACTTAATAAATATATCCTTTAATTTTGCTAGTTCTGCTTCAATAGCTCTGTTTTCCATTCTTAACGTATCCACGGGATGCCCCTCCGGAACGGGCTTCATGAATGTAAGGTCAATGTTATCTTTAAGTGCTCGTGAATGCATGTCGCAGTATTTCTGTATTTCCTGCGGCGGAAGTCCTTCATTTATTAACTCCTGCTCTGCTTGTACAACCTCTCCGTAAGGAACCTGACCCAGCATCTCTTCAAGATCAGCTTTTGTTTTTTCAAGGCTTTCATCCTCATGCAGTTTCAGTAGAAGTTGTTTAAGTTTTTGTACTCTCTCGCTGCTGTTGTTTATTAATTCACTCATAAAATTCTAATGTTTATTATCAGACAATATAGTCTTATTATAATCAACAACCATTATAATTATTTGGTTTCAAATAGTATCTAAATTAATATATTTTTACGTTGTTCTATTCTCTGGCATTAAATAAATTTGTCTATGAAAACACTACTCTATAACGGAAAAATCTGGCTTAGCAGCGGATATTATGCTTCAACGGTCGGAATAGATTCAGATACCGGAACAATTATATTCGTTGGCAAAGGTAAAGCAGATGATAAGAATATTTATTCTGATGCTATCGACCTTAAAGGAAAACTTGTTCTGCCTGCTTTCACTGACGGGCATTGCCATTTGTTAAAAGGTGCTCTTGTCAATTCAGAAGTAAATCTTAGATATTCTGCCTCCCGCAAAGATTTTGAAACCCAAATCCATTCTTACAGAAGTAATCTGAAGAAAAGCAGCTGGATTTTAGGAGGCTATTTCTCGGAAGCTAATTTCAATGAAGACATTACAATAAACAAAAACTTTATAGACAGCATCTGCAGCGATATCCCTGTAGTTCTTTTCCGTACAGACCTGCATTCTATTGTCTGTAATACTCTTGCTCTTGAAAAACTTAATATAAGAAATGTTGTCGATAATTTTTCCTCTGATGAAGTTATAAAAGATTCCGATGGTAATCTTACCGGTGAATTGAAAGAAAGAGCTATGTACTTCGTAATTCATAATTTGCCGCAAAAAAGCATATCAGAGAAAAAGGAAATTCTTAAAACACAGATAGAAAGACTCCATTCATTCGGAATCACATCGGTAACCGATATTTCCTGGCGCGAAGACCTCGATGTTTACAAATCACTTTTTGATGATAAAGAATTGAATCTTAAGATTAATTCTGTTGTGCCTTTTACCGAGTATGAAAAGGTGGACGAATACAGAAACGAGTTTTCTCCTTATAAATCATTCATACGTTTCGGTGGAATGAAGGCTTTTTACGATGGATCCCTTTCCAGTAAGACTGCTTTGTTCTTCGATAATTACAAAGGTACTGAATCCTCCGGTTTAAGTACAGAAGAAGTAACAAGCGGTTTACTAAAAGAACGGGCTTTCAAAATTGATAAAGCAAGTCTCCAGCTTGTTGTACATGTAATCGGGGATAGAGCCGTCAGCGAAGCGCTTGACCTTGTGGAAGAGCTTAAAACGAAAAGCGGTATCTGGGACAGAAGAGTGAGGCTTGAACATATTCAACACGTATCTGAAAAAGACCTTGACAGATTTAAAAAACTTAACATTATTTCATCTGTCCAGCCGGCTCATCTTTTCTTTGACGCAAAAGTAGCAACTGAGAATCTTGTCCACCCCGAAACCACACATGTATTTAAGAAACTTGTTGATAGAGGCAATATAATATGTTTCGGGACTGATTTTCCTGTTGTTCCTGAAAATCCGTTTGAGAATATATATTATGCTATGACCCGCAAGGCAGCAGGTTTTGAAAATGGATTTAATACTGATATGTGTCTCGATCTCGAGACCTGCCTGAAAGCATATACTATTAATAATGCGTATGCAAGTTATGAGGAAAATATTAAAGGCAGTATAAGAGAGGACAAGCAGGCAGATTTGATAGTGGTTGATAGAGATATATTTCAAATCAGTCCCGATGAGATTAAAAATGCCGTTGTTGAAACAACGTTCATCAACGGCAAAATCATTTACAGCAAGTAATACTACTTTTTCAGTACGGCTTCAAGGTAAAGTTTCTTTGTCTTATCGAGCATTAGTTCTGAAACAGGAAAAGACCATTTTCCCTTATTACCTTCAGTACTCAAAGCATTGCTGCTTTCAATCTCGTATGGAAACTCAATCTCAAAATTTACGTTTTTATTAGCGAATAAAAATGAAAATGCCTTCATGTTGTCTTCTTGGTCCATATCATTACCCGGGTCGGGTTTGTATAACAAACTGAAGTTTATCGTATTCTCGTTTTCTTTCCAGACGATTTCAGATTTACTTTCTTGTTCACCGGACATTTCTTTTGCAGACATGTTTGTTGCGTAACCAAGTTTTGAAACGTCATCAAAATTATATTCAAACCTGTATGTAACCGAAGAGTCTTCATTCGTCGTTCCTGTCAATGATATAAGCTGAATCCCTTCTTTTGCGCCGAGATTTTCCCTTATCGGAATTAGCATCACATCGTGATTATAAAGAGAATCTTTAACCGATATTGCTTTAGACGAATCCAGAGATTGTACCATCGTAAATATTATCTGATAAAAATTTCTATCAATATCAAATGTTTGCACCTCTGTTCCTGTTCCGTTGCTGTTTATTTTAATTTTCCGGTCAATGTTTAAGCATGAACTTAAAGTAACCATACTTAAAATGGCAATTACAATAAAGATGTAGAATCTTGAATTTTTCATGATGTAGTTTTCCAATAAAATATATTTAATTTGTAATATTTTTTAAAGTATGAACTTGTTATTATTACGTATCAATGTTTTTTAAAAAGCTCATATTGCTGTTGTTATTACTATCGGCTGCCTCCTCAGTTTTTCCGCAGTCTGCAAGATTAGTAATTAAGTTCAAACAGAATACTCCTGAAACCGTTCTTAGTGATTTCGCAAATAATAACCTAAGAAATTCACAAAATCCTTTGTTGAAATCAATAGAAAAATACAATATTATTACGTCTGCCCGGCTTTTTAATAAGTATGTTTCCAAGCTTAATCTTAAGAATAATGAGAACAATGGTCTTGATAAAATATTCATACTCAGCGCCAACACATCGGAAGTGAACAACCTTGTTTCAGAAATTAAGATGAATAAATACGTTGAATACATTAACGAAATAAGGAGCCTGAATCTTGAGTCTGTGACTACTAACGATACATACTTTTCCAATCAATATTATTTAAACATGGTAAATGTTCCTCCTATCTGGGATTCGCAGCAGGGTGGAACGCTTGTCGGTATTATAGATTCAGGTATGGATTTCCTTCATCCTGACCTTCAGCAAAGCTATTTTATAAACACGGGAGAATACGGCAACGGCAAAGAGAATAACGGGATTGATGATGATAATGACGGATTCGTTGATAACTGGCGCGGCTGGAATTTTATTACAAATACCAACAATGTTGATGATGATAATATATACTCTCATGGAACATGCGTTGCAGGTGTTATTTCAGCAGGATTCAATAACGGCATAGGTATATCATCTGTAACTGCGGGTTCAAAATCATTAATACTGAAATGCTTCAATTCACAGGGTATAGGTTACGAAGACCATATCGCATCTGGAATACTTTACTCTGTCATGCAGGGAGTAAAAGTCATCAACATGAGCTTCGGCGATTACATATACAGCGATTTACTTCGTGATGTTATAAAATTTGCTTATGCTAATAATGTTGTACTTGTTGCTTCAGCGGGCAACGATAATTCTTATGTACTACATTATCCTTCTTCTTTCGATGAGGTAATTTCTGTTGGGGCAAACGACGAAAATTATAACAAGGCATCATTCTCTGCTTATGGAGTGACAGTTGACCTTTATGTACCCGGCGTTAATATCCTTACAACATCGCGGCTTAGTCAGGGTTCACAGGAGTTTGGCAATGATTATATGTATGCAAACGGCACTTCATTCTCCGCACCGATTGTTGCTTCAATAGCATCATTGTTGATGGCAAAGAATCCTACACTATCAAACGAAGATTTAAGAGGTATTCTTGTCTCTTCAACAAGATATTTTCCTAATCAGACAAACTGGGATGACTATTACTCCTCCGGAATTCTTAATTCGTTATCTGCTTATCAGAATTATAATAATCCTACAACTGTAAGAATATATTCTCCTTATCTTAACTACAGTTTTACGAACGATACCGTGAATATTGCTTTAACGGCTGCCTCTGCCTTTTTTAATTCTTATTCTTTAAAGTTTGGTACAGGACTAAAGCCGGATAATTATACAAATCTTTTCTCATCTTCTGTTCAGGTTATAAGGGATACAGTTTTTAAATGGAATACATCATCTTTACAGGACACTATCTATACACTTAAACTTCAAATCTTTTCCGGAAGCGGAAAAATAATTGAGCACAGCACTATAATTAATAAGAGTGAAGCCCTTCCGCAAATAACCAACTATACAAACGGAGAGATAGTTTATAAAGACGGTTTCTCGGAATTCATTACGTTTAATACAAACGTTCCGACTAAAGGTTTTATTTATTATAAACGCAGGAATGTAAACGAACCATACACCTCAATTCCGGCTGATGAAGGCAATATCGGTTATATAACAACCAATCATTTCGCACAGCTTGAGCATTTTAAACTTTCGGCTGAAACCGATTATGAATACTATCTGGAAGCAAGTTCGTTAAACGGAAAGAATACAATTCTCAATGATTCCTCATTTCATTTCAAAACAAAGAAGCAGATTGATATATACTCGTATATACAGAAACCTTATAGCCTGCCGAAGTCACAGGTATTTGACAAAGTAGTTGATATTAGTAATTCCGGCAGAAAGAATGTGTTTATAAACAATCTTAATACCGGATTAACAGCAGAGATATATGAATTTAACGGAAATAAATTTAATCTTTCCACACCTGCATGGATTGGAAGTAACGTAATACGTGATATTATTTTAAGGAATAACAAATGGAGTCTGCTTACATCATCCCAGCAAAGAGCGGGAAGCATTTATCAATCTCCAAACGATTATCAGGTGCCTTCTGTAAAGATATGGGAAAGCGGTAGTCAGAATGAATTCTGGTCGTCAAGGTATGCTGATGTTGACGGAGACGGTGGTGAAGAGATTCTTGGTTTTGATGTTAACGGACTCAGTATAATGAAATATCAGGTTAACGTATCTGATTTTGCATATTTAAATTATCTTCCTTCAAACGCTTCTAATTTTGCCAACTCACAGAATACACTTGTTCATGATTTCGATAATGACGGCAAGATTGAAATTGTTTTCACGAATTCTTTCTTCGACAGCGATGGTGTACAGAAAACCTCTGTCAATATATATGAATATGTCAACGGAAATACATTTGCTTTATTTTTCCATGAAGAGTATCCTCTTGTAATCAAAGGCGATAACTTAAGTCTCGGCGATTTTAATGGTGACGGACAAAAAGAAATAGCTGTCGGCTTCAGTACTGAACTTGCCATACCCGTAAGACTTTTTTCCGTGCTGTTTATAAAAAGTACAGGCAATAATTCATTCTCTGAATATGCTTCGATTGAATTGTACAACAACAACCCGCAGTCTGAAATTTCCTCGAAGTCAGGTGATACAGATAACGATATTAAAGATGAGTTAATAATAAGCGAGGGAAATTCATTATACGTGGTTAAATATAATCAGACGTCAAACAAGTATGAACCTGTATTCTTCAAAGAAGGTATTAACTCGTACAATTCGATAACATATGATTTTGATAATAACGGAATAAAAGAAGTCGGTGTGAACACTGCCGACTCTCTGATATTTCTGGAAAAGAATATTCCCTTTGCAGGTCCTTCGACGCCAACGGGTTTAAAGGGTTACAGCGCTGACTCAAACTCTGTGAATATTTCATTCCAGAAAGTAATCGGTGCGCAGTACTATAGAATTTACAAAGGGAATAGCGATTCAACGGGATACACACTAATAGATTCAACCTCATCATTTGGTTATAGTGATAATTCAGTAAGCAATAAAAGAGATTACTACTATAAAGTTTCTGCGATTGATACAACCAAAACAGTAAGAGAAAGCATTTTGTCAGGTTCAGTAAAAGTTTATGTTCACAACAAGTCAAAACTATTGAGTGCCATCTATGACAAAGGCAGCGTATTTCTTAAGTTCTCCGAAAAAATCCCTGTTGTGGTTCCAAATCCTGATTCGTTCTTCTTAAACGGTATAAAAAATCCAAACAGCGTTGCTATCAAAAGCAATTATGAATATGTTCTAAGTTTTAAGGATAAAATCAGTAACGGTACGAATGCGATAACAACAAAGGGTTTGTTAGATTACAATGCGTCGCCTGTTGATACTAATGCTGTATCATTTACAGTTCAGGAATATGATTCATCTTCATTTTATATAAGCACGTTGAAGCTTGTGAGCAATGATATGCTTACAGTAGAATTTAACGATAATGTTGATACAGTATCAGCTTATAATCTTTCAAACTATGTTATTGAGCCGTTTAACCTGAAAGTAATTTCCGCGGGAAGGGATAATTCAAATAAAAAACTTCTGCACCTCGGTGTTAACAGCAAAGGAAATATCGGTGCGAGCGGAAAGACTTATTTCATAAGACTTAACAATATATTTTCCGAGAGCGGCGCAAAAATAGTTAACGGAAGTGGCAGTATGTTCAGTCTCAGTTTTGTAAAAGAAGACCTTTCGGGAATTTCAGTATATCCGAATCCTTTCAGCAAAAGCAAAGCATCAAAACAGTCTGTTACTTTCGCAAACCTGACAAAGACCGCTAAAATATACGTGTACAGTCTTACCGGGGTAACGGTAGCCGAACTGACGGAGAACGACGGTAACGGCGGTGTTGAGTGGGACCTCAGGGATTCCAAAGGAAACGAAGTACCTTCCGGAATTTATATTTATAAAGTAGAGGGCAAGAATTCCCAAGGCGTGGAAGTCGAAAGCAACATGAGTAAATTCGCGGTTATAAAATAAGAAAGCACTGCAAAGCAGTGCCTTCTATTCGTTAAACTGTCTTAAATTTATTTTCCGTTTACGAAATCGCTAAATTCTTTACCTGCCTTGAATTTAACAGTTTTCTTCGCAGCAATCTTAATCGGTTTTCCTGTTTGCGGGTTTCTACCTGTTCTTGCTTTTCTCTTTCCAGATGAGAAAGTACCGAAACCAACGAGACCTACTCTGTCACCTTTTTTAACTGCCTTTTTAACGGCTGTCATGAATGATTCAAGTACTGCTCTTGCGGCTACTTTTGTGATTTTAGCATCACCTGCTAATTTGTCGATGAGTTGTTCTTTGTTCATAGTTATGTAATTTAATTTATTAAACAGTTAAAAATAGTATTGAAATATGAAAAAAGCAAGAAGTAAACAAATGACACTTTTTTCCGACCCCCTGTTTTCCCTAATCTGTATTGATTTCCCGTAAACATAGTAAATCCACACAATCTACTATATCCGTAAACCCTTATAAACACTGTATTGTCGTCCGCAACGATATTTCATTCCTCAAATGCGTATTCATTTCCCGCTGCAGGCTCAACATTCAGAGGGCGGCAATTAATTAAGAATTCAATCTCATAAGGCACATTCCCCCTCACTCTGCATGCATAAATGTATTTTTATCTTAAACTCTATTTAGTAGATTATGATATAAATAAATTTATATTTCAACCATGAAGAAATACGTCTCAGGTTCAATTATCATCTTTGTATTCATCTCTGCAATGCTTTTCTTGCTTGACTCCTCCGATTTTCTGAATCCAGGTCCCAGAAAGGGCAAGAGCAGATTCGGTAAACCATCGGGTGCTATGCAGTCATTACAATTCTACAGTGAAGCCCGTGCTTATCCCGATAAGGATATACCTGCGGATAAATTCTATAAAGCATATGAGTATTCACAGAATAATCTTGCTGATGTATTTGATAATCCTTCTTCGCAGCAGTGGACATCAATCGGTCCGAATAACATAGGCGGCAGGAGTCTATCGCTTGCGGTACATCCTGTGGATACGGGTGTAGTTTATATCGGCTCCGCATCGGGCGGTCTCTGGAAGTCCACAACCGGAGGACTTGGTGCCGATGCATGGGACATTGTAAATACTGGTTATCCTTCTTTAGCAGTAAGTTCGATAGCAATAGATTCGGCAAATCACAATGTTATGTATATTGGAACAGGAGAAAACTACGGTTACCAGTATTCAATAAACAACGGCGTGAATGCCCGTCTGACGCGCGGCATGTACGGTATAGGTATTCTTAAAACCACTAACGGCGGTGCGACATGGACAAAATCTCTCGACTGGACTTACAACAACCAGCGCGGAGTCTGGAACGTATCAATCAATCCTAAAAATTCAAACATAGTTTACTCGGCAACAAGCGAGGGTGTTTATAAATCCTATGATGCAGGTGTATCATGGGTTAATGTATTGAACTATCAGATGGTAATGGATTTATTAATTAATCCAATTGACACAAATATTCTTTATGCATCTGTCGGAAATCTCAGCAACAACATGCCGAACGCAAATGTCGGTATATATAAAACCACTAACGGAGGAATCAACTGGGCAAAGCTCACGGGCGGATTGCCTTCATTCTGGTCTGGAAAGGCAACGCTTCAGATGTACAGGGGCAATCCAAATTATATTTATGCAAACATAGCAAATGATATTACATCGTACGTCGGATATTACAGAAGCACAAACGCAGGCGCAAACTGGACACCCGGCTCTACGTCAGTCCCATCGAGCAATCAGGGCTGGTACAATCAAGGTCACTTTGTAAAAGCAAACGACCCGAATACAATACTTGTCGGATGTCTTGATGTACATAAGTCAACGAACGGCGGGACGAGTTTCACAAAAAAATCGAGCTGGTCAGCATGGAATACAGGTGCAACTCCTCCAGGGCAGCCCGAAGGTCCTACAAACTTTGTACATGCAGACGTTCATTACTATGTTGATAATCCCAAAGATCCCAATAAAATATATATTGCAGCTGACGGAGGACTATACCGCTCGAATAATTTCGGGGAAACATTTTATTCATGCAACGGAGGATACGTAACATCTCAGTTTTATGCAGTGCTTGGCAATTCATTCACTGATTCTGTTTTCTGTTTAGGCGGGCTTCAGGATAACCGTGCAGCATTCTATCAGGGTACAACCGCATGGTACAAGACATTTGGCGGCGATGGTTTCTGCTCACAGGTGAATTCACAAAATCCGCTTATTTGTTACACTGAATACACTTATGGCGACCTTGCCCGCTCTACAAATGGAGGTGTTTCATTTAATTATCTTAACGTTCCAAATTCCGGCTCTGAAACATACTATTGTTTTAATACTCCGTTTATTGTATGCCCTTCAAATCCCAACATAGTTTACATAGCGGGCACAAATTTCTATAAATCAACAAACACGGGAACGAGCTTCGGCTCATCGCTTTACAACTTCGGCGGCGGGAAAGCATTGTCTATGGCGACTTCCTGGCTGTCTGTTGATACCATATATGTCGGCACAACACCAACGACAAGCGTTTCAGCAAAAGTATTCCGTTCTATTAATGGCGGTACTAACTGGACAAATATAACAGCAACGCTGCCGAACAGGTATCCGACAAGAATAGCGACAAATCCTTACAAGGCGAGCGAAGTATATGTTACATACGGAGGATTTGGAACAGGACACGTTTATAAATCATCGGATGCGGGAACGACATGGATTGATATAACATCGAATCTTCCTGATGTTCCGACACAATCAGTTTTCTCAGACCCATTATACCCGGACAATATTTATGTAGGCAACGATCTTGGAGTTTACGCAAGCACAAACGGCGGAGCGAACTGGGGCGAGTTCAGAAACGGAATGCCTTATTCAATTGTCTTTGACCTTTCCTACGTTCCGGTCGGCAGGAAAATGCGCGCACTCACACACGGCAGCGGCATCTGGGAAATAAAGTTGACATCAACTCCGACAATCGTACAAAATCAAAATGGCGAACTCCCGAATGACTATGCTCTTAAACAAAACTATCCGAATCCGTTTAATCCGAGAACTGTTATCAGGTTTGATATTCAGAAGTCAGAAGTCGGAAGTCAGAATTCAGTAGTAGCACTGAAAATTTACGATGTAATGGGCAGAGAAGTTGAAACACTTGTAAATGAAAGACTGCAACCCGGGACATACGAAGCAACATTCGATGGCTCGGCACTCAACAGCGGCGTGTATTTCTATAAAATGACAGCGGGAAATTATACTGAAACGAAGAAGATGTTATTAATAAAATAATTCTATTATCAGACTATGAAAAAACTCATTGTCATATTAACAATGCTCGCAGCTATGAATGCAAGTGGGCAGTGGGTGCAAGGTACTGGCATATCTAACTGTTCGGTAACTTCTCTTGCCATAAGTGGAAATAATATCTTTGCAGGATGTTCTTATTCTAGTAATCCCCCTTTTCAAGGCATATATCTTTCCACGAACAACGGACAAAACTGGTCGCAAGCTGCTTTGAATGATAAATCTGTTCTTTCCCTTGTTACAAGCGAAAATAATATCTTTGCAGGGACATATAATGGTGTCTATCTCTCCACAAATAACGGCACAACCTGGACGCAAACGGCTTTAAATGATCAATGGGTTCTTTCCTTTGCCATAAGTGGAAATAATATCTTTGCGGGGACTAATGATAATGGTGTCTATATCTCCACAAATAGCGGCTCTACCTGGACTCAAACTGCTTTGAATAATAAAACTGTTCCTTCCCTAGCCATAAGCGGAAATAATATACTTGCGGGGGCATATGATTTCCCTCTTGGTTCAGGGGGCGTCTATCTCTCAACAAATAACGGCTCAAACTGGACGCTAACTGCTTTGAGTAATAAATCAGTTCTTTCCCTTGCTATAAGCGGAAATAATATCTTTGCAGGAACACATGATTATCCTAATCCCAGCGGCGTCTGGCTCTCCACAAATAACGGCTTAAGCTGGACGCAAACTGCTTTGAATAATCAATATGTTTATACTCTTGCAATTAGCGAAAATAATATATTTGCAGGCTGCTATGTTAGTTCGGGCGCCTGGCTCTCCACAAATAACGGCGTAAGCTGGATTCAAATAAATCAGGGTTGGAATCCAATCCCAAGCGTCTATACATTTCTCATTGCAAACAACTACGTCTTTGCCGGAACTTATGACGTCTGGCGCCGATCCCTATCGGAAATCACCGGCATCCCAAATATCAGCACAGAAATACCATCAGAATATTCACTTTCGCAAAACTATCCGAATCCGTTTAATCCGAGAACAGTTATCAGGTTTGATATTCAGAAGCCAGAAGTTAGAAGTCAGAATTCAGTAGTAACACTAAAAATTTACGATGTGATGGGCAGAGAAGTTCAAACACTTGTAAACGAAAGACTTCAGCCGGGAACGTACGAAGCAACATTCGATGGCTCGGCACTCAACAGCGGCGTGTATCTTTATAAGTTGACAGCAGGAAAGTTCAGCGAGACGAGAAAAATGATACTTATCAAGTAGTTGTCAGTTGTTAGTTGATAGCCCCCACGACAATAATACCGTTAAGTAAGAAAGAAACTTGTGTTACATAATTGAATTCGCCATGACGAATCTACAACTTTCAGCTGTCCCAACAAGCTGGGATGTTCTCCGCGGTGATTCTTCTACAAAGAACGAATAAACAGTGAGTTGTGAGTTGTAAGCTGTGAATAGCGAAAAATATTTCAAGACCAATTTAAGACCAATCTGAGTACAAGATGACCGAAAGATTAAGAAAAAATGAAAGTGCAATTTTTGAGCATTTTCGGGGATTTGAAACTTAAAAAATAACAGAGAAATTTTTATCAACATATTTTACATACTCCTTTCATTATTAATCACAATAAAAACCAAAACCTGGACACGGCGTATTTTTGTCGATTTTTTTGTACGGATTATAAAAGACAGGAGATACAGGGATTTATTTTAAGAAAAAGATTTTTTTAAGGGAAAAAATATTTTAGAATTGAGAATTTTCGTGGCACAATTTCGAAAAATGTTGTGATTAATAATGAAGGGAGCAAGTTAGTTGATAGTTGTTGGTTGTCAGTTGATAGCTCAGATCTTGAGCCAAAAGGCAGGCCTAAAGGCAACGGCAATATTTTAGAGCACAGAAGAGACGTTGTTATTTTGGATGATGGGAATATAAAATCACATGGAATACCTAACGGCATTCTTTTTAGTTTGGCTGATTGTTTGCTACCGACATTAGAGACAGCGTACAGCGTACAGCGTTCAGCGGACAGAAGAGAGAAGAGATTGCGTTAAGCGTACAGCGTACAGCGGACAGAAGAGAGAAGAGATTGCGTTCAGCGGATAGCGTACAGCGGACAAAAGAGCAAGTGTTCAGCGTATAGAAGAACAGGCGTACAGTGTACAGAAGAACAATCGTACAGCATATAGCGTACAGATGAACAGGATGAGCTGGAGACATTAGGATTTTTGCATTTAAAATCAGTTTAGATAGTTGTAACTTGTATAAATTAAACTCATTTATGCAAAATTTCTTGACAGATGCTCAGCTAAGGTCAGAGTTTTCCCGGTGCGAATTTTGCGAGGAAAAACCTTGCAAGGAAGCGTGCCCCGTTGACTGTTCCCCGGCTGATTTTATTATGGCTGCAAAGAGAGGATTACCTCAGGATTTTCAGCGTTCTGCAGCAATTATTATGGGCAGCAATCCCCTCGGCGGTATTTGCGGGTATGTTTGTCCCGATTACCACTGTATGAAAGCATGCGTGCACAGGACTTTTGATAATGCTGTAAGCATACCGCCCGTTCAGGCGACTATTATTAAGAAGGCAAAAGAAATTAGTATGATGCCTGATTTTAAACTTGCACCTTCAAACGGGAAAAAGGTGGCTGTCGTGGGTTCAGGTCCTGCGGGACTTGGTGCCTGTTCGGTGCTTGCCCAGAAAGGGTATCAGGTTGATGTATTTGAGAAGGACAAAAAGCCCGGTGGCATGTGCAATCTTATTCCTGAAATTCGTCTCGATAAAAACGTTTTACATTCTGATATAGAATTTCTAAAACAACTTGGTGATATAAATTTTATTTTTAATGCGAATGTAGTACAGCCCGAAGAGCTGCTTGCCGAGTATGACGCAGTAGTAGTAAGTTCAGGACTGGATGTTGAAAACAGACTTAATATTAAGGGCGAGGATTTTGCTTATCATTGGATTGAATATCTTGAAAATCACAAGTCGCTGAATATAAAAGGAATGAGAGCTGCGGTTGTCGGCGGGGGTGCGATAGCCGTTGACGCTGCCGTAACTGCAAAGTTATGCGGAGCACAGAGCGTAGAATTGATATGCTTAGAGAAGTTTGATGAAATGCCTTTGACCAAGCATGAGCGTGACCTTATTCTTGAATACGGAATTGAAATAACGGGAAGAACAAAAGTTGATTCTATCAGCGGTGCGTCAAAAGGAAAAGTTAAGAAAATAAAATCGCTCAAGACATCTAAAGTTATATTGCCTAAGGGAGAGAAGTTTCATCCCGCAAAGATGAAATCCGATAAGAATGCAAATCCGCAGACAAGAAAGTTCGATGTTGTTATAATATCGGTTGGGAGTAAATCATCAATAAAGCCGTCAAAGAAGAAGGGCGTTTTCTTTGCAGGCGATATGGTAAACGGACCGACAACTGTAGTAGAGAGCGTTGCTGCGGGCAAGAATACAGCCGTTAAAGTAGATTCTTATGTATTCAATACACCAAAACCTGTAATTAAAAAGAATGTAAAGAGCAGGGTAGAACTTGCCGGAAAAAATTTACAGCCAGTTTCGCTTGGGACTGATTTCTTTGGCAGAAAAATATTATCACCATTTCTACTTTCTGCCGCTCCACCGAGCGACGGGTATGAGCAGATGAAGAAAGCATACGAAGCAGGATGGGCAGGCGGTGTGATGAAGACAGCATTCGATAATGTTGACATACACATTCCAGCCGAGTATATGTTTGCCGTAACACAATCAACATACGGCAACTGCGATAACGTCTCCGGACATCCGTTAGACAGAGTATGCGGTGAAATCAAAAAACTTGTTGCCGAGTATCCCGACAGGTTGACACTTGCCTCAACAGGCGGACCCGTAACGGGAAACGATGAAGATGACATGAAAGTATGGCAATCAAACACACGCAAGCTTGAAGAATCGGGCGTTATGGGAATCGAATACAGCCTTTCCTGTCCGCAGGGCGGCGACGGTACGAAGGGTGATATCGTATCGCAGGATGCAGAACTTACGGCAAAGATTATTGACTGGGTTATGCAAATCAGCAAACCCGATATCCCGAAGCTGTTTAAACTCACTGCTGCTGTTACTTCTATTTATCCAATCATGGCTGCTATAAAGGAAGTGTTTGAAAGATACCCGGATAAAAAAGCAGGCGTTACTCTTGCAAATACATTCCCTGCACTTTCATTCAGAAAAGGCAGCAAAGAAAATTGGGAAGAAGGAGTAGTAGTTGGTTTATCGGGCGAGGGAGTAATACCTATAAGCAATCTTACACTTGCGAACGTTGCGCGTCACGGCATAACAGTCTCCGGAAACGGCGGACCGATGGATTACAAAGCAGCAGCGGACTTTTTAGCACTTGGTGCAAAGACAGTACAATTTTGTACAATAGTAATGAAATACGGATATGGAATTATTGATGATTTGAATTCAGGGTTAAGTTATCTTCTAAAAGAGCGTGGATTGAATTCTGTTTCTGAACTTATTGGTTATGCATTTCCGAACCCAATAACCGGTTTCATGGAGCTTTCCCCTGTAAAGAAGATTTCGGCGGTGAACAAAGACTTATGCGAGCATTGCGGGAACTGTCAAAGATGTCCGTACCTTGCAATCGAACTCGATAATAAGAAAATACCTGTTACCGATGCTTCACGGTGCATAGGGTGTTCCATCTGCGTTCAGAAGTGCTTTGCGGGAGCCCTGTTCATGAGGGGAAGAACAGAAGAGGAAATGAATGTCTTAAACGAAGCATAAATAAACAAAAACATTGAACACAATATTAATAAAAAACGGTATAATAATAACTCTCGGTGAAAATCCGAAAGTACTCTATAATCATTCAATACTAATAGAGGGTGAAAGAGTAAAAAAGATAGGTGAGTCGAAAAACTTTACCGATAAATACGATAAAGTAATAGATACACACGGCAAGGTTGTAATGCCAGGATTCATTAATGCTCACATGCATTTTTACAGCACGCTTGTCCGCGGGCTTGGCAAAGCAAATCCTTCAAAGAATTTCAACGAGGTTTTGCAAAACCTCTGGTGGCGGCTTGATAAAAAGCTTGACGCAGATACAAATTACTTCAGCGCTTTGATAATGGCTATCAACGCGGTAAAGCACGGGACAACGACTTTAATCGACCACCATGCAAGTCCTTTTTCAGCGAGGGGTTCGCTTAATCTTATAGCCAAAGCAGTAAAGGAAACGGGTCTTCGTGCTTCGCTATGCTATGAGGTCTCAGACCGTGACGGCGAGAAGATTGCTGAAGATGGTCTTGAAGAGAACACAGAGTTCATTAAACAGTGTCAGAAGAATAATGACGAGCAGCTAAAAGCAATGTTCGGTCTTCATGCGGCTTTTACGCTTAGCGATAAGACGTTAGAAAAAGCATCAACGCTTGGAAATGACCTTAACACGGGTTTTCATGTCCACGTTGCCGAAGCGCAATCTGACGAAGATTTCAACGTAAAGAATTTTGGAATGCGAGTTGTCGAACGTCTCGATAAGTTTGGTATTATGGGCAATAAGAGTCTTGCGATTCATTGCGTTCATATTGACGATAAAGAGATGGATATACTTGCAGAGAATGGTACTGCGGTTGTTCATAATCCACAGTCAAATTTGAACAATGCTGTTGGTATAGCGGATATAATAAAGATGCAGGAAAAAGGTATTCTTGTCGGACTTGGCACGGACGCTATGACAGTTCGCATGACAGAATCTTTGCGCGTTGCATTATGGGCGCAGCATTTAAGGAATAATAATCCCACGTGCGGATTCATGGAGACAGCAAATACACTTCTGAATAATAACAGGAAAATTGCTGCACGGTACTGGAATATCCCGCTCGGAGCAATCGAGGAAAATGCAGCGGCAGATATAGTACTTATTGATTATTATCCGCCAACGCCTCTTGACGAAACAACTTATTTAGGACATATCATATTTGGTATATCACAATCGATTGTTGATACAACTATTGCAAACGGAAAGGTGTTAATGGAAAATAAAGTATTAAAGATTGATGTAAACGAAGAAGAAGCTTCGGCTAAATCAAGAGAACTAACAGTTAAACTCTGGGAAAGGTTTTAAATAATGTACGATAAGATTTATAAGAGAGCAAAAGAGCTTGAAAAAGATACTGCTGAATTTCTATGCGATTTAATAAGAACTCCATCCTTTTCGGGAAAAGAAAAAGATGTGATAGAACTTATCAAAGCTAAGATGATTAAAGAAGGATTTGATGAGGTTAAAATAGACGGACTCGGAAACGTTATAGGAAGAATCGGAAATGGAAAGAAGATTATAGCGTTTGATGCTCATATAGATACTGTTTATCCCGGTGAGATGTCATTATGGAACTTCGACCCATTCACGCCAAAGATAGAAGACGGCAAAGTCTGGGGACGCGGTTCGGTTGACCAGAAAGGCGGAATGGCATCGATGGTATATGCAGGAAAGCTTATAAAAGAACTCGGGCTTAACAAAGATTGCACTATTTATTTCACGGGAACTGTAATGGAAGAAGACTGTGACGGGCTATGCTGGCAGTATATTATCAAAGAAGATAATATTAAACCTGAAGTAGTTGTGATTACTGAACCGACGAACATGAATCTATACCGCGGTCATAGAGGCAGAATGGAAATTCTGGTGAAGATAAAAGGTTTTTCCTGTCATGGTTCAGCTCCCGAAAGGGGCGATAATGCAATATACAAAATATCCCGCATAGCACTTGAAATAGAAAAGTTAAATGAACGACTTGCGTACGATGATTTTCTCGGCAAGGGTTCTGTTTGTGTAACGCAGGTATTCTTCAATTCTCCTTCACAGTGTGCCGTGCCCGATGCAGCGAGCATACAGCTTGACAGGCGGTTGACTTACGGCGAGACGAAAGAATCTGCAGTTGCAGAAGTAAAAGAAGCCGCAAAACTCGCAGGGTATCCCGATGCGGAAGTCGAAGTTCTGATGTATGAAGAGAAAGCATTCACCGGACTTGTATATCCGACAGAGAAATATTATCCGACATGGAAAATTTCAGAGAACTCTTTATTCCTGCAGGATGCAGTCTTTGCTTATGAGAATGTTCTTAAACGTAAACCAAAAGTTGATAAATGGACTTTCAGCACTAACGGTGTTGCTATTGCCGGCATGCATGGCATTCCTTGTATTGGTCTTGGTCCCGGCAATGAAGTACTTGCACACATGCCGAATGAAAATTCTCCAGTTGAGCATCTGAGCGAATGTGCGGCTGTTTATGCGGGGTTTGTTTACAAATTGAATAATCCATAACATGTTTTACGAGTGCTCATATTGCGGAAAAACATTTAAACGGGATGAAGTAAAATATCTTTGTCCTTCGTGCTCGGCTGACTATAAGCCCGGAGAACCATTGAAGGGTGTACTTCTTGCGAAGTTCGACTATGATATTATAGGAAAGAAGTTCACGAAGGATAATCCTGATATGAATCTTCTTTCTGCGGTTGAAGAAAAGTATTTCCCTGAGTATAAATGCGGCGGAACTCCATTCGTAAAATATTCTAACCTTAATAAGTTTGTTGGTTTGAATAATGTATGGATAAAGAATGATTCGCTTAATCCGAGCGGTTCCTTTAAGGACAGAGCTTCATTCCTTGTTGCAGCGGAGGCAAACAGGATAAACGAAGATACTATCGTTACTGCTTCAACTGGCAATGCTGCAAGTTCTCTGGCGGCAGTATGCGCAGCAGCAAGCAAGAAAGCAATTATTTTTGTTCCGGAGACGGCTCCAAAAGCAAAATTACTGCAGATGTATATTTATGGTGCTGATGTGAGAAAAGTAAACGGTACGTATGACGATGCTTTCAGATTGTCACTTGAATACACAGAAAAGAACAAAGGATTGAACAGAAACACCGCTTATCACCCTCTTACAATCGAAGGAAAGAAATCTGCAGGTCTTGAAATATTCGTACAGAATAATTTCAAGACTCCTGATGTAATATTTGTTCCCGTAGGTGATGGTGTTATTATATCGGGAATAAACAAAGCTTTCCATGATTTAAGAGAAGCAAGAATAATATCCAAGATACCAAGGTTAGTTTGTGTACAGGCTGAGAACTCAGATGCTATTCATAACCTTATAAACACAGGTGTTTACAGAAATGCAGTACACCCCAAAACTGTTGCTGATTCAATTTCAGTCTCGGCACCAAGCAATGCTTTTATGGCAGCGAGAGCAGTTAAGGAATCAAAAGGATTTTCTATAACTGTATCAGATGAGGAAATTATGACGGCGCAGAGGGAGCTTGCGAAGACAACGGGTGTATTTGCAGAGCCTTCATGCTCTTCAGTATTAGCGGCATTAAAGAAAACAAAAGATAAGTTTGATAAAAAGGAGCAGATTGTTTTGTTGATTACAGGCAGCGGATTAAAAGATATTGATTCGGCGTTAAATTATTTGAAATAAAAGAAATTAATTATATGAAAAAGGAAAACCCAAAATCGTGGCGGAATGATGCTTATGCAAAAGTAACGGGTCGCACAAAGTACACGGACGATATTAAGTTTCCGTTTATGCTACACGCAGTGCCGGTTTATACCGACAGCGTTCATGCGCTCATAAAGAATATTGACACTTCGGCAGCTGAAAAATCTGAGGGAGTTGTTAAAGTAATAACATGGAAAGATATTAAGGGTGCGCTTACGTTCGGTCAGATTATTAAAGATTACCAGATATTTGCGAAGGATAAAATTTACTTTAACGGCGACGTTGTTGCTCTTGTTGCAGCAGATACACGTGCTAACGCACTCAAAGCGGCTGCGCTTGTAAAAGTTGATGTTGAAGAGTTAACTCCGGTACTTGATGTGGAAGTTTCAATGGACCCGAACACACCTCTTATACATAAAGAGCATGGCTCGAACATTATTAATAAACATGTTGTAAGAAAAGGGAATGCGGATGATGCATTCAAAGAATGTGATATAATTCTTGATGAAGTTTTTCAGACTCAGTTCATTGAGCATTCATACATGGAGCCGGAAGCTGCTGTATGCAATCCGCGTCATGACGGTGTAATGGAAGTTTACGGAAGTATGCAGCATCCATTCAGCACAAGACGTTTTGTCGCATCTACACTCGGCTGCAGTCTCGCAGAAGTTGAAGTGATAGGTACGCCTATGGGCGGCGGGTTTGGAGGGAAGGATGATACAGCTGCGATTGTCTGCGCAAGAACTGCTCTTGCTGCAATGATAACAGGGAAACCCGTAAAGTGTTCTTACTCAAGAGAGTGGTCGATCAGAGAGAGTTACAAGCGGCATCCTTACAAAGTTTATTACAAAATGGGGCTGACAAAAGACGGAATAATAAAAGCTGTTAACTGCAAAATTATTGCCGACGGCGGTGCGTACTGCTCGGTAACCCCATGGGTCACATGGCGCTCTACCGTTCAATGCTGCGGACCCTATCAGGTTGAAAATGTACACTGCGATACATACGGAGTTTATACTAACAACGTATTCACGGGTGCGATGCGCGGATTCGGCTCCCCTCAGATGAACTATGTTGTTGAATCGATGATTGAAATAGCTGCGCGCAAATGCAATTTATCCGTGATTGATATTCGAAGAAAGAATATGGTAAGGCAGGGCAGCATTACGATAACAGGACAGAATCTTGATAACCATAAAGTTGCAATGGAAGAAACTCTGAATACAGTTTTAAACGAATTTGATGTTGAGAATAAGCTTAAGAAATGCTCATACGGCAAAACAGACGGCGATGAACTCTATGGTGTAGGTCTGGCAATGAGCTACAGAGGGATGAGTATCGGTGCGGAAGGTGTTGATTTCAATTCCGCTATTATTAATGTTCAGCCGGACGGTTCAATTATACTCGAAACAGGAATTCATGAAAACGGACAAGGTTCTGAAAGTGCGATGTGCTTAATTCTTGCGAGAGAACTCGGAGTCAGTCTTGATAGAATCGTTTACAGAAGGCCCTCAACTTCGACAATCCCTGACGGCGGAACCACTGTGGCTTCACGCGGTACGGTACTTGGTGGCGGAGCTGTAGTAAAAGCAGTTGAAGATTTAAAGTCACAAATATCAAAGTTTTTATCGAGGAAATATAACTGCTCATCAGAGAAATTTGATATAAGAGATAATGCGGTTTATTTTGAAAAAGGAGAGAAATCTTTTAACGAAGTTATTAAAGAGATGTTTAACTCCCGTGAGTATCCTCATGTGATGGGTGTTTACAGACCGCCTGCGGTTTCATGGAATGAGCATAACGGACAGGGCGATGCTTATTTCTCATGGACTTACGGCTGTCAGGCAGTAGAGATATCAATAAATAAGAAAACAGGAAAGCTAAAACTTTTAAATGCTATAGCTGCTCATGATTGCGGTAAAGCTGCTAACGTTGGAATGACACTCGGCCAGTTCTACGGCGGAATGGCAATGGGGATTGGTTATGGAATATTTGAAGAGGTAAAAATTAAAGACGGCAAGATAATTAACGATAACTTTAATTCATACAGGCTGCCGCGTGCAACGGACATGCCCGAGATGAAAGCAATATTGATAGAAAATCCCGACCCTAATTCTCCGTCAGGAGCAAAAGGAATCGGTGAGCCGACGAACGAACTCATGGCTCCCGCACTCGCGAATGCAATCTATAATGCAACGGGTCACAGGTATTTCAAACTTCCTATTAAAGTTAAAATAGAAGAAGAGGAGGAAGTTATATGCAGACGACCATAAACAGAAAAGTGTATAACATTCCCGATGAGTTAAAAGAATTAAAACTTACGGAATACTTAAGAGAGCATCTGAATCTTACGGGTGTAAAGAACGGATGTGAGATGAGGTCATGTGGTGCATGTGCGGTGCTAATTAACAACAAGACAATGCGTATATGTCATTCAACAGTAAATGATATAGCAAACTGTGAAGTGCTTACAATCGAAGGAATGGAAAATGAAGACGGTAGTTTACACCCTTTACAGCAGGCATTCATTGATCACGGGGCTATACAATGCGGGTTTTGCACGCCGGGAATGGTACTTACTGCTCATGCTTTGCTTCTTTCGAATCATTCACCAACACGCGAACAAATCAGAAAAGCATTGCAGAGCAATCTTTGCAGATGCACAGGATATCAGCAAATAGTAGATGCAATTGAAGCAGCATCGGTTTATTATAAATAAATTTATAGAATGGAATTAAAAACTAAATTAGAAGAACTTAAGAATTACAAACAGAGTCTGTACGGAAAGGATTTTCTTCTCACAACAGAGAAGACACTTGATGAAATCAAGTACATAACGGAACTTACAGAAATACTTAAAGAATTTCACAGACAGGGAAAGTCATTTAAACTGTTCGATACAGGTCTTGGTATTTCGATATTCAGGGATAATTCAACAAGAACACGTTTCAGCTATGCCTCAGCCGTGAATGCGACGGGTCTCGGTATTTCTGACCTCGACGAAGTAAAAAGCCAGATAGCACACGGAGAAACTGTAAGGGAAACAGCAAACATGATTTCTTTCCTTGCTGAGATAATAGGTATTCGCGATGATATGTATCTCGGAGAAGGAAACAAATACATGCGGGAAGTATCAGACGCAGTACAGGAAGGATTTAATAAGGGTGTTTTGCATAGAAGACCTAATGTTATTAATCTGCAGTGTGATATAGACCATCCTACGCAATCGCTTGCTGACCTTGGCAAGTTGAAAGATTATTTTAAAGGTCTTGAAAATCTGAAAGGTAAAAAACTTGCGATGACCTGGGCATACTCTCCAAGCTACGGGAAACCTCTTTCTGTTCCACAGGGGATAATTACTCTTATGACAAGGCTGGGTATGGATGTCACTCTTGCATATCCCGAGGGTTATAACTTAATTCCCGAACTCGAAGAAAAAGTTAAGAAAGAAAATCCGTCCTTTAAGATTGTGAATTCAATGGAAGAGGCGTTCAAGGATGCAGATGTTGTATATCCTAAATCATGGGCACCGTTCGAAGTTATGAAACACAGAACAAAATTATTGCAGAAGAGCGATAAAGAAGGACTGAAAGAACTGGAAAAACAATGTCTTGCCAATAATGCAAAATATAAGAACTGGGAATGTGATGAAAAGAAAATGAAGTTAACAAAAGGAGGCGAGGCACTTTACATGCATTGTCTTCCTGCCGATATAACTGATGTGAGCTGCAAAGAAGGAGAAGTCTCTAAAGAAGTGTTTGAGAAATACAGAATCCATACATATCATGAAGCGAGTTACAAACCATTTGTAATAGCAGCAATGATATTAACGTCTAAGTTTAACAATCTTGAAGAAGAACTATTAAAAAGAATATAATATGTCACAAATAATAAAGAATATAAATGAATCCGTAAGAAAGTCATCAGCAAAGAGATGCAGGGAAAAAGGAATAACAATACCTACATTTAAACAATTAAGAAATCCCGAACTGATACCGAACGAAATAAAAGACAAACTAAAGTCTGTCGGGTTATGGGATTTGAATCCACTTAATCTTTACAGAATAACATGGAAGAATGAAGTTTCTACAGGTCAATACGGGAAAGTAAATTATTTTGAGATACCGAATGAGATTACGGGTGTAAAGGCTCGAATAATAGGACTTGTCGGAAAGTATTTCCCGACGGGTGCGCATAAAGTAGGTGCGGCATTCGGCTGTTTAGTCCCGAGACTCGTAAGCGGTGAGTTTGACCCGTTAAAACACAAAGCAGTATGGCCGTCAACGGGTAATTACTGCCGCGGCGGTGCGTTTGATTGTGCTTTGCTTGGATGCACGCCCATTGCTATACTTCCCGAAGAGATGTCGCAGGAAAGGTTTACGTGGCTTCGGGAGATAGGGGCAGAAGTAATCGCGACTCCGGGTTGTGAATCTAATGTAAAAGAAATATATGACAAGTGCTGGGAATTAAAAGAAGACCCTAACAATATAATTTTTAATCAGTTTGAAGAATTCGGCAATCCTATATATCATTATAATGTGACTGCACCCGCAGTGGAAGAAGTATATGGATATTTAAAGGATGATAAGTCAAGGATGTCCGCATTCATTTCTGCAACGGGCTCTGCGGGTACAATAGCAGCGGGTGATTACCTCAAAAAACTCCATCCGCATATGAAAATCTCAGCATCTGAGGCATTGCAGTGTCCGACACTTTACATGAACGGGTTTGGCGGCCACAGAATTGAAGGAATAGGAGATAAGCATGTTCCCTGGGTACACAATACAAGAAACACTGATATCGTGACTGCTATTGATGATGAAGACTGCATGAGAATAATGAGGCTGTTTAATGAAGATGAGGGCAAAGAATTTCTTAAGTCGCTTGGAATTGCTAAAGATAAGGTTGATAACCTTGAACTTCTTGGTATCTCATGTATTTCAAATCTTTTATCGGCGATTAAGACTGCTAAATACTATGAAATGGATGAGAATGATTTTGTCTTTACTATGTTTACGGACTCTATGGACTTGTATAAATCACGAATTGAAGAAGCAAGAGCCGAAAAAGGAAAATACAGCAAAACACAAGCAGCTGTTGACCTTGGAGCGTGCCTTCACAAGCAGACTATAGATTTCACAAAGGAACTTTCATACTATGACAGGAAAGCCATTCACAACTTGAAGTATTATACGTGGGTTGAACAGCAGGGAAAGACTGTCGAAGAACTCAATGCACAGTGGAATCCTGATTACTGGACAAAACTGTTTGAAGATGAAGTTGAGTATTTCGATAAGATGATAGAAGAATTTAATAAATTATAGCGATTGCAGATATCGGCAGTAATACTCGCAGCCGGCAGCGGAAAACGGATCGGAATTCCAAAGCTAAAACTTAAACATGGAAAAGATTTCTTTGTTAACGTTGTTGTAAGAAATCTTAAATCTGCGTGTATAAATGATATTTGCTGTGTGATTAGAAATGATGATTTAGGATGGTTCAATGATAACGCGGATTGTTCAGAGTATATTGTGAACAATAGTCCTGAATCAGGTATGATAAGTTCAGTGAAACTGGGTGTTGAGAAATATCTCAAACAGGACGGTGTGTTATTATATCCCGTTGATCATCCTTTTGTTACTGCCGATACAATCAAAAGGTTAATCGGCAATTTCAAAAAGAACAATAATCTTGTTATAAAGCCTTATTACAAAGGAAAGTCCGGGCATCCGTTAATTATTCCAGGCATTCTTTTTCAGTACATAGTTAATAGTGATAACATAAAAACTCTGAACGAAATAATCAAAGAATCAGGATTATCCGAAATAAGAATTGATGTTGATGATGAAGGAATATTGAGAAACATAAACAGAATCGAAGACATAAATACATAAAAATATTTTCTATCTTTTGTACCATTATTATTAGGTATATTTTAAGGATTAAATTAAGTAAGTTTAAATACAATTTCCTCAAAACTTTTTAAATAATCACATATGGAAGCAATTAAATCAAAGCCTTTTACATTAGGACCGCGCAGAGGTCAGTTTTATGATGTTAACGATATTCTTAAAAGTGTTGAACCTGTTCAAAAAAGTGAATTGGACAAGTTTGAAAAGCTTGACTTAATCTACAGAACTCTTTGCGGAATACTCTATAACTTCGTTCCAACGAGCGGACATCCCGGCGGTTCAATCTCGTCAGGAAGGTTTGTTGAGTCTGTTATTTACAAAACAGCCGATTACAATTTCTCTGATCCGAGACTTGAGTCAAACGATATGGTCGTTTATGCAGCGGGTCATAAAGCAATGGGACTTTATGCTATGTATGCTTTAAGAAATGAACTTGTAAGAGCGTATAAACCCGGTCTGTTACCCGATGAAACAAACCAATTGCGTTTTGAGGATTTACTTGGTTTCAGAAGAAATCCCGTAAATGATACTCCTCTGTTCATGAAGTTAAAATCAAAAGCTCTTGACGGTCATCCGACTCCTTTGACACCTTTTGTGAAGGTTGCAACGGGTGCCAGCGGAGTTGGTGTTCCTTCAGGATTCGGACTTGCGTTAGGTGCAGTAGATTATTTTGGTGATAGTGCTCCGAAGGTTCACATGGTTGAAGGTGAAGGCGGTATGACTCCCGGTCGTGTAGCCGAAGCTCTCGCTGCTGCTTCATCAATGTGCCTGCATAATATAATTATGCATATCGATTTCAATCAGGCGTCAATCGACAGTAACCGTGTATGCCGTGACGGTGACTTAAAGGGAGATTATGTGCAATGGGATCCCGCAGAACTTGCATATCTGCATGACTTCAACGTGATATATGTAGATGACGGAAAAGACCACAATAAATGTATAGCTGCACAAGCATTCGCAAAGCAGTTAAACAACGGTATGCCCACAGCCATTGTTTACAGAACAATAAAAGGCTGGCAGTATGGAATTGAAGGAAGAGGCTCGCACGGTGCAGGACATAAATTCTGTTCGCCAGAATATTACAATTTCCTTTCTACTTTTGAAAATAAATTTGGCGTAAAAATGCCAGTCTTTGTTGCAAAGAGCACAACCGAACTAAAGAATGAATTTGGTCAGCTTGTTCCGCAATTTGAAGGCGACTGGAACAGAATAAATATTGAAAAATATTACTGGGATACACTGCTGATAGTCAGAGACGTTATCGAAAAGAATAAGGACTTGAGTTTCTTTGCTGATGCTGTTGAAGATTCAAAGAAGAGACTTGAAAAACTTAACAGAAAACCGCGCGAAAACAAACCCGAGCTTGATAAACTATACAGCGACAAATCTATAAATTCAAATGATATTCCCGAAGAGCTTAAAATAGTTCCGAATAATGTAACTACAATCAGGGCAGCGCTCGGCTCATCACTCGGATACATAAACAAGAAAACGAATGGAGCTGTGCTTGGTGTAGCTGCAGACCTTCTCGGTTCAACGAGTGTTAATCTTGTAGGCGAAGGATTCGAGAAAGGTTACTTCAATTCAAAATCAAATCCGGGTTCGAGGATTTTAGCCGTCGGCGGTATCTGTGAAGACGCAATGGGCGGGATGATGGCAGGAGTCGGCGCTTATGGCAGGCACATGGGAGTTAGTTCGTCTTACGGCGCTTTCATCTCTGCTATGGAGCATACAGCCGCAAGACTTCATGCTATAGGAGAAATGAGCAAGGTCGAACATTACGGCGGTAATTACAACACATGGATTCTCGTGAACGCTCACGCAGGATTAAAAACCGGTGAAGACGGTCCTACACATGCCGATCCTCAATGTTTGCAGCTGCTTCAGGGAAATTTCCCGAAAGGCACTGTTATAACTTTAACACCATGGGAACCGGGCGAAGTCTGGAGTCTTCTCGTTGCCGGTTTAATGAAGCGTCCCGCGGTTCTTTCACCATACGTTACCAGACCAAATGAGAAGATATTTGACAGAAAAGCATTGAACCTTGCACCCGCTTCTGAGGCTGCTAAGGGCATGTATCTACTCAGAAAGGCAGATCCGAAGAAGAAACTCGACGGAAGTATTGTTCTTCAGGAAAGCGGCGTAACGATTGAGTTTGTATCCTATGTTCTCCCGAAACTTGATGCTGAAGGATATAATGTTAATGTTTACTACATATCGAGTGCAGAACTTTTTGACCTGCTGCCTGAAAAGGAAAAGGAAAAGATTTATCCACAGGAAGTTGCTCAGACTGCTCTTGGTATTACGGGATTCACTTTGCCGACTATGGAGAAATGGATTACATCATTCGAGGGCAGAAAGAGAATTCTGCATCCGTTCCGCAAAGGTCAATTCCTCGGAAGCGGTACTGCTGAAATAGTACTCAAACAGGCAGGACTCGACGGCGAAGGAATTTATGCAGAGGTTATCAATTATTTAAAGAAATAGATTATTAATCTATATGAATTAAAAAGGGGCTTTGAGCCCCTTTTTATTTTTAATAAGATCTGCTTACTTGGTCTGTGCGTAAGTATACGTCCCATCCCCGTTTATTTGCAGTGTTACCAGTTTACAGGCATCAATGTTCGTAAATACAACATATGCTCCCTCGGTGTCTGTAATCTTCATGTCAAACATGCACGATTCTCCGAACTCTGCAGGAATATTGACAGTAACAGTTGAACCGTTTTCAAACAAGTCGTTCGGAAGAATATCACTTCCCCAGTTGTTTGATTCTGCGGGTGACAGATAAATGTCAACGAGTGTAAATCCTGTGTTGTTGACAACCTGATAGGTTAATGCCTGTGCAGATGAATTCTTTGCTGAAAACAAAGAAATTCCCGCAAGCAGAATAAACAGAAATAATAGCTTTTTCATTTTCTCTCCCTTTGTTTAATTGTATGTTTATTGTTTTGATAGCTATTCAACCACGATAAAAGAATATTAATTCCCTGAAATTCAATTTTATTTTATTATTTTATAAATTATATTTAGAACTAAATTATTAAAAAATCATGCAGTCTAAAGCAAAAACGGTGAGCGAATACATAAAAGAATTACCGCCGGACAGAAAAGAAGCGATTACTAAATTAAGGAAATCCATTCTTAAGAATCTTCCTAAAGGATTCGAAGAGGGAATCGGTTATGGAATGATGGGATATTATGTCCCTCACAGTATTTATCCTAATGGATATCATTGTTCGCCCGAACTTCCTCTTCCGTTTGCAGGAATGGCTTCACAGAAGAATTTTATTTCGTTTTATCACATGGGTATGTATGCAGACCCAGAGCTTTTAAAATGGTTCACGACCGAATATCCCAGACACACAAAAGCTAAACTTGATATGGGAAAAAGCTGCGTCCGCTTTAAAAAGCCGGAACATATTCCTTATGAACTTATAGGGAAACTAATGAAGAAAATGAGCGTTAAAGACTGGATTAAGCTCTACGAGAAAAATTACTTAAAATCAAAATAGTGCATACTTACATTTCAGTATTAAGAGGTATAAACGTCAGCGGGAAAAGAGTAATTAAAATGGATGCGCTGAAGAACTCCTATGCTGATTTGGGTTTCACAAACATTCGTACTTTCATACAAAGCGGTAATGTAATTTTCCAATTCAAAAAATACGATCAAAAGAAAGTTGCAGATATGATTAAGAAAAAAATATCCGATGATTATGGCTTTGAAGTCCCTGTTATTGTCAAAGATTCCGATGGATTAAAAAATGTAATAAGAAATAATCCGTTTCTAAGTAACCAAGATGTTGACCCATCATTGCTCCACGTTACTTTTCTTTCAGCAATTCCCTCTAAGTCTGAATTGGATAAATTAAAAGAGTATGATTATTCCCCCGATGTATTTATTGTCAAAGAAGATATTGTCTATTTATACATTTCCGGGGGTTATGGCAACACTAAGTTAAACAATAATTTCTTTGAGAATAAACTAAAAGTAAACGCTACTAATCGCAACTGGAAAACTATTAACGAACTTTGTAGAATTGCTTATAATATCGGAAAAGATTAATGAGAATAAGAGTTAAAGTATGCTGCATAAGTTCTGTAGATGAAGCGAACACAGTTATTGCAACAGGTGTTGATGCAATCGGTCTTGTCGGGAATATGCCCAGCGGACCCGGTGTCATTTCTGATGAATTAATAAAAAATATTGCCTACTCCGTTCCTGAAGGTGTTGATACATTTTTGCTTACCTGTGAAACATCAGCAAAGAAAATCGTAGAGCATCATAGTCGAACACTCACAAATACAATTCAACTCGTTGATGAATTAAAAGAAGGTACTTATTTTGATATTCGTTCATCGCTGCCTTCTGTTAAATTAGTTCAGGTCATACATGTGCTTGATGATAAATCGGTTGATGATGCCGTTCGGATTTCAGAATCCGTTGATGCATTGCTCCTCGATAGCGGTAATCCTTCTCTTGAAGTAAAAGAACTCGGAGGTACAGGCCGCACTCATAATTGGTATCTTAGCAGAAAGATTGTTGAACGCTCAAGTGTTCCTGTGTATCTTGCAGGCGGACTTAATGTTAATAATATTCAAAGAGCTGTCGAAGTAGTTCAGCCTTATGGTGTTGACCTTTGCAGCGGTGTTAGAACAAATGGTAAACTGGATAAAAAGAAACTGCAACAATTTCTATCTAAAGTTTGGCAATAAGCTCCTTATTCTTATACATTTTAGACTTATCTTTTCAAAGTATATACTTATTCATTCATTATATAACTTTTATCTTGCAGGAAGGAGCTTAGATTTTACTTCTCCGAAACCGACAGTGAAATCGTTTCCTTTACAAAATGCAGTCATAATAACTGTATCACCATCCTCAATGAACTTTCTTACTTCGCCTGAAGGCAGTTTGAGGGGTTCTGTACCTCTCCATGTAATTTCAAGCATTGAACCTCTTGAATCCTTGTCCGGTCCGCTTATTGTTCCCGATGCCATCATGTCGCCCGTAAGTGTATTGCATCCATTTACTGTATTATGTGCAAGATGCTGGCTCATGTTATAGTAAAGATATTTGTAGTTTGATTTTGTTATGGTAACCGGTTCAGTCATTTTACTGCTTTGCAGTTTAACTTCAAGATTAATATCATAAGTCGGATTACCCTTCGTCTGAAGATAGGGCAGGAGTTCTTTCTCAGGTACCGGACCTTCAGTTCTGAAAGGTTTCAGTGCATCAAGAGTTACAACCCAAGGCGAAATTGAAGTAGCAAAGTTTTTTGCAAGGAATGGACCAAGCGGCTGGTATTCCCATGTTTGTATGTCTCTTGCGCTCCAGTCGTTTACAACAACCATTCCGAATATATGGTCTTCAGCTTTTTCAACAGGAATACTATCTCCAAGTTTATTACCGGTTCCGACGAAGAAACCCATCTCAAGTTCAAAGTCCATGTTCTTGCACGGTCCAAAAACAGGCGGTGCATCAGGATTAGGCCTGGTTTGTCCTTTAGGCCGGTGAATGTTCTCACCGCTTACTATTATTGAACTCGACCTTCCGTGGTAAGCAATCGGAATATGAAGCCAGTTTGGCATTAATGCATTATCTTTTCCTCTGAACATAACTCCGACGTTTGTAGCATGCTCACGAGATGAATAGAAGTCTGTGTAGTCTCCAATGCTTACAGGCAAAACCATCTCAACATCATTGATTTTATGAAAGCACCTTTTTCTAAGTGATTCATTATCACGAAGCTCAGAATTTTCCAAACTAAGAATTTCCTGAATTCTGTTTCTTACGTTTGTCCATACAGGCTTTCCGCACGACATAAACTCATTGAGAGTTTTAGAAAGAAATACTCTATTGCCTTTTAAAAGTGTATGTATAAAGAATCCTTCTTCTTCAAGCAGTTTAAGGTCAAGCACATAGTCACCGATTGCAGTAACAATCCTAGATTCGCCGTTTATTCTCGCAACACCAAAAGGAATATTTTCTATTGGAAAGTGTGTATCTTTGCTGTATTCAATAATGGATTTCATATTATATTATAATAAATTTAAATTTTTAAGGTCATCTTTCGGCTCGTCAAAGCTGCAGCTACCGAAAGAATTCACGAACTCTTTTCTTGCATTCGTGATACTGTCCGCGTCCGCAGGAATGTCATTCCATTTGAATTTATCCTCTGTAAACACGAATGAAACGGAATGTTCATCTTGAATAATTTCATTAATTTCTTTCAATGAAAGCAGATTTGAGTATGCAAGAACTCCTGCTCCGAAAATATTCAGAAAGCCATGCATTTTTGTCGATACCGAATCATTGTAATGTCTTACAGGATGATGCAGTCCTGCTGTTGCTTTAAACCTTACCTTGTTATCCCTGCAAGTTTTTAATGCAAATGAAACCTGTTCAGTTGAAGGAAAAAGCTCAGGTGTTATGCCGCCGGTTCTTAGTTTAAAACCTTTTCTGTTCTCATCAATGATTTCAGCAGCAGTGTGAGCAAACTTTTCAAACACAAACTTATAATTGTCATTAACAGGAGGTTCAAAGAAAACACTACTTTCCTGCTTATCGAAACTATTCAACATATCACGATAATCTTTAAAGAAAATTTTAAGAGCGTTCGTATTGAATTTATCGAATAGTTCATTTGGAATCTTTACTTCAAAACTGTTAATCTCAACGTCATTATTTCCTATAAAATCGTTTACTTGTTTCAGGTCGGTTTCAAATGATTTCAGAAATTCTTTAGCTGTCTTCCCTCCGGTCAGAAGAAGCGAGAATGAAACACGTCTTTCTGAAGTATAATTCTTCAGTAATTTATAAACATCTGTATTAGTATCTGCAATTGTTCCGAAAGACTTCATTGAACAGACAAACTTATCCATCATCCATTCATCATCTGAACTAATATAGTTTAGATAATTTTGGAATGCCGGTTTTAGCTCGAGATTAGCAGGGGGAAACATTCCCGCATAATCAATAATACCGTTCATAAAACTTTTAAAAGCCTTCATCATCATAGTTTCTGTTAAAATATCTTATATTTTCTTCTTAAAACATGAAATAGCAGAAATAAATTCATGCAGCATAGAGGTTTGATATAACATTTAAAATTCAAGTAAATATTACTAATTTAAAACAAATTAATTACTCATGAAAAACTTTATAATTATATTATTATCTGCGGCAGTACTGTTTTCCTGCGGTATTTTGACAAAGAAGACTTCAAACGATAAAAGCAGAGCAATAGAGGAGAAGAAAACAGAAAAGTCAAATTCGACAACATCCGAGAATGATGAGGTAGTTCCGGAAAGAAAACCTTCATCTAATAATGGGGTTGAAATGCTGGTTTTCGATAAATCTAATATACCCTCATCTATACAGTACACGGGTTATATCGTTACAGGAAAAAGATGGAACGATAAGAACGGAGAGAACATTCTGCTGCTTACAAGAACAAATGTTAAAGAGAAGAAGTCAAGAAAATCAGGATATGAAGAAATCGATTTAGAATGCGAGCTTTACGGATATCACTACGTAAGTACAGGCGGTTCTTATTCGCTGCTCTGGAAAACACAGGACTTTGTAAAAGAATGCTGGTTTGATTTGACTCTTGATTTCATACCCGGTTCATTAAGCATAACAGATATAAACGAGAATGGTATTGCGGAAAGCACATTTCTCTACAAGATGTCATGCCGCAGTGATGTTTCTCCTTCGGAATTAAAATTAATGATGCACGAAAACGATGTTAAGTATGCACTCCGCGGTGAAATGCTGATTAAGATGGAAGGATATACTGCAGGCGGAAATTATAAGGTTGATAAGTCTTTTAACAGCGCACCAGATGGATTTCTTGATTATGCAAAGTCGCAGTGGAAAGAATACCGTCTGGAGACGTTTAACTAAAAAATGTAATTCAGCAACACAACTTATTATGTTGATTGTGCAAGCAAGGATGCTTTCTTTACCTTAAGAGCTATTTATTTAGGAAAATATAATTTCCAATTTTAATTATTTCAAAAGTATCATCCTCTTTGTTGCTTTGAAATCGCCTGCTGTCATTAAAGAATAATATACACCGTTGTTGAGTGCCGAACCGTCGAATGTTGCTTCGTATGTTCCCGGTTGAATCTTTTCGTTTACAAGTGTTTGAACTTCTCTGCCCATCACGTAGTAAATTTTTAGCGTTACTACTGAATTCTGATTTCTGACTTCTGAATATCAAACCTGATAACCGTTCCCGGATTAAACGGGTTTGGATAATTCTGTGAAAGGGAATACTCCAAAGGTACAACGGATGAAACACTTCTTATGCCAATAGGGAAGATTTCCGTTAGTTGCTTTTGTAAATGGAGTAAAAAGTCCTCCTTAGTATTAAAAAGCAATATCAATTTTTATTAGATTGTACTGAGTTAAGTGTTTTTAACAAGCAAATAACGGATCATTGACCCGATATTATATTAAATACTATTTGAATGTTAAATATGAATTTTATGTTTTAAATTGCATTAAGGGAGAAAAATTAATTTGAGTTTAAATATGTTTAGCAAAAAAGCAGCTGCAAGGAATATCGTTATTGTTTTTGCATTAATCATTGCATTCTTGCTCGGTGGATGTGAAGAGCCTACATCAACAGAGGATAAAGGCGGAAACAATCCAAATCCCGTAATAAATTTTAACAGTGCTGTTAGCGTTAATTTCGGAACATCTTTGAAAGGGTACATAACCACAAAAGGCGGTTACGGTGTTTACAGGTTTACGAACAAAAGGGGCGGTGTTATAGAGATAAAAGTTGACACAGTTCCGGGTAATCTTAACCTGACACTTGATTTTTATGACTCTCAGAAGAACTGGCTTTACGGAAACTACGGGACGTGGGGGCAAACCGTGAATATTAATGCAGTCTGCCCGCCGGGTACTTATTACGCGGTTGTAAAAGACGGTGATGGAGATGAAACAAGCGAGCAGCCTTTCAGTTTCATACTGAATTTAGATTCAACGGATATATATGAATATAACAACACTCTCGCAACTGCAAGAACGATAGGGATTGACTTAGAGGTTCAGGCGAAAATCAAACCTGAAAATGATGAAGATGCATTTCAGTTCTACTCTCCGAAAGACGGAATAGTTAATTTTACACTGAGCAACGTACCTGTTAATATTGATTTGGTTTCAGACCTTTACGATTATCAGAACAATTACATAGGCGGAATTACAGGTGGAATGGGCGAAAGCTATTCATTCGGTTCATTGCTGTTTGCGGGGACGTATTTCATAAAGTTCAAAGACGGATTTACTGACGCATACAGCAACGATTTTTATAAGATTAAAATGAATCTTGATACATCTGACTTTTGGGAAATAAACAATACATTCGGTTATGCAAAAGATATTGGACTTAATCAGAATGTTTCGGGAAAAATAAAACCCGTTGCTGATGTTGATATGTTTAAACTGCAAATTCCTACAGCGGGACAGATGCAGGTGGCAGTAACACAGGTACCTTCTGAAATTACGATGGTTGTGGAACTATACGACAGTATGCAGGTGAAAGTAGCGAATGCAATCGGTCTTTCAAACGGACAGCCTGTTACACTTTTTTATAACACGACAAGACCCTGGATGTATTACGTAAGGCTTTCGGATGAATACAATAACGACGTGAGTGACAGCTACTTCAATTTCAAGGTGGTTAAATAGTCAGAAACGAGTATTTAAGAAGACTTAGTAAAAGCAGCCCGTTATTTTAAAATGACGGGCTTTTTTATGGGGAAAAGCAGGTGTGAAATTGACGGATTTGTCAGTGTAAAACGATATAAGTCACAAGGCCAATTTGAGTGCAAGGAGAGTGCAAGGAAAACCCACATAGTAACAAAAATAAAGAAATGAGGTTTTTTGACGGATTTGTCAGTAAATGTATTACATGGATTTTCATATGTCCCTCTCTATTGTAAATCACAACGGAATAAGAAATTGTGTCACGTTAAAATAGGGTAAAAATTTTTCTTAATGGATTTTATGGAAAAACAAGTTGAAATCGAAAGGGTAAAAATTTTGGTACTCAAAAATCGTGTCCAAATTTTAAATTTTGTTGTGACTATAAGTAGGGGGAGGTATATAAGAGCATAGGGAAAGGGACAGGGGAAATTAAGGAATTATGAATTAATGAGGAATGAAAAATTTAACATTCCAAATACTGAAAATGAATTAATACTCTTTATTTAGAATGATTTAAAACGAGTGGAAATTTGTTTGGAACTTCATTAGAAAAAATTATCATAAAATGATAATATTTGCAAGTAAAATTTTATTATTTTTGAGGTATAAATGCTAAATCAAAATGAAGACGTAGTTAAATCTTCATTGTAAAATATACTAATTAAATTTAATTTATAATATTTATCAAAATTATGAGCACGGAAAGAGAATATTTCTCAATTAAAGAAGCTAGTAAATGGGCTACAGACCATTTAGGCAAAACTGTAACCACTTCCAACATATCCTATCTTGTGCAATATGGTTTGATTAAAAAATATGGTGATAATGGTAATGCACAAATTTCCGTAAACGAACTACAAGAATATTATAAATCTTACAATGGAAACCGCGAATCAGATTGGAAACAAAAGCTTGGAGATGATTTAAACTGGGAATTATCTTTCCAGCAATTCAAAGAAGCAGAAACGACAAAGCACGTTCATAGATTGCATCCATACAAAGGTAAATTTATTCCTCAATTAGTTGAATATTTTATTGACGACCACACGGATAAATTTAAAAAGGAAGTATATTTTAAAAAAGGTGATATAATTCTCGACCCATTTGCCGGAAGCGGAACAACACTCGTTCAATCTTCGGAATCCGGAATGCATGCAATAGGGATAGATATATCTGCCTTTAATTCTCTTATTAGTAATTGTAAAGTATCGAGATTTAATCTAAAAGATGTTCAAATAGAGCTTAACAAAATTACAGATGTTCTAAAATCGTATTTAAATAATTCACATATTATAGAATTTGATAATGAATTATTGGAAGAATTGTCAATATTCAATTCGAAATATTTCCCAGTTCCTGATTATAAGTACAAACTTAGAAGAAACGAAATAGATGAAGATAAATATGGTTCGGAAAAGGAAGAATTATTTCTGAAAGTTTATAACAATCTTCTTAATAAATATAAAATTGAAGTAACACAAAGAAACACGAAGACATTTCTAGATAAATGGTATCTAAAAAGTGTAAGAGAAGAAATAGAGGTTGTCTTCAATGAAATTAAAAAGATTAATAACTTACAAACGAAAAAACTTGTAAGTATAATATTAAGCAGAACAATCCGTTCATGTAGAGCAACAACACACGCCGATTTAGCCACACTAAAAGGACCAATCTCTTCTACATATTATTGTGGAAAACACGGCAAAGTTTGTAAACCATTATTCTCTATATTAAAATGGTGGGAATCTTACTCTAACGATACTATTAAAAGAATAAAACAATTTGAGAAACTTAAAACTAATACTTATCAATATTGTTTAACAGGTGATAGCAGAACAATTAATATATTTGAGGAGCTTACCCAAAAATATGAATCCTTTGGCAATCTCGCAAGCAATCAAAAAATTAAAGGAATATTTTCGAGTCCTCCATACGTAGGTTTAATTGACTATCACGAACAGCATGCTTATGCATACGATTTATTTGGTTTCGATAGAAAAGATGAACTTGAAATAGGTCCACTATTTAAAGGGCAGGGAAAAGAAGCAAAAGAAAGTTATGTAAATGGTATATCCGAAGTGTTGATAAATTGCAAGAAATATCTTGCAGAAGATTTCTATATATTTCTTGTAGCCAACGACAAATATAATCTTTACCCAACAATTGCAGAAAAATCAGGATTAAAAATAGTAAACCAATTCAAACGCCCTGTTATTAATCGTACTGAAAAGGTTAAAGGGGCATATTCGGAAATTATTTTCCACTTAAAGAACAAGTAATGGCAAAAACCCCCCAAAAAATATCAGATGCGATTAAACAAGTTATTCAAACTCTTATGGACAGAGTTATGGATAATGTGCTCAACAATGACCCATTTATTGCCGATGAACACAGAGCCAAAAAACCTTTATACGCTGCTCTTGTTCCGGACGAAATTTTCAAAGGTTCGCATTTTGAAAGAAGGTTTGTAACTCCTTTTGGTGGGGTTTGGGAGAAATTAGCACAGGTTGCAGCCATCCAGGGATTGGGGAAATGTGAATTGCAAAAATCAATAACCGGAAATGTTCCTCAAGAAAGGTTGAGAAGAATTTCGGAAGTTCTAAATAAATTAGAGCACAAAGAAAAAGGAATTGAACGCATTAGACCTAATTGGGATAAAGAAATAAAATATATACTGGAAGGTAATGGAGGATTAATTCCAGTGACAGTTATTTGTGATGTGTTTGCAGAAGATACTCAAAACAAAAAAATCTATGCATTTGAAATCAAAGCACCATTACCTAACAGTGACCAAACTAAGGTAAGTAAAGAAAAAATTCTGAAATTACTTTCAATGCAACCTTTACAAGTAGATGCCGCCTATTTTGTTTTGCCTTACAACCCTTATGGCAGAAAAGAAGATTATAAATGGACTTTCCCTTTTAGATGGTTTAATATGAATCAAGATAAGACTGTTTTCATCGGTGAAGAATTTTGGGATTTTATCGGCGGAAAAGGAACTTATCAACTTTTTATTTCCGAAATAAATAATTTAGGGAAAGATTATCGTGAGAGAATTTACAGAGAGTATTTAGGAATTGAACCTCCTGAAAGAAATGATGATGTGAAAATATGAATGTAACTTTCATATTGAGTAGTAAACTAGAAAATAACACTACATTTTTCATTATGTTTAGCTACGATTTTTGCAGAATATTATTTTGGTTATGAAAATGCATATTTGCAAAAGAACTTTAAATTGGAAAACTTGTTATTCATGGTTCTGCAAAACAATAAGGAATTCTGTAAGAGAGAAAACAGAATTTTTGTGTTACATTCAAATAAATCATAACACAAAAGGGTAAAATTAATTGTGGAATTTAGGTATGTAGAAGATCTTGACATTGGATGTGACTTATCAATTCTTCGACGAAGTACACAACGCCATTCTATAATCTTATATCAGCATGAAGGTTCAATTTTTGGAGATAATGCTCGAATTGGTAATCTAAATAATGTTGAAGTTGAATTAAGCCTTTTTTTTGAAAAATCACGTTCAACATCTTGCGATTTAGCACTTACACCTGAATATTCATGTCCTTGGTCAATTATTGTAGATATTATCAATCATCCTGATAAGTGGCCTACGGCTGAAAAACTTTGGGCTATTGGTTGTGAATCAATGACAAAAGAACAACTGTCTTCTTTGAAAACTACTTTTAACAATGAAAATGTTTATGTTCATTTTGATAATGCTGTATTAACCAACCATCTAAATTATGTAGATCCACTAATTTATTTGTTCAAAGGCTCTCATTTGGGACAAAATAAGTTAATAGTTTTGCTGCAATTTAAAACTCGACATATGGGTGTTTGGGGAAGTACATTGGAAAGGGATAATCTAATACAGGGAAATGAGATTTACGTTTTGAGAAATTCTATTGATTCTATTAATTTCTTATCTTTGATTTGTTCCGAAGCAATGAATTTTCAGAATGAATTAACCCCAGAAAAACAAAGACAAATAGACTGGATTGATCGACCTTATTTAATTTTTAATCCACAATTAAATCCAAATCCCATACATACAAATTTTACAACATTCAGAAAGTTTATTTTCCAGTTTCCTAAAAAAGAAATCATATCTCTTAACTGGAATAATAAAACTACATTTAATGGGCATTCTTTTCTGGAGTTTAATTCTGCAAGAAGCGGTTTTTATATTCAATCCGATGAGATCAATCGGTCAGAACAGAGAATAAAACATAATCATAAACACGGTTTGTACTATTTCAATTTGGGAATAAAGAAGCATGCTTTTCTGTTAAACAGTTCTGCAGTAGTTTTTCATATTGCTAATCCGTCAGTTGATATTGTAAATGCTATGCCTCAGCAAATTATGCGGGAAGGACCAGAGTTAATTGAAACTTTTGTTTTAAATGCGAACCGAGATGCTTTTGATATTTTAGATAACGGAATTACTGATGGACATGTTAATTATTTAACTGGGGTGGGATGTGCTTGCAATTTTCTAATTTCTGATCAGAATTGCATATTGGAAAAAGAAAAGCTTGTCTGCCTAACTTCTGGCAAAATCGATAAAGAATTAGGAAATAGTTGGTGCACAATTTCAAATTTATTTTCGATAAAACTAAATGAAAATTCGGAAGTCAATTGCAGAATTACATTCACGGAAGATACTCATCACGAAAGCATTGAATTCAGGTCAAAGTATATTGATGTCATTACTGTATTAACCAATGAAATACTACCTAATAAAGCTGTATATCCTGAAAGCATTGCTGACTTGAAGGATGATGATCTAGTAATAGGCTATAACACTAATTCCCGAAAAGATAATTACAAATATAATCTTTTGACTGCCGCAGGGGTAGGAAAAGTTGCCACTATATGTTTTTTGGGTTCTATGCCAGAATTTGTAATTAATAAAACATTTAATTTTCTACAAGCTCTGTTCGATAATGATAATAATAATAAACGGAGAGTTGTTGTTTTTTACAAACGGGACAATATGATCATATCAAAGTCAGACCCAGATGCAGGTATTATATCTGCTACTGGCGATTTTGATGGTCCAACAATTTTTAAATAATAATATTATGAATAAGCAAAATATTATCGCTCTTGCAAGAAATATTTTTCCCGATATACAATATGTTCGGGATGATTTGTATAGAGGTGAATTAAAGATATCCGGAAAATCTGCCGGTATATATTATATGGATATAAGTGGGCATGTACCATTTGATAAATTCAACGAGTATCAGGAAAATTTACTTGCTGATGAGTATTATAGCCTATCAGGAACTCTTCAATGGAATCTTTACTTGCTGTTACTTCAGGATGATGTTAACCAACAAATCAAAGAACGAGTTGAACGAAATGATAAGTATGCCCGCAAATATATTTTTACTGAACCCCAATTTGAAGAATTCTTCAAACTGGAAAAATCTGATGCGGAAGTATCTTCAAATGTTGTATTACAATGGAAAGAACAACTTAATAAAGTTGATCTTCAGGAAGTGTATTCAAAGGCAAAATATACAGAAGCAGTAGATCGATTTCTATTAAATCAAACCAGAAAAATAGAGGGTACAGAAACACTTTTAGATTCTTTGGATAATATAAAAATTAATTTCATAAACCAGATTATATTAAAGCCAACATATCGGGAATACCCAAGGGAACCTAGGGTTTTTAAATTTGGAAAAGTAAACCTTATAAAAGGGATCAATGGAGTTGGAAAAACCTGCGTCCTGGAATCTTTGGAATTAATCGCTTGTGGAAGAGCATTCAGAAATTCAGACAAAATAGAACCAGATAATTGTGTGGAAGCAATAATTAACAATTCAAGGGAGATCGAAATATGCACCCCAACCAATAATACTAAATACCGCTTGCGAGATGCCTATTGGTATAGTAATAATTATCCAAGAGATAATTTTGTTTTTTCTTCCTTTAATAGGTTTAATTTCTTTAATACGGATGCATCTATCGACTTTGCAAAAAGCAACATCGAAGATGATGTAAAAAAGTCGCTGTCAAATATCATACTCGGTAGTGAATTTAATTATATTTCTGAAAGGATAGACGGATTTTTTGACAGAATAAAACCAATTTATAATGAACTTAATCGTAAAATAAAGGAAGCCGAACAGAAAATTAAAGAATCTGATATAATTATTTCCAAATTGGGAAAATCTGAAATAGTCAGATCATTGATTGATACTATTAACCAAACTTTACATTCTCTCCATTTCAAAAATATATACTTTGATATCGAAAAAGATACGGCAGAAGTGGAAGTCCTAATTAATCAGGTAAAGACACTGACTGAAAAAGTATCGGAGAATCAAAATAATCCCATTGACAGCAAGAATGATCTAAATAATGCAATAAGTTTATTTGCAATAAAAGATACTGCCTTAAATAATTTAAAATCTGATCTTGAACTACTATCCTCACAGGTTTCCCTAAAGGAGAATGAAATCACTAAAGTGACAAAAGTGTCAAGTTTACTTGAATCTTCAACAAAGTATTTCAGTGAACCCAAACTTTTTGATATTAAAGGATTTAGCAAACGCTTTTCTGATAATGAGGAATTAATCAGAAAGTTGAATGTAGTGAAAAGAGGTTTGAATTCAATAGATCTCCAGACTTTTTCCTCCGAAGCAAATATTAATGATTTACTGGATAAAACCCAGATTGATCTTTCTGATGCCAGATTGAATCTTGATATATGTGAGGCTGATTTGAAAAAACTTCTTGCACATTTTAGCAATACCGATAAGATAATTAACGAAATAAAATTATTAGGAAAGGAATATTTGGCTCTTGCTCCTGACGCTATTTCGTGCCCTCTTTGTCAGTCATCTTATGAACATTCTGAGTTACAAAAGAGGATTGAAGAAATTTTACAGACAAATTCCAAGGAAAATCAGGAAAGAATTGATATCCTTCACCAGAAACAGCAGACTGCGAAAGAAAATGTTGAAAATGTGACTTATTTCTATAATGGATTAACTAGCATCAAAACATTATATGAAAACACATTCAGTAAAGATTCAATAGAAATGTCAGTTTCGGAAATTATCACTGAGATTTCTCAATTAATAAATCAGGAGGATTTCTATATAAAGAAAAAACAGGAGCTCGTTGGTTTTCGTGAAATGGCCGAATCATTTAATATCACAGAAGAAGAATTCCTATTTCTCAGCAATAAACTGATTACAGACTTAAGCCCAGAGTTTACATTTGTATTTGACAACAAAAAACTTTTTGAAGAAAAAGCTACACAACTATCATCAGAAATTAAAATATTAAAAGAGAGTTTGGTGAAACTTCAAGAGGACAGGTATAAACTTATCACAAATTTCAAAAAAACGATTGGACTGGATGATGATAAAACCTATACTTTGCAAGAATTCTATTCGTTAATGGAGAGAGAAAAGAAAAACATCGACCTGTTTGATAATTATTTTTCTCAGATTTCCCAATTAATAGATTTGAAGGATGAGAATTTACTCTCGGAAATTAACCTTGGATTGGCAATGTTGCAAAAAAACATCGTTTCTCTCAAAATAGAAAAACAAAATCAATATGAATATAATCAGGCGAAAAATGAAAAGCAGCTATCACAGACTTTTTTAGATAACAATATAAAAAACTTCGAAAGAATTAAGATAGCTTTCAATACTCTCCAAACTATCAGTCAATCAGACGGGACGCATCATTTAAACAGTTTTTTCGAAAGCAATTTGAAGGAAATTGTCGACATTTTTAAGACCATCCATGCTCCGCGAGAATTTAAATCTCTAATTTTCCAAGATAGACAGTTCTATCTTATTAATGAGAATGACAAAAAGCATAAATTAACTGAAATCAGTACTGGTCAGCGAGCCGCCCTTGCTTTATCTATTTTTATAAGTTTGAACCGTCAGTTGAAAAACGGTCCAAATCTCCTCATTTTTGATGACCCAATTTCTCATATTGACGATCTTAATGCACTTTCCTTTCTTGATTTCCTTCGTTTCTTTATTTTGAAAGAAAACCGTCAAATATTTTTTGCAACCGCGAGTTCAAAATTGGCGAGTCTATTTGAGAAAAAATTTGAATTCTTAGGAAATGAGGAATTCAAAAAATGGGAGTTAAACAGGTAAATATTTTCATCCATCCGCTCTGTTTTGTATGGAAATGCTAATATTGTTTTTTAACATTTAATAAAGAAACTAATAAGAAAAGCGAGATTGAAAGATTAAGAGAAGTCGCTCAAAAAGGCCAGATGAATACAGTTCGCCCAACAAAAGTTGATTTATGGCTTGAAAGCAAAGATGAAGAACTTTATTTAATTGACATCAAAACTGCAAATCCAAATGCCGGAGGATTCCGTGAGTTTAAAAGAACATTGCTTGAATGGACAGCGGCTATCTTTGCAAAAAATCTCAAAGCAAAAGTAAACACGCTTATTGCAATTACATACAATCCATATGAACCAGCACCTTATAAAAGATGGACTATGCGGGGAATGCTTGATCTTGATAATGAATTAAAAGTTGGAAAAGAATTTTGGGATTTCCTTGGAGGAGAAGGTGCCTACGAAAACTTACTCGATTGCTTTGAGCAAGTTGGTATTGAGATGAGATCTGAAATAGATGAATACTTTTCTAAGTTCAATAAATAGATATTCTTTTTTCTCGGTTTGAATAATTTCTCATAATGACGGATTAATTAGGTGAAAATACCGGGAAGTTGTCAAAGAATGAAATTGTTATTTTCATAACTACTTTATTTAATTAATAGTTGACTTATTCGTCAGCCTTGCTTCAGCCTTATTCAGCCATGTTTCAGCCTTTTTCAGCCTTTTTCAGCCTTATTCAGCCATGCTTCAGCCTTAATCAGCCATGTTTCAGCCTTAATCAGCCTTGAATCAGCCTTAAGTAAGTTCCTTCTCGGCTTCTTCTCTGCATGAGTTAAAATGCTGTGAGTAGAAATTGCTGCTTGGGAATTAAAGAGTTGGGGTGCTAAATTTCATCTAAAAGTGTAATGAAATGACATTAAGGATTAATTAACTGCTTGATAATAAAAATAAATACTTTTACATTTATAAACATCTGCTATTATGAAAACAAATTAAAATAATATCTTATGAAAAGCATAAAGATAGTATTTATTGTCCTTTTATTTTTCTTCACTGTAAATGAACTATACGCCCAATTCTCGAATGCCGAAAAAATTTTTTTACGGGCCAGGTATAAGATTGTTTTGAATGATGATGCCTTTGCCGGAGTACGGGCTGACGGAATGCCTAATACATACGGATTACCCTCGGTAAAGGATTTCGTGAAGAAATATAAGACAGTAAGGGAAAAGTCAACAAATTCTGTAACAGCAACATTTACAGACATAGGTGCAAGAACAATTTATGATTTGTGTTCAAACGGTTCTCCCGTTAATGTATGGCAGGATCCTTCGAATCCGGATTATGTTCACGCTGTATTTGTTCATAGTCCTCCGGGAGATCCTTCATTTACTGTCAGGAAATCAAAATATTATTTATCAACGGATAGGGGCTATTCATGGTCGTTTCTTGCTGATGTACCAAATGTCAGAAGTGGATACCCCTCGTTAGACGGATTTTCAGACGGTACAGCATTGATAGTCAATCACAGTGCTGACGGGGGAGGAACAACAAGGGCACAGGCGTATAAGGATTTAGCACCCGGCATCGGTTCTTTTACAAGGCTTGATGCACCCGGTAACGATGGTTATATCTGGCCGAGGGTTATTTCTACAAAAAGTTTAATCCTTACTAATAAATTTGTTTTTATAGCATCTCATGAAATACCGTATATAACCAGGTATAATGTTAACACAGATATAAATTTTACACCCGGCACATGGTTAGGCTGGACGACGATCATCTCAGATCAGGCAGAAACATACGCTCTTGGAAGAGGCACAGACGGCAGAATTGGTCTTGTTTATAAGAATGATGACGAATCTAATCCTTCAAGTTACGCGGATGTATGGTTTATGGAATCAACAAACGACGGTACATCTTTCAGTACGCCCTTGAAAATTTTTGATGCTAACTTTTCAACGGATTCACTTGGTATGCTAAGAGGGATAAGCATCGTTTACAGAGGTAATTCACCCTCAGTCGTATTTGAAACTGTAAAGCAGACGCAAGATGGCTCATTCTTTCCCAATTCAACGGCTAATATAAGGTTCTGGTCAAATACGCTTCCCGGGTCAGACCCAAACAGAAGTGTTGTTTTGGCTGATACAAACACAGTCGGATTTCATCCATACATCGGCGTTAACGATGTAATGGCATCTATATGCAGACCTAATATTGGTGTATCTGCAAACGGAAATGTACTGTTTGTTTCATTCTCTGTTCCCTCTGAAGAACTCGGAGGTACGGTTGATACTACTGTGTTTATGGATATATGGCTTGCTGCTTCGCCTAACGGTGGTTTGAATTGGCCTGTACTCGAAAAAATAAACCCGACTTCCCCAAGAAAAGACTGGAGATATGTAAGTATGTCGAAATGGAATGACGTAAGCGGCTCAAACTATTACTGCAACATGGTTGCACTAAGAGGACATATTCCGGGTTCTTATGTGAACGGTGTAGAAAACGGAGAATCAAATGAAGAATTCTGGTCAATAAGAGCATTAGTATACATCGGACCACTTCCTCCACCTCCGCCAAACCTATTGACACCGGCAAATAACTCTATTTATATATCTCAAACTCCAATTCTTGACTGGTCAGATATAAGCGGTGCCACATACAACTTGCAGGTTTCCACGAATTCTGGCTTTACGAATAATCTTGTCAACTTAAGCGGGCTAACAAGTTCTCAATATCAGATACCGAACGGATTACTTCAATTAAATACAACCTATTACTGGCATGTCAGCAGCTCAAATTCAAACGGAACGGGTATATACTCAGAATCATTTAACTTTACAACTTTAGGTGTACCTAATGCTCCGGCATTACTGAACCCTCCAAATGGTTCGATCGGGCAGATACTTACACCAACATTGAACTGGACTGAAGTTACTGGTGCAGAAACGTACGGCATGCAGGTATCAACTGATATTGGTTTTTCGACGACAGTAATTAATTTATACGGTTTGACTGCTTCGCAATATCAGATTACATCAGGTGTTTTGCAGTATGGCACGCTTTATTACTGGAGAGTAAATGCAGAAAATATGTACGGAATCGGATCATGGAGTACACCATGGAATTTTTCTACTCAGGGATCGCTTATCGGTCCGGTATTAAACAGTCCTGCAAACGGCTCAAGCATTTTATCATTCGTACCGGTTCTTGACTGGGGTGACTTATCAGGAGCTACATCATATATAGTTCAGGTATCATTAAACAACAATTTTTCTTCTTTTGTTGTCAATCAAAGCGGTTTAGTCAGTTCAAGTTATCAGATTCCTGCAGGAACACTAAACGGAAACACTACTTATTTCTGGAGAGCAAGGGGTGTAACTGAAGCAGGCAACGGCGACTGGTCTGCAGTGTGGTCGTTTAGAGTAGTATCAATTCCTCCACAGCCAGTACTCGTATCTCCGTTAAATAATGCGACAAATCAATCTCCGACACCGTTTATGGATTGGGACAGTCTAGCGGCTGCCAACAATTACAGACTTCAGATATCGGCAGATTCATTATTTGGTGCAATAGTATTTGATACTACGGGTATAATACCGTCAAGGCTGCAGTTGAGGCCAAACATTCTCGGATGGAATCAAAAATATTACTGGCGTGTGAATGCGAATAACTTAGCAGGCACAGGACCATGGTCTATAGTGTGGAATTTTAATGTACATCCGAATTCTGTTTTACTATCAAGCAGTGAAATTCCAAAAGAATACAAGATATTTAATAATTATCCAAATCCGTTTAATCCGACGACGAAGATTAGGTTTGACTTGCCGAAGAGTTCGGAAGTGAAGATTACTGTTTTTGATGTAACAGGAAAAGAGGCATCTGTGCTTGTGAATGAGAGGCTTCAGGCGGGGACATATCAAACGCAATGGAATGCTGCTGCCTTTCCAAGCGGAGTTTATTTTTACAGGATACAGGTCCGCCACAGCGGATCTTCGACGGGTGATTTTAGTGAGACGAAGAGGATGATGTTAATTAAGTAAAAATCAAAAGCTATTATGAAAAAATTATTTATTGTTTTAATAGTGTTCGCTGCGATGAATGCGAATGCTCAATGGGTATCATATACTCTTCCTTATTCGGGAATTCCCTTTACTTTAGGGTTTTATGATTTAAACAGAGGTGTTTCATTTGGCCACAGTATTTCACCGTTCAATGAATATATTTTTTACACAACAAACTCGGGTTTGAGCTGGATTCAAGCAGCTTATCCGGTCGAATTGAGAGCCATTGCTGATGTACAATATATTAATGAAAATATTATATATGCCTGTGGGGCTGAGACTGTAGCTTTTAGCAGTAATACAAAAACGGAAAATGATTTTCTGTCTTTTCCCAAGAACATCAGAGATAGATTATTAATAGAAGGAAGAACAGAATTTTTTTCGGAATACAAGTCAGCGTTCATAAAATCTACAAATGGCGGTCAAAACTGGCAAAGAGCAAGTCAGTTTGATACTACAACAGGTTATATAATTGACATACATTTTTTTAATGTAAATACAGGTTATGCTTTAATTGATTCCGGTTCTTCTTATAATTCAAAATTCTGTAAAACAACAAACGGCGGAGCAAACTGGCAGTTTATAAGTTCAGTTGGATCGCCGGCAGAAGTTGAAAGAATGATATTTCTCGATATGAATACCGGCATTGCCAAAGGTTTTTACAGCGGAGGGCATATTTATAAAACCACAAATGCAGGTTTAAACTGGAGTAATACATACATGCCGACTCAGATTGATGGTATAACATTTTTTAATTCGACAACAGGTATAGCAATAGGAATAACAAATGATGGTGCTTCCAATAATGTGTATAAAACAACAAATGCAGGTGACAATTGGAATATCATTAATACTTTTACAGGTCCGAAACTTTATAATAACTTAGTATCGTTACCAAATACCGGGACAGCGTTTGCAATTGGTAATAATATAGATACCGTTATGTTTCTTCCGGGAAAAATTACTACATTAAAAACTACTAATTGGGGATTGAACTGGGTGTCGGCAGAATTTGAACCAAAGCTTATGGCTTATGGATTGGCATTAGTGGATTCTGATAATTTTTTTATCGGAGCCGGAGATATAATGCAGGCTCAAATTTTGAAATCAACAAACGGTGGGAATGTATTCGTAAATCAGATTGGTACAAATCTGCCTTCGTCGTTTTCTTTGTCACAGAACTATCCAAATCCGTTTAATCCAAAGACAGTTATTAGTTTTCAGCTGCCCCGCCACGGCGGGTCTTCGACAAGTGATGTGATAATAAAGGTTTATGATGTGCAAGGAAGAGAGGTGGAAACGCTTGTGAATGAGAGGCTTCAGGCAGGAACATATCAAACGCAATGGGATGCTGCTGCTTTTCCAAGCGGAGTGTATTTTTACAGAATTCAGGCAGGGGATTTTAGAGAGACGAAGAGGATGATGTTAATTAAATAAAATCAAAAAACATTATGAAAAATACAGGGAAAATAGTTTTCTATTTTGTATTCATAAATTTATTTTTATTGAATATAAACATCTCGTATTCTCAGTTTTTACAAAACCTCAAGAAACTTTCATTTGGAAATGATAGAAATCCTTCATTCAGGGTAAGAGATGACGGTTATAATATCTCGAATATTCCGTTCGAATTTCTGATATATGAAAGGGTGAACGATAATGCTTCAAATATTCTGGTTTCGAAAATCAATACTAATGGTGCTCTTGACAGCGGTTATTATTTGACGAATGATGTTTTCTCAAATATAAATCCCTCGATTGGTTATTATTTCCAGAGTTATCAGGTTACTGAAATTACCACAGCTCTTGCTGTCTGGGAAACGGATAAAAACGGTAATAAGGATATCTATGCACGTATTTATAAGCAATCTCAGGGATGGCTTCCTGAATTTGCAATAGATAATTCCGCAGGCGAACAGGTCAATCCGAAGACTGCAATGTTTAATGAGAATACTTATGCGGTTGTTTATCAATCAGTAGATGATATAAAACTGAAATTAATAAATGTTGATAATCAAAGTGTTTTACTCGACACGAATATAACTTCTGGTATAAATGATATTTGCAGAAATCCTTATATTGTGATTTCACAGGGCAGTTCATCTGCAATGTTTATAACTTACGAAAGGGAATTCTCAGCGAGTCAAAATTCAATTTATTGTTTGAAATCATCGTTGCCTGCTCCACTGAACTTTATGATTGATACTGTCCGGTATTCGGGTGTGAATTATAATGCCGGTATAGCATCGATGTTTTTTTATCCTTCGCCTTATTTATTTATATACGAATCAAATAAAAACGGCAATAGAAATATATTCGGAACACAGATTAAATTCAATGGTCAGAGCAGTGTATCTTATGATGTCTTAACATCACAGTATTTTGATATGTGGGGATATTCAGGCACTGAATTTTTTCTTGGGAAAAATACAACTAACGGGGTTTTCGCATTTATTTCAAAACAAAACAATTCATTATATGCAAAAGTGAAGATGGGGGGATTTTGGGGAGACTCATTAACAACTTTGATTTCAAACGATACGAACTATAAATCAAGGACAGGATTCAGTACGTGTCAAAATGTACCAAATACAGCATGTTTCAGGTATTGGATTGTTTTCGGAAAAAATTTGAGTCCCTCGGAAAGCGGAATTTATGGAACAACCTTCACATCTTGCGCAATGAATGTCGTGAGTGTTTCGGGAGAAGTTCCTTCATCATATTCGTTATCACAGAATTATCCAAATCCTTTTAATCCGAGGACAGTTATTAGTTTTAAGTTGCCCGTTGATAGTAAAGTATCAATTAAAATATATGATTTGATGGGAAGGGAAGTGGAAACGCTTGTAAATGAGAGGCTTCAGGCAGGAACATATCAAACGCAATGGAATGCTGCTGCTTTTCCAAGCGGTGTTTATTTTTACAGGATACAGGTCCACCACAGCGGATCTTCGACGGGGGAGTATAGTGAGACGAAGCGGATGATTTTGGTGAGGTAGCTTTTAATGATAAGTATTTTATAAAATATTAATTTGAGAATCAATAAATAATTTTTATGGAGTTACAATGAAAAGTTTGATGTTATTATTCGTTTTGATTTTGTTAATTCCTTTTGTTTCTAATGCACAAAACGGATGGGAATTAATAACACCCAGACCCGCGAGATTTGAGTATAAGGACATGTATTGTTTTTCCAGTGATGAAGTATTAATTGTCGGTGATTTTGGGAATATAATGAAGACCACAAATGGAGGATTGAACTGGACACGTTTTGGATATATTAACAATTTCTATGGCAGTATTAATTCTGTTTATTTTATCGGAAATTCAGGTTGGTGCGTATGCGATTCGGGAGTTGTTTTCAAATCGACAAACAGAGGAGATAACTGGACGAGATATAACAATCCAGGATTTGCATCAAATTATTTCAATTCAGTATATTTCCTAAATTCTACAACAGGATATGTAATATCGTCAGGAAATAATATTTTGAAAACAACGAATGGAGGTGTTGACTGGTTTTTCTTGAGTAGCATATATGGAAACGGAAACATCATATCACCCTTTTTTATAAATGAGAATGTAGGCTGGGTTATAAAATGGGGTATGTCGGGACCATATTCAAATGCAAACCTTTACAAAACAACAAACGGAGGGATAAACTGGACTGTACAATATAATGCATATACACTTTCGAAAGTTAAATTTTTTGATGAAAACACGGGTTATGCAGCTGGCAGTAACGGTTCTCCATCATATAACAGAGGATTTTTTCTAAAAACAACAAACGGCGGTTCTAACTGGAATAAGCAATATATTGATTCCGTATCAGGTTTTTTTGATATGGATTTTATAAATCAAAGTACAGGTTGGGTTTCTGGATGGGACGTTATGTATAAAACTACCAATGCCGGATATAACTGGGTAAGCAGTAATTTTGTTTCTTGGTATTTTAAAGCAGCGGATGGAAATAATCTATGGGGGACAAAGCAGTACGAGATATTTAAAACTTCTAATAATGGAATATTGTGGGACACAGTTTCATACAATTTAGTCCCGTTGTCAGAAACAATCAGTAATATATTTTTTCAAAATGAAAATACAGGTTGGGGTACATTATTTTTTGATGTAATAAAATCTACAGATGGAGGATTTAACTGGAATACATACCCGGTCCCGAATGCCAGACAAATAAGCGATATTTTGTTTATAAATGATGAAACCGGGTGGGTAACTTCGTATGAAAAGATTACAGATTCTGTCTATTTATATAAATCCACAAACGGAGGAGGGAACTGGTTTTATGCGAATCCGTCAAATAAAATAGCTTCTTTGATTAAAATAAAGTTTTTTGAATCGTCGAATATTGTATTAGATGGATATATAAGCAGACCATTTGTTACTAAAGAAGCAATTTTAAGAAGTACAAACTTAGGAGTCAGCTGGACATTAGATTCGATGGATGCCGCTTATAATGTTACGATATGCGACTTCAATAATATGTGGGCTTCCAAACAAGACAAACTTCTGAAAACAACCAATGGGGGAGGTAGCTGGCAGCAGATTAATGTTCCTAATATTGTAAGCTTTTTTACAAGTTATTTTATAAATCAGAATACAGGATTTGTAATTCCTTACAAAGCTTCAAACGAAAAAATTAACTACATACACAGAACTTTTAACGGAGGAATTAACTGGGACAGCATATATGTAGGCAGCAACTTAGCAGCAATTTTTAATTTTTACCAATTAAATAATTTATTATGGGCTGTTTGAAGGGATGTTAACTCATATCCGATTATAACAAAAATTACAAATAATTTTTCAAATTGGGATTCTTACAGACCGAGCGGCATCAGAATGTGGAGCGATTTGTATTCGATATGTTTTATAAACAACACCACAGGATGGGTTTCGGGCGGCTGGACAGAGGTTTATAAAACAACTAATGGCGGGAATGTTTTTATTAGCAACATTTCGAATGAAATCCCTGACAGTTATTGCTTATTCCAGAATTATCCAAATCCGTTTAATCCAGCTACGATAATTAGATTTCAGGTAAAAGAAACTAAATATGTAACGTTGAAAATTTTTGATATACTTGGAAAGGAAATACAGACTCTTGTAAGTGAAAAGCATACACCGGGTTTATATGAAGTCTTCTGGGATGCGAGTGCCTTTCCAAGCGGTGTTTATTTTTACAGAATGATTACTGATGGTTTTAGTGAGACGAAGCGGATGATTCTGGTGAGGTAATGATATACAGCTGCTCAAATGAAATATTATTAGTGTAATATGTAATTTGATGGTAAATATACATAATAGTAAATTCACTTACTTTTATATGTATTTAGAATTTTTAAATCTCTTCAGTTAAAAAGATACATATTAAATTCGATGATGAAATAAATTCGCATTAATATTTTCATATCTCGAAACTTATTTTACTTCCTGCATTTTTATAACAAGTTGTAATATCAGTTATTTATGCTTATTGGAAATTTCTATTTCGTTGTAATTATGAAACTTTTGTATATATGTAAAGGGGTTAAGTTGTTCAGATTTGGTTACAATGCATTTGTCGATAGTTTCTCGATAGTTTCTCGATTGCTTCTCGATTGTTTCTCGATTGCTTCTCGATTGCTTGTCGATTGCCGTTCAATCACGGCTCGACGTAAGCTCAATGACGGCTCGATGAGGTGATAAAAAATATTTTTTCATCACAAAAGCACTAAGCACACGGCGTAGATAAATCTACAAACAAAACAAAGAAAAGCAAATGATAGATATTTTAACGCAGAGGCCGCAGAGAAGAGCAAAGACCGCAAAGAGAACATAGAAAATTATTCAAACCTATGAAAAAGTACAAATAAAAGAGCGTTTTTATTTTTGTAAAAAGTTTGTTTTTATTACAAATTCTACGAAATAGGAATTCATAAATATAGATTGAGTAATAAATGCGTTCACATAGAGACCTTGGGAACGATGAAATAAGATTAATAGGAGCAAGAAAAATCAGTGGAGTATGATAACGAATTAATATGTTTTTTTGATGGTATAAAACCATTATTTTATGTTTTATTGAATAATATTTTATATGGCAAAAACTAAAACTCCGGTCACAAAAGGCAAGTCAACAGTGACAAAAAGCACACAGGAAAAAACCGGTTTTACTTTTTTCGATGACAATAAATCTATTGTTATTCTAACGCTTATAGGCATAATTCTGCTCGCAATTCTTTTATTCTTTAATAAGGGTGTTTTTGAGGGCAAGATATTTGCATCGGCTGATAATCTTTCACCTCTGACGTTCAGGACATTTCTGAATGATGCAAAGGAGCAGGGGATTTTACCTTTGTGGATTCCCTATATTTTCATGGGGATGCCTTCCCTTGCTTCAATGACTGCTGCTGTTCCTTCATTGCATAATATTTATTCGTTCATCTGGGATAAAGCATTTGAGATATTTTCGGGTGGAAATTTATTTGCTCTGACACTGCCGTACTATTTCATATTCGGGCTTACACTGTTTCTTTATGCAAGGTATAAGTTCAAGAATAATCTTATATCGCTTTTTGTGTCGCTGCTCGGAGTTTTTGCAACGGGAATAATTCAACTGATAATAGTAGGTCATCACACTAAGATGATGACTTTTGCATTTTTCCCGCTTGTACTTTTCATACTTGAAAAGGTTGCCGATGAAGAAGAAAAGAGCTGGTACAATTTGTTCTTCTTCTTTGCCCTACTGACGATAATACTTTATCTGCAGTTACATTTTCATCATATTCAGATGCTTTTCTATTCATTTATGATGATAGGCATTTATATGCTTTATCTTTTAATATATGCTTTTGCAAAGAAACTTCAGAAAGCAAATATTGTAAAAGCATTTCTTATGCTCGTAGCCGGTCTTATAATAGCATTTGCCATGGATGCGGATATTATTCTTTCAATAAAGGAATACAACCAGTACTCGATGCGCGGACAGCCGAGCATTACTGCAATCTCCGAAGGCAAGGGAGACCAGAAACCGCTCAGCTATGAATATGCAACGAACTGGTCGTTTAGTCCGGGAGAGGTTTTGACTTTTGTTCTGCCTTATTACTACGGATTCGGAGGAGTTGAAGTGAAAGGTCAGAGAGCAAACCTGTACTGGGGACAAATGCCTTTTACAGATTCACCGGTTTACTTCGGAGTGATTGTACTGCTGCTTGCTGTGATAGGTATGATTTATAACTTTAAAAAGAATCCATTTGTTCAAGCGACAACGTTTATTATTATTTTCTTTCTCTTCCTGTCATTTGGAAGAACGTTTCCTTTAATTTACGATTTATTCTATAATTACATGCCGTTCTTCAGCAGTTTCAGAGCGCCTGTGATGATACATTATTATATAGACCTTGCTTTTGTGATACTTGCAGGATACGGACTTGTATCTATAATTACATTTTTGAAAAATACAAAAGATGAGAACAAAATTCTAAAAACTTCATACGTTGTAGGCGGTATAGCCTTACTGATGTTTTTCATATCGCTTGTTGGTTTTGAATCGTCGTACACTAATTCTGTTCTGAACGGACCCATGGCACAGAAGCTCTCTGCACAGGGCTATCCGGCACAGCAGGTATCAGGATATCTGAAACAGCAGGTTGCACCGATTGCTTACGAGAATGTTATTTCCGATTTACGCTTACACGGGTTTCTAATATTAATAATAGCGGTACTTATCTATCTTTATGCAAAGCGGAATATTGCACGGAATTTAATGCTGCTGGGAATAATTGTAATCGGACTTTTTGACCTTTTGGGAGTGAGCGCAAAAACACTTCATTGGGACGATAAAAAGCAGCGTGATGATACATTTGCGGAAACGGATTACACAAAATGGCTGCTGAACAAAGAACCCGAGACTTATAATTACAGAGTAGCAGTTATGAACAAAGGTAATCTGATAACGTCGAACGACCTTGCGTATTTCAGACTGCATCAGTTCAACGGATATCAGGGTGCAAAGATAAGAATTTATCAGGATGCGGTTGATGTTGCGGGAGGCGAGAATCCTTTTCTTATGGGGCTTGCGAACGTGAAGTACGTAATATCGGACAGTCCGTTTAATGATACTCTTGCATACACGGAAGTTTACAGGGGAAGCAGTATTATCTACATGAATAAGTTTATGATGCCTAGAGCTTTTTTTGTGAATGAATATAAAGTGGAGAAGGGAATTGATATACTGAACAACATACGAGCAGTTAACTTCGACCCGCGCAGCACTGCATTCCTTGAGAAGAAACTTGATGTTAATATTGACAGGGCAGATTCAACAAATACAGTACGCATTACAAAGTTCGGAATACACGATATTGAATACGAAGTCAGCTCTTCTGGAAATAACCTGTTGGTACTGAATGAAATATACTATCCTGCAGGATGGAAAGCCTTTATTGACGGTAAGGAAACAGAGATATACAAAACAAATTATTTCCAGAGGTCGATTGTCGTGCCTGCGGGAAAGCATAAAGTTGAACTGAAGTTTTATCCTGAAACATATTATACAGGAAAGAAAATAAGTATTGCTGCTAATGTACTCGTTACTATTATTCTGATAGGCGGAGTTGCGGGAATATTTATTTCAAGAAAAAAGAAGGAAACGGAAGAAATAAACAAATAAATTAACTTATTATGTTTAAGAAAATATTAATAGCTAACAGGGGAGAGATTGCCGTACGGATAATTAACACGGCAAGAGAAATGGGTATAAAGACAGCTGCCGTTTATTCAGATTTCGATAAATATTCGCTTTACACAAAACTTGCTGACGAGGCTTATTATATAGGGCAGTCGCCCGCAGCGCAGAGTTATTTGCTTGCAGATAAAATTATTGAAACAGCTAAGAAATGCGGAGCAGAAGCAATTCATCCGGGATATGGTTTTTTATCCGAGCGTGCAGTATTTGCAAAAGCATGCGAGGATAACGGAATAAAGTTTATAGGTCCGCCTCATCAGGCAATAGAGGACCTTGGCAGTAAGACAAAAGCAAAACAACTTGCGATTAAAAACAAGGTGCCTGTTGTATCGGGAACCGACTCAGCAATAACCGATATAGAAGAAGCAAAGAAAGTAGCGAAGAGGATAGGTTTTCCAATTATGATAAAAGCAAGTGCAGGCGGCGGAGGTAAAGGGATGAGGGTAGTACGAGAGGAGGAAGAGCTTGAAGCTGCCATCCGCATGGCTCAGAACGAGGCAAGGTCATCTTTCGGAGATGAAAGCGTCTTCATTGAAAAGTATGTTGATTCGCCTAAGCACATAGAGTTTCAGGTGCTTGCAGATGAGCATGGAAATGCAGTTCACCTCGGCGAGAGGGAATGCTCAATGCAGAGACGTCATCAGAAGATTATTGAAGAGACTCCGTGTTCTATTATGGATGATGACCTTCGGCACAGAATGGGAGAGTGTGCAAAGACGATAGTACTTGCTGCAGAATATACAAATGCGGGCACTGTAGAATTTATGGTGGATAAGGATAAGAACTTTTACTTTCTTGAAGTTAATACGCGTCTGCAGGTAGAGCATCCTATAACGGAAATGAGGACGGGTCTTGACCTTGTGGAGCAGCAGTTAAGGATAGCTTCAGGAGAGAAGCTTAAACTTAAACAGGAAGATATAAAGTTCAAGGGTGCTGCGATAGAGTGCCGTATATGCGCTGAAGACCCCGATAATAATTTTATGCCTTCAATAGGCAAGATTAAATACATGAGCCGCAACCTTGGCAATGGTATGAGAGAAGATACGGGAATAGAACAGGGCAATGAAATATCAGTTTATTACGATTCGATGATAACAAAGCTAATAGCATACGCCCCCGACAGGAAGAGCGTAATAGACAAGATGGAACGTGCCCTGCTGAATTATACTATAGTCGGTGTTAAGACAAATATAAGTTTTCTTTTAAAACTTCTTAAATGTCCCGAATATTTTGAGGGAGCATACAATACGCAGTTTGTTGAGAGAACATTCATGCCGAGACTTGAGAAGGAGAAGAATGAGATCAGCGATGAGCTTAAGAAAGCTCTTGCAATAGGCTCTATTATTATGAAAGAAAAACATGAAAGTACTTCTGCAGTAAACACAGGAGGCAACAACAAGCACAAAACCAAAGGCGGCTGGTTAAGAAGAAAGGAGTTGCATTAATATGAAAAAGTATTTTATAAGCATTAACGGTAATGAAACTCCAATGGACGTAATGCTTTCGGGTAATAACGTTAAGTTTGCGGACAACGACACGGAAGAATTTGAGTATAAATTCCTTACAGATGAACTGCTCCTTGTAAGGCTTGACCATAAGAACTATATATTTAAGGCAGATGAAACGGTAGAGAGCGAATTAAAACACACCGAATTTATGCTCGAGTACAATTCGCGTTACTATCACACAGTCTGCAAGAATGAGATGGAAGTCCTTATGGAAAAATTCGCAAAGAGCCGAGGTACGGTAAAGATAAAGAACGAACTTCTTTCGCCTATGCCCGGTGCTATAGTGAAGATTAACGTAAAAGAAGGCGATGCAGTAAAGAAAGGACAGGTGCTTGTAGTACTTGAGGCAATGAAAATGGAAAACGAACTTAAAGCAGCAGGGGACTGCAAGATAGCGAAGATACTCGTTGAAGAAAAAGAATCAGTTGACAAGAATCATTTGCTTATTAAGTTTGATGTTTAAATAAAGAATTATATATGTTAGCTTTTGCTTCAATATTCGCGGCAATAATACCAATGGTAACATACCTGTTTATTATCTGGTGGATGGACAGGAACGAAAGAGATCCGTTCTGGATTGTCTTTCTTAACTTCTTCTGGGGCGCTACAGGTGCGATTATTCTTGGTATTATAGGGAGTTTGATTTTTCAGATACCTTTATCTTTGGGACTCTGGGCTTTCTTTGGTGAGAACGCAGGGGGATTGACAGACCTTTCGGGGGCCGTTATTACAGCACCGCTTGTAGAAGAACTGACTAAGGGATTATTCTTAGTAATAATCTCAACTTCGAAAAGGTTTGACGGAGTTGTCGACGGGGTCGTTTACGGAGGTGCGATTGGTCTTGGATTCGGAATGACCGAAAACTTTTTATATTTTCTGGCATACGGCGAGGAGCCGGTTTCATGGCTGGTACTCGTAATAATAAGAACACTGTTTTCTGCGGTGATGCACTGCATGGCAACAGCAACACTCGGCGGATTTATTGGAATGGCAAAGTTTAAACCTGCGGGGTATAAGCTGCTGCTTATTCCTGCTGGTTACATAGCAGCAGTGTTTTTGCACTTTTCTTGGAACCTGACAGTAAGTTTCGAGAGTACAGCATTGCTCGGGTTCATATTTCTTTTTATGTATTTTGTCGCATGGATTGCAATATTTCAGATTGCGGTTTACATGGAAGGAAAAACAATTACAAAGGAACTTCAGGAAGAGTCGGCCAGCGGTTTGATTCCCTCAGAACACATGAACCATCTGCCTTATGTTTTCAGGCGGAATAAATACGGATGGTGTCCGCAAGGAGTAAAACAGAAGGATTATGTTAGTACAGCAATAACACTTGCATTAAGGAAATATCAGGTAAAGAACCTTAAAGGCTCTAAACGTGCTTCATATGAACAGGATATTGAAAAACTCCGTTATGATATTAAGATGATGTTTTATAATGCGCACGTGCAGTATTATTACAATAATAAAGCCTGAGCATTTACTTCATGAACGATAATGCTGAATTATCAGTAGTAATAGCTACATGGAATTCAAGAAAACAAACTGAAGAATGCATTCAGTCAATAGTAAACCTTCCTGAATACAACGGAAATGTTGAAATTATAATTATTGACAACAATTCTAATGACGGTACGGCAGGATTAATAGGTAAGAAATTTCCTCGGGTAAAAATAATAATTAATAAAGAAAATGTCGGATATGCTCCTGCATGCAACCATGGAATACGTGAGTCTATGGGAAGGTATGTACTACTTTTAGGAAGTGATACAATTCTTAAACCCGGCAGTTTGAGAAAGACAATTGACTTTCTGGATGCTAATCCGGAAGCAGGAGCAGCGGGCTGCAGGCTTTTGTATCCAGACGGAACGCTGCAGGGCAACTGCAAGAAATTTCCGAAATTATCGAATGCTTTCTTAACATATACATCTTTAAACAGATTTAATTATGAATATGATATGCGGGGATTCGGATATAATAAGACCATACAGGTTGATCAGATAGCCACAACATTTTTAATGGTACGCGGCGACCTTCTTAAAAAATTAAAAGGATTTAACGAAAGCTACAGAATAATGTACAATGATGTTGACTTATGCAAAAGAATAAGCGCTGAAGGAAAGAAAGTAATGTTTATTCATGATGCCGAAGTTTATCATCATGGAAGTCTTTCAACGAGCAAAGCCGATTATAAGCTAAGGAAGATAATGTATGATGATATTTACCGATATTACAGATTGAATCATGGTTCGAAAGCATATTTTCTCTCGCCGGTATTAAAAACTAGGTTATTGTTAACAAAATTATTTATGAGTTAAAAGTTAATTTGCTAAAACTTTTTAAATACATACAGGATAATATCATTTCTAATAAGACCGGTATAAGGGATATGGCAGTCTCCTTTGCACCGCAGATAGCTTCGGCAGTATTTGGTTTTGCAATGTCCATACTTCTTGCTCGCGGACTTGGTGCTGAAAGTCTTGGAAAATATGTACTCATAACAAGCTTCGCTGCTCTAATAACCGGATTTTCGGACCTTGGCATAAACCAGACTGCAATAAGGTTTGCGTCAAGAGCGGTATCTAAGAATGATGATGAGCTTCAGTATGCTGTACTGCGCTGGGCGTTGCGGATAAGGTTTTCGCTTGTTCTCATCCTTTTCGTTATTTCATATTTTGCTGCTGAAGTGGTTGCAAAGGATTTCTGGGGTAGTTCAGAACTTATAAGTTTAATAAGAATTTATTTGCTGATAGTTCTTTTTAATGTATTCTCGTCAATACCAATTATCTACTTTCAATCTAAAAGGTTATTCGGAAAGAATGCATTTGTTGCCGTTGGGCAGGCTTTAATTAATTTTTCGGGAATAACGTTTATTGCGATTACGGGAATGTGGTCTATCTACAATGTCATTATTGTAACAGTAATATCGAACTTGGCAGGAATGCTTGTATTTCTTGTGATAGTGCCGCGACGTGCAATATTCAAAATGCAGGATTTTAAAAACGGCTTCAAAGAAATATTCCGTGCACCTAAAGAACATTACCTAAATGAGACTACGGTTGATAAGTCATCAGCAGAGTCATTTGCATTTTTTATGGTTATAACATCAATAATAGTAATTCTTACCATGCAGGCTGACGTATGGCTTATGGGACGCTATCTTACTAAAGACCAGATAGGTATTTACAATGTTGCGACTAAGCTCGCATTGCCGCTGATGATGTTTCTAAATGCATTTAACACAGTTCTCTGGCCGAGAGCTTCCGCGGCGACGAGCAGGGAAGAGACGATGTTACTGCTTAAAAAAACTGTTAAGGTAAGTTCTATTGTTTTTTTGTTTGTACTTATATATTCGTTTTTTGCTCCTATGCTCATAACTTATATATACGGACTTGTATATGACGGTTCAATAATGCTCAGCCGTATTCTTTGTTTCCGATACAGCATATCAATACTTGTTTGTCCCATTGGAATTATCGGGTATAATCTTGGTTTTATCCGTATATACTGGAAAGTTAATCTCATACAGCTGATATTCGTTGTTCTTATTAATGTTTTTTTACTTCCTGTAATCGGAGTCTATGCATCAGCATTAGCACTTATTGTGAATGAGCTTACTGGATTTACAGCCTCTGTATTTATAATAAGACATAAAATAAAGCAAGCGAATGCATAAACAAGAAAATATATTATTTATAACAGACAGTTTCTATCCGTATGCAGGAGGGGTAGAAAAGCATGTGTTTGAACTATCCAAGAAGATTATTGAGGACGGACATAAGGTTACAGTACTGACTTATAAAAAGAAAAAAGGCGATGCTGATAAAGAAAATATATCAGGGATTAAAATATACCGGCTATCAAAAACAAGCGGCAAGTACTCAAACTTTGCGGGAATAATGTTTCAGATTTTCTCGAAGGACATATTAAAAAGTACTTACGACATAATTCATTACCATGATTATTCGGTTTTCAATATAATGCATCCAATTCTTTCGCTTAATCGTGAGATAAGAAAGAATAAAACATATATAACTTTCCATGGATGGGAGGGAATATTTCCTTTGACTGATTATATAAAGAATAAGAGAAAATATGCATCTGAAAAGACGAACGGAAATATTTGTGTCGGACATTTCATTGAAAAGTGGTATGAAACAAGAGCTGACATAATAACATACGGAGCAGTTGAAGAGCAGAAATCAGATGCCAATTCCGAAAATACAATTTTATACGCAGGAAGACTCGAACCGGATACAGGATTTCCGGTGTTGCTTGAATCATTCGGTGAAATTAATAAGCTACATCCTGAATATAAATTTGTTATACTCGGGAATGGTACACTTACAGATACACTAAAGGATTATCCCAATGTAATTTATAAAGGGTGGGTAAAAGATACGGCGGAATACATATCAAAAAGCGAAGTTGTTTTTGCCTCGGGATATCTATCGATGCTGGAAGCTTTTATAATGAAGAAAAAAGTACTCGGATATTATAATAATGAGCTAAAGAAAGATTACTTTGAGATGATACCACATTGTCAGGATTTAATGTGGACGGCAGGAAGCAAGGATGAAGTAATCAAAATGTTTGAAGATATGCTTTCAAGTAACGAAAAGATAAATTCTGCATATAGCTTTGCAAAGGAATATTCATGGGATAGTTTAAAACAGGATTATTACAGACTTTGGAATTTATAAACAATAAATACATAAAGAATGTAAGTCTAATTACGGTCGTTTATAACGAGGCGGATAATATTACTAATTTTCTGCAAAGTTATTTTGAGCAGGAGTTTTATGCGGAAGAGTTTATTGTTATTGACGGAGGTTCCGAAGACGGTACTTTTGAGATTCTTAAAAAGTACGCTGAATCTAATCCTGATTTAAAACTAAAAATTACAAGTGAAGTCAGGTTTTCGAAATCTTATTCAGATTCGCCGATAGCCGATGCACGCAATGCCGCGATAGAGCTTGCACGGTGCGATTACATTGCTGTTACTGACGCAGGTTGTCTGCTTGACAAAAGCTGGCTTTATGAAATAGTTAAACCCTTTGAGGAAAACACTGTTGATGTTGTTTCCGGGTGGTATGAAGCGATTCGCGATAATGAATTCCAGAGAAAATTTGCGGATATATTTTTGCCGAAGAAAGATGAAACAAATTCATTAGATTTTCTTCCTTCTTCGAGGAGCATTGCTTTTAAAAAATCATGCTGGAAAGCTGTTAACGGTTATCCATACAAATGTCACTACGGTGAGGATACGATGTTTGACATTATGCTTAAAGAAAAAGGATTTATGTTTTACTTTGCACCTAAAGCAGTTGCGTACTGGCATGCCCCTGCTAATCTGAAAGATGCTTGCAGAAAGTATTATAATTACGGAACAGGTGACGGATACTATAAGCTTCATAAAATGTACTATTTAAAACTAATCTTTCATGCATTGATACCGGTTAAGTACTTAATGACAGGGGATTTTGTAATAAGGTACAGTATATACTTTTCACTTCTTAGGGGATACTTTACAGGAATAGTGGAGCGGATAAAGAGTTGAAACGAATGCTTTTCATAATGGGCGAAAGCTGGTACTGGATAAAACAGAGACCCCATTTCTTTGCCAAATACCTGAGCGAAGATCACCATATCGACCTTGTGTTTGAAAAGCGGTATACCAAGAGAGTAGAAAATCCAATCCCGCCAAATATAAAATGCCATGAGATATTTAAGTTACCTAAAACACATAATCCATTAATATATCGTTTAAATACCGCACTGCTAAAGAATTCTCTTAAGAGGATTATAAACAAAAATAAATATGATGTAATACTGATAAACAATTACAAACACTTCTACTTGATAAAAGATTTTATACATGCAGACGATTATGTCATATATGATTGCATGGACGACTTTGTTGAATTTAAGGGTTCAAAAAGAAGCGAAACTGTTCAAAAAGAAATATTACGGCAGGAAAAAATGCTGTATTCAAGGAGCAACCTTGTTATTTTTTCTTCTGAATACCTGAAGCAAAAACTTAAAACAAGGTACTACGAGAAAGAAAATTGTCTTGTAATCAACAATGCTGTTGAACTAAGTATTGATGATACAGTGAACACCTTTCCGGCAACTCTTTTGCCTCTTTTTAAGGAAGGCATGAAAAACATTTGTTATATAGGTGCTGTTTCCGATTGGTTCAATTTTAACCTTTTGCTTGAAACCCTCAGAAGGTTTAAGAATGTTAATTTTGTAATTGTGGGTCCTTGTGATACAGATATTCCTTGTCACGAGCGCCTGCAAATATATACTCAGATACCTCACAGCAGCATCATGAATGTAATGAAAAAAGCAGACTTACTTGTGATGCCTTTTGCCGTTGATGAACTTGTTCGTTCTGTGAATCCCGTAAAAGTGTATGAATATGTGTACAGCGGTACACCTTCGCTTATAGTTTATTATGAGGAAACTGCAAAATTTAAAGATTATGTGTATCTGTACAAATCGGAGGATGAATTCTATGAGTATGTTAACAGACTCATACGAAATAATCTACCTGCTCTTGTTACCGAAGAAAAGGCGATTGCTTTTGCAAATGAAAACACGTGGGAAAAAAGAGTTAATTTACTGAAAGATTATCTCAACAAACATTTAACCAACTGATGGTTTCAATACTGATATTAAACTATAATGGGAAGGAATATCTTAATGATTGTCTTACATCAGTACTTTCACAGACTTATTCGGATTTTGAAGTAATACTTCTAGATAATTGCTCTACTGACGGGAGTATTGAGTATGTAGCGGAAACGTTTAATGATGTGAGAATTAAAATCATATCTTCGGAAATAAACCATGGATTTGCAGGAGGAAATAACGCAGCACTGCAACACGCATCGGGTGAAATGATTGTCCTTCTGAATAATGATACCGTCGTTGATAAAGAATGGTTGTCGGAGCTTGTAAAATGTTTAAATGAATCTGAAAATGCCGGAATGGTTCAGTCGCTTGTGATAACAGAAGGGATACCTTTGCAGTATTATAAAAAGAACGGAACGATTAATCTATTCGGTAACAATATAATGGAGGTGTTTGATATTAACGAGAATGGGGTGGGAGAAATATTTCAGGTTAACGGCTGCTCTTTAATTATAAGAAAGAAACTTCTGAATAAATTAGGTGGACTTTTCCCCGATGAATATTTTGCTTATGCTGAAGACACATACCTGTCGTTTAAGGTGAAATTTGCAGGATATAATATTTACCATAATGCAAAGTCGTTAGTACAGCATAAGGGAGGCGCAACAATGGGTAAATACAAAAGTGAATTCGTTACTTTTTATCAGGAGAGAAACCGGCTTTTGAATTTTCTTGTGTTTTTTTCTGATAGTTTCAGGATGAAATATTATCCTTTGATGTTGTACAATTTATTGCTTAAATTGTTTTACGGTCTAATTTCGCGCAGGTATTCAGTAAAAGGTATAATAAAAGCTTATGGTTGGATAATAAAGAACTGCAAATGGATTGAAACAGAAAACTCAAAACTTAAAACAATAAAGAGAATAAGCGAAGAAGAAGTGCTTATGTACCTTAGCGGTAAAGCGACGAATGGAAATAATTTTATAGAGAATGCACTTAATATATTAATGCTGGCTTATTTGAAAATAGTAAATATAAGAGTAATCGAACTAAGGTAAATGGATATTTCTGTAATCATAATCAATTATAAACAGAGGGATTTCACATTTAACTGCGTTGATTCAGTCAGGAAGAATCTGAAATGTTCGTTCGAGATTATAGTCGTTAATAACTCGCCTGAGGATGATTTATCAAAGATTGAGGGTGTGACAATATTAAATAATTTGAATAAAGGGTTTTCTCAGGCAAACAATTTAGCTGCAAAGTATGCAAAAGGGGAATATCTATTCTTTCTGAATGCAGATACAATACTGAAAAAGGATTTTTCGCAGGACTTTCTAAAAGTATTTAATGGAATGGAATTTGGTGTAGCAGGGCTTGGACTTGTTTATCCCGACGGAAGATACCAGCTTTCTTACTGGAAAGAAAACAAATTCTCGAATGAGATAAAGAATAAAAATATTGAAACTGCTTTTATTAAGAACGATATTGCAGTAATAAATGATCATACGGGCAACAACAGAATAAAAGAAGTTGATTGGGTAAGCGGAGCCGCGTTGATAATTAAGAGAGAAACATTTGAAAGAGTTTTCGGATTTGACGAGAATTTTTTCCTTTTCTATGAGGATGCGGATTTGTGTAAACGACTGTATGATAAGGGACTCAAATCGTATTATTTCCCATTTAATGGACTTATTCATTACAAGGGTGAGAATGTTAACAAAAGATTTTATTCAGAAACATATTATTTCTCTAAGAAATCACAATTATTATATTATAAAAAACACAACAGATTATACGAAAGGATATTACTCCGGATATATCTTCTTGTGAAGTTTACTTTCAGAAGAATGACTGAGAAAAGGGAAATAAACAGGAAAATATTAAAACTATTATTAAAGGTCGAAAAATGATAAAAGTAATGCACTTAATTGACGGGGGATTTATAGGAGGCGGACAGATACATTCTCTTGCATTGTGCAGAAATCTGAATAAAGAGTTATTTTACTCTGTTGTGTGCGCATCGTCAAAAGGTGGTTTTAAAGAATTAGTACTAGAAAGCGGTTTCGAATTCATAGATATAACCCTGCCGAAATTATATCGTTCGAAGTATCTAAATGAACTGCTGCGAAAAGTTGAAAGAGAAAATGTAAACATCGTTCATGCTCACGGAGGAGTCGCAGGAATGTATGCAAGGTTTCTAAAGAAGAAGTTCGGCTGCAGAGCAAAGATTCTTCATACAATACATGGTATTCATTATATACATTCAAATAATGTATTCAGAAGATATTCTTCACTCTATATCGAACAATATCTTGCTGGTTACAGTGATGCATATATTTGCGAAACAGAAAGTGATTTTCACGCCGCGACAAATATGAAGATAATTGACCCTTCTAAATCGACAATAATAAACAATGGAATTAATCTTTCAAGGTTTATGAATAAAACAAAGGATGAATCTGTTGCCAATAAACTGAAAATTGCTAATGATGATTTTGTTATAGGAAATGTTTCACGTTTTGATGAACAGAAAAATCAAAAAATTTTAATTAGAATAATGCCGAACCTGATTAAAGCAATACCCGAATTAAAGCTTCTTCTTGTTGGGGACGGTCGGCTGCTGGGCTCTGCAAAGCGTCTTGCAATGTCTCTGGGTGTGACGGATAAAGTTATCTTTGCTGGCACAAGAAAAGATCTTGAAAAAATATATCCTTTGATGGATGTATTTATTTTTCCCTCTTTGTGGGAAGGTCTATCTCTATCACTAATCGAAGCTCTTGCTTCTGGAAAATGCATAGTTGCGAGTAATATTCCTTCGAATGCAGAAGTTATAATAAATGAAGAAAACGGAATGTTGTTTAATTTACATAATAAAAACGAACTTTTGGAATTGATCGTTTCGTTATTCAATAACAGAGAAAAGAGGGAGTATCTATCTGATAATGCAATCAATTCATCTATTATGTATGATGAGAAAATTATGACAGAAAAAACAGAACAAGTTTATTTAAAACTAATGAATAATAATTGATGAAGAGATACGGTATATTTGGCGGGAGTTTTAATCCACCCCATATAGGGCATTCAATATTAGCAGAAAATGTAAGGGAACAACTTTCACTCGATAAAGTTATATTCATACCTTCGGGTAAACATCCTCTGAAAGATGCTATATCTATTCAAGATGCTGAGCACAGACTAAACATGGCTAAACTTGCTTTCGAAAACGACCCGAATTTTGAGGTGTCGGATATTGAAATTGAAAAAGCCAAAAATGGTATAACCAATTATACTGTGGATACTCTCATTGATCTGTACGAAAAGTTCAAAGAAGATTTTATTAAAATATATCTTATTATCGGAATAGATAATCTCATTGAATTTCCAAAATGGAAGAATCCAAACAAACTTTTTCTTATATCAGAGGTAATTGTTATGAATAGACCCGGATATTTTGTTCAGGATGTAAATGATGAGTACTCCAGAAAAGCCCGATATGTTTCGGTTCCGATACTGGAAATTTCTTCTACCGACATTAGGCATAGAATCAAAGATAAAAAATCAGTAAAATACATGTTGGAACCTGAAGTTGAAGATTACGTAATAAAAAATAAACTATATAAATCCTAATGCTATGGAAAATAACAACGAAACAAACTTAGAAGAACAAAAAGGGTCAGTAGAACAACTTTCTTCTACGGATGCTTTAATAGGTGTACTCTCGAGTCCGGGAGAGACATTTGAAACAATAGCTGCAACGAAGAAGAAGAATTATTGGTTCTTATCGATTCTAATTACAATTATTATTAGTTTAATTGTAACCTTTATTTTTTTTAGAGACGAGCAGATAATGTCGGGAATGATGGATAAACAAAAAGCACAGCTTGAGAAGAGTATGGAAGAAAATGTAAAAAGTGGCAAAATGACACAGGAGCAGTCTCAACAAGCAATAGAACAGGCAGAAAAATTTATGGATCCTAAAGGAGTATTTTTTCAGATAATCGGTTATGGTGGATCTATTTTGATACCTTTTTTAATGCTTGTTGTATTATCGCTTGTATATATGCTTGTATTAAAGATATTTAAAGCAAATGCAGATTTCGGAAGCTTAATGAATGTTGTAGGTCTACCTATGATTATAGGGGGTATAGGCTCGATTGTAGCACTTGTGTTGTCGGTTGTTATGGGAAAAATGTCGTCAGCAAGTCTTGCTCTTTTTCTTACGGACGATGTAGTAGGAACGAAGCTGAGCGAGCTGTTTTTTAAAATTGATTTATTCTCAATCTGGTATTATATAGCTGTAGCAATAGGACTTTCAAAAATTGCAAAGCTGCCGGCTGGGAAAGCATACATCACTGTTTTTGGGATTTGGGTCTTTTGGCTGATTATAACAACTGTATCAGGAATGATTTTCAGCTAAATTTAAAGGGGTGTCTAAAACACCCCTTTAATATTTATTAGGTTCAATCTTTAAAAGAATTTCGGATATGCATCCGGAAATGATTCGTGCATTATTTCATAAACCGATTTCACAACATCTTCAACACTTGGTTTTGAGAAATAATCACCATCAACTCCATAAGGCGGTCTGTGAGCTTTAGCGCTTAAACATTGAGGTTTAGAATCAAGATATTTATATCCCTCCTGTTCATCAACTATCTGCTGCATCATGAATGCTGTAGCGCCTCCGGGGACATCTTCATCCACAAACAATACCCTGTTTGTTTTTTCAATAGATTTAATTATTATTCCAAACCTGTCAAACGGTAAAAGTGTTTGTACGTCGACGACTTCAATACTGATACCCATTTCCCGAAGTTTTGCTGATGCCCCTTTGACAATATCCACGGTCGCACCGTATGTGACAACTGTTACATCGTCACCTTCCTCAAGTACTTCAGGCATTCCGAGCGGTACGCATATTTCTGAAATGTTATCAGGTAACTTTTCTTTAAATCTATAGGCATTAAGTCTTTCGATTACCATTCCGGGATCATCTGATTTTATTAGTGTATTGTAAAAACCTGCTGCCTGAGTCATGTTTCTAGGAACGCAGATATGAATACCTCTTAAGCAGTTAATAATAGTTCCCATTGGAGAGCCCGAATGGAATATACCAACAAGCCTGTGACCCCTCGTTCTGATTATCAGTGGAGCTTTCTGCCCGCCGTGAGTTCTGTAATGAAGGTTTGCAAGGTCATCTGTAAGTATTTGGATTGCATAAAAAAGGTAATCAAGATACTGTATTTCAACGATCGGTCTCAATCCACGTAGGGCTGCTCCTATTCCCTGACCAACGATTGTCTGCTCTCTGATTCCTGTATCGGTAACACGTATATCGCCGTATTTCGCCTGAAGCCCAGCCATACCCTGATTAACGTCTCCGAGTTGTCCGACATCCTCACCTATAGCAAATACTCGCGGGTCACGCTTGAAGAGATCGTCAAAAAAAGCGAGCAGTACTTCTCTTCCAGCTACCTTAGGCGATTTTTCCGAATATACAGGTTTTATCTCCTTTACGAGCAACGGACTCTCATCAGACTTGCTGAATAGAAAGGTGTTAAATCTATTTTCATTAGATTTCAAATATTCGTTGTACCAGTCATTTAATTTTTGTCTTTCATTTGTTTTTTCTTCCTTAGTAGCTATTAAAACATCGAATACAGCTTCTGCCGTAACTTTCCGTTCCATTCTTGCATCATGAGAGTTGAGAGAGTTATTAATCAAATCTATTTTTTTGCTGTTGCTGCTTGATTTCGAAACCTCAAGTATTATTTTGCTGACTTCTGCTCTTTCGCTGAGAATCGGATCGCAATATTCTTTCCATACTTCCTGTTGTGTTTTCTTCACGTCTGCAATTATATCTTTTTCGATTTCATCGAGTTCTTCTTTGGTAGAAATACCTTTCTCAATCATCCACCTCTTCATCTGTGCAATACAATCGTAATCTTTTTCCCACTGCAGTCTTTCTTTAGTTTTATATCTTTCGTGTGAACCGCTTGTTGAATGTCCAAGTGGTTGCGTAACTTCAAAAATATGAAAAATTGCAGGAATGTGCCTTTCTCTGGTTATTGATATTCCTTCTTTATACGTGTTTACAAGTTTTTCATAATCCCATCCCGGAATTCTATAGATATTATAACCCTGTTCTTTCTTTTCATCGTAAGCAAAACCACCAAGGATTTCAGAAATGTTTTCTTTTGTCATCTGATAAATGTTCGGTACAGATATACCAAAACCATCATCCCAAATTGACATTGCAAGAGGTACCATAAGTACTCCTCCAGCATTGATTGCTTCATAGAAAACACCCTCAGATGTACTTGCGTTTCCTATAGTACCGAATGCAACTTCGTTACCATTCACGGAGAACTCCTTTAAATATGCAAGTTCTGGATTCAGTCTGTATAATTTAGAAGCGTATGCGAGTCCGAGGAGTCTGTGCATTTGTGCAGCCGTAGGTGCAATATCGGAAGTGGTATTATTCATCTTAGTCTGGTTCTTCCACTTGCCGTTTTCATCAAGGAGTCTTGTTGCGAAATGGTTATTCATTGACCTTCCGCCGCAGGCATGTTCTTTGTTTACGTCTGTTTCACCATATAGCTGATAGAAGAAATGTCGTTTATCAGACATTCCTGTGTAGAATGCGAAGGTTTGGTCTCTGTAATATCCTGAACGCCAATCACCTTTCTTAAATGTTTTAGCGAGTGCAATCTGAGCAAGTTCTTTTCCGTCCCCGAATATACCAAACTGAGCGCGCCCCATGAGCGTTTCTTTTCTTCCAAGTATACTGCACTGTCTACTTTCAAAAGCAATTTTGTAATCTGAAAGCGCCTCCATTTTATATTCGGCTGTGAGTTTTCCGTTTTTTGAAACTGCAGTGTTTGTCTTTTCCATCTTTTTGTTTAAATTTTCTTCTCTGTACATTTATTCCCTTCATAATAATGCTGGGTCTATTGGTAGAAATTTTAATTGAAAAAAGACCCTATAACTAAATGATAACAAAATTTATTCTAAAAACAATCCCGTTTTAAGGCATAAAAATCGTAAATATAAATATTTTCTTTTCTTAAAATGCTAAAAATAAATCAAGAAGAGTAGCAGAAAAAAACCTCTTTATCAAAAATTTCATTTTTTCACTTGAAAGTATGATTAATTTCTAATAGATTGATCGGAATCTGGGTTATGTCTTAATCACACTCCAGTATTGAAACTTCAAGAAATAAATATTAATATTTCATTTTAATTATCCAAACATTTATCGGTTTGATAGTTTTCAAATAATAATTAATCCCTTTTACTAAAATTGAAAGAAAGGTTATGATCTAATGGGGACGAATTCAAAAGATGATTTAATTGCTCAAAATTTTGAGAATTTAAAAACAAAGAAAGTAGCTGAGTTAGTTCAAATAGCTAAGGAGCTAAAATTAACTGGCTATAGTGATCTGAAAAAGCAGGAACTTATTTTTAAAATAATTGAGGCTCAGACCCAAAAAGACGGATTTGCGTTCTCATCTGGTGTTTTAGAGGTCTTACCCGACGGGTATGGTTTTTTAAGGTCGGTTGATTATAATTATCTTCCTTCTCCGGATGATATTTATGTTTCACCTTCACAGATTAAGAAATTTTCACTTAAAACCGGTGATACGGTGAAAGGACAGGTAAGACCGCCTAAAGAGGGTGAAAGATTTTTTGCTCTTCTTAAAGTAGAAGAAGTAAACTTTAGTGATCCCGAAAAAATAAGGGACAGAATACTTTTTGATAATCTTACTCCGACTTACCCGGTTAGGAAATTTAACATCGAAACAACTCCTAGTGAGTATTCTATGCGCGTTATGGATATGTTCATGCCGCTTGGATTTGGGCAGAGAGGCTTGCTAGTCTCACCACCAAAAAGCGGTAAGACAATATTGCTGCAGACCATTGCAAACAGCCTTGCAAGAAATCACCCTGAAGTAACATTAATTGTTCTTCTGATTGACGAAAGACCAGAAGAAGTAACAGATATGCAGAGAAACGTCAAAGCTGAGGTCGTGAGTTCTACATTCGATGAACCGCCTGAAAGGCACGTTCAGGTTTCTGAAATAGTTATTCAGAAGGCAAGAAGACTCGTAGAAGCAGGCAAAGACGTTGTTATACTACTAGACAGTATAACTCGTCTTGCAAGAGCACACAACACCGTTATTCCTCACAGTGGTAAAATACTTTCGGGTGGTGTTGATGCTAACGCACTACATAAACCAAAAAGATTTTTTGGTGCTGCAAGGAACATCGATGAAGGCGGAAGTCTTACAATTATCGCGACAGCGCTTGTAGAAACCGGCAGCAGGATGGATGAGGTTATTTTCGAAGAGTTCAAAGGCACGGGTAATATGGAAGGTGTTCTTGACAGAAAACTATCAGATCGAAGAGTATTCCCTGCACTCGACCTTAATCGTTCGGGTACAAGAAAAGAAGAGCTCTTATTATCACCCGATGTTCTTAACAGGGTCTATCTCCTAAGGAAAATTACTTCTGACCTAAATCCGGTTGAAGCAATGGAGTTCATGCTTGATAAAATGAGAGGAACAAAATCAAATAAAGAGTTCCTGTCTTCTATGAATTCATAACTTGTTTTGAATGAATATATAAGTTCTTAATGAAAAAAGAGATTTTAATTAATTCTACTTCATATGAAGTAAGAATTGCAATAATTGAAGAAGGAAAACTTGTAGAATTATTTTACGAAAGCCCTGATTTAACTCGAAACGTTGGTGACCTTTACTGGGGCAAGGTTGCGAAAGTTATGCCGGGAATCAGAGCAGCATTTATAAATCTCGGATTCCAACAGGATGCTTTCCTACATTTTTCCGATATTGATACATCAATTGATGATTATTCTTCAATACTCGGAGATGACAGTGATGTTGACGAAGACGATGAGGAGGAAGAAGTAACAACTGTCCCTGTCAAGACTGCATATAACAGGTCTAAAGCGCCGGTTAACATAGAACGAGGTCAGGATATTATTGTCCAGATAATAAAAGAGCCTGTAGGTAATAAAGGTGTACGCGTAACCTCCAAGGTCTCACTTCCGGGAAGGTATCTTGTGCTGCTTCCTTTCAACAGAAGAATTGGTATTTCCAAAAAGATTTATAATTACAAAGAAAGAAGGCGTCTTAAGCAGATAGTCAGACCTCTCCTTCCTGAAGGATTTGGTCTTATCATCAGAACTGTTGCTGCATCTCAGGACGAAAATCTTATAAAAGATGACCTGAAGAAGTTGGTTTCCACATGGAATGAAATGCAAGCCAAAGCGAAAACTTTAAAACCACCGGCCATTTTGTATAAAGATGTTTCAACAACAAATTCCGTTGTTCGTGATCTTTTTAGAGATGATGTAACGCGGGTTTTAATTGATTCGAAAAAATTATACAAGGAAATAAAAGGCAATCTTGATATTAACTCTCCCGAATTTTCAGAAAAAGTTGAGTTATATTCAAACTCAGCTCCTTTGTTTGATGTTTACAATGTTGAAAAGCAGATTGAAGAATCATTAAGCAAGAAAGTATGGCTTAAGAATTCTGGTTATATTGTTATTGAGACTACGGAAGCAATGACTGTTGTGGATGTAAACAGCGGGAAGTATGCTAAATCAAGAGACCAGGAACAGAATTCATTAAGGATAAACTTCGAGGCAGCAAAAGAAATTGCAAGACAGCTAAGGTTGAGAGATATAGGTGGAATAATTGTTGTTGATTTTATTGACTTGTATGAGGATTCGAACAAAAGGAAATTGCACGAAGAGCTTAAAAGGGAGTTCAGAAAAGACCGTGCAAAAATAACAGTTCTTCAAATGACAGATTTCGGACTGGTTCAGATTACAAGACAGAGAATCAGGCAAAACATTCTGAACAGGATGTCAGACAACTGTCCTATGTGCATTGGTACAGGCAGAGTACAGTCTAAGATGGCATTTGTTACCGAGATTGAAACATGGCTGCAAAGATTCAGGGGTGGAGGCGGAGATATGTTCCTGAGAATGCGCGTAAATCCGTTAATAAAACATTATTTAACGAGTGGATTTATAAATAAGATTCTTCGGTTATGTATTAAATACAGAACAATAATTAAGCTTGAGGTAGATGAAAAACTTCCATTATCAGATTTTCGCTTTCTTACTGTTAAGAGTAAGACTGATATTACCGAGGAATACAGTGTTTAGTTTTATCTTTATTTATTAATATAAATATTTTAAGATTTGCCGAAATTAATTATAGATAATAAAGAGGTTGAATACAATACCGGGCAGACTGTAATCGAAGCAGCAAAGACTTCCGGTATTGAAATACCGCATTTTTGCTGGCATCCTGGTTTATCTGTATCGGGTAACTGCAGAATCTGTCTTGTCGAAATAGAAAAGCTGCCGAAACTTGCCATTGCCTGCTCGACTGCAGCAACAGAAGGCATGGTTGTTCATACTAAATCTCCGAAAGTAATAGAGGCACAAAATGCTGTTATGGAGTTCCTTCTTATTAATCATCCTCTGGATTGTCCTATATGTGATGAAGCGGGTGAATGCAAACTTCAGGATTATTCTTTTAAATACAGCAAAGGACTTTCACGTTTTGATGAAGAGAAGAATCATAAAGATAAAAGAATATCACTCGGACCTAATGTATTGTTTGATCAAGAAAGATGTATTAGCTGTTCACGCTGCATAAGATTTTGTGATGAAATAGCAAAAGAACCTCAGCTCACATTTGTCAAGAGAGGCGAGAAAGTCACAATAAAAACATTTCCCGGAAAAGAACTCGATAATCCTTACTCAATGAATGTTATTGAAATTTGTCCGGTCGGTGCATTAACATCAAAGCATTTCAGGTTCCGTTCCAGAGTATGGGATATGTCGTTCACTGATTCAATATGTCCGGGTTGTTCAAGGGGATGCAATAGTATTATAGGAGTAAGACAGAATGAGATACTGCGTATTGAACCAAGGGAGAACCTTGAAGTGAATAACTGGTGGCTTTGCGACTGGGGTAGATTGAATACTATTAAAGATTTAAGTAATACGGAGAAAAGATATAATCTACCCATGATAAAATCCGAAGAGGAAGAATCTGAGGATCGAATAATAATAGAAGTAGCATGGGAAGAGGCAGTCTCAAAAGCAGTATCTGTACTCACCGGGAAGAAAGGAAATATACTTTTTATCGCCTCTCCGTTCTCAACGCTTGAAGATAATTATGCGCTGAAGAAATTTGCAAAGGAAGTGTTTAACAGCAGCGATGTATTTTACATTCCGCAAATTGATGAATCTTTTGGAGACGATATACTAAGGAAATCAGATAAAACACCTAACTCCAAAGGAATGCAATCACTTGGAATAAAGCCATTGCAGGAAGACACACTGAATGATATTAACTCGGGAAAATATAAGGCTTTATACGTGATAAATGATGATATTAGCAGGAATTCCGGACTCTCAAGATTAATCTCAAAATTTGAAGTTTCCGTATTTCATCTCAGCCTTAAAAACAAATTTTCGGATTCTATAGCGGATATAATATTTTCCGAATCATCTTATGCCGAAATAAACGGTACGTTCATGAATTTTCAGGGACGTATTCAAAGATTAAGACCTGCTCTAGCAACACTTGAGCAGGAAAGGCTTCTGGGAGAATATTCGCTATCAAGACTTGATAAATTCGGTGCTCCAAATGACAGATGGACAAAAGACAACAGGTTTAATGCAAGACCGACATGGAAAATACTTAAACAGATTGCTAAAGTATTCGGAGTTGATTTTAAATTTGAAAATTCTGAAGAAGTATTTACAGAACTTTGTAAAGAAGCATTCGGAATTAATGATATGGATTACGATAAAGTTGGTAACAAAGGCTATATAATTCAAACAAACAAGGTTTAAATTTTAAAAAGGCGCACTTATTTAAGAGGTGCGCCTATAATACTTAGTTTATTCTGCTTCCCTTTCTTTCTTCCTCTTAATAAAATCATTGATGTAAAAAATAAGTGATATCAAGGATACAGCTGCCATTATGATAATAATTGTGTTTCCTCTTATACCCCCTACAATGAAAAACATTAATGTAGTAAGGCCAGTAAGCCCTACGCCAATATGCGCAGTAATTGAATTCTCTTTTTTAACCGGTATTACAAGTCCGAGAAGAATTACTCCGATTGCAGGAGCTATCAAAGCAGTTGGACTGCCGGAAGTTATGTAACCAAATATTCCGAGTGCTATTAACACAATAGCATTAAAAGTCATTACTTGATAATTTTTCATATTATTTCGTTTAAAATTAATTTATAATCATAAATTCAAACACATATAGTAGTGTTATCGTTCATCGGGAACATACTTTTTAAAACAATAGTATTAAACAAAAACAATTATATGAGAAAATTAAGTTTGTATCTTGCAACACCGGTCTTGTTCGTTTTGATTCTGTTTGGCTGTGAAACCGAATCAGACAAACTACCGGTCAATGTTGAGAAGTCAACTGATTTGTTGCAGGAATCAGGGACCAGGAATATCGAATCCTCAACTTCTAAATCGGGCAATTTATCAGACAATAAATCTTCGACTGATGACAAACTTCCTGAAATAAAAGACCAAAGAATGATAATTAAAACAGGTTCTTTGAGCCTTGATATAGAGAAGTATGATGATACGGAAGTGAAAATTCTTGAGATTGTAAAATCACAGGGCGGATTCGTGTCTAAAAGCAATAACACCGTGAATGCAAGCGGAAGCAAATCGGGTACAATTACTGTAAAAGTACCCACTGATAAGTTTGATTTGCTCGTTATTGAAATCAGCAAAATCGGAAGAGTTGTAAACCAGAACATACAGGCTAGCGATGTTACCGAAGAATACGTAGACCTTGAATCACGTCTAAAAACACAGAAAGAGCTTGAGCAAAGACTAATAAAACTGCTAGATGAAAAAGCGGTTAAACTATCAGATGTTATAGAAGTAGAAGAAAAACTTGCTTCTGTCAGGCAAAAGATTGAAAGTATAGAAGGCAAGATGAAACTTCTCAAATCGCAGTCAGATCTATCTACTCTAACTATTAACGTGTTTGAGCCTTCAATGCTAAGCACCTCCTCCGGTGGAGGATTCTTTTATGAACTTAAACAAGCGATAAAGAAGGGATTGTCCGGATTTACAAAAGTACTAGCTGTATTAATAATGTTTGTAATTTCTGTAATACCGGTACTTTTATTGGCATACATCCTTTATCGTATTATTAAATTAATTCTGCAACGAAAAAAGCAGAAAAAATCCGTAAAGCAATAATCAAAAACCTTTTTAAGGTTAATACGTTAGGAAGGATTTTATTCTTTTTCCATGATGACAGCAGTACCGTACGCAAGGACCTCTGTTACTCCTGACATGACGTCGTTTGCGTCGTAGCGCATACCAACTATGGCATTAGCTCCTATTTCTTCGGCATGTTTTACCATAATTTCAAACGCTTCGACTCTTGTTTTCTCACAAAGTTCTGTAAATAAAGTTATATTTCCTCCGACTATTGTTTGCAAAGAAGCTCCGATAGTTGCAAACATGTTTCTCGAGCGAACGGTTATTCCTCTCACAACTCCAAGGTTTTTTACTATTTTATAACCGTCAATTGCAAAAGCTGTTGTAATTAATGATTTATCCATTTTGGTTTAATTTTAAGTCAATATTGATTATCTTTATTTCCCTTTGATTACGGGTCCTTATTTTAAATTTAACGAAAAATATTGCTAAAAGTTAGAGTATTTTCATTCAGTTACCTTCACGGATGTATTCCAAAAGATGATTCCGGAAACGGCGGGGGTTTTGTATTTGACTGCAGGTTTATTGAAAATCCCGGCAGGTATCCCGAATTTAAAACAAAAACAGGTAAAGATTTTGACGTGAAATTTTATATTGAAACGCAGACAAAGATGACCGGTTTCTTGAAAAATGTGTTCTTAATTGTGGATGATGCAATTGAAAAATACTTTCAAAGGGATTTCACAAATTTAATGATATCATTCGGATGCACGGGCGGACAGCACCGGTCGGTTTATGCCGCTGAGGCGATGGTAAAGCACATTGCTGAAAAGTTTCCTAATGTACTTTACGAAATAAACCACAATAATTTATAAACGAATGTATAACAAATTTTTCGTTCTGCTTCTTATATTCTGTATTAAAGGAACATATGCACAGTATACACCTTCTCTTATTACAGTCGATACTGCTGTTACAAAGAGTATTAAATCCAAATCATTCTTTGTGAAGAATCCGGTTAATAGAGTAATACAAGTTACAAACATAAGGACATTAACTCAACAGTTTACTTGTAGTACTGCACCTTTTAACATAAATCCATTCGATAGCGTACTAGTAACCATGAATTTTTACACCAATCAGAATATCACTTACAGAGATTTTATTATATTTGAGAATTATGGACTGAATTCTCCTATAGTGTACTATATTGTAGCAACAGCCAAATATCCTGATGCACTATATTCCTTTACTCAAGGACTTATCGATGAACCGTTAAAAACCGCACTACGGACTTTTACAACAACAGGGTACATTACACTGGGCTACAATACAGCTCGTGACCACATGTACGGGACGATAGACCATTACGAGTCACCCGATACTCTCGAATGCGTTTACACAGGTAGGCGCGCTTACGTAAAGACAAGAGCGCAAGCTACGACACAAGGTTTTAATTGTGAGCATACTTATCCTCAGGGTTTTTTCAATTCAGCTGACCCGATGGTGAGTGATTTATTTCATTTATATCCAACAGATGATGCAGCAAATAATGCAAGGGGAAATTATCCCTTCGGACTTCCTATTACTAATATAACTTATAATGTCGGCGGTTCAAAACTCGGTAAAGATTCACAAGGTGAAACTGTTTTTGAACCAAGAAATGTGCATAAGGGCAATGTTGCCAGGAGTCTTTTTTATTTCAGCGTAAAATACTCAGCAAATTACGGAGGATTCATGACAGCCAAGCAAGAAGGAATATTAAGACAATGGAATGTTCTTGATACTGTTAACTCCAATGAACGATTAAGAAATACAAGAATAAAAAGTTTCCAGAATGTTTTTAATCCTTTTATTGATCATCCGGAATTAGTTGATCGTATCAAAAGCACTTATTCTGTAATACCAGCAATAACAAGACCCGAAATATCAGCTTCGCCTAACAACGTTATATTTGATACTCTCGCAGTTAATGATACAGCAAGTTATTTTGTTGGAGTGATGAATTACGGTACTGGCAATCTTTCAATAAATTCAGTTACGTCAAGCACTCCACAGTTTATTGTAGAATCTATTCCTACAAGCATACCTCAGAATGAACTAAGGTATATTAAGGTTAAGTTTAAGCCAACAGAAACAAATCAGACTTACAGCGGAGCGTTAACCATACAAAATCCCGATAGTAATATTACAGTTAATCTGCTTGGGTTCAGTAACATGCAAACCGGAATTATATTCATATCAACTTTGCTGCCTGAAGAGCTTACACTTATGCAGAATTTTCCGAATCCATTTAATCCGACGACAAAAATCAGGTTTGCTGTTCCAGTAAAATTATCAGGAGTAAATATTACACTTAAAATATATGACCTTACAGGTAAGGAAGTAGCTAATCCGGTAAACAAAAGCATGAACGCAGGTTATTATGAAATGGAATTCAACGTGTCCAACCTTGCAAGCGGAGTCTATGTCTACAGGTTACATGCAGGAAATTTTACGGAGCAGAAAAAGTTTACACTTATTAAATAGAAAATAAAAGGATCTTCAATATAAATTTCAAAGTATTGTTACCATGAAAACATTATTTAACATTTTTTCAATTTTATTTATTTTTATTATGAATGTGTTTGCGGAGGATAATCCGTTTTTAAAACCTTACGAAACACCTTTCAATGCACCCCCTTTTGACAAGATTAAAGTAGAACATTATCTTCCTGCTTTTAAAGAGGGTATAAAGCAGCAGGAACAAATCATAGAGCGCATAGTAAGTGAAAAATCTATTCCTGACTTTTCGAACACAATTGAAGCGCTTGAAAACAGTGATATCCTACTATCTGAAGTAGGAGGTGTTTTCTTCAATATGCGTTCCGCAAATACCAGCGAGGAATTGCAAGCAGCAGCTAAGGAAATTGCACCTTTGTTATCGCGTCACAACGATAATATTCTTTTAAACAAAAGACTCTTTGAAAAAGTAAAGTATGTTTACGAAAACAAAGAACCTCTTAACGTTGAACAAGCGAAATTGCTAAAGGATACCTATGACAGGTTTGTCAAGGGCGGAGCAGGACTCGATGATGTAAAACAGGCAAGATTAAGAGAAATAAACGAAAAACTTTCGTTACTCGGATTAAAATTCGGTGACAACCTTCTTGCGGAAACTAACGGGTATAAACTTATACTCGAAAGCAAGGATGAATTAGCCGGACTTCCGCAGTCACTTATTGATGCAGGAGCTGAAACGGCAAAGAAATCAGGCATGGAAGGAAAATGGGTTTATACATTACAGAATCCCAGTGTAATGCCTTTTCTTCAGTATTCAGCAAACAGAGAATTAAGAGAGAAAATATGGCGTGCTTATATGAGCAGGGGAAATAACGGCAACGCTTACGACAACAATGAGATAATAAAAGAAATTGTTAATCTTAGGATGGAGCGTGCTAATCTGCTCGGGTACAAAACACATGCTGATTTTGTACTTGAAGATAATATGGCAAAAAATCCTGCCGGAGTGTACGATCTCTTAGATAAACTATGGAAGCCCTCTATAGAAACGGCTAAAAAAGAGACTGCTGACATTCAGTCCATAATCGATAAAAGCGGAGCCAAGTTTAAAGTCCAGCCATGGGACTGGAGATACTACACTGAACTTATCCGCAAGGAAAAATATGACCTTGACGAAGAAATGCTTAAGCCATATTTCGAGCTTAATAATGTACGTAATGGAATATTTACACTTGCGAATAAACTGTTCGGTATTACATTCACGGAAAAAACCGATGTACCGAAATATCATGAAGAAGTTACAACTTATGAAGTAAAGGATGAAGACGGTTCATACATTGGAATATTTTATCTTGATATGCATCCCCGTTCTACTAAAAGGGGAGGAGCATGGATGAATAATTACCGTGACCAGTATTTACTTAATGGAAAGAATGTTTATCCAATAATAGGTGTTGTCTGCAATTTCACAAGACCAACAGGTGATATGCCTGCCTTGCTCACATATGATGAAGTAGCAACATTTTTCCATGAATTTGGGCATGCCTTACAGGGATTTCTTTCGAAGTGTATCTACAAAAGTACATCGGGTACTAATGTCTCAAGAGACTATGTTGAACTGCCTTCACAGATTATGGAAAACTGGGCAGGCGAGCCCGAGGTAATGGCATTCTACGCAAAGCATTATAAGACTGGCGAAATGATCCCGCAAGAACTTCTTGACAAGATGGATAAAAGCTCTAAGTTCAATCAGGGATTCACAACAACAGAGTATCTTGCGGCATGCTATCTCGACATGGCTTACTATACCCGAACGGAAGAACTCACACAAAACCCTATCGGATATGAGGAAAAAGTCTTATCAGATATTGGTTTAATTCCTGAAATTATATCAAGATACAAGAGCACTTACTTCAATCATATTTTTAACTCGGGTTATTCAGCCGGTTATTACAGCTATATATGGGCACAGGTACTCGATGCAGATGCTTTTCAGGCATTTGTTGAAAATGGAATTTTCGATAAGAAGACTGCAAAACTATACAGAGATAACGTACTTTCAAAAGGTGCTAATGGCGACCCGATGGAAAATTACGTAGCTTTCAGGGGCAAGAAGCCGACAATCGATGCTTTGCTAAAAAGAAAAGGAATGCAATAGCGATATAATTTTGATGCTTTAATTATAAACAATCCCCGATGAATTCATTCGGGGATTTATTATTTTCTCATTTATTAATAAGCAGATTGTTGTTCCGGAAATCCTGAATATTTGTGCTGTCAATTTTAACAGTAATCAGAAATGTATTCTCAAAATTCTGAAGGTTTATATCGTTCAGTATTTTTTCGAATGCTGTATCCTTTTTGTCTTTATTTCCTGCAGATGCAATCTTAGCGAGTCCGATAATCCCGTTAAAGAGTTTATCAACGTATAGTGTCGATTCCCTGTCCGCACATTCAAACTGCAGAACAAGCTCAACTTCTTCTTTAATCTTTCCGTTAAGCGAAATTGAATTAACTTTTTCGTAAAGCCTGTTCAAAATCACATCATCAGTTTTGGATAAAGAATCTGCTTTCTGCTGTGTTGCTGAAGTATCGGTGCCTTCCTTATCAAAAGCTTTTCCGGATTTTATATCAATAAAGTTTGCAAATATTCCCCTTATAAACATTTTCTCTGCAGAAACAAGCCACATACTTTCTTTGTACATAATTGCATTTATTGCTTTCATCAGCTCATCGTTTCTGACAAGCCCTGTATTTGAGGTGTCGGATATATCCTTCATCTTCGTCAGCTGTTCAGTGTAGTTGCTTGCACAGAGGGTAAAATTATCCTTCAAAAAGAAAGCTGTGTTGCTGGGTTTATGCTTATAATAGCTGAACCCGTTTGCACCATCAATCTTTTCGAAAAGAGAATCATTGCTCAGATATACTGTTATTTTAGTCTTGTCAAAAGAACCTTTCATGACAATAGCATTTTGCCCCGTCCATGAATTAGCGAAAAATATTTCATCAAGTCCGTCTGATATAGTAGCTCCTGTTGCAGTCTTGAACACATTTAAGATACTGCCGAATGTGTTTTCGCTCGAAAGCATTGAATCGGCGATGTTTTGTTTCCAGAAATCTGTAGTTCTTAAATACTTGAAGTTGATGTACATAACGAACTGCGGCTTTTCCGGAAGAAGGTTTAAGTTGTTCTTAACCGATAACGGAAGCTTTTCAGGTGTTGGGTTTGAGCCGCATGAGAAAAATATAATTGCCGCAAAAAATATGAAACAATGTATATAAATATTCTTTCTCATATATATTTTTTAATAATCTTTTTTATTAAAATACCAGATTGAAAGCACGAGCATAATCGTCATAAACAACAGCGATGAAATCAGAGGCATATAATTAACAACAGCATTCTGAGTAACAAAACTTACGGTTATATCCTGCATATCCCAAGGCTTAGGAAGTATCTGATAAAAGAATTTCAGCAATGATTCTGCAACAGGACCAAAAACTATGCTCTTTTCATCACTCTGAAAATATGTGTTGGCAAGATACAGCAGAAAACTTACCGGAAAGAACAAAAGCATGTTAATTATAATAGTAAGTATAGTGCTTCTTGAAAGAATTCCTATAAGCATGACCGCAGAATACAGCACGCTGAATATAAGCGTGAACCATAATATCGAATACAAGAATGAAGGATTCCAGAATCCTGTTTTTGATGAAACGAGTATCCAGATAGCACCCATCAAAAATGTGAATGCTATCAGCACTATTAATGTAGCGGCAAGGAAATGTCCAATAATAATTTTTGTTCTTGATATCGGTTTTGATAATAGTAAATCTATATGACCTTTCTTCAGCATATCCGGAATGAACGAAGATGTAATAATCAACATGGACGATACAAGCATAAACATAGGAATACCTGCGACGATGTACGACTGAAAAGTCAGGACTGCTTCTCTCAGGCTGTTTCCGCCGCTCGATTCAAGCATCATTTGCATACCTTCAACCGTTGAGTTTGTCAGTGCAAAAACTGACAGAATAATTAACAGAGAAAAGAATCCGAAAATAGTGAGTAAAATTTTCTTGGCAAGTGCTTCTTTGAAAACTCCTTTTATAAATGCTGCTAATACCATAATATCCTCCTAATTCTTTTGTTCAATTAAGTTAATAAACATGCTCTCGAGTGAATTCTTTTCTTTGTACACACCGTGTATCAGTACATTTGATGAGCGCAGATAGTCAATTATCTTGTTAACATCTTCCACTGAATTTATTATGCATTCAAATTCATTTTTCCCGTGAAGTGTACCTTTGTATTCAGTTAGAATCTTGTTCATTATATCTTCAGATAAATCGCTTGTAATGAAAATGTATTTATTGCTTGAAGTCGTAATATCAGCAACGCTGCCAACTTCAATGAGTTCGCCTTTGTTAAGTATGGCAACCTTATCGCAGATTAGTTCAATTTCGCTAAGTAAGTGTGAATTAAGGAAAATAGTTTTACCCTGACTTTTTAATTCAAGGAGTACATCTCTGATTTCTTTTCTCCCGATAGGGTCAACTCCGTCTGTCGGTTCATCAAGAAATATCAAGTCAGGGTCGTTTATCATAGCTTGCGCAAGACCGAGTCTTTGCAGCATACCCTTAGAGTATTTCTTAATTTTTGTAGTACCCCACTGGTCCATACCGACAATCTTAAGATACTTGTATGTTTTCTTATCAAGGTCTGATTTAGTAAGACCGCTTAATCTGCCGAAATAGTCAATAACCTGTTCACCCGATAAATAATTGGGGAACCTATGGTTTTCAGGTAGGTAACCGATTCTTTTCTTATTTCTGACGTTAGTAACGGGTTTATCAAAAAGCTTTGCATTTCCGTTTGTTGCAAAAGTAATCCCAAGGAGAATCTTTACAAGGGTGGTTTTGCCCGCACCGTTAGGACCCAGCAGACCGAAAATCTCACCGCTTCCAACGTTGAAAGAGACTTTTTCAAGAGCTTTTATTTTATCACCCGAAAACTTTTTTCCCGGAAAGTGTTTCGTCAGCGAATTAATTTCAATTACATTCATATTTATTATCAGTTGGCTTTCATTGCGTTAATAATGTTTGTTATGTGTTCCTCCAGTGTAAGTCCGATTTCTTCAGCACCTTTTCTTATATCATCCCTGTTTACATTTTTAGCAAATGCTTTGTCTTTCATTTTCTTTATGACGCTTTTAGCCTGTACGTCCTGAAGTCCATTTTCTTTCATAAGACTGTAGGCATGCACAAACCCCGTAACTTCATCGCATGCGAATAAGTACTTTGCCATAGTTGTATCACGCGGTACGTCAGTTCTTTCGGGATACGCATGTCCGAGTATTGCGTTGATAATATTCTCGTTGTAACCTTTATCCTTTAATACGGGAATTGCCGTGTTTGGATGCGTGTCGGGAAATTTTTCCCAGTCAAGGTCATGCAGCATGCCAGCAGTGCCCCATAAATCAGCATCTTCGTTTAATAATCCCGCATAGTATCTCATGCATTTCTCAACATGGTAACAGTGATTCCTCAGGTTTTGATTCTCAATATATTCTTCGAGAAGTTCTACCGAGCTATCTCTTTCAATATTCATATCTTAACTGAAATGTTTTTTAAAGAAATCAAAATCTTTTTTACTCATGCCATCGGGTTTTTCATCTTCCTTTTTCGGCATATAGTGGTTTATGTTATCCGTGCTTTTAATCTTTCTCTCCTGGATAAAGTCTTCAGATTTTAGTATTTCACAGCCGCATGCTCTTGCAATGCTTAATATTTCATTGTCTGACGAGACAACTGCTACAGCATTCTTATTATAATTTTCTTCGATATAGGCGCGAATAATATCGTCGGCTTTTTTTACTCCTGAGAACAAAATATTTTTGGATTTAATATTGCTGAATCCATCAAATACCAGAATGAGTTTGTCATTTTTGTTAATTCTTCCTTTAATTGATTCATACAATGAGAGCTGAGCGGCTTCGGGATTTTCCGAAAAGAGTTTCCTTATGCCCTGCATCTTATGTATCAAATTATTTCCATCTATTATTATTGTTCTCATATAACAATCATCAAAACAATCTAACTACGGTCTAATTCTGTTTGGTCTTCTTGCAAAAGGAATGGCTTCCCTTATATGTTCGAGGTTGCAAATCCAGCTAACCATTCTTTCTATGCCGAGACCGAATCCTGAATGCGGTACGCTGCCATATCTTCTTAAATCAAGATACCATTCAAATTCTTCCATCGGCAGGTTATGTTCTTTAATCCTTTCAAGAAGGTAATCAAGATTGTCTTCTCTCTGCGAGCCGCCGATTATTTCTCCGAAACCTTCAGGTGCAAGCACATCAACTCCGAGCGCTACCTTCGGATTGTCGGGGTCACGTTTCATATAAAATGCTTTTGCTTCCGAAGGCCAGCGGTGAACCATAACAGGTTTATCAAAATCCTCAACGATAGCTTCCTCATGCGGTGCACCGAAATCCTCTCCCCATGGGAACGGACGGATTTGCTCTTCTCCGTTATCAGTTTTTCTTATTAATGGTATATCTTTCTTTCTTAGAATTTCAACTGCCTCATCATAAGTTACTCTTGGGAACGGCTTAACTACCTTTTCAAGTTTTGAAAGGTCTCTTCCGAGAAAATCAAGTTCCTGTTTCTTGTTCTTAATAACCCTCTGCACGACGTATGAAAGAAAATCCTCAATCAGATTCATGTTATCGTCTATATCAAAGTATGCCATCTCGGGCTCCATCATCCAGAACTCTGTCATGTGCCTTCTTGTCATTGAGTTTTCTGCTCTGAACGTTGGACCGAGTGTATATACCTTTCCTAAAGCAAGTGCGCCCGACTCAGCATAAAGCTGTCCTGACTGCGAAAGGTACGCTTTTCCAAGGTCGAAGTAATCGGTCGAAAACAGTGTTGATGTGCCTTCGCAGGCATTAGGAGTAAATATTGGAGCATCAAAAAGAATGAACCCGTTGTTGTACATGTACTCACGTATGGATTGCAGAATCTCATTTCTTACTCTCATAATAGCTGCCTGCTTTGGCGACCTAAGCCATAGATGCCTTCTATCGGCGAGAAAGTCGACTCCATGCTCTTTCGGAGTAATTGGATAGGGTTCTGAAATTGATATAATCTCGAGACCATTTACCTGAAGTTCGTAAACATTTTCCTTCTTAGGATGTTTTGAGACTACGCCTGTAACGATGACGGAAGATTCCTGAGTCAATTTCCCGAAATCTTCCCAAATCTTTTCGCTAACGCTGTTCTTAGCAACGACTCCCTGTATTAAGCCCGTACCATCCCTAAACTCAGGGAACATAAGCTTTCCCGAAGAACGTATGTTGTACAGCCATCCTTTAATCGTAACTTCCTTGTCAACAAAGCCGGCTATCTTATCTATGTAAACCCACATAATTTTATAAATTAATTTTTAAATTCATTAAACTGTTACTACCTTTTAAACCCTGAACCTGAATCTTATCGCTTACATCAAAATCGAACAAATGAGCGTCAACGTAAGCATCAACAAGGTTAATCAGGTAAACCAGTCCTGCATACAAATAAAACTGGTCTCTTTGGTCTCTATAAAATTCTCTCAAGTTCTTGTAACGCAAATCCCCGTTTGGATTTTCAGGCGTTTGTGAATTTGCGTATAAATCCCTGTAGTCAATGTAATTATTGTTATTTTTTATAATCTCGTAAACAAAATATCCGCCGATACCCCATATAATAGGTATCTTCCAGTATGATTCATTATAAAACTGACCTGCTCCCGGAATAACGGCAGAGTAAAGCATAGCCCTTCCGGGCGACCTTGTCATCTTAAACGTGAACGCAGTATCTTTTTTCGTAATGGTATCATTCAGTAAAAAATCATTCAATTCATACATTGATTCGGGAAGAGTGCTATTAAAGAATTTCTGCTGTGCTTTCGACTCACCGCTGAACATCAGAAAAACAATTAAACACCCCAAAAAGAAAAAAGCATCCTGCGTCTGCAAGATGCTTTTAACAGGTTTCCCAAACTTTAGTCTATACTTCAAGTTTCAATTCTATGGCGTATTTTGATTTTGTTGCTGATTCTGATCTCCTGCAGGCGGCTGTTGTTGCTGTTGGTTAGGAACGCTTGGAGGCGGCAAAGTCTGCGATCCTGCATTCCTCTGAATTATACTCTCGCCCGTACTGCTTCCGCCTTTGCTGATGTAAAGATTCAGTAATAAAGAGCCTGCCAAAAATATGACAGCCATAACAATCGTTGCCTTCGACAGAAAGTCTGAAGTTCTTCTTGCGCCGAACATAGTCGTAACACCCGTACCTGCAATCGGTCCAACAAGACCGCTACCCTTTGATGATTGAAGAAGCACCGCTACTGACATAAAGATGCAAACGAGCACCAAAAATATTATAAGTATTGTAATCATAATCAATAAAGATATAACTAAAATACGATTTTTTCAAGGCATAATTATAAAAGCGACTCGAAAAGAAAAACAAACAACACTCGCGATTAAGTAACTTAAAAACATATAGTTAAAACTTAAGGGCAGTAGAGCAATAATTCCGCCAAGTCCTGCCAAGGCAGGCAAAGAGCGCGCTTTGAACAGAAATCTGACAAAACACAGATTGATATTTTTCGAGACCAATTTGAGACCAATCTGAGTACAAGATAACCGAAAGATTAAGAAAAAATGAAAGTGTGATTTCAGCACATTTTCGGGGATTAAAAACTTAAAAAATAACAGAGAAATTTTATTACCATATTTTACACACTCCTTTCATTAATAATCACAACAAAAACCAAAACTTGGACAAAGAGTATTTTTGTCGATTTTTTTGTACGAATTATAAAAGACAGGAGATACAGGGATTTATTTTACGGAAAAGATTTTTTTAAGGTGAAAAATATTTTAAAAATGAGAGTTTTCGTGGCACGATTTCGAAAAATTTTGTGATTATAAGTAGGAGGGGGTATTTAGGAATGAAGGTTTTATGATTGATATTGCGAAGCATGATTCAGAATAGAAAATCCGACTGTAAAAAATTTTGCTTGATAAAATGATAATAATAAGTTATATTCCCTTGAGTTAATGGAGTATTTCATCTGTGATCTGTATCTGATGTAATTATCCGTGTAATTCGCTCTGACTAATTTACTTTAGTTTATTATAAACTAAAAAGGCAAAAAGATGTAATCAAGTGATAGATGAAAACTTGTGATAACATCATGGAAAGTTTTCTAAAGTCAGACATTTCTAATGTATCGCATCCTAATATCAATTTTGAGCCATTTTATTATCACGATTATACCGTCCTATTCAAGCTTCATTTTTTAGAAATATTAAAATTCCGATATGATATAATTGCAGTACAAAGAAGGTTACCGGTATTATTTGCTTCGGCTTCAGTTACCTTATTTGTTTTTATTGTTCTACAGGTAATCCCATGCATAGAAGAGCATTCTGACAGCATATTTCAGAAATTTAATACAAACTGACTTAATTCGAGAATAACGTGTGATGTATATAAAAAATTGACATGATGAAGATTGGTTCAAAAAATTATTTTAACAAACAATAATTATGAACTTAATTATTTGAATTATGAAGACAAGATTTTTTTTACTTCGTATACTAATTACATGTTTGTTACTGGGTTTAATTGTGTTCGGTATAGAATCCTGCAAAGATGGATTATATGCAATGAGTAATAAAGGCGCCGGATTAAGTTTAGATTTTAAATCGGCAGCAAAAGAGCTGAAAAAAGAAAAGTCACCATTATCATTGATTAATAAGGGCGGGGAAAAAGGTAATGCTATAGAGAACGGGGACTGGAATTATGACTCGAGGAGGACTCTGATTTCAGCGGGGTTTAATCCGGAGGAATTCAGGCCGCAGGAATTATTCGGGGATGCAGGTGAAAATGGAATGTTAAATCCGGGTGATTCCTTACCGATAGAAGCGACATCAGTCAGAACTTATACCGGTATGACAACGGGTGAATATTTTGGTAATTCAGTATCGAATGCGGGAGACGTAAACGGGGACGGGTATGATGATATTATAGTAGGGGCATATATATATTCATCAAGTACCGGCAGAGTTTATATATACTACGGCGGATTAACACAGCATTTTAACGCAGATATTATTTTAACTGGAGAAGCAACAGATAACTATTTTGGCCGTTGTGTATCAACTGCAGGAGATGTAAACGGAGATGGTTATTCCGATATAATTGTAGGGGCATACGGATATTCATCTAAATACCGTTGATAATCACATTCTGCATTACAGAAGCGGTTTATAAAATTATTTTATTAAACTAAAACTAAAATGCTATGAAAGTAAGAATCAATTCCCTCTGCGGCTCAACAAACAGCCAAAATAATTTATTGTCTTATTTTCGCATTACAATTCTGATATTTATTTTGTTATCTTCAATCAGTTCTACTGAAGCACAGACACCCGTAGGTGCAGGACAGACATATCCAACCCTTAAATCTGCATTCGACGCAATAAATGCAGGAACGCTAACGGGTGCTGTTGTTCTGCAGATTACAAGCAGTCTGACAGAGGCCGAAACGGCTGTACTCAATGTAAGCGGCTCCAGTTCTGCAAATTATACTTCTGTACTTGTGTATCCGACAGGTTCTGGCTATTCAATAAGTGGAAATATATCGGGTTCTTTGATTAATCTGAACGGTGCGGATAATGTTACTATAGACGGACGTGTAAATCAATCGGGAAATAAAAATCTGGTTATTTCAAACTCAAATAACGGAAGCGCTGACGGAACGAGCACAATCAGGTTTATTAATTCGTCGGAGAATAATGCTGTTAAGTATTGTTATATAAAAGGTTCTACTACATGCACAACTGCAGGCATTATCTTTTTCTCTACTTCATCAACAGGAAACGGCAATGATAACAATACTGTTCAGTACTGCGATATTACCAAAGAAGGAACAAACGGTGCTAATAACGGAATATATTCGGGAGGGACTTCAGGACGCCTGAACAGCGGAAATATAATCACTGCAAATAATTTTTACGATATACTGCGTCTTGATGCGAGTTATTACGGATTAAATATAAACAGATACAGCACTCAATGGACAGTATCAGACAACAGTTTCTATGAAACTTCACCGAAAACCTTAACGGCATCTTTAACAGATTACTTTATTTATATTTTGGCAAATGAAGGCAACGGGGATAATTTTTATATTTCAGGGAATTATATAGGAGGCAGGGGGCCTCAATGCGGCGATAGCGCACTGACCATTGATGCTAACGGAACAGGATATGGTTTTTACGGAATTTATATAAATAATAATACAGTAAATACTACATCCATTCAGGGCAACACAATTAAAAATATTGCCGCATTAAATTCATCGTCGAGGTTTATGTTTAACGGAATTTATTTCCTTGACGGGAAATTTGACGTAGGAACATCATCCCCGAATTATATAGGTTCGTCAACGGGTACAGGTTCTATATTACTTCAGTCAGCATGTACTGCAGCCGGCGGGTGGTCCTCGGGTATATATAGTATATCAACAGGCTCATCTGTAGTCAATTTATCAAATAATGTTATCGGATCAATAACCGTGACAAACATCAGTACCGGGACACACAGTTTCAGGGGAATTTACACACAAATCAGTAATGGAGTTGTTGCATCGACAGTTTCAAATAATTTAATAGGAAGCCTGGAAACTGAAAAAAGCATAAATACAATTACTAATCACACAATATCAGACCGTCAGGATCTGGGAGGTATCTTTAATGTATCAGACGGGTATCTGATTATTACGGGAAACACTATCAGCAATCTTTACAATGATGAAAGCGGTACATCATATAGTTCCGTTTATGGTATAAGGAATGAAAGGTATGGTTTTTATGCGATCAAAAATAACCTAATAAGAAAATTGAGTACTTCGTCGAAATACGACGGTTACGCAAGTAGTGTTTCAATAGCAGGAATTATAGATATTGCGGCGTATTCAGGTTCTCCCGATACACTTACCGTAAGCAATAATATTATTTATGACCTGTCAAACACATATACCGGAGCAAAAGCTGTTAATGTAACAGGGATATATTTTGTAAATGGATGGCATCCAGCAAATTCAAAAATCAGTGGTAATTTGATTTATAATTTGACTTTAGCTGCTTCGGCTTCAAATGCGGCTTTAAAAGGAATTGATATAGGTACTTCTGGCACAACCGAAATCAGGCATTTTAACAATAATATAATTAACATCGGGACAAATGTATCAAAGAATTGCGGAATTTATGGTTTTTATTTAGACGGAAAAGGAGGGGATTCACTTTTTATAATTAATAACTCTGTCTATATAGGTGGCAGCGGCATAACAGGCTCATCATCGAATACCTTCGGAATATATCATCATTATGAATGGATAGGAGCAGGTACTTATAAACTTCATTTAAAAAATAATATATTTTCTAATGCCCGTTCAAACGCAACTGGAACAGGAAAGCATTATGCAATCAGCCTTTGGTCAACCAGTCGTCTCACAATAGACTTCAATGACTATTATGTATCGGGAACAGGAGGAGCACTTGGGTATTACGGAGTCTATGGATCCGGAGGAGTGGATAAAACGACTTTGGCGGACTGGAAAGCAACTACTGGGCAGGACAATTATTCTGTAAACGGCAATCCGTATTTTCTTGCGGACTCCACTTTGAGAATTGACAGTACAAACAGCGGATGCTGGAATGTATATAAAAAAGGAATACCCGTGCAAAATATCACATCTGATTTCAGGGAACTGCCGAGAAGTAATTCAATAAACTCGGGTCCCATATGTTTGGGTGCATATGAATTTGCGACTTTGACAACTCCTCCTGTCACAATTGCATCCGGTGCGCCTTCACCCGGAGGAACAACTTTTTATTCGCAGTCAGACAGAAAACTTTTTGAAATTATCTGGGGTGCATCGGATAAAACTTTAAAATCAGGAGGATTACCCAAATCAAAATCTATTAATAAATCTCAGAACAGGCAGGCTCCTTTGACGCTCCCTTCGACCGTATCGCTTCAGTATTACAGCGGGCAGACTCCGCCAGATACTGCCAATATTCCTGTTGCAAAAATAGGGAAAGGGTATTATTATGTTGATACTGACCGCGATCCTGCTTCACCTTATTCCATAAAAGTTTATTGGGGTAATCACGAACTTGGAAATATAACGGATACAAGCAATATCATTCTTGCAATGTATGACATTAAAAGAAAAATGTGGAAACCGTTTTACAGGGGATATTCGGGCAACTGGGTAAGTATTGTTGATCATTCTTCTAAAACCATAACTGTAAATGGTCTGACCAAAATTGACAATGTTAGGTTTGCTTTTACTGACAACGATCAGCCGCTGTTAAACATTCCGCTGACATCCGGAGATTACACAGTCGGTATTTCATCAGCATCAAACTACTCAACAATAACCGAAGCCCTTAGTGATGCAAAAACAAGGGGAATATCAGGTACAGTGAGGTTTCTACTTATTGATACATTGTATTCAACAGGTGAAACTTTTCCACTGAAGATTGATTCGATACCGGGCTCGGGAGTAACAAATACTTTAACACTGAAGCCGTACTCTGGTGTATCACCTGAAATCCGTGGAAATAATGAGAGTGGAATTTTGGACCTGAATCAATGTAAGTATATAATAATTGACGGGTCAAACGGTGGAAAAGGTAAGAATCTTTTTATTAAGAATACAAGCACAAGCGAAAATAATGGGGTAACAATTTGTTTTAAGAACGATGCTTCTTACAATACCATAATCAATTGCAATATAATCGGTTCATCTCTCAGCAGCAACGGGATAATATTTTTTTCAGATTCAATTATTGCAACAGGATATAATAATAATGTGATTGAGAATTGCTCGATTTACGGTGGAGATACGGCGGCGTCATTCGGGATATCTCTTATGGGAAATATTTTGAAATATGGAGCAAGTAACAAAATTATAAGGAATGAAATTTTTGATTTTTCATATTGTGGTATTTCTTGTAATTTTTTTAACAATACTGAAATAACGAGTAACAATATATACCAGACACGAACAAATACTAATGAAACAATATATGGAATTGTCCTTCAATATGAATGTAAAAATACAACCATATCCGGAAATAAGGTTTATAACTTCAAGAGTTCGGGGTTTTCTCCTTTCTATTACGGAATTTTGGTGAACTCCGCAGAAGATACGATTAATATTATTAATAATATAATATGTCCTGATACGAGCGATACTCGTGGATATGTTTATGGAATTGCAAGCAGTGGTTATTTGAATTATATAAATATATTAAACAATCTTGTTTTAATCAGCGGGTCGGGAATTATAAACGGAAATTCGTACTGTATCAATATATTCAGGCAGAGTTATGATTCAGTATATAATAATATACTTATAAATACACGTTCAAACGGAGCGGGTACTGGTAAACACTATGCGCTATACCTTGACAGTGTAAATATGCTGAATAATTTTAATTCCGATAATAATGATATATATATAAACGGAAACGGCTGTATTGCAGGATATGACGGAACTGCAAACCGCAACACATTATCTGATTGGACAACTGCAACATCAAATGATATAGATTCCTATACTGAATATCCTCCGTTCATTTCCTCATCTGATTTTTTAATAGACAGCACAAATTCGAGAAGTCAGTATTTATATCAAAAAGGCAGACCATTTGATATTGTTCCTACCGATTACAGAGGTATTCCAAGAAGCACATCACCGCTTACCGGTCCTACCTGTATAGGACCTTACGAATTTGAATTCACGACAAATCCAAATTGGCTTGAGGGAACTGTATATGTGGGGATCGGGGAAGAGATAAAAACATTAACAGATGCGAACGGATTGTTTAATAAAATTAACAATAGTATAATTACCGGGAATCTAATAGTTAATATCACATCTGATTTAACCGAAACCGGAACAATTGCTTTGCGTAAGACACAGGAAGAATCAGGTTACAAAATCAGAATACAACCCAATGCTCCTGTGAATAGAACTCTATCCGGTTTCTGTTCAAAAGGATTAATAAGATTATATGGTGCCGACAGGGTTACAATAGACGGCAGTTACAACGGTTCAGGTAATTACCTGACTATCCAAAATAATAACTCCTCAGCTAATTCTGCTGCTGTTCAAATTGCAAGTATGGGAGATAATTTGGGAGCAACTTATGATACAATTAAAAATTGTAATTTATCCGCAGGTTCATTAATTACGTTTACTTCCGGTATATTTATCGGTGATTCATCCTGCGCATCATCAGGTAAAGGATATGATAATGATTTTATAGTAATTTCAAATAATAATATATCAAAATGTCAGAATGGTATTTTTGTTTATGGGGTTGCAGATACAGGCATAGTTAACAATCTGGTGATAACAGGAAACACAATAGGGTCTGATTATTCACATTTGTGTGTTTCCCGGAATGGATTAGATATAAAATACTGCACTTCTCTGATTATTTCAAAAAATAATATTTACAATATGATATCCGATTACAGTGAAGATATTACGATTAGAGGTATATCACTTGGATATGTTACTGATGCCGAAATATTTAAAAACATAATCCACTCTTTTGAAGTATTTAGAAACTACAATAATATTGTGGGAATTGATTTATGGTCGTCGACAGGTATAAGTAATATTAGGATTTTTAATAATATCTTATCTGACTTTAAATGTCAATATTATTGTAACGTAAATGCACTGAATATTGCGAACGGAGATTCTGTTAAAATTTATTATAACACAGTAAATTTAAGTAATCTTACAAAGTTAGAAGTATTATCCTCCGCTTTATTTCTTGGGTCCGGAATAACAAATTGCGATATAGAAAATAATGTATTAATAAATTCTCACAATAGTATTAGTGGCATTTATGCTTATGCAATCATTTCTGAATGCTCGTTTTCAGATTGGAATAACAATATTAATTATAATGATTATTACACAAGAGATTCCGGAGTCCGGATAGCAAAATTTCAGGGTACTGATAAATATTCTCTTGCGGAATGGAAGGCATCTGTTCAGGAGGATAGTAATTCTATATCTAAAGGTCCTGTTTTCAAATCAAATAATGTTATTCCGTATATTAGTTCACCACTAATATCGGCAGGAATACCTGTTACCGGAATAACTGATGATTATATTGATTCGTTAAGGAACGCGATTCATCCTTCGATTGGTGCTTATGAAAAAGGTGTTGATTTTTACGGACCTTTAATAACATATACACCTTTATCCGTCCAGAATGACACAACCAACAGAATATTGACTGATTTTGCTTTCATATCTGATACAAGCGGTGTAGATACATCTTCAGGAAAAAGACCAAGAATTTATTACAGAAAATCCGTCAACAGTAATACTTATGCAGGTAATTCCTCTTCTAATGACGGATGGAAATGGACGGAGGCGACGAATACGACTTCACCCTTTAGTTATATAATTGATTATTCTCTTCTTTACCCTAACGGACAGGTTTCCCGTGGTGATATGATCATTTATTTTATTGTTGCGGAAGACCAAAACAACCCTGCAAATATCAGTTATTATAAAGGAGTGCTGGATTCAGCCCCGACTGATATTAACCTTAATCCTGCTAATTTCCCGATGGAAGGAAAACTTGATTCCTTTTCAGTAATATTATCCATATCAGGAACATTCAATGTTGGTATTGGGCAGTATTATACTACCCTCACAGGAGAAGGAGGATTATTCCAGGCAATTAATAATGGTATAGTTAATGGAGATATTTCTGCATTCATTGTTTCAGATATTACTGAACCCGGAACTTATCCATTATACGAATTTTCCAATAATTATTCTTTAAGAATCAAACCTGATTCACCTGTAAACAGAATATTATCCGGTTCCTGCGATAAAGGATTAATAAAATTATTTGCTGCTGACAGAGTAACTATTGACGGGAGTTATGACGGCTCGGGAAATTATATTACAATAAAAAACACAAATCGTTTAACTCGTAATACTGCAGCAATACAAATCGCTTCGGTTTTAGAGACAAAATTAAATGCTGCTACAAAAGATACTATTAAAAATTGTAATATCGAGACAATAAAAAGCTCAGATTATGAATATCCTTATAACGGTATTTATCTGGGAGGCGCTTCATATTATTTTGGAGGTAAAACTGATAGTATTGCGATATTAAACAATATTATATCCAGTTGCTATAACGGCATCTTTGTTCGAGGATTTCCTGATACAGTAATAAGTAATCTGTGTATCAAGGGAAATACAATAGGTTCATACACTGATGAAAAATCTATTACTAATTCTGGAATTAATATTGGATACTGTTCAACTGTTGTTATCTCTGACAATAAAATTTTAAATTTGCACTATGAATCACCGTCAAAAGGTATAGCAATGGCTTCGGTAAACGATGTAAAAATATTCAAGAACTCAATACAGGCAGTTCAGGGAACGGGTGTTGATTTATGGGGCGATTCAGGAAACAGCGATATAAAAATTTATGATAATATTTTATATGATTTTAGAGATTACAATAACACGCCTGACAATAACACATATGTTATAAAAATAGAGAGCGGATCGGATATTTCTGTATATTACAATTCAACAAATGTTAACCAGCTTCAAAGTAACTATGTCTATACCATTTGGCTGGGTTCAGGTGTCTCAAACTGCGATATAAAAAACAATTCATTTGCCAGTTTCCAGTCAACCAGTATCAGAAATTCAATAATATATGCAAACTGCAGTTTTACAAATAATAATATTAATTATAATGATTATTATACAAGCGGTTCTAACGGTTATGTGGGATATTATAATTCAAATTATCAAACTACGCTTGCAGACTGGAAAGCAGTTGTACCGAAAGACAGCAATTCAATTTCAGTAAATCCAAATTATAACAATGATACAAATCTAATTCCGCAGTTATATTCCTCTTTATTGAATGCCGGAACACCTTTATCTGGATATTATTTTGATTATCTTGATACACTTCGAAATACATTCACTCCATCAATAGGTGCATACGAAAAAAGCAGGGATTTGTCAGGTCCGGTAATTTCATATACCAAGATATTAAGACAAAATTCGTTTTCAAATTTAACTCTTGACAATTTTGCACAGATTTCTGATTCATCGGGGGTGGATACAGCATCAGGAAAACGTCCCAGAATATATTACAAAAATTCTTCAGATAACAATTCTTATTCAGGAAATTCAAATATAAATAATGGCTGGAAATGGACTGAAGCAACAAATACTTCTACACCATATAGCTTTATTATTGATTATTCAAAACTTTATCCCGATGGGACTGTAGATTCAGGAGATGTCATTCAATATTTTGTAGTAGCACAGGATTTGGAACCGGTTCCGAATGTAAGTATTAACAATGGAATATTCAGTATAACTCAATCAGGTGTGAATCTGGAATCCTCTGCTTATCCTATTGTTGGAACAATAAATAATTACGGAATTTCTAATATAATATTAGTTGGTGTGGGAAAGGGATATACAACTCTTACCGCTTCCGATGGACTTTTTAACGCAATTAATAATGAAATTGTAAGAGGAAACCTGATAATAAAAATAACATCAGACATTACCGAACCCGGAACCGTTGCTTTAAATCAAACGAAGGAGGAAGCAGAATATTACATTAAAATCCAGCCGGATTCCGCTGTTACTAGAACATTGTCAGGTTCCTGTGGAAATGGGCTGATTCGATTTAATAATAGTGACAGAGTTACACTTGACGGGAGTTATAACGGTTCAGGCAAATATTTAACAATTAGAAATAATTCTACATCAGCATACACAGCTGCAATTCATTTTATCGGGGATTCGAACGGAGTGACAAATGATACAGTAAGGAATTGCATTATAGTAGGAGCAGTAGGAGAAATTAGCAGTGGTATTTTTATAGGAGGACCTGATATTTTAGACGAACAGAAAGGAATGAATAATGATGGGATTGTGATTTTAAATAACAATATATCGAGGTGTGAATACGGAATATATCTGGAAAGTTTTTCAAATGGTCTTAGTGATAATCTGAAAATTATAGGAAATTATATTGGCTCTGATGATTCTGCTTACTTTGTTACCCGTTCAGGAATTGATATAAATGGTTGCCTAAATCCTGAAATAAAACAAAATACAATATACAATATAAGATCGGATGATAATTTTAATGATATAAGAGGTATATCAATAGGTTATACAACTTATGCTGATATATCGGCAAATAATATCCATGGTTTTAGAATGTTTAATTCAAACCAAATTGCTTTTGGAATTGATATATGGGATTCAAAAGATACCTCAATAACTATATACAATAATATTATTTATGACCTTAACTCCAATCGAAATTCTGATGCTGTTAAAGGGATAAATATCAATGCAGGTAATAATCATAAAATATACTATAACACTGTAAATTTATTCGGTCAGTTTATTAACAATGTTTCGACGTCATCTTACTCTCTTTATATATCTGCGAACCTTAATTGTAGTGTCTTCGATAATTTGTTATGTAATTCAATGACAGGTGGAATCGGTACAAAATCGTATGCAATATATCTATTGTCCGCATCTTCAGTTAGTGAAATAAATTATAATGATTATTATGCCTCAGGTCCTTATGGAAAGTTAGGATATTATAACGGTGCTGATAAAATTACAATTGAGGAATGGAAAGCTGCATTATCATCTGACAGTAATTCTTTATCCGTAAATCCTGTACTTAAATCGGATACTGTTTTAATACCGCAACAGAATTCACCTGTTATTTCGGTTGGAATTCCTGTAACAGGCATTACAAATGATTATCTTGGTACATTAAGAAGCAGTACTAATCCATCAATAGGTGCATATGAGAAAGGTAATGAGTTTACTGCTCCGGTCATTACATACACTACACTTTCAGATACCATTTCAAGGAACAGCAGGACACTGACTGCAACAATATTCGATACTTCAGGTATTCCGGAAACAGGTTCTTTCCAGCCGAGAATATATTACAGGAAGAATTACAACGGCTCCTGGGTATCAACACAGGGTTCAAAACAGACAGAAAACATTAGTCATATCAGTTTATCTGAACTGGGTTCAAAATATCAGGAAAACAAGAGCAATGTAAGGATGTCAAATTCTGAGTTAAAGTATCCTGAAAACAGAGTAACGGAAAATTGGAATTTCACAATAGATACATCGTTAATCGGTCAGTTGTTTTCAAGTGACAGTGTTTATTATTATGTGATTGCACAGGATATATCAACTCCGCCCAACATCGGTGCAAATCCTTCTGGGGTAACAGCAACGGATGTAAACACAATCACTGCACATCCGCCTAATCCGAACAGTTATACAATTATTGTTAGAGATACAATTGCCCCTGTTATTACTTATACTCTGCTGTCAGACACGATATATAGAGGCAACAGGACACTGATCACAGCAATTTCCGATGCGTCTGGTGTACCTGAATCAGGTTCTTATCAACCGAGAATTTATTTCAAGAAGAATTACTATGGTTCCTGGGTATCAACACAGGGTTCAAAACAGACAGAAAACATTAGCAATATCAGATTATCGGAACGGAATTCAAAATATCAGGAAAACAAGAGCAATATACGGATGTCAAATTCTGAGTTAAAGTATCCTGAAAACAGAGCAACGGAAAATTGGAACTTTACTATAGATACATCGTTAATCGGGCAGCTGAATTCAAGTGACAGTGTTTATTATTATGTGATTGCACAGGATAATATCATACTTCCCAACGTTGGCTCAAATCCTTCAGGCGTAGAAGCTACGGATGTTAATACAATCACTGCACATCCGCCAAATCCGAACAGTTATTGTTATCGGGATGAATTCATTATTTTTAAAGAGGATTTTGAAGGCAGCTGGACAACACCTTCAACATTAAATCCTGCCTGGTCCTGTCCTCAGACAGGTGATAACGAATGGCATATGAATAATTATTCAACCGGATGGACAAGCTCCGATGGCTCTTATGGCCCCCCTAATGGTGCTGACAGTACTTCACAATCGGCAAGATTTCATTCTTACGACGGAACAGCTGGTAACGGGGACTTGATAACCCCGGTAATAGATTTTTCGTCGTATCCGGGTATTAAAAATTACAATTCTATTATGTAAATGGTAACGGAAACGATTATCTAAATATTTTTCTATCCACGGACGGAGGAATTACTTATGATACATCGTTAATATGTTTAAAGATATCAAGACGCTGGACGCTATTTACGGTTGCTCTGAACACAATAAATTCGCATAACATAAAAATAAAATTCACTGCGTCGCGTGTCAGTTCAGGAAGCGGTGATATAGGTATTGACCAGGTAGCAATTTACAATATAGATGGACCTCTGAGTGGAATAAAAACAATTGACCCTGGAGGAAGCGGAGAAAATAATTATTCTTCGTTCACATCTGCAATAAATGATTTAAACTTAAAGTGTGTTGGAACAGGAGGCGTTACATTCAATATAAAAGACGGATGTACTTTCATTGAGAATTGTCCTGCCATACGGTCATCGGGAACATCCGAAAATCCGATTATTTTTCAGAGGGATAATACAGGTTCAAAACCTTTAATCAAACCGACTCATTATAATGTATATTCAGAAGATGCAGGTATTATGATACAGGGCGGGGATTACATTATGATTGACGGAATCGATATCATACCAAATTCAAGCCTTCTCGACTATGGTTATTTGATTAATAATGCAACCGAAACAGACGGTGCGAATAATAATACGATTAAAAATTCTGTTGTCGGTGATACTGGTATTTACAAATTTTCAGTTGGTATTCTTCAGTCAACAAATATTTACGATGGTTATGGAATTACACCGTCTTCAAATTCGGGTACAAACTCAAATAATAAATATTATAATATCACTGTACAAAAAGCAGGATACGGTATATGGCTGTACGGAGATATAACTTATAAAGATTCAAATTGCGAAATAGGAAGCACATCCGAAAGCATCGGAACCAGGATCGGAGCTCCTGTGCTTGGTGCAATAAGCAGCAGTGATAATTTAAATGATGTTTATGGAATAAACCTTAAATATCAGAATGATTTTAAAATATTCAATACTGAAATCAGGAATTGCCTGGGAGACAGGGATAATGATGAGGTGTACGGAATTAATGTATCTTTATGCGGGGGAAATTCATCAATATTTAATTGCATGGTTCACGATATTAAAACTATGTCACCACATTATTCAATACCTGTTTTCGGAATATATGTCGTGGCTTGGGATACCGCAGCAGTTATTAATATTAATAATAATATCATTTATGCAATAAATCACTGGAATATTCAGAATCCAAGTTATACCAATTGCGTTTATGGAATATACACGGAACATATTGATGTAAATGCATATAACAATTCAGCAAGGATAGATGAAGATTCAAAAGTGTCATCAACTGTATTTTACTATAATAGTTCAGGTCCCGGGTATAGTACAAATATAATGAATAATGCATTTGCAAATTATTCTTCCGGAAACAGTGGTTCCAGCAGATATTGTATATTTTTAGGAGGGTCCCCGCCAATACAATTAAATCACAATACTTATTACACTGTTTCAGAAACAAATAATTACATAGGTTATGCTGCACTTCAAAATTGTTCAACATTATCAAACTGGCAAAAAGTAACAGGGAAAGAAAAGAATTCATATTTTGGCGACCCGGGATTTATTTCGGCGTCAAATCTTTTGCCTGATACCACATCTGTTAACAGCTGGAACCTATACGGAAAAGGATACCCATTGTCTTTTATTACTAATGATATCCGCGGACTGCCGAGAAGCACAACTGTTGCAGGAGGATCAATCTGTATCGGAGCGTATGAATTTACTTCTACTGTTGCTCCGCCAGTAGCCTCGGCATCAGGGAGCCCTGTTCCTGGGGATACAACATTTTATGCACAGTCAGAGCGTAACATACTGAATATTCTGTGGGGAGAATCCGTCAAAGAGAATAAAAAACCCATAAAGAAAGAAATTGAAAATAAGCAGAAGAAAGAGAACAAACTTCATTCGGGAGCATTATCATGGAAGACAGTTATGAATCCAGAATCATTGCCAGCAAACGTTAATGTTCAGAAATACAGCGGATCGGAATTGCATGAAGTTGATACAACGAGCTGGATAAATCCCGCAAAATATGGCACAGGGTACTGGAAAGTAACGGTTGACGCGCAACCTTCGTTGCCATTTGCTGTAACGCTATACTTTGGAGATGAAGAACTTGGCAGTATAACAGATCCTGAGAATAATCTAATAATGACAAAGTATGACCCTAATAATCATACTTGGACACCATATTCGAGAGGAACAGGAGAATACCAGTCAAATGTTAACTGGGCAAACAGAACGGTAACAGTTACAGGACTTACAGACTTCGGAGGCTCATCATTTTACTCAGAATTTGCACTAACAGACCAGACAGCACCGTTGAAAAAGATGAGACTTGATGTAAAGGCATTAATAGCAGGATTCTATAATGATGTTTCCAACACAATGGTATCGGATTTAATCACTTTAGAATTAAGAACAGAAGCATCGCCATACACATTAATTGACCAGACTGTTATCAGTGCAAGCACAACTGGAGGGGCAGAATTTTACAGTTACTCTGCATACCCTGGCCAGTTTACAGGTACTTCGATAAAATACTGGATAGTATTTAAACACCGCAACAGCCTTGAGACATGGAGCGCAGTAGGCAATTCATTCAGTCAGGTATCGGGAATGTTAAGTTACGATTTCACAACAGCTATAACACAGGCATATGGAAGCAATCTGATTCTTAAAGGAACAAAATACTGTATAATAAACGGAGATGCCGACCAGGATGGATCAGTTGGAGCTCTTGACAGGTCAGCCTGCTGGAACAACAGGAACTTAAGCGGTTATTATTCAACAGACCTTGACGGTGATGGTTCTGTGGGAGCGCTGGATAGGTCGATATGCTGGAATAACAGGAACAGAACTGCACAGAAACCTGCAAGTGACAATATGAACATGAAAAAAGGTAATGAAGAAATCCAAAGAGAAAAGAACAAAGGATTTGATTTAAAGCTTGACGGTTCGAATTCAAAAAGGAATAAAATCAACAAGCAGTAGTAGATAAGAACAGCTGATGGCTGGTAGCTGATGGAAGAGCAGTGACGCGTGACTTTACGAGCAGTGAGAAAGTAAAAAAAAGTGAGAAACGATGCAAAATGATTTTCACTGGTAAAAAGTTTGTAAAAATGATATGAAGTATATAAAAGAAAATTAAAGAGCAATAATAAATGAATAAAATTCACATAAATAAATATTAAATTAACAATTTAAATAGCAACAACATGAAAACATTTAAATTATTTTCTCTCGTGTCAGTAATAACGCTAATAATTAGCGTGAATGTGTTTTCGCAGGTGTTGTTCAAGGCAACAATTACAAACCAACAGGCAGTTCTTTCAGATCCGACATACGGGAACTGTGTGTATTTTGACCTGTACTTACAGCAGGATGGAGGAACGGGCCCATTATATCTTGCAAATTCTGATTTCAAGTTTACGTTTAATGTAGCAAACTTTTCCGGGTCAACTATAGAGTACGTAGACGGGTCGAATGAATTGTGGAATTCAAACGGAACAGCAACCACTTCATATAACGAAAATATTGCACCGACATTTCTTGCAGTGAATCAGCTCATAATTAATTTGCAGCCGCCAACGTTTACAACCCAGACACAATTCAATTCAAGAATTGCAAAGATTGATGGAACACCGAGCAAGCATAAACTCGGACAGTTTGTGGTATATACAATTTCTAATACCAGCGGAAACTTCGGGCTGACATGGCTTACGGGTGTAGGAGGCACTGTAGTAACATCATTTGACCCGGCAACTCCATGGAGTTCAAGTCAAGCAACGGGAACACTTGAGGTAATAACCGATACCCCGCTTCCGGTCCAGCTTGCATCATTTACAGGGAACATAGAAAACAAGCGTGATGTATCCTTAAGCTGGAAGACTGAAAGAGAAACAAACAACAGAGGGTTTGAAATAGAAAGAAAGGTATTAGACGGAACATGGTCAAAAGTGGGGTACATTGACGGAAAGGGGACAACAACCACACCCGCAGATTACAGGTTTGAGGATA